>FLOH01000043.1_pt1 | contig 427961 bp, 368 predicted proteins | sample 756751 | NCBI WGS metagenome assembly FLOH01 (sample SAMEA4026879, study PRJEB14308) | marine metagenome | biome: coastal water; material: water | depth 74 m
CTTTATCTTCTAATAATTCTCGCAGAGACACCAGAGCTGCTTTGTGATTAGGCACTTCAATACCAACCAACGGCTTACCAGGAATTGGTGCTTCAATTCTAATTGGATGAGCAGCCAAGGCTAATGACAAATCATTGGACAAAGAAGTTATGCGCGATAATTTTACTCCCTTATCTGGTTTTAGAGAATATTGAGTAACTGTTGGCCCAACTCGCACTTCTCCCATATCTACTCCGATATTAAATTCATGCAAAGTATCATGAATAATTTGTGCGTTAGCTTGAATATCTCCACTAGTTGGTTTACCTTTTTTTGTTGTCAAAAGTGATAATGGTGGCAAATTTTTTATAACAACTTTTTTATCCCAAGGTGAAGAACCTTTTTTCTTATCACTCTTTTTTTCATTATCTTCATCTTCATTGTCTTTATCTAGATTCTTTTTTGCAAAAACAGATTTTTTTCTTGGCTCATCATCTTCTTCATCAAGATTTTCATCATCTTCTTCATCATTTTCTTCTTCGTATTCCTCTTCATCTTCTTCTTCATACTCATCATAATCGCCCTCAACAACTGTTCGTTTTTCTCCTTTGCGAACAAATACTCCAAAAGATCGGACGATCGTTCTACCAATCCAACCGAGGCCGGCAAATAATTTTTTATTTATCATTATAAAATGAGTCACTGATGTGTTGAAAATTAAAAATACTGAAACTGCCACCATCCCAACCAAAATAACACGACCGGCAAATAATTTTAAATACTCACGTAATGGCCAAGCTAACATACCAAAAACTCCACCACCACGACCATCTAATGCCATTCTCCACATTTCATCTGTTTCAAAACCAATATGAAACCAACTCGACGCAGCCAAGAAAAAAAGAATAGAGCCGGCTATATGGGTTGGTTTATAATCATATTCAATATCTTTGAACAAGAAAAAAGCCAAAATAAACAAAATTACTGGCACTGTAAAACGAATAAAACCAAACAAGAAACTAAGGACATCATTAAGTATTATTCCCACCACTCCTGACATTTCTTTAAAACTAAGACTAATAATAATAGCAAAAACGACTAACACAATTGCTATTATCCCCCTAGACAAAACTGGATCTAAACTACTTTTTTTACGACGGTATTTTCTAGGCATAAAGAAAAACTAATCCTCGATTATGAGGTTATTATTTAATAATTGTATTTTAGCATATTTCATGAAATTAAAAAAGTAGAGACGCGATTTATTGCATCTTCCACCTCACTTTCACACCAATTTCACTCGATTTTTACAAAACCCTTGCAATTAATTCCTCTCTCTGTTATTATTAACATAATCTCGTCACTCCTGTTTATTTTACCCCGTATGTACGGTGTTTAATTGGGAGAGACCCAGAATGAGGTGATGCCGATGATTGTGACAAAGAAAAAGATGGTCGAACAGAAGATGGCAGGAACCAAGAACCCGAGCGTACAGGAAGAAGCCAACCGCTAAGGCGCCGTCTGCCAAAGCCAATGGTGAGCATTGTATCGTCCGGAACCCGGGCAGGAAGGAAACACGACTATCCACTTCGGTGGAAAAATCGTTGCTCCTTCCTGTCCCGGGATCAATTCACATTTAATAGGTGTGTTTTTTTGTTTAAAAAAATAGAGACGCGATTTATCGTGTCTCACACCTCACTTTCACACCAATTTTACTCGATATTTACAAAACCCTTGCAATTCTTTTTTTGTTTGCTATAATCAATACACTGATCTCTAAGTTAGTGCGGTGGTTTTTCCTCCGGCTTGGAGATCTCAAGCAACGTGCGCAAAGAGGTGACTCATGCGACGCTTTGACAACCGGATGGTGATCGTGCGCTAGCACTACACCACGCGAAACACCTTTGGGGCACAGGTGCTAAGGAGTCCCAAAGCGTACGCGTCATCATCCCCCGGGCGAGGAAGACGTTCAGATTGCTCTTCGGAGTGAAATGATCGTCTTCCTGCCCGGAACCCATTCACATTTAATAAATGTGATTTTTATTTTGTAAATAAATTTTGTATCGACGTACTAGTACATCGATACAATGTACTATCGTACTAGTACAGTAGTACACATTATTTGGCCTCCCCTTTAAAAGGGGAGGAACACACTTGTCCGCCGTAGCCCAAAGGCGAAGGTGGACGTAGTGGGGCGGGGTTTATCGTAGAGGTAATGATATCTTAAAATCCCATATCCAAAAACCCCCTAGCCACTACGTGTGCATTCCCCCTTCGTAAGGGGGAACTAAACTACTTTCCCTCTGTTTCTTTCTCCCCAAACAAAAAACCGCTCGGCTCATCACCAAACGGTTTTTAACTTGTCAAATCCGTAAATCCGCATTATCCGTTATCCGTATATATCTCTTACTTAAGCAACCCAACAATCAACAAAGCAACAATATTAGCAACTTTTATCATAGGATTAATAGCTGGACCAGCAGTATCTTTGTAAGGATCACCTACTGTATCACCTGTAACAGCTGCTTGATGAGCAAAAGATCCTTTGCCACCATAATTACCATCTTCAATATATTTCTTGGCATTGTCCCAAGCACCACCACCAGTTGTCATTGAAATTGCAACAAATAAACCAGTAATAATAGTACCAACAAGCAAACCACCCAAAGCTGCCGGACCTAATAATAATCCAACTAAAATTGGAGCAACTACTGGAATCAAAGCAGGTAACAACATTTGTTTTAGGGCTCCTTTTGTTACAATATCAACACACTTGGCATAGTCTGGCTTAGCATGACCTTCCATAATACCATGAATTTCTTTGAACTGACGACGAACTTCTTTTACAACTTCACCCGCTACTTTTCCAACTGATTGCATCAGATTGGCACCAAACAAATATGGTAACAAACCACCAATAAATAATCCTACCAATACTTTTGGATCATCAATTCTAAAAGTTGCGGAAATACCTTGTTCTGTTAATTTGTGTGTGTAATCAGCAAATAAAACTAGAGCAGCTAAAGCAGCCGATGCAATTGCATAACCTTTTGTTACAGCTTTGGTTGTATTACCAACAGCATCCAATGGATCGGTAATAGCACGAACCTCATCTCCTAATTCTGCCATCTCAGCAATACCACCAGCATTATCTGTAATAGGACCATAGGCATCAATAGCAACCACGATTCCAGTCATAGAAAGCATAGCCATGGCAGCGATTGCAATTCCATAGAGCCCAGCAAAATGATGAGCACCAAGAATAGCAGCAGCAATAAATAAAACTGGAAGAGCAGTAGCTTTCATAGAAACAGCCAAACCAGCAATAACATTTGTACCGTGCCCAGTCTCAGAAGCCTTGGCGATATCTTTTACAGGTTTATATTCGGTAGAAGTATAATATTCTGTAATCCAAACCATTATACCAGTCAACAATATTCCGATTACAGCACTATAAAATAAAGCTCCAGTTGTAAGACCTAATTCAGCACTATAAACTCGACTAGCAAAATAAAAACCAACTAAAGAAAGAAAGCCAGAAACAATCAAACCTTTATACAAAGCGGCCATGACGTTTTTCTTTTTTCCAAGTTTGATAAAAAACGTTCCAACAATAGAAGCAATAATAGAAATACCACCTAAAATTAATGGAAAGATAATGGCTGACTCTACTCCTTTGAAAGTAAGAGCACCGAGTACCATAGTAGCAACAGCCGTCACTGCATAAGTTTCAAACAAATCAGCAGCCATACCAGCACAATCTCCTACATTATCACCAACGTTATCGGCAATTACAGCTGGATTACGAGGATCATCTTCAGGAATACCTTTTTCTACTTTTCCAACCAAATCAGCCCCAACATCAGCAGCTTTGGTAAAAATACCGCCACCAATACGAGCAAAAATGGAAATTAAACTTCCACCAAAGGCAAGCCCGATAAGAGAATTAACATCTTTGAAAATTAAATAAAAACCACCAACACCCAAAAGTCCTAAACCAACAACCAGCAAACCAGTAATTGAACCACCTTTTACAGCCACATCCAAAGCTTCCTTGAAACCTGTCTTGGCTGCTTCAGCAGTACGCACATTGGCTTTGACAGAAACTGTCATACCAAGATAACCAGCGACACCAGAAAAGGAAGCGCCAACTAGAAAACCTAGACCAGTTTTGAAACCTAGAAAAGCCCAAAGTAGAGCAAAAACCCCTACAGCTACAATACTAATAGTTTTGTATTGTCTACCAAGATAGGCTTTTGCACCTTCTTGGATTGCTTTTGCAATTGCTTGCATACGTTCACTACCAGCTGGTAGTTTGTCTATCCAACGAATTAAAAACACACCATACAAAATGGCGGCAATCGCTGGTAACAAGATGATAAGTGTTGTCATCATAAGTTATGAATTATGAATTAAGAGTTATGAATTAAGAGTTATGAATTAAGAGTTATGAATTCGAAATTATTATAGGTGAAAAAATGATTTTAGTCAAGAGAAGCGAGCACGACACACGACACACATAACATGAAACAATCAAATCATTGACAGCTACCTTAATAATGTTATACTTAAATTAACCACAATATTAGGAGGGCATCATGAGATGTTGGCAAACTAGCGCTTATGCCACAAACATGGGCGTTGCACCCGCTTCACCCTGGATCCGAAGAGAGTCGGACGACTTTCTATTTCCTCTGACTGGCGATGACCATACTATTACTTCAATTGGTATTGGTCCGGATCCATTCTGGAAAGAGCAGTGTTGCTTTGACCGAATGTTCGGCGTAGTTATCGTCACCAGCCTCAAGTTGAGGAGACACCTACAACATATTCGAGGGGGACCACCCGAGGACAACTAGGAGGAACCAGCCAACCCCCGCACAGTAATAAAGAGGGATACTGTGCGGGGCGATGACAACTCAATGAGTTGTCTTTATTTTTCAAAAAAAATTCCCTAAACCCGACTTTAGTGCTATAATTCAAACACTCAAATAGTTGACAAAAAGTGTTTTTTGAGTGATAATAGTGCCTATTATGAGCCAAAAGTCATATCAAATTCTATTATATTTCCTACGTAGCTTAATATATATAAAAAGAGCCCTGCTTTGGTTTTTAAAAAAACTATGGGTACTATTAATCAGACTAAATAACTTATTCAAAAACACACTCGGTTTTCATTTATACAAAGCTGGATTCAAAATTCAAAAATACACGGGAAAATTAAGAATACCTTGGGACTCTCGTTTGATAGAGCTAGTTGGAAAAAGAAGTTTTTTGCAAATTGCCCTATTTTTGATAATCATTGTAGTGATGATACCAGATAGTAGATTGTACACAAAAGATATTAACAAAATTCCAGGACGTGATACATTACTATATCAATTGGTTGGTCCGGGTAATCAGGATTTTGATTTGGAAGAAGTAAGTGTAAACCTATCCACCCTAACCCCTACCCAACAACAAGATACTTGGAAACAAGGTTCTGTATCTGCCCAACCAGGATCTGGTGCTCTAAACCAAAATGTTTTGACACAAACAGATATAACCAGTCTTAGCGTCGGTGGCACAGCCGTAAACAAACCAACTATTATACCGGGTGCTGTTTTACCAACGACCGCTGACTCTAGCAACCGAACTCAAATTACTTATCATACCGTTCAGCCCGGCGAAACCATCGGGGCAATTGCCGAAAAATATAATATAAGTGTAGTTAGTATTTTGTGGGCAAATGATTTGTCTGTCCGTTCATATATTCGCCCAGGTGATGAATTAAAAATTCTACCAGTTTCTGGCTTGGTCCACAAAGTAAAGAGTGGAGATACAATTTTGAAAATTGCCCAAACCTATGATGCTGACGCTGAAAAAATAGTTGAATTTAACAAATTGAAAACCGGAGGCTCTGATATCGTGATTGGCGAAGAATTGATAATCCCCGACGGTGTCAAACCAACACCAGTAGCAACTTATACTCCACCAGTACAAAAATATACTCAATTGAGCCAAGTAGTAGCACCAAAACCTTCTGTGGCCGCCCCGGCTGGATCAGGTTGGCTCTGGCCTACTTCGGTAACTCATATCACCCAATACTACAACTGGCGACACACCGGACTTGATATTGCTGGGCCAGTTGGCACACCTTTATATGCTGCCAAATCTGGTAAAGTTATAAAATCACAATGCGGTTGGAACGGTGGTTATGGTTGTTATGTAATTATTGATCACGGCGGAGGAGTCCAAACTCTATATGGTCACGCTTCAAAACTTTATGTTAGCTATGGTGAACAAGTTGTTCAAGGAGAAACAATCGCTGCTATGGGTTCCACTGGTAGATCTACTGGTCCACACATTCATTTTGAAGTTAGAATAAATGGCGCTAGATTGAATCCGTTGACTTATATTAGATAGCACGAATCACATAACACATATCACGTAACAGAAAACATGAAATAAAAATCCGCTGATGAGGCGGATTTTTTGAATAACAAAAAACACCTTACGCAAAGATGTTTTTTGTGGGCTCCTCCTTGTGCCCCCCCTAGTAATAAAGAACGGAACATAACTCGCACCTACTCAGGCCGAACCGTCAGGGATTTTGTCTATCAACTCCATCTAGAGGAAACCAAATTGGAGTATTCCCCATCTTCAAGGTCATCAGGCCTTCTCTCTTGCCTGTTTCTCTGTCCTCAGGAATACTGAGCTTAGCCGCCTTAGCCAGTTCCCTGATTCTGTCAGAGAATTGTTGAAGGAATGTCTCGAATGAACCACCCTTGCGCCAAGTGATGTTACAATAACCATTGCCACCATCAACTCTCAATTCAAGATCACCCCCACGGGTAATGTGGATGTTTGTTAACATCAGACAGCCGGAAGGTAGATTCCTCTGTTGCCACTTCTCATACTCGCGGAAGCAGTGCTGAAGAAACAATCTCCACAACATGTGGACACCCGTTGCAATCCACCACAACAGAAAGAAAGCACAAATAAGCACCACAAACCAAGCAACTTTTTCCATAACAACACCTCCACCAAAGTTAGAATTCTATACTAATACTAGCATAATCTTAATTTTTTTTCAATAGTATGATAAATATAATAAAAAACAACCTACCAATTCCGCGGGTTGTTTTTTATTAGGTACACTTTTTAGTGACTTAACACAAATTTTTTAATTAAATATTTTTATCTTTTTCTAAATAATCATAATAAAATATCTCAACCCAGGCAAAAAATAGTGTTTTTAATAAAAACATTTTAGGGATACATTTTTGCCCACTTATTATAAAAATGGAGACAAAAACTTGACAGGTATAAATTTATTGTATATAATATAATTACATTATGCTTTTGTAATCTTTTTACAAAAGCCCTGAGATTCCCCCGTAAAAGGGGGTTTCGTTTTTTATAAAAACTTTTTAATTAAATCCTTGATTTCTAACAAATTACTTGTGGGCAAAATTTCCATGAGACGCAACAATCTTTTTTTATCCATTACTCTAATTTGTGACAAGCTTATACAAAATTCTTTGTCCTCTTTTTTAAATATATAATTATATTTATTTTTCTTTATTTTAGTTGATAGAGGTAAAGACCAAAAATGTTCATTATTAAATTTTTTCAATATTAAAATCGGTCTCTCAAAACCAGTATTTTTACCATTTTGTTCTATGCCAATATTTTGACCAACACTTGCCCACCATATTTGACCCTCGGAAAAATAAAAATCTTTTTCTAAAAAATTAATTCTTATTTTAATCTTCACCCACTCTATAAATTTTTCTGCCACCTCCCTAATTATATTCATAAATTATTTTTGTTATCTAAGACTATCTATATAATCTCGCATGTTATCTGCTATCTGCCAATTGTTATCTGAAGTCGTGTTACTCACTCTTCGCCCGATACTGCAATGCCTCCGCAACGTGTTCAGTCAAAATATCATCACAACCACCCAAATCAGCAATTGTGCGGGCCAATTTTAAAATTCGATGATAACCACGAGCTGATAAATGCATCTGTGCTACAGCCTGACGAAGCAAATCAACTGATTGATCATTTAATTTACAAAATTCTTTTATGTCTTTATTTTTCATCTCACTGTTGGTTTCATAGGAAGAATCTTTTAATCGCACTCGTTGTCTTTCGCGTGCCAATTCAACTCGTTCGCGAATTTTATCAGAACCTTCCGCCAATTCATCTTTATTTAATTTTTCAAATTTTACTCGGGGAACTTCGACATGCAAATCAATTCTATCAAGCAAGGGTCCACTAATTTTTTTCTGATAATTTGACACCTGCATCGGCGAACATGTGCAAGTGCGGTCTGGATCAGACGAATAACCGCACGGGCAAGGATTTTGGCTAGCCACGAGTGTAAAACGAGCCGGAAAACTAAGTGTACCTTGAGCACGCGAAATTGTTATCACTCCATCTTCCAAAGGCTGACGCAAATTTTCCAAAACTAAACGAGGAAACTCTGGAAACTCATCTAGAAATAAAACACCACGGTGAGCCAAAGAAATTTCACCCGGCTTTGGGATTCTTCCGCCCCCAACAAGGGCCACACCTGAAGCTGAATGATGGGGCGAACGAAATGGACGCTCGGTAACCAACGGTCTATCATCAGGAAGTAAACCAGAAACCGAATAAATTTTTGTCACCTCAATCGCCTCATCGGTTGACATGCGTGGCAAAATAGATGGAAGTGTTCGAGCCAGCAAAGTTTTCCCTGAACCAGGCGGGCCTGATAACAAAATATTATGTGCACCCGAAGCAGCTATTTCCAAAGCACGCTTCACATACTCCTGCCCTTTGACATAAGCCATATCCATTTCATAACTATTAATTTCAAACCAAGAATTTATATCAGCTTTTTCGGCAACTTCAATTATTTTTTCACCTGTTAAATGATCTACCATAGCCTGAAAATTTTCCACCGCATAAACTTCTACATCAGCAATTAGACTCGCCTCTTTGGCATTAATGGCTGGCACAAATATTTTTTTATAACCAGCTTGTCCAGCATAAATTGCTAATGGCAAAATTCCGTTGGTATGACGCAAACTTCCATCCAGTGCCAACTCACCAACAAACAAACTGTCCTTCAAATCCAAATCCAAATCATTCAAAGCCACAAACATACCAACTGCCATTGGCAAATCATAAGCTGACCCTTCTTTACGTACATCAGCTGGAGCCAAATTGATTAAGATACGATGACCATTGGGAAATTGTTGACCACTATTTTTCCAAGCTGTTCTAATTCTTTCCTTGGCTTCTTGAATTGCAGTATCGGGCAACCCAACAATAGTAAAACCAGGAAATCCCTGGCCCATATCGATTTCAACTGTAATCAATTCACAATCAAGACCGAGAACTGAAACTGAATTTATTTTTTTGAACATAGGGTTTTTACAATATACAAAATACATGGAACAAAATACAAATTGTATATTGATCCATGTATTGTGTATTTTGTTTTTATATTATACCACATTTAGAAAAAAATTTATCCGGCGCCACTCTGATGTAATACAGAGCAGAGACGGACACACATAATTTTTATTATAAATATATAAAATTAGCCAGACCAATAATAAAAAACCATCTTAAAAAATAAGATGGTTTTATTATTAACTAAAATATTACCACTTGAAACCAAAAATAACAAAAAACGACGACATTATAATGGTCTCCTGGTTTTTTTCATTCTCTCTTGCCTATCTGCTTCTCTAGCTTTTAACATTCTTACCACTTCTTCCTCAACCCCTTCTTCTGTTTTTTTATTTGGATTAACCAACCTAGCATGAGTATAATCAAATTTTCTATCCGCATCAGCTCTTATACTTTCCAAACTTCTCTTATCCAAACCCGCCAAAATACTACCATCTTCATCATAATAAACATATCGAGGCTCGCTACTCATTCTTTGTGTATAACTATTGCCTGGGATCCTATCTTCGTATTCTACTGAATAATTGCTACGTAAAGTGCCATCTCGTCTATAAGAAAATTTTGTGTCTTTTTCAGTTAAACCATCTGGATAATACTTAATTTCTTGATCAACACTACCTTGATCATTCATTATCTCTTGAGTTTCTGATCCATCAGTTTCAAATTTTGATCTTTCCAAAATCTGTTTTTGTTCTTCATCAATACCAGACAACTCAATTGTTGACAATTTACCTTCTTCAGTATATGTCATATTCGCTTCCCGGTGTGCCGAAGTAAATTTATCCCTTTTAACCAAAGCTTTAAGCGGATTTCCTTCTTTTTTTCTAAAAACAATTTTTACAACATTTCCCCGCTCATCACTAACACAATCCCCTATCATAAAAATCTTATTTTTATCTCCTACAAACTTAAGTTTGATCAATTCTCCATTTGCCCCAATTTCATCAACCTCTAAAAACAGCCCATTAACCTTCAAAGAACTAACACTTCTTTCTAGTGTTTTTAATAAAACCTCCTGATTTTTTTTTAATTCTTCTCTCTTTTTATTTTCTTCAGCCTCATCTGGCAAAGATTTTATGACCTCTTGAGCCTCTATAAGCTTGGTTTCATCTTTTATCTTTTGAGTCTCAGATAATTTTTCCACAGAAAGATGGTTATCAACCTTTTTTTTATCAGGTATTTCAGAATTTTTATAAGGGTTTACTTCGGTTGGGTTTACTTTTTCATCTACACTAGCCATTTTACCCAAATCTGGATTTCTTTTTTTAGACATAATATAATTATTAACCTATTAATATAGTTATTATTCCAGAATCAAATTAATAAGTCAAGTTTTTCTTTTACCAACAAAAAAAAACCCCAGTAATAATGGAGTCTTTATCAAAAAAGTGTCGTGTTACGTGGATCGTGTGTCGTGAAAACTTTTTTAACTCACCAGACCTTCCTTCTGTCTCAAATAATTATCTAGCAAAACGATTCCTGCCCCCACCACAATCATAACATCAGCCAAGTTTATTACACTGGTCAAAATTCGTAAATAATCAATCGTTATACCAAACAAAACTCGATCAATAAAATTAGAAATAGCCCCAGCAAAAATTAAAAAAATTCCAAAATAAAAAATTGGTTGCACCCGCCCTGAGCTCGTGCCGAAGGGTCTTTTTTTCTTAGTCACAAAATAAAAAAGCCCCAACAATATAATTGGTGTCAAAATTATTATCAACCAATTGGGAAATGGTAAAGAAAATGCAATTCCACTATTCTCAAAATACTCCCAACCCAAATATTTTTTCCAAACATAAAAACTAAACTCCGTATTACCCCTAGCAATATATTTTAAAATCTGATCCAATAATAAAAAAAATCCACTCATTAAAAAATATATAATTAAGTGGATTTTTTTATTTTTCATACTTTACAAAATTCGTAGATTCGGATATTTGTAGATTCGGATGTCATTCGTATATTAGGATCGCTTTATGCTTCTTCTGTCAATGTCTTCTTACAACTAACACAAGCACCGGAAGTTGGTCTAGCTTGAAGGCGTTTTTCATCAATTAAATCATCACAATATTTGCAAACTCCGTAAGTTTCTTTTTCTAAACGATCCAAAGATTTGTTTACATCACGTAACTCTTTTTCCAAAGCAATTTCTAGTGGTTTATTGGCAGTATACTGAGCCACCTCTTGAGCATTTTCATCATCTTTGTCACCATACTCAGGATACCCAGCATCATAATCACCATCCACATGTCTATTTTTGTTGGTAAATTTTGCCAACTCTTTTTCCAAGCGCTCTTTTTCACCAAGTAAAATCTCTTTTACTTTTTTTAAAAAGCTCGGACTATGTATATTCTTTTTCTTAGTCATATGTTTTTACTTTACTAAATACAATTTAATTATACCAATAATACCAGAAATAACAAAATTTGTCAAGAGGGAGTGCAATACTAATATACTAATAATACGAACCTGCCTGCCGGCAGGCAGGTTATACTAATGCTATACAAATGTGTGTTGTTGTGAAATCGGTATTAGATAGTAGTTATTACAAATAAAGAAGTTTGACTTAATAGTCCCTCCCCCTATGAGGGGGAGGTTAGGAGGGGGTTAACTAGGAGACAACAACTTTCATTTTATTTAAATCAAAGTTAACAGCTTCGAATAACCCCACCCTGTCCCTCCCCTCATAGGGGAGGGGACGTAATTGAGTTTGTATTTTATAACCCAAAGAAAGTAGTTATTAGATAATTTTCTAAAAAATATTAGTATAATTAGTAAAATTAGTAAAATTAGTATATTGGTATCCTATTTGTATGTATAAAAAAAGGCAGTAAACGCCCGAAGTATTATTTTACGGCGTACTGCCTTTATAATCCCCAGGACCGGCCTTTCAGACGACCGCAGGTCTAAAATATTTAGAACTATGGTCGTCTGAACGACAAGCTGTCCATAGAGACAGGTGTCGCCCTTCTACCACCGGATGGTGTGAATTTCCGACGCTAAGGCGTGAGCACATAGCGCATTAGTGGAAAAGCACCGTTTCGAGCTAGCTTTCGTCTAATATTTTTTACTTTTGTTTTTGTTTTTGAGTTCTAACCCTTCAAGGTAGGTTACAACTGACTCCGTGAAGATGGAGTATATAATTAGAAACAAGAGTAAGCTCGAAATAGAGGCAGTAAAAAGGGGATTGTTGCCCTCAATCTAATTGAGAATAACAAATCCTAGTTTTTAATGATCTGAATATATTATAGCACATTTTTATGGTTTTGTCAAGGGTGTGGGGATATCTTTCTATTTTTTGGCTAAGATAAGCCATTTTTAGACCCTTTTTTATAGAAAAAATTGTATAGACTATTGTATACAACTGGCTAATATTTAAACTAAAGTAAATCTTATCCACAGTTATTCACACTTGTCCCCAGAGTTATCCACAATGTATAGACTATTGTATACATTTATACACATATTTTTGTGCATAAAATAGTGGAAAACTCCGAAACAGACTATTTTAAAAAACAAAAAACAGTGGTTTTTCCACTGTTTTAGCGCTTTATCCACTGTTTCATACACGTTTGTATAGGATAATGTATACAAAAAACCAACTATCAGGTGGTTTTTGTTATCTGTAATCTGCTAATTGTTAATTGAATCACGTCGCCACATGAAAATATACAGTATCACCATCTTCTACAACATACTCTTTACCTTCCAAACGTAATTTTCCGCTTTCCTTAATCCCAGACCAGCCATTAAACTGAACAAAATCTTCCCATTTGCAAACATCAGCTTTTATATAACCCTTGATAAAATCTGTATGAATAACACCGGCCGCTTGTGGACCTTTGGCACCTTTTTTTACTGTCCAGGCTCGTGTCTCTGGTTCACCCGAAGTTAAAAACGTTACCAAATCAAGTAATTTATAACTTTCTTTAATTAATTTATCCAAACCAGACTGTTCCATGCCAAGTTCTTTCATATATTCTTTGGCATCTTCCTCACTCAATTCCGCTAACTCAGCTTCCAATTTTGCACTTATGTTTATTTGTGAGGTCTCATTCTCAATATTCTGCAATCTAAAATCTGCAACTTGCAATTCGTCGGTATTTACCACATATAATATTGGTTTCATCGAAAGCAGGTGCAAATCTTTCAAAATCTTCGTCTCATCTTCATTATATTCTAATAAACGGGCTGGTTTACCCGCTTCTAATTGCTTATAAACTTTTTCTAATAAATCAATTTCTTTTTGGGCGTCTTTCAAAGCCGAGCCTTTTGCATTTTTCTTGGTTTTGTCCAACCGACTAGAAACCGTCTGCCAATCAGCCAATATTAATTCTAAATTTATAACTTCGGCATCGTCTTTGGGATCAATTTTATTGTGCACATGAGTAATATTTCCATCAGTAAAAGCACGAACAACCTGAACGATCGCATCTGTCTCACGAATATGTGACAAAAATTTATTTCCCAATCCTTCACCTTCTGAAGCGCCTTTTACCAAACCAGCAATATCATAAAATTCTATTGCTGTTGGAATAGTTTTTTTAGATTTTGAAACTTCAGCAAGCTTTTGCAAACGCTCATCGGGTACCTCAACTACACCGACATTTGGTTCGATGGTGCAAAAAGGATAATTCTGCGCATCAGCTTGCTTACTACGAGTCAATACATTGAACAAAGTAGATTTTCCAACGTTGGGCAAACCAACGATAGCGAGTTTTAGCATAATGAGCCTATTTTATGCTTTTTTTTTAATTTTGTCAACAAAAAACCCGACTTGGATGTCGAGTTTCTTATTTATTTTAATAAATAATTTTTATTTACTAAAGGAATGCCGGATTTTTACGTGCCGGTCCACGGGGATGGCTAATCCCATATTTTAGCCGTTCCTCCTTATAAAAGAGCTACACGATACCCACGAAAGCCATGATCACGAAAGCTACATAGGAAACGATCATGACAGTCCCTTCCCAGCGCTTGAGCTTCCAATCGGTGAAAAGGAAGACCAACGCCATGACCGTGGACCCGGCCAGGAAGGCCAGGTGAACCCAGCTTGTCCCCCAGTCCACCTGGACCCCACCCACCACGAAGATAGGAAGACCAAGGCAGATGAGGATATCAAAGCTGTTGGAACCAATCGCATTGGCAATGGCTCCATCCGCATCACCTCGCCGGGCGGCAAAAACCGAGAGAAGCGTGTCCGGGAGGCTGGTGGCAGCCGCGAGTATAGTGACACCAGTGACGGCATCGGGAATTCCCCACTGACGAAAGATCGCCAGAGAAGAGCCCACCAAGAAATGGCAGGCCACACCGATCCCTACTATACCAACGAAGACCATCCCAGCGACCTTCCAGGCCACCCAACTGTCTTCGATCTCTGGGGTTTCATCTACCTTGTCTCTTTTGGTCTGCATAACGAGCAGAACCACATAAGCGACATAGACAGCGATCCCGATGAGACCAACCCAACTAGGGATGACGTGCCAAGTATGGCCGTTGCTGGCCTCAGGACCAAGCCAAATCGCCAAGATCAAACCGATGACCACAGCGAGATAAATGAACCCATCCCGCTTGATCACGGCTTTGTCCTTGACCTCGAGATCTTTGCCTGTAGCCCAGACACTCGCTCCTGGAATAACCAAGATATTGTAGAGTGCCGAGCCAGCAATAGCTCCAAGACCAGCCTCGAACGAGCCAGCCAAAAGAGCAAAGATAACCGTGCAGAACTCTGCAAACGAGCTTCCCACAGCGTCCAGGGTCGCACCCCGAACACTCGGGGCAATGGAGAATTTCTGACCGATCGCCTCGGTCCCATTTCCGAGGAGCCCCGAGAAGAAAAATATCGCCAACACCCAAAACAACACAAGCAACATTTCTACAATCATCTTATCCTCCATGAATTTTTGTCAATTTTCTCTTCCGCACTATCTACTTAAAAAATAAATAATGTGGAAGAGAAAAAACATATAAATTGTAAAAAACATGTTATCTGGGTCATTTTTTATTTAACCAAAATAACAATATATTATAGCACAAAAAACCGGTTTTGTCAAGGGGTAAAGGCAATAACTACCAAATAAAAAAACCCTCTTTTTGAGAGGATTTTGTGAGCCTGAGGAGATTTGTCCCGATATCTAATCAGGACACCCCAACTCGCCGTCGGGACGCTCTAACACTTTTTGTGGACCCTACGAGATTCGAACTCGTGACCTCTTGCATGCCATGCAAGCGCTCTAACCAGCTGAGCTAAGGGCCCTTTTCTTGATCTTTAGTAATTTATTCAATTATATTCCAATATAATTATTTCATAATTTCAGCTAGAGACTGATCACCCATAGAATAATATAATTCCTCAACATTATAACCAAAAACCAAATTTTTGTCAACCAACAAAACAAAGACTGAGACATCCAGACATGCCGGGAGGGTCAAGGGTTCAAATCCCTTATGGTCCACAAAAAAAGTAAGAATTAATTCTTACTTTTTTTATTTATCTAATAATTTCTTTCCATGCTTTATAGATCTACTTTTTTTACAAACTCAGACTTGAGTTCCATCGCACCAAACCCGGGAATATTGCAATCAATATTGTGATCACCACCGATAAGACGAATATTTTTTACTTTTGTACCAGTTTTCAAAGGTTTTGAGTATCCCTTGACCGGCATATCTTTCATAAAAAGCACAGTATCCCCATCTTGGAGAATAATCCCGTTCATATCTTTTACCACCATTTTTTCTGATTGCTTTTCATCCTCTACTATTTCTGCACTATCCCACTCGTGCCCACATTCAGGACATGAATACATAGTTGTATGAAGAAGATAAGCGTATTGTGACTCACATTTTGGACATTGTTTTGTTACTTCAGGCATATATAATAATATTATTAATAATATATATAGCATTATACAGAATTTTACAAAAAATACAAGGACTGCACATATTATTGCAATAAAAAGAAGCTTGGATTAGCTTCTTTTTATATTTTTATAACCTTACTCCTTATCTTGTAGATTGAAATTAACCAATTATCTCTTTGCGAAGAGAATAACCCAACAAAACCCTAATCAAAACAATTCCACCAAGCTGAATAATTTCATTTACATCGACTGTTACCGTTGCCAAAATAATATCGGCCGCGATCACAAACTCCAGACCAAAGATAATTTTTTTGGCCAAATCTACTCTTACTGATTCCATATCATACTTTGGTGTGGCTAACTTTATTAAAGCTATCACAACTGAAAGGGCAATAATAAATAAACCAACATATTCTATTGATAAACCAATATATCGGGTTACCAAACTTAAAGTTTCTAGCATATTAAATAAAATTAATATTAAACTCTTTTAATAAGTAATAGTAAAGTAATATAACAGACAAAACTATAAAAAGTCCAATCACTATTTTATGTTTTCTCTGATGCTTAGCAAACTTATTTCTCTCTTTATGTTTGGCTACGTCTATGAGTTCATCGCCGAAATAGACTGACAAAAACGTTCCGACCATAGATATTAAAATTATTAACCAAAGCGGCCAAGGATGAGTCAAAATCTGATGGTAAACACCAAGTAGTGCGCTCTTGGAGAAAGTAGTTGGGCTTTCTAATAAAAAATACAAGGCAATACAAAAAGATAAAACCCAAACTAACATTTCAGTAAAAATCATTCTGATCTTCAAAATAAGACGAATCGGAAAATCCAATAAAAAACCTGCATCGGCAATCGGTGTACAAAATACAAAAAACGACCAAGTAAGCAGTGTTACTCCCAACCCCTGTGACAGGCCATACTTGAAACTAACAAATAAAAAATATAACACAAATACACCCAACACCAACAAAAACCTCCCCAAGGCATGCCGTTTAGTCTCATGTTTAACTAAATCTAAATCTTTTATTGTCTTTTTTTTATGTGAAATTAGTTTCATGGAGTAATTATAGCATGTTTTATTCCTTAATACCACAAACACCAATCAATTCTTGTCTTCTCTACCTTCTATCAAGGTGACCATATATACAAAAAAACCCATTTGTTTAGGTGGTTGTTTTATGCTATGTGATTTGTATTTCATGTTTTATGTTATTTTACGACATTGTTTTATAGCTATATGTATATAAATAATATAATAATAACTCAAAAAATCCAATTTTACACTACTAAACCTCTAATAATCCCCCACGATTGTTCCACATGCAACTCAGCTAAACAACTAAATTGAATCACCAAGTGTTTCAGTGTTGTTCTGCCTGCCCGCCGGATTGGAGGGTTTTCGTATTTTCACCCAAATCCGTAAATCCGCATAATCCGTCATCCGTATATATCTCAAAAGAAACGAGGTTATCCACTCTCAACCACACTTACCCCCAACTTATCCACTTTTGTTGCCCGTGGAACATTTACCCTGAACCCTTGTGGTTTAGGGATCTTATCATTATTTAAAACAAACACACCCTTATTTGGGTGTGTTTGTATACATTACTCTATACTTTTAGAGCTTCACTGTGTTACGCCCTATAAATTTATGTTTTATCGGCCATAGCTTTAGCGACGGCCGAGTGACCCCACCAGGAATCGAACCTGGATCTAGACGTTAGGAGTGTCTTATTCTATCCGTTGAACTACAGGGTCATATAACGACATGATAGATGATTATTTACTTTTTGTCAAGCTTCTTTTTGCTTCCTGGGTTTTTTAACAACAGGAGTAGCGTGTTTCCATGCCATATTATGTAAAACTTTTATAATACTAGACAAAGCTTCACTTTCAATAATAATTCCGCTTGGAATATTATTACTAAATAACGACATCATCACTTTGTTTTCATAAGCATTAATTTCTCCACTAAACTCCTTAATTTGATCGGGGATATCCTCAGGTTTTATCCAGCGATACTCGGTAAACCTATCTGCCCCCATGTACTTTCCCTTTACCCAGTCTCGGCTCTCTGGTGTATCAAAAAGCAAAATACGTTCAAATATTTTTCTCTTTCCACGCTCACGCACATATTCACGACCCCACTTATATATATCAAGGTCGGACGAATACCAAGCCTTTGGGTTCAAAATCCCCAAAATAGTCTCTTTTGTTTCCAAAGTCTCCCAATAAATACTCTTCATCCCTTCTACACCTTCTTGGAAACGAATACTCGGCTTGTCAGCCACTTTATACAAATCTAACAACCCCGGCAATTTATCTCGCACTTGCTGTTCTCTCATTTTCCAAACCCGTTCTTTATCTTTTACATACTGAACAAGATATCTAGGGGAGGTAGCAGTAAACTTGGTAATTTTACCTTTTGGGTTACTCCGATCCACCAAACCCATCCAGCCTAATTTTTCTAACCCATGATAGCATAGTGTCCGACTGACCCCAGCCTGACGGGCAATCTCAGAAGCTCCGGATGGACCCATTTTCAAAAGAGCCAAATATACATTGGCTTCGGTTTCCTCTAATCCAATTTTTTTAAGAGTGTCTAACATACTAAATATATTGTAACACAGTTTTAAAAATGTGTCAATATTATTTTGACAATTTTAGTTATTAACAGATAATTTTGCTAAAATATAATGTTTTTTAGATGAAATATGAGGTTCTTATATTGACAATATTTATAATTTATGATAAATTTTATAGTTCGGTAGTTCTTTAAATCTTCTAACAAGAGGAGAGATGACCATGACAAAGGTAATTAATTTTGAACAAGTAACAACAGTCTGCATACGGTGTGTGCATTTCATGAATCTTGAACCTCATTCTGTCCGCAAGGACGTGTGGTACAACCACTTATGTAAGGCGACACCTCTACCGACGAAAACAGATCCTTACGACGGCAAAGTGAAACCCTACAACATCAATGATCTAGGTCGTACCTGCTTCGAAGATCACAGATTTGAATATTGTTCTCAAATAAATGATGGGGATTGCCAGAAGTTCAAGAAACGGAGATGGTTAAGAGGTGATTAATAAGGAGGGTGCAAAAAATTTAAGACACAGAGATAGTTAGCAACCGAACCGTGCGCCCCACACGTAAAAGGGGTTCTTACCTTGTGCACCACACACCCCTCACAGGAGGAAAAAGATGAAAGAGTACTACTTCTTCAAAAACAAAGAGGAGATGGGGCGATCTGAACAGGCGGCCCAGGAGGATGAATTGTTGTTCCATTTCATTCCTCAGAGGCAAGGACCATTCTTTCTTGTCACCCGAGCTTTTGCATGGAAACATGCTCGGGTAAGGACAGCCGACAAAGAAGGAAGGGTTGTTGTCAAAAAGGAACGAGATAAAGGAGGGACAAGACGGTATGTGTACCTCCATCAGGGCGACAAACCCAACCAAACCGTCGGCCCGTTCTGGGCACTCGTCGACACGGTTGAGACCAGAAACACCCCAATGTAGCTTACCCCCTTCTGCTCCTTCCTTGTGCCCCGGACACATTCAAAACCGGGATTCCTAACTTGTGCACAAACAGGACAAAAAACACCCAATTGGTGATTGAGGAACAGGCATGCCTGTTCCCTACGCAATGGGTGATTTTTTGTTTATTAATTTTATTTTTCAAAATATATTATTTCTATCACGATGCCATTTTGCGGGATTACTTTTTATATATTCCAAAATATTATAATATGCATTTTCATTACGAATTATATTATCATAATATGATTTATGCCAGCCAAATTTTATATTAATTCCCAATTTTTTTATTTCCCTCGAAACAGACGATTTATATGATCCAATAATATTTGGCAATTTTTGATATTGGCGACCATCGCCAGGCAATAAATAATTACCATTACATAAATCGCTGAAATCACAAGGATCGCAATGTACGGAACAGGCATGCCTGTTCCCCCCGAAGGGCAAATCTATTCCACCCACAGACAATCGCACCACATTGCACGAAAGAATGTCTGGTGTGGCGATTGAGGAACAGGCATGCCTGTTCCCTACGAGGGGATTTGCAATTTTTTCCTCAATAATTATAATCCCATGCAAATGATTTGGCATCACTACAAACCCACCCAACTTCACACCACTATAATGACTTGGAATATCTCGCCAATAATCATACGCCACTTGACCAAACTTATTCAAAATCATTTCATCATTTTCAATTTTACCAAAAAATAACTTTGATTTTTCTGTGCAAATCGTGACAAAATAAAAACCAGGCGAATTATAATTGAAATCTGCCCAGCGATTCTTTTTCCTCTCCTTTTTTTGATACATAATATCTTTATTATATCAAAACCACACATTGATTAAAAGCACACATCTGCTATAATGATAATATACTCATTCAAATAATATATCGGCCTTCAGTGTACGGAACAGGCATGCCTGTTCCTCTAAAAAGCACAGACAATCTATAAAAAATAACAAATCTCTATATATCTAAACATATGCAAACAACACTCCTCATAATAATTTCCCTTGCCTTATTTATCACCCTCGCTGGCTTATTTTTCTTATATAAAAAATTACAAGATCTACAAAAACCAAAAGAAACCGACAACAGTATGTTTATGCTTTTGCAACAGCAGATGCAGGAACTAAACAAGACGATGGATCAAAAAATGTCTGATACGCACCGCGCCATGGGAGATTCACAACAAAACATTAGTAAAGCAATACAGGAACAATTTGGTCAGAGTACAAAATTGATTCAGGGTATCACAGGGCAAAGCAACAAAATGATTGCTGACATTACTGAGAAGTTAACTTCGCTTGATAAAACAAACCAACAAGTAGTCGGTTTTTCTGAACAACTTTCCAATCTAGAAAAAGTTTTAAAATCACAAAAACAACGTGGTAACCTTGGCGAAGCTGGGCTCAAGATGGTTTTGGAAAACATAATGCCACCGGGAAGTTTTGAATTACAACACCAGTTCCCTGATGGTGATACGGTAGATGCTTTGGTTATTACCAAAGATGGAAATATTCCTGTAGATGCCAAATTTTCTTTGGACAACTATCAAAGAGTGCTAGACGCAACTGGTGAGGAGCAACGAGAAAAATTTGAAAAAGAATTTAAGAATGATTTAAAAAAACGAATTGAAGAAACTGCCAAATACATCAAACCAAAAGAAGGGACCCTGGAATTTGCTTTCATGTTTATTCCGAGCGAAGCAATTTATTATGATTTATTGGTTAATGAGGTTGGGGCAGTGAAAATTAATACTAGAAGTTTGATTGATTATGCTTTTAATGAAAAGAAGGTGATAATTGTATCACCAACCACTTTTGCTGCTTATTTGCAAACTGTTTTATATGGTCTACGCGCATTAAAAATAGAAGAGGGCGCCAAATCTATCAAGAAAAACGTAGAGATGCTCGGCAAGCACTTACTAGCTTATGAAGATTATATGAAAAAACTTGGAAACAGCATGAGCACAACTGTAAATCATTACAATACCGCTTACAAAGAATTAGGGAAAATTGATAAGGATGTTGTTAGGATTACTGAGGGAGAGAAGAGTGTAGAACCGTTGAAACTTGATAAGCCAAATATTGAGTAGTCAAAAGTCTACAAAGTCATAAGGTCCATAAAGTCGGCGACTTTATAAACTTTATAGACTTTTGACTTTATAGACTACACTATTGACAAAATTCTCCAAATACTATATAATGTCATCACTCTCACATTTACAAATAAACCAATAAACCAATAAACTATTAAACAATTTTATGCCAAATCTTACAAACGCTAAAAAAGCATTGAAACAGTCAAAAAAGAAGGCTGCCATCAACCTAGTAGTAAAAAATACTTACAAAAAAGCAGTAAAAAACGCTAAAAAAGCAGTTGAAGCCGGTGAAAAGGACGTAACTGAAACACTAAGACTAGCCCAAAAGAAGATAGACAAAGCTGCAAAAAAAGGTGTTATCAAAAAGAACACTGCTGCCAGAAAGCTATCACGCTTGATGAAAAAGGCTAAAACAGTTGCAAAAAAGTAAATAACAAGATACAATAAACTCAGCTACTTAAGCTGAGTTTTAATTTATACACAGCCCAGCTTGTCGGGCGCAACGCAGTGAAGCCCGAAGTTTGTAATTTTATAAAAATATGAGTGACGCAACAGACCCAGGAAGAGGTTATATACCACCGGAAGAAAAAACAGAGAGAGATGTTGAAGATACTGATACTGGGAAAATAACCGAAAAAATTCACGATACCCGATATTCGGACATAATGGACGGAATGGTCAAACGCCTTTTGGATGGTTTTGACGGAGAAGAACAAGAGTTGGAGGAACTGAGGGAAAAAACAAAGATGGCTTTGGCAGATTTTGTGTCCGAGTTTGTAGACATTGAGATGGACCACCAAGCCGAACTTGAAAGTTCACACCTAAACCCAATGACAGGTGTCCTCAACAAAAGGGGAGCTGAAAGAATTTTTAATCTTCTCAAACTTGAACAGCCCAGAAAAGAGGGCGAAGGGAAAATGGTCTCAGTTCGCCTTGATTTAGATAATTTCAAAAAGGTAAATGATCTCGGAGACCACGCTTTAGGAGATGCCGTCTTAAAAAAAGTTGCAGAAGAATTAAGATCCGCTGATATTTTGATACATTTTAGTGGAGATGAGTTTGGCTTAATTCTATTTAATGTTAAGAAATGGTCCACTGAAGACGGCGAGGAACCATCTTATGACAAAGCTATAAAAATAGCTCTTTCCCGTATAATAAAAAAGATAGAAAATGGCTGTCAAGAAGTTATAAACGCAGATATAAAGAAAAAAGAGAAGAAAGGGGTAAATGAATCTGAACTAGCTGGGATTAGGGACCTAAAAGTTACTGCTAGTGTTGGCTATAAAATCCTTGATCAAGACAAAGATGGTGATGTAGCTTTCTCAAATATAGACTCTTTGGCCGATATTGCCGCCTCATTCTCAAAAGATCTTAAGGGCTTAAATTTACCTGCAAACGACAGAATAATGAGTGCAGACAAAGACCGAAAAGAGGTTATGAAAGAATTAGGTGTTACTGAAGCAGTACTAGCCGCTTCCAATTTCATGAACGAAACAGGGCGCGCAGTTAGTAGCGCAAAAACAAAAGTTAGTCCAGAAGCACAGCAACAAATCGACGAAAAAATGGAAGAAATTAAAAGAATAATTGAACAAAACTTTTCAATTAACCCAAAATTAGACGTTTAAAATAAAAACACGGACCAATCTCCGTGTTTTTGTTTAAGTGTTAAAATGTTTAGATGTTTAATTGTTTAATCCCCCAACAAACATATCCAAAAGTAGAGATGGGTCACCAGCGCTCGTCTTAAATTTTATATCCAAATCAAGAAGTTTCAAATAAATCTTTTTTAAATCTTCCAAATTATATTTTTTTATAAATGGTAAAGATTTTTTAACAACAAAAGGATGTAATCCTAATTTTTTCGCCATTAAATCGCTCGGCATATTGTCTTCACGTTCGTACAGATCACGAATCTCAATCAAAATTCTAAACTGCCTCAATATCATTGCAAACACATAGTGCGGATCCTTGCCAATCCTATACTGCTCGCGAATCATTTTGTAAACTTGTTTTGTCTGTCCAGACACGGCACAATCAACTAGATTAAAAATATTATCATCAATCTTTTCCTCAATAAATAGATTGACGTCCTCAGTCATTATTTCTTCTTCGCCTTTATAGGCAATCAGCTGGTCCAATAGCGAATTAAGTTGCCACATGTCGCCACCGACATTTTGTACTAAAAAATCTATCACGTGCTTACTGATTTTTCCACCTCGTTCATTTACCTCACTAGCAATCCAAGCAGACAGCTTAACACCTTTTACTTCTTCAAATTCTTGCGCATATTTTTCTTTTAGTAATCTAGCTAGCAATTCTTTTCCAGATTTTGTTTTTGGTTTACCAGTTCCTTCCCAAAAAACATAGGCATTGTTTTCATCCAAGCCCTTTTCTTCTATTCTTTTTAAAATCTCTTCCTGTAGATAGCCCTTGCCGGTCGCGGTCAATAGATTTTCCAAAACTACCATTCTTTTTTCTGCCAAAAACGGGGTTGCCAACACCTGCTCCATTATCTTTCCATCATCACCCTTAGCACAATCCAAAGAAACCACGTTCAACCCCTGCGGATCGCGGTCAATCTTAAATTTTTCTATCATTTTTTTCAACTGCCTGCGACTTCTAAATGTATCTTGTCCATGTAAGAAAATAATCATAAGTTTAAATATCTAGTTTACAGGGCGCAATTCGACCAAAGGGAGAATGGAGACCTGGCTGCGAAAAGTATCAGTGCCATATAAAAATATCAGCATAGTGGGGGTATTTTAATACTTTTTGAGATATTAAGCAAATTAAACAAAAAAAACACGGCCGTTCCGTGTTTTTTCTTATTCCTTTTTGTGTAAACAACTATTTACCACCCATATGTATACCCCAAACTTGGTCAATCGGTACTGTAAAGAAAAAACCAATGCCTTTTTCTTCGAAACCACCATAAAGATCGGTCAGATCTTTAGCTACGCCCTTAACCTTTTTATCCTGCAAAAGGCACAAGACTGTATAATGATCTTTTTGTGTGCCCCGCAAAACGTCCTTAAATCCCTCGTATAGCATAATGTCTTCAATTTTGGAGCGCCCAACGCCGGTACTATCCAAGACTGTCACACCACCGATTTCGTGTTCCATAATTTTTGCCAAGATCTTGTCTAGTAGTTTTTTTTTGTGAACAAAACAAACTAATAATTTCAAGTTCATAAAATTTTATTATTTAAAAGAAAATTAATTCGAGACTTATTACTAAACTAGATACAGCAACAGAAAAAATTCCCACAAGTAAGCCGTATCCTATAAATTTCTTCATAGGGAATTCAAATCCCTTGCGCCTTATTAGAGTTAACCATAGAATAGTGGCAAGAGCCCCAACAGGAGTAAAGAGTGCGCCCAAGTTTGTGCCGACCACCAACCCATACGCAACAGCTCTCTGCGTTACTAAACTTAATCCCTCTGTCATAGTAAAAAATGTCGTACTCAAACTGATTGATGCTGGGATGTTATTTATAATACCACTAGTAATAGCACCGAAAAAACTAGAAAATAAAACAGTACCTGAAACAGAATTTAGATTAGGATTAATAAAATCAGCAACCACATCAATAATTCCGAGAGACTGTAGCTTATTAGTTAATACAATAAAAACCAAAACAAACAAAACCACATTCCACGGAACTACTCGCAAACGCTCCTTAATATTAAACTCATTGGAAAAAAGTACTACCAATGCACCAAGTGTTGTTACCATCCAGAGCTCGATTGGGAAAAAATCTGACAAGACGCTGCCCAAAACTACAGAACCAAGCACTGACAAAACAAAAATATTTTTCCTTTTGTTTGGTAGGGGTTGTTGTATTTTTTTATTGACCTTTTCCAGCTCTTTATTATTCAAAATTTTATCTGGAAGCTGTTTTCTAAAAATAAGTTTCATCAGCCAATATTGGCCAAACAGAGTGACAATCGTTGGTAAAACCATAAACAGAAAAAATTCTACAAAACCAATGTCAAAAACAGATCCTATTACTATGTTGGTTAGATTACCAATCAAAAATTCCATTGAACTGGTGTTGGCAACCACAAAAACAGAAAACAAGTATGGAATTGGATTAATTTTGGTAACCAGAGCAAACCACAGAATAATTGGAGTAACAGTCAAAACATCCACATCATTGGAGGTGAGACTAGTAAGGATAAGGGTCAAAATGAAAAAATTTCTAAATAGTGTTTTACCATTATTTCTCGACCAAAGAATCGCTTTGTGGGCCGCATACTTAAAAAAACCATAATCATCCAAAGTCGTAGATAAAATTGCTAGTGTTATTAAAATCATCACCACTTGAAGGGGCTGGAAAAAATCATTACCAAAGATTGCCTCTGGTATGTCGGTCCAATTCAAAACAGATACAAGTAACAAACTAAAAAGCCCAACCAGGGCCACGCCACCTTCACTAAATTTACCGGGTCGATAAATAATAAAAACAACTATAAGTAAAAAGGCAATAGAAAAATATAACATAAAAAAATTATTTAAAAAGCACTATTTCTATTTTAATACTTTTTTGAATAAAAATCAAACTATGATATAATGTTTTTATATGAAAAATGATAAACACCCAATCAACAAGCGCCACGACAACCGTACTGCGGGCCAGCGCGCGTCGGATAAACTAACTGAACACATGGGCAGTTGGCATTTTATTTTTACGTTCCTATCTATCATGTTGGTCTGGATATTAATTAATGTTTTGGGTTTTGTCTTGCGCTGGGATCCATACCCATTTATTTTACTTAATCTCTGTTTGTCATGTTTGGCTGCGATTCAAGCACCAATTATTATGATGAGCCAAAACCGCCAAGCCGAACGTGACCGCCTCTCTGCCAAGTATGACTATGCCGTCAACCGTAAGGCTGAAAAAGAAATTCAAGATATACAAAAAGATCTGACAGAAATTAAAGAAATGTTGAGAAAGAAACAATGATTGAAACTGATTATAAAAAGACTACACAGAAAAAATCCCCCGACTTCGCAAAAGCTACGCCGGGTAAACTAGTATAGGTGTTCTTAAACCATAATGCTAACTTGCCAGACGTAGCCTGAAAGATGAAGACTGGGGGATTTTTTGTTTTTAAATTTTAAAAGGAAAAGGGGTGGAATGTTTTTATCCCATCCTTGACGAGGATGGGCACCTCGTCCCCCGACGTGACGTCGGGGGACGGGTGGGGTGGTGTTCGCATTAATATGAGATTAGTAATCCCACAGAAGCAAACCACCCCGTCTTCCGATGCGAATCGGAATCCACCCCTCCTTCGAAAGGAGGGGACAAAAAAAACACGGTCGCTTCCGTGTTTTCTAGTAATTCCGTGCCTGCCGGTAGGCAGGTCTTCCGTGTTTTATTTAAGATTTCCCCACCTCTTCCCAACATCTACATGCACATCAACCGGAACATTCAATTTCACAACATTCTCCATCGCATCTTTTACCAACTTACTAACCTCATCCTCCAGCCCCTTCTTCACCTCCAACACCAACTCATCATGCACCTGAAGTATTAATCTCACCTCGTCTGGTTTGTATTTTGCTCCGTGTATTTTGTCTTGTGTCGTAATCATCGCCATCTTCATCACATCCGCAGCCGTACCCTGAACTGGCATATTAATTGCCATTCGTTCGCCAGCATTTTTTAATTGAAAATTACTAGCTTTTAATTCTGGAATATACCTGCGACGCCCAAACAAAGTTTCTACGTAACCCTTTTCTTTGGCAAACTTAATAGTGTTATCTAAATATTTTTTTACATCTTTAAACTTTTCAAAATATTTTTTTATAAATTCTTTAGCTTCAAAATTACTCATATTGGTTCGAGAAGCAAGCCCATAAACACCCATACCATATAATACACCGAAGTTAATTGCCTTGGCAGAACTACGCATTTCTTTGGTTACTTCTTCCAACGGCACATCATTCAAAATTGCGGCAGTCGCTTTATGAACATCTTCACCTCGCTCAAATATTCCTATTAAATTTTTATCTTTGGCCAGTGATGCTACTATGCGCAATTCGATTTGTGAATAATCAGCCGCAATCAAAACATTCCCGGGTTCTGCTACAAAAGCATCACGGACTCTTTTACCAAGCTCAGTTCTAATTGGAATATTTTGTAAATTCGGTTCAGAGGAAGATAGCCGTCCAGTGGTTGTGACAGCCTGGTTGAAGGTGGTGTGAATACGGCCTGTTTTTTTATTTATTAATTTTGGCAACACATCTATATATGTATTACGTAATTTTTCTAATTCGCGATAGTTTTCTACTAATTCAATAATATCACCTTGACCATGCAACTTTTCTAATTCGCTGGCCGAAGTTGAATAACCCGTTTTACCTTTTTTAATGCCCTCAGTTGGTAATTTTAGCTTTTCAAATAAAATATCCCGCAACTGCACTGATGATGCCACATTAAATTCTTCGCCAGATTCTTTCCAAATCTTTTTTTCTGTCTTTGTAATTTCTGCTGTAACTTCTTTTGATAATTCGCCCAATAATTTGGTATCAACCGCAATTCCGTTTAATTCCATCTCAGCAAGAACAGGAATTAATGCCATTTCTACTTTTTTGAACAATCCCAAGTCTTCTGAATCTTCCAGTTTCTTTTCTTGTTTTTTATAAACTTTCAAAAGCAAGCTTAATTCTTGGGCTACCAATTTTGGATCAACACCAAACAAACTTGCTTGGTCAGATCCACCAGGCAGTTCCTCTCCCAACTCACGCAACACCACAGACTTCACATCATGTGCTCGTGTGCTGGAATTTAGCAGGTAAGACCCTATCATTACATCAAATAAGTTGGCAAGTGGGCAAGTGCTCAAGTTGGCAAGTACTTTTATTAACCTCTTTAGATCATGACCAACAACAGTCTTGTTTTTATCATTAAATATCTCAAAAACTTTTTTGTCTAGGTTTTTTACATAGTAACTTTTTCCTTCAATTACAAAAACTAAGCCCAATAAATCACTATCCAAAATATTCTCACCGCTTAAAACTTCCTTAAAAGCAAAAACTTTTGTCTTTTTTAAATCTGCTAAAAAATCTTTTTTATTTTTACTATCAACCACCACAAAATTTATTTTGGTAGACTTGCTAACTTGCCCACTTGCAGACTTGTCAACTTCGCCATCCGCTCCTGGAATCCTCTTCACCAATGAATAAAACTCAAACTTTCGGAGCAGGTCGCTTATTTTCTTCCGGTCAAAATCATGAGTTACAGTATCTTCCAATTTAAATTTAATCCCTGGCACATCGCGCACAATTGTTGCGAGCTCCTTACTCATGCGAGCATCCTCCTCACCAGTTTTTAATTTATCCAAAACACCCGCCTTAAAATTATCTAGTAACTTTTTGTCTTCATTTTTCAGTGCTGTATATATTTCTTCCAGCCCGCCAATCTCGGTAATAAGTTTTGTTGCGGTTTTCTCACCTATACCCCTTACCCCTGGAATATTATCGGAGGGGTCTCCCCGGAAAGACTTGTAATCAACAATCCTCTCTGGGCCAAAACTATATTTTTTGTTCACTTCTTCGCTGTCATACATCACAACGTCGCTCATACCTTTTCTAAGCGCATAAACACTCGTCTCCTCATCAATTAGCTGTAGTAAGTCCATATCACCCGTCACCACAAAACTCTTTATTCCTTTGTCCTTATTTTTTGTAACAACCGCCCCGATGACATCATCTGCCTCATAACCCTCTTTGGTCAATATTGGAATATTAAAAGCTTTCACCACATTATGACACAGTGGAATTTGGTCATAAAGATCTTGATCAGATTTTACCCGCGTCGCTTTGTACTCAGTAAAAATCTCATTACGAAAAGTTTTACCAGCCACATCAAAAGCCACGGCCAAATAGTCGGGTTTCAAATCAGCAATAACTTTCAAAAGCATAGAAGTAAAACCATACACAGCATTAACAACCGTCCCATCGCTAGCGTTCATCGGAGGCAGAGCATGGTAAGCCCGGTGTATTATTGCGTTTCCATCTATGATGACAAATTTCTTTTCTTTCATAAAATTAAAGTTGGGGCCTGTCCCGCACCCTTGTGGTACTAGGGTCTATAATTACGAATTTTTTCATAGTGGGTGTATTGTAGCATTTTTTTACAAAACAAAAAAGCCCCTATTTAAAAACAAAAAAAATACCTCTTGGGTATTTTGTTTCGGGGTGTGGCAGGGAGGTCTACACTCGAGCACTTTTACATGCCGTCGGTAGATCTCCTCTGCCCCCCTCCTTTTTGCACCGAAGTGCTGCCGCAAGTTAGCGACGGTTTCCCCAATTAAGGGGCTCGACTGAATCAGTGCCCCGACGTTACGTCGGGGCGATGTCAGGTGCCGGTTCGGGCCCTCAGTTGAGGTCCTTGAACCGGGACCACCCTGGCCAGCAGGGTGTGCCCCCCCAAAATGTCGAAGATTAGCGGTCTCTCAACCTCCGCTACTCGTCCGAGCACCTTGGGAAGGATGGTGGCTTCTGCCACCACATCAGCCGAAGCCGGGTCGTGACGATCTCGACCGTCTTCATCAGAAAGCGCGGGAAGCGACTCTCCAGACATGAAGACGGTTTCAGCCGGTGAAACCGGCTGGCAGAGCATGTTTAACTGCTCTGCAGAGACCTCATCGACCGCAACCATAGGCTGGGCGGTGAGCAGAAGCAAGAACAGATGTGACACCCGCTCCTCCTTCCGGTTAATAGGCCGGGGCAAAATCTCAAACCATCAGGTTCATCTTGCCGGTCTGGCAAACAATCCAACAATTTGGAGACCCTACCTCAAGCCTAAGTAAGAAGATAAAAACATATTATCATTATCCCAAAAAAAAGTCAAATACCCCTGTGGATTACCCAAAATACAAAAAACCCCCTGAGGGTTTTTGTGTTGGCACACGTCACTTGTCTTGTTTTATGTGTTACATGGCTCGTGTCTTATGTGCTTGGAGGTACCGACCAGATTTGAACTGGTGAATAAGGGTTTTGCAGAACCTCGCCTTACCACTTGGCCACGGTACCACGTCTTCGCCCCTCAAATCGCTTCGCTCACTCGGGGCTACGCCGTGTAAACAATTATATCAGAGCTTGTCCGGCATAACGCAGTGAAGCCGGGCCGTGTAAACTCTACACAACAAATACATTTTAACATGTTTAGTTTTTAAAATCAAGACCAAACCCGCCTAATAGCGGGTTTGTGACATGTGTTATGTGATACGTGTTAAAATATTTCCATCACCAAACCACGCTTGACCCCAAAATTCTTAGCCTCTTCATACTCAGGCATCCAAATATCAATTCTACCATAACCATAACGAGCATTCATACGATCACGAACAATAAAAATTGTATCACCATACATCTCTGGAAACCTGACTTGAGTTCCAAGAGGTAAAAAGTTTGCAGCAATAGTATCACCTTCGCCATACTTCTCGTAGTGCTCACACAAATCATAACCACTAGCTGGAATACAGGGAGTATCATCAGTTTGAGCCACATCACTAGAATAAGCAGTAGAAACAACCTTGATTGTTTTTAAAGGCTCGCGATCCCCAGCAATGGGAAAATAGTTTGTTTTAATACTTTCTTCCATACCAGAAGAAAGGAGGGTAAAAGCAACCTCCTGCGTCTCAGCGTTTGCAGTCTGTGGCATAAGCATTCCAAACACAAAGCTCGAAATAATGGTGCTCACAACGACCCTCTCTAGAATTTCTCCAATAAATTTTGATTTAGTTAGTTTCATAATAATATTTAAGCCCCTTGACATTTTATATCTTAAGCGGTATCTTTGTCTAATAAAAAGTATACCCATACTAGAGGTATACCTTACTCCATAACCGACGAAGTATAGCACATTTTAACATCTTTGTCAATATGGTATAATATCATTATTGCCTCAAAAATCTAACTTTTTGGCTAAAATAAGCTAAAATATGACAAAAAAAGATATCCACCGTCGCTCCTATGGTTTCGATGATTTAGAAAAAAAAGACCCAAATAGATCTCATGGACGACTAGACCACGAAAATAAGGAAAAACAGAACGGATTCCAAAAAAAAGAATATAAGAAAGACAAACACCCACAAAAAGAGGGTGGTCTTTGGAATAAAACCACCCAAATTATCAAGCTTTTAGTAGTTAATCTATTTAATTTTACTATATGGCTTTTGGTTTCTCTCTGGCAATTCTTGGGTCTACTTTGGCACAAAAGACCCAGATTAAATCGTAAAACTAGACAGGTTTTGAGACAAAAAACTGGTACAATCGTTATTGCTCTGGTTGTTTTTGGCTTTCTTTTTGTAACAATACTTGTGGCTTGGGCCAACAAAGACTTACCAGACCCAGACCAGCTTACTGATCGCAAGGTGGCCCAAAGCACTAAAATATATGACAGAACGGGGGAACATATTTTATATGAGGTCTATTCCGACGAAAAAAGAACACTGATCAACCTAGAAGATATCCCACAATATTTGATAAATGGTGTAATTGCCACTGAAGATACTAAATTTTATGAACACCACGGCGTACGCCCGCTTAGTATTTTGCGAGCAGTGGTTTATGGTGTTTTTACTAGTAAACAAATTGGTGGGACATCAACCCTGACTCAACAGTTAGTTAAAAATGCTATTTTAACAAACCAGCGTTCTTACATTAGAAAACTTAAAGAAGTTATTTTGTCTATTCGTCTAGAACAAAAATATACAAAGGGACAAATTTTGAAAATCTATTTCAACGAAATTCCCTACGGATCAACCAATTATGGAGTAGAATCAGCTGCTCAAAGTTATTTTGGCAAATCTGTTTCTGACGTCACACTATCAGAAGCCGCAGTTCTAGCTGGGCTACCAAAAGCACCTTCTGCTTATTTGGCAGACACAGACAAACTAAAAAACCGCCGTGACTTTGTATTGGAGAGAATGTTCGAAGAAGGTTATATTAGTAGAGAAGAAGCTGACAGTGCCCAGGCAGAACCAGTTGAAATAAAGCAACGTTTTGAAAATATCCAGGCTCCACATTTTGTATTGTACGTAAAAAAACAACTTGTAGATATGTATGGTGAGCAGGCCGTAGACAGTGAGGGATTAAACGTGATTACTTCTCTTGATTGGGACAAACAACAGGCCGCCCAAAAAGCAGTAGAAGATAATTTAGAAAAATTATAGGAGGCTGGTGCCGACAATACTTCGCTGGTAGCACTTGATCCTAAGACCGGACAAATTCTTGCCATGATTGGTTCAAAAGATTTTTTTGATGATGAAATAAACGGACAGTTCAATGTCGCCACTCTTGGCAAGAGACAACCTGGCTCGTCTTTTAAACCTATTGTATACACTGCTGCTTTTGAAAAAGGCTATACCCCAGACACAATTTTATTTGATGTAGAAACTGATTTTGCAGTATCGGGAAAATCATACAAACCACTAAATTATGATTTGCAAGAACACGGGCCTGTTACAATGAGACAAGCAATTCAAGGATCATTAAATATTCCAGCTGTTAAAACTTTATATTTAGTTGGTGCTGAAAAAGGGGTTGAGTTTGCCGAACGACTTGGTTATTCCACTTTCGGTGCTGGTAATTTCGGTTTATCCTTAGTTCTTGGTGGTGGAGAGGTAAAACTAATAGAACACGTCAGTGCTTATGGTGTTTTTGCTAACCAAGGTGTCAAACACGAGCCCGTAAGTATTTTAAAAATAGAGGACAAAGATCACGAAATTTTGTTTGAGTGGAAAAAAGACAAAGGTGAAAAGGTTTTGGAACCAGAAATTACTGCGACAATTTCTAGTATTTTAATTGATGATGAAGCCAGAGCCTATGCTTTTGGTGCGGGTGGAATTTTAACTTTACCTGACAGAAAAGTTGCTGCAAAAACTGGAACTACTAATGCCTACGTAGATGCCTGGACAATAGGCTACACCCCCAGCTTAGTGGCCGGGGTGTGGGCGGGTAACACAGATAATAGCCCCATGAAGCGAGGTTTTGGTGGTAGTCGGGTGGCAGCACCAATTTGGAATGCTTTTATGCGGGAAGCTTTAAAAAATACGGCTCCAGAATCTTTTCCCGAAGCACCAGTGAATGATGCGGAAAAACCAATTTTGCGTGGTTCAACTGGTGGTGGTGTAACTTTAAGTATTGATAAAATCACTGGTAAAATCGCCACTAGTTCTACTCCAGAAAAATACATAGAAGAAAAAACTTATATTCCAGCTCATTCAATTTTACACTACGTGCAAAAAGATGACCCAAGAGGAGACCCGCCAACCAACCCGGCTGATGACTCTCAATATACTGTTTGGGAAGCGGCAATCCAGGACTGGATAAAACGAGGCAAGGAAGAAAACCCGGATTGGAATATTAGTTTTGAAGAGCCACCAACTGAATATGATGACGAACACTCACTAGAATTGATTCCAACACTAGAAATTGTTTACCCATCTGAAAATGAAACATTGTATTCTCGTCAGATTAATACCGACATCCGCGCTGGTTCTCCTCGTGGCGTGACAAAAGTAACTTACAAAATTGACGATCGCTATGTTGGTGTTATCAAACAGCATCCGTTTAATTTAAACTACTACGGCGACTGGTTAGAAAATGGCGACCATGTATTATTTGTTGTGGTAGAGGATGATATTGGTAATTTAGTTGAAAAACAAGTTATTTTTAAACTTGATGCCGACACCGAACCACCCAATGTGACTTGGGCAGGAGGAAACCAAACATTAAAAGAATCGGATTTTCCCCGCACTTTTTTGCTCAACCATTTTAAATTGGATGAAATAACAGAATTAAAAATCTATAAAGAAAAATCTGGACAAAAAACTTTATTGGAAACTATTTCTGATTTCTCCAACCTATTCAACAATCAAATTATATTTAAATGGGACGATGTTCCAGAAAAAGGGGATTGGAAATTAATTGCCGAGATTAGTGGGAACAGCGACGAGATTGGCGTGAAGGTGGAATAGGGATTTTTAGATGATATTTCGCAGATAACAAATAGTATTCTTAAAAACAAAAAACCTGCCAATTCCGGCAGGTTTTTTGTTTTAGGTCGTTTTGGTGTTTAAATGAATCTACTGTCTAATAGGCATCACTATATATAGATACTCATCATTGTCTTTTGGTTTAAAAACACAAGGAGAGTCAGCGCTGTTCACCTTGAACTCTACGTCTTCGGTTTTCATGTTTTGTAATCCGTCCAACACATAGCGATGATTTAAAAGTATTGAGTTTTCATCACCAGTCACATCTGCCTCAATCTCCGACGCGTGTTCACCTGTCTGTGTGCTAGTAGAAGAGATGCTAATCATTTTTTGTTCCGGACTAAGATCAAATGAAACTGCGTTTACTCCAGTAGTAGTAAACAGACTAGCAGCCTTAATTTTATTTATTAAAATACTAATTGGTAAAACAGAATTGGTTTTTAGTTCTGCTGGGATAATCTGAGAATAGTCAGGATATTTTCCATCCACCAGTCTTGTGGTCATTTCAAAATCATCATAGCGTATAGCTAACTGGTTTTCACTAACCCAAACACGGACATTATTTTCGCTTTGTTTTGCTTTTCCTATTGGAATCAAACGAATTACTTCATACACACTACGAGCAGGAACAATTGTCTCAAAACTTTCTTTTCCTTGCTCCACTAAAACTTTCTTTTCTGCCAAACGATAAGAGTCGGTAGCAGCGATAAGTAGACCTGAAAATCTTTCTGTAAAAAAACCAAAGTAAACACCAGATAGCTCTGGGCGAATTTCGTTTTTTGCTGCCGCAAAAACAACTTGTGACAAAGATTCTTTGAAATCATCGGTTTTTAAAACGTATGAATTTTTTTCTTCTATTTCTGGCATGACCGGGTAGTCCTCAGCAGGGGAGCCTTTTATTTTTGTGGAGGAGTTTCCACATTTTACCAAAACCTCGTTTCCTTGTAGTTCAATCTCAACTTGTTCATCGGGAAGAAGGTGCACATAGTCCAAAAGTGTTTTTGCTGGTATTGTAAACTCGCCAGTGTTTTCAACCTTTGCACGAAGATTTACTCTCACCGCAATCTCTAAGTTTGTTGCCATAAGAGTTACCTTGGATTCGTTTACCTGAACCAAAACATTGCTTAAAATTGGTAAATTGATGTGTTTACTAGCAACACCACAAACTAAGTCTAGGGCATACGATAAGTTTTCTTTGGTGCAAATGAATTTCATACTATCTATTGTTTTATATATATTTATATATTGAACTGATAATTGTAATAGGGGTTGTGGAAACGGTGGAAAAGCCTCTTTTTTCTTTTGTTTTAGCCTTTTTTTGTGTTGATTGTTTGTGTTGATAAGTTGATTGCTATTGTGTGTATGTTTTTGTGTTTTTTTTAAACTGTGTTTTTGTGTTGATAAGTTGAGTGTTTGTTAACAGTCTTAATTTTTGTTTTTGTGTTTTTCAACAACTTATTAACTGTTTTATATATTGTTCACATAAAGTCGTTGTTTTATGGCTTCTATTTCCTGTTTTATTTTTGGATCGTTTTCAATCTCAATGCCAATTTTGGTGTGAGCGTGCATTGCTGTGGTATGGTCTCTACCACCAAGCTCAGATCCGATGGCGGGGTAGGATAGTTTCAATTCTTTTCGTAGTAAAAACATTATTATTTGTCTTGGTTGTGCTAGGCGTTTTTCTCTGCTTTTACCGGTTACATCATCGATCTCTACTCCATAAAATTCTGCCACAGTTACGATTAACTCTTTCGGTGTTAGAGACCTTTTTAAACTCTGTCCTTCAAAGGAGGCTAGAATAGATTTCACAGACTCTTTTGTTGGTATGGCGTTTTTTAATTCGTGGAAGGCTATTATCTTGTTTAAGGCGCCCTCTAACTCTCTAATATTGCTTTGGACGGTAGTTGCGACCATTTGGAGTAGGTCATCTTTTATTTCAAACTTCTTTTGTTGGGCTTTTGACTTTAGGATAGCAAGGCGTGTTTCTAAATCTGGTGCAGCGATATCTGCTATCATGCCCCACTCAAAACGACTACGGAGACGATCCTCTAGGGCAGGTATTGCCTTTGGGGGTCTGTCGCTTGTGAGTACTACTTGTTTGCCTTGTTGGTGTAGCTCATTGAAAGTGTGAAAAAACTCTTCTTGTGTTTGTTCTTTTCCACCAATAAATTGAATATCATCTATCAAAAGAAGATCAACATTTCGGTAGCGATCTTTAAAGTCTTTTGCCCTGCCCTCTTTTACTGAAGAAACAAATTCATTTGTAAATTTTTCAGAACTAACATAAAGAATTTTGGTGTTTGGATTGGCCTCAAGCATGGCGTGGCCAATGGCTTGGGTAAGGTGTGTTTTTCCAAGACCAACACCACCATATATAAAGAGAGGGTTGTAAGCATCTCCAGGACGGTTGACAACTGCCTGAGAAGCAGCGTGTGCCAACTCAGATCCTTTTCCAACAATAAAACTGTCAAAAGTGTATTTTGGGTTGAGACCAAACTTAGAACTAAGTGTTTTGGCAGGAACAGAGTAAACAGGTGTTTGTGCAGAAGAAATAGTCTGTGTACTATTGGTGGAGCACTCCTGTTCCTCTATGTTTTTTATGTTTTCTACTTTATATTCTATTTTTTTTATTGGTTTGTTGGTAATTCTTTCAATTGCCTTTATAATATCTGAGTGATATTTTTTTTCTAACCAACTTTTTGTGAAAGTGTTTGGCACGCAAACCACAATATGGCCGTTTTCAAAACCTGCAATTCCTGTGTTTCTAAACCAAGTAGTAAAGTTAGCTTTTGATACTTTTAGTTCAAATTCTGCTAAAACTGCCTGCCATACTTCGTAATTTGTCATAATTTTTTGTTTTTGCTTTAAAAAGTTCTTAAGGCTTTAATTTTACCACATAAGAAGGTTTTTAAAAATGGCTTAGATAAGCTGAAAAGTTGACAAAATGGGGACAACTTGTGGACTGTGTGGATAAATACATACTAATACACTACACACGACCCACATAACACGACACACAAGACCAACAATGTTGTGTGTGACCAGGTTTTTTTGGTTTTTCCACCCACGTTTTGATATTTTGCTAAGTAGTTTGTATAACACCGGAAAAGCGATGTGGGAAGGTGTCGTGTTGCGCTATTGACAAAAATACGACAATCTATTATAATGCCCTCACTAATAAGATAGTTTTCAAATATTCAATTTTATGCCAAAAAGAACATACCAACCAAAAAAGAGAAAAAGAGCCAAGTGCCATGGTTTTAGAGCTAGAATGAGCACTAAAACTGGTCGTGCTGTTTTGAAAAAACGTCGTACAAAGTCTAGAGCAAAGCTGACCGTAAGCGATGAAAAGAAAGGTAAGCGCACCAGAAAGACTCGTTAATTTTTTCAATTTACCTAAGATAAGCCAAAAACCTCGCCTTTGCGAGGTTTTTGTGTTATAATAGACATATGTTGCCAAAAGAAAACAGACTAAAACACATGAAAGATTTTGATATTCTCTTCAAAGAGGGTAGATTTGTTGGTGGGCAGTTTTTGACAGTGAAATATTGGAAAACAGAGCCAGAGAAGTATCCTAGGCGTAAATATGATATAAAAGACTTAAAAATTGGCTTTGTTGTGGGGAAAAAGGTGCATAAAAGTGCTGTAAAACGCAACAAACTCAAACGTCAAATGCGAGAGGTTGTCAGGTTGCTTTTGAAGGAAAACAAGCTAAAAACAGGTTTTCACGTTGCTTTTATTGCAAAACCAGAGATTTTTGGGGTGGAATATGGTGAGATTGAGAAAGATGTGTTGGGTGTTTTGAAGAGGTCTAGTATCTTATTATGAAAAAACTAGCATATTATTTTAGGCTACAGAATCAGTGTCTTCCGCGGCGTTTCACTCCTCGCAATGATGCCTATTCCGCCACCTCCACTAGTCTAGAGCCATTATAAATATGAATTACAAAAAAATGTTCTACTATCCTCGTCTACCTTTTTTGTTTTTGATAAAAATCTATCAAAAGACAGTATCACCAGACCACGGTTGGTTCAAATCTCGTTTTCCACACGGCTATTGTCGTTTTTATCCGACATGCAGTGAATACAGTTATCAGGTAATAAAAAAAAGAGGTTTAATTATAGGCTCTCTAAAAACCATTTGGCGGATTTTAAGGTGTAATCCTTGGTCAAAAGGCGGTGTTGATTTGCCAAAATAATTTACAATTTTTTAATTTAAAAACTAGTCTATTTGGACTAGTTTTATTTTATTTGTTTTTCCTTTTATAATTTTAATACTCGATTTTGACATCTTCCACTGTTTACTTAAAAATTTTATGAGTTCAGTATTTGCTTCGCCGTCAACTGGCGGAGCTTTTAGTTTTATTTTAAGAGTACCGTCGGGTAATTCACCAACAATCTCGTTTTTGCTGGAGCGGGGGGTTATTTTTACTCTTATTTTTTTCATAGTAAGATGTTTCCCCTCCCCTATGAGGGGAGGGTAAGGGTGGGGTTATTCGAAGTCGATAGCTTTGGTTTTAGATAAAATGAAAGTAATTACCTCCGATGAAACCCCCTCCTAACCTCCCCCTCATAGGGGGAGGGACACGTAGAGAATATTTTTTTATTTTAAACCCCTCGTTAATTTCAAAACCTCATCATGAATAATTCCATTACTAGCGATTAGTGTTTCATCACCAATCTTCCACTCGCCACCTTGAAAATTTGTTACTTTACCACCAGCTTCGCGTACGAGTAAAACCCCGGCAACCACATCCCAAGGGTGGATATCGGACAAGATACAAGTATCGGCCCGGCCATCTGCCACAGAAGATAATTCTATGCCCGCGGAGCCAAAAAAACGCCAATGTCCTTTTATGTTTTTTCCACCACCAAAATATTTTTCAAACCTATCCCTACCCTCTGGTGAATGACCAGGGCAAAGTAAAAACATGGCGTCTTGTAAGTTGTCGCGTGTAGAAACTTTTATTTTTTTTTCATCGCAATATGCCCCCCCACCTTTTTTACACGAATATATTTTATTCCTAATGGGAACACCAATAACACCTAGTAGAATTTTTCCGCCATCCTCCAGACCAATACAAGTAGAAAATTCAGTAGAGCCGTAGGCAAAATTAGTGGTGCCGTCTAGTGGATCGACATACCAGGTTTTTGTTCCGGGGTTGTCAATCTTTTTTGCTTCTTCGCTAATGATATCGTGGTCAGGAAAGTTTTTTAGCAAAATATTAGTAATATATTTATTAGATTCCAAATCAACCGAAGTAACTACCTCGCGATGTTTTTTAAATTTAATATTACCACTATCAAAACTGGCAAATTTTTTTGTTAAAAACTTGTTGAGGTGTTTGGTTATTTTTATGGTTGTTTTTAATTCCGAAGTAGGCATGCTTTTTTTGTTTATTAATGTTTGTATTATAGCAGTATTAAGGAAATAAAAAAATACCTATCTACTGAGATATCTCAGTAGATAAAATAGTACGTACTATTTTATCTTATTAAATCACTCGAAATAATCTCCGTCGCCACTACTGTGCCTTTACTTTTTGTAACCAAAAAGTAACAAAAAGTTTTGGGAGTAAAAAACTCGCCCCATAGCTACTATGTAACTAATCATTAACAACACGAATGGGGGTTCAAACAGTTTTACCCCCAAACCCCTAAGTTTTTTCTGTAGTCCTATTTTTAGTTTAGTTGGTGATAAAAAAACACCCGCCAACCGGCAGGTGTGTTACATGATATGCGGCTCGTGATACGTGTTTACTTGGTTACCTTATCCTTCAACCATTGCATTACTTTTCTGTTTTGTATTGTTATAGAAATAGTATCTCTTACTTCTGGGCGCTTTAGTCGTTCCATGTATTCAGGATTATCTTTGTACATTTCTTCCATTGTTTTTATTTCGTCGTCTAGTTCCTTATCATCTACAACAATTTCATTTTCAGTGGCGATTTGTCTAGACACTAGAGAGGCTTTGGCGCGCTTGGTAGCCTGTTCTTTGAAGCCTTCGTACATTTCTTCTTGGGTCTTTTTTACACTGCTCAAATAGTCCTCGATTGAGACACTCTGTCTTTCGAGATCAGCCTTTAGTTCATAAAACATTTTTTGTCTTTCAGCGTCAATCAATACTTCTGGGATTGCCTCAAAGTCTGCTTTTTCAATTAAATTATCTAAAATTTCAATTTCTAATTTTTGTTCAGCCTTATTTTCGGCTTCTTGGACTAGGTTTCCTTTTATAATTTCTTTTAGTTTGTCTACTGATTCTTGTCCTAGCTTTTTGGCTAGATCATCTCCTATTTCTGGTAGTTGTCTTTCGTAAACATCTTTTACTTTTACTTTGAAATCAACCTTTTTACCAGCTAAATGTTTTTGAAAGTGTTCTTTTGGAAAGTCTAGTGAGAATTCTTTTTCTTCGCCACCAGCCAGACCTTCAACTTGTTCGTTAAACCCTGGAATATAGTGTTTTTCACTCAAATATACTTGATGATCTTTGGCTTGACCGCCCTCTACTGCAACTTTATCAATAAACATGTCCATGTCTAGGATTATTTTGTCAGTACCAGCAGCTTTGCCTTTTTTCAAAACTTCTGTGGCGTGCATACCGCGAATAGCATCAAGGGTTTCACCAACCTGTTTTTCATCCACTTCTTTTAGTTCTTTTTTTACTTTAATTTTATCAAGATCAGGAAGTTTTACACTTGGTATAAGTGCAACGATAGCAGTATAAACAACATCGTTTTCTGGTGCCATTTTATCAATATTAATTTGTGGCATACCAATTGTTTCGATCTTTTCTTCCTTAACAGCATTATAAAAACTCTCTTGAACGATTTGCTCTAGAGCTTCTTGCATGATTTTCATCTCACCGACTTCTTTTTTTACCATTTCATATGGAGCTTTGCCGGAACGAAAGCCCTTAATAGCTACTCGTTCAGAGATTTTTATGGCAGCTTTTTCCAAGTGTTTTTGGTAGTCTTTTGGTGTGACTGTGATCTTTAATTCGATTTGTGAGTTATCTAATTTTTTTGTTGTGTAGGACATAGATTAGCTTATTAGATTATTGGTTTATTAGTTGTGATATTATGAATGATTTTTGTGAAAATGTCAAGTTTTGATAATTAAAAAGGAATTGTTTAATTTAAATTTTATAGGAACTCAAATCATCCAAATAACCCCCAATTTACTCAAATTATATTTGTGTTAATTTGTATAATTTGGGGAATTTGAGTTCCTATTTTAAAAGGAAGAGTTTTTATTGAAAATGTGGTATAATAAGTGTGCAAAGTGCAAAATATTTTTGTAATTTTTATGTTAAGATTTTTTAAAAATAAAAAAGGGTTTAGCCTAATAGAAGTCATGGTTGGTGTGGCTATTTTTGTGATTTTTTCAGTTGGAATTTATTCTGGAATCCAGTTGGTTTTTAAAGTTGTTTATCAGTCGCGTTTACGAATAGTAGAGACAGCTGTTTTGAATGAGCAAATAGAAATAATTCGTAATATGTCTTTTTATGATGTTGGTATTGTGGAGGGGAGTCCAGCCGGTGTTTTGAGTTCAGTGGTAACAACAACAAGAAATAATATTAATTTTACAATTACGCGTACGATTAGAAATACTGATGATCCGTATGATGGCACAATTGGTGGGGACCCAAATGATACAGCGCCAGCAGACTATAAATTGGTTGAAATGGAAATAAGTTGTGATACATGTGGCCAGCGTGTACCGCTTACCATGACTACTTATGTTTCGCCAAAATTTCTTGAGGGCGATCCAACGCATGGAGCTTTGTTTATAGAAGTTTTTGATGCTGAGGGCGTGCCTGTGCAAGGAGCATCAGTTAATATCGTCTCTACTAGCACTGATCCCACAATAAACTTAACAGATACAACTGATAATGATGGTATGTTGCGTTTACTTGATTTGGGTGAAGGGATGTCCAGCTATCAAATATTTGTTTCAAAAAATGGTTTCACAACTGACCAAACTGTTGCGTCTAGCGAATTAATTTTAAGTCCAGTAAAACCACCTGCCTCTGTTGTGGCTCAAGATGTGACTGAAATAAGTTTTTCTATTGATACAATATCAGACATGGATCTTAGTACTATGAATATCTATTGTTCTGCTACTCCAGGTGTGTCAGTTGATATTTCTGGCACAAAGCTTATTGCTACCGACCCTGTTTTGAAGGTAGATGAAAATGTTAATACAGATGGAGGTGGAAATTATGTTTTTGCGAATATGGAATGGGATAGCTATGCGTTTCAGATTAATGGCTATGATCTTTTGGGCAGTATACCAGCTTTACCAATTTCTCTTTTGCCGGGTGCCAGTCAGCCAGTACAATTAATTTTGGGGGCTGATACAATAAACTCTCTAGTAGTAAATGTAGAGGATAGTATTACTGGACAACCAATTTCAAATGCTTCAGTTCGTGTTTATGGAAATGGTGATGATGAGACTAAATCAACCGGAGTTGGTTTTATGAGACAGACAGATTGGTCCGGTGGTACAGGACAATTATTATTTTTAAATGATTTAAAATATTGGTCAGATGATGGCAAGATAGAAAATGATGGTCCATCCGGTGATTTGAAATTAAAACTGGTTGGTGAAAATTATGCCAGTAGCGCTGAATTAGAATCTTCTGTTTTTGATTTGGGTACGGCTGTTAATTTTATTAATTTAATTTGGGAGCCCTTATCACAACCAGTTGAGACCGGTGAAAATTCTGTTCGTTTTCAAATTGCGACGAGCAATACGAGCACACCAGAAACTTGGGATTATCTAGGTCCAGACGGGACAGGTGCTACTTATTATAATAATGGAAATAATGTTATAAGTGATGCTAATAATGGTGGACAATATTTACGTTACAAATTGTTGTTGGCCACTGATTCAGTTACGTCTACTCCTACAGTTTCAGATGTTTCTGTTAGCTATACCACCAGCTGTACTCCTCCAGGCCAGGCTTATTTTGGTGATTTGGAAAATTTGGAATATGTTGTGGAAGTGACACATGGTGATTATCAAACAAAAAACGAGTCAATAACGGTGGGTGGAGATATGGTTTTTTCGATAGAACTTGTTTCGAATTAAAATAGTAATATTCAATAGTTATATTAAATTAAGTTTATAGATACACAGATTTAACGAATTAAACGAATTTTAACGGATTTAAATATTAAATTAAAATCCGTTAAAATCTGTCAGATCAGTTTAATCCGCGTATCTATAAACAATATATCACGAAATTTAGTAAGATAGTTATGTTTAAAGCAAGAACAGACAATAAAGGATTTACATTATTGGAGTTGTTAGTCGCAATGGGAATTTTTTCATTAGTGATTTTGGCATCAACACAGTTTTTTATTAGCGGTTTGCGTTATAACACTATTATCTGGGATCAATTACAAGGTCAGACAGATGGCAGGAGGGCGGTGAAGGAGATTGTTGATATTGTACGAAAAGCAGAAGAGTCTAGTATTGGAAGTTATCCAATAGTATTAGCAGATGATAATGAGCTAATTTTATATGCCAATGTTGATAATGATTCTTATCGTGAAAAAGTGAGGTTTTGGCTGGATGACACCACTTTAAAGAGAGGCACGACAAAACCAAGCGGAGATCCTTTGGGGTATTCTGGTGCAGAAAGTGTGGTTGAAATAGCCCACTATATTGTGAACATTGCCGAAAGCGCCCCTTTATTTATATATTATGGTGAAGATTATACTGGTTCAGAAGAAGCTTTAATAACACCAGCAGATGCGGGAAGCATAAGGATTGTAAAAGTTCAGTTGGAAATAGAAAAAGACGCAAACAAAACACCAGTTCCTTTGCATGTGGAGAGTATGGTGCATATTCGCAATCTAAAAGAAAATTAGGACTACCTGTGTTTATAGATACACAGATCTAACGAATTAAACGAATTTGAACGGATTTATATATATTTAAAATCCGTTATTATTCCCGAAGAGGAATGCCCTGTGGGTATCTGTTGGATCAGTTCAATCCGTGTATCTATAAACAATATATTATTAAATTAAAAATTACAAAATAACGAATAAATATTTTAGTAATATTTTGTTAATATTTATTATTTGCAACATGTTAATCAATTTTTTTCGACAATTAAAAAACACCAAGAAGGATCAAAGAGGAAACGTCCTAATCTTCACTCTAATTTTTGGTGCGCTAACTTCGGTTATGATAATTACTGGTGTGTCTAGTTATGCTATTTTTGAAACGAGGGCCTCAAACCATAAACATAATTATGATGTGTCTTTGCACATTGCTGAGGCTGGTATAAATTATTATCGTTGGCATTTAGCACATAACCAAACTGATTATTGGGATGGAACCGCGCAAGAGCCCGGACCATATGTCCATGAATATAATGATAAAGATGGCAATTTGATTGGTTATTTTTCTCTAGAAATAGATGAGCCTCTTTCTGGTAGTAGTGTGGTGTTGGTTCGCTCCACTGGTTGGACAACTGTTCAACCCCAGACCACCAGAACGATTCAAGTTCGACTCGGTTTTCCGTCTTTGACCGACTATACCTTTTTATCAAACGCTGGAATGAATTTTAGCTTTACCACAGAAGTGCATGGGGCGGTTCATTCCAATGGCGAAATTCGCTTTGATGGCTTGACTGATTCTTGGGTAGATAGTTATATAAATGTGTATGGTGGTGGTGGACCAAAATCTTTTTGGCGTTATCCAGTTCCTTTTGTTGATTTCTTTTCTATTACCGGAGACCTTTCAAATATTAGAGATTTGGCTGATGAGAGTGAGACTCACTTTACTTCCTCTGGAGTAGAGGGGTGGCACGTTGTCTTTGCTGGTGATAATTTTGATGTGTATAAAGTGAATACTCGCGATTGTTATTATGGTGATGGAAGGTGGAAAAATAAAGGTTGGTGGGGGTGGTATTGGGATGGGACTGTTTATTGTTATGATATTGGCACAGAGACCTTTTTTGCTAATTATGACATACCAGAGAGTGGTGCTATCTTTATAGAAGATGATGTTTGGATAGAAGGTGTTGTAGATGGGCGTGTAAGTGTTGGTGTAGGAAGATTTCCTGTTCAAGAGCCATATAATAATGTGTATATAACTGATGATATTACTTATCAGGCCAAATCTAGCGATGATGTTTTGGGCATAATGTCACAAGGTGATATTTTTGTTCCCTATGAAGTACCTGATGATATGGAAATAAATTCAGCCCTACTATCTCAATTTGGAGAAATATCCCGACCCTATTATGATGATGATATAAAAAGCAGTCTGACAATTTTTGGCTCGCAAATTTCTTATGAAGGTGGTGGTTGGAAATGGGTAAGTGGTTGGGGCCATGTAGTTTCTGGTTTTACAGACACCTATCATAGTTATGATGCAAATTTGAAATATTTTCCACCACCAGGTTTTCCTGTTGAGACGAGTTATGAGTTGATTAGTTGGGAGGAGCTTTGAGTGCGATGCTAATATACGAATTCATACTAATTATACTAATAATTACTAAGTCAAATTTTAAGTTATATGGAGGGTAAATTAATTTGCAAAGAGGAATCGTACGAAATCACAGGAATTTTATTTGAAGTTCATAATGAATTAGGTAGGTATTGTCGTGAAAAACAGTATTGTGATTCTGTAGAAGATCAATTTAAACAAAAAAATAGAAAATACAAAAGAGAACACAGGGTTGAAAATACTGGTAATATCATAGATTTTATTTTTGAAGATAAAATAGTGATAGAAGCAAAAGCCAAGGATAGAATAACAAAAGAAGATTATTATCAATTACAAAGGTACTTACAGGCTACAGGAATAAAATTAGGACTTCTGGTTAATTTCAGAGATAAGTACCTAAAGCCAATTCGAGTCGTTAGAATAGATACTGATGCTAGGAAAAAATTCCGAGAATAATTAGTATTATTAGTATGAATTCGTATATTAGCATCGCATTTTAGAATGTGCTATAATATCAACGTATGAAATCACAATCAAACGTTCGTAAAGGGGTAATAGTCGCAGCCGGTCTTGGTACGCGATTTTTGCCTATCACAAAATCTATTCCAAAAGAAATGTTGCCAGTTGGAAGCAAGCCTGTTTTGCAATACATCGTTGAAGAAATGGCAGATAGTGGAATCACAGAAATAATAATTGTAATTAGTCGCGGTAAAGAATCAATAAAAGAATATTTTAAACGTGATTTGGCTTTAGAAAGACATCTAAAGAAAGTCGGTAAATATAACATGATAAAGGACCTGGTAGAACTTTTAAAAAAAGTAAAATTTTCCTACGTATATCAGGAAAAACCATTCGGTAATGGCCACGCCTTGCTTTGTGCAAAAAGAAAAGTAGGAAATGATCCATTTGTTTTTTCTGATGCTGATAGTATTATTGATTCAAGGACTCCGGCCACTAAACAAATTTTAGAAGTTTATAAAAAATATCAAGCACCAGTGATTGGTGTGCAAAAAATAAAAGACAAAAAAGCCATGACGAATTATGGTAATGTTTATGCTAATAAAACCAAAGATAAGCGAGTTTTTAAAGTAGAAAAATTTGTAGAAAAACCAGAAATGAAAAATGTTTCCCCACATGGTTTGATTGTCGGCGGTATGCGCTATGTTTTCACCAAAGAAATTTGGAAGCTACTAGAAAAACAAGGTCACGGCAAAGGTGGAGAAATCTGGGTAGCTGATGCGGCCAATGAGTTATTAAAAACCAGCGATTTTTACGCATACGAGTATGAGGGGAAGTATTTGGACACTGGGAATGGGGAGAGACTGTTGGAGACGGTGAATTATTTTTTTAAGAAGTAATTATGAAATTTAGGCTAGTCATATTTTTTTCAATTTTGGTAGTATCTCTGTTTTGGGTTTCAAATGTTGAGGCAGAGGACCAGAGTTTTGACGATTTTCGTATAGAGGTGGCTGGTTTTTTATCGGTCAAAGCCGAAAGCTCTTGTTGTTTTTATTTGAATTTACCACAAGCGCTTTCTGCAGATGTAGAATTAGGGTCTCAATTAGTGGGCTGCACAAACCCTGTTTTACAAGGTAATACTTTGATGGATCCATATATTGCTGATATGTATAAAGAGGCTTTAGTGTGGAATAATCCAGAATTAAAAACATTTTCTGATTTGGCAAAGGAGGCGCTAGAGAGTGCTTGGTCAAATAATACTTATATTTTTTTGGAGGAAGAAACAATAGGCTGTAAGAAAGAGCTTCTTGTTGGTAAGAGTGATGAAATTAAAAGCTTTTTTTACACAGGAGCTCAGAGCTGTATGGGTACTAACTATATGACAGCACCAACCCCTCCAGATGGCGGAAATGTTGCTCTAGCTTTTACAGCTAAAAGTGTTTGTGTAGAAAGTGGCAATGCTTTGGAAATTCACCCCTTTAGTTATTATAATTTAAATGAGGCTGGTCCTGGTGTGAAAAAATGTCCAGACGGAACCTTCCAGCTAGAAGAGTCTCCCTGTAAAGATTCCTTAGAATCGGTTTGCGGAAACAGTATTTTAGAGACAGAGGTGGGGCTTGGAGAGCCAGAAGAGTGTGATGATGGTTGTACGAAGGGAACTCCAAATGTTTGTGAAGAAGTTGATAATGGAGATGGCTGTTCGGCTGAGTGTAAGTTTGAAGGCTGTGGAAATAAAATAGTAGAGCCTAATTTTGGAGAGGAGTGTGACGATGGTAATAAGATCGATGGGGACGGATGTTCGATTGAGTGTAAAAAAGAAGGCTGTGGTAATAGTGTAATAGATACAGGTACGGGCGAGGAGTGTGATGATGGGAATACTGATAATAATGATTGTTGTAGTAATGCATGTAAATTAGTGAATACGGATAATTTAGATTGTGTTGTTGGTGGCGGAGGCGGCGGAGGCGGCGGAGGTGGTGGGACAGCTTGGAGTCTTCCAGACGTCTCAGGCCTTAAACAAATTGAATATGACAACATAAAAACAGCAATTCCAAACCTACTAGGAAATTTAATAAAAACAGCCCTAGGATTTATTGGAAGTATTGCCCTAGTAATGTTTGTTGGCGGAGGATTTCTCTGGATGACTGCCATGGGAAATGCCGAACGCCAGAAAAAAGCAATGAATATGATATTATGGTCATCACTTGGTGTGTTAGTTATTTTATCTAGTTATGTAATTGTTAGCTTTGTTTTAAGAGCGTTTGGGGTTTAGATTTTCAAATTATGAAGAAAATAATTTTTATTATAATAATTTCTTTTTTCATTAGTCTTTCTTTTAGCTCTGGTTTTGTTTTTGCCGACACAGCAGAAGAGGAAGAATTCGAAGAAATTGAAATTGATTTAACAAAAGATACTCCAGCCTGTGGTTGTCAATTTCTTGGTAAAGAAAGCGAAGACAAAACCTGTGAAGTAATAAAAACCATGGAGTGGTATGAGGGTGGCGTTTTTGAAAATTTTTTAGGAACCGGTATAGACGTGGAGATCACAGAAAAAAACTGTACTACGATGGGTGAAGAGTTAAATAAGGCTTTGGTCGGGCAATGTAATACGGATTTTTATAAGGCGGGTTGTTTGTGTGGAGCAAGTTGTTTTTGGGGTGGAATTGGACAGCGAGATAGTGGTGACGTCACTTTTAAAGGTAAAACAACAGATGCTGGTGGCTTTTTAAACGATCCATTTGCGGGCGTTAAGGGGATTTCTGATTATAAACAATTGAAATTTGATAGTGTCCCCGAGTTAATTGGTAACCTGATAAAAACAGCCCTAGGATTTATTGGAAGTATTGCCCTAGTAATGTTTGTTGGCGGAGGATTTCTCTGGATGACTGCCATGGGAAATGCCGAGCGACAGAAAAAAGCCATGAATATGATTTTGTGGTCATCACTCGGTGTGTTAGTTATTTTATCTAGTTATGTAATTGTTAGCTTTGTTTTAAGAGTGTTTGGGGTATCATAGTTTAAAGGTTTAATAGTTTATTGGTTTATTAGTATTTTTCTATGGAGGAAAATAGTAAATACAAAGACTTTACTACACTAGATGTTTGGAAAATGTCTCACGAGATGCGACTGAAAGTGAGAATACTAATAAATTTTTTACCGAGTGATGAAAAATATAATGTGGGTAATCAGATATTGAGATCTAGTAATTCTATCCCCTCTAATATAGCCGAAGGTCATGGCAGATTTCATTATCAAGAAAATATTCAATATTGTCGTCAAGCCAGAGGATCATTAGAAGAGACTAGAAGTCATCTAATTTATATAAAAGAAGCCGATTTAATTAAAAAAATAAGTAGCATTGAACATCTAATAGATTTGTGTGAACAAATAAAAATAAAGTTAAATGGATATATTGGCTATTTGAAACGATGTAAGTCTAACGAGACTAATAACTTACTAATAAACCAATAAACAATTAAACTAATAAGCCTTAGATTTTATGAAAAAAACAAAACTAATCATTCTACCCATTCTACTCGCGGTAATACTAACCTCCGGAGTTGGCTGTAAAGGGTTGACCGAAGAAGAAAAAGCATCAGTTAGGCCAGTTACCTTGAATTATTGGACGATTTTTAATGATACAAAAGTTTTGCAAGAATTTGCTGATGTTTATAAACAAGAGCGTCCTTATGTTAATATAAAAATAAAAAAAGTAAGAGAAGAAGAATTTGATGATTTGTTTTTAAATGCTTTAGCAGATGGAGTAGCACCAGATGTAATTTCTGTACATGTTAGAGATATTGGCAAACACCTAAGTCGCTTATTACCAGCACCGGCTAGTGTAAAGGTCGCTGATGTGTTTATTCAAGGTAAATATGCAAAAGAAACAGTAGTAACCCAACAAGAAAATACTGTAATTTCACCAGCGGCTTTAAAATCAAATTTTGTTGGTACTGTTTACAATGACGTCGTGGTCGGCGGTAAAATTTATGGATTGCCTTTAGCCCTTGATGTAATGGCGCTCTATTATAATAAGGACCTACTCGATCAAGCTGGGATTCCTCTACCACCAAACACTTGGGAAGAATTAATGGATGCCATAAGAGAGACTACCAAGTTTAATGAAAAAGGTGATATAATACAGTCAGGTGCTGCTTTAGGTACTGGGAAAAATATTTCTAGATCTTTTGATATACTATCACTCCTCATGCTTCAAGGAGGGGTGAAAATCGCTCAAGGTAACTATGTTACTTTCGATGGTGGTTTGAGCACGAGTAATTACGATTCACACCCAACAGCAAATGCTTTACGTTTTTATACTGACTTTGCTAATCCGACAAAAGATGTTTATACTTGGAATGAAGATCAAGGAGGCGCTCTAGAGGCTTTTGCCGCCGGTAAGGTAGTATTTTATTTTGGTTTTGCCTATGACTATCCTAGAATAAAGGCAATGGCACCACAGATAAATATGGATATAGTACCAATACCACAACTTAATCCTAGTAAGCCGACTAACGTAGCAAATTATTATGTTGAGTCAGTGGTGGGAAAGACAAAAAATCCAAATATTGCTTGGGACTTTGTTAGTTTCATGACCACGCCGGATAATATTAAAAAATATACTGATGCAACTAAACGACCAACTCCACTAAGATCACAAATAAAGGATCAAGAAGAAGATTTGGTATTAGCTCCATTTGTTTCTACGATATTGCAAGCTGAAAATTGGTATCACGGGCGCAACAAAGAAGTTGTTGAAAAAACTTTTAATGATTTAATTTATAATTACCTGCAACCAACCGGCACCAAGCAGACAGAGACACAGCGTAATGTGGACCTGGTCAAGCAGGCTGCCAGAGTGGTACAGCAGACAATGTAATTTTTATGAGAAATATAAATAAAATTAAATACATACCTTCTATTCTCTTGTTTGTTTTATTGCTTTTTCCTAATAGTGTTTTTGCTGATCCTGGTACTCCTGCCTGTATCCCATTTTGTGACTGTACTTATCAGCTTGAGGCTGGAACTTCTGAAAAAGAATTAAAACTAATGCTTCAAGAGCCCAAAACCATTAGTTTGAGCGATGGTAGTAATTTAAGTCTAGAATTAAATAGTCCAAAGGGGTGTGTCGGTAAGGATGTAACGGATGTTTTGGAAGAGAAAGTGGACGCCGGTAAATTGTTTGAGTTTGAATGTAAAGAAATGGTATGCCAAGCAGGCGTTGTTGAGCCAATGGAAACAGCATCAAAAAACGGCATAGCTGCAATAATATCAAAAGGGATTGATTATGATATTTGTAGATATTTAGTAGAAGGTAAGGACTGCGCGGGTGCTGATAAAGAGGTCTGTAAAAAAGATTGCGAAATAACTTACGGGTCAAATATTTGTGTTATTATTAATAATCAATGTAAGAATACTAAAGAAATATCGTGTGAGCAGTTAGTTGGCGGGTTAGACCCAACAACAGACAAACAAACTTATGAAAATAGGTGTAAATCTGCTGGTTCAAAATGTGAAATTGTGGGCGGGCAATGTAAAGAAGCTGGTGCCGCAGCAGCGGCAGGATTAAGCCCGCTCGGTACAGTAAGTGGTGCCATGTCTTCAGACGCAATAAAAGGATATTACGAAGGGTATTATGGTGTTCCTGAAGACTACAAAGGAGCCTTACCCCCCTGTGCTTTTTCTGGTACTTGTCGTAATGTAAATGATCTACTTCAGTTGATTATAAATTTTGGGGCTAGCATGTTTGTGATTATAGGCTCATTTGCTTTTGCGTTTTTTGTCTATGGTGGTTTTACGATTGTGACTTCTTTTGGAAATGCCGAGCGGGTAAAAAAGGGTAAGGATATAATGGTGGCGGCTGTGGTTGGGATGGTAATAGCTCTTAGTGCATATTTATTGATTGACTTCATGTTAGATGCTTTGAAAGTTGATCCGGATTTTAGGGGAATTAAATAGGGTTTTAAAAAATAATTTAAAAATATGAAATTTAAGATTTTTTTACTCCTCTTTTTCTCTCTCGGTTTTTTTATGTCTAATGTCGATATGGTGCGCGCAGAAGATGGGGCGTGTATTTGTGAGGAGGTTAGCTTTTTATTTAAGAATAAGTTAACTGGTGACATCGGTCCTTTTGTGTATAAAAACATTCTTCTGCCTGACGTAGGAAATGCATATTTTTGTGAAGGGGGTGTTACTGTGACCACGACTGGAGCGCTTTTTGATACGGTAAAAACACATAATAATTGCGCCTTTAAAGAAGATTTTTGTCTGTGTGTTGTAGAAAGTGAAGATAGTGATATGAATGGCACAAAACTAGAGTTACCGCCAGAGGCAATATCTGACGGGGTTAATAAAACAAATTGCGGTAGTGCTGTGTATGTTGATTCAGTGGGGGACAAACCTCTAACATATTCAAGCTGTGTGTGGTACGCGGCTGCTGAAGAGGCTGGCGGGGCATTGCCCTCTGGTGATGGTACTATGGCGACATCTGCAGCTCCTGGGCTACCACCACCACCAACTGGTGCAGTGGGCACAGGATTAGGCTTGGGGACGGGCTCAGGTTCAGGCTCTTCTATGTCAGCCGAGGATGCAAAAACTCAGGGAGAAAAAGATCGTAAAGGTGTTACCGTGGTAGAACTAGGCAATCCATTGGGCGATGGTCGTGTTGATATCAGAACAATACTCGGTGACATAGTAGCTGCTGGAATGGGAATTTTAGGCTCAGTTACTTTATTGGTTTTTGTCTATGGTGGATTTCTCTGGCTCACTTCAGCGGGTAGTGCAGAAAAAGTAAAAAAAGGTAGCCAAACAATGATGTGGGCAGTCGTTGGACTATTTCTAATTTTTGGTAGTTATGCTATACTAGGGCTAGTGTTAGAAGGAATTGGCGCAAAACAAACTAGCAGTTCTGTTCCTGCTTCTACTCTTAATATTCCTTAATAAAAAAATATGAAATCTTTTAAAAGAAAGGGGGTGAGAACATGTATTTATTGACAAAATTAGCCAAATATAAAGTAGTGATGACTATTGTTGCTACCCTTATGATCGGTATATTTTTACTACCAGCTTTGCCTGTTAGTGCAGATAATACCACAACAATCAACTTTGGATTAAAATATGCTAAAGACACAGGATTAGGAAGTGAAGATATTAGAAGTACTATCTCTAGTATTATCAATGTTGCCCTCGGCCTTCTTGGTATCGTAGCTGTAGTAATCGTACTATGGGGTGGTTTTCGTTGGATGACTGCCGGTGGTAATGAAGAAAAAGTTGGTGAAGCTCGTAAGATTATTTTTTCTGGTGTTATTGGCTTGGCCATCGTGCTTAGTGCCTATGCAATCGCAAGATTTGTATTAGAGCAATTGTATATAGCAACAACAGGCGAAACCACCTATGATATTGAAGGAAATTTAGATTAACAACAAAAAATAGTAATTATTATTATGTCCGACCTCTTCGGAGGTGGGGCAGAGTAATTATTAAAAATACACAATATGAAAAAAGGAATCGTAGTTGGGTTATTTTTACTATTTTTTGTAGTAGGAATGTTTTTTGTTTTGTCAGCTGTAAAAGCTGGGAGTGGTCCATATATTGGCTTAGATTATGGGGTGCATACAGGTCTTGGTAGTCAGGATGTTAGGTTTACAATCGCGATGATAATCAGAGTTATTTTAGGTCTTTTAGGCACGATTGCTTTGGTAATAGTGCTCTATGCTGGATTCAAGTGGATGACAGCTGGTGGCAATGAGGAAAACGTAAAAGATGCACAGAAAATATTAGCGGCTGCGGTTATTGGTTTGGTTATTATCTTAACAGCCTATTCTATTACTCGTTTTGTGACTGGCTGGCTTTCTGTGGCAACAAATGAATCCATATATAATGTTGGTGACGTGAAATAGGAATTTTAATTGTTATGTCAAAAAAATTATCGCTATCACTATTCATAATAACCCTGGCAATACTGTTTGTGCCTATTTTTGTCGCAAATGCTCAGTATGGAATAGATGTTACGGCTGACCAGACTATAATACAAAAATTTAAGGACGTGTCTTTGCAGACAATGGTCGGGAATTTGCTCGGTGGTGTTTTGTCAATGGTAGGAATTATATTTTTTGCTTTAATGGTCTATGGTGGTATTATTTGGATGTCGGCAGCAGGAAATCAAGAAAGGGAAAAAAAAGCAGGCGGTATAATGGTAGGAGCCACAATCGGGGTGGTTCTTGTGCTGTCTTCCTATGTTTTAGTTGGTTTCCTTTTTGATAAAACTGGCGAAGGTTTGACAGCTTCTACACCAACCACAGTGGCTACTCCTACTATTACAACCACAACCACACCTCCAGGCGGGTTGGTAAAAAAGTGTGAAGTAAAGAATGATGAAGCTGGAGATTTTTGTAATGCGTTAGATGACAATCTGTGTAATGGGGAAGTTTGTGATTATGATTCTGAAATAGAGAGCTGCATTGCTTCTGCAAATTCTGAAGATATCTGTTCTTCTCAAACAGAAGCAGGACCCTGTGTATTGGGCCAAAGAGCGTCTATTTGTGAATGGAAATAAAAAAGATTTTTTAAACTTATTTTAAATAATAAACAAAGACAGTAATCATGTCTAAAATAAATAAAAACATCGTAATTTTTCTAGGAGTAGTTGGTTTTACTTGTTTTTTTGTAGCCCCTGTTTTAGCTGATGAGCTTGGTTTAGAGGCTACGAGGAAAGCAGCCGAACTGGGGACTGGAAGTATACCAACAATAATAGGTGGTTTGATTGGTGCTGCGCTTTCTTTTGTAGGTGTTTTGTTTTTTGCTCTTATGCTTTATGGTGGTATTCTTTGGATGTTGGCAAGAGGTAATCAAGAAACGGAAAAAAAAGCTCTTAATACTATCATAGGTGCCATAATTGGCCTTATTATTGTGATATCGTCTTACGCTATTACAAACTTTGTTTTTCTGGCCATAGAAGGTAAAACCACGACAAGTACCTCTGGCACATCATCAACAAAGCAGTGTTTACCTGGACAGGCTACTTATGCAGATATATGTCAAAATATTTGCACTTCTTCAGGAAATAACTGTGTTTTTACTGATGATGCTGATATAAATACTATTTGTAAGGATCGCTGTAGTGTGGTAGTGGGGGCTTGTGTAGCAAAAACAGAATACAACATGGAGAATGAATGTAAAAAAATAACCTCAGAGACAGCTTGCAAAAAAATGAAAGAGTTTAGTTTGTGTGAATGGAAATAAGAGATGTTTTTTCAAAACAGTTAATCATAGTTTTAGAAATATCATGTTTAAAAAAAATAAAAAAATAATAATCTTTTTAGTAATAGTTGGTTTTACTTGTTTTTTTGTGGCCCCTGTTTTAGCAGTTGATTATGGTTTTCAGGCTACAGGAGGAGCAGCCGGCCTAAAGGCAGGTGATCCATCATCTATAATAGGAAATTTAATTGGTGCGCTGCTTTCTTTAATAGGTGTTCTCTTTCTTGCCCTTATGCTTTTTGGTGGTGTGACATGGATGTTAGCACGAGGTAATCAAGAGATGGAAAAAAAAGCCCTCGATACTATTATGGGCGCGGTTATTGGTATTATTATAGTGGTAGCCTCTTATGCAATTACAAATTTTGTGTTATTGGGAGCGCAGGGTAAAACAACTTCTACAAGTGGTACAGATCAATGTAAAGAATACAATTCCGAATGGAGATGTCAGGGGTTGGCGGCATGTGGCTTGGATAATTATGTTGGTTTGTCGCCCACAGGCACTAATTGGATAAAAGAGAAGTGTTCGGGTGGGGAAGAAACGATTTGTTGCAAGGCTATTGATAATAATGAGCCACCTGTTGATCCTGATGCAGAGTGTTGGAGACAGAAGTCTTATCCTCCTAACTTTGCCGGTTTTTGCACCTCCAAGTGTGTATTTGAAGATGGTGCTTGTGGTAATGATGATGCGTTTACTGGGGCACTTTGTTCAAAGTATTGTTATGTGTTTGGAAATAGCTGTGAGGCATTGGATGATGATCCGGGTGTTGAATGCCAAAAACTTGGGACTCCTGATGCCTGTAATAGTATGAAAGAGGCTACTGGTGGAGCATGTGAGTGGATATAATAATAAAAATATGAACAAAAAAAAGACAATTATAATTTTTATTACACTGGTAGTTTTGTCATTTCCATCATTTGTGTTTGCTGTTGAACCACTTAAAGCTACAAATGCTCAGGATCAGCTAAGTGAAGCAGTAGTAAAAACCGGTGTTGTGGAGACTGACATAACAAAAGTGGGTGGTGATGTTTTAAAAGCCGCTCTGGCTTTGGTGGCGATTGTATTTTTTATTATTATTTTTTATGGTGGTTTCAAATGGTTGCTTGCTAGAGGAAATGAAGAAGAGATTACGAAAGCAAAAGGTACCGTTATAGGCGCAATTATAGGGTTGCTGATAGTGGTGGGTGCTTATGCTATAACCAATTTTATAACAAGTAGACTGCTAACGGGTGGAGGGTCTTCCATGACCGGTGATAATGTGCCAGGGGCAGTGGTTGGAGACCCTACGGGTTGCTGTCTAGATAAGTGGCAGACAGAAGGTGGTTACTTTGGTGTTGGGCAGTCAGGTTGGACTGGTAGTATATTGACAAATGCACAGTGTGATGTGGTAATAAATAGTAAGGAATTTGCTACTCAGAAAATAAAATTACCTGACGATGGTCAGTGGCTTCCAATGGGTGGCACAGCAACAGAAGAAGAGGCAATAAAAAAAGAAAAGGAGTCAGTAGAAAAGGCCTGCCAAGAACAAGTCAAGACAAAAAATGAGAACAATGAGTGGGAGCAAAGCGATAAAAATGTAGAGTGGAATCCATTTTAATTATAATTATTATTATTTTAAAAATATGAAAAAAACTGTTTTGTTTATTGCTACTCTATTTGTTTTCTTTTCATTCGTTGTACCAGTCCTTGCTCAAGGCCTCCAGGGGGCTGATAAACCCCTGTCAACCGTGGCAAGTAAGGCGGGTGTCACAGAAAAGAAGATAGAAAATGTTGTAGGTACGGGCATAAATGCTGCCCTTAGTTTGGTTGGCTTAATATTTTTGATCCTTATGGTTTATGCTGGATATTTATGGATGACTGCTCGTGGCGAAGAAGAAACAATCAAAAAATCACAAAAAATTATAATTAGTACGATTATTGGTTTAGTAATTACCCTGAGTGCATACGCGATCACGAAGTTTATAACGGGGAGGTTTTAAATACTATATTGATATATTGTCATACTGTTATATGGTTATGATACACGGTTAAGAAGTTAACAATAAATTGTTTTGTTAATTTACTAAAAAAATGGAGGGAAAATATTTACAACTGAAAGATTTGAATTCCTACGTGATTGCTTTTCATCTATCCAACTATGTCTGGGATATAGTGGTCAAATGGGATTATCTGGCAAAAAACACAATTGGTAGTCAGTGGGTAAGATCTATCGACTCAATCTCTGCTAATATTGCTGAAGGTTTTGGTAGATATTCTAAAAAAGATAAGATAAAATTTTATAGATATAGCTTTGGCTCTGTATATGAATCGAAAGATTGGATGCAAAAAGCTTGGTTGAGGAAGTTAATTACAAAAGAGCAATACGATTATATTTTAGAAGAACTGGAAAAATTACCAAAGGAAATAAATCATTTAATAAAATACACAAAAGAAAAATTAACAATATAGCAATATAACAATATAATTTATATGAAAATAAAAACTTTTTTTCTAAGTCTAATGATGATGTTTTTGCTAGTCACTCCTGCTTTAGCAAACACTGATCTTATTGGTACAGGTTTAGTTGATAAAGCCGCCGACAAGGCGGGCTATGCTAAAGCCACAGATACTACGTTTGCCGAGACAATAGGGGTGTTGATAAAAGGTGCTTTGTCAATGGTAGGTGTGGTTTTTCTTGCTCTTATGGTTTATGCTGGTTACTTATGGATGACTGCTCGCGGTGAAGAGGAAACAATAAAGAAAGCTCAGAAAATTATTATTTCTTCAATTGTAGGCCTAGTAATAGTGCTAGCATCGTATAGCTTTACCAATTTTGTCGTTTCAGCTATTTTATCAAAGACAGCTAGCGGAACATAATTTATGAAAAATAAAATCACAATTTTTACGTTACTCTTTGTTTTATTAGGTGTTTTTTCGTTGTTTTTATTATCGACTGGGGTTCAGGCTGTTGATTTAAAAACTCAGGTGACCAAACAAATCGAGGAGGGGGCCAAGGCAGGTGGTCTTGGTGATCCTGTGTCTCCACAATTTGTAATAATAAAAGTAATTAAGATAACTTTGGCTATTACGGGCTCTATTTTTTTGGCTTTAATATTTTATGGTGGTTTTATTTACCTCAACTCACGTGGAGATGAAGAGCAAGTTAAAAAAGCCCAGAAGATAATAGTGGGCGCTATTATTGGTCTAGCTATTATTCTATTTTCTTATAGTATTACTCTTTTTATTGGCGCACAGATGGCTTGATAAAAAATTATCACACAACAACAATAAATATGAAAAAAATATTTTTACTTCTGTTTTTACTTCTATTGAGCCTTTCTTTTTCAAATCAAGTTTGGGCACAAAATGTTGAACCAGACCTTGGAATAGATACTGCACAGATAGGTGGACAACTTCAGGCCGCGGCTGGTGAAAAAGGAGCTGACTTTGGTCAGGCAGAGGACCCTCGCATGCTGGCGGTGAATATTATCAAAATTGCCCTATCTCTTTTAGGTACTATCTTCTTGGTTAATATATTTTATGCTGGTTTTATCTGGATGACAGCTGGGGGGGATGAAGAGAAAATAAAGACATCACAAAAAACCATAAAGTATGCTGTTGTAGGCACTTTAATTGTATTAGGTTCTTACAGTATCGCTCTTTTTATCCAGAATGCTTTATTTGAAGCCCAAAATTTGGAGTCTTCAGCTGGAGGTGGTTTCTTCAAGGTTCAGTGGGGGGTAGAAGAAGAAATGAGTGACTACTATCCAGACCGAGATCCTCTTGGTGGTAGTGCTTTTGTGCCTGGCTATGAAAGTGTCTGGGGCCCAGAGGGTAGTACGGCACCTGATGATATGTGGGATTTTGGTGAGTAGGAGTTTTATCTTTGGTGATAATAATGGTTCGTATTTATTTAAAAAACAAAATCTGCTTACAAGCAGATTTTGTTTTTGTTGTTTTTCTGTTATAATTGTTTTGTATGGGTACAAACAAACAATTTTCAATTATTATTCCTGCATATAACGAAGAAAAATATATTGCCGAGAGTATTAAATATGCTCAAAAACAGCAAGGTAATTTTGACACCGAAATAATTGTAGTCAATAATGCTTCCACAGACAATACTAAACAAATAGCTGAGTCTATGGGCGTTTTAGTCGTTGACGAGCCTAGAAAAGGCGTAGGACAGGCTAGGAAGACCGGTACAGGGCTTGCTCAGGGTGAATATATATTAAATATTGATGCCGACACACATTTGCCAGAAGATTATTTGCAACAGGTTTATAACAGGTTTCAAAAAGATTTAAAGTTGGCCTGTATCGGAGGGCAATATTATTTTTACGATGCTCCTTGGTGGAAGGATATTTTGCGTATTCCAGTGCATTGGGGTTTTTGGTTGTATGCTAGACTGGTTTCATTAGGCAGAATAGGTCCAATGGGTAATAATATGTGTTTTAAAAAAACAACTTATAATAAGACTATTGGTTTTGATATTAATTTAAAATATGGTGAAGACGCCAGTCTATGTTTTAAATTGAGTAAAATCGGAAAAATTAGATTGGACATGAGTTTAAAATGTAAAATATCAGTAAGACGTTTTACATTTGATAAAAAATTATTTATCTATGTTATAAATTTTTTTAAATTATGTGTCACAGGTCAACCAGTAAGGAACGAATTATCAGAAAACAGATAAATAATAATTAATTATTAAAAAATCACCAGTTTAATACTGATGATTTTTTATTTTGTACGAAGAAATCCACTGGGGTGGCCAACGGGAATTGAACCCGTATTGTCGGTACCACAAACCGAAGTAATAACCATTATACCATGGCCACCCCGGTAAATTCCTTATTAAAAAGATCAAGAATAGTATAGCGTATTTTTTATTTTTTGTCAATATAAAACCCCCACAGTTGGCGTGGGGGATTCTAGTCTATTGTTTGTTTTTATTTACCTATTTTCTCAAATGCCCTCAGTACTTCCAAGGGTAGAGCAAAGATGACAGTATTTGATTGGTCAGAACTCAAGTCGTTCAAAGTGTTTAACGTTCTTAAATGTAGTGCCCCAGGTTGCGCTGATAGTGTGCCAGCAGCTTGGGCTAGATTTTCTGAAGCCTCAACTTCACCTCTGGATTTGATCACCACAGCTCTTCTTTCCCGTTCAGCTTCGGCTTGTTTAGCAATCACTCTTTGCATTTCTTCTAATAATATTACATCTTTTAATTCCACTGTCTCAACTTTAATTCCCCATGGGTCAGAAGCCTTGTCAACTATTTCTTTAATACGTTTGGCAGCCTCATCACGATTAGCAAGTAATTCATCTAATTCTAATTCACCAGCCACATTTCTCATGGTTGTTTGGGCTAATTGACTTACGGCAAACCAGAAATTTTCTACTTCCAAAATTGCTCTAGCCGCATCACTAACTTTATAATAAATTACTGCATTGATTTTTGTTGATACGTTATCCTTTGTAATAGCTTCTTGAAAAGGTACGTCCACAGCCTTAGTTCTAATGTCCACTTTCGTCATGCTTTGAATAATAGGGAAAATAAGTCTCCAGCCCGGTTCGACAGTCTCGACATATTTTCCAAGCATAAACTTTACCCCTCTTTGGTATTGATTTACTTGGCGGATGCTAATGAGGATGATGATAGCAACGACGACCAATATTGGTGTTAGGATTTCCATAGATTTTTGTTAAGTTAGTGATTAATACATGTATTATAGCAAAAAAGGTGCATAAAAGTAAACAACCACCTTGTGGGTGGTTATTTTTGTGGGCCCGCGAGGGATCGAACCTCGATCTAAAGCTTAGAAGGCTTCTATTCTATCCATTGAACTACAGGCCCGTCGGATTGCAATGAAACAATAATACTATATTTTTTTATTTTTGTCAATGTGTTGGTTTGTTTTATTTTTCCCCTCGTTTTTTACCATGGAATTTTTTATAAATATTTTTTAATTCTCTGTCTGTTATGTGGGTATAAATTTGTGTGGTGGTAATAGAGGAGTGTCCAAGCATGGTCTGTACGCTTCTGATGTCAGCGCCATTTTGTAATAAGTCTGTTGCATAGGAGTGGCGTAGGGTATGTGGGGTGACTGGTTTGGTAATACCAGCAGCCCGAGCATATTTTTGTACCATTCGTTGAATTGAGCGCGGTGTGATAGGTTGATCATCTGTGTCAATTTTTTTACCTTTTACTTTTATGTTCGTAGAGTTGTTAGATCTTTTATCATGCGAAATAAATAAATATGGATTCATGTCGCGCCTAGCCTCTAAATATTTTTTTAACCAATATTTAGATTGTTCGGATAAAAATACTACTCTTGATTTTCCACCTTTTCCTAATACAGTAAACTCTTCTTTTTTTAAATTTAATCTGTCCTTTTTTAATTTTGCCAGTTCTGACACACGTAATCCGGTGGAAAATAATAATTCCAATATAGCCTTGTCCCGAAAGGCGATGAGTATGGTATTGGATGCTTTTTTCTCGTTTTTTTCCAGGTTTTTGTTGTTGATGTTTTTAAAAGGAGCTTCAAGTAGCCTGTCTAGGTCACTACCTTCCAAAAAGCTAACCTCTCTGTCTGGCATTTTCATTAATTCTATTTTTTCTGCTGCCAATGTTTTTACATCGCGTTTGGCTAAGTATTTTAAAAAGGATCTAAGTGCTATTAAATGATAATTTTGTGTGTTCTTTTTTAAAGAATCGCCATGCACATCTACCAGGCGATTGAGCCAAAGACGATATTGCCTAACTTTTTCAGCAGTAATATCTTCTGGCTTGCCCACCATAGCTTTCTTGTTCGCCGTAGCTTTAGCGGAGGTGGAAGCGGAGGTGGGTTTTTTATCACCTAGCCAATCTAAAAATCTATTCAAATAAAAACCATAATTTTGAATCGTTTTATTACTGCGATTTTTTTCTATTTCTAAGTGCTCCAGAAATTCTTGCAAGTATATTTTTATTAATTTTTGAGACATAGATTATAAATCCTTTTTTAGTAATAGGTAGGCGACAGTTATTCCATAAATACCAAATATTGCCGTAGTTATAGGTGGTACAGGAATATTATACCATAAAAAATAATTAACACTCCCAGCTAAGATCGCGACAAAAGTCGTTATAAATAGGTTTTTTAAAAGCTTTCTTTCTTTTTCTTCATAGGTCGTTTTCCAGGCGTTGAATAGTTCAGTAAAACTCCAGAGAAACCAAACCGCCCATTGAAAAAGGAAGATACTAAAAAATATTCCAGCACTAGGGAAAAATAATATATTTAGTTTTGTCTCAAGTCCAGATATAAAAAGAGGGGAGGTAAAGTTTAAATAAATAAAAGGAATATTTATTATGTAAGATAAAATAATCCAACTAAGCAGACGAGATTCCTTATTAGCAATGACTGCAGTAAAGTGGAAAAAAGCCGGAGATGCCCACATGGCAGAGAACATTAGAAATTTTACCCAAAATAAAGCTGTTTCATAGCTACCCGATATTTGCCAAAAGAAATAACCAATTGACCACCCCAAAGCAAATAGATTAAAAATATTAAAATAATTTAATGGGCGGGATTCTTTCCTTTTAATTAAAATTACAATAATTAAAATTGTTAGAATTATTATATTAGCTAAGGCGGATAGGGCGTAGAAGTTCATAGGTTTAGTAAAATATATTGTTATATGGTTATATTGTTATATGGTTATATTGCCACGATACATTCTAAAAAAGTTAGCAATATAACCATATAACAATATGATAACTAAATTTTATTTTAGGATAATACATTGAAAGGGTGGAGTTTTTTGTTGTCAAAGTATTAGTGTGTTTATTGTACGACACTATTGACAAAATGTCAAAAATGTGCTATAATATATATATTAATACTGAAGAAGTACAAATTTAAGGTAAACATAGATTTTGTTTTTCTGTGTCGTCCAAAAATCTGTGAAATCAGTGTTTTAAAACAAAAATAAACACAAACATATGCAAAACTCAGGCAGGGAAGCTTTTAGCTCCCAAAACAACGCTGACTATTCTTTGGTTTACTACTATCTCTTAGCAGGCATCTCGCTTTTGGTGGCTGTTTTTTTATTTTTACCAAGGGTTTCGGTGGGCTAGTATAGAATAATTTCTTAATATACTAAAAACAACCTTGAAACAAGGGGTTGTTTTGTTTTTGATTTTGTGGCATTATTAATTTGTTCTTTGTAAAGTAAAAATCATAATAAAACCACAAGGGGGGAGTTCATGAGCCGGATGAGAAAAAAGGCGAATGAGCTCCGCCGGAGAGCTCAACATGGTGGACAGGAAATGATGCAACATTGGGGAAATTGGAGAACAAGTCGAGAGTTGCTTCGGGGTTCCTTTCACTTTTTCATCGGTTTCGCGGGTTGGGCGCTACTGCAGGTAATCCGTATTTCCATGGAATTGTTAGGAGTAGTCCTTTTCTTTGTTGGCTCGGCTGTGTTCGGTTTTGAACACTGGCGACGACACCTAACCTGTTCTGGGGTGGAGCAAGAGGCTGGGCTTGCTGGTAAAGTAAGTCGTTTCTTGACTAACTACCTCTATCGAGACACGGAGAAGTATGAATATGGGAACACCACTAAGAGTTTCTGGGGGCTTAGCACAGCTTGGCTTATATGTTGGCTGGCCGAAGCACCCTGGATTGCCACGGCAACCTGTTTGATATTTTCCTTGGTTGATCCGATGGCCAAGCTTGGTAAACGATGGCCGATCAGGAAATTCAAGCATGGCCGAGCTCAAGGCAAGTCAATCGGAGGCTTCTTGTTCGGGGTGTTCGGTGGCGTGATCGGGATGGCAGGGATAGTGACCTGTCATTTTGCTGGTTGGCCAATTTTACCACCAGACATTTCGGTTTTCAGCGTCTGTTTCATACTCTTGGCTGGGGTACTGACCGGTGCCTCGGTAGAGTTGATAAGCGGGAAGTGGGACAACTACTTCATCCCCGCTTGCAGTTCTCTGGTCATGGTTTTGTTCTACTGGTTTTTGGTGGGAGGTTGACGCACCGTCTTTGGAGGAAAGACGGTGTTTGTGTTTAGGCTTGAAATTTAGTGCTAATTTTACTATACTATCATCACTATGAAACAAAATTTTTACTTAATCTTGCCAGATATCAGATCGTGTCATAATGTTGGTGCTATGTTTAGAACTGCCGATGCTTTTGGAATTTCAAAAATTTATTTAGTGGGCTATACTGCTACTCCTCCTAAGATTCAGATAGATAAGGTTTCTCTTGGTGCGGAAAAGTGGGTGCCGTGGGAAAAGCGAGCGAGTTTGAAGAGGATGATTGGTGGGTTGAAGAAGAAAGGGGTGTTGGTTGTGGGGTTGGAAAAAACAGAGGAGAGCGTGGAGATTGAAAGATTGAAAGATTATAAGATTAGACAGGATATTGCTTTAATAGTTGGGAATGAGGTGGATGGAATTACTGAAGATATTTTGGAGATGTGTGATGAGGTGGTGCATATTCCTATGTATGGCAAGAAGGAGAGTCTGAATGTTAGTGTGGCAGCAGGTATAGCGATGTATGAGATTAGGCGAGTTTTAGAAGGATGATTTTGGTTCGCGGATTATTATTTTAAGCGGTATTCTGATATAATACTAATACATTGCCATACTGTTATATGGTTATATTGTTAATGATACATACTTAGAAAGTTTTAGTTTAATTTAATATATTCTTTACTTATATGTGTAACATAACAATATAACCATATAACAATATAGCCATATAACAATATAAAAATATGCATCATTCACACATAAAACACACAATTGAGATTTTTGAAATAATGTATAAACAATTACCGCCTTTGGTTCCAAGCGAAATAAATAAAGAAATGGAGCATGCCCTAGAGCATCTAAATGATGATTTTGAGGTTGGGATTGAAGAGGTAGAAAATATGGTAATAGCTTTGGGAAAAAAGATCTGGCCATATTGGAAGGCTTTTGGCGAGTTTTATAATAATGATCAAGGAAGATTAGGTGAGAAGTTTTTGTTGGGGAAATTACCAATTGAATTAAAGAAAAAATATAACGAGTTTAAAGAACATGGTGGAAATTATCATGATTTACGAACGGGAGCACCCGCAGTATTTTTTGAGACCGGAGAAAGACTAGAGATAACCCAAACATTGGTTGACGTGGATGTTGAAGTTCGTGAACATACCAAGCAAACAGTTTTGAGTATTGAAAGAAAAAAATATGAGGATTTAATTATCGATTTTCAGACAATTTTGGACGATATTGAAAAGAGGTTAAGTAATTTAAGTATGTTGGCTGAAGATGAAGAAGAGCATCCTGAATTGGCCAAAGAAATACGTGCCAAAGTTAGGGCTTTTGAATTTGGTTTGTGTTTGCTCGGTCCAAATTCGCAAACTCATGAATTAGAAAATGCTGAAGATTATTTTGTAGAAAGAAGGGAGTTTAGGAAGCATATTGGGAAATAAATTATATTGCCATATTGTTATATTGTTATATTGTTATATTGTTATATTGTTATATTGCTAATGATACATACTTAGAGAGATTTAAGCGAATTTAAAATTATATTTATTACTATGTGTACCATAATAGTAAAACAATGTGATAATAAAATTAAAAAAATATGAAGAAAATATTATTATTTATTGCTAGTGAGGGTTATCAGCCGTTGGAATATGGTGAACCAAAGAAAATTTTGGAGAGTGCCGGATATAATGTTATTACAGTTAGCGATGAGTCAGGTGTAGCTCAGGCCGCTTACGATGGCTCAAGCGTGAGCGTTGAATTGACTCTAGATGAAGTTAATGTGGAAAGTGGCGATGCGTTATTTTTGATTGGCGGGCCGGGGGCATTGGATCATTTGGATAATGAAAAAACTTATAAATTACTGCGTGATTGGCAAGAGTCAGGTAAACCTTATGGTGCGATTTGTATTTCTCCACGTATTTTAGTAAAAGCTGGGATTTTGAAAAATAAAAAAGCTACAGGGTGGGATGGTGATGGGGAATTGGCTGGTATTTTTGCAGAAGGTGGAGTTGAATATGTGAGAGAGAGGGTTGTTGTTGATGATAATGTTGTGACTGGAAATGGTCCGGAGGCGGTGGAGGAGTTTGGTGAAGCGATTGTGGATATATTGGCGATTGAATAGTACACGGATTTTTATTAAAAAAACGGACTTGTGATCCGTTTTTTTTATTTTCTATTTTTTGCCATTTTCTTTTCTCTTCTGGTGCCGCCTAGCTTTTTTAACAGTATATTTTATTATTTCACCAGCAATATCTCTGCCAGTCGCCAGCGTTATACCTTCTAATCCTGGATTAGCGTTTACTTCTAAAACTTTTGGCCCTGTTTTGGTTCTTAAAATATCTACGCCAGCCATATCAAGCCCGCAGGCTTTTACAGCGGCGAAGGCCACATCTTTTTCTTTTCTGCTCATTTCAGCCACACGAACCCTACCACCCAAATGAAAATTAGATCTAAATTCGCCCTTTTTAGTGGCAATTCTTTCCATGGCACCAATAATTCTTTTTCCCAAAATAAAAACCCTAATATCTTTTCCCTTTGATTCGCGAATATATTCTTGGACAATTAGTGGAGCAGCATTTTTATCATTTACTATCATGCCAACCAAGGATTTTAATCCACGGGCACTTTCCACAATAGAGACACCTTGACCATGGGAGCCAGAAATAGTTTTTATAATTACTGGATATGAACCAATATCTTTTACTACATCATCAACATATTCTGGTGAGCGAATAATATAAGTTTTTGGAATAGGGATATTAAAGAGGCTCAATTTTTGTAAGGTTCGTTGTTTATTTTTGGCGCGTAGGACTGGTAAATGTTTGTTAATAACTGGGATTCCCGTTAGCTGAAACTGTTTTATGAGACCGCTGTGAAAGTCCAAGCTACCAGTCAAGAAATTTGCCCTAACTAACAACACTTTTATATCGCGAGGTTTTTTATTTTTAATTAGAACCTCTGGTTTTTTGCTAAACTTCATTTGGCAATCTAAAGCAGAGATTACTTCCAAAGTGTGTCCATGCTTTTTCGCAGCTTCAGATAAAAGCTCAATATCCTTAGTCGTGGCTGGTCCTGGATGCTCAAGTGAGGTGTAGATGAGAGTGTGTATTTTCATAAGAATTATATGGCTATATTGTTATAGTGTTATATTGCTATATTGCTATATTGCTATATTGCTATATTGTTATGTTACGCATAGAAGAAAATAATAGATTGAATTAAACTAAAACTTTCTAAGTGTGTATCATTAATAATATAACCGTATAACAGTATAACTACATAATACTAAAAATTATCCTTCAAAGTATCTGCCAGTAGACCTACAATGTAGTTTATTTTATCATTATCTTGTCTAAAGAGGTGGCTGATCTCAAATTGAAGGGCATAATCATCGTGCCCTTCAAGCTTATGAAATTGAATGGCCGACTGTTTACTCCAACCGGAGTAGCGGTTGCCAACCGTTATATCTAATCCAAAATCTTTTTTTATTTTATCAGATAATTGTTTTTTTATTTTTTTTAGAGTACTAATTTTTACAGTAACTTTGCCAGTATTATCCTTTACCTCTTTGTGTTTTTTTGTACCAAAAACTTTGTTAATACTATCATTATGTTTTTTTACCCCTGCTCCGATGTCGATAGCTATATCCTCCGAGTGAATTCCATGAATATAGATTGCTAGGGTTTTTTTACCTTCACTAAAATTTTTCGCCTGTTCACAAAAGTATTTAATATCTTTGAAAAAGTCATTCATTTCTGGTTTTTTTCTTTTCCACAAGTATTTACTTTTGGTATAACTCCAGCGAAGCTTGTTAAAATCCTCGACTGTTTGGGGGTTTTTATCAGCATTCTTATTGCCTGGTTTTACAAACTTGTTATTTATTATCAAAAAACCGTTTAATTTTTTAGCTAGTCGGCTAGCAATAACTCCGGTTTTGAGATCATCTCCAGCTCCGTGTGGGGCGATTATTACAAAGCGAGATTGTCCAGTAGACTTTTTGCCGTAACCTGTTGCTTCCATAAAAATTTAAATCCTAATTGAAAAGATGATTATAATACTAAAGAAGTTAATAGTCAATAGTGCGTTTAAATTTTGACGGGTTTTATTTGAGGGTATTTTTTGATGGCTAGGAGTATTTGTTTTTTATTCAAAAGTCCTTTTTGAGCACCAACCTTCATTATCACCCCGCTAGAGTTGGCTGTACCCCATTGCATGGCTTGTGGGGCTGTTTTTCCACTTAGAATGGCTGATAAGAAGCCACTAGAGTAAGCATCACCAGCACCAGTCTTTGCTATTGGTTTTAGTGGGAATGATTTCATGAAATAAATATCCTTCCCTTCGGTGGCAAAAGATCCTTTGACACCATCTGTCATTACTACCTGTGATACGCCTTTTTTAAGTAAAGCATTTATTAGGGCTTTGGTTGTTTTTTTAGTACCAACCAGTTTTTCAGCTTCCTGCCTGTTTACAAACAGTAAGTTAATATGAGGTAATATTTTTTTTATTTTATCTAGTCCATTTTTCATTTGGTAAGAACCTGGATTAAAAGCCAGCTTTGTTTCCGGATTAGCAAATAAATATTTTAGCAACTGATTTTGTAATCCTTCAAAAGATTTTCCCAAGGAAGAATAATAGACCCACTTTGTTTTTGGCAATTTTGGTAGTGAGTACTTTCTATCAGTATGATAAGAGAGAATAGTACGCTCGCCTTGGTAGTTTAAAACAATAGAATAACGAGTTTCCTTTCCTTTTAATATTTTTACATATTTTATGTCAACTCCAGCCCGTTCTAGCTCGTGCTTTATTGTAAAACCATTCATGTCTCTTCCTAATTCTGTGACAATGGCTGTTTTTATCCCCAATTTTTTACAACCAACCGCAACATTGGCCGCATTACCACCCACAGAGTAGGCATTGCTCTTTATTGGAATTTTTTCAGCATAATTAAAACACAAAAGACACTCGTTCTTGTCTAGACCGCATTTTACTTCTGCTTCATCAATAGTGATTATTGTGTCTACTGTTGAGTCGCCGATTGTGATTAAATCGAACATATTGTTATATTGTTTTACTGTTATATTGCTATATGGTTAATGCTACACATGGTAGTAAATACCATAACAAATCAGGACTAATGTTTTAAATATGTATCATTAACAATATGACAATATAGCCATATAACAATTTATGTCATTTTTTTCGGACAAGCTTCTTTAGTTCGTATTTCGTATCTTTATGAATACCAAGTAAGATTTCAATAAACTCAACGAGAGATGCAAGTGTTAAGCCCCCTGTTGTCAGCATGAAGATGAGGTTGTTTATAAATAAAGCATAAATAAAAAGGCAGATGCCTGAGATTATAAAGACTACATCCTGACGTTTTTCTGTTTCTAAAAATATTGCATAGATGAGCAGGATAACGCCGATCATCGCGATGGTGTGGATTATTATGGTGCTGATGTCGGTCGTTAGGTTTGGGAGGAGGTTTTCTAATAGCATACTAGTTGTGGTTAATTGTGGTAATTGTGGAAATTGGCGTGCTATAAAATTGTTGTGTGGGATAGAACACCAATTACCACAATGACCAAAATTTACCACAATTTTTACAATGTAATTATATCATTTTTTTGAGTAAAAAGAAACAAGGATGCAAGGTACAAACAAATTTCAAATTACAATTTCCAAAATGTTTTTTGTTATTTGATTATTGTTTTTTGTTTGTATCTTGCATCCTTGTTTCTTGTCTCGATTTAATTCCATTTATTAATATACTCAATCGCACTTAGTGCAGCGGTAACACCGTGACCAGCAGCGATGGCGATTTGCTTGTATGGAATATTAGTTACATCACCTGCAGCAAATACACCCGGGCAGTCGGTGGCGCATTTTAAGTCCACTTCTATTTCACCGGCCGAGTTTTTTTTGCCACAAGTCACAAAATCAGAATTTGGGATCATTCCAATGTGTACCATTACACCTTGGATTTCTATTTCTTTGGCTTCGTTTGAAGATGTGTCTGTGTATTTTAATCCACTTACCATACCATCTCCTAAAATTTCAGTTGTGCTGGCATTATAAATAATTTCTACATTATCTAATTTTTTTACTTTATCTATCAAAATATTTTCACCACGAGGAAAACCACCATTATTTTCTTTGGTGTCAGTATATTTTGTTATTAAATAAACTTTTTCAGCAATGCCAGCCATCATCAGAGCTGATTCTAGTCCAGCATTACCAGCGCCAATGGTTGCTGTGGTTTTTCCTCTAAACAATGGACCATCGCAAACAGTGCAGTAAGTTACGCCCTTGCCTTTCATTTCTTCTTCACCGGGAATATTCAAATGTCGAGGATGAATACCACTGGCAATTATTATTGCTTTGGTTTTGAATTCTTTTTTTTCTCCGACTGCATTTTCAGTATAAACAATGTGGATATTACCTTCTTTTTTAAGCTGTTTTACTTCCCAACCTTCTTCAATTTTTACATTATAAGACTCCACATGTTTTTTAAATTCTTGAGCCAACTCAAAACCAGTAGTCTTTATTACTCCAGGCCAATTTCCTACTTCACCAGATAGAGCGACTTCACCACCAATGTCTTTGGCAATGACGATAAAGTTTAGATTGCGCCTAGCAGCGTAAATAGCAGCGGTTGAGCCAGCGGCAGCGGCACCGATGATTATTAGGTCTAGGATTTCTTGTGTTTCTTTCATATTATGAAATAATTTCCAAATAACAATTTCCAAATAAATTTCAAATAACAATTTCCATTGTTGTAATTTTTGTGATTTGGAAATTGGAAATTATTTGGAAATTGTATCTTGGGGTTTGTGATTACTAGGTGAGTTTATTTATAATCTCCTCCATCCTCTCCACATTCTCCTTCGGTGTTCGTTCATTGCCAAACACGGCACTCCCTGGACAAATAGCTTTGATACCGGTTTTAATTATGGTTTCAAGTGTCTCTTCATTAACAGCCCCATCTATTTCCGTAAACATATCTGGGTAATCAATAGTAAAATTGGTAATGCTAGCCAACACTTCTGGAATTAATCCCTGGCCTTGTTTACCAGGAACAACTCCCATAAACATTACACTCTGGACTTCATTTAAATAAGGCTCAATTTGTTCGTAAGATGTATCAGGATTGATAACTATACCAAGTTGCCAGTCAGTTTCATTTTCTAATTCAAAAATTACATCTCTAAAATCAGCCACAGATTCATAGTGTACCAAAACTCGTTTTATTTGCTCTACTTTCTTCCATTTTTTCAACTCTTCCAAAGGATTTGAGACCATCAGGTGTAATTCAATACTTAAATCACAATTATTTTTTACTACCTCTGGATCAGCCCAGGTAGTATTGGGAACAAAAATTCCATCAGCAACGTCGAGTTGGATCATGGTTACTGAATCTGCTAAACCTAAAACTTGCGACTTGAATTCATCGGCTGTTTTTACTAGGATAGAGGGGATTATTTGGATCATATGTTTATATTGTTATATTGCCATACTGTTATATTGTTGTGCTACACATGGTAGAAAATTTATTTTTAAAAACAAATAAATCTATCTAAGTGTGTATCATTAACAATATAGCCATATAACAATATAGCTTTATCTTTCTTCTTCTTCTTTTATTTTATCATTCCTAAGTTTATATTTCTCTTCTCCACAAAAATCAGTCTCTAACCACTTCTTCACAATTGCCATAGCATGATCTTCGCTCAAGATTCGGCCAGCCAAACACAAACCGTTGGTATTATTATGTTGACGCATTAATCCTGCTACTTCTATATTATAACCAAGACCAGCATACATACCCTTTACTTTATTAGCCGAAATACAAGCACCAATACCAGATCCGCAGATCATAATAGCTCGGCCATTAGTTTCCACAGCTTTTTTAGCCGTTGGGACAATAAAATCAGGGAAATCGTCTAATTCATCAAACTCAAGTGGACCCGTATCTTCTATTTCAATTTCTAATTCGTTCTCACAATATCTGATTAAGCGTTTCTTTAGTTGGTAGCCACCATGATCAGAGGCGATGTAGAGGGGGAAGTTGATTTTCATAGTATTTTGTTAAGAATAGGGGTATTATAGCGGTTTTTGTATATGGAGGCAAGTGTTACTATTGACAAACTCTCTTATATAATGTATACTCTACTCATCTTAAATAACTAGCCTAAATGGCTGGGCGGACCATAAGCAGGCAATTTTTAGCTCGCTATGGCCTGTTATACATATAATATATGTTGGACAAGAACAAAAAGAAGCGAATAATTAAAAAATATCAGACACATGAAGGTGATACTGGTTCTACCGAGGTGCAGATTGCAATTCTGACCGAGGAGTTAAAGGAGTTGGCTGAGCATTTGAAAGCTCATCACAAAGATCATTCATCTCGTCGTGGATTACTTCGTAAAGTAGGTGAAAGACGTAAGTTATTGACCTATTTGAAAAAAGAAGATAATAAATCTTACGAAGATTTGGTCAAAAAATTGAAATTAAAACAAGCAAAAGCTCTTCTTAGAAAAGAAGCTGAAGAAGCCGAAGAGGCTGACAAGAAAAAAGATGTTCAAGAAGAAAACAAACAATAAAAATCCTCTGAAACACCCCGATCAGCGCGTTGGGGTGTTTATTGATGTACAAAATTTGTACTACAGCGCAAAAAATCTTTATAGCCAAAAGGTTAATTTTGGTAATATTGTAAAAGACGCGGTTGCCGAAAGAAAATTGATTCGCGCAATTGCCTATGTGGTTCGTACTGAAAGTAATGATGAAAAACCATTTTTTGATGCGCTTTACAATCTAGGTATTGAGACTCAAGAAAAAGATTTGCAAGTTTACGCTTCAGGATTCAAAAAAGCTGATTGGGATGTGGGTTTGGCAGTTGATGCAATTCGCTTGGCTCCTAGTCTAGATGCAGTAGTTATTGTCTCAGGTGATGGTGACTATTTACCTTTGGTAGAATATTTACAAGCCACTGGCAAACAGGTAGAAGTGGTCGCTTTTGGTGATACATCATCTCACAAACTAATTGATCAAGCAGACAGTTTTATTGATTTGGGGAAAGAGAAGGAGAGGTTTTTGATTACTAGCGGGAGTTATAGTACGAAGAAGGTTGTGAAGAAAAGATAGGATTATATTGCAATATTGTTATACTGTTATATTGCTATGATACATATTTAAGAAAATAGTTCTGATTTGTCAGGGTATTTACTACTATGTGTAGCATTAACCATATAGCAATATGGCACTATAACAATATAGTTTAATTAATGGTGTTGGCCCAGAAACTATTAGGTCTTCGACCCCGCACTACAAGAGTGCAGGGTGCTACGCAGATCTACCGCTTCTAGGTCAACCCACAAAGAAAAAATATATGGAAGTAAAGAATTGGTCCACCGAGTGGGGTGGCCGAACTCTTACCATTGAAACTGGTAAGTATGTTCCTCAAGCACATGGTAGTTGTACTGTGCGCTATGGTGACACTGTTATTCTCGCAACAGTCATCAAATCAAAAGACGTGCGAGATGGTATTGATTATTTTCCTCTAATGGTAGAGTTTGAGGAAAAACTTTATGCTGCCGGAAAAATTAAAGGCAGTCGTTTTATGAAACGTGAAGGTCGTCCAACTGATGAGGCCATTTTAACCGGTCGTATGGTTGACCGAGTTATTAGACCATTGTTTGACGAACGCGTTCGCAATGATGTGCAGGTTGTTTTAACAGCCCTGTGTGTTGATGGTGAAAATGATGCCGCCATTACAGCTTTGTTAGCAGCCTCTTGTGCTGTGGCTATTTCACCAATTGCTTGGGATGGTCCTATTGCCGGAGTGAGAGTTGGTTTGGACGAAAATGGTGAATTTAAATTAAATATCAGTTATGAAGAAGCAAAAACTGGTAAACTTGATTTAATCGTTGCTGGTACTCCAGAAAAATTGGTAATGGTAGAAGCTGGTGCATCAGAGGTTGACGAAGACACAATGTTCAAGGCTATGAAATGGGGATCTGAACAAATGGCCCCAGCCTTAGAACTAATTAAAAAGGTTCAATCAGAAGTTGGGAAGGCTAAAGATGCTGTTCCTGTTTTAGCTGATGATTTATCTGACGTTGGAGATAATAAAGAAGAAGAAGTCAGACAGTTTTGTGAGAAGTTTGTAGCTGATAATATTGAAACAATGATTTTCAATTCTCCAAAAGTAAGTCGTGAAGAACGTTATGGCATGATTGAAGAAATTAAAGTGAAATTAGTAGAGTTCTTGAATGGAAAAGAATATACAGAAGATGAGCAAAAAGCAGGATTAAAAAATATTAAGCTTTATGTTTCCAATGAAATTAGTAAAAGAATTTTGAATAGCGAACAACGTCTTGATGGTAGAAAACTTACTGATATTCGTGAATTAAAATCAGAAATTGATTTGCTTCCACGTGTTCATGGTTCAGGAATATTTATGCGTGGTGACACTCATGTGCTTTCCGTTGTAACTTTGGGTGCCCCTGGCGATGTTCAGACTTTAGATACTATGGAAGAAGATGGCACCAAGCGTTATATGCATCATTATAATGATGGTCCATATACTTATGGAGAAACTGGATTTATGAGAGGACCAGGAAGACGGGCCATTGGTCACGGTGCTTTAGCTGAAAGAGCTTTGGAACCAGTGTTACCAGCAGAAGAAGATTTTCCTTATGCTATTCGGGTAGTGTCAGAAGTATTAAGTTCAAATGGCTCTAGTTCAATGGCTTCTACTTGTGGTTCATCTTTATCACTTATGGCAGCTGGTGTACCAATCAAAAAACCAGTAGCTGGTATGGCTATGGGTCTATCATCTCGTTCAGATGAAAATGGTAATATTACAGATTGGAAAGTTCTAACAGACTTGCAAGACGTAGAAGATGGTCCTGGTGGAATGGATTTCAAGATTACCGGTACAGCTGATGGTATTACTGCCATGCAAATGGATACTAAAACCCATGGCATTACTTGGGAAATTGTTGAACAGACATTAAAGCAGTCAAAAGATGCTCGTTTAGAAATTTTAGAAGTTATGAAAGGTGCTATTGCCGAGCCAAAAGCAGAGCTTTCAAAATATGCTCCTAGAATTGAAACAATTCAAATTGATCCAGAAAAAATTGGTGATATTATCGGACCTGGTGGAAAGATAATTAAGAAAATTACTGAAGAAACTGGTGTTACCATTGATATTGAACAAGACGGTCGTGTCATGATCACATCAAACGATGGTGAAGCTATGGAAAAAGCCAAGAAAATTATTCTTGAACTTACCAGAGAGATTGAAGCCGGGGAAATTTTTGAAGGCAAGGTCGTTCGTATTGAAGATTTTGGCGCTTTTGTAAATTTGATTCCTGGAAAAGACGGACTTGTTCACGTGAGTGAAATTAGTTATGAAAGAGTAAACAAGCCGGGCGATGTCTTGAGCTTAGGCGATACTGTAAAAGTAAAAGTAAAAGAAATTGACAGCATGGGCAGAGTAAATCTTTCAATGAAAGCATTATTGGACAGACCAGAAGGATTTGTTGATGCCCCACCTCGCCCACCAAGATCAGATAGTCGTGGCGGTGGAAATAGAGGTGGTGGCGGATATAGAGGTGGAAATGGTGGCGGTGGTTTTAGAGGTGGAAACGATAGAAGAAACAGTGGCCCTCAATCTCCTAAGACTTCTTCTTATAATAAGATGATGGATGATAAAACCAAAGCAACTTCTACTCCAACTGTACCACCAAGACCTGAATTAAAAAATGACGATGCTCCGAAGAAGAAGTTTAGGTTGTTTGGGTCTAAATAAGACACTGATTACACGGAGACAGACAGTGACGTGTCTGAGGACACGGATTACACAGAATAAAACCCCGACTAGCGTCGGGGTTTTTTTGTCCCCTCCTTGTGGAGGAGGGGTGGACCCTGATTCGCATCGGGGGACGGGGTGGTGCTCGCATTAATACAAGCTTAGTAATACCCACAGAATCAAACCACCCCACCACTTCGTGTGTGCCCCTCCTTCGAAAGGAGGGGACAAAATATTCTATTGACAAAACAATATTTTAATGGTAATATATTGCCATAAAACATGCCGACGTGGTGAAATTGGTATACACGCCTGCCTTAGGAGCAGGTGCTGAAAGGTGTGTGGGTTCGAGTCCCACCGTCGGCACCAGACAATATATACCCATAGGGCATCCCTCTGCGGGGACAAAATACATGGATTAAAATACAAGTGGTTACTCGCTTGTATTTTATTACGTGTATTTTGTATAATGTTATTATATGGACAACAAACAAGCAAAAATTTTCGCAGCTGAGATTGGAGCTGATATTCCGGTTTTGGATCTACATGGTTTTTACCCGAGCGAAGCTCTAGAAAAAATAGAGATGTTTGTTTATGGTATTTATAAATCTAAGGAAGAGATAGGTAGAATTATTTATGGTGGGGGAACTGGCGTATTGCGTCAGGAAGTTTTGCAGTATTTAGAAAAACATCCTTTGGTGGAGGATGTGGTGGAGGAAGGCGGTAGTTGTTTGGTGATGTTGTGATTTGTCCCCAGTTGCCAACTTTTATTTATATATGTATAATATCTATACAAAATTAGTATGAATTGGATTAAGCGTAAAAAATTATTTTCAAGTATAGTTGTGCTGTCAATTGGCATTGGCCTCCTTTTTTGTTGTGGGGCTTCTTTTCAGACACTGTTAAGCGCTGGAAATGACATGGGTCATACTACTTGTGGTATGACTGACATGACGGGATCGTCTGATTCATCACAATCTCAACATAATTATATGATTCTTGCTTCATTTGCAAAGTTACTAAATAATTTTTCTTTGTTTTTTGTTGCTGTGCTTGTTAGTATATTTATTGTAGTTAAATATGATAATTTTCAATTTTATTTAAAAAATATTAGATGTAAATATGGGGGGTTTAATTTGTTTAATTACCTTCTTAGATTATTTGGTTTGGGAATATTGCACCCAAAAACTTTTTAAAACAAATAAAACCACACTTGTCTTGTCTTAATTTTGGTGTGGTTTTTTGTTGGATAATTTTTAATTTAACTTATGTCTAAGAAAAATAAAAAAATATTACATATTGCCGGCATGACTTGTGTCTCATGTGAGATATTGATTGCCGATGAGTTGAACGAGATAAAAGAGATTAATCATGTGACAGTATGTAGTAAAAAGAAGACAGCGGAAATTCGTTACAGGGGTAATTTGGATGTGCCCGGTGTAATAAAAAAGATAAAAGAGCTTGGTTATGATGCTTCTGAGGAACCAATTAAAAATAGTTTCAAAGCAAATAAGCAACAATGGTTTTATGCTTTTTTAGCTTTAGCTGGAATTTTTATTGTATTTAAGTATTTGAAATGGATTGGCGTGATGAGACTATTGGAAATAGATACCAGTGAAGTGAGTTTTGGTGTGGCTTTTGTGGTGGGGATCATCGCTTCAATGTCGACGTGTTTGGCAATTGTTGGCGCGGTGGTGATGTCGTTTGCATCTAAGTATAAAACGCAGGGTAGTTTTTACAAAGCCAGTGTTAAGCCACATTTGATATTTCATCTGGGTCGTTTAGCAACTTTCTTTGTTCTGGGCGGAGTTTTGGGAATGATTGGCGGTTGGTTTAGTATTTCTTTGCGTGTGACCGCCATAATGACTGTTGCGTTGGCTATAATTCTGGCGTGGCTCGGACTTAATATTGTTGGATTCTTTCCGTCCATGTCTTCAGTTGGAATTAGAATGCCTCGTGGAATAATGAAAACTTGGAATAGGTTGAAAGAATCAGAACATAAATTGGCGCCAGTATTACTTGGTGGAATAACATTCTTTTTGCCATGTGGTTTTACGCAGAGCATGCAGTTGTTCGCTTTGTCGTCTGGTAGTTTCTGGACTGGAGCATTTACTATGTTTTTGTTTGCTCTTGGAACTTTACCAATACTTCTAACACTTGGTATTGCCAGTAGTCGTGCCAAAAATCGCAAGCGAGTTGTTTTTCAGCTGGTAATTGGTATACTAATAGTAGTATTTGCTATTTACACATTACAATCAGGTTTGGCAATGTTGGGCGTTGGGAGTGGTGTAGTTGCTAGTAGCAGTAATACAAGCGATTCAAAAATAACTGGCGATGAACAGGTTGTAAAAATGAAGATTGGTTATTATGGATTTGAACCGCAAGTAATAAATCTGAAAAAAGGCGTACCAGTAAAATGGATTATTGATGGTACTGGTTCGACTGGTTGTACCAATAAGATTATTGTCCCAAGTCTGAATATAAGTAAGAAAATAAATTCAGGCGACAATATAGTTGAATTTACACCCGAAGAATCCGGCACTATTCCGTTTAGTTGTTGGATGGGAATGGTGAGGGGTAAATTCTTGGTAGAATAATGGATAAATCAAAGATAGGTGTAATCTATAATTATTATTGCTATAGAGTTTAAAGTAATCAGTAACTAGTAATTAGTAATTATGTTACACACAGAAGTTAATAATAATTTAATATGTTAGTATGAAACAAGAATACAATATAAAGGGTATGCACTGTGCTTCGTGTGCTCTGACAATAGAAAAAAAACTTAATAAATCTTCTATTGTAAAAAACGCCAATGTAAATTATGCAACCGAAAAGGCCACGGTTGAGTTTGAAAATGAGGTAGATGATATGGCAGTCAAGAAAGTAATCAAAGATAGTGGTTACGAGGTTATTGAAGATATGAAAAAAATGGAACACGGCGCTAGCCATGATATGTCTGGTGGGGGACACGATCACGCAACTATGGTAAAAGAAGCGGAAATAAAAAAAGAAAGGAATCATTTTTTTCTTAGTTTGTTGTTGGCATTACCAGTATTTGTTTTGACCATGATTTTGATGGATATGTCTTTCATGAGTAAGGTAATTCAATCAATACTCGCAGGTATTGTGCAGTTCTATATTGGTTTTAGATTTTATCGCGGTGCTTGGTATGGATTGAAAAACAAAACCGCCAACATGGATACGCTTATTGCACTCGGAACCAGTGCAGCCTATTTTTATTCCCTGGCGACAACTTATCTGGTAGAAGGTGAAGTATTTTTTGAAACTTCAGCCCTACTTATTACTTTTGTAGTTCTTGGTAAGTGGCTTGAGGCACGAGTGAAGGGTAAAGCAGGTGAGGCAATTAAAAAATTAATTGGATTACAAGCCAAGACTGCACGTGTGATAAGAAATGGAAAAGAAGAGGACGTACCAATTGAAGAAGTTAAGGTTGGTGACTTGGTTGTAGTTCGCCCGGGAGAAAAAATTCCAGTTGACGGCGTTGTGACAGAAGGTCATTCTAGTGTAGATGAATCTATGATATCTGGCGAGAGTATCCCAGTAGAAAAAACTGTTGGCGAGAAAGTGGTAGGAGCGACCATAAACAAAACTGGTAGTTTTACTTTTAAAGCTACTAAAATTGGCAAAGACACAGTCTTGTCTCACATTATAAAAGTTGTAGAAGAAGCTCAAGGATCAAAAGCACCAATTCAGAGATTTGCTGACAGAGTTTCTTCTGTGTTTGTGCCGACTGTTGTGGTTATTGCTGTTATTACTTTTGTAATTTGGTATTTTGTAATCGGCGTGCCATTTGTGACAGCCCTGATGACATTTACAGCCGTACTTGTTATTGCTTGTCCGTGCGCTTTGGGATTAGCAACACCAACTGCTATTATTGTTGGAACTGGTAAAGGTGCTGAGAATGGAATTCTTATAAAAGGCGGTGAAGCTTTGGAAATTGCTGGAGGAGTTGATACTGTTGTGTTTGATAAGACAGGGACACTTACGGAAGGAAAACCAGAAGTAGCTAATGTATTTCAGATTTCAGATTTCAGATTTCAGAATGAGAGTGAATTATTGCAAATTGTGGCGTCGGTGGAAAATAAATCAGAACATCCTTTGGCAGAGTCGGTGGTTAGGAAAGCTAAGGAAGAAAAGTTGGAATTTTTTTCAGTGGAGAATTTTTCAGCTGAGGTTGGTAGGGGTGTGAGTGCTGTTGTTGAAAATAAAAAAGTATTGATTGGTAATGATGAGTTTATGAAAGAAAATAAAATTTCTTATGACGAACTTAAAGATCAAATGATTACTGAAGAAGAACAGGGCAGGACAGTTTTGATGATCGCGATTGACAAGCAATTTGCTGGTTTTATGTCATTGGCAGACAAGGTCAAAGAAACCAGTAAACAAGCAATCGAGGATTTGATTGATTTGAATCTGGTGCCAATTATGGCGACAGGGGACAATAGTAAAACCGCCGAAGCAATTGCAGACCAACTTGGAATAAAAGAATGGCGAGCTCGTGTGCGACCGGAAGAAAAGTTGCAAATAATAAAAGAGATGCAGGATCAAAATAAAAAAGTTGTCATGGTCGGTGATGGTATTAACGATGCCCCAGCTTTGGCTCAAGCTGATCTCGGAATTGCTATGGGGGCTGGTACTGACGTGGCGATTGAAACTGGTGGAATAATCTTAGTAAAAAATGATTTGCAAGATGTTGGCAAAGCAATCAGACTTAGCCGTCAGACAATGAGTAAAATAAAACAAAACTTATTCTGGGCTTTATTTTATAACTCTGTTGGTATTCCAATAGCTGCATTAGGATTACTTCGCGCCGAGTTTGCTGGATTAGCTATGGCGATGAGTAGTGTGTCAGTTGTATTGAATTCGTTGTTGTTGAAGAGAAGGAAATTGTAAAGTGATACACGTAACACATAACACATATCACATATCACGTAACACATATCACAAAAATCGCCCCAATGGGCGATTTTTTGTCCCCTCCTTGTGGAGACAGATCGTCATTTTTATCGACAAATATAACAAAACTTTCTAAGGATTATATAGAAGATGGGTGAATATATATGATAGAACATTATTGACATTTTACCACTATTGTGGTTTAATATTGTTATACAACAGCCGAAAGGCAGGGAGAATCTATCATGGCCAGCGACGACGACAGTAACGATGTCAAATTCGTAACGTGTCCCAAGTGTGACGGCTCAGGGAAACAGTCTGGTATCGGCACACACGCGCCGATGTGGGTGGACTGCTCGAAATGTGGTGGTTCGGGCACGGTCCCAGAACGCTCACACGGCTCCTGGTAGCGAGACACCACCCCAACAGATCTTTCCAAACAAGGAGAACGACCATGCTCAATCTGACAAGAGAGGAAGTGCTCACCTGGCTGATCGCAGAGATGAACAAGGTGGCTGGTTTCGATGGCAAGAAGATGGCCGTCGTGGAGACGACGACGGTAGACACGCCGACCATCGGCGTCTTCGGAAACATGGCCGAGAGGAAGTGGCAGTGCCACCTTCAGCTCGACCCCACAACCATCGAGAATGTTGGTTCACTCGCCACCGCGATCCATGCTGGTGTCAGTGGGTGACCTAGCCAACCTACCTCTACCTACTCTCCACCTCCCACCTACCGTTCTTTTCTCGCCCTTGTCTGGGCAACCAAGAGTTTAAGGAGGCCCCCGATCGAAGCTGTCGCCAATCGTCGGGGACAGTCAAAAATCCATCACCCAAGTGGTGGTTTTTTGTTTGCCTCACTCTCAATCATTCCTTTATACTTTCTACACCTATATTTTAAATCCAAACATATTCTACAACCAATCAAGTTGTTTTTTATTGGACGTTTATAAATAACACCCACTGTCTGTCTGCATAGAGGACAGATAAACCACAATTTATCATCTACATGATGAAGTTTCTTACTAGCAAGACCCGCCTTAAGTACGTGCGACCCCGTTGGCATTGTGATGATGATGAAGTTGGTAGTGGTGAGTATACACAATGTATCTATGTACTAGTACGTCGATACAATGCAGTTAAACCAATTCCCGCTATCCTTGTAATAGTGTATACTATAAATATAGAAAATAAATCTCACAAAGAAAGGGGGTGGAATACATGTTTCATCACGATAATTGCAAACCGATGCATATGGCTAATAAGATTGGTCTTTTCTTTGTGCTTCTTTTTGCTGTTTGTTTTGCTTGGTATTTTATTCATCCAGTAGAGCAGGAAATGCATCTCGCTATGTTTCAAATGTCATTTCTTGGTTTTACAGGTATGAACTTTCCCAGTTTTGTACTAGGTGCTATTCAAGTTTATGTCTGGGGTTATATTTTAGTAGGCCTAGGATATTTAGTGTCTATGGTAGGTTGTGGCAAGAGTGGTAAGTGTTGTAAATAATTTACTTGAAAGAAAACTGCTTTGATTTTATGTTGAGGCGGTTTTTTTGTCTATCTAGGTCAAAGCTAATAATATAATCAATAAATTACTCCAACTTATCTCCGTTTCCACTATTGTGTCTTTACTTTTTGTAACCAAAAAGTAACAAAAAGTTTTGGGGGTGCAAAACTCGCCCCATAGCTACTAAGTAAATAATCATTGACAGTACACTGGGGGCTCAAACACTTGTCACCCCCAAACCCCCAAGTTTTTTCTGTGGTATTACTTTTATTGTTTTTTGTCTATATTTATTTATATTCTTGAAATATTTTCCATCTTCAGGTAGAATAGACAAACTATGAATAAGATTTTTATTTTAACAATTCTAGCTTTTTCTATATTTCTATCTGGATGTAGTATTTTGGATATGGTAGATTCATCAGAAGATACTAAAGAAGAAATTATTCTGCCAGCTGAACCACAGTTTGATATTAAAATCTGCGAAGTCGAAGACGGCGATACTTTTGCGACAATTTTAGAAAATTATGGAATCGGCTATTCAGAAATGCTCCAGATTCTAGATTCATCTTCTTCTACTTATGACTTTACTAGTATCAGACTTGGTCAGCCACTTCGTTTTGCTTATGATGATTTGGGAGAGCTCAAATATTTTGAATATGAAAAAGACAAGGAAGAAATTGTGCGTGTGAGTTTGGAGGATGGCGAATATAAATGTGAAAAAATCCCGATTGAGTATGAAATAAAAACAAATAAACTATCTGGAACAATTGAAGAGTCTCTTTGGTTAGCAGGATTAGAAGCGGGATTAACCGAAGAATTAATTTTGGAATTTGCAGATGTATTTGCTTGGACAGTAGATTTTTCTGTGGAAGTTAGAAAAGGCGATAGTTTTAAAGTTTTATTTGAAGAGAGATATAGAGATGGTGAGTATGTTGGAATAAATAAAGTTTTGGCTGGAAGTTTTACAAATGCTGGTGAAGAATTCAAAGCATATTTATTTGAAGATGATGAAGGTAAGCTCGCATATTTTAATGAAGTGGGTGAGGCCATGATAAAACAATTTTTAAAAGCACCGCTTAAATATAAATATATTTCTTCAGGTTATGCTTATGCGCGTTTTCATCCAGTGACACAAAATACTGGTCCACACAGAGCAATTGATTATGCTGCTGCAGCTGGAACTCCAATAATGGCAGTAGGAGACGGCACAGTTACTTTTGCTGGTTGGAAAACCGGTTATGGAAATTATATTGATATTCATCACAATGACGTATATGCTACTCAGTACGCGCATTTATCTGCCTATGCAAAAGGTATAAAAAATGGCACCAAAGTTACTCAAGGTCAGGTGATTGGTTATGTTGGTTCTACTGGTTGGTCTACTGGTCCACATCTTCACTATCAGATAAAAAAACATGGTACACTGGTCAACCCTATGGATATAGAATTGCCTGCTGGCGATCCAGTTCCAGAGGGGAAAAGAGGTGAATTTGAGGTAGTCATGAAGGGGTTGGGTGAGAGGTTAAATTAACCCACAAGCTATCCACACCCTAAACTTGACAAGATTTAAGGAATGTTGTAAAATGGTCAGGCGTACTAAAACGTACCATGTCCTAGCGAGCTCGGACCTCTGGGTATAAAACTAGATAAGCATAACTTAAAACCAATGTTTACTTCTATAAAATTATACTCGGAATATCCAAGCAATTAGGGCTGGCAATTTATTGTCACTTGACTGCTTGTTAGCAGTCTTTTTTTATAGAATTAATCAAAACAGATCACACTAATGTGTTTCAAGAAAACTTGGAAAGTATCAGTGTGATATGTAACGAAAGTTTCGGAAAGTAATTGGTTCATTACAATTTAATAGAGTTCAAGTTTAAAGCAACTACATATTATTTAACGACATCAAATAATAGTAGTTAAAAAAGACCACGTAAATGACTATTATCATGAACGTGGCAAGCTACGTAAAATGGCTACGGTCATTGACGTGGTATCCACAAAAATACTTAATTCGGAGATTAGGTATGTGGAAAATTACATGAAACCATTTCTTTTCGGGTGGTTTTCATGAAAAACATGTAAAATGGCTATGGTCATTGACATGATAAAAGCACAATTTTGTGTTTTCGCAGTATACAATATAAGAGCATACGATGAATGCCTTGACACCAAAAGACGATGAAGGACGTTGCAGGGTGCGATAAGTTTCGGTGAGGTCCCAAGCAACCTTTGACCCGAAAATTTCCGAATGGGGGAACCCAACTTGAGTAATGTCGAGTTACCATATACTGAATACATAGGTATATGGGGAAGACCTGGCGAAGTGAAACATCTCAGTAGCCAGAGGAAAAGAAAGAAGTAAAAGCTATTGATTTTCATTCACAGATTGTGCCGTAAGGTTTGATCTGTGTATTGAAGATCTATAGTTCGATTCCGTTAGTAGTGGCGAGCGAACGCGGAACAGCCTAAACCTATATTATGTTGGGCGATGGATTTATTAGTTTTCGAACTTATTTTGACATCGTCCTTAAAGGACAGACCGTTGTATTATAGGTGTTGTAGGACAGAGATCTCGGTGATCTGTAGAACCGGATTTGTAATTTATATATAGCCGAAGACTCCTGGAAAGGAGCATCATAGAGGGTGATAATCCCGTAGGCGAAATATATAGACTTATGAATATCTTTGTTCCTGAGTAGGGCGGAACACGTGAAATTCCGTTTGAATCTGCCGTGACTATGCGGTAAGGCTAAATACTTTTGGTGATCGATAGTGAACTAGTACCGTGAGGGAAAGGTGAAAAGTAGCCCGGAGAGGGCGGTGAAATAGTACCTGAAATCGTATGCTTACAATGAGCTGGAGTCCTAAGTCACTTTCGGGTGACGGGATGACAGTGTTCCTATTGAAGAATGAGCCTGTGAGTATGCTGTTAGTTGCAAGCTTAAGGACCTATGGTCCGAAGGCGTAGCGAAAGCGAGTCTTAACCGGCGATTAAGTAGCTAACACATAACCCGAAACTAGGTGAGCAATCCATGGCCAGGTTGAACTCTGTCGAAAGACAGAGGGAGGACCGAACACACGCGCCGTGCAACACGCGGTGATGAGCTGTGGATAGCGGAGAAATTCCAATCGAACCTAGTAATAGCTGGTTCTCCTCGAAATAGCTTTAGGGCTAGCTGTATGTGTTCCCTCTGGGGGTAGAGCACTGGATGAGGTCGGGGTCCTTCGGGATACCCACCTCAATCAAACTCCGAATACCAGAGATTAAAAGCATGCAAGTCAGACTATGGGGGCTAAGCTTCATAGTCAAAAGGGAAACAGCCCAGATCGCAAACTAAGGTCCCTAAATTATCACTAAGTGTAAAAGGAAGTGTTAACTCTTATACAACCAGGAGGTTGGCTTAGAAGCAGCCACCCTTTAAAGATAGCGTAATAGCTCACTGGTCAAGAGTTTTCGCACCTAAAATGTACCGGGGCTAAGTGATATACCGAAGTTGCGAATTCTATATTTTTTTAATATAGAGTGGTAGAGGAGCGTTCCAAACTGCAGTGAAGCCGGATCCGTGAGGGCCGGTGGAGCGTTTGGAAGTGAGAATGCAGGCACAAGTAGCAAAAATGGGTGTGAAAGACATCCACGCCGAAAACCCAAGGTTTCCAGGGCAACGAGAATCGTCCCTGGGTTAGTCGATCCTAAGGCCAGGCCGAAAGGCGTAACCGATGGAAGAGCAGGTTAATATTCCTGCACTTGGTATAGTTTGTATATGTATGTATGTTTCAAAGGTGTGAGCGTTGTATGGCTACACGTTTCGCAAGATGGAGACCAATTCTTCGGAGGCGGTCAACTCGCGTTAGAGAGGCATCTAGAAGAGTACATATGCGCTAGGCTATATCAAATCGTACCGCAAACCGACTCAGGTAGGTAGGTCGAGAAGACCAAGGCGAACAAGAGAAACATGGTTAAGGAACTCGGCAAAACAGCGGCCGTAACTTCGGGATAAGGCCTGCCCCAGCAATGGGGCCGCAGCTAAAGACTCCATGCGACTGTTTACCAAAAACACAGCTCCCTGCAAAAGCGCAAGCTGAAGTATAGGGGGCGATGCCTGGCCAGTGTCAGAACGTTAAGGGGAGGGGTGATCTCACTTCGGTGAGCGTAGCTCTGATCTGAAGCGCTGATGAACGCCGGCGGTAACTATAACCGTCCTAAGGTAGCGAAATTCCTTGTCGGGTAAGTTCCGACCCGCACGAATGGCATAACGGTGTGGAGACTGTCTTAACCGTGTACTTGGCGAAAATGCAAGTGTCGTGAAGATGCGACATACCCGCAGCTAGACGAAAAGACCCCGTGAAGCTTTACTACAACTTGACATTGGTACATTATTTCATTTGTTCAGCATAGGTGGGAGCCTTCGGGCACCAGTGAGATACCACCCTTGTGTTGTGATGTGCCTAATTTTTTCGCATGAATCTGCGAAAGAAGACAGTGTCTGGTGGGTAGTTTAACTGGGGCGGTTGCCTCCCAAAATGTAACGGAGGCGTTTACAAAGGTTGGCTTGATCCGGATGGAAATCGGATTGGACGTGCAAACGCATAAGCCAGCTTTACTGCAAGGGCTACCACCCGAGCAGTTACGAAAGTAGAAGTTAGTGATCCGACCGTACGATATAGGACGGCGGAAGCTCAACGGATAAAAGTTACTCCGGGGATAACAGGCTGATAGCGCCCAAGCGTCCATAGCGACGGCGCTGTTTGGCACCTCGATGTCGGCTCATCGCATCCTGGGGGTGGAGAAGCTCCCAAGGGTTAGGCTGTTCGCCTATTAAAGCGGTACGCGAGCTGGGTTCAGAACGTCGTGAGACAGTTCGGTCTCCTATCTGCTGTGGGCGTCGAATGTTGAAGGAACTCATCCCTAGTACGAGAGGACCGGGATGGACAAACCTCTGGTCGACCAGCTGTTCTGCCAAGAGCACTGCTGGGTAGCTAAGTTCGGCACGGATAAGCGCTGAAAGCATCTAAGCGCGAAGCCGTTCCTAAGATTAACATTCATTATTAGATTCGTTCGAGACGAGGACGTTGATAGGCACTAAGTGTAAGTCCAGCAATGGATTGAGCTGAGGTGTACTAATAAATCGAGTATACAGCGAAAACACAAAGCTGTGCTGAAGATAGTTCATATTAATTTATGAACAGAAGATTTAAGCTTGAAGACTCTATAAAATTGAAAAAAAGAAGACCTTATCTTGGTGGTTCTTGCAGTGGGGGTACACCTGTTCCCATCTCGAACACAGAAGTTAAGCCCACTAGCGCCGATGATAGTCGCAAGGCAAAAGTAGGTTGCCGCCAAGATAAGGTCTTTTTTTGATACGAAAAAACCGCCATTAATTTGGTGGTTTTTTGTCTGTCTGTCTGTAGAGACGCATTGAATGCGTCTCCTTAAAACTACCATGCATACCATAATCACAACAACCGTTCGGTAATAATTATATTATGGTACGATGGTGTTGGTTTGGTTGTAATCCGGAGACGCATTCAATGCGTCTCTACATTACATTAATAACCCGTCGGGATTATTCCGATCATCACACCATTTTGTGGGGTTATTGCGGATATATTGACGGATATTATTCAATGGTTTTTCATTGCGTACAATATGATCCCAAAAACGCGGTTGCCAGGCAAAATATCCGGGCCATTTTTTTTCATTGATTTGTTTTGTTGTTGTGGATTTGATACCACGGACAATTGATGCAATATTATTTTTTTGGGAACCAAATTTATTTTGATATGGTGTTGGTAGAGACGCATTGAATGCGTCTTTACAACCGGTTTGTTCACCAATGATAATTATTGCATGCACATGATTTGGCATGATAATGAATTCGTCTAAGATTACATTTTTTCTGATTTGTGGTGTTTTTAATAATTCTTGATGTACAATTTTGCCATTTTCGTTTAAAATCATTTTATCATTTTTTATATTACCAAAATGACAAAAACGATTTGCTGTACAAATCGTTACAAAATAATAGCCAGATTGACTGTAATTATAATTAGGCAATCTGGTAGAGCCTATTTTATATTTGTTTCTGTATAGTCCCTCCATAGGCATTGATTCCACAGATTTTGTCAAACAGATTTCACTGATTTTTTTTAAATATGTTTTTCGTAAACCAAAATATTCCCCACAACACAAATGGAACACTCAACCACTGCCCAGTTGTTAGGCCAAAATATAGCGGATATTCTTTTACAAATTCAACTAGGAAACGAGTTGAGAAATAAAGAAGTATAAAAGTATTAGTTAGAAAAAGTTGCGGTAATTTATTACTGTATTTTTTATAAATAAAATAAATAAAGATAAAAATTGATAAGGCAATTAAACTTTCATATATTTGCGAGGGGTGGCGGAGGATTGGTTCTAATTCAAAGCGGGAAAAATAAACCCCCCAAGGTAAATCAGTTGGTCGGCCGACGATTTCAGAATTGAAAAAATTTCCTAATCTAATAAAAGTGGCCAGAAGCGGGATCGGAATAACTATTAAATCAACTATTTTTTCCCAGTTGATTTTTTTGATCTTTGCAAAGATCAAAAAAGCAACAATCAAACCAATCGTCATACCATGACTAGACAGTCCACCATGATTGATCATGATTATTTCAGCAGGATTACTTAAAAAGTAAGATAAATTATAAAAAACAATGTGGCCCAGTCTAGCACCAATTAGTCCACCGATTGTTAACCATACTACCAAATCATAAGCCAACTCCTTATCCAGTTTATTTTGTTTAAATAATTTTACAATAATTAGAAGTGAGAGAATTATTCCTAGAACTAGAAAAATACCATACCAGCGAATGGAAATAAGAGAGTATTCAAAAATTATTGGGTTTATGTTGTTTATCATACTTAATCTGCTTATTACTTATTCTGCTTACAGGCTGGTTGTTATTCAAATAAAATCATACTAGCAATAATAGCTATTCCTAGTATAAATGCTAATAATTGCATAAAAGATTTTTTTGTATTTGTTTCTTTGTGAAGTTCTGGAATTAGATCTGCGCCGGCAATATAAATAAAACCACCAGCTGCAAATGGGATTAGAAAATCAGTCAGACCTTGTACTTTTAATCCAACTGCCAGCGCAATTATAGTACCAATGACAGCGGTCAGGGCAGTTAAAAAATTCATCAAAATAGCTTTTTTCTTGCTAAAACCACCATGCAAAAGTACGCCAAAATCGCCTATTTCTTGCGGAATTTCGTGTAGAACTACAGCAATTGTCGTTGCAATGCCAACTGGAATACTTACCAAATAACTTGCACCAATAATCAGACCATCAATAAAATTATGCACCCCATCACCAAATAAATTCATAGAAGCAAAACTGTGAACCTCATGATCGATATGTTCTGGATGGTGACAATGTCGCCAGTGAATAAATTTTTCTACTATAAAGGAAAATAAAATTCCAGACAGGACAAATAAAGAAATTTGAAAAGTGAAAGCACCTGCTTCTTCTACTGCTTCGGGTAAGAGATGAATCAGAGCATCAGCCAGCAAAGCGCCAGTAGAAAAACTGACCATGTAGAGTAAGATTTTTTTTAGAATCTCGGTTTTTATAGCCAAAGCGAAAATGGCGATAAGAGAAATTATACTAATTAAGATTACACTAGATAGTGCGTAGATTATTGTTTGCATATAAATAATTAATTATAAGTTAACCCCAAGTGTTACCGGACAATGATCAGACCCTTCTACGTCATCCCATATTTCCGCTTTTTTAATTTTGTTTTTCAATTTATTACTAACACAAAAATAATCAATCCGCCAGCCAACGTTACGACTCCGAGCACCAAAGCGATATGACCACCAAGAGTATTGGATTTTTTTTGGATGGAGATGGCGAAAGGTGTCAATAAAGCCAGCTTTTAAAAATTTTGTCATCCATTTGCGTTCTTCTGGATGAAAGCCAGCGCCACCATCATTAGCCTTTGGATTAGCTAAGTCAATTTCAGTGTGGGCGACATTGTAGTCACCTGTTATTATTACCGGTTTCGTTTTATCCAATTTTTTAACATGTTTTAAAACAGCTTCATCAAATTCAATCTTAAAATCTAGCCGAGACAAATCATGGCGAGTGTTTGGAAAATAAATATTTACTAAATAAAATTTAGGAAATTCTAAAGTTTGGACTCGGCCTTCTTCATCATATTTTTTAATACCAATTCCAGTCATATATTTTGGCTTTAATTTTAATTTCGACTTTATAAAAATTGCTGTACCAGAATAACCTGGGCGATCAGCCGAATTCCAGTATTCTTCGTAATCTGTGAAATCCCAGCCCGAGGCTGGTCCGCCTTTGGCAGAAAACTTTAATTCAGTTTTACTTTTATCGTCTATCTTTATCTCTTGTAAACAAATAATATCTGGTTTTTTAGTTTCCAAAAATTCCGCAAAACCCTTGCGGATAACAGCACGGATGCCATTGACGTTCCAACTGATTAGTAACATACTTGTGAATATTTAAACATATAAACACGTAAACATTTAAACAAAAAATATTGGCTGTTTATGTGTTTAGATAATCATATCATACCAAAATAACCCTCTTTTTTCAACCTTGTATTTTAATATGTGTATCTTGTATCTTGTCGAGATTTATCCACACCCCACCACTATTGCAATATAGTGAGGATATGGTATATTTTTCTTTAGTAAAAACTAAACAAAAATACCTATGTCAGAAGATAAATTTGATAAGATAAAAAATACGGTTCTCTCTCATATACAACAGCTTTTTGAGGAGTTGGAAGAAGACATGGCCATGTCTCATCAGGAGAAGTATGCCATGCTCGAAGACTCTTTTGAGGGTGCTTCTGATGAGGACGAACTAAAAGTAGCTTTTGAGCGTTGGTATGCTGATCATGTGGAGGATTTACGCTTGGATTATGAGCCAGATGAGCTTTGGGACCAGGCCATGGGTGGTGAGATAGATTATGATGGTTATATCGCTGAAAAGGATGATTTAGAAAATTTTGACGAAAAAGAGAAGGATGACGATGTTGATGTTATTATATAAAACTAAGTTATTAGGCTTTAAATACCTCTCTTGCAGGGGTATTTTATTTATGATATAGTATGATGGCTTTATATATTAGCCAAATTCCGACGTATTGTCGGGACGAGTTTGATACTTTATTTTCTGATATTTTTTATGAAAGTGAAGATTAGGATAGGGTTTTATTTTTACTATTTTTGATTTTATGTCTAGAATTCGTCTAACTATAACGTTGGAACAAAAGATATTACGTTATTTGGATTCCATAGTTGATAAGAAAAAAATACGTAATAGATCTCATGCAATTGAGTATGTTTTGAATAAGTATTTCAGTCCAAAAATTGATAAGGCCTTAATATTGGCTGCTGGTGAGAGTTGTAATGAGAAGGTTTGTAAGGCAATGCAAAAAATAGATGGTAAACCCGTCTTGCATTGTATTATAGAAGGGTTGGCGGACTTTGGTATTAAAGAAGTCATAATTGTCGTGGGTGGCGGTAGTAAAGAAATAAGGAAGTATTTTGGTAATGGTGAAAAATTTGGATTAGCCATTCGCTATGAAGAACAAAAAAAACCAGGCTCTGGCACTGCTCGGGCAATTTTTACTGCCAAGCAGAATTTTAATAATCAACCATTTATATTGTGGTATGGAGATGTTTGGGCGGACATTAATTTGAGTGATCTAGCAAGTACTCATCTAAAAGAAAAAAAACCAGCAACAATGGCTCTTACAAGTGTTTCAGAGCCAGGTGGTTGGGGTGTGGTTCAGCTCAGTGGTTTAAATGTCGTTGGTTTACAAGAAAAACCAGGTAAGGTTGTCCATAATTCTTATCTTATAAATGCAGGCGTTTATATTTTGGATCCAAAGCTTTTAGAAAAAGTAAAGAAGGATAGTATAAGTTTTGAGCGCGAGGTTTTGTCTGAGTTGGCAAAGGATAATAAATTGTGTGGCCATGTCTTTGCTGGTAAATGGCAGGATATAGGATTAAATTAATTTTTTTATGTCAAAAATAAAAGCAAAAGCATTAGTGGTCCAGGGTGGTGGGCCAACCGTGGTAATAAACCAAAGTTTAGTTGGGGTAATTTTGGAATCTAGAAAGTATTCAGAAATAACAAAAATTTATGGTGCCAAGCATGGTGTAAGAGGAATTATAAATGAAGACCTGGTTGACCTTACAGATTACTCAGAAGACAAGTTAGAGCTTGTAGCAAAGACGCCTAGTTCGGCCCTTGGTTCTGTGCGTGATAAGCCCGATGAAGAGTACTGTAAAAAAATGTTTAATGTAATGGAAAAACATGATATACATTATTTCTTTTTTATTGGTGGTAATGATGGTGCGGCTGTGTGTGATATTGTAAATAGAGAAGCTAAGAAAGTTAATTATGAATTACGTGTTATTCATGTACCAAAGACAATTGATAACGATTTAGTAGGAACTGATCATTGTCCGGGGTTTGGTTCAGCTGCTAAATTTGTTGCCAGCGCTTTTGCTGGGGCAAATGCTGACAACAGTGCTTTACATGGTGTTTATATCGGAGTAACCATGGGGCGCCACGCTGGTTTTTTAACAGCAGCTTCAGTTCTTGCTCGTCAATCAGAAGAAGATGGTCCACATTTAGTTTATACACCGGAGAAAGTTTTTAATATCCATAAATTTGTTCATGATGTAAAAAACGTTTATGAAAAATATGATCGTTGTGTAGTTGCAGTATCAGAGGGAGTGGCTGATGAGACCGGTATGCCGATTGCAGTAAAACTTGTCAAACAAATTGAACGTGATGCTCACGGTAATGTTCAACTGGCTGGTACTGGAGCATTGGGTGATTTGTTGGCTGATGAAATTAGATCAAAAACGGAGATTAAACGCGTCCGGGCTGATACCTTGGGATATTTACAGCGTTCTTTTTTAGGGTGTGTCAGTGAGACAGATGCAAAAGAAGCACGTGAAGTTGGAGTGCAAGCGATTAAGTTTGCTGTAAGCGGAGATGTTGATGGATCAGTTGCAATAAAACGGGTTAGTGATTATGCTGTAGAGTATGAATTGATTGATTTAACCGAAGTGGCTGGCAAGACTAAAGAAATGCCAGAAGAATTTTTTGCCGGAGATAATATGGTGAGCGAAGAATTTGTTAAGTATGCTAGACCTCTTGTTGGTGAGTTGCCAGTAGTTGAAAAGTTGGAGGCACCAATGGTGGAGAAAATATAAAATGATTGCCATATTGCCATATTGCTTTATGGTTATATTGTTAATGATACATAGTTAGGAAGTCTTTAAATAAATAACATAGTTAATCAAAAAAATATGGAAGAAACAATCCAATCAATCGCAGCTGCTATGGTTGCACCAGGCAAAGGAATTTTGGCAGCAGACGAAAGCACGCCAACTATTGGTAAGCGTCTAGCTGGAATTGACGTAGAAAATACTAAGGAAAATCGTCGAAAATATCGTGAGCTTTTATTTACTGCACCTGGTATGGGTGAATATATTAGTGGAGTAATAATGTATGATGAAACTATCCGTCAACGTGCTAGCGATGGACATACTTTTGTAACAACTTTGGAAAAACAAGGAGTTATTCCTGGCATCAAAGTAGATATGGGTACGGAGTCATTTAATAATTCAGAAATAGAAAAATTTACAAAAGGATTGGATGGTTTGGATGATAGATTAAAAGAGTATTATAAGTTTGGTGCTAGATTCGCCAAGTGGCGCGCAACCTTTCCTATCACCAATGAATTGCCATCTGAAGAATTAATAAATAAAAATGCTGAGGATTTAGCAGAGTATGCATATTTATGCCAACAAAATAATATGGTGCCAATTGTTGAGCCAGAAGTTTTGATGGACGGAAATCACACAATTGATCGTTGTTATGAAGTTACGAAAAAAGTTTTAAAAGTTACCTTTGAAAAATTAAAAAATCGCGGTGTGCAATTAGATGGTATGGTTTTGAAACCAAATATGGTAATTGCGGGTGGTGGTGCTGAAAAAAATACACCAGAAACCGTGGCCGATATGACGGTTAAGTGTTTCCGTGAATCAATTCCAGCTGGGATGTTAGGAATTGTATTCTTGTCAGGTGGTCAGACTGAGAGGCAAGCTTGCGAGAATTTGAACGCAATGAACAATACTGATGATTTGCATCCATGGGAATTGAGTTTTTCTTATGGGCGTGCCTTGCAAGCCTCAACTCTAAAGGCATGGTTAGGAAAGGAAGAAAATACTGAATCAACTCAACAAGTATTTTTGAAGAGGTGTAAATTGACTAGTTTGGCTAGGGCTGGTGAGTATGATTTGGAAATGGAAAAATAGATTAAAAAGAAAATTAATCAGTTTGTGTCCCTCCCCCTATGAGGGGGAGGTTAGGAGGGGGTTTCATCGGAGGTAACAACTTTCATTTTATATAAACTAAAGTTAACAGCTTCGAATAACCCCACCCCGCCTGCCATGCCTGGCACTGGCGGGCAGGCCTTACCCTCCCCTCATAGGGGAGGGGGCACGAATGAAATATTTTTATTTATAAAATAATATGGAAAAAAGAAAACTACGTGTGGCTATTAATGGTTTTGGGAGGATTGGTCGGGTTTTTACCAGGGTTGCTTGGGAAAATCCAAATATTGAAATTGTGGCAATAAATAGTCGTTCACCTGGTGACATTTATGCGCATTTGTTAAAGTACGATTCTATATATGGTGTTTGGAATCATGAAGTAACTCATGATAATGATCATGCGATTATAGTTGATGGGAAACATCGTATTGCTTTGCATCACGAAAATGAATTGGAAAATGCACCATGGAAAGAACATGAAGTAGATATAGTTTTGGAATCAACCGGTGTTTTCCGTGATCGCGAGTCATCACAAAAACATATTGAAAATGGTGCAAAGTATGTTCTAATTTCTGCTCCAGCAAAAAAGGAAGACATTACTCTGATTTACAATATCAATCATGAACAGTTTGATCCAACTAAACACAAAATAGTTTCAGCCGCATCTTGTACTACCACTTGTTTAGCTCCTGTCGTAAAAATTTTACAAGAAAATTTTGGTATCAAGCATGGCACTGTTGTCACTACCCATTCATATACCAACGACCAGCATCTGGTAGATCATCCGCACAAAGGCGAAAGCTTCCGTCGTTCCAGAGCCGCTGCTATGTCTATAATTCCAACTGGTACCGGTGCAGCTAAGGCCATTGGTAAAGTAATTCCAGAATTAGATGGAAAGTTGGATGGTAATGCTTTGCGTGTACCAGTCGCAGTTCCCTCAGTCATTAGTTTTGTTGCAGAACTTGAAAAAGGAACAACAGTAGAGGAAGTAAATAATTTATTTCGTGAGGCTGCAAAAAAATATCCAGAAAATTTAGCAACATCTGATATTGGTTTAGTTTCAGTCGATTATGTGCGCAGTCCTTATGGTGCGACAGTTGATTGTCTTTCTACTCAGGTAACTGACAAGACCATGGTATTTATTCAAGCTTGGTATGATAATGAGTGGGGATATGTGACGCAGATGGCGAATTTGTTGAATTACATGGGGTCTAAAATTAACACGGAGTACACGGAATAAGGGGAATACACGGAAGTGATTAAAAAATTGTTATATTGTTATATTGTCCTCCCACCGTCTAAGGTGGTCACGAAGCTTCGATTGATTACATTATGTAGAATGTTGATAGGTTCGTTTATGAGCCCTGGAGGGGTGACAGATAGTAGCCAGGGAATTTATTCCCTGGAAAAGATTTATCATCAGGCACAAGTCCCGTAGGGACGGCATAAATAATATCTATACATATATCTATATATAAAAAATATGTTAGTGAAAAAATTTGATGATCAAAAAGAAATTGTTGCGGGAGATAATTGTATTTTGCGTGAATTGCTGAATCCTCTTGATGGTGATGAGGTGGAATGTCGTTATAGTATTGCTTGGGCGAAAGTTTTGCCAGGAAAGAAAACTGACAGACATGCAATGAAGACAACAGAAGTCTACGTAATTACGCAAGGTAAGGGCAAAATGCATATTAATGATGAAGTGGAAGATGTTGGTAAGTATGACACAGTATATATTCCACCAGATGCTATTCAGTATATTGAAAATATTGGTGATGTGGATTTAGAATTTATTTGTATGGTTGATCCGGCTTGGAGAGTGGAGGATGAAATTATTTCTACCAAGCTTTAGCTTGGGTAAAGCGATTTTAGTCGCATAAGATAAATTAAGCTTCTGAAGCTAAAGCTTCATAACTCCAGCTTCAGCCAAAGGACTGATCTGTCCTTTGGCTGAAAAGCTGGGTAGAAAAATAAAACAAAAAAACAACCCAACTCCTCCCTAGTTTATTAGCAATTTATTTGCTAACAAGCTATGGATGTCGGGTTGTTTTTATTTTGACATCTTCTCCCCAGATCGTTTGTGTCTGGGGAGGGTTTGTGTAATTGGTTACCCTCGGCGCCTGTGGAGACTGTGCTCGAGTAGGACGAGAATGCCAATTACGATGGTAGCCACCATGATAGTGACCAGGAATATAACCCCCAGGAAAAAACCTAGAATGCCGAACAGGTGCGAGAGGCACCATGTTAGTGGGTTGGGGGTCCGGTTGGCATTCATCTCCGAGAGGCTCTCTTCTTGGAGTATGACATACCCATAAAACGGGGCGGTCCAGGGGTAGCCGGACATACAGAGAAAGAGTGTTACTAATTTGATGATACCGTCGAAATTATGCATCATATAGCCTCCTTCTTTATTTTTTGTTTTCGACACTTAATATTATCATTTTATGTGTGTTTTGTCAATAGGTTGCAATACGTGTGATTTATGTTCTATGTAGCTTTGGATAACCTGTAGACCAGAATTTGACCCCGCAAACAAATATGGCAGACTCGTTTTGGCTTCGTTCGTCTTGTTTGTTACGGGGCAAGCAAGTAAGGTTATTTAGTTTAACTGTGGATAAACTGTAGATAAAAAATTGACAAAAATATATATCTATACTATACTAATCTTAGCTAAAATATGGATATTAACATACTCAAAAAATTAGGATTTTCTGACAAAGAGGCTAAGATTTACTTGAGCTTATTAAGTTTGGGGCCTAGTTCTGTACGAAAATTGGCTGAAATAAGCGAAATTAACAGGGGAACTGCTTACGATATCTTAAAAAGCTTGCAAGATAAGGGTATTGTGAGTTATTATAATAAAGATACAAAACAGTATTTTGTGGCTGAAAATCCTGAAAAACTGCATGATTTAGTCAAAAAACAGCAAGATGAGCTAAGTTCAGTGGATTCCCAGCTTGAAAAAATGATTTCCGAGCTTCATGCCCTACATAACAAAGGTGGTGACAGGCCGGTGGCTAGGTATTATGGAAAAAATGAAATAAATAAGATTTTAGAGGATGTTTTGGCTACTTGCGAAGATTCAGCAGATAAACTATATAGAATTTACTCAGCCGAAGGTATGCGCGAGTATTTATATGAGAGTTTTCCTACTTTTTCAGACGTTCGTATTGCTAAGGGTATTGGTGTAAAAGTTATTGCGATCGGTGAAGGTGGTGAATTGCGTGGTCTAGATGAGCGCAAATGGTTAAAAACCGAAGAAACAACTAATACATACATTATTATTTATCCTGGCAAGACTGCTTACATCTCGCTTAATGCAAAAAGTGAACCAATTGGTGTTGTAATTGAAAATGATGGTGTATGCAAAACACAAAAATTAATTTTTGATAATCTGTGGAAAACTTTATGAAATTTGATTATGCTTTTGTAGATTTTGATAAGACAATTTTTGATTGTCACAAATTTGAAAAAGATATGTGGCAGATTTTTGAACGCAATAATGTAAAACGGGAAGATTATTCTAAAACATATAAAAAATCTTTGAACACAGTTAGTTCAGATTTATATGATTACAACTTTGCAGAACATGTAGAATTTTTACGTGAGTTGAATTATGGTTTAGATGATAGTGTGGTAGAAGAATTGTCTAGCTTGCTTGATAAAAATAATTATTTATTTTCAGATACAGAAGAGTTTTTGCAATTTCTTCGTGAAAATACCAAGACAATGATATTGCTCACGGCGGGTGATGAAGATTTTCAAAAAACTAAAATAAAGAAAACAAGATTAGACAAATGGTTTGATGAGGTAGAAATTGTTTTAGGCCATAAAGAAGATCTTTTGAGAAGTAAAATTAAAGATGGTGATTCGGTACTTTTTGTTAATGATAGTATTAGAGAAAATTTAATTATCAAAGAGAATTTTCCTGAAATATTAATTATTACAAAGTTTAATCCGTTACGATACACGGTTGAAGACACTAAAAAAAGCAAAATACCATTTTTTGAAACTTTAGTAGAAATAAAAGATTATGTCACTGAACTTAAATAAAATTGGCGTAGTAATTCTAGCGGCTGGGAAAGGTACGCGTTTGAATTGTACTGACAAGCCAAAAGTAATGCTTGAAATAGGTGGTAAGCCGATTGCTAGCTATATTATAGAGACTTTGGGTCAAGCTGGTTTTAGTAAAAAACAAATTTGTTTAGTTGTTGGTTTTCAAGAACAAAAAGTTAGAGAATATTTTGGAGATAAAGTTAGTTATGTAACTCAAAAAGAACAGTTGGGAACTGCTCATGCTGCACACATTGGAATTAAGTCTTTGTCAAAAGAAATTGAAATAGTCCTGGTAATGGGTGGAGACGATAGTGCATTTTACAGAAAGGAAACATTATTAAATTTTATAAAAACACACAATGAGAATAATTGCACACTATCATTACTTTCGGCTGAGATAGGGGATCCGACAATGCTGGGCAGAATTGTTCGTTATCCAGACAAGTCAATTGCTATTGTTGAAAAGGAATATTTGACTGATGAGCAAAAACAGATAAAAGAAATCAGTACTGGTACTTTTTGTTTTGATCGAGAATGGTTTGAGGGAATGTTTCCTGACATGCCAAAGTTAAAAAAACTTGGTGAATGGGGACTGCCTACTGCTTTGGCTGTTGCAAGGGGAGAAGGAAAGAAATATCAAGTGATTAGATTGGATGATAGTAGTGAGTGGTTTGGGATAAATACGGTGGAGGAGTTAGAAAGGGCTAATTTGTTAAAAAATAATATTTAAATTTTGAAACGTCATCCTGAGCGAAACTCTGAGTATACAGGGTGAAGTCGAAGGATCCCATACTTTAATACTGCTAAGAAGGGGATCCTTCGACTTCGCTAGTGGAGCCTGTCCTGAGTGATAATCGAAGGGCTCAGGATGACGATGTATTTCCTAATTAGAATATAATCATTATGGAAAATAAACAAAAACAATTTTTAACCGGCGCTGAAGTAGTCGTACAAGCTTGTATTGACGCTGGGGCGACGCAGATGTATGGTTATCCGATAACTCCAGGTACTGAGGTTTTGACTGGTTGGATTAAGGAGGCTGAAAAGTCTAACGGTGAACGTATGTATTTACAGACTGAGGATGAGATTTCAGCTGGTTTTGCTATTTGTGGAGCGGTGATGGGTGGCAAAAAAGCTTTCACAGCCACTGCCGGACCAGGTACAACTTTGATGCAAGATGCTATGAGTATGGCAGACGGTATGAGATTACCGTTCGTGGCAATTATTGTTCAGCGTGGTGGACCCAGTTCTGGTACTGTTATATATTCTCAACAAGAAGTTAATTTAGCGATTCATGGTGGTAATGGCGAAGGTATGCGATTGGTTTACTCACCAAGTAGTTTGGAAGAACTTTATGAACTAACCAGACTTACTTTTAATAATGCATGGAAATATCGTTTCCCAAGTGTTCTTTTATCAGATGGTTTCCTTATGAAGACCAGACAGCCAGTTAGTTTCGATTTTGAAATAGAAAATGTTGAGCCGACCGCTTTAGTTTCGCCAGAGACACAAAAAAATATTCGCAATATTTATTCCTTTGAAGAAGAGTTGCTACAAGAACTAGAAGATCAGAAGAGGGATTTTGATAAGATGGCAAGCGAAGTTATAAAGTTTGAAAGTTACAAAGTAGAAAGTTGTGACGAGTTGATTATAGCTCATGGTATCGTGGCAGGGGCGGTGAAAGAGGCGATTGAAGAATTGGAAAACCAAGGTAAGAAAGTTGGATTGTTTAGACCTATCACACTTAGCCCATTTCCAAAAGATGAATTGAATAAATTGGCTCGTGAAGTCAAAAAGATTTTTATTGTAGAATCAAGCATGGGGCAATTACGTGACTTGGTAAAACAAAATTTGGATAGTAAAATTAGTATTGAAATAGATGGTTTGTATAGGCCGGCGGTTGGGATTGAGAGTGAGGAGATTATAAAAGCAATTAATAAACAATAATATGGCTAAAGAAGCAAAATTTTGTCCAGGCTGTGGCCATCCAATTGTGCTTAGGTTTTTGTATATGATTTTGAAAGAAAAACAACTGGAAAGCAAAGCAGTTTTAGGACTCGACATTGGTTGTTCGCTTTTGGCTTGGGATTTTTTACCAGTTAATACTTTTCAAACTCATCATGGGCGAGTAACATCCACTATGGTTGGTTACAAGCGCGCTCAACCAGACTCTCTTAGCTTTGCATACACTGGAGATGGTGGGGCTTATGCAATTGGTATGCAGAGCTTGATGTGGGCAGCGATTCGTAACGAGCCAATTACTGTTATTGTGGTAAATAATTCTAATTATGCTATGACTGGTGGGCAAACAGCCCCAACTTCTTATAAAGGTCAAATTACCGATACAGATCCATCGGGAGTTGAAGGTGAGCCGGTTTTTGGCCCAGAATTAGTTAGACAAGTAAATAAAAAAGCTTATATTGCTCGAACCGCTGTTAATGACCCTAAACAAGTAAAAGAATATTTAGAAAAAGCGATTGAGGCACAACAGGCTGGCAATTTTGCAATGGTAGAATTTTTGTCTTATTGTCCTTTGAATTGGAAGACAATTGGAGTTGAGACTAATAATTATTTGAATGATAATTTAAAAACGCTGTTTCCGATTGGAGAATTTTAATTTACAAATTATTATGATGTATAAAATAATTTTATCAGGTGATGGAGGACAAGGGATTCAGACTTTGTCTTATTTAATTTGCAATACAGCCTTTAAAAATGGTTTGGAAGTAAGTCATATTCCTAATTATGGTTTGGAACAAAAAGGCGGAGTGTCTATGGCTTATATAAAAATTTCTGATGAAAAAATTAACTATCCAAAATTTTCCAAACCAGACTTTTTATTAATAATGTCAGATCAAGCCAGAGAGAGAACAATTGATTATCAACAGGAAGGTGTTGAAATTATTGACGTAAAAGATTATGTGGATTTTTTCAAAGAAAATAATGTAGAGCCGTATAGTAGGAATGTATATTTTTTGAGTTTAATTTCTGAAATGTTAGAAAAAAAAGAGATTTTAAAAAAACAAGAAATCTTTGAAGCTTTGGAAGAAAAACTTTCAAAGAAAAGAGGTTGGGAAGAGAACCAGCGTGTGTGGGGACTGAGTAATAAGAGTTAGACATGTAACATTATCTCCAATTATCTCTTTATCTCAATTTATTATAAATATAGATATATAGAGATAAGGAGATAGTCCTTTTAAACCATTAAACCAATATCAGCCAAAGGCTGACCAGCCTCTGGCTGGAACTAATAATCTAATTTTTAATCTTGAGTGGTAGAGAGGAATTTAGTGACTTCGAAAGGGATTCCTCGGCTACGCTCGGAATGACAACGAAAAAATTTATGTGCGGAATAATAGCTTATATCGGTGATAAACCAGCTTTGCCAATACTTTTAAAAGGTCTGCGTCGTTTAGAATACCGTGGTTATGATAGTGCTGGCGTAGCTTTGATGTGTGACGGTAAAATTGACCGTATGCGTTCGGTTGGAAAAATTGATAATTTGGAAGAGAAAGCCAAGACAGTTTGTATGAATGGAAATATTGGTATTGCTCATACGCGTTGGGCTACTCATGGTGGGGTGACAGAAGAAAACGCTCATCCACATTTTTCTACATCAGAAAAATTGGTAATTGTACACAATGGTATTATTGAGAACTACCGCGAACTTAGAGAAAAACTTAAAGATAAGTTTGAATTTAAATCTGAAACCGATACTGAGGTTTTAGCCAATTTGATTGAGTCACATTATAGCGGTGATTTGCGTTTAGCGGTGGAAAAAGCTTTACTTCATGTGCGTGGGACTTATGGTTTGGTTGCCATGCATGTAGATGAACCCGGTAAGTTAGTCTCTGCTCGTTTGGGTAGTCCTCTGGTTGTGGGAATGGCAGAGAATGAATATTATATTGCGAGTGATGCTACTCCAATGCTCACATACACCAAAAAAGTTATTTTCTTAGAAGATGGTGAAGTGGTTGAAATTAGTAATGGTAAAATGGAAACTTTTAATTTGAAGGATGAGTCTGTTACCAAGTGTGTAGAAGAAATTGAGTGGGATGATGAACAGGCAGAGAAACAAGGTTATGATCATTTTATGCTAAAAGAAATTTATGATCAACCAACAGTTTTTGAAGATGCTATTCGTGGACGTATTAATATGGGGGAAGGAACGGCTCATCTGGGTGGGCTTAATATGACCGATGATCAAATGAGAAGTGTTGAGCGAATAATTTTAATTGCCTGTGGTACTGCCAGCTATGCCGCGATGATTGGTAAGTATGCTTTTGAGCGTTTGGCTGGAATTCCAACTGAGGTAGATGTTGCTTCTGAGTTTCGTTATCGTGATCCAATTGTGGATGATAAAACTTTAGTATTTGCCATTTCTCAATCTGGCGAGACTGCTGATACTTTAGCCGCAGTTCGAGAAGCAAAGAGAAAAGGTGCATATGTGCGTGGAATCGTTAATGTGGTTGGTTCGACAATTGCTCGAGAAACAGATGGCGGAAGTTATATTCATGCTGGGCCAGAATTAGCCGTCGCTTCGACTAAGGCATATACTAATATGGTTGCGATAATGATTTTATATGCTTTACAATTTGGCCGACTTAAACGAGTCACGTTAGCTACTGGGCAACGTTTGATCAAAGCATTGTTGGAAATTCCCGAAAAAATGAATTTGATATTTGATCAAACAGACAGAATAAAAGAAATTGCTGAAAAATATAAGAATGTAAATGATATGTTTTTTTTGGGAAGGGGAATAAATTTTCCAGTTGCTCTCGAGGGATCATTAAAATTAAAGGAGATCTCATATATTCATAGTGAAGGCTATCCGGGAGGAGAATTAAAACATGGTCCAATTGCGCTTTTAAGTGAAGATTTTCCAGTATTTGGTATTATGGTGCAAGATCAGCTTTATGAAAAAATGCGAAGTAATATTGAAGAAATAAAAGCAAGAAAAGCACCGATTATTTTATTGGCAACAGAAGGTGATGAGAAAGCAAAGGAATTAACTGAAGATGTTATTTTTGTTCCGAATACAATGGAACTCCTAGAGCCCTTGTTAAATACAATACCATTACAAATTTTTGCTTATCATATGGCGGTGTTGTTGGGTAAGGATGTTGATAGACCTCGTAATCTTGCTAAATCAGTCACAGTTGAGTAATCCAGTAAATAATCAGTGGAATCAATGCTTTATGCAGATAACAGCAACAATATTCAAGAGTCCTGTTGATAAAGAAAAAGTTCGTGAAATGATTCATGCTGGAGCTGATATTTTGCGAATTAAGTTTGCTCATGTTTCTAATGAGGAGGCTTTGGAAGTAGTAAGAGTGGTCAAAAAAGTAATTGATGAGGAAAAAACCACCACGAAGATATTGGTTGATTTACCGGAACATAAAGTTCGTTTAGGCGCTTTAGAGCTAGGTAAAGAAGATGTGGTGAAAGATAAAACTTATACACTAAAACCAGCAAAATTTAGTAAAACCATAAATGATTTTATTCCTGTCGATACAGAGACTTTTTCTGATTTGTTTCAGGTTGGTGATAAAATAATGATTGGAGATGGTGAGGTTTTTTTTATTATAAAAGAGGTAGTTTCGTCACAAGATATAAAAATTGTTTTTCCTGATGGTGGTTTTGTGGATCAATACCGTAGTTTAATTTCTAACAGGTTGGCTGATGACCTTAATCATTGTGAGAAGGCAACCGATTCTTTAAAACTTTTTCAAGATATCAAGCCGGAGTATATTGCACTATCTTTTGTTGCTTCAGCTAGTTATATTCAATGTATCCGTGGGAAAATAAAAGATTTATATGGCGATATCTGGCAACCAAAAATTTTAGCCAAAGTAGAATCTTTGGGAGGTCTTAATAAAATAGAAGAAATTATAGATACGGCTGATGAGATTGTTATCGCCAGAGGAGATCTGGGTGTGACAACAGATTACACTAGAGTTATTTTGGAACAAAAAAAGATTTGTTTTTTATGTAAAAAGAAAAATAAACCAGTAATTGTGGCCACACAAATTTTGGGTAGTTGTCTACAAAAATCAGTTCCGGCGAGATCAGAAATTGGTGATTTAACCAATATAGTTTTAGATGGTGCGACCGGCATTTGGCTGTCACAGGAAACTTCCCTAAATAATAATCCTGGCCAAGTAATTAAAATAGCGAAGAATATAATTAATACGATTGAAAAAACTTATGAAGTATAAAGCATTAATTTACGATATGGATGGGCTTCTGGTTGATAGTATGATTTATTGGTTGGAAATGGATAGAGAATTTTTTGCAGAACGTGGTTGGGATATGACTGAAGATTTAGTTCGTATTATGACTGGAAAAAGTGAAAAAGAGAATACTTTAATTTTAAAACAAACTTTTGGTGGCGATGAAGAAATTGATAAAATGGTTTTGGCAAGACGTGAGAAAATAAATATAATTTACAAAGAAAAAACTATGGCCATGCCTGGGGTCATTACTTTAATTAAAAAAACCAAAGAAAAAGGATTAAAACAGGCGGTAGCTTCTGGTGCTCCTGAACATACAATTAAAATAACAGTTGACCGCTTTGGTTGGGCTGATCATTTCGATGAATTATTTTCAGTAGAGCATGTTGAACATAAAGGAAAACCAGAACCAGATGTATTTTTACATACCGCTAAGAAATTAGGTGTAAAACCAGAAGAATGTGTAGTGTTAGAAGATGCAGAAAATGGTGTAGTTGCTGCCAAACGAGCAGGTATGGCTTGTATTGCGGTACCAGATGATAGATGGAGTTTTGGAGATTTTTCAAGCGCAGATCTTATAGTCGATAGTTTAGAGTCAGAGGAAGTTTATAGGTTTCTAGGTATTTAATTTTTTTCACGTAACACACATCATATAACACGTAACAAAATATGAATAAGAAAATTAAAATCGTTGTTGTCGGCGGTGGAAATGGTACAGCCATTACACTTAATGCTGTAAAAAAAACAGATGTTGATTTGCAGATTTCTGCAGTTGTGTCTATGAGTGATTCGGGTGGATCAACTGGTAAACTCCGTAAGGAATTTAACACTTTACCACCAGGAGATGTGATGCGGGCAGTTTTGGCTATGTCACCGTATCATTACCCACTTCTTAAAAAAATATTTTATAAAAATAGATTCGAAGGAGTTGGGAAATTAGACAAACATAATTTAGGAAATTTATTCTTAGTTTTGACTGAACAATATAATGGTGATTATGTTCAATCTATCCGCGCCTTAGAACAAGCAATAGATGCAGTTGGAAAAGTGTATCCAGTGACCTTAAATAAGACCGACCTAGTTGCAGAATTGAATAATGGTGATATTATAAAAGGAGAGGCAGAACTCGATGAACCGGAATATGATAAGAGTTTGAGAATAAAAAAAGCTTGGTTAGAACCAGAGGTAGAGATTTATGAAGATGCTGCAAAAGTTATAGAAGATGCTGATTATATATTTTTGGGCCCCGGAAGTCTATATACTAGTATTGTGGCAACTACTCTTGCAAAAGGTTTTAAAGAAGCAGTAGAAAAGTCCAATGCAAAACTTATTTATGTTGCTGGTAATGCGCGTCACACCAATGGTGAAACAGGACCTAAGAAAGTTAGTGAGGCAGTGAAAGAATTGGAAAGTTATTTACCAAAGAAGTTAGATGTGGTAATTTATAATGATCATAAATTAGGCGAAGAAGAACAAGAATTTTATAATTCTCGCGGTTGGGAGACAATTCCCTGTGATAAAGAAAATTGCGATTGTGAGATTGTTCAAGGTGATTTTGAGAGAGATGGTGGAGGGTTGTGTGATGAAAAATTAAGTGAAATCTTAAGTGAAATTATATGCAAATAAAAAAACAAATCATACATGAAAAATATGTAATTAAATTTACAGCCGAGGCTGATGGTAAAAATGTCGGTCGGGCTTTTTTATATTTAATATATAATGACTTGCACGAACAATCCTATGGTTTACTTGAAGATGTTTTTGTAGAGGGTGAATATCGTAGTCAAGGTGTTGGTCGTGAGTTAGTTCTAGCAGTGATTGCAGAAGCTAAAGTCCAAAAATGTTATAAATTAATTGGTACTTCTCGTTATTCTCGTGAGAATGTACATAGATTTTACAAAAGTCTTGGTTTTCAAGATCATGGAATAGAGTTTAGGATTGATTTTTAAACACAGATTATACAGATTTTGACACTTGCCTGTGGGCAAGGATTACACTGAATACGAATTTAATAATGATACGAATGCTATACCAATTAAATATGATTAAACAAATTCTTGATTTACATATTCATTCAAAATATTCACGCGCTTGTTCGCGTGATTTAAAATTACCAAATATTGCTAAGGCATGTGAGATTAGGGGAATAGATATTGTAGCGACGAGTGATTTTACGCATCCTGAATGGTTTAGTCATATGAAAGAGTGTTTAGTGGAGGATACACCAGGAATATATAAAATAAGGACACAAGGACACAAGGGTAAAAGGAAACAAACAATTTCCAATTTCCAATTTCCAAAGACAAAGTTTATTCTTGGTACAGAATTATCTTGTATAAAAAAACACAAAGACAAGACTCGTCGTGTGCATGTTTGTGTGTTTGCGCCGAGTTTGGAAGTGGTGGAGAAATTTAATAACAAGTTAGAAGAGATGGGATTTAATTTGAAATCAGATGGGCGACCAATTTTGGGTCTTACTGCAAAACAGCTTTTGGAAATAATGTTAGAAGTTGATGAGCGCATGGTGATGATTCCAGCCCATGCTTGGACACCGTGGTTTGGAATTTTTGGTAGTAAAGGCGGTTATAATAGTTTGGAAGAAGCTTTTGAAGAATTGACTCCTCATATTTTTGCAATTGAAACCGGACTGTCATCTGATCCAATTATGAATTGGCGTTTATCAATGCTAGATAATATTGCTCTTATTTCTAATTCTGATGCACATTCTTGTGCTAAATTAGGCCGAGAAGCTAATGTGATGCAGTTTGAAAATAAAAATGATATTACCTATGATGAAATAATGAGAATTTTGCGTGAGCGCGATAGAAAAAAATTTTTATATACCATAGAGTTTTATCCCGAAGAGGGAAAGTATCATTATGATGGCCATAGAGATTGTAAATTTGTCTGTGCGCCAGAAGAGACTAAAAAACTAAAAGGAATTTGTCCAAAATGTAAGAAGCCGCTGGTTATTGGTGTAGAAAATCGTGTTCATGAATTAGCTGATCGAAGTCTAGAAGAAGCAAAAAATGTTAAAAATAAAAAAATACCATACAAAAGTTTGGTACCTTTGCCAGAAATTTTGGCCGACGTTTTTTCTTGTGGTGTAAATACCAAAAAAGTTAAAGCACAGTACAATGAGATGATAGAAAAAATTGGTACTGAGTTTCATATTTTACTTGAAGCAGATCTCAAAGAAATTGAAAAAGCCAGTTCAAAACAAATTGCTACTGCAATAGATAGAGTGCGAAAAGGAAATATTTTTGTAAAACCTGGGTATGATGGGGAGTTTGGAGTGGTGAGAGTTTTTGAAAATAGTGAGATTGGTGGGGGTAAGTAGGTGTGGATGGAGTTGGGTTAGTGCGATGCTAATATGCGAATTCATACTAATTATACGAATAACGTTTCTTAGAAAAATTATTTGTATAAAATTTGTATTATTAGCATGAATTCGTATATTAGCATCGCATTTATATCACAATAATTAAACAAAAACACCCTTCGACAAGCTCGGGGTGTTTTTTTGAAGAGAATCTATTTCTTCTTCTTAGCAACTTTGCGTTTCTTAGGAGCAGCTTTTTTCTTAGCTACTTTTTTCTTAGCAGCTGGCTTACGTTTCTTAGGAGCAGCTTTTTTCTTAGCTACTTTCTTCTTAGCAGCTGGCTTACGCTTAGCTACTTTTTTCTTAGCAACTTTCTTAGCAGCTGGCTTACGCTTAGCTACTTTTTTTACTGTTCTTTTTTTAGCAGGCATATGTACACCCCCTTTCATTTTGTAGATAAATATTTTCTGATGTCACCATGGTACACACCAAAATATTTTTAGAAGTTTTTACAAGACAAGCATTGCTGTAAAAAATTCTCTCTAAAATTTTTTTTAAGTAAATAAAAAAATTTCAATCGACCTTGATAATACTATTATAGTTTGTTTTTTGTTTTTTTGATATAGTTTAAACAAAAAAACTGTGTATAACTTTTATCACTAATTTTTTTTATTAAAATATTTATTTTTTTGTATTTAAAATAATAATCTAATTAGTAATTAAGTTGAAATTATTATTTTTTGAGACATCGGTGTCTTTACTTTTTGTAACCAAAAAGTAACAAACAGTTTTACCCCCAAGCCCCCAAGTTTTTTCTGCAAAATAAAAAACACCAATAGGTGATTTTTAAATATGTTGTAAATTTTTATTTATATTTTCAATTCTTCTTCTTTTCCAAATCCTAAAATTAAAAACATGATAATACTACCAAAACAAATTCCAATTAGGTTTAATAAATATAAAATTGTACTAGACTCAAACATGTCCCAATTTTTTAGAGCAATGGATAAGCCTATGACACCAAGCGGTGGAATGATAGCAGCTGAAATGGCTATGCCCACAATTTTTTCTGATAAGTTCTCTCTGGCATAAGCAAATGATCCGGCGGCGCCTGATAAAAATGCAACAATGAAGTATAGTAAGTCTGGTTTAGTTCGGCTAATTATTTCTTGGGTTGACGTGAACCTGCCTTCTTGAATCGTAATAATAATAGAAGCAAGTAAAACTGCCATGATAATTGCTAGTGTGGTACCAGTTAGGATAGATAATAGCGATTTACCCACTCCTTTCCAGTTTGTTAAAATTAAGTTTAAAGAAAAACCAAAAATAGGAGTTATCAGTGGAGCTACGACCATCGCTCCTATTATTATAGCGGCATTGTTTAATACTAAGCCAATAGTAACAATGCTCGTAGATAAAGCAATAAGGGTAAAAAAATCAACTGATGGATGGCTGTATGTTTCCAGTTGTTTCTCCACGGTTTTTTTGATTCGCTCTTTTGAAGATAAAAAATTAAACATATTAGTTGGTCTGTAAATTTAATAGTATGGTATAGTCTAATAATTCTTTTAGTTTTATTTCGACCTCCTTACACCATTTTTTACCAAATTGTTTTATGTGCCATATCAAAACTTCTGGTTGTCTCAAAAACTCCATTAGCTGTCTAACGATTTTTTCAAATTGTCTGACAGCCGCTTTAGTTTTAAATTTTGTGTGTTTTAATTTCAAATTGTAATTTACTAATTTTTTATAACTAAATAAATATATTTTTGATAAATCACCCATTGGCATTATATTTTCAATTCTCTCCGTGTGCATTACATCTAGCATATCTGCATCTGACAGTATATCCAGCAAAATCCTTTCTCTTTTTCTAAGAAGGATTCTCGTAAGTAATTTTCCAGTCCCAATGCTTTTACAGAAAATGATTTTTATAGCCGTATTGGGAACAAAACCGAATAGGTAAAGTTTCAGGCAGGATTTTAATAACATAAAAGCTGAAATCAAATCATCTAGGAAGACCATCCAGAAGATTGAAGGATATTTGGTAATAGTACGTGACACGTCGTGCCAGTGAGCGGCCAAAATTAAAGCTTCTTTTTGTCGGCCGGTTATGTTCATATCAATACAGATATTTTCTGCATTTTTTACCACTCGTTTCACGTGGCTTAGTCCGTGAATTGGATCGGCAGAGCGCTTCATTGTGTTTTGAGCCTGCCTGATCAATTTTTCTATTTTTTTATGTCTCATATTGTCTATATTGTAGCATTTTATAGTAAAAAAAACAAGATTCCCGTTTTTTTGTCTAAGGTATTGATTAATTTATCAATTTTTGCTATAATATTTTCGTAATATAAGGTAATATGCTCGCATAGCTCAGTGGTTAGAGCACAACGCTTATAACGTTGGGGTCGATGGTTCAAGTCCATCTGCGAGCACAATATGAAACCCTCTACAAAATTTATTGTAGAATTAGGAGACCATGGAAAACGTCTTGATATTTTTTTGTCGGAAAAATTAGGAATAAGCCGATCTCAGATATTAAAGATGATAAAACGTGGACAGATTCTATTAAATGATAAAAATCCTAAAAAAGCAGGAGAATTGTTAAAAGATGGGTTTTCTGTGGTGGTTAAGGAAGAGGAAAAGACTTTAGAAGAAGAAATAAAAGAAGAGGAAGCCGAAGATCTAGGTTTTAAGATTAAAATTATAAAAGAGGAGTCAGATTATCTAGTAGTAGAAAAGCCAGCTGGAATGTTAGCTCATCCCACTGAATCAGGTGAGCCAAATACTTTGTCAGACTTTTTACAAGAAAAGTATCCAGAAATAAAAAAAGTAGGTGATGCCCCAAAGCAGAGGCCCGGAATTGTTCATCGTTTGGACAAAGAAGCTTCGGGTTTGCTGGTGGTGGCTCGAACTCAAAAGATGTTTAAGCACCTTAAAAAACAGTTTCAAGATCGGATAATAGAAAAAGAATATTCTGTTTTGGTCTATGGTAAAATAGCAAAGGAGCATGACTCAATTGATTTTGAGATAGATCGTGGAATTACTGGTAAAATGGTAGCGCGACCTAAAATAGATTTACTGAAATTAAAAAATGTAGGAAAAGATCAAGATGGTCGGGAGTCTTTGACAGAATTTTGGGTGGAAGAAGAAATGGTGCGTTTTAGTTTACTTAAAGTAAAAATTCATACTGGGAGGACACATCAGATCCGTGTCCACATGTTTGCTTATGGACATCCGGTGGTAGGTGATACATTGTATTTTAATAAGAATCTAATAAAGAGAACCGAACAAAAATTAGGCAGATTGTTTTTACATGCAAGAAAATTATGTTTTGAGGATTTGAAGGGCAAGAAGGTTTGTTTTGAGAATCAGTTGCCGGAGGAATTGAGGGAGTATTTGGGTAAGTTGAAGTGATTCACATTGTCATCCCGAGCGGAAGCGTAACGCAGTGGAGCTGAAATCGAGGGATCCCTTTCAAATACTTTAACAAGTGTTTTAAACAAAAATTAATTTTAATGCGTTTCAGGGTGGTTCCAAAAGGGATTCCTCGGCTACGCTCGGAATGACAACCTTATGAAAGGTCTTCTCGTTGTAATATCATCCACCTCTGGCGGAGGTAAGGATTCGGTAATAAGAGAATTATTAAAAATTTTTCCAAATTCAGCACGTCTGGTTACTACTACTTCCCGTCTGCCTCGTCCGGGGAATCAAGATGGAGTGGATTATTATTTTATTACTCGAGAGGAATTTGAAAAAAGATTGGATAATGATGGATTTGTAGAATATAATGAATATGCTGGCAATTTTTATGGTATAGAAAAATCGCGATTAGAAGAATCACTTGTTAATAACGATATTGTCTTTACCCAGATAGAGGTGAATGGTAAGCACAATCTAGACAAGAAGCAAATAGAACACTTGTCAATATTTTTGGTTCCAGATGATTTTGATAATTTGGCTGAAAGAATTAGAGGGCGAGGCGGGGTAAGTGAAGAAAAGCTGAAAGAAAGGCTAGAAATAGCCAAAAAAGAAGTGGAAGATTCTGGTGATTATGATTATAAGGTGGTGAATGTGCAGGGTGATTTTGAAGAAACAGTGAGGAAAGTGGCTGATATTATTCATTCACACCTATCTCTTGACCCTGCATAATGTTATCTCTGGCTCGTTTCACTTCGCCATGAGTAACATCAGCGGGGCAGGCAAAATAGTAATTTTAGCTACTTTTTCACCTTTTGGATTGTCTATTGACAAAAAAAGCTAAATATAGTACACTGTAGCTACTTAACTAAAGAAAAAGAATGTTGGGGAACAGTACTCAACCTCTCATAAATTATATAAAAATATGTCAGAAGATATTAGAAATAATTTAAAATCTGGAATGATAGTTCGTGTTCACCAGAAAATTAAGGAAACCAATGCAAAAGGTGAAGAAAAAGAACGTATTCAGATCTTTGAGGGTACAGTTCTCGCAGTAAAGCATGGCAATGAGTCTGGTGCTACTGTCACTGTTCGCAAGGTATCAAATGGTGTTGGGGTAGAGAAGATTTTCCCAATCAATTCACCAATGGTAGAAAAAATAGAGCTACTTCGTGAGATGGCAGTGAAACAAAGCAAAGCATTTTATTTGCGTACTTACAAGAAGAAGTTAAAAGAAATTAAAAAGAAACTCGTTGGTAAAAAGGAAGAAATAGTAAAAGAAGAAGTTGATAATCCAGTATTAGAAGTAGAGACAGAAGTGGAAGTAGAGCCTATGGTAGTTGAAGAGGCTCCTGTGGAAGATGTTGAGGAAGAGGTTAAAGAAGAGAAGAAAGAGGAAAAGGTTGAAGAAAAGAAATAAAAAAAGTATTAGAATAAAATAGAGACGCGATTTATCGCGTCTCTTTTTATATAAAAGTTATTCTTTATGAGTCCCTCCCCCTATGAGGGGGAGGTTAGGAGGGGGTTAACTACGAGAGGTTTAATTTGCTGAGAATAACCCCACCCCGTCTGCCATGCCTGGCACTGGCGGGCAGGCCTAACCCTCCCCTCATAGGGGAGGGGAAACTAATGGTAGGGTTATTGATTTTTTAGCTGTATTGAGATAGAATGGAGAAGTATCCAGACGATAGGTCGAGATAAATGGAGAGGTGTCTGAGCTGGTTTAAGGTGCCGCTCTCGAAAAGCGGTGTTCGTGTCAAAACGGGCCGAGGGTTCAAATCCCTCCCTCTCCGCCATTTGAGTATCTACTGAGATATCTCAGTAGATACTCTAATTTATAATTTATGCTCGGAACCCACTTCTCACACAACGGCAAAATATTGCCAGTAAAAAAGGCAAAAATAGCGATAGATGATATTGAATTCACCTATGGTTTTGGGGTATATGAGAATTTACGAGTGAGAAAGGGTAGAATATTTTTTACAGATGAACATGTAGAGAGGTTATTTAATTCTGCGAAAATGATTGAATTAAAGCATGATTTTAGTTTTGAACAGATAAAAGAGTGGATAGGGAAGTTGATAAAGAAAAATAAACTGGAAGATTGTAATATTAAGGTATTGCTTGTTGGTGGAGATAATCCAGATTTGTATATTATGTGTTTGGCGCCAAAGTTTCTTGATAAGAAATTTTATAAACAAGGTGTAAAAGTGATTAGTTACGAGTATGAGCGTTTTTTGCCACAAGCCAAGACTTTGAACATGTTACCAAGTTATTTAATTTTTAAAAAAGCAGCAGAAGCTGGCGCGTTTGACGCTTTACTGTTAGATAAAGACAATAATATTGTAGAAGGAACAAGATCTAATTTTTTTGCGATAAAAAACAAAACGTTTTATACTACTCCTGTTACCAAAGTTTTAGACGGTGTGACTCGTAGGACTGTGATTGATTGTGCTAAGAAAAACGGTTTTGTTGTGGCAGAGTGTGATGTTAAGTTATCGGAGTTGTTTAATTATGATGGGGCATTTCTTACTAATACAAGTGGCAAGATTGTGCCGATAAGAGAGGTGGATGGTAGGAGTTTTGATGGGGTTTGTGGAGAGTTAAAAGAGTTGATGAGGTTTTATAACGAGTATTTGAAATAGAACACGGATTAAACGGATATAACTAATTTGAACGAATTATATTATAAAAAATTTATTATGATTCGTTGGATCCATTTAATCTGTGTTCTATTCCGTACAAACTATCTTTATGCAAACAATAGAAAATGTAAAAATAGAAAAACTTATTTTCGGAGGTCAGGGACTTGCTCATGTGGATGGGAAAGTTGTTTTTGTTTGGAATGTATTACCAGGAGAAATAGTAGATATAGAAATAGTAAAAAAGAAAAAGGATTATTTGGAGGCAATTGCAATTAATATTGTAGAAGCTTCTGCAGAACGCGTAGAACCAAAAGACAAACATTTTCTTTCTACCTCGCCATGGCAAATAATGTCATACAAGACTGAGAATAAATGGAAAAAAGAAATTTCAATTGAGACCTATAAAAAACTAGGGGGCCTAGCTTTTGAAAATATTGATCCAGAAATTGTTTACCCAGAGGAGGAATATGGTTATAGGAATAAAATGGAGTTTAGCTTTTACGAGGTGGGAGAGACCTCACCACTAACCCCTCTCCTACAAGGAGAGGGGAAATTTAAATTGGCGTTTTTTGAGCGGGGTAAAAAAAATAAGTTTCCACTAGAAAAATCAGAACTTGCTGATCCTGTTATTAATAAAACCGCGACTGAGATTTTGAATTGGGTAAATAAACAGGGTCTAGAACGGCGCAATTTGAAAACTTTAATTGTTCGTAGCGATGGAAAAGGTAATTCAATCTCAGCTTTATTTATAAAGGACGAAATTGAATTTGATAATTTTCCAAAATTAAATAAAAACAATTTGGGCTTTCAAATATATTATTCTACACACAAGTGTCCCGCATCTGTGCCGACTAAACTTCTCTATAGCGAAGGTCAAGATTTTCTTATTGTTGATTTGTTTGGTACAAAATTAAAATTCGGATTACTCAGTTTTTTTCAAGTCCATATTCCTATTTTTACAAAGGCACTTCAAGATATTATAGAGCATATTGGATCTGGAAAATCTGTGGTCGATTTTTATTCTGGTGTTGGGTCTATTGGTTTGCCGTTGGCACAAAACCAAAAGCAAGTAATATTAGTTGATAGTAATGAAGAAGCAATTGAATATGCAAAAGAAAATATTAAATTAAATAATTTGGATAATTGTGAAGCACACTGTGTTACTGCTGAAAAAATGACAGACATTATTACCCGAGATAAAACAATTGTTCTCGATCCACCAAGAGCAGGACTACATGGCGATGTTACCAAGAAATTATTAGAAGCCGAGCCTCCAAAGATCATTTATTTGTCCTGCAATTTGTCTACTCAGGCTAGAGATGTTAAAATACTAAGTGAGAAGTATCGCATTACATTTTGCCGTTTGTATAATTTCTTTCCTAGGACACCACATGTGGAGGGGTTGGTGGTGTTGGAGAGAAAATAAAATTTTAAAATAGAACACAGATTTAACGGATTCAACGAATCATAACAAATTTTTTATAATATAATTCGTCTGAATTAGTTTAATTCGTTAAATCTGTGTTCTATTATCTAATTCCTAAAACCTAATACTCAAACCTATGTCAATTCTAATTTTAGGTTCACTCGCATACGACTATATCATGGATTTTCCAGATAGTTTCAAGAATCATATTCTACCAGATCAGATCCATATTTTGAATGTCTGTTTCGTGGTGGATCAGCTAAATAAAAATTATGGTGGTGTGGCTGGTAATATTGGTTATACAATGAAGATGTTGGGTGGTGATCCTATTGTTTTTTCTCCACTTGGAAAAGACGGGGGAGATTATATTGATTATCTAAAAAAGGTTGGGATAAATACCGATTACATACCAGTTTCAAAAGAAAGATTGACTTCGTCTGCTCACATAACAACTGATAAGGATGACAATCAAATCACAGCTTTTTATAATGGAGCCCTATCTGAAGCATCAAATTTGAGTATTGGTAGTGTGAAAGAAGATGTAAAATTTACTTTAATTTCCCCAACAGACAAAAAAGCCATGATAAAACATGCCAAAGAGTGTTATGATTTGAAAATTCCTTTTTGTTTTGATCCTGGTCAACAGGTTACAGCATTTACTCCGCAAGAACTTATGACAATAATTGGACAGGCTAAATTTTTGATTGGTAATGATTATGAAATGAAATTGATTCAAGAAAAAACTGGTTGGAATATGAATGAAATGTTGAATCATGTGGAAGTTTTGATTACGACTTTGGGAGATAGGGGATCTGTGATAACCACCAAGGATCAAATTTTTGAAATAGGTGTTTGTTCACCACTTTCTGTGGATGATCCAACCGGAGCTGGTGATGCCTATCGAGCTGGTTTTTTTACTGCTTATATAGACGGTCATGATTACCAGACTTGTGGGCAGATGGGTGCAGTGGCTTCTGCTTATGCTATTGAGAATTATGGGACACAAGAACATCGTTTTACAATTGAAGAGTTTAAAAAGAGGTACGAAGATACTTTTGGTGAGGTTATTAATTTGGAACTATAAATAGAATTTCTAATTCACCTAATTTCTAATTTCTAATAAAATTTCCAACGCACAAATAAAAAATCATTTGCCACCAAAATTTAGATATTGGACATTTTAATTTTTATTAGAAATTAGGTAATTAGAAATTAGAAATTTGATAGTGGCTCTTGATTTCAAATCTAAACAGGGGTATAATAGTCCTGTTTTTTAATAAATAAAATACTCTCTATGCTTATACCTATATTATTACTGGTAGTCGGACTCGCCTTGCTTTTGGCCGGTGGAGACACATTTATCAAAGGAGCAGCTTCTTTGGCTAGAAAATGGAACGTCTCACCAATTGTGATTGGTCTGACAGTCGTGGCTTTTGGTACCTCAGCAGCTGAACTTGTGGTTAATATTTTTGCAGCTGTTAACGGCACACCCGATTTGGCAATTGGTAATATTCTTGGTTCAAATATTTCTAATATCTTGCTAGTTTTGGGTATTTCAGCTATTATTTATCCAATTTCAGTTAAGCAGGGTACAATTTGGAAAGAAATTCCACTGGGAATTATGGCGGTAGTAGTTTTGTTTATTTTGAGTGCTGATGTATATTTTGGTAATGGTGAGAGCGGTATTAATATTTTGACTCGTGGAGATGGTCTGATTTTAATGGCTTTTTTTATAATTTTCATGTATTACACTTATGGTTTAAGCAAGGTGGAGGCAGAAAAAGAAGAAAATGTAAAAGTTTATCCTTGGTCGTCGACGATTTCGTTTGTTTTATTAGGTTTAGCAGGGTTAGTATTAGGCGGTAAATTATTAGTTGATAATGGAACAATTATCGCTAGATTATTTGGAATGTCTGAATTGTTTATTGGTTTGACTGTAGTCGCAATTGGAACTTCTTTGCCAGAGTTAGCCGCCTCAGCTATTGCGGCTTATCGTCATCATGATGATTTGGCAATTGGTAATGTGGTGGGATCAAACATTTTTAATGTGTTTTGGGTATTAGGCTTAACTCCTATGATTTCTCCTATTCCTGTTAATACCCAAGCTAATACTGATATTGTAGTGGCAATTTTAGCGGCAACATTATTATTTGCTTTTATGTTTGTTGGGCATAAACATAAGCGTTATAAATTGAGACGTTGGCAAGGTGTGATTTTTGTGCTACTCTATATTGGATATTTGGCGTTTATCGGAATGAGAGGATAGCGATTAAGGAGACAAGACACAAGGATATAAGACACAAACAAATATCAAAATTCAAATTATAAATTATCAACCTTTAAATTTATGGACGAAACAAAAGATTATAAAATAGCAGACATTAGTCTAGCTGACTTCGGTAGAAAAGAAATTACTATTGCCGAAAAAGAAATGGTCGGGTTGATGGCAATTCGAGAAAAATATGAGAAGACCCAGCCTTTGAAGGATGTAAAAATCATGGGATCACTTCACATGACTATTCAGACTGCGGTTTTGATTGAAACTTTGGTTACTTTGGGAGCAGAGGTTCGTTGGGTTAGTTGTAATATTTTTTCTACTCAGGATCATGCTGCTGCTGCAATTGCAAAAGCGGGCGTCCCTGTTTTTGCTTGGAAAGGCGAAACTTTGGAAGAATATTGGTGGTGTACTGAAAGAGCTTTAGATTTTAATGGCGAGGGACCTGATTTGATTGTTGATGATGGTGGAGATGCTACAATGATGGTACACAAAGGTCTAGAAATTGAAAAAGATCCAAGTATTTTGGAAAAAGATTACACAGATGCTGAACCAGATCTTCAGGAGCTTATGAAATTGTTGAAAACTGAATATGAAAAGAATCCAAATCGTTGGACAAAAGTTGCTAAAAAAATAAAAGGTGTATCAGAAGAGACAACTACTGGTGTGCACCGTCTTTATCAGATGCATGAGAAAGGTGAATTATTATTTCCAGCTATTAATGTAAATGATAGTGTAACAAAATCCAAATTTGATAATATTTACGGTTGTCGTCATAGTGTTATTGACGGGCTGAATCGCGCTATGGATGTAATGATTGGTGGTAAAGTCGCTGTAGTTTGTGGATTTGGCGATGTGGGCAAGGGTTGCGCCCAGGCATTGCGTGGACAAGGCGCTAGGGTAATAATTACAGAGATTGATCCTATTTGTGCTTTGCAGGCGGCTGTTGAGGGCTATGAGGTGACAACAGTGGAAGATACTTTAGGTAGAGCAGATATATATGTGACTACTACTGGCAATAAAGATATTATCACTGTAGAACACATGGAAAAAATGAAAGATCAAGCAATAGTGTCTAATATTGGACATTTTGATAATGAAATTCAAGTTGAGCCATTAAATAAAAGATCTGATGTAGAAAAAATAAATATCAAACCACAAGTTGATAAATATATTTTTCCTGCTGGGAATGAAATATACATGTTGGCTGAAGGGCGACTAATGAATCTTGGTTGTGCTACTGGTCACCCATCATTTGTGATGAGTAATAGTTTTGCCAATCAAGTTTTGGCTCAGATTGATTTGTGGGAAAATGATTATGAAGTTGGTGTATTTAGATTAGCCAAGCATTTGGATGAAGAAGTTGCTCGTTTGCATCTTGAAAAAATTGGCGTAAAACTAACCGAGCTTACAGATGAACAAGCTGATTATATTGGGATTGATAAGAAGGGACCTTATAAGCCGGAGCATTATCGGTATTAAAGCAGCAGATAGGCAGATTAAGCTATAAGCAGACTAAGCAAAGTATACAAAAAACATTCACCAAAAAGGTGAATGTTTTTATATGGCTGTCTCGTCACCTCCGCAGAAATGAATTTACTTCATTGCTATGGAGGTTCGGTGGCGAGACAGGTCTGAGTAGGCCTGTTCGTCATGCTAGAGGCATGAGCCGAACCGGTGGTGATTTTAGTGTGAGATTCTTCGGCAAGGCAGGTTTCCGTGAGCTATTCCGCAGTAGAGGCATGGAGGCTCGTCCGATCCTTCGATGTGAAGGAGGGCCCTCTCTTCGAGCTCAGTCTCCAGCCAGTCGGCTGCGCTGTTCTCACCCTCCTCGCGTAAGCGGGCGATGGCGGTCTGCAGTTCCTCAGTTGTGGCACCTGCGAAGACCTGCATGCCTGCCGCCATCCTCTCGGCGGCAATCATGCTTTTTCTGACATAGTCCTCTCTCATTTTCCCTCCTCAGGAAAAGGTTACTGTATGTATAGATATTATCTATTTTATATCTTTTTGTCAATAGCCTTGAAAAAAAAGCCAAAATAGTGTATGCTTATATTAATTATACAGAAATTACCATGAAGAAAATAATTGCAAAAATTAGAAAAGATTTGAAATTTCAGGTTGATTTGGAATATAAAAAAGGTTGTATAAATTTTTTTAAAGAGCCTATTAAAATTTATGGCGTTAGGTCGGATGGTTTGAAAGAAATTGATAAAAAGTATTGGCCAGAAGTTAAGGAAATGACAAAAAAAGACTTTTTTCTTTTTGTAGAGGAATTACTAAAGAGTAATTATAACGAAGAGTCGGGTTTGGCCTTCAAGTGGTTGTTTCGCAGGAAAAGCGAATTTCTAAAAAGTGATTTTAAAATCTTTGAAAAATGGTTAGAGAGGTATGTGAATAACTGGGGTAAGTGTGATGATTTTTGCACACATGCGTTTGGTGAATTACTTAGTCAATATCCGGAGTTTGTCCCAGTTGTAAAAAAATGGACAAAGTCAAAAAATAGATGGGTGCGTCGGGCTTCGGCAGTTATTTTTATAAAATCAAACAATACTTATCATACTGGCAAAGGCAGTTTAAAAGATATCTTTTATATTGCAGATGCTTTGCTATTAGATTCTGATGATCTAGTGCAAAAAGGTTACGGTTGGATGTTAAAGGCCGCATCGTTTGGTCATCAAAAACAAGTTTTTGATTATGTGATGAAAAATAAAGATAAAATGCCGAGGATAGCTTTGAGGTATGCGATTGAGAAGATGCCAGATGGGATGAGGAAAGAAGCGATGGTTAAAACATAAATACAAAATACATGGAATAATATACAAATTGTATTTTATTCCATGTATCTTGTATTTTTAATTAAATTTATGTTAACCAATTTAATAATACTCCTCATCCTCCTAATCCTCTCCGCCTTTTTTTCTGCCTCGGAGGTAGCTTTTATTAGTTTGACTGATGCCAGAGTGGAAACAATGGTGAGAAAAAAATTGAAAAGAGCTAGTTTGGTAAGAAAATTAAAAAGCCGACCAAGAAGACTATTAATTACAATTTTAATTGGTAATAATATTGTCAATATTGCGGCTGCTTCTCTAGCTACAATTGTGGCGACTGATTTTTTTCAGTCGGCTGTTTTAGGAATTACAACTGGTATTATGACTTTGCTGGTTTTAATTTTTGGTGAAATCCTCCCCAAGTCCTATGCCGTGGGTCATGCTAAAAAATTTGCCATTTTTTCTGCCCCCTTTTTATATTTTATTGAAATTATAGGTTGGCCAATAATTGTTGTATTTGAATGGTTAACTAATTTTTTGACTGGTAAACATAGGCCGGAGAAAGTTAGTGAGGACGAATTAAGGGCAATGGCACAAGCTGGGCAGAGGCAGGGAACAATTGAAAAAGGTGAAGCCCTTATTTTGAACCGCTTATTCCAGATGAATGATGTTACAGCTAGAAATGTAATGACCGAGAAAAAAGAGGTTAATTTTATAAAAGACAATATCTCAATAGATGAAGCGGCTGATATAATTTTACAAAATCCTCATACCCGTTTCCCAATCATTCATGATAGTTTGGACAACGTGGTTGGATTGGTTCATTCTCGTGACGTTTTGGCCGCTTTTAATGAAGATCATGAGGATCGTTCTATTAAAAAAATTATTCGTCCAATTTTAAAAATAAAAACAACCACAAAGATTGATGATTTATTGCGTAAATTTCAACTACGAAAAATTCATATGGCAGTTGTTCAAGATGTTAACAAAAAAACCAAAGGTCTCGTTACTCTAGAGGATGTTTTGGAGGAATTAGTAGGGGAAATTTTTGATGAGTACGATTTGAGTGAGGAATAATTTTTATATTGTTATATTGCAATATTGTTATATTGTCCGCCCAAGGCGGATCAGCCTTAGGCTGATTATGTTACATATTTAGTAAATATATTTTAATATGCAAATAAGATTACAGAAATATATTGCCGACCAGGGTATTTGTTCTAGGCGTAAAGCTGAACAATTAATTGCTGAAGGTAAGGTAGAGGTGAATGACGAAGTAGTAAAGGAAATGGGAATTAAAATAGATCCAGACAAAGATAATGTAAAAGTATTGGACAGTCGCATTTTTGAAAAAAAGGATAGTAAAAAAGTCTATATTGCCATGAACAAGCCGGTTGATTTTATTACCAGTTCTAGTAGTGATCAGGGTCAGTCAGTATTAGATTTGTTGACCGTAGAAAATTATTGGAAACCTTATAAGCCAAATGTAAGTTTTCGTGTTTATCCGGTTGGGCGATTAGACAAGGATTCAGAAGGTTTGGTTTTATTGACTAATGATGGGGATTTAACAAATCAATTAACTCATCCAAGTTTTGGTCATGAAAAAGAGTATGAAGCGACACTAACAGATAAATTAACAAAAGATGTTAAGAAAATTTTGGAGGGTGGTATGGATATTGGCGAGGGTGAGTATGCCCAGGGAATAAAGATAATCAAAGAGTTTAATAAAGGTAGACGATTTATTATTACTATAATTTTGAAAGAGGGTAAAAAGAGACAGATCAGAAGGATGTTTGGCAGGTTGGGTTATGATTTGCTTAGTTTGAGGCGTTCTAGAATTGGTAATTTGAAATTAGGCACATTGCCAACCGGTAGGTGGCGTTTTGTGGACAAGGAAGATATTGTTTGATATTTTATTGTTGGATTAGGGAGATATGTTGACAATTCTTAAAATATGGTATAATATTATTATTCAAAGAAAAGGGGTTTGTTATTAGAATGTAGGTTGTAGTAATGGTTGGTTGGTTTTGTGACAAGGTATTAAAAATTTCTAATTTTGTAATTAACCTAATTTCTAATAAAATGACAAATGTTTAATATCAAATTTTTAATCAATCTCAAATTATAAAATCAAAATATATTGATATTAGAAATTTAAATTTTTATTAGGTGAATTAGATATTAGGTGAATTAGAAATTTACAAAATAAATTTATACAAAAAATATGGTGAACAATGATATAAACCAGTCAATTATACCTACCTCTTTATCAAAAAGACCTTGGTACAAAACAGGTGCAGGTGTTACTTTTTTGGGTTTTATTTCTCTAATTCTCTTGGTAACTGTAATTTTTGCTGGGTTCGTTTCGTATTATGCCTGGCAATTAAAATATGGAGATGCAGAACAATTAGTTAATAAATTTACAACAGAAAAATTTACCCAAGATCCAGATTTATTAGAAGTTGGTCTTGGCAACGATCAGGAAAAAAATATAAGTAAATACATCAGACCTTTTAATCCAGTTTTTTATAATGGTGAAAAACCCATAACAATTGTTACCTTTATTGATTTTGAGTGTCCGTTTTGTTTAGAATCTTATCCAATATTTAAGTCAGTTATTTCTAAATACGAACCATTAGTAAAGGTTGTTTTTAAACATTTACCACTAGAGAACTTACATCCAGGGGCAGAGCTGTCAGCAAATGGAGCAATTTGTGCCAATGAACAAGATAAATTTTGGAATTATTATGATTTGTTATTTTTAAATAGTGATCATTCTAGAGATGGACTTATTCGATCTGCAGACCAGTTGGACTTAAATTCTCAAACTTTTACCGCTTGTTTAGACGCTAAAAAATATCAAAAAGATATAAATCAAGACTTGATGGATGCTGTTGATCTCGGATTAGCCGGCACACCAACTTATTTTGTAAATGGCTATAAGGTTGAAGGAGCCTTAGGCGCAGAACAATGGGAACAAATTATTTTACAAGCTTATAATAAATAAAATTATGCCTAAATTTTTTAGAAAAAGTTTATTTTTAATTATTATTTTGGTCTGGTTTAGTTTTTTTGTTCCTTCTTTAGTTCAGGCCGCCGATAGTCGCTGTTGGCAAAAAGAGGCTTGTGAGGCTGATCATGGTGTTTTTTATCCCTCTAATGCAGAGACAGTTAGAGCTTGTAAAACAGCTGTAGACGGGGCCAAGAAAGAAATAGGTTTTTGTACTGCCGTTGGTCCGGCGGTAACCCAAGTTGGTTTTGGTGGTGAAGGTGAAGGCAGGAGAACTTTTGAAAATTTTGGGAAGTTTATTCAATGGATTTACCGTTACGGTATAATGATTGCCGGTGTCTTGGCAATGGTGATGTTGGTGGTGGCAGGTCTTCAGTGGGTCACTTCGGCTGGTAGTCCAGAGAGGATTACCTCTGCCAGGAAAAGAATTGGCAATGCTCTGATGGGACTATTTGTTGCAGTAGTATCTTATTTTATTTTAAATACAGTAAATCCTTATTTGGTAAATTTGCGTTTACCTCAGGTCTGGAAGATAAATACTATTGGCTTGGTCATGCCATATTGTGATGAGGTGAAAGATAAAAAATTATCAGAAACACAAAATGGACAATTTACAATTGAACCAAAAGACGCAAAATGTGGTAAGGAGTATTTCGTCGATGGTGGTGGTGATATTACTTGTAAGGGGACAGGTTGTGATGGTAGAAAGGGGTGTGTACCTTTTACTGTCTCTGGTGGACAGAAAGTTGATCAAGGATATTGTTCTGAGGATCTCCTGACTATTTATTTTAAGGCTGATTCTTCTGCTACCTCGATGTTTTCTGAAGATAATACGATAGAACATGTTTTTGGTACAGTGACTTCCTTTATGTTTAAAAATGTAAATATGCCTAATTGGCTACTTGAAGATCCTTCGTTGGTGCTTTTATGCGAAAATGGTACTAAGGCCTATGTCGACGGGTGGTGGGAACTACCACCAAGTAATGTAAAATATGAAGTTATAAGTAAAGATAAAAAAGGAGACGACCTTAAGTATCATGAATATTTAGTAAAATATAATTCTACAAGTTTGATTAATGTTATTAACGGTCGTTATAAGTGTAAAGAGAGTTTTGGCGGTGGAAACCCTACGGCGTTTTATTTATCAGATAATTTAGATATAGACGTAAAATTTGGTGATTATCGTGTGTATATAGCAAGTATTTCTAATACTCGGGATAAATTAACAGCTGCTAGGTATGGCGGGTCTACCAATGAGTCTTGGCCATTGTTGCTCTCAATTTTTAAGAATAAAAATCACTTTTTTCAATTAAGCGTAACAGCTGGAATGTTAGAGAATATTGCCTGGGACGCAAGCGAAAAGTCAGTGCCAAAACTGGGAGGCTTAGGTTCGGGTTTTACTTTTTCGTTTGCCGATGTCAAAAATTATTGGTTGGATTTAATATTTTAGATAATTATGTCAAAAATTAAAATTACGAATGCTCGGGTGCATAATTTGAAAAATGTTTCACTCGAGATACCAAAAAATAAACTAACCGTCATTACAGGACTTTCCGGATCAGGAAAGTCCTCTCTGGCCTTTGACACTATTTATGCTGAAGGTCAGCGTCGTTATGCCGAGAGCTTGTCAGCATATGCTCGTCGTTTTATGGAACTCCAAGACAGGCCAGATGTAGATGAGATTTCAGGTTTGTCGCCAACCATCGCAATTGACCAAAAGACAGTCTCACAAAATCCTCGTTCTACTGTGGGTACAGTTACAGAAATTTATGATCATTTACGTTTATTATATTCTAGGATTGGTGTTCAACACTGTCCGGATTGTAATATTCCAGTAAGAAGTTATACTCTGGGAGAAATTACTGAAGAGGTAAGAAAATTGGCGCGTATCAGTAGTGAACTTTTGATTTTGTCACCAGTTGTTAGGAATAGCAAAGTCAAACATAGAGATTTATTAAACCATTTAGAACAAACTGGTTACGACATGGTGAGATTAAATGGTTTTGTAATGAAGATGTTGGAATTTAGTAAATATAAAATTGATTCAGAAAAAACTTATTCAGTTGATTTATTATTGGGGCGAATTAATGATGTAAAAAAACAAGATATCAATTCTATTGTAGATAAAGCAGTGGATTTATCAAATGGGGAAGTGCTAGTAGTTGACGAGGAGAGCGGAGAAGAGCATGAGTTTTCTACCTCAGCCCTATGTAGTCATTGTAGTCGCAAGTTTGACCCTGTAGAAGCTAGAAGTTTTAGTTTTAATAGCCCATATGGCGCTTGTCCTCGTTGTACTGGTTTGGGAATTACGCTTGAAGTTGATTCAGAGCTTACCATTCCTAATACGCGTCTGACATTGGCCGAAGGTGCAATACAGCCATGGACCAGAATAGTGGGTAATCAGAATTTTTATCATAATTTGTTGACTGAGGTTTCCAAGTCACATGGTTTTTCTATGCATAAACCAGTAAAGGATTTACCAGCAAAAGTAATGGATTTGATTTTTTATGGTACAGATGGACAAATTTATGATGTGGGGAATAAAAAAGTACATTTTGAGGGTCTTGTGCCAAATTTAACTCAGAGGCATGCTGAGACTGATTCGGAATATATTAGAAAAGAAATTGAACAATATATGCACGAGCGTATGTGTTCGGTTTGTAAGGGGCGTCGTTTGAAAACCGAATCTTTGAATATAAAAATTGGAGATTATTCTATAGCGGATTTTGTAGAGATGAGTGTGGAAGAGGCAGGATTATTTTTTAGTAAACTCGCCGATATCAAAACTAAAGGACCAATTGTTTTTACAAAAAATGATACAACAATCTCAACCCCCATAGTAAGAGAAATTAACAAGCGTATAGAAGACTTATTGCAAGTTGGTTTATATTATCTTTCATTAGATAGATCAGTAAATACTTTATCAGGTGGTGAGGCACAGCGAGTTCGTCTTTCTACTCAGTTATCTACTGGGCTTACTGGTGTGATTTACATTTTGGATGAACCATCCATTGGTCTTCATCCCCGTGACAATGATAAATTGATTAATACTTTAAAAACTTTACGTGATCAGGGTAATACTGTAATAGTTGTAGAACATGATCAGGCAATGATTGAATCAGCAGACTATGTAGTGGACGTAGGTCCTGGGGCGGGTGAGTATGGTGGGGAAATAGTTGCAGTTGGAACTCCAGCTCAAATAAAGAAAGACCCCAAATCTTTGACAGGAAGATATTTGACTGGAAAAGAAAAAATATCTTTACCTAAAAAAATACACAAAGGTAATAATAAAAAAATTACTATTATTGGAGCAAAGGCCTTCAATTTGAAAAATATTGACGTTGATATTCCTCTTGGTAGACTTGTTTGTGTAACTGGCGTGTCTGGTTCTGGTAAGTCCACTTTGATTGATGGAATTTTAGGTAAGGCATTATCTAAACATTTTTATCGTGCCAAAGCAGAGCCAGCTGAACACAAAAAAATAAAAGGCTTGTCTAATATAGATAAGGTCATTGCCATAGATCAGACTCCGATTGGCCGTACACCACGATCAAATCCAGCAACCTATACTGGAGTTTTCAGTGCGATTCGTGATTTGTTTACTGCAGTTCCTGAGGCTAGAATGCGTGGCTATGATGCTGGTAAGTTTAGTTTCAATGTAAAAGGTGGTGGTCGTTGTGAAGCCTGTGCTGGTGAAGGTTATGTCCGTATTCCAATGCAATTTTTGTCAGATGTTTTTGTAGAATGCGGTGAGTGTCATGGTCAAAGATATAATAAAGAAGCCTTGGAAATTCATTATCGACAAAAAAATATTGCCAACGTTCTTGATATGACAGTAGAGGAAGCTTCTAGATTTTTTCACGACACACCTGCCGTATCAGAGAAATTAAAAATCTTGCGTGATGTTGGTTTGGGTTATGTTCATCTTGGTCAGTCTGCTACTACTCTATCTGGTGGTGAGGCTCAGCGCGTGAAACTGGCTACTGAGCTGGCTCGCCGTGCCACTGGAAAGACTTTGTATATTCTAGACGAGCCAACTACTGGTTTGCATTTTGAAGATATTAGAAGATTATTAGAAGTATTGAATAAACTAGTAGAAAAAGGAAATTCAGTTTTGATTATTGAGCATAATCTAGATATTATCAAGTGTGCTGATTGGATAATTGATTTGGGTCCAGAGGGTGGTAAAAAGGGTGGAGAAGTAGTGGCTGAGGGAGTTCCAAAAGATGTGGCTAAGGTTAGTAAGAGCTATACAGGGAGGTATCTTAAGAAAGTGATTGCCGGTAAGAAATAAAATTTTAAACTCAAAAAGAAATCCCGGCGTGCTTGGCACGTCGGGTTTTTGTTTCTCCAGTCAGTATTTATTAGTGACCGTAGCGAGAGACAGTAAAGAACAGTGGATCGTAGGTTCGGGGGGTATCTAGGTGAAGAACTGCGCCCACCTCGCCAGATCTTCTGAGAATCTCGATAAGAGCTCTTTTTTGGTAGCTGTTGATATCCGAGCAGCCAATAACATTTTCTTCATTTGTGAAGACGTATACAGTATTACCAATTTGCCAATTTTTCTTGATTTTTCCTTTTAGTTTCTTTTTTTCTTTCTCTGTGATTTCTAGGGTTTCTACCATTGTGTCGCATTCATCTTTTTTTCGGATTATTAACATGGCACACCTCCTTAGTGTCCGGGATATCCGGAACAAGCGCAAACTCTAGAGCCGTCTTCTTTTGTGATTACTTCAGAGCCACAGCGTGGACAAAAAATATTCTCTTTTTTCATTCTCACCTCCTTTAATCACATTCCCCAAAAGGAAATGCAGTTAGAAATCCACCTTCGTTAAGTTGAGGAACCTCAGCTTTAGAGCAGATTTCATTGATGCGTTTTGATACTTCGATGGTTTTTTCCAACGTAGTACCGCCTAATCCAAGGGGACCGAGTAGCTCTTGCAACCAAGGTTCTAAAGCAGGTTCTCGAGAAAACTTTTCTTTGATTACCTCAGGAGAGTCATCAAAAGAAATTCTATTAGCAATGGATACCACTTTTTCTACGCTACGATCGTACCAGATAAAAGCAAATTGACTACCTCTTTTTTGCATGGCTTTGCGAATGAGGTTGTCGAAGTTGCTTTCAGTGGTCGGTCCGATCTTTATATTGACACCAAACACGTCATAAAGGTATATAACCTCGGCCAGTACTAGGATTGAGTACCAGCGCTGATAGTCAGTATCATAGCGATTGTAGTTGGCATACTTTTTGATGGAGATTGTTTCTCCACCACTTGTTTCAGAACAGTATTGTATTGCCTCTTGTAATGAGAGTTGATATCTCTCACTGAGCCACATGTCATCAGCATTAATGACAATCGGTTTCTCTTTTTGGGAGAAGAGAGACAGGCTGATGGTTTCTAGAAATCGTCCACGGATTTCTGAGCAGGTGAGAATTGTTTCATTCGCCCTAAACCATTCAGTTAATTGTAGGCAGGCTTGTTTTGCTGCTTGTTCACTATATACATCCACAGGTACTTTGCGACTCTGGTTCACCACAGCATAGGGTGAAGCATTTAGAATGATTCCTCGACAATCAATCCTTTTGATATAGCCAAAAAAGTCTAGCAAATTAAGGTTTTCCCCCAGTTGTGATATGTAGGGGTTGTAACTAACTCCCTTGTATGGAATTATCTTCTGTTGTCTTTCCAACAAATCTAGAAAATCACTGACATAAGGAATTACAATTTTTTGGATGTGCATATCTCGTTGTAAGACCAAACTAAGAGTGTCCAAAGCACTGTCCAACTTTCGACAAACTTGTCGCCAACGACCAAATGAAATCCCTCCTTGCACGGCATTGGCAACCTGGTTTTTTGGTTTGAGTATTCGCATCATTTCTTCATAACTAGTTAGCATCTCTCTCTCCATTTTTTAAAGGACGATAGCGACACCATGTCGCCGTGGTACTTATCAGATCTGCCCTGACAATTTCGGTTTCACTTACCGTTGTGATTTCTATTTTCACCAAAGCACCATTTACGGATTACGGATTATGCGGATCTACGGATATTTAGATAAACAAAAAACCGCCTTATAAGCGATTTCATGACCTTGAAACAAGTACCAAAAGACGGGACTATTCAAGGTCTTGTGTGTGATGCATTGAGTTTTGTATTTTGTTGTTCATATAGTATCATTGTATTACTACATTAAAACATTGTCAAGTCGGCCTGTGGATAACTAAAATCCCGATCAAGTCGGGATTTTCTTATTTCTTCAAAATCTTTTTGTATCCACCCTCACCATGCTTGATCCAGTGGGCGATTCTAGTTACTGTTGTGGTGCTCATGCCGGTTTTGCTAGCCACTTCACGATAGGGCAGTCCTTTGTTTAGTAGTTCTGCTGCTTCCCAACGATTGGAGATTTCCACCAGCTCTTCTAAAGTACAAAGATCGCGGAGAAAGTTTGTCATCTCACTCTCTGTTTTAATTGAGGCGAGAGCTTTGGCTAATTTTTTAAGTTTGGGAGTTTTCCAATTTTCCATAGAATCTTGTTTAAAGGTTAAGTGGGTAACTTCGATGTGTCAAACCTGAAGGTTTGAGTTACATTTTGATATTAGTAAGGCTGGCAAAAGCCAGAAGAAAATAGCTAGATCATTTTTTATATAAGGTGAATCTACTAGACCCATGATTATTATTACTGTTAGAGATGAAAGTAGAAAAATTTGAAATTTGAAATTTGCTCTAAAGCATAAGTGTTCCCTTGAAATTTGAAAACAATTTCTAATGAATGAAATTAAAATTAAAATAAATCCAATCAAACCAAGTAATCCTAAGTTTACCCACATAGTTAGAAAAATATTGTGCGGATGGTGAAAAATTTCTATTCCTTCACCGTTTACTGTCGTGTGGTAGGGAATAATTTTTTCTTCATAAGAAGCTAGTCCAGCACCGGCTAGTGGGTTATCTTTTAAAAATTCAACAGTATCTGACCACATTGATAATCGAATTTGTCCGGAGCGATCTTGAAAAAAGATTTCATCTTTTAGGCTCGAAAGGCTAGAAAAGCTTAAAAGACTTGAAAGGCAGATAATTGCAAGTATGATTGTTGGCCAACGAGTTTTTTTGTAAGTAAGTAGTAAGATTCCAATTCCAGCAGTAAGACCGATTAATGCACCAGTAGATTTGGCGTAGAAGATTGCGAGAGGGGATAAGATAAGGAATAAGGAATAAGGAATAAGGAATAAATATTTTTTCCAGTCTTTAGTTCCTAAGTCTACAATTGATTGTTTTAAACCATATAGTGATAGAGGGAAAAGAGGGGCTAAAAATAATCCGACAGCATTGGGAAAACCATACCACGCTGTAACTCTAAAAGTTTCATTATTTTGCCAAAAATCCCACGGTACCATCCAACCGGTGAAGTGTTGATAAATGGCGAGGATTGAGGTAAGGAGGCCGGAGAGGACGAGGGCTAAAATTATTTTAGATTGCAGATTTAGGATTTTAGATTTATTTTCCTTAAAAGTCGTAATGAGAATTAGAAAAATTATTATTGGCTCTACATAAAATGCTTTCCATTCGCCTAGAGCCTTCAGTGTATTTGATGACGTAAAAATCGATATTGTTCCAGAGATGAGAAAAAGAACAATTCCAATGAAAAGCAGTCTATTCTTTTTTATGAGGTGTGTTATGTGATATGTGTTATGTGATATGTGCTTCATTATCCATGTAACAAAAATGACAAAGAACATCATTTCCAACAGTGTGGTTGGCAGAGGGCCAAGATTGAAGCGGATAAGATAAGTTGGAAGTAGAAAGAAAAACAGAACTAAAGCAAAATTAAATCTACTCCATGCGATGAAGGCAAAAAATAAGGAATAAGGAATAAGGAATAAGGAGTAATCCATACACTAAGCTTTTTTTATTGTAATTATTTCTTTGATAGTTTCTTTAGAAATTCCTTTGGTCAAAATTATAACTGAACCATAGACAATCATTCCTAGTAATATTAAAATAAAGATATTTAATTCAGATACAAGTAGTAAAACCCCACCCATCACAGCCGAGGCTAAAATAATTTTTGCAAAAGTTTTTAATTGTAGTTTTTCTTGGGAATAATGTTTAATTGTGGCCCAGAGGAGGAGCCCAGCGTAGAGTTCTGAAAAAACTGTCATCCAGGCGGCACCGTACATTCCATACATGGGGATAAAAATTAAGTAACCAATTAGAGTTATAACCGCATTGGAAACATAAATCCAGATAGTTTGTTTTTGTTTGTTTATAGCTACAGCGGCATGTCCAAAGACTGCGCCGAGATAGACACCAAAAACGGCAATCGCCAAAATTTGTAAAGGTCGTCCAGATATAACAAATTCGTCACCGCCGACAATATACATAATTTTATCAGCCAAAATGATTGTCCCGACCATCATTGGAAGAGCTAGAAGCATCATAGCATCAAAAGATTGTTGGTAATATTTTTTAAAACTATCTTTTAGTTTTCGGGACCAGGCAAAAGCCAGAAGTGGTAACATCACGCCCATTAGCATCATCGCGGTCTGGGCTAATATATCTATTACTCTGTAAGCTGCACCATAAATACCAACTTCGGTTTGGGTTTTGAAAAGTGATAAGATAATTATATCGCCCTTGAGGTAAACCACATTGAAAATTATAGAAATTGCGATTGGCCACATTTTTGTCATGATAGATTTCCAGATTTTCCAGTTAAAACCAAAATTGATAGGCGTTTCTTTTTTAGCCCAAATCCAAAGCACAGCAGTATAAGCTAAACTATTCAAAACTACAATTGTCATAAGTGGTAAAAATGATGCATTTCGTGCCATTAGCAACCATAGGCCAATTACTAAAACAATACGTCCGATATTTTCACCAATAACTTGAATGTGCATTTTTAATTTTGTCTGATAAAGGCCCAAGAAGACTTGGTTCATCGCAGTCCCCAAAAATGCAATCGCAGTGAGAGTAATTGCTTGTTTTACTTGTATAGGGTAGGGAAAGAGTAGGGCAATGGCTGGTGCAAGTGCCAAGAAAAATAAGGCTGTAAAAAATCTAAAGCTAATTAGATTTTTGAAAAGTTCTTTTTTGTCGTGTTTCGGTTCACTCATCATTTGAGCTGTTACTGGGACTAAGCCAAAATCAATTAGAATACCAATAAAACCAAGAAACGATATGGTAGTAATATACCAACCAAATTGTTCTGTACCCAAATATCTAGTCATCATGCCCAAAGCAAGCAAACCCAAAGCAGTGGAAAATATTTTTCCAACGATTTGAATAATGGTATTGTGGGCGATTTTTCTAATTGTAGTCATAGTACTATATTATCACGCTAACACACTAAAATCAAGTTTGTTGTATATTGTTTATATAATTTGGAGATTAGCAAAAAAGATAGAAATCTGGTATAATTTTGAGTACTTATAATACAAAATATCTATGAAAAAAAGCCATATCAACAAAAAGTTAATTACAGCAGTTTTTTTGCTAAGTTTAGTTTTATTTCCTTTAAAATCCTATGCAGTAGAGCCCCAGGTTGAGATTCGGGACGCTGGTTATTCAGCTAAATTTGTCTCCCAGTCAATCCAAGATCCAATAGAGATAGAAGCTGGAAAGACCAAGATGGTTACAATTAAATTTAAAAATACTGGTGAATACACTTGGAATGGTAATCCAGCCCATTATATTTCAGCCTATACCATGGAACCCAGAGAACGTAGTTCAGAATTTAGGGGTACTAACTGGCTAAGTGCCAAACAGACTGCTAAGATTGCTGGTACAGTGGCCCCAGGGCAAATAGGTGAGTTAAAAATTGATTTAAAAGCTCCAGTTAAAACTGGTGAATATATAGAAAAATTTTATTTAGCATCAGAAAATTATTCTTGGCTTGAGGGTGGGTATTTTTATGTTAAAATAAAAGTAGTACCAGCCGTAGAGCCAGTGGCAGAATTAGCTTTAGAAAAAGAATTAACCGAAGGTGTGGTGCCAATTGAGGGTTACAATACTAATCGTTTTATTCTAACTCCAAAAGCTGTTACAGGTCTAACGGGCGGAGACAAAATAAAAGTAATCGTAGGTTTTCAAAATACTGGTGAGAAAGATTGGGGTAAATTTTCATTAGAAGTTAAAGAGGGTGCTTTTGCTGATAGTGTTTGGTCCAGTGCGACCTTAGTTGATGAGTGGGAACAAGAAGTTTTAGTTGGTGGATTTTTGCGTAAGACATTTTATTTTCGTGCCCCAACCAAAGTTGGTGATTACACGGCACAGTTTCAATTAAAAATTGACGATTTGAATTTGACAGAAGCTTTGGTAGAGATTCCTGTTAGCGTGGTAAGTAACGCGCCGGCTAGTTACAAAGTACCTACTTTTGTTGGAGAAGAAATAATTGCGCCAGCTCCTCAAACAGCCATTATTACTACTAATCGTCTGGGCACAGAACCGAGGATCAGAGTTGGTCTGAAAGCCCCAACCTATTTTGTCCAGTTTAGATCTTATGGAGATGACTATAATATATATGACGGTAATGTAAAAAAAGGAGTTTTAGAAAAGGGGAGTAAAGCAGTTTTAAAAATAAAAGATGGAGTGTATAGTTTTGATGGTAGTGATTTGGATTTTACTGCCACCCAATATGTTCGCTTAGAACCAGCGAATGATGTCCACGCTGTATTTGATTTATTAAATGTAGATCGACCAATGAGTTGGGTTGGCAGTGAAGACTTCAATCGTTATCGTGGGGCATTGGAATTCCGCCAGGGTGAAATCGATGAACAATTTTATGCAGTTAATGATTTATTTTTAGAAGACTATGTGGCTGGGATTTCGGAAGCTCACAATAACAATAACAAAGAATTTATAAAAGCCAATTTGGTGGCTGCCCGCAATTATGCTTATGTGCATTTGGGTAAGTATCCCTTTTTTGATGTGTTGGGCTCTACACATGATCAGCTATATCTCGGTTATGAGGCCGAGCTAGCTCAGCCAAATGTAGCGCAGGCCGCCAAAGATGTGCGCGGTATAATGGTTACGTATGATAATAAAATCGTAACTACACCATATTTTGGAAATAGTAATGGTTGGACAAAAAGCTATTCATCAGTTTGGGGTGGAAGTGCTAAACCTTGGCTTGTTCCCGTCCGGGCTGAATACGATGCCGGCCGGGCTCAATTTGGTCATGGAGTTGGTATGAGTCAACGTGATGCCAGATTGCGGGCCGATGATTTAGGATCTACTTTTGATGAGTTGTTGAGGTATTATTATAGTGGAGTGGTGGTGGAGAAGGTTTATTGATCAGCAGGTAAGCAGAATAAGTTATAAGCAGATTAAGTAAAAAATAAAAAATAGCTTATTAAGCTATTTTTTATTCTTCAATCTCTTCTATCTAGCCAAGGTAAAAAAGATAGTCAGTGGGGGGATGGCAAGATCCCCAGTTGAAAAAAGAACGTTCTATTTGTACCCGCGACTTGCCTTGCGGGGGTGCTATCATAATAGTGGAATCCACTGTTTTTCATCCATCGGGTGAATGAACAAAAATAAAATATGTGTGAATCCATGTAATGCCATGGCCAGGAATCCGACCATAAACCCCACCGTCTTCGGTAGGGAAAAATTCTAGGCAAAACGCCTATCTTTTTGCTAGTTTTGCTAAACTAACACAAAGATAGGTACTTACAAAATAGTTTTTAAAGAGCGATTATAACAATGTATTATAGCACATTTTGACACTTTTGTCAAGACCCTTTTGGGATGATTTGGCTGGGTTGAGCGGAAAAGTGGAAAAATTTATCCCCTCCTTGTGGAGGAGGGGCACCTCGTCACGACCGCAGTCGGGACGGGTGGCCTGCCCGCCAGGCCTTGCTATGCATGGCAGGCGGGGGTGGTGCTCGCATTAATACGAGAATAGAAATCCCATAGAAGCAAACCACTCCGTCTCCATTCTTTCAGACGGAGCCACCCCTCCTTCGAAAGGAGGGGACAAAAAAACCTGCCAATTGGCAGGTTTTTATATATTAGTATAATTAGTATGCATTCGTATATTGGTATCGCATTCAAACTTTCCTAAACCCCCAAATCACCCTTGCCACATGTTGCTTTGGTCGGTGATAGGTAAGGGAGTCAGATTCTTCAGAAAGTGGAATTAGTTTAAAGCCTTCACATTTTATATCATCAATACAATCAATTTCTACCCAATCATTCTCACCCCCCAATCTGGTGGGTAGGCATTTAAACTTTGGAATTATAAAAATAATAGTCCCTTCTTCTTTTAGTATTTGATAAAATTCTCTAAAAGCTTGTGTGTAGAGTTTTGCTAATTCGCTTGTTTGTTTTTCTAGTGTATCTTTTCTTTCATTGCCACGTAGAGGTTTGCCCATGTATGGTTCAGAAACGATTAGGTCGACTGAATTTTCATCGAGTTCTTTTGAAAGTTTAGTAGCATCAGAGACAGTGAGTTTTAATGTGTCTGGTTTTATATGATAAGTGTCTTCAGTCCATTTTATATTTTCGTCAGTATCAGTTATGGCTTTTTCAGAAATATCTGAACCAATTAAATTGGTAAAGCCTAGATCAAGGGCTTCTGTTAGAACCGTGCCGGAGCCACAGAAAGGATCTAGTAGGGTAGCACCTATATCAGTTTCTCCCAAGTTAATCATAATTCTTGCCAATTTCGGTGGTAGCATACCACTAAAACTATCAGTACCAGGGCGTTTATAATCACGCTCACCAAATTCTTCAAATGGCTGGATGGCTTTGGTCACAAAAATTTCATCTTCAAAAATTGTTAGATCACCCTGTTTTTTTATTAATTTATTATGCAAAATAGTGGCTGTGTTTTTTGGTTCAATGTATCTGACCGATCGTCCCATGGCTTTTAATTCTTTTTTTACCGCCATCGCTAGTTTTTTACTATTTGGTCCAGAGAGAGAAAATTGAATTTTAAATTCTGGTGGAGTTTGAGCAAGGAAGTCGGTGATATTTTCTTCTTTTATTTTTTCCGCAATCTTAATTGTTCCACCTAATTTATTTATCAATTCTTCGCAATCCAATTCATCCTTAGTTTCGATAATAAAAAAAGTGTTGCTCTGTTGCTCTGTTGTGATGTTTGTATGACCAGAAAAAACCGCCCTGATTTCGGCGATTGATATGTGGGGCTGGTGCCCCAATTCAAATAAGTATTTATACATAATATTATTAAATTTTCTCGCTCTCTGTTTCTTCTATCTCTATCGCCTCAACTACCGCATTAAACGGGTCTCTAGTAATGACTATTTCCTCATCACTATACTTATCTTTCCAAGCCTTGTCAACCCTTTCGTATTTGGTAAAGTCTATGATTTCTATAGTCAAATTTTGATCTAGATTAATAAAGGCCTGTGTTTGCCCTATTGCAATATAGATATTGTTGTAGACAAAAAATATACCACCCATAATAATAATACCAATAACCCCAATTATTAAAAAACTAACAAGACGTAAATAAGAGTAATGTTTGTATCCAGGCATCTCAATTGTATTTTTTTTATGGAACTGTAACATATATTTTGGCATTGAAACTAAGGGTAACCGGAGTTTTTTCAGCATCGCTAGTACTACTTCCTTGGCGCTTTTCTAATTTAACACTTTTTATAATTACATAGTAGGGTAATTTTTCCAAATCATTCAAATAATTTATATGGTCTTCAAAAAAAGCGTTATTCAAAAAAGAAAGTTCATAGTATTCAGTAGAGGGTTTTTTTATTTTGGAATTACTACCACTATAAGAGACATTTAGAGTTTGATCGATATTGTATTTTAGGGCTAGATTCTCTAGCTCGGTTATTATTTTAAGTTCATCTCCTGGATTTACTGTGGTTTGGGTAAATTTTTTGACTGCTATATCGGTACTCTCTAGCTCTCTCATTGTTCGTCTAAGTTTTTGTGAGTTTTCATATTTTTGTTCCATCTCATTTTGAATTTTTGCGATATTTTCTTTTAGTGCCCCAATCTTTTTTACTGCTGGGTAAATAACGCCAATACTTATAGCAACCAAAACTAATACTATGATTATTACAATAAGTATAAGTTTATTTTTTATTGATGGTGCAGCCATACACTATTCAATTATATTAACCTGGAACGAAAAGTTTATATTTTCTTTTTCTGTTAGTTGGGAAATAGGTATTTCGACTCCGTCAATCCAGCTTAGTGTCGACAAACTCTCTTGTAGACCCAGTAAAGACTCTCTGGTCGGTGAGTAACCGCCAATCAACACTATCTTACTTCCATTATCTATACTTATCGTCTTTAATAATATTTCGTTTGGTATTACAGCTGCTAATTCAGGAATAAGATGGGAGATGGGTTCAAACTCTTTTTGTATTTTATCTATTGAGGTTAGAGTAGTATTTATGTCTCTTATCTGTTTATTGGTACCAGCGTGTTGGCCCTGAAGGCTATTTAGGGTGATGTCTAGTTCATTTGAAAAATCTTCGAGCACTAACTGTCCACCAAGTAAGACTATTCCACTAACTGAAATTATAATTAGAAAAAATTCTAGTATATTTTTTATAAACTGAAAATTTGACAAGAAACTCAGTCTTTTCATTTTTTCTGGCGAGAGTAAATTTAGTCGTGATGGAATCATATCTATATTATATCGTGTGTAAAAAATGGATTATCGGCCGCTCTTAGGGCTAGACCAATAGCACCAGCATAAGAAAGTGATTTATCTTCTGGCATGAGATCTTCCTTATTGTTGCCAAGATTTTTCCATGGCTTACCTGGGCGAGCTACAACTTTTAAACTAGTCGAGATTATTTTGTCCAAATTTTTTAAACTAGACCCACCCCCACACATAACTATTCTGGTAACTTTATTAGCATTTGGGAAATGTGAATAATAAAAATCCAAGGCATCTTTGATGCTGTCTGTTAGTTGATTATTAAAATCTACTATTATTTTCCAAGCCTTATCATTTCCTTTTTTATAAGAAGTACCATGGTCTATTTTTATTTTTTCAGCTTCTTCATAGGATATGCGGAGTTTTTGTGATAAAGCCGTGGTTAGTATTTCACCAGAGTAGGGTAATGATGTGCTAAATTGAATAATATCATGATCATGAATTATTAAACTAGAACGAGTAGCGCTAATATGTAATATGGCTCGAGCTTCATTTTTATATTCTTTCTGGGCGGTCACCATGGATCTCGTTAGGGCCAGTGCCTCAATCTCAAGAGCTAAAACTCCCAAACCCATACTTTCCATTAGATAAGTATAACTATCTGAAATAGTTTTTGGAACAGCCCCAATTAAAAGATTAGTAATGTCTTTTTTTTCAGGTTCTGTTGGTAGGAACTGCCATTGTAAATAATAATTGTCCTCGTCAAAAGGAATGTGTTTTCTGGCAACCAACATTATATCTTCTTCAATTAATTCTTCGGCCGGTTTTTTTATTTCAATATGTTTTACAAAACTTTGTGTCTCTGGTAAGGAAACAACTACCCACGGGCTTTTTACGGTTTTTTGTTTTTTGGTACCCTGTAAGAGTCTCATTATTCTTTTGCGTACTTCCTCTGGTTTTTGTAATTCTCCATTTACAATAAGTCCTGGTGGGATATCAACAGAACGAGCAGTTATCAGTTTATAGTATGGTTTGCGATGCAAAAAAGACAGGTTCCTGAGCTGAACTAGTTTTACTGATAGGTCTCCTATATCTAGACCAAATGCATCTGGGAAGGGGTTGCTGAACATGTTTTCAAATCAAAATTTATAAATCATAAATCTAAAATTGGATTATTTATGATTTTAGACTTATGATTTATAATTTGAATATATTATACCACAAAAAAAGTTTTTTAGGGAGTCAAAAAAACAACCAAAAGATTGTTTTTTGCAATGTGCTTAACTGTTCAGGTGTTCAGGTGCTTTTGTGATTTAGAATTGCTGAACTAGGGTATACATTGGCATGATTACTGCCACTGCCATGCCGGCTACGGCTAGGCCTAGGGTTAGAATTATTACAGGTTCAATTATGGTGGCGAAATTTTTCATTGTCTTGTCTACTTCATTAGCATAAAAATTTGATAACTCGTCTAGTAGTTGATTTACTTCGCCGGTTCTTTCTCCTACCATGATCATTTCTGTTACCATGGGTGGGAAGAGGTAGTTGTCTTCTCTTAAAATTTCTGATAAAGGTGTGCCAGTTTTTATTTTTTCAGAAGTTTCTTTAAGAAAATCTCGGTACATTACATTGCCACAAGTTTCACTGGTGATTTCCACCGCTTGCACTATTGGTATGGTACTTTTCAAAAGCGATGACAGGGTCAAAGAAAATCTAGCCAGGTTGATTTTTTTTATGACAGCTCCGAAAATAGGTAGATGTAGATTTAGTTTGTGAACAGAGCGTCTGAATTTGGGATATTTTTTTAAAGAAAAAACAAATAATACTATTGTAAGTATTAGAGAGACAATAATTATAACCATGTTTATTGGTTCGCTAGTAAAATCAGTTATTGCTATCAATACTCTGGTGGCCAGAGGAAGTGTGGCATCAAATTCTTTAAAAAGTACGGTTAATTTTGGTAGTACTACTGTAACCATCATAATGCCGATTGCTCCCATGGCGAAGACAATTACAGCTGGGTAAATCATAGCTCCGCGTACAGTGGAAATTAGTTTTTCATTTTTCTGCATCTGGCTCACCACTTGCTGTAGGGATTCTTCTAGTTTCCCAGCTATTTCACCAGCCTCTATCATTTTTACATATATTGGCGGAAAGGCTTTTGGATGTTTTGCTAAAACCTCGGCTAGTGGTTGCCCTTTTTCTATATCAGTTTTAATTTCGGCTATAATTTTTTTTAATTTTTTATTTTCAATTTCTTTACTTAGTATTGTTAGCGATTCTACTAGTGATAATCCCGCGTGGATCATGGTGTGCAAGTGTTCTACAAAAAATATTTTTTGTACCAAAGGAATACGTGTGAGGTGGTCGGCCACAAAATTATTCAGCTTCTCTTCAAAAGGGGATAATTTGTGTTCTTTTTTATTCATATCTGAATGTTGGATTTTTTAATTCACCTAATTATCTAATTCATCTAATTTCTAATAAAATGTCTAATCTCAAAATCTGAAAATGTTTAAAATTTGACCTTTTTAATTTTATTAGAAATTATAAATTAGGTGAATTAGAAATTTTATTTTTATTCTTTAATTACTCTCAAAACTTCCTCTATAGTAGTTATTCCTTGCTTGGCTTTTATTAATCCATCTTCCTGCATTGTGATCATTCCTTTTTTGCGGGTAAGATCTTTTATTTCACCAGCTGAGGCACGTTCGTTTATTTTTTTAACAATATCTTTGTCGATTTCCATTACCTCGTATATGCCCATTCTACCTTTGTAACCAGTTTTGTTGCAGTGCCTACAACCCTCACCATGGTAAAAGGTCATTGTCTGTAGATTTTTTTCTTCTTTTTTCAATTTTATATTTTGATTTTTAAATAGCACATGTAATTTTTTGATGTCGGCTGTTTTTTGTAATTCTGAAATAGCTTTTTTTTCTAGATGAAATTCTTTTTTACATTTTTCACATATTTTTCTGACCAGTCGTTGGGCCACTATGATGTTGGTAGTAAAGGCTACTAGAAAAGGTGGTACACCCATATCCAGTAGACGGGGCAATGTAGTAGCAGCATCGTTTGTGTGGAGTGTTGATAACACTAAGTGTCCGGTCATGGCGGCATGAATAGCAATCTCAGCTGTTTCTTGGTCACGAATTTCCCCAACCATAATAATATCCGGATCTTGACGTAAAAAGGCTCTTAATCCAGAAGCAAAAGTAAAATCAGCTTTGGGATTTATTTGACTCTGATTAATTCCATCAACATGATATTCTATAGGATCTTCAATGGTGGAGATGTTAACGTCTGGTTTGTTGAGTAATCCTAAAAGGGAGTAGAGCGTGGTTGTTTTTCCAGATCCAGTCGGACCTGTAACCATAATAGTTCCATGTGGCTTGGAAATAGCTTGTTCGACAAGTTTTTTGGGGTCGGGTAAAAATCCTAATTCATCTAATGTAAGAGGTTTTTGACCTTCATGTAAAATACGCATGACAATCTTTTCGCCATCATAAACTGGAATAATAGAAACACGGAAAGCCAATGTCTCATCTTGAATTTTAATTTTGAATCTGCCATCCTGTGGCTTCATATGTTCGTCAATTTTGAGATTGGAAAGAATTTTGATTCTAGCAATTATTCCACTCTTTACTGTCTTTGGAAGACTCATTACATTATGAAGCATGCCATCCACTCGATAGCGCACAGTGACAGCTTTTTCAGTTGGTTCTATATGAATATCACTAGAGCCTTCATAAACAGCATGCTCTAAAATACTATTTACGATATTTATAATAGGTAGTTCTTCGGCTGCTTTTTTTAAATCACCTTCGCCAGCTTCTTCACCACTCGCAAGTTGAGTAATGGCGACATCACTTTCAAGATCTGCATGGTAACGACGAATTGCATCCCTGATACCTTCTGGATTAGTTAGATATATCTTTGGAATAAGTCCAGTTTTGCGATGCAAAAATTCAATTGTCTGAATATCTTGTGGGTCTAGCGTGGCCAGCTTTATTTCACTGCTATTTTTATCAAAAGCAATTATATTGTGAGTTTGGGCAATTGGTGGGGGTACTAGATTTAAAGTCTCTTTTTTGATTTCCTTACCTTTTATTTCAATAAAAGGCACATCTAGTAGCTTAGCTGCTTCAGTATAGAGCTTTACCTCATCTATTATACCTTCATGTGATAGATATTCTTCTAGGTCTCTGTCCAGTTTTTTGGCTTTTTCCGCATAGCCTTTTAATTCAGAAGCATTAATATCAAATAGTTTTTTGATAAGTTTGTAGAGTAGTTTTTCGTTTAGCATAAAATATATTAAAATTCAATTATTTCTGGTTATATTATAGCACAGAATGGGGTTTTATTGCCATGTGACTTCAGGTGCGATGCAAATATACGAATTCATACTAATAATACGAATACTTAGCAAAATAAGTATTCGTATTATATTAGTATAATTAGTATGAATTCGTATATTTGCATCGCATTTGTTTTACTTGACAGTTTTTTATTTATCTGGTATATTATTGTCATAAATATAGCGTTATTTTTCAGCTTGGTGGTCGAGCTAGGCAGAAGGAGGGTGTGGAAATTATGCAAAAAGGAACTAAGCTTAGTAATTTAAAATTACCAAAATAGCAATTAATCCTAAAAAATGAAAATTTTAGGCCAGTTCCTTCATGAAATGAAAATATATTAAATTATGCAAAATTACGAATTATTGTTAATTTTACCAGGTACTTTGTCAGAAGATGAAGTAGATCCTTTGGTAGAAAAAGTTAGCAAGACCATTGAAGATGCTGGTGGTACCAACGTGTCTGTTGAAAAAATAGAGAAAAGACGCCTTGCCTATCCTATAAAGCATATTCGTTATGGCTATTTCAATTTGGCTTATTTTGAAGCTGAACCAGAGGTGTCCGTAATTATTCAAAAGAAATTACTTTTGATTTCAGAACTACTTAGGGTTTTGATTCAAAAACATGATCCCGAGAAGCAAAAAAACAGAACAATTAAGTTTGGTCTGCCAATGCAAAATAAAGATGACCTTGTTTCACCTCGTAGAGCTAGTCATGACAGATCAGCAACTACTAGGGTTGTTTCTGAAAAAGCTGAGCCTACACCTACACCTGAAAAAGAGGTAGAAAGTGAAGAACGAGAGGTGGAAGTTGTTTCTATTGAGACTACACCAAACGAAGAAGTTGTTGAGGTAAAACCTGATGAAAAGAAGGTAGAGGAAGAAGAGGTGAAAGAAGTAGAAAAAAAGGAAGAGCCAAAAATAGAAGAAACTAAGAGCGAAGGTGGAAAAGAAAAATTAGATATGGATGATATTGATAAGAAATTGGATGATATTTTGGATATTGACCTTTCTAATGTATAATATTGAGAGGATCTAAACAGAAACGTCAAGTTTCAGTTTATTTCCAATCTTAGTCATTAATCTACAATTCTATGGATCTCAATCGAGCAACCATGCTGGGCCGATTAACTCGTGACCCAGAAGTACGCACTACACCAACAGGAAAAAGTGTGGCCAATATTACTATTGCTACTGGCAGAGTTTGGACAGATCAGTCTGGTGTCAAACAAGAAAAAAGTGAATTTCACAACTGTGTGTTGTGGGGTAAGCTAGCTGATATAGCTGGGCAATATTTAGCAAAAGGCCGTCGTGTCTATGCCGAAGGACGTCTAGAAACACGTGATTGGGTAGGCAAAGATGACAATGTGAAGAGATATCGAACAGAAGTTATTATTGATAACTTGATAATGCTTGATTCTCCTCGTGGTACTTCTGCTCCAGCGGGTAGTTCAGACGATGTTCCACCTCCACCAACTGATATGGGCGGAGATGAAGATATCAGGGTTGAAGATATTCCATTTTAAATTAAACGCCGATTGATGCGGATTAGACGCAGATAGACGCAGAAAATATAAGTATGTCAAAGAAAACAACAAAACCATGTCATTATTGTGTTAATAATGTTGAAGTAGTTGATTACAAAGATGTGCAGACTTTACGCCGTTTTGTTTCATCTTATTTCAAAATTGCTCCTCGCAGACGTAGTGGCTTGTGCGCTACTCATCAGAGAAGAGTGTCAAAGGCTATCAAACAAGCTAGAATCGCTGGTTTGATAAATTTTTGCCCTCGTTAAAGAGAGTAATTAGAACAAAATTAAAAATCCGTCCGTTATGGGCGGTTTTTTTGTCCCCTCTCCACAAGGAGGGGATAATGCTTATTTCTTTCTAAAAAACGGTATTTGTGGATAACTTTTACCTATTTTTACCCTAAAAACTCAAAATTTACCTAAAATAAGCCAAACTTGACAGATTAGTTATCAACATGTCTAATTTGACAAAAGTATTTTTTTGGTGTATTATTAAGCCATCCTAAATTTTGCGGAAAATCGCAAAATTTCTCTAAGTTAAGTCATTTATCCCGGTTTAATCGGGAATAAAGACGTACGCTTCCTCTGCTCCGGCTAAATGTCCTTCCTGTCACATAAGCGTTCGTGCACTCTCTGATTTCCTATACCAAGGGGTCAAGGGGGTCCGTACCAAAAGACATGCGTGGAAAAAACCTCATAAAAAATAGTTTGTAATACAAAAACACCTTTGTTTGAGGGTGATTTTTTTGTTGCCGGTAAATTTTTTAAATAGCGATTTTCTAAAATATATACAGATAACGGATAATGCGGATCAACGGATATTACCATCGTCAAATCCGTATATCCGCGTAATCCGTAATCCGTATATATAATTTAAAAAAACATTAACTTAAATACTATAATACTATGCCAGCAATCAAACGCCAGCCGACTACAGAAAAAGAACGAAAGTTTTTTACCGAGACTCAGGATGCTATCCCAATGCCGGATCTTGTGGAAGTTCAAAAGACTTCTTATGATTGGTTTATGAAGGATGGTATCAAAGAGTTGTTTGAAGAGGTTTCACCTCTGACTGACTTTACTGGTCGTGATTTGGAATTATATTTTGAAGATTATTATATTGATGAGCCAAAATTTGATGAGGTGACTTGTCGTGAAAAAAACATTACTTTTGAGGCGCCACTTCGTGTTAATGCAAAGTTAGTAAACAAAAAGAATGATAAGGTAGATGTTCAGGAAATTTATCTGGGAGATTTACCACTTATGACATCACGTGGTACTTTTGTGGTAAACGGAATTGAGAGAACTATTGTATCTCAGTTGATCCGTAGTTCTGGTGCTTTCTTCACTGCCGAGACTTTGCGTGACAGACGTTTTTATGGTGCTAAGATTATCCCAAATCGTGGTGCTTGGATTGAAGTAGAGACTGACCAGAACAATGTTTTGTGGATCAAGGTGGATCGAAAACGTAAAGTAGCTGCCACTGCATTGCTTAGAGCTTTTGGTTATTCTACAGATGAGATTAAAAAGCAGTTTGCAGATGTAAACAATCATCCCAATATTGATTATATTGAAAACACTTTGAAAAAAGATATTTCTGTTACTGAGGATGAGTCTATGATTGAGGTTTACAAACGTATTCGTCCGGGTGATTTGGCTATGGCTGATAATGCTAGAAGCTTAGTCAATTCAATGTTTTTCAACTTTGACCGCTATGATTTGGGTCGTGTTGGTGTTTACAAGTTTAATACTAAATTTGAACTAGGTTTGGGTAGAAAAGATTTTGAAGATAAAGAAAATAGAGTATTATCACCAGAAAAAGTAATGCTGGTAATAAAAGAAGTTGTTCGTTTAAATGTCACTCAAGATAAACCAGATGATATTGATCATTTGGGCAATCGTCGTATTAGAGCAATTGGTGAGTTGGTACAGAATCGCTTTCGAGTAGGTTTGGCTCGTATGGAGAGAATTGTAAAAGATAGGATGAGTACCTATGAAGTGGACAACCTGACTCCAAACAAACTTATTAATGCTCGTCCTGTGATTGGTTCTGTTCGTGAGTTCTTTATGAGTTCTCAACTGTCTCAATTTATGGATCAAGTAAATCCTTTGGCTGAGCTAGAGCACAAGCGTAGAATTTCTGCTTTAGGGCCAGGTGGTTTGTCTCGTGATAGGGCTGGATTTGAAGTTAGAGATGTACATACAACCCATTATGGTCGCATTTGTCCGATTGCCACACCAGAGGGGCCAAATATTGGTTTGGTTGGGCATTTAGCTAGTTTTTCAAAAGTTAATAGTTTTGGATTTTTGGAAACTCCTTATCGTAAAGTGATTAATGTTGTAACAAATAAAGCCGAATTGACTGAGGGAGAATTTTTACGTGAAGAAATTTCAGGTATCGGTGGAGTAGGGGATAAGATTGACAAGACAATGGCACAAAAATTGGAAAAGAAAAAAGATTTGGAAAAAATTCCAGTCCAACCAAGAGTTACTAGTGAAATAGTTTATTTAAATTCTTTTGAAGAAGAGAGAGTAGTTACCACTAGTGCTACTACTAAATTGGATGAAAATAATATTATAGTAGAAAAAAGAATCCCTGCTCGTATTAAGGGCGAAGCTGGTGTTACTGCAAGTGAGAGGGTTGATTATATGGACGTGGCTTCTAATCAAATTTTGAGTGTGGCTACTTCACTTATTCCTTTCTTGGAACATGATGATGCCACTAGAGCTTTAATGGGCTCAAACATGCAAAGACAATCTGTACCAACAATAACACCAGACTCTCCTCTTGTTGGGACTGGTGTAGAAGGAGTGGCTGCCCAAAATAGTGGTCATGTGGTCTTAGCAGATGAAGCGGGTGAGATTACTGCAGTTGATGCTGGAAAGATTGAGTTGACAGCTAGCAAGGGAAAAGTATTTACTTATACTTTGAACAAATTTATTCGTTCTAACGCTTCTAGTTGTATTAATCAACGACCAATTGTAACTTTAGGTGAAAAAGTGAAAAAAGGACAACCAATGGCTGATGGTCCTTCTACTCAAGGTGGAGAGCTGGCTTTAGGTCAAAATGTATTAGTAGCCTATATGGTGTGGGATGGTTTTAACTACGAAGATGCTGTGATTGTATCAGAGCGTTTAGTGCAGGCTGACAAATATACCTCAATTAATATTGAAAATTATACTATTGATGTTCGTGAGACAAAATTAGGACCTGAGTTGATTACTTCTGACATTCCAAATGTAAGTGAGGAAAAATTAAAAAATCTTGATTCCGAAGGTGTGGTTCGAATTGGTGCAGAAGTTCAATCCGGTGACATTTTGGTTGGTAAGATTACTCCAAAAGGTGAGACAGAGTTGTCTCCAGAAGAAAGATTGCTCCGTGCTATCTTTGGTGAAAAATCTAGAGATGTGCGTGACTCTTCTCTTTATCTGGAACATGGTGAACATGGAAAAGTGATTGATATAAAAGTATTTTCTGCCGAAGCTGGTGATAGATTGCAACCTGGTGTTATTAGACAAGTTCAAGTGACAGTGGCTGACATGAGAAAAATTCAAGTTGGTGATAAGATGGCCGGTCGCCATGGTAATAAAGGTGTTATTTCTAGAATCGTTCCAGTAGCAGACATGCCATTTTTGGAAGATGGGACTCCAGTAGATATTATTTTGTCTCCACTTGGTGTTATCTCTCGTATGAACTTGGGTCAGCTTTTAGAGACCCATTTGGGATTAGCTGCTAACGCCCTGGGTTACAAAGCTGCCTCTCCAACTTTGAATGGTATTACAGAAGAGCAAATTAAGGGTGAACTTGAAAAAGCTGGTTTTCCAACAGATGGCCAACTTCAACTTTATGATGGTCGTACTGGTATTGCTTTTGACAAAAAAACAACTGTTGGCTATAGCTACATGTTGAAATTAAATCACATGATCGAAGATAAGCTTCACCAAAGATCTATCGGTCCTTACAGTTTGATCACCCAGCAACCTTTGGGTGGTAAAGCTCAGTTTGGTGGTCAGAGATTTGGAGAGATGGAAGTTTGGGCATTGGAAGCCTATGGTGCAGCTCATACTTTGCAAGAAGTTTTGACTATCAAATCTGATGATGTGCCCGGCCGTTCCAAAGCTTATGAAGCTATTATCAAAGGTGAAAAAATTAGCAGAGTAAATGTTCCAGAGTCATTCAATGTTTTAGTGCGTGAGTTAAAAGGTTTGGCATTGGATGTAGAACTTATGAGTAAAAAAGAAGATGGCACCTATGTGAATGTAGAGGAAATAAGAAAAGAAAACAAAGAAAGACGAGATAGAGAAGAGGAAGAAGATGAGGATGAACAGAGAAACTACAGAGGGAAATAATTGATATTGCTATATTGTCATATTGTTGTGCTACACGTGTAAGGAAGTTAACAATATAACAATATAACCATGAATAAGGAAGGTAAAATTTGTAAATTTCTCATAACCAATTAAAATTAATAAAAAAATATTAAATATATACTCTATGTCACGCGATTCAATACAAACTATGGATTTTGACGCAATGCGTCTCAAGGTCGCTTCACCAGAAGTAATTAGAGGCTGGTCCTATGGAGAAGTAACTAAGCCAGAAACAATTAATTATCGCACGCAGAAACCAGAGAGAAACGGTTTGTTTGCTGAAGAGATTTTTGGCCCGACCAAAGATTGGGAATGCTATTGTGGTAAGTATAAGAAGATCCGTTTCAAAGGCATTGTCTGTGATAAGTGTGGGGTAGAGGTTACCCACTCATTAGTTCGTCGCCAACGTATGGGGCATATTGAGCTGGCTGCTCCAACCACTCATATTTGGTTTTTGCGCTCTATTCCCTCTAAAGTTGGTTTGATTTTGGATCAATCTATTCAAGCTCTTGAAAAAGTAATTTACTTTGCTAGTTTCATAATTACAAAAGTAGATGAAGAAGGAAAAAAACAAGTGCACGAATTATTAAAACAGGAGTTTAAATCAAAGAAAAAACAAATTATCAAAGAATCTGATAAGAAAATTCAAGACGCTGTTGACAGTAAGCAAGGCAATAATGTTTTGAAAGAATTAGAAAAAGAAAAAGAAAGAAAGCTAGAAGCTCTAGAAGAAGATTTCAAAGGTGCTGAAGCAGAGTTGAAAGAAATTCAGATGATGAAGATTATTTCTGAAAATAAATATCAGGAATTGTCTTTTCGTTATGGTACTTTGTTTGATGCAGAGATTGGTGCCGAAGCTATCCGCAATTTACTTGAGCGCATGAACATGGAAGAGACAATCAAGAATTTGGAAGCAGAAATTGAAGTTACTAAGGGTGCAAGAAGAGAAAGACTTATCCGTCGTACCAAATTATTAAAGAGTTTGTTTCAAAATGGTATTAGACCAGAGTGGATGATACTTAAAGTAATTCCTATTGTGCCACCAGATTTACGTCCAATGGTGGCTTTGGATGGCGGTCGTTTCGCTGCTTCTGATTTGAATGATTTATATCGTCGTGTTATCAATCGTAATAATCGTTTACGTCGTTTACTCGATCTAAATGCTCCTGAAGTAATTTGTCGTAATGAAAAACGCATGTTGCAAGAAGCGGTTGATGCTTTGATTGACAACAATGCTCGTGCTTCAAAAACCATAACTGCCTCTACTGGTCAGAAAAGACAACTTCGATCTCTGGCAGATATTTTGAAAGGTAAACAGGGTCGTTTCCGTCAAAACTTGCTTGGTAAGCGTGTGGATTATTCTGGTCGTTCTGTTATTGTGGTTGGGCCTGAGTTAAAATTATTTGAATGTGGTATTCCAAAGAGGATGGCACTTGAGCTGTTTCGCCCTTTTATAATGTCTGAAATTATTAAACAAGAATTAGCTCACAATGTTCGTAGTGCCTCTCGTTTTATCGAAACAAATGCACCAGAAGTTTGGGATATATTAGAAGAGCTTACTAAAAAGACTCGCGTGATGCTTAATCGTGCTCCTACTTTGCATCGTTTAGGTATTCAGGCTTTCCGTCCACGTTTAGTGGAGGGTAAAGCTATCCGTCTTCATCCACTTGTTTGTCCAGCGTTTAATGCTGACTTTGATGGGGATCAGATGGCCGTTCATCTTCCTCTTACCGAAGAAGCTCGATGGGAAGCAGAAAATCTAATGGCTTCAGAAAAGAATTTGTTAAAGCCAGCTACTGGTTCTCCGGTAGTTACTCCACAGCAGGACATTGCTCTTGGTTGTTATTATATGACCAAATACGATGAGACTGACACAGAAGAAGTTAAGAAAATATTTTCAAATCCAAAAGAAGCTAGATTTGCCTACAAAACTAGACATATTCGTTTGCGTGAGCGAATAAAAGTTAGGTTTACTGATCTGGCCAAGTTTGAAGAAGGGGAAGGTCCAATTATTGAGACTTCAATTGGTAGAATTTTGTTTAATGAGATTTTATTAGATAAGATTCCTTTCTACAACAAGGCTGTAACGAAAAAAGATTTGAGTCAAATTATCAGTTTACTTTTGGAAGCTTATGATAAAGAAGAGACAGCCTACATGTTGGATAAAATAAAAAATCTTGGATTTAAATATGTTACTAAGTCTGGTTATTCTTTAGGTATGAATGACTTCGGTCATATTGAAGAAAAAGCAGCCATTCTAAAAGAAGGTGACGAAAAAGTAATGCAAACCCAGAGTCAATATGAAGAGGGCTTACTTACTGACTCAGAGCGCCATGCTAAAGTTTTAGAAATCTGGACTGATGTAAAAGATAGGGTTGTTTCACATAATAAAGTAGCTTTGGACAAGGACGGCTCAGCCTTTGCAATGATTGATTCAGGTGCTCGTGGTTCTTGGGGGCAACTTGGACAAGTTATTGGTATGAAAGGATTAGTAGCTTCTCCATCTGGTGGTATTATTGAATTGCCAGTAAAGGGGAACTTTAAAGAAGGTTTTGATGTATTAGAGTTTTTTATATCATCTCATGGTACTAGAAAAGGTTTATCTGATACAGCTCTTCGTACTGCTAATGCAGGGTACTTAACTCGTCGTTTAGTAGACGTGGCTCAAGATGTAGTAGTCTTGGCTGAAGATTGTGGTGATGAAGAGGGTGCTTATGTTACCAGAGAAGAGACTGAAAACATGAATGAAAAAATGTCTGATCGTTTAATCGGAAGATATACAATGGAGGATATAAAAGATGGTAGAAAAACACTTTTGAAAGCTGGTGAAATAATCACTGGTGATGTGGCCAAGAAAGTTGATACCTCAGATCTTGATAAAGTCCATGTTCGTTCCGTGCTTCGTTGTCGTTTGCCAAAGGGTGTATGTAAAAAATGTTATGGTTTTGATTTAGGACATAATAAATTAGTAGAAAAAGGTATTGCTGTTGGTATTATTGCTGCTCAGTCTATTGGTGAACCTGGTACTCAGCTAACCATGAGAACTTTCCATCTTGGTGGTGTGGCTGGTGGTACTGATATTACCCAAGGTTTGCCTCGAGTAGAAGAACTGCTTGAAGCTCGTAATCCAAAGAGAAAGTCAGTCTTATCCGAGGTTTCTGGTATTGTAAAAATTGAAGATGCTGATGGCAAGGTAATTACTAGTCCGACTGGTCGTAAGATTTTTGAAGGACGTCGTGGACAAAAGATTATCCAAGTTACTTTCGAAGGAATGGATGAAATGAAGATTGGTGTAAAAGCTAGTGATGATGTGAAAGTAGAGGATGGTCAAAAAGTATCAAAGGGTGATGTAATGGTGGTACGCGGTGATTCTGGTGAAGAAGTAAAAGCCGAATATTCTGGTGCCATCCAAAAAGAAAAACGTCATCTAATGTTAAGTTACGAAGGTAAACATGTAAAAGAATACATTGTTCCTGTTGGATATAAATTATGGATAAAGGATGGTGATGTAGTAGAAAAAGGTGCTCAACTGACAGAAGGTTCTGTTAACTTGAAAGAACTTTTTGAATTAAAAGGCCGAGAAGCAGTATCAGATTATATTTTGCGCGAGATCAAGGGTATTTATTCTTCTCAAGGTCAGAGACTAAATGATAAGCATGTTGAAATTATTATCAAACAAATGTTCTCACGTGTTTATGTAGAAGATGCCGGAGATACAGAGTTACTTCCAGGTGAAGTGGTAGAAAAGTCTCAGCTTATGATTGCAAATGCACAGGTCAAAAAGAGTGGCAAAAAAGAAGCTGAAGCTCGTGAAATGTTCCTAGGTATTTCCAAAGTATCTCTTTCTACCCAAAGCTTCTTATCAGCTGCCTCTTTCCAAGAGACTGCCCGTGTTCTTATCAACGCCGCTGTTACTGGTAAGATGGATTATCTAGAAGGCTTGAAAGAAAATGTGATTATCGGTCGCAAGATTCCAGCTGGTACAGGCTATGTAGATAAGGAGAAAATTGAAGAGGTTAAAAAAGATGTTGAAGATGTTGAAGAGGTTGAAGAAAAGGTTAGCGAAGAAGTTAAAGAAGAAGCTGTTGAATTAGAAGTAAAATAGAATAGCGATTAAAGATTTTAAAAAACCACCCTGAGTTTATCAAAGGGTGGTTTTTGTTTCGGGTTTGTTTTATGTAAATAATTCTGTGCTTAAATACTTCTCACCTCTATCTGGTATTATAACAACAATATTACCAGCCTCCAATGTTTTACTTATTTCACTAGCCGCAAAAAGAGCTGCCCCCGAACTCATGCCAACAAAAAGACCTTCTTTTTGAGCGACTTTTCTAGTCATCATAAAAGCATCTTCTTTTGAAACATTAAAATACTTATCTATTAAATTAGCATTATATATATCACCACTAAAATCTTCTTGCGGATTTTGTATACCTTGAATTTGGTAGCCAGCAGGAGGAATGACAGCGACCACTTTGGTTTTTGGGGAATCTTCTTTAAATCTATTGGCAATTCCCATGATTGTGCCAGAGGTTCCTGTTCCTGCGATTAAATAATCAATTTTAGGAATTTCACGTAATAATTCTGGGGCAATACCATGATAATGAGCCAAGACATTATCTTTATTATTGAATTGATTGGAAAACCAATATTTTCTGGGTGAGTCTTTTATCAATTCCTTTGCTTTGGCTATTGCTCCTTGGGTGCCAAATTTTTTGTCAGTTAAAATTAGTTTTGCACCAAGAGATCTCAGTATGGTTTTACGTTCTTCACTCATGCCTTCGGACATGACAATGTGTACTTCATATCCTTTTTGCGCACCGATCATGGCTAGGGCGATTCCCATATTACCACTAGTTGCTTCTAGTATTATTTTTCCTGGTTTTAATTCACCTCTTTTTTCCGCTTGTTCAATCATATACAGAGCAGTCCTATCTTTTACCGAGCCACCCGGGTTTTGTCCTTCCAATTTTGCGAATGGGTTTACATTTTTGTTGTTTATGATTTTATTCAGTTTTATCATCGGGGTATTTCCGATTGTTTCTAGTAAGTTTGTATATTTCATATCGTTTTAAATTAAATTTGATAAATAAAAGACTCTCGGGTGTCCCAAGAGTCAGTGCTGATTTGAGTTTTATAAAAATATTTACAAACACAAGCAGGCGGACCTCGGAACAAAGCCAAGACCGCAACGACAGTTATTTATATGATTGTAGATATTTGTTTGTTTCATACTAATATAGTAATACAAAGTAGAGAAAATGTAAAGGGGATTTTTCAGATAAGCGATGTTAAATACCCTGAGCGAAGCGAGAGTACAACGTGGTTTACCGAATGAAGTGGGGGAGAAGTTGAAAAAGTGCGCCGTAATAAGTCTATTATTGTACCATACCATACTTTTTATTTTTTGCAGTCATCTTAAGAAAATATTCTAGTCTCTTCTTAAAAAGTTCAGGGCGAGTTCTGGCTCCTTCTATCCATTCAATACGAATACGTTTGTATGATTCAGGAAATTTCTGAAAGTTTTCCCAAGTTTTTCCATCTTCTTTCAAAAATTTTAGGATATCTGTTTTAACTATACATTTTAAATTTTTTGATGAATCATCAAACACATGTTTAACAGCAATAAGACCTTTGGCGGTCATTTTCTTTTGTTTAATAAGTCTATGGATGCGTTCCTTGTTCATTTGTGAGAGTATACTGTCTGGTCTTCTTGGGGTAAATCTCTGAGCAAACCTTTCTTCATCTATTCTTTTCATAATGCTATCTATCCAACCATAACAGAGAGCCTCTTCAACTGCATCATTGTATGGAATTCTTTTTTTGCCAGATGATTTTCTATAATAAATAAGCCAGATTTCTTTTTCTTTATTGTGGTTTTTAACGAGCCATGAACGCCATTGTTTTCTATTAGTCACATAAAGTGTTTTTCCTAAATTCATATTTTCTTAAGATTCTATTTTATATATAAAATATTCTATAGGCGCATTTTTTCAATTGTGTATAATGTGGCGCGTGTATGCGATGTCCTGACTCTCTCCTGACCGCAGTCAAGGAAGAGGCAGGATTTCGCATACACGCTGTTATGTGATGTCACGACCGGAGGGAAGTGACAGCACAGAACAGCGTGAATACACGCGCCACATTATGCAAAATACACGACCCGCAGGGAGTGATTTTGCATAACAGGTTATATCAGAACTTCTTAAAAATTTTGCTAAATTATGATATAATCTAGTTATTAATGTGTAATCACAAGTATGTTATGAATACACCTAATTATCGTCCTAGTCGTGATCCAATGGAGCTTTTGGGGCAGGAAATGAAGCTCCGGGGGTTTAGCCCGAGGACGATTGAATCTTATACCCATTATATCAGTGAATGCCTAAGATTTGCAAGTGTTTCCCCAAAAGAAGTGACAACAGCGATTGTGCGGGATTATTTGGATTTTTTGGCTACATCAGGCAAATCAGCATCTACTTTGAATACTGTTTACAGTGCCCTCAAGTTTTATTTTGAAACGATCATGAAGAGAAGTTTTTTTATAAATATTCCAAGATCAAAGAACAAAAAGCGGTTGCCGACAGTGCTTTCAAAGGAAGAAATAAATAGAATGTTGAAAAAAACTACCAATCCTAAGCATAATTGTATTATAAGTATGCTCTATGGTTGCGGTTTGAGGGTGAGTGAGTTGAATAGTGTGAAGATGTTGGATATTGATTTAGACAGGAAGATGCTCCGGGTGCATCGTGGGAAAGGCAATAAAGATAGATATGTTATGTTGCCGAAAAAATTGTTTTCTATACTATTGGCTCAGGATAAGTTGAAGAAAAAAGACGATTATTTGATCACAAATGGGCGCGGGGGAAAGTTGACAACTCGTTCAATTGATAAGATAGTAAAAAAGTCGGCTGATTTGGCGGGGATAAGTAAGAATGTTTCTCCACACATGCTCCGCCACAGTTTTGCTACGCATTTATTAGAGGATGGGACAGATATTCGTTATATTCAGGAGCTTCTGGGCCATGCTCGGCTGGAAACAACGCAGATTTATACTCATGTGGCGAATAGTAATCTAGTTGGTATAGTTAGTCCGCTTGATACTTGATTTTTTGTTTAAGATAAGGTAATCTACAATTAAACTATTAAACAAATTAACCAATAAACTTATGAGTGGTCATTCTAAATGGAGTAAAATTCAACACAAAAAAGGAGCTAATGATGCTAAGCGAGGTAATATTTTTACTAAACTTGGTAAAGCTATTACTATTGCCTCTCAGCAGGGTGGGGGAGACCCAGAGATGAATTTTTCCCTTCGTTTAGCAATAGATAGAGCCAAGGGTGCCAACATGCCAAAGGATAATATTGAAAAAGCTATAAAGCGGGGTACTGGTGAGGGATCTGAAGGTGTTCAACTTCAGGAGCTTATTTACGAAGGCTTTGGTCCATCTGGGGTGGCTTTTTTGGTAGAAGCGGTGACTGATAATACTAATCGGACTGGTTCTGAAATAAAGAATGCCTTTAATAAAGCTGGTGGCTCTCTTGGTGGGCCAGGGACCGTACAGTGGATGTTTGAGCAAAAAGGGGTGGTTCGTTTTACTGCTGACAAAAAAGCAGGGATTTCAGATTGGGACAGTGCTCAGCTAGAATTTATGGACGCTGGGGTAGAAGATATAAAAGACACAGAAGATGGGGTGGAGTTGTTTAGTGTCAGAGAGAATTTTCAAAAGATGATGGATGTAATTAAAAAATTAAATATTGAACCAGACGATTCTGGATTACAGTGGATAGCAAAAGAAGAAGTTGATCTGGATGATGAAACTAGTGAAAAAGTCGAGAGGCTGTACGATGCATTGGATGAGTTGGATGATGTGGAGAATGTCTATACTAATGAGAGTTAGATTTTCTAAGCGAGTTGGATTATTTTATAATAACCAAGACACAAGAAACAAACAAAACTCAAATATCAAATCACAAATTTTGGAAATTGTAGTTTGATTATTGTTTGTTTCTTGTATCCTTGTACCTTATTTTTATGTCAAAGAGTTCAACAATGCGTATATTGGGGGTAGATCCTGGCTTCGGCCGCACCGGCTGGGGAGTGATAGAAAAGTCTGGTAGCCGATCCACCCAAGGCGGACAAGATTGGCGTCCGGTAGCTTTTGGTTGTATTGAAACTAGTGCAAAAAAAGATTTTATTAGTCGGATAGATGAATTGAATTTGGAATTATTAAAAATTATAAAAAAATACAAACCAACTAGATCAGGAGTAGAGGACTTGTTTTTTGCCAAGAACGTCAAGACCGCTATGAAAGTGGGGCAAGCCAGGGGCGTTATTTTGCTCACCTTGCGTCAGGCAGGAATTCCTATAGATGAATTTACACCTTTGCAAATCAAACAAGCTCTGACAGGTTACGGACGAGCTGAAAAGGGACAAGTACAAAAAATGGTACAGATGATTTTGCAAATAAAAAAGAAAATTACTCCGGATGATGCCGCTGATGCCTTAGCAGTGGCGATTACCTGTGCGTCTGGTTTAAAAATGAGAGCCAAGTTAAAACGATAATATGTGGATAGATGCTTGCTGGCAGTAATAAAATTTGGTATAATCAATTTATAGATAAAAAGTAACTAACTTAAAAAATTGTGTCTTCATGCTTTACACAAATATTTTTAAGTTACCTATCTAAGGTGGCTATTTTTTAGTCACTTTTTTAATTAAATAATTTGCTTTACCCCGTGTGATATAAGGTCGGACATATCTGGCAAATCAAATTAGAAAAACTAATAAATAAAAATATGGCAGAAAAAATTAAATTTCATTTTATTCGTCGCAAGTTTTTCTACTTGCTTCCAATGTTGAGTGTTGCTTTTATTATTGGCATGTATTTGTCCCTGGTGGGTTTTAATACGGCTTATGCGGTTTCTGGTGTGACGCTGTCTGATCCTGATAGTACTGGTTTTGGGTTAGATGGCCGAGATTTTAGGATCAACTGGACACCTGCGGCAGAAACTCCAGCTGGTTTTGAATATACAAAAGTGTATATAGTTACTAGTACAATGGAGTTGACTACCAGCACTTTGGATAGCGCCTGTACTGATAATACAGGAAATGCCTGTGTGCCTGTTGGATTTTTCTCAGAATATAACCCTGGTCTTGGTATGGAGTACTATATGCCCATGATGATGACTGAGGATAGTAATGGACAAGCTTGGGTTACTTCTACTAGTTATGTGGCTTGGGTCTATACGTATTCTACTGTACCGACAATCGTTTCTTCAACTGCTGTTTCCTATGCTAGTGGTTATGATATAGAGGCTGATGGTGATGCACCATTTTTTAATCATATGGGAGTACATACTGCTACTGAATCTGTTGATGCAAATATTTATGCAATAGTTAATGATGAACAGACAACTGCCACTCAATTTGCTAGCACAACTGATGGTGGTGATGAGTATTTGTGGGTTTATTATGGAACTGATGTTTCGAGTAGTTATGCCACTAGTTCAGCTGTGAGCGTAAGCGGAAACATGTTTAATTTTGTTGTGCCTTCTGGTTCGGTTCCGGCAGCCGGTAATTCATTTGAATATTTTTTAGCGGCTAATGATGCTAATAATAATTTGAGAGTTTTTTGTGCTGGGGTTGACCCAGGTACTGCCACAGTTTTGACTTGCGATGACCAACCTTTTGTGGTTAAAACGGTTGCAGCTGGTTCACGGACTATAGCTGGAACTATTACTTCAGGAGGTTCTAACTTGGTTGGAGCCAAAGTTTATGCTGGCGGATTTGCTGGTAGCGCTGTTACCACAGATGCTAGTGGCAACTATACAATTACTGGCTTACCAAATAATAATTCTTACGATATCACCGCCTATAAAGTTGGTTATTGTGACTCAGTTAGATTTGAGTCAGTTGGCTCTAGTAATTTGACCGGAATCAATATGAGTTTAAATGAGGGATACTGTATGTTTGTTGAAGGAAATGACGCCAAGCCACATGTTATGTTTTCGGGGCCTCCAGATGGAAATCAAGGTGTACCAGTTGTTGATAATATTAGGATAGGAATGGATCAGGTTATGAATGGGAGTACTATTAATGACAGTAATCCAACTGATGCTGGTAGTAATATTTATTTGACACCTGATGATGGTAGTACTAAGGTGGCTGGGCAGGTAACTTTTTGTCAAAGTAACAATGCGCCAGGTTGTGCTAGTATACCTACAAATGATACTAATACTATTCTTTTTAATCCAACCAGTGATTTAACTACTAGTACTTTTTATACATTAGTACTAACAGAAGGAGTGCTTAATGGTAACGGACAATCTATAGAAGGTAATCGTCCAGGTGGTGGTTATCAAATTAGTTTCACAACTGCTGGAAGTCAGATTAATTTTGGTGGCGAAGGTGCACCAACCTATGGAGGCGGCGGTCAATACATGCCACCTTTTGTAGAGTCTATAGTACCAGCACCCGGTAGTTATGTCGCTCCTAATATGAATATTTTACTTGAATTTAATGATACAATAGATTCAACTACTGTTAATGCTACTAATTTTACATTATATAATATTACAGATAGTACTTCGGTACCTGTGACTAGTGCCACTTTAGATAGCAATGAAATGAGGTTTGTAACAATGATAGCTTCATTGACTGCAGAAAAAGAATATGAAGTAAGAGTAAAAGGTGCGGTTAGAAATACTAATGGAATTACCATTAGTCCACCAGGAAGTACTAATAATAATGCTTTTCAATCAACTTTCACTGCTACTGGTAGTAATGATACGACCGGTCCAACAGTATATCCTATGGTGGCGAGTGCAAGTAATATTAGTGTTAATGATATTTTTGAATTTGGATTTAGTGAACAACTAGATGTCGGAACAATTAATACTAGTAATATTACTTTAAAGAGGGGTACTACTGCTGTTTCGGCCTCAGTAAGTTACAACCCAGGTAATAATAGTGTATTTGTAGTCCCAAATGATGCGATGGCACCAAACACCCTTTATAGAGTTACTTTTGGTGTTGGTGTGACTGATGTTATTGGTAATGCCTTGGCAGAAGAGATTTCATATAATTATACCACTGGTAATTCTGATACAATCTCTCCCTCTATTAAGGAGGTACGTTGTGATGACTATACATGCGCAGTTTTTTTCACAGAGGGCATGAATAGTAATAGCCAGGTAGGAGAAAATTGGGGTACTAGTGTTTTAAATCCTACAATGTGGACATTAACTAAGACTAACGGTGGTGATGTAGATATAAGTTTAACCAACGCGCAGTTTAAGTATCAAGGTTTTGATAATATGGTTATGATTGAAGGGTTTTCTGGATTAGTAGCGAATGATACTTTTACTTTAACTGCTAGTAGCACTATGATAGATTTATCGTCAAATGTAATTGATGCTAATGGTAAAACATTTAGTGGAGTAGTAGAGAGTAGCAGTGAGACCTATGGAGGCTTTAATAAAAAAGGAATGTTTGGTCCTCCAATTGCTGGCGGTGGTAGTATTGGTGGCGATTTTAAGCCTGAAGGATTCGGTGATTTCACTGGAGAACAGTTTATGTTTGGTCAGGCTGATATGGCTTTTCCATTTAATCAGATGGCCGGAGATAATTCTAATGTTTTTCAAACTAGATTTACTCCAGGCATAGCATTGGCTGATAATTATCAAATTGTTTTAACTTTTCCTAATGGAACTGATATAGGAGATGTGGCACCAGACACCTTTTCTCCTTTTTATAATGATTTTAATGAATTTGGTTCAGGTAGTGTAACCTTTGATACAGATTTTGATACTGACGGGGTTGGAAAAAACACAACTACTAGAGAGGTATCTGTTCAGTTGGAAGTTGATGGTACTTTAGATGTCGATGATCCAGTTACCATTGATTTGCGTGGAATATTTAATCCATTAATACCAAAAGGACCAGAAAGTGGAGGCTATACATTAGGCATAAAAGTAAAAGATGCTAGTGGTAAAGTTGTTTTGAATAAAACTAGCATGCCATACTTTATAAATGAGGGTGGAACAAATACTATTACCATTGATGTTATGGCTGGTAGCAGTACTTCTAGTCCTCAGGCCGGAGCTAATGGTGATGTATTTATGTTTGGTGGTGGTCCAGCTGGACCAATGGATAAAAATATTACTTTAGCCAATGGTGATATATCAGCTGTTGATGGTAAAGCTGGAAATAGTATAAGTTATGCAAGCTTACCTGATGGTTGTTATCATTTTGGTACAGAGTCTTCTGTGACTTTAAATGGCAGTGATTATTTTGGACAGATGTCACCAGAACCAGTTTGTGTTAACGGTGGTGAATCAAAAACAAAATATATTTTACTTAGTCCAGCAGGTGGTGAGGGGACGGCTTCAATCACTGTTGAAATTCAAGGTATAGATTTTGCCGGTGCTAATTTGGATATTTTTGCCGGTGGGCCTAATAACTTTGTAGTTAAAACCTTGAGTAGTGTTGGGAATACTACTGTCACTCCGGTAACGACTACCATATCTTTTCCAAGTGGTTCAGATGGTAATTGGCATGTGGGAGTTGGTCCAGCCATGCCAAAGGGTAGTTCAGCCGGTAAACCGACCAGTCTTCCTGGTATGCCACCACCACCAGCTGATTTAAAAGTGAGTGGCACTTCAGTGTCTGCTGGTTTTGGAATTCCACCAGGTGTTAGTTTTAACAATGATACAGACACACTTACCTTTACTTTTGCTTCTGCTGATAAAACTATTAGTGGTACTGTGACAGATGGTACAAATCCTTTGACTGGTATTGAAGTATTTGTTCATAGACAGGGTTTTGGAATGCCAATGTTTGATACTACTGATAGTTCTGGTGCTTTTAGTATTAGTGTTTCAGAACTAGGCTCTTATGAGATTGGTGCATTTAAAGATGGTTTACCTCCATCATTTAAACAAATTGATGTGAGAGTTGATGGTGATGATGTAGGATCAGACCCAGATATTTATTTAAATGGTAAAAACGTTGCTTCCGTGGCTCTAACTTTGAAAAAACCAGCTTATTATATTTCTGGTAAAGTACTCGATAGCGTCACTGGTGGAAACGGAATCGGATATGCCCCAGTTTTTGCGGTGAATAATACCACTGGCCAATTTATTGGCGGAGGCACAGACTCTTCAGGAAATTATACATTGTTTGTTGATAATGGTACCTGGACAGTAAAAGGTGAGTTACCTCCAAGTCAGACCGAGACTTGTGGTACTTTTTCTAAGACAGTAATTGTTGCTAGTGCTAATATGACCAGTCAAAATATTACTCCAACGGGTGGTAGTACTTGCTATACACTAAGTGGAACAATCTCTGTTGATGGTACTGGACTTGCGAATGTTCCTTTGTTTGTTGAAGAATGGGATAGTATAAACAATAGACCAGCGGTCGGGGGTATGGGTCGTGGTACTGGTACTGATAGCGATGGAATTTATTCAGTGAAAGTTGGAGGTAGTAAAACATACCGTGTAGGTACCTGGCATCCAGACTATGGTGAAGTTGGCGAAATAGTTTCTGTGGCAACTGCTAATAAAACACAAAATATTGCTATTACCGCAGCTGTCGCCACCTTTAGTTTTACTGGTGGTACATCTGAAATGGAAGGGTTTGTTGAATTAAAACATAGTAGTTTTAGTGATAATAAGAAACGAGTTGGTAAAGCTATTTCAGATCTTAGCACTAGTCATACTGTAAATGTTGAGAGTGGTCAGACCTACGATTATTTTGTAGATGTATTTGGTGTTGGTAAATTTAGTGGAACTGTGGTCGCTGGTGCAACAGCCACTGTGGATTTGGGTGTTACCGCTGGTGGTTTTATTACCGTTACAGGTACTATCAAAGATGGAAGTGATAATGTGCTTCCCGGTGCCTTGGTAGTATTTACAAATACTAGCACAGCAATGGTTAAGACTGCTTTAACTGATTCTAGTGGAAATTATACTGTAAGTTTAAAAGCAGATACTTATGAAGTTGGCGCCAGCTTGGCTGGTTATGTGGCTGGTGGGGCTGCTAGTGAGGTTACGTTTACTGCTAGTACAACAGGTCATAGTTTTGGTGCAGGGGAAGAACACGCATCCTTGGCAGTAGCTGACAGAAATATTGAAGGTACTATTAATGATAGTAGTGGTTCGCCTATGTCAGAGGGTTATGTTTGGGCAGAGAATTCGTCTACCGGAGTTATGGTCAAAGCCCCAGTAGATGCTGATGACGGCAGTTATTCTTTACCAGTAACAGCCGGAGAGTGGAGTGTTTCTGCTGCTGGGCCTTTGCATGAGGCTACAGTTTTAGATAGCGCAGTGGATACTAGTAGTAGTGGTCAGACAGGTAAAAATATTAGCTTAACCGCTGATGTTACTAGAGCTCCGGAATCAGCTAGTGGTATAATAGCGGCCAGCACTGGTGGAACTATTGATGATACTGATGGTAGTGGTATTAAAATAACTTCTGGTTCAGGTGTGCTTGAGGCTGGTTCAGGTAATGTTACTTTAAGTGTAGAAAGAAATTACACTGCTCCAGATTCAGAAAGTTTTCAACCTCTAGCAAATGCAGTGTTTGATATTGAGGCTTCAGGTAATTCTACTATTAAAAGTCTTAAAGGTAATGCTGAGATACAGCTTGATTATGGAGATTTGATTGCTGACTTGCCTGATGGGGTAAGTGAAGCTGATTTGCAACTTATGTATTATTCTCCTGAACGTGGTGATTATGTTCCGGTTGAAGGTGGTTTTACAGTTGATCCGGATAATAATACTATTACTGGTCTTGTAGATCATTTCACTTCATTTGTAGTTACGTTTGCATCTCCAGCTGTTGTAGTTGTTGCTCCAGCAGCTCCGGCTGCTCCAGCCGCTCCAAGTAGTGCTGGTGTTGGATCAGTTGGAACCAATGCCCCAACTAGCGCTAGTGCTCTTATCAATGCTAATGAAACAGAGACTGATAATAGGGAAGTTGTTTTGACTCTAAATGCTGTTAATGCCACCCAAATGGCTATAGCTAACAGCTCTGACTTTAATAACTCTTCCTTTGACGCGTATAATTCTACTACGACTTGGACATTAAGCGAAGGTAACGGCACAAAACGAGTTTATGTTAAGTTTAGATCAAGTGATGGTGGTACTAATACTGTGTCTGACTCTATTATTTTGACTGGTCAAGAAACAGATCAATCAGCTGAAGAAGAAACTTCCGCATTACAAGAAGATGTGATTGTTGTAAAAGAGCCAGTAGTTTGCGACCTAACTATGGGTAGTGCCTATAAGCACACAAGTAGTCCTGCAGTTTACTACATTACAGATGAATGCACTAAACGAGCTTTTAAACGCTCAGATGTATTCTTTACCTACTTTGATTCTTGGTCTGATGTTGAATTAGTAGATAAAGTAGGGTTGGATGCTATTACTGATGATACACTTGGATTTATGCCATGGGGACCTAAATATGATCCAAAGTATGGCGCTCTAGTTAAGATAGTGACTGATCCTAAGGTCTATTTACTTCTCAACACAGAAAGATATTGGATTACTTCAGAGACAGTGTTTACCACTCTTAATTACGCCTGGAATTGGATTGAAGATGTTGCTACGGATTTGTTAGACAAATATACTGTTGGTTCAGAGATAACAGATACAGATCATCATCCAAATTATACTTTAATTAAGTATGAAAATGATCCAAAAGTATATAGACTGGAGCCTAATCCAGAAGATTTGAACAGTCAAGTTAAGCGTTGGGTACCAGATGAGAATGTTTTCAACTCCCTTAACTTCCGCTGGGATAGAATCGTAACAGTAGACGAAGCTGAGGTGTATGATACCGGGATCAATTTGCTAGAAGCCTAATATTTTATGGCTAATAAACAACTCGCTAGTTAGCGGGTTGTTTTTTTATTCCAGTCACGCTATAATATGTATGCTTATTCCTGTCATTGCGATCGACGGTAGAACACCAATTTCCACAATTACCTAAATCAACCAAAATCTGATTGTGGTAAATTGTGGATATTGTGGTAATTGGCGTTCTATATTTTTTTAAACAAAATAATTAATGGAATATAATTTATAAATCATAAAAATATGGCAAAAATTAAAATAGCAATCAATGGCTTCGGCCGAATTGGTCGTCAAACATTTAAAATAGCAATAGAAAAGAAGAATTTAGAAATTGTGGCAATCAATGACTTAACCGATACAAAGACATTAGCTCATTTACTAAGTCATGATACAGCTTATGGACAGTACAAGAAGAAAGTTTCTTTTGATGATAAAAATATTATTGTGAGTGGTAAGAAAATTCCAGTATTTGCAATAAAAGATCCTTCCATGCTACCATGGAAAAAATTAAAAATTGATGTGGTAGTAGAATGTACTGGCATATTTCGTGATAAAGAAGGCGCTGGTCTGCATTTGAAAGCTGGGGCTAAAAAAGTTATTATTTCCGCTCCTGCCAAAGGTGGTGATGTGCCAACCTATGTTCGCGGAGTTAATTGTGGTAAAGCTAAACAAGAAAAAGCAAAAATAATCAACAACGCTTCTTGTACTACTAATTGTATTGCGCCAGTGATGGCAGTTCTGGATGAAGCATTTGGTATTGAAAAAGGTATGATGAGTACAGTGCATGGTTATACCGCTGATCAAAATTTGCAAGATGGTCCACACAAAGATTTACGTCGTGCCAGAGCGGCCGCAGAAAATATTGTCCCAACTTCAACTGGTGCAGCCAAAGCTGTCGGTGAAGTAAAAACAAATTTGCAAGGTATTTTTGATGGTGTAGCTTTTCGTGTGCCAGTGCCAACATGTTCTTTGTCAGATATTACTGTTGTTTTAAAAAAAGATGTTACTAAAGAGCAAATAAATAGTACGCTTATTAAAGCATCAAAAACGGCTCGTTTTAAAGGAATTTTGTTTTGTGCATCTGAACCACTCGTCTCATCTGATTATGTAGGGAATTCATATTCATCTATTGTTGATCTGGAACTAACCAATGTTGTCGGTGGAAATTTAGTAAAAGTTGTCGCCTGGTATGATAATGAAGTTGGTTATTCTAATCGTTTAGTTGAGATGGTGGAGATAATTGGTTAGTCATAAGTCATAAGTTTTAAGCCATAAGTTTGTTAACTGTATTGGTGTACTATTGTACTAGTACAGTAGTACACGCATCAGTGGAATCAAAAAATAATCTGTCCCGCATTAGACGGGGTCTCTGCCAAAGGCGGGATGAAATCAATGCTTATGAAAATAAGAACCATAAAACAAATTCGAAATCTAGAAAATAAAACCGTTTTAGTTCGGGTAGATTTTAATGTACCAATTAAACGTAAGAAAGTATTAGACAATACGCGTTTGTTAGCAAGTTTACCGACTATAAAATATTTGATTGACAAAAAAGCCAAAGTTATTTTGATTACTCATGTTGGTCGGCCAGATGGTAAAGTTGTTGCGAGTTTAAAAGTGGATCCGATTGTTGAGGAACTTTCAAAATTGTTAAAAAAGAAAGTTATAAAATTAGAAACTGGAAATTGGCCCACCTCCGCTTCCTCCTCCGTTAAAACTTCGGCGGACAAGAAAGCTACGGCGGATAAAATGCGTATTAAATTACTTAAAGATGTTGAAAGGTTAAAGCCAGGGCAGGTCGCAATGATGGAGAATATTCGCTTTAGTCCTGATGAAAAAAAAGATACTGGAACCCTGAGTCAGGAGTTGGCAAATTTAGCAGATTATTTTGTCTTAGATGGTTTTGCTGTAGCACATCGTGATTCTGCCTCAGTCACTGGTGTAGCGGAACATGTTCCTACTTATGCTGGTTTGCTTTTAGAAAAAGAAGTAAAAGGTTTGGAAAAAGCAATAAAAAATTCTAAGAAACCATTTGTGTTGGTTTTAGGTGGAATAAAGATGGAAACTAAAATTCCCGTTTTGAAAAATTTATTACCCAAGACTGATAATGTATTGATTGGTGGTGGGCTTGTTAGCAATTGGTTGTGGTCATCAGGATACAAAATTGGAAAATCATTAATTGATAAAGATTACAAGAAAGAAACTTTAAAATATTTAAAAAATAAAAAAGTAATCAAACCGGTTGATGTTGTTGTTGGTGATGAGGACGGTAAAAAATTTAGAGTAGTTAAAATTAGTTCAGATTTTACAGTCCGGAGCTCGGAGGCTATTTGGGACATAGGACCGGAGACAATTCGTCTTTATGCCAAGTATATCAAAAAAGCTCAAACTATAATTTGGAATGGCCCAATGGGTTTTTTTCAAACTAAACCTTATGATAATGGTACAATGTCTATGGCACGTTTGGTAGCGTCGCGCTCAAAAGGAAAGGCTTACGGCGTAATCGGTGGAGGAGAGACTTTGCAATCCATGGATATGGTTGGAATGAGTGAATATGTAGATTTAATTTCAACCGGCGGTGGTGCGATGCTAGAGTATCTGGCCGGAACACAGTTGCCAGGAGTTAAGGTTGTTAGTATATAGAAGTATGTTTAATACATCAAAGTAAAAGGTAATTAGCTTACTAGTTTAATAGTTTATTGGTCTTTTGTATAAAAAATTATCAATAAATCAACAAACTATTAAACTTTAGTAATTATTATGTTATAATAATGTTAAGTTGGTAACTATTAAACCAATAAACTAATAAACAAATCTATGCCTGTCAAAAAGAAACCTCTAAAGCCGACTGAGGTAATGCCGGAAAAAAAACCTTGTTGCGCACTGATGAAGTGTCATTGTGGTGAGATGGTAAAAAAACTTTTTATTACACTTTTGGGAATTTTGTTAGTCTATGCGATAGTACTAGTTGGATCAATGATCCGAAATAATTTGCAAGAGTATGACTATATTGGCCAAGCCGATAGAATGGAAAGAACAATTACAGTAGAAGCCGAAGGAAAGGTAACTGCCACGCCTGATATTGCTGTAACTACTATGGGTATGGTGTCAGAGGGTGTTACAGTAGCCGAAGCACAGGAAAAAAATACTTTGGTAATGAATGAACTAACTACAAAGTTGAAAAAATTGGGAATTGCTGAAGATGATTTGCAAACAATGAATTATAATGTTTATCCTCGTTATGATTACACAGAAGATGAAGGTAGGGTATTAGAAGGTTATGAGGTTCACCAAAGTTTGAAAGTAAAGATTAGAGATTTAGATTTAGCTAATAGCGTGTTAGCTTTAGCTGGAGAAGTCGGCACTAATAGTGTCAGTGGGCTGGACTTTACTCTAGATGATGATGAAGTTTATAAAGCTAGGGCTCGTGAAGAAGCATTGAAAAAAGTGGGAGAAAAAACAAGAATTTTAGCGCAGTCACTTGGTATTGAAGTAATAAAAGTCGTAGCTTACGATGAATACGAATCTGGCGGAAATGGTATGCCTGTTTATAAAGCTTATGCTGAAGATTATGGAATGGGTGGAGGTCTTCCTGCCCCAGATGTTCAAGCTGGTAGTACAGATGTAATGATGAATGTGGCGGTGACGTTTGAAATACGGTAGACGCTGATTTACGCAGATTATAACACTGATAGACGCGGATTATAATAAATACAAAACCTGTCAGAGATGGCGGGTTTTTTATCCCCTCTAGAGAGGGGATTTTTTGCTATTGACATAATGTTATAATAAGGCTATAATTTATACACAATTATAAAGGCGTTAATACTCGTTATCAGCGAGGAGCTAAGGAAAGAAATCCTTAATTGGAGAGTAGAGTCCTTCGGATAAGCCCGTAATAGCTGTAAATGAAGCACCAAAGTAGGGTGGTACCGTCCGCAAGGGCCCCTACGCTAAAGGGTGCTTTTATTATTTTGTTTGAAAGATACAAGAAACAAGATACAAACAAATAACAATAACCAAATTAAAAAATATTTTGGAAATTGATATTTGAGATTTGTTTGTGTCTTGTAACTTGTAACTTATTTTATATGTACAATGCAAACGAAAACGAAAACGAAATTCTAAAATTCTGGGATGAGAATAAGACTTTTGAGAAGTCAGTGGAATCTCGCCCAAAAGATAAACCCTATGTATTTTACGATGGGCCTCCTTTTGCTACCGGCCTTCCTCATTATGGGCATATTTTGAGTTCGGTTATTAAGGATGTGGTGCCAAGATATTGGACTATGAAAGGTTTTCGTGTGCGTCGTCGTTGGGGTTGGGATTGTCATGGTTTACCAATTGAGAATATTGTAGAAAAAGAATTAAAAGTTTCTGGAAAAAAAGATATTGAAGAAAAGTTGGGAGTTGACAAATTTAATGAGACTTGTCAGTCAAAAGTTTTGACTTATACTCAAGACTGGAAAAAGATGATCAATCGGATTGGTCGTTGGGTTGAGTTTGATAATGCTTATAAAACAATGGATTCTACTTACATGGAATCAGTTTGGTGGGCTTTGAAAACTATTTGGGATAAGGATTTGATTTATGAGGGTAGAAAAGTATTAATGTATTGTCCTAGGTGTGAAACACCAGTTTCTAAGGCTGAGATTTCTATGGACGATAGTTATAAAGATATTACTGAGGAAACTTTAACTGCAAAATTCAAAATTAAAAATCCAGAAAAACATAATTTACCAGAAAATACTTTTATTTTAGCTTGGACTACAACACCTTGGACATTACCAGGTAATGTGGCATTAGCAGTTGGGAATGATATTGACTACGTTTTGGTAGAGGGAAAATTTAACGGTAATGAGTATTATATTTGTGCTAAAGATAGATTGGGTGAAACCTTTAAATCCCAGGAAAAAGAGCATTATTTAGTAGAAGAAACTTTTAAAGGATCTGATTTAGTTGGCATAGAATATGAACCCCTATTTGATATTCCGGCAATTCATGAAACTGGCAAAAAGGCCTGGTATGTTACAGATGCGGATTTTGTAACTACAGAAGAAGGTACCGGTGTGGTTCATACCGCCGTTGTTTATGGTGAGGATGATTATAATTTAGGTTTACAGCGTGATTTACCAGTTGTACCACTCTTAGATGATAAGGGGCATTTTAATGAATTGTCTCCGGATTTAATTAGGGGTAAATATTTTAAGGGTGCAGAAAAAGATATTAAAAATGATTTAGAGGGTCGTGGTTTGGTATTTGAAAGAGTCAATCATACTCATTCATATCCGCATTGTTGGCGTTGTGATACTCAATTATTTTATAATGCCATTTCTGCTTGGTTTATAAATATTCAAGATAAAAAGAAAAGAATAATTGAACTTAACAAAAAAATAAACTGGTATCCGGATCATTTGAAACATGGGCGCTTCTTAAATATTTTGGAAACTGCTCCAGATTGGAATATCTCTCGCAATCGTTTTTGGGCAACTCCGTTACCATTTTGGAAATGTGATAATGAAGAATGTGATGGCCAAGTGTGTGTTGGGAGTGTAGCTGAGCTAAAAGAAAAGGCAGTTAATTTTGACGAAGTGTATAAAAGTGACAAAGTAGAAGAGATAAACTTACACAAACATTTGGCAGATAAGATAAAATTAAAATGCGATAAGTGTGGTGGTGAAATGACAAGAATTCCAGAAGTAATTGACTGTTGGGTAGAATCCGCCAGCATGCCATTTGCTGAATTTCATTTTCCTTTTGAAAATGAGGAAACTTTTAAGAAACGTTTTCCCGGTCAATATATTGCCGAGTACATTGCTCAAACTCGGGCTTGGTTTTATTATATGCATGTTATGGCAGTATTACTTTTTGATGATGTTAGTTATGAAAATTGTGTTACGACCGGAACTATCCTAAATGATAAGGGTGAGAAACTTTCAAAATCAAAAATGAATTATACTGATCCATGGAAGATTATTGAAGAATATGGTGTGGATGCTTTACGTTTCTATCTTATGACCAGTGTTGTAATGCAGGCAGATAATTTGTATTTTAATGATAGAGAAGTAAGGGATGTATATAATAAAGTAATCAATATTTTGTCTAATGTTTTGTCTTTTTATTCCATGTACTCTGACCAATACAATGATAAAGTGAAAGACATAGATTCAAAAAATGTACTTGATAAATGGATTTTGGCTAGGTTAAATATGCTGGTAAAAGAAGTGACCGAAGAAATGGATAATTATAATACAGTTAAAGCTGGTAGGCCAATAAAAGATTTTATTGACGATTTGTCTACTTGGTATCTTCGCCGTTCACGCGATCGTTTCAAAGGCGATGATGAACAAGATAAACAATTTGCACTTGTAACTTTACGTGAAGTATTATTAACCCTTTCTAAAATAATGGCGCCGTTTACTCCTTTTATTTCAGAAAGTATATATCAAGGAATAAAGAGTAAGGAAAAAGGAATAAGTGAAAGTGTGCACCTCGAGAAATGGCCTGAGATTGATGATAGTTTGATAGATGATAAGGTGATAAGTGATATGGAGAAGGTGCGGAAGATTGTTGAGATGGGGCATTCATTGCGTAAGGAAGCTGGGATTGCGGTGAGACAGCCATTGAGTGAATTACGAATTATGAATTATGAATTAAGTGACGAATTGGGACAGATTGTTGCTGATGAGTTGAATGTAAAAAATGTAGAGATAGGTGGAGATAAGGAGATAAATGGAGATAAAATAATAACAAAAGAAGACGGTGATTTGAAAGTCGCGTTAAATACCGAGATAACCGAGGAATTAAAGAAGGAAGGTCTAGTTCGTGAGATTGTCCGGGCAATAAATCAGATGCGTAAGGATCAGGGTTTAACGATTGAAGATGAAGTAACAGTAGAATATCATGTGGAAGATGAATTATTGAAGAGCGTATTTGAAGAATATGCTGAAGATATTAAAAAACAAGTCTTGGCACGCGAGCTGGTGTGTGAAAAAATTCCTTTAGAAGAGTCTGATGATGTGGTGAAGAAAATTGATGGTAAAGAGGTTTTGTTGGCAGTGAAGGAATAAGGAATAAGGAATAAGGAATAAGACAACCTCCAGGAATGGGGGGTTGTTTTTTTATTGCTATATTGCTATATTGTTCGGGTGTTTATGTGTTTAAATGTTTAGGCCGAAGGCCGTGTGTTTTATACACACCCAACTTTTCTTGACTTGTAATGTGGAAGTAGTATAATTCACCCGAAGCACAAAGCTTCTTTCGTCTGGGTAACATTCTCGGGCGACCAGAGCCCCATGGCTCATATTATTCCTTATGGACCTATTGGTCTGTAATAACGAGGATCCCCTCCCTAAACAATTAATTATTTACCAAAGCCCAAGTTAAAATGAGTTAGCTTGGTTTTTTATTTTATATTTTTATGGAAAAGAAAAATTTTCTCTTTGTATCATTAGATGCGCTTATCAATGATACAGCCTGGCAAGTTGTTAAAGAAGGTCATGAGGTCAAGTATTATATAAAAAGTGAAGTCGAAAAAGACATTGCCGATGGTTTTGTTCCTAAAACTGATGATTGGAAAAAAGAAGTGGATTGGGCAGATGTTATTGTATTTGATGATGTCTTGGGTCAGGGTGAAATTGCTCAGAAATTACGTGAACAAGGTAAATTAGTTGTTGGTGGAACATCTTATACTGATATGTTGGAAGACGATCGTTCATTTGGTCAAAATGAATTGAAAAAACATAAAATAAATATTTTAGATTACAAAGAATTTGCAGATTTTGATGAGGCTATTGCTTTTGTAAAAGAAAATCCGCGAGAATATGTAATCAAACCAAGTGGTGAGGCGCAGAATTATAAACGCCTGTTGTTTGTTGGTATGGAAGCTGATGGTAGTGATGTTGTTCGAGTTTTGGAAGCTTATAAAAAAGTCTGGTCAGAAGTTATCAAAGTTTTTCAATTACAAAAAAAAGTCAATGGCGTAGAAGTGGCAGTCGGAGCTTTTTTTAATGGTCATAAATTCCTGACACCGATCAATATTAATTTTGAACATAAAAAACTTTTCCCTGGTAATATTGGTCCGGCTACTGGTGAGATGGGGACGTCAATGTTTTGGTCTAGTCCTAATAAGTTATTTAATTCTACATTGAAAAAAGTTGAGGCTAGATTTGCCGAAGAGGGTTATGTTGGTTATGTGGATTTGAATTGCATTGTAAATGGTAATGGTATCTATCCGCTTGAGTGGACCACTCGGTTTGGTTACCCTACTATTTCAATTCAACAAGATGGTATGAATATGCCAATGGGCGAGTTTTTGTATCGTATGGCCAGTGGCGAAGATTTTGAAATTAAAACCAAAAAAGGCTTTCAAGTTGGTGTTAGAATAGTCGTCCCTCCTTATCCTTTTTATGATAAGGATACTTTTGAATCTTATTCTAAAAATGCAGTAGTAGTCTTTAAAAAGAAAAATGGTGACGAGGGGGGAGTACATATTGAAGAATTAAAATTAATAAATGATCAATGGACGGTAACGGGGGTAGCTGGAAAAGCTGTGGTTATCACTGGCACAGGCCTTACTATGAAGCAGGCTCAACAACAAGCCTATAATCGTATTCAAAATATTCTAATTCCAAATATGTATTATCGCAAAGATATTGGTGATCGTTGGCTTGAGGATAGTGATAAATTGCATAGTTGGGGTTATTTACACGAGGTTTGACTTTCATCTTAATACATGCTAAAATAGTCTAATACCGTCTTCGCCTGCGGGCTACGCCGGATAAATTTAATATTTAGATTATAAAAATATGAAAGTACAAGAAATATTTGATCTAGCTTTAAAACTAGGCACAAAAACAGATCCTCGTGGCGAAAAAGGCGTGAAGGAGTATTTGGATCGGGTAAAAAAAGAGTACGAAAACATGAAGCCAGCTGACAAAAAGTATTTTAATAAAGAACTTTTGGTCAATCCTTATTCAGACAGTCATATTCATACTAGCTCAGGCAAAGAAGACGTCAAGCGTGTGATGGCTGGCATTGATATTGATGCTTCGGAAATTTTGGTTGCTTCACAGCTTGGTGAAAGAGGTAAGTCAGTTGATCTGATGATTGCTCACCATCCGGTTGGTGCCGGGCTTGCTAGTTTGCATGTGGTAATGGATATGCAAATTGATATTTTTGTTAAAGCTGGGGTACCAGTGCATATTGCCGAAAAAATAATGGAAGAGAGAATTAAAGAAGTTGGTCGTGGGGTTCATCCAGCTAATCATGATCGCGTTGTTGATGTGGCAAAATTACTAAAAGTTAATCTGATCAATACACATACCATGACGGATAATTTAGTAACAGAATTTTTGAACAAGCATTTGGCTAAGCGAAAACCAGAAACCATTGGCGATATGATTGAAGCATTGCTTGAAATTCCTGAATATCAAGAAGCTAAGAAAAAAGGTGCTGGTCCAAAGTTATTTGCCGGTAGTCCAAATCATAGGGTTGGAAAATATTTAGTTGAAATGACTGGTGGCACCAATCCTTCTGAAAAAATATACAAAGAATTATCTCAGTTTGGAATAAGTACAATCGTAGGCATGCACATGCGTGATGTTGGTAGGGAAAAAGCTACCGAACACCATATGAATGTTGTTATTGCAGGCCATATAGCGTCAGATTCTTTGGGGATGAATTTGTTTCTTGACGAACTTGAAAAGAAAGGGATTGATGTAGTGCCGTGTAGTGGGTTAATACGTGTTAGTAGAAACAAGATAAAAAAGTAAGTTTTGTAAATGTCTAATTTCTAATTAATCTAATTCACCTAATAAAATTTCCAATTACCAAATTAAAATCATGGTTTATCTGGGTAATCCTGGCAATCTGTGTTCTTTATCAAATCTATTAAACAAGTTTTAAAATAGAACACAGATTGCCAGGATCTCCAGGATTTACCACGATTTAGACATTGGACATTTGATATTTTATTAGGTGAATTAGTAATTAGCCTTCGGCCGTGAGCTCAGGCCGAATCGGGTGAATTAGACATTTTTTAATATTGTTATGAAAAATAGAAAGAATAAAAATAAAATCGAACTTCTCGCTCCAGCAGGTAGTCCAGAAAAAATGGATTACGCTTTTGCTTATGGAGCGGATGCGGTATACATGGGTATTCCGGATTTTTCTTTGCGGGTTAGAATAAATAAGTTTGAATTGAGTGATGTAAAAAAAGCGATTGAACATGCACATCAGTGGGGTAAAAAAGTGTACGTCACAGCAAATATCTATGCTCATAATGAACATATTAAAAAACTTCCTAGTTATTTGAAAAAACTAAATACTTGGAAACCAGATGCACTTATTATTTCAGATCCAGGTGTAATGCAATTAGCAAAACAATACGCACCAGATGTTCCAATCCATGTTTCTACCCAAGCCAATGTAACTAATTGGCAAGCTGTTAAATTTTGGGCAGACCAAGGTGTTGAGCGGGTTATTTTGGGGCGTGAAGTTACTTTAGAAGAAATAAAAGAAATTCACAAGCGTGTTTCAAAAGTTGAATTAGAATATTTTGTTCATGGTGCGATGTGTATGAGTTATTCGGGGCGATGTATGTTGTCGGCTTGGTTAACGGGCCGTAGTGCTAACTTAGGTGATTGTGCTCAGCCTTGTCGCTGGAATTATAAAGTTGCAGAAGTGGAAGATCCAAATCGTCCTAATATGAAAATTCCAGTGGAAGAAGATAATCATGGTACATATATTTTCAATTCCAAAGATATGTGTTTTATTGAATATTTGGATGAGCTTATTGATGCTGGAATTGTGAGTTTGAAAATTGAAGGCCGAGCCAAAAGTGTGGCATATTTGGCTAGCGTTATAAAGGCCTATCGAGAGGGGATTGATTATATAAATATTGAAAAAAACCCTCCTTCGCTAAAGCTACGGAGGGCAAGTAAAACAAAAATAAAACGAAAATTAAAATTCTTAAAAAAGAAATATCTAGACAATTTAATGCACCGAGGTTATACCACTGGATTTTTATTTGGTAGAGACACAGTAGAACAAGAAATAGAGGTTAGCCATCTGGATAGCAAAGAAGAATTTGTTGGTGAGGTTATTCGTATCGGTAATGTAGAGACGCATTGCATGCGTCTCCGTGATCACCACCATACTGTCAATAAAATCAAAAAAATTTACATCCGTCCCCACAACGCATTAAAAATGGGGGATAAAATTAGAATAATACAGCCTAGTAAAAATGAGACTGAGTCTCAAAAACAGGCAAAAAATGCAACTGAGTTCCAATTTTCATTACCTCAAATTTACGCTGAAAATAGCGAAAAAGTGGACTCTGCTCATGGTGGAACTGGGCAGTTAGTTTACATCATAAGTAAAAGGGAAATTAGACCGTATTCGGTGTTGATGAGAGTTAAATGACAGATTTGGACAGATAATTACAGATTGGACAAATCACAGATTTTACATATCGTACAGATTAAAACTGAGATTACATTGATGATTAAAAATCCCAAAAATACCCCAGATGAAGCTGGGGTATTTTAATTTTGTGGGTATTTTGTTATAATAATAATATTAAGGAGGGTAAAATAATAAAGAGTATCGATAATAAAATTAATTTTTAATTATAAAATTATGTCAAGAGAAGGTGGACCAAGCCATGGTGGTGAAAATTTTGTTGCTCCTAAGGGATTGCATAAGCCCAAGCTGGAACAACCTCGTCATGATGGTGGTAACGTAAGAGGTGGAAGAGATCCATTTTTACCTCCAGACATGGAACAACCTCGTCATGATGGTGGTAACGTAAGAGGTGGAAGAGATCCATTTTTACCTCCAGAAAAGGAACAATCAAAAGTAATAAAAGTTGATTATAAAAAAAAAGTAGAATTTAGTGGAATGACCGCTTTAGATAATGGTAAAAATTGGGCTTTTCGGATTGGTATGAATACGTACATGGTTAGAAAGGATCATCCAAAGTTGGAAGAGATTGCTGGGCATTTGGCAAAGTTAGACCAAGCTCAAATAGATGGAGATTTTGAAGCTGAACAAGAGCACCAAAGAATGGCGGCTAGACTTATAGAAGGAAAAGAATAGAAAAGCAGAAAGAGAATTTATTAGAGGTAAAAAAGGAAATAATTAAATACCTCAAAAACACCCTAGATAAGGCTAGGGTGTTTTAATTTTATTGATATTTTGCTATACTAATGATAATACTTATTATTTATTACTTATTACTTATGTCTAAAACAACAATTAAACAAATAACAGCTCGAGAAATCCTAGATTCCCGTGGTAATCCAACAGTTGAAGCAACTGTTGAGCTTCAAGATGGTTCAATCGGTGTGGCAGCTGTCCCTTCTGGTGCCTCTACCGGTGTTCACGAAGCACTGGAATTGCGTGATGGTTCGGCCAAGCGTTATGGTGGTAAAGGAGTCTTGTTGGCTGTAAAAAATGTTAATACTAAAATTGCGAAAAAGTTAGTAGGTCAGGATGCTGGAAATCAGAGGATGATTGATAAGTTGATGATAGATTTAGATGGAACTGAAAACAAAAGTAAGTTAGGTGCTAATGCTATTTTGGCAGTTTCTCTGGCCAATTGTAGAGCGGCCGCCATTAGTACTAAGACACCGTTGTATAAATATATTCGCAATACTTATAAATTAAAAGAAAAAGGCTATCGTATGCCAGTAGCAACTATGAATGTTTTAAACGGTGGACGGCATGCTGATAATAATTTAACTATTCAAGAATTCATGATCGTGCCGGTTAATCGCCGTTTTGCCGAACGCGTTCGGATGGGATCACAAATTTTTCATTCACTTGCTGGAATTTTAAACAAAAAAGGTTATAGCACTGGCGTTGGCGATGAGGGTGGATTTGCACCGGATTTACTTAATAACGAAAGAGCCTTACAACTTTTAATGCAAGCAATAAAGTCAGCTGGTTTTGAACCAGGTAAACATGTTCATTTGGCAATGGATATTGCAGCCTCTGAATTTTGTCGTAAGGGTAAATATTATTTTGATAATAAAAAACAAACATATACAGCTGAAAAAGTTACTCGCGTTTTGGGTAACTGGATCAAAAAGTATCCAATCATATCTATTGAAGATCCGCTTTCAGAAGATGATTGGGATAATTGGAAAAAACTTACAAAAAAATTAGGTAAAAAAGTTACAATAGTTGGTGATGATTTATTTGTTACTAATACTAAGCGAATTCAACAGGGGATTGACATGAAAGTTGCTAATGCAGTTTTGATTAAACTTAATCAGATTGGTACTCTTAGCGAAACAATTGATGCAATATATTTAGCTAAGGAAAATAACTATCAGGTTTCAGTTTCACATCGTTCTGGCGAGACCGCTGATACTTTTATTGCAGATCTATCAGTCGCAGTGAGTGCGGAGTTTATAAAGAGTGGATCAATGAGCCGTAGTGAGCGTGTTGAAAAATATAATAGGCTTATGAAAATAGAAGAGGAGGTTAGTTAACAGATAGCAGACAACAAATAACAGATAACCTCGTGAAAGCGGGGTTTTTAAAATGCGATGCTAATATACGAATGCATACTAATAATACGAATACTTTTCTAAAAAAGTATTCGTATTATTAGTATAATTAGCATGAATTCGTATATTAGCATCGCACTTACAATAGTACTTGAATCATTATAGATTTTGCATTATAATATACCCACCTATGATAAAAACTAAAAAACCTAAAAAAACAGTGAAAACTGTGAAATCCCTAAAAATTAATAAAAAAATCACCAATCGGCCAACTTTGTTGGTTATTTTAGATGGTTTTGGTTTGGCAGATGCAAAAAACCCAGGGAATGCCATTACACCGGAGACAGCTCCGCATATTTTTAATTACATGAAAAAATATCCTAGTTCAGAATTAAAGACCTACGGTGAATATGTAGGCTTATTCAAAGGTCAGCAGGGAAATTCTGAAGCAGGACATATTAATATTGGTGCTGGTAGGGTTGTAAAACAGGATTTAGTGCAGATTTCTGACGCGATTCATGATGGTACTTTTTATAAAAATGAAGCTTTTAAACAAGCTGTATATCACGTGAAAAAGTATGGTACAGCCGTTCATATTATGGGAATGCTGACCGATACAAATAGCGCACATGCATATCCTGAACACCTTTATGCAATGCTAGAATATTTTCGTAGAGAAGAAATAAAAGAAGTATATTTGCATTTATTTACTGATGGGCGTGATTCTTCTCCGCACGGTGCGGCAGAATTTTTGCGCGAGTTGCGCGGTCATATGTTATCACATGAAAAAATTGCGACAATCATGGGTAGATTTTACGTAATGGACAGAAATAAAATTTGGAGTAGAATACAAAAAGCATACGACGTAATGGTTTTGGGAAAAGGATGTGCAGCCACAAGTGCTGAAGATGCTTTATCACAATCTTACAATCGTGATGAGACTGATGAGTTTATTTGTCCTACGGTTATTGTAGAAAATAGTAAACCAGTTGCGACAATAAAAGATAACGATGCAATATTTTTTATAAATGCTAGAAGTGATAGGGCCAGAGAGATTACTAAGGCATTTGTACAAAAAGATTTTAATAAAAAAAATAAAGGAGCTTTCAGACGTACTAAAACTCCACAAAATACTCGTTTTGTAGCTATGACTGATTTCGGTCCAGACTTAGATAGTGTTATGACCGCTTTCCCTTCTCCTGATTTGGTTGATACATTGCCAATGGTCTTAAAAGATAAGAGACAGTTGTATATTGCTGAATCAGAAAAATATGCCCATGTTACTTATTTTATAAACGGTGGTTACGCCGATCATGTTGCTGGTGAAATTAGGATGAAGATAGAATCAAAAGATGTTTTGAATTATAAAGAAAAACCAGAGATGTCCGCAATTGAGATAGCAGATGAAGTTATTCGTTATTTAGATAATATAGACTTTGTTTGTGTAAATTTTGCTAATGCGGATATGGTAGGTCATTCTGGTGATTTTATGGCCACACAGAAAGCTGTAAAAACAGTTGATAGTTGTGTGGGGAAAATATTAGGGGTTCTATTGGAGAAAGATGGGCAGATGTTGATTACTGCGGACCATGGTAATGCTGATCAGATGATAGATTTGAAGACAAAAGAAATGATGACAGAACATACTATCAATCCAGTACCCTGTATTTTTATTGCTAACGATGTTAAAGGTGTAAAAATGAAGAACGGAATTTTAGCTGATATAGCACCAACAATTTTAAAAATGATGAAAGTAGAAAAACCAAAAGAAATGACAGGGCGGAGTTTAATTTAAGGTACAAGAAACAAGAGACAAACAAAATACAATAATCAAATTACAAAATTTTGAAAATTGTTATTTGAGATTTGTTTGTATCTTGTATTTTGGAAATTTTAAAATAATTTATGAAAAGACCTAAGCCATTAGTTTTGGCAATATTAGATGGTTGGGGAGTAGCACCTGATCATGAGGGTAATGCGATCTTGAAAGCCAAGACGCCCAATTTTGATAAATTTATTCGCGAATACCCGGTGATGACTCTAAATGCTTCTGGAAATGAGGTTGGTCTTATGTTTGGTGAGATGGGAAATTCCGAAGTAGGACATTTGAATATTGGGGCTGGGCGTGTTTACTATCAGACATTACCTCGCATAAATCGTGAAATTACTGATAAAAGTTTTTTTGAAAATAAAGCTTTGCTTGGTGCTACAGACCAAGTTAAAAAAAATAAATCCGCACTACATATAATAGGTTTAGTCAGTCCTGGCAATGTTCATGCTAGTCAGGAACATCTTTATAATTTGCTCAAGCTTTGCAAAAAAGAAAAAGTAAAAGAAGTTTATATCCATGTAATTTTGGACGGTCGTGATACTACCCTTGATTCAGGAATTGATTTTGTAAGGGCTTTGAAGAAAAAAATAAAAGAATATGGACGTGGGAAAATTGCTTCCGTTTCCGGACGTTTCTATGCTATGGATAGAGATAATCGTTGGGACAGAGTAGAGAAAGCCTATAATGCTATGGTTTTGGGTCAGGCTGAGCAATATTTTAAAGATGCAGAAGATGCAATTGAGGAATCTTATAAGAAAAAAGTTTATGATGAAGAATTTATTCCTGTGGTAATTGGTAAAGAAGGTAAACCAACTTGCACGGTAAATTCTGGTGATTCTGTTATATTTTTTAATTATCGTCCTGACAGGGCAAGAGAGCTTACCAAAGCTTTTGTCTTACCTGGTTTCTCTAAGTTTGATCGCGAATATATAAAGAATTTGAATTTTGTAACTATGACTGAGTATGAAAAGGAATTACCAGTGACAGTCGCTTATCCGCCACAAGTTGTTAACAATTGCTTGGCCGAAGTTTTGAGTAATAACAATCTGAAACACTTTCATATTGCCGAAACTGAAAAATATGCTCATATGACTTTTTTCTTAAATGGTACAGTAGAAGATCCTTTTCCGGGTGAAGAGCGCAAAATTATTCCATCTCCAAAAGTTTCTTCTTATGACCAGGCTCCAGAGATGTCTGCCCCAAAAATAACCAAAGAAGTTATCAAAGCAATTGAATCTGATAAGTATGATGTAATTTTATTAAATTATGCCAATGCTGATATGGTGGCACATACTGCGAATATAAAACCAGCTATGAAAGGTATTGAAGAAATTGACAAAGGTATTGGTAAAATTGCAGACTATGTATTAGCAAAAGATGGGGTTTTACTCATTACGGCTGACCATGGTAATGCCGAAGAAATGATAAATTTACAAACAGATTCTAAATATAAAGAACATAGTACCAATCCAGTACCATTTGTTATTGTTGGTAATAAGTACAAAGGTGAAGCCGGTCCCACGGGTGATCCAATTGATGGAGATTTGAGCCTAATGCATGCGGTTGGTATGTTGGCAGATGTGGCACCGACGATGTTGAGTATTTTAGGTATTAAACAACCAGAAGAGATGACAGGCAGATCTCTGATCTAGTTTATTGGTTCAGTTGCTTATTGGTTTATTAGTGTTTTTCTATGAAGAAAAATAATAAACAATTAAACCAATAAACTAATAAACATAAAAACTGTGGTTTAGCACAGTTTTTTGTTTTTCAACTTAGTTTTTTAAGCACCTATACTTTTTCTAATATATTCTACCACTTCTTCTTCCACCTGCTTTAGGCTTTTGCCGGCAATAATTGCAGTGGCTTGTTTTTTGTCACCATTTGACTGATAAGGCTTTAGGAGCTCAGAGGCATTGAAATCTTTATTAGTGTCAAGTATTATTTTGACAGCTGATTTTTGATCAGCCAGGCTATCTTCATAAAGCAATAAAATTAATTTGGCTTCTGGTGAATTGCTAATTAATTCATCTACAATTTCGTGTAGATCATTTGAATTGGCACCTGAGCGAATTAAATCGTCACGAGTGATAATTGTCCAAACCAGACCAATATTTTTGTCATATTGTAGATGCGACAAAGCTTGCCCCCATAATTTCAAAGTAGACAAACTACGGGTGCGATATAGATTTTGGACAATATAATCCCGGTCAGCTCCTAGGTGCATCAATTTACTTGCTAAATGTAAGGTTTGAGGCTTTACATTGCCAGTTTTGAAACTGCGGGTATTTACAATCATACCAGTGAGTAGGGAGGTAGAGACTTCTTCACTAATATCTTCCTGCTTCCAGTTATCAAACAAATTAAATAAGATTTCTGCATTAGAAGTTGCAGTAATATCTGTAATGTTTATGTGACCAAAGTGAGAGTTGTTTGGATTATTATCAATGTTTACTATTGGGCATTTATAAAAAAACTCGGTATTGTCATGATAGATTGAACCGAGCCGTTCTAAATCCTGTGTGCCAATAGTAAAAATAATATCATACTTAAAATCTGATTGGGCTGTACGTATATCTTCTTTTGAAAAATAGTTTTGTTTTGGTGTTATAAAAATTCTGAGTTTATCATCTTTATTATCATAACTAAGTTCATGTACTCCAGTTTTTTTGGTGTCCACTGTTATAATGAATTTTTGTAAATGGTCCAAGGTGGATTTTATCAATTTAGTTTTTTTGATAAATTTTAGTTGATTTGGAATTTCAATATTCTCACATGCTACATCCGCACGTTTTCCTTGTTTTTGTAAGAATACCAAAAGAGCGATAGAACTGGTAAGTGCATCACCTTTGTCGTTTTTTGGAAAACTAATAAGAATATTTTTCTTATCTTCCAAAATTTTATTCAGTTGTGATGCGTAATCTTTCATATCTTGAAACATTTAAACAGAACAACACACGGCCTACGACCTAAACACTTAAACAAATTTAGTACTTACCATGGTAAGTACCATGGTAAGTACTATTTTGTATTTTGGTATTTGGAATTTTATTAGACATTAGAAATTAGATAAATTAGACATTGAATAATATCTTCTCAAACACTCAAATCTTTCAAATTATATTTGGTCATTTTCATCGCACCAAAATTTGATGCTATGAGTATGACCCCTCCTTTCTCCTTAGTTTTTCGGGGTCTTGTCTTCATTTTTTCCCCTCTTTGTGGTAGAGGAGGTGGGCCGAGATCACGGCCCCAGCTCCACATCGAAAGTCAGTTTTTCCAGAGAGCAGAATAAAACCGACCATGTTACACACCTTGTCCCACAGGGTGGGCCCCCAGACGATTATCTCTTTCGAATATTCGTCCATTTCTTCAACTCCTTGTTCAGTCGGCGGGAAACCCACCAGGTTGTGAACCCCAGCACAATGACTTCAGTGGCAAACAGAGCCACCTGATCAACGTTGGGGAGCGAAACAAAGAACGTTGAGACAGCCAAGAGGGTCGTGATGAGCCAAAAGCTCAAAATGACTCCCAAACGGGTGAGTCTCATTAGTATTTCCATCTCCCCCTCCTATAGTTAGGGAATAGATCATTATACCAAGTATACGCTTTTCTGTCAACCCGTCCAAAATTTGGTGATGTGGGTAACTTTTTTGCTAAGATTAGCTGATTTAAATTGAGTGTTTAACGCTCATTTGATGGATTTTAGCCGGGCAGGCAAAGCCAAAAAGATATTAATGTGGATAAGAATTTGGCTAAAACTAGGCACTTCTTGCATTATTTGGCAGAATCTAGTAAACTATAGTTGATAATGAAGATTTAGATATTTGAATATTATTTTATGAAAGAATTACCAAAGGCATACGAAGCGTCAAAATATGAAGATGATATTTATAAGCTCTGGGAAGAGTCTGGTTTTTTTAATCCTGATAATCTTGAAGGTGAACCATATTCAATAATGATGCCACCGCCAAATGTGACTGGTGTGCTTCATCTTGGTCATGCCTTGGAGAATAGTCTTATGGATGTGATGACGAGATATCAGCGCATGCAAGGCAAAAAAGTTTTGTTACTTCCAGGCACTGATCATGCTGCTGTTGCTACTCAGGCCAAAGTTGAGAAAGATATGGTAAAAAGTGGAATTAAGAATCCTCGTGAACATTTTGGACGCGAAGGTCTTTTGGAAAAGATTCGTGAATATGCCGAAAATTCAAAATCAACTATTTTGAGTCAAATTAAAAAAATGGGTACAAGCTGTGATTGGAGCCGGCTTGCCTATACTTTTGACGAAGACCGCAGTAAGGCAGTGAACGTAGTGTTTAAGAAAATGTATGATGACGGACTTATTTATCGTGGTTATCGTGTAGTAAATTGGTCAGTCAAAGGCCAATCAACTTGCAGTGATGATGAGCTTGTTTATATTGACCGTAAAGCAAAGTTTTATACATTTAAATATAGCAAAGACTTTCCGTTTACTATTGCGACAACCCGTCCTGAAACAAAACTTGGAGATACTGCAGTTGCGGTTAATTCAAAAGATAAGCGTTATAAAAAATATATTGGACAAATATTTGATGTAAATTTTTGTGGTGTTGATTTGAAATTAAAAATTATAGCAGATGAGCATGTTGATCCGGAATTTGGTACTGGGGCACTTGGTGTTACTCCGGCACATAGTTCAGTTGACTTTGATATGTATGAACGTAAAAAAGCTGAGGGTGATGAGATAGATTTAGTACAAGTTATTGGAGAAGATGGTAATATGACCTCTCGAGCTGGTGATGAGTTTGTGGGCAAGACTGCACTTGAAGCGCGTGAACTTGTAGTAGAAAAATTAAAAGCACAGGGCTTGCTTGAAGCAGAAGAAGAGTTAGATCAAAACGTTGGTACATCCGACAGGTTTGGAGATGTTGTAGAGGCATTACCAATGACACAGTGGTTTGTGGCTGTAAACAAAGAAATCCCTGGACGTGGCAAAACTTTGAAGCAATTAATGAAAGAAGCTGTAGAAAAGGGACATGGTGGAGATAAAAATCAAAAAGTTAATATTACTCCAGATAGATTTGAAAAAATTTATTATAATTGGATAGATAATCTACGTGATTGGTGTATTAGCAGGCAAGTTTGGTGGGGACATCAGATTCCTGTTTGGTATCGGCCCAAGGCCGACCAGCCTATGGCTGGTAAGACAGAAGAAATTTTTGTAGGTACAGAAGCGCCAGGGGGAGAAGGTTGGCAACAAGACCCAGATACATTAGATACTTGGTTTAGTTCTGGTTTGTGGACATTTTCTACTTTGGGTTGGCCAGAAAAAACCAAAGATCTAGAAAATTTTCATCCTACAAATTGGATGCAAATGGGGCATGAGATTTTATTTTTTTGGATGGCTAGAATGATTTTGATGTCTACTTATTTGCTAGACGAGGTTCCTTTTAAGGATGTGTATATCCATGGAATGTTACGCGATAAAGATGGTAAGAAATTTTCAAAATCAGCCGACAATGGAATTGATCCACTTGAAGTAATAGAAAAATATGGTACAGATGCACTTAGATATAGCTTGATAAGTGGAATAAGCCCAGGAAATGATTCTAAATTTTATTTAGAAAAAGTTGATGGCGCTCAACATCTAGTTAATAAGTTTTGGAACATGAGTCGCTTCATGTTAATGAATATTGATCAACCGAGGACTGATATTAAAAAACCAGAGGCAAAGACTTTGAGTGACAAATGGGTTTTAGAAGAATTGGGAAATATTAAATATAAAGTAAAAAATGGTTTTGACGCTTATAATTTTTCTTTTGCTAGTGAACAGCTTCGTGATTTTACATGGAGTGAGCTCGCAGATTGGTATTTGGAAATTTCTAAGATCGAAGGTGATAAAAGTGAAATTTTAAATTATATCCTAAATACAATTTTAAAATTATGGCATCCATTTATACCATTTGTTACGGAAGCTATCTGGCAAGAAATTTATGAAGAAGAATCAATGTTGATGGTAGAAAAATGGCCTGAAACAAAAGAAAATATTGAATATACTGATGTTAATGTTGATTTCCATGGTATTAAAAGAATTATTACAAATATTCGTTCACTAAAATCAGATTATAAAATTGATCCGGTGAAAAAACTTAGTGTTGTAATTTCAGCTGGGGATAAGAAAGAAGTACTTGAAGAAAACAAAGAAGTGATAAAAGGATTAGCCCGTCTCGAAGAATTACAAATAAACAAATCAACCAATAAACCATTAAACTCAGTAGGTTTTGTAGAAGGTGGGGTTGAGGTTTTTGTTGATCTAACTGGCATAGTTGATTTTGACAAAGAAAAAAAGCGTCTGCAAGATGAGATTAGTAATCTACAAAAATATACAAAAAGCTTAGAAGGAAAATTATCTAACGAAGGTTTTATCGGTAGTGCACCGGAAGAAGTGGTAGCCAAAGAAAAAGAAAAACTTGAAGAAGGGAAGATGAAGTTAGAAAAATTAGATGGGCAGTTAAGTAATTTGAATTAATTTTTTCAGTATGTCCGAATTACACGAAGCACATGTAAAGGAGCACGAAATATATTTAGAAGAAGAAAAAAAAGAAAAAGAGAAGTTTTTGGGCCAAATAAAAAGATTTGAGGAAGAGCTAGTCCCCATGATTAGAGATTTTTTTTCAAGTGAAGACGATAATGTTTTTGTGCAAATACAGGGTTTATTGAAAGATTTAAAGTTTTTGGACTCTGAGTCATATCTGAAATTAAGTAAAAATGAGTTGGATCCACAATTTATGCATGATCTTACCAACTTTGCTTCTCCTACCAATGGGTTTCGAAGACTTTTGATTGAAAATAGTGAATATACTTTGGAAAAAAAGAAAAAAATATTAAATTTTTTTTATGAAAATAGTTTACCTTACTCAATGGTGATGGAAGATCTGTTGTCACGGGATGAAGATGGCGATATTCGAGATGATGTAGAGAGAAGAGCAATGGATTTTGAAAGCGTTTCTACTTGTCTTGGTGTTTTGTCGGAGAGTAGGGGGATGAAAGGTTTAATAAAAGAAAAATTTAAATTTAAAGATATTGACGCATCTTCTCTGTTACAAGAAGATGAAGAGGTTATAACCGTTCCTGGTGACATTGTTAATAGTTTAATGAATATGGTGAGGAATTCTTGCACAGAGAGAACTGTGGCGAGCTCAGCTGAGGTTGATATAAAAAGAGATGGTGGCCATATAGTTTTTAGAGTTATTGATAATGGAAAGGGAATGGCTCGCCAGCATTTGGAAAAAGGCTATGCTGAAACTGGCTATGTTTTTGATAAAGGCAGGCAAAGTTCAGGATCTAATAGTACCGGTTTAGGACTTGCCGACATGGATAAAAGAATTACGTCTTTAGGTGGCATATTACGTGTGGCTAGTAAAAGAAAACTTTCAAAAGAAAAAAATGGTGGGCAAGTAAATTTTACAACTGAAACAGGTGAAGAAAAATTACCAGATATAGAATTGGGAGAAGGTCAGTCAACTATTTTTGAAATAAGATTACCAATTACCAAGAAAAAATAATTAAAATTTTATGAAAATAAATACAGATCCAAAATTAATTGAAGAGGTTTTGACTAGATCAATTGATACTATTTATCCTAAAAAGGAAGATTTTAAAAAATTACTTGAGTCTGGTAAACAGCTAATTATTTATATGGGTATTGATCCGACTGCGACCTATGTTCATCTCGGTCATGCAACCAATTATATTATTTTAAAAAGACTACACGATCTTGGCCATAAAATTATCGTGTTAGTAGGAGACTTTACTGCTAAGATTGGAGATCCAAGTGACAAGGACGCGGCTCGAAAGCGTTTGACTGATGAAGATGTAAAAGAAAATGTAAAAACTTTTAAAGATCAGATTGGAAAGATTTTGAATTTTGAGGATAGGGAAAATCCGATTGAGTTCAAATTTAATTCTGAGTGGCTGGCAAAACTTACCTTTGAAGATGTGGTAGATTTAGCATCTAACTTTACAGTTCAGCGCATGCTTGAGAGGGATAATTTTGAAAAGCGAATTAAGGAACAGAAACCTCTATATGTTCACGAATTTTTTTATCCGTTAATGCAGGGCTATGACAGCGTGGCTATGGATGTGGACGTAGAAGTTGGTGGAACTGATCAAACATTCAACATGTTGGCTGGTAGGACACTTTTAAAGAATTATAAAAATAAAGAAAAGTTTGTTATTACTACTACACTTTTGGAAAATCCAGTTACTGGCGAGAAGCTTATGAGTAAGAGTTTGGGTACAGGAATTGGATTAAATGAATCTCCAAACGAGATGTTTGGTAAAACAATGCGCATGCCAGACGAAGCAATTGTTCAGGTGTTTATTGATTGCACATACAAGACCATGGAAGAAATTAATGAGATGAAAAAACAACTTGAGAGCGGTGCAAATCCAAGAGATTTGAAAGTTGCTTTGGCAAAAGAAATTGTAAAGACTTATTACAACGAAGAAGAAGCTGAGAAAGCAGAAGAGTATTTTATAAATACATTCAAAAACAAAGAAACCCCAGACGAAATTCCAGAATTAAAAACAAGTTCAAATAATATTGTAGATGTATTGGTCGAATCAAAAATCTGCAAAAGCAAATCAGAAGCCCGCCAGATGATTGAACAGGGTGGTGTAAAGGTGAATGATGAAAAAGTTGATTCGATTGAATTAGAAGTTAAATCTGGTGATGTGGTGCAGAAGGGTAAACGTTTTTTTGTAGAAATTAAATAATATTTACGGATTACGGATAACCCTGATTTACGGATAAAAGAATCCGTTAAAATTAGTTAGATTCGTTTAATCAGTGTTCTATTTCATATGTTAGAAATAATAGAAAAACAATTAAAAGACCTACTCAAAAAAGCTGGCGTAAAGAGCGAGATTGAGTTTTCAAAACCACCGAAGGTAGATATGGGTGATGTTGCGTTCCCATGTTTTGGTTTGGGTGGAAACCCAAAGGAAGAAGCAGAGATAATTGTTGATAAGATTAAAAGATTAGAAGACTGTAAGATTATTGGCAAAGTGAAAGCTTTTGGTCCTTATGTAAATTTTAACTTGCGAACTTGCGAACTTGCGAACTTGGTACTTGATGAAGTGGGTAAAAAAGATTATGGTAGCAATAATATTGGCAAGGGCAAGAAAGTTTTAATTGAGTATCCAAGTCAAAATACACACAAAGAATTTCATATAGGCCATTTTCGCAATGTTTGTATTGGTAATTCTTTAGTTCAACTTTATCGCCAGAGTGGTTACAAAATGATCCCGATGAATTATGTAAATGATTTTGGTCGGAATGTAGTAAAGTCTCTGTGGTATATGCAAAAATTCGGAAAGCAACCTGAGGGAAATAAGCAAAAGTGGTTGGGTGAGATTTATGCAGAAGCAAATAAATATATTGAAGAGCACAAAGAAGAAGTGACACTAGAATTGGATAAACTGCAAACAAAACTTGAGGCGCGTGATTCAGGGGTTATGAAACTTTTTGAAGAGACAAAAAGTTGGAGCGTCGACGGGTTCAAAAAAATAATGGATGAATTGTTGGTAGAACATGATTCAATTATTTATGAAAGTGAGGTAAAAGATCGTGGTCAGGAGATTGTTGATGATTTATTAAAAAAGAATATTGCTGAGGTGGGGGAGAGAGGGGCAATTATTATTAATCTAGAAAAATTTGGGTTAGATATTGCATTGCTTCGCAAAAGTACTGGTGGTGGATTATATCACACCAGTGATTTGGCTTTAGCAGAAAAGAAATTTAAAAAATATAAAGTAGAAGAAAGTATTAACATTACTGGTACAGAACAAAATCATTATTTCAAACAACTTTTCAAAATTTTGGAGCTAAATGGCTTCAAGCACAAGATGACCCACATTGGTTACGGATTGGTAAATCTACCGAGTGGCAAGATGAGCTCTAGAGCTGGTAATGTTATTTTGTATGAAGATTTGCGAGATGAAGTTTTTACTAGTCTAAAAAAAGAGACAACAGATCGCCATTCAGATTGGAGTGAAGAGCAGGTAGAAAAAACTGTATATGTTTTGACCCAAGCAGTTTTGAAATTTACCATGCAAAAGCACGAGTCAAATAAAATTATTACTTTTGACATGAAAGAGGCAATGAGTTTTGAGGGTTATAGTGCGCCTTATATTTTATATGCAGTAGCAAGGATAAATAGTTTGTTGAGAAAGGAAAAAGGAATAAGGAATAAGGAAAAAGTTGATACTAATTTGTTAGTACAATTAGAAGAAAAGAAACTGCTATTATTAATGGGGGAATACAGTGAAGTGGTGGAAAAGGCGTTGGAAAATTACAATCCATCAACTATTGCCCGGTATTGTTTTGAACTTGCTCAAGCTTTTAATGATTTTTATAACAAGCATAGTATTTTAAGTGCAGAAGATCAGGATCTGGTTAATGTTCGTCTGACTTTGAGTGGCGCGGTTGGTCAGGTCTTGACAAGTTCCCTAAAATTGTTAACAATAGAGGTGGTAGAGGAAATGTAAAACACTAATCAGCTTACTAATTCACACTAGTGGTGTTGGTTGGTGATTCGATTAGTGTTTTTTTATTTAAATAAGAATTACCTTACTCTCATTTTGGTCATTTTTTGCCTAAAATGAGGGTAAGGTACCTTCCAATTTTCCGTTACGACGGTAAGGAGTAAGAGATGAGTAGAGTGTTTGCGCCTCGTCGTCCGGGCAATTGGGCGGAACGTAGTTGGCGGCGGGTGGCCTTTTTTGCTCACGCCAACGAGGTTGGACACCTCAGCACTATCCTCATGCAGAGGAGAGCTGAGGAGTATGGTATCCAGTGGCCGAAGTCTGGGAGTGACGACCCTGGGATCTTGCCCTGGCTCTCTTTCCCCGTGGTGCCTCCGGCACATTCGGGCGCAGATCCGGTATGGTGTGACTTCTATGTCGTCATGGATAATGCCTCCATGTTTCTGCGGAGAGCGTTGAATCGTGGTGATGACACTGCCTACCAGTGGGTTGAAGCGGGTGCTTTGGCCGCACTGGCTGAAGCTCAGGCGGATGGTGTTCCTCTGACCATTGGTTGGGGCGCCTACACAAAGGTTGCCACCAATCACGGTGTGCGTTTTTTGGAACGGCATCCTGACTTACAGGATCAGCTCTCCACCACTCACGGTGATGCTGGACCGGTGGGTCTTCTGCGTCAGGCTATCCGTCTGGCAGGTGTCGCTCCTGGATTTCGAGTTTCTGTTCTCGGTGCTTATGGTGCTATCGGAGCCGTGGTTTCTCGTGCTCTGGTGGCCTTGGAAGCTGGGAGTATCACACTCGTCGGCAAAAAGGACAAGGACGGAGAGACCAAGAATTGGCAGCGTCTTGAACGTCTGGCTATGAGCGTTTCTGGTCTCGTGCCGAGACACCAGACGACTGAAGTTCTGATTCACCAAGACAGTACCATGGTCTGTAAAGATCATCAGAGTCAGCTGGTGATCGTGGCCACTTCGGGATCGCCAATGCTTCCGGAGCATGTCCTGCCGGGTACACTGATCCTCGATTTGACTACACCTGCGGCTTGTCAGCCGAACCACAACTGGCAGGATCGATTGGTGCTCACTACGGGCTGTGGTGAGTTTGACTCGTCTGTCATCACTCGCGATTTTGGAGTTATTGCACGGGAACGGATTTTGGATGTGGGTGCTGGCGGACCTCGGATCATCTGGGGTTGCAAGGGTGAGGCAATCACTCGTTCCGCCTTCGGATGGCATGGTCATCTGGTTGGTCAGGCTTTTCCGCTTGAAGAAGTGGATTGGTGTGACCGACACTGTGCCCTAATCGGTCTCAGACCACAGCCACCAGTGTCATTCGACACCCCTGTGTCTCACAGGGAAGTGCGGGAATTCGTCGCTCGTAATCGGGACAATTAGGCGCTCCTGAGCGCCGGTGGTTCGCATCTCTGCAATGGAGATGTGTGCTCAAACTACTCGCCTCGGACCATTCGGTTCCGGGGCGCTGTGTTTTATGGTATAATATAGTAAACAATTTTTTATGATTATAAATATTTATTCTATTCTACCACTAACCTGTGCATTGTTCGTTGCTTTTTTGGGGTTGTTTGTGATTTTTCGTGATCCGAAGTCTCGTATGACACAACTTCTTTTTGGTTTTAATGTCTGCATGTTTTTTTGGTTGTTTGGTACTTTTATGATGTTTGCATTACGTGATAATGAAGTAGCGGCTGTTTTTTGGGATAGGTTTATTTATATAGGTGTGGTTTTCATGCCAGCTTTTATGCATCATTTTAGTCTGCTGTTTACTGGTCGTGTTGGACAACAAAAAAACTTATTGAAGATAAATTATTTTCTAGCTTTTGTTTTTTTGATACTTAGCCGTACACCTTATTTTGTAGATGGCCTACACTATTACTCTTGGGGGGTACATACTCAAGCCAAGATACTCCACACAGTTTTTATGGTATATTTCTTTCTTATGGAAATTGTTGCTGGTGTGAATCTTTGGCGTTATTATCAAAAGGCTAGAGAGAAAGCATTGCGCTCTCAGATTATTTATGTGGCACTTTCTTTTTCAATAGTTATATTTATTGGAGGACTAACTTATTTATTTGCTTATGGAATTGATACTAAATTTCCCTTTACTTACGTTACAGGCTTACTTTTTCCTCTAATGTTATTCTATGCCTTGGGTAAACATCATCTTTTTGGTACAAAAGTTATTGTGACAGAGATATTTGTTGGTTTGGCAGAATTTTTTATGGTCATGCAGATATTTTTTTCCAAGTCTATCTGGGACGTAATTATTCGTACCATTTTTTCTATAATAGTTGCTGTTTTCGGGGTCTTGCTGGCCAGGTCAGTTCGTGCCGAAGTTAATCGTCGTGAACAAGTAACAGAACTAGCCCACTCTTTAGAAAAAGCTAATTTGCGTCTTCAGGAAATAGACAAACAAAAAACAGACTTTCTTTCAATTGCTTCTCATCAGCTTCGAACCCCGCTTTCTATTGCTAAAGGGTATATAGAATTAATTCAAGATGGAGCTTATGGTGAGATTACAAAAAAAACTAATGAAATCTTGAACATAATGAACGAAAGTAATGAACACTTGGTAAAGCTTGTTGATGAGTTTTTAGATATTACTCGTATTGAACAGGGTAGGACAAAATTTTCTTTTGTTAATTCTAGTATTAATCATTTGGTTGAGGGTGTTACAAAGGAACTTAGTGCTCGCGCAAAGGATAATAATCTAAGGCTTACATTTAAAAAACAAAAAGAACTTGCAGATATACATATGGACGAAGAAAAAGTTCGCCACGTAGTATTTAATTTTGTAGATAATGCTATAAAATATAGTGATAAGGGGACTATAACAGTTTCTACAGAAAGGGAAAAAAGAGGAATTACAGTCAGGGTGAAAGATAAGGGTTTTGGTTTTGGAAAAGAAGATGACGCTAATTTTTTCCAAAAATTCTATCGTGGCAAAAATGTTGAAGGAACCAATGTTACGGGCACAGGTTTAGGGCTTTATGTTTGTCGCAAATTTATTGAATCTCACGGTGGACATGTCTGGGCAAAGAGTCGTGGTCTCGGAAAGGGGAGCGAGTTTGGTTTTTGGATACCCTATGGCAAAAAATCAATAAAAAAAGCCAATAAAAACATAAAGTAGTTAGTACTTGATTTATTAATTTTAATATTGTATTATATATACTATAATTTTTAAAAGAATAAAACTATGTTTCAAAAGCCTACTTCAGAAAAAACTTACCAGCCAAATCAAGAAGAAAAACACAATTCAAACCATGATGACGTAGAGACAGTGGTAGGGCCCTCAGTAAAGGTGGAGGGTGATTTTGCTTCCGAGGGTAATATCGTAGTAAAGGGTACTGTCTCAGGTAGTGTGAAAACTAGTAAGTTATTAACAGTTGAAGATGGTGCTAAAATTTTTGCTAATATAAGTGCTGGTTCGGCAATTATTTCTGGTGGTATAAAGGGTAATGTAAAGGTATCGGGAAGACTAGAAATGACCGAGACAGCACAGATTCAGGGTGATGTTAGTTGTGATGTTTTGAGTGTAGCTCCGGGAGCTTTGATTTTTGGAAAAATAACCATGAAGGGGATAAACTTAAAAGACGAAGGTTCTGATAAACAAGATAAAAAAAGAATTAGTTTAGGTCGTACAAGATCTAAAGATGAGGAGGAAAAAGAGGCGGGTGAATAATTAAAAGTTTTGTAAAAAAAACCGCCATATGTATGTTTATCTCTACGACAATTTTTTGCGTGGGAAGAAGTATGACTCAACCGTCAAAGCAATGGAGACTAGGTTGACAGATTTTGGTATAGCTGGTAAGATAATCCGGCTACAAAATTTTACAGACTCAAAGGCTATTATAGAAGATGAGATTAAAAAGGGTGTTTCTGGCATTGTAATAGTTGGAAATGATGCAACATTTGGACATGTGTTATCGCGGGCAGCCACCTGCGATGTTTTATTTGGTTTTTTACCAATAGGCTCGGATAATCAGATAGCTGAAGTGCTTGGTATTCCAGTTGGGGTAGACGCATGCGATGTTTTATCCAAGAGACGAAAGGTAAAGTTAGATGTGGGTTGGTTTAATAATAGATATTTTGTATCTAAGCTTCATATTCCACCTAGCAAAATTACAGTGGAATACGATGAGAAATTTAAAGTCTCTACAAAAGATAAGGTTGAGCTAGTAGTATGTAATTTACAGCCGTTTGAATGGAAGGGAAAGGGTTCAAAGACACATGTAATTCATCCTCAAGATGGTAAATTAGAGGCTTTCTTACGTCCTGTAGCAGGTAGGGGAATATTCAAAGAAAAATATGAAGATCCAAGTATTTTTCCTTTTCAAGAAATGATAGTAAGCTCCAGAAAGCCTTTCATAGTAGAAGCTGATGGTAAACAATCTAAAGAAACAAAAATTAAAATTAAGTTAACTAGAAAGAGGATTGAGATGGTGGTAGGGAAAGAACGTAGGTTTTGAGGAGTGATTTTTTTATTGGTTATTTAGTTTGAATATGAAAAGTATCGGGTACAAAAATACAAAATACACGGAATAAAATACAAGTTTTTTTACATCTTTGTATCTTATTCCATGTATTTTGTATCTTGTTCATGCGCGGGTGGTGAAATGGTATACACGCTACCTTGAGGTGGTAGTGCTGAAAGGCGTGGAGGTTCGACTCCTCTTCCGCGCACCAATACAAAATACAATATACACATATTAAAATACAAAATCCCTTCTCCGGTCTCCGGGGTATTTTTTGTTCGTCCCCTCCTTTCGAAGGAGGGGTGGTTCCGTCTGAAAGAACGGAGACGGGGTGGTTTGGTTCTATGGGGTTGACAAAACCCCCAAAATGTGCTATAATACATTAGCTCATTACATAGTGGATGACAGCCTTTTGTTTGCTTGTTTCAAGCATCAGAGGGAGGAAAGTCCGGACTTTCATCCCGATTTATCGGGATAAAAAGGTAGCGGGTAACACCCGTCGGTCGTGAGACTTGAGATGCGAGCAGTGACGTGCTAGACCGAAAGGTTGAGCAATCCCAACCTAGTTGGGAATAATCCTGTAGTAATACAGGGGTGAAACGGCTAAATTCTTACCTGAAAGAAAGAGCAGCCCTTCGACTCGCTTCGTTCGCCCAGTGCAAGTTAGACTTGTATTGAGTGAATGAAGTTGAGTGGATTGGAAAAGTTAGCTCGTTTGAGCCAGATAGTAATATTTGGCCTAGAGAAATTGTCGTCGCCTTAGTTTGTCTTTGACAGGCTAGGGATACAAAATTCGGCTTATAGCTATGTGATGGGCAAATAAAAATATCCTTGAAATAAGGATATTTTTGTTTTTGGTAAATCCTGAGTGGTAGCGAAGGATCTTTTTTATCTGACATTTGCTTTGGTAATTAGCTAAATATATTACTCCATCTCGGGTGCTTTTACTTTTTGTAACCAAAAAGTAACAAAAAGTTCCGGGGGCAAAAAACTCGTGTTTTACCCATAGAATAATATATTATCTTGCCTAGCGAAGGACACTCAAACAGTTTTGCCCCCCAGGACCCCCGGGTGTTTTTGCATCATGACTACAGATAGTACAGAAAGGTTAGTTTTGTTGACTTTGGGGGTAGAATAAGCTAAAATATAACTATGTTGGTTAATTACTAAGCTAAGTTTTATGAAACGTTCAGAAATAATACTTATGATTTTAAAGGTCCCGTTGGACTTTTTGATGCTGATTTTGGCAGGGATATCTGCTTATTATCTGCGTTTTTCAGATTGGGCTGTAGCATTAAAGCCGGTAGTTTTTGAATTGACCTTACTTAATTTCATTGAGATCACCAGTTGGGTGGCTGTGGTCTGGATTTTTATATTTGCCCTTACTGGGCTTTATTCTACTGATCCAAATCGAAAATTATCACGTGATTTATCTAGAATTTTATTAGCTTGTTCGGCTGGCCTATCAGTGGTGGCATTGTATGTTATGTTTGCTCAGCTTCAGTTTGATTCTCGTTTTTTGGTGGCAGCTGGTTGGGGCTTTGCTGTTATTTATGTCGCATTAGGAAGAATTTTTATGCGCGGTGTTAAGGGTATTCTGTATCGGCTTGGTATTGGCTTGCGTCGAGTGGTAGTAATCGGATCGGAGAATTTATCTGGAGAAATAATTAATTCACTAGAAAACAGAAAAGAATTGGGTTATTTGGTGGTTGGTCATTTTAATAATTTTTCTCGTGATACTAAGAGTAAGTTAGAAAAAATAAAGTTTGATGAAATGATTTTTATAAATCCACGAGCTGATGAAAAAGAAACTTTAGCTGCTTTGAATTTTTGCGATCAACGTCATCGAGTTTTTAAATATAGCGCTGATTTGTTTTCTACCTATAGTGCCAATATGATTGTCAGTCCTTTGGCTGGAGTGCCTGTTATTGAATTAAAAAAGACACCACTTGATGGTTGGGGTAGGGTAGCCAAAAGAATTTTTGATATTGTGATGGGAATATTCGTAATAATTATCACTAGTCCAATTATGTTGTTATCAACTTTGATAATTTTGCTTGAAACTGGCCGGCCAGTGATTTATAAAAATGAAAGAGTTGGTATTCGTGGCCATAGGTTTTTTACTTTAAAATTCCGTTCAATGTTTCAAAGGGATTCTACTGGTTTGCAGTTTGGTTCGTCCGGAGAAAAAGCTGAGGAAGCTGAAAAAGAATTAATAAAAAAACAAAGCACACGCAAGGGCCCAATTTACAAAATTGCTGATGATCCTCGGGTTACAAAATTTGGTCGTTTTATTCGTCGCTGGAGTATAGATGAGTTACCTCAATTTTTTAATGTAATAAAAGGTGAGATGAGTATTGTGGGTCCACGTCCACACCAGCCACGCGAAGTAGAAAAGTACGAAGAAAAATATCGCAAGGTTTTCACTTTAAAACCCGGCATTACCGGACTCGCTCAAATTTCCGGTCGTAGTGATTTAGATTTTGAAGAAGAGATGAAGTTGGATGTATTTTATATAGAAAAGTGGGGCTTGTTGCTTGACGTAATAGTTTTTTTGAAGACACCGTTTGTTTTGTTTAAGAGAAGACGAGTGGTTTAAGAAAGTTTTGTGAATTTCTAATTTCTAATTCACCTAATTTCTAATAAAATGTCAAAGCTCAAATTTCAAATCAATTACAAAATATAAATTTCAAATGCTTTTGGATTTTAAAATTTAGATTTGAATTGACATTTGGATTTTGTCATTAGACATTTTATTAGAAATTAGACAATTAGGTGAATTAGATAATTAATCAATAATTATAGTTCTGCTATGAAGGTAGCATTAGTTCACGACTATCTCTCTCAAGACGGGGGAGCAGAAAGAGTTTTAAAAGCGTTTCATGAGCTGTGGCCTGAAGCGCCTATTTTTGTTTTGTTTTATGATAAGAATAAAATTAGTGGTTTTGAAGATGTAAAAATTAAACAATCGTTTATTTCAAAAATGCCTTTTGGTAAGACTAAATAACAATGGTATTTACCTTGGATGCCGTTAGCAACTGAGCGCCATAATTTACATGAGTTTGATGTGGTAATTTCATCCACTTCAGCTTTTGCTAAAGGAGTTTTAACCCGTCCTGATACTTTACATATTTCATACTGTCATACACCCACTCGTTATCTCTGGACTGACACCCATGAATACATTGAAGAATTAAAATATAATAGATTGATAAAAGCCTTTTTACCAAGACTTATTCATAAACTCAGGATTTGGGATAAGATGAGCGTAGATAGAGTAGACCATTTTATTGCTAATTCAGGAACTGTAAAAAATAGAATTCAAAAATATTATCGACGGGACAGTGATATTATTTATCCGCCAGTAGATACTCAGAATTTTAAAATTAGTGAAGAAGTCGGTGATTATTTTGTGACTGGTGGACGTTTGGTGCCTTATAAGAGATTTGATTTGGTAATTCAGGTGTTTAATCGTCTTGGTTGGCCTTTGGTTATATTTGGCACAGGACCAGAAATGAAAAAATTAAAAAAACTAGCTAAAGATAATATAAAATTTTTAGGAAGAATCGATGATGAGGAAAAAGCTCGCCTATTATCTACTGCCAGAGCTTTTATTCATCCTCAGGTGGAAGATCTTGGTATCACCCCGATTGAATCTATGGCCACTGGCCGACCAGTAATAGCTTACCCAGTCGGTGGAGCTGGTGAAACAGTTGTTCCAAATGAAACAGGAGTGTTTTTCAAAGAACAAACTTGGGAGTCCTTATTTGATACTGTTTTACATTTTAATCATGAGTTGTGGGATAGTGAAAAAATCAGAGCCAGAGCTGAAAAATTTAGTGTTTATAATTTTAAGGACAGAACCAAGCGCTATGTAGAAGACAGATACGAAGAGTTTAGACAAGGGATGGATCAGTGTGCTCTCGACATTCGTTAGCACGTTAAATGATGATATTAAATGCGATGCAAATATACGAATTCATACTAATTATACGAATACATTTCTAGAAAGGTATTCGTATAATTAGTATTATTAGTATGAATTCGTATATTTGCATCGCACCTATTAGTATTTATGAACATCGGAATAGACATTCGAAGTTTAATGAACAAACAAAGAACTGGCGTTGGAGAATACACTTATGAACTCTTAAATGCCATTTTCAAGAACGCTGACAATAATCAGTATTTTTTATTTTATAATTCTTACAAAGATGTGTCAGAGAATATTCCAAAGTGGGAGCATGACAATGTGCATTATGTTTGTACTCGTATGCCGAATAAGATTTTTAGTCTTTTGACATGGTTGGGATTTATTAGATTAGACAAACTCATTTTACGTCATCTTGAGCGAGGCTTGACCGCAGGGAAAGTTAAGTCGAAAGATCCCATACATAAAGAAGGGGATCCTTCGGTTTCGCTACGTTCCACTCAGGATGACGTAAAGTCATTGGATTACTTTTTTGCACCAAATTTAAACTTTTTATCATTATCAAAAAAGACAAAATTAATTTTAACAGTGCATGATCTGAGCTTTGAATTGTTACCAGAGTGTTATACTTGGAAAAGAAGATTGTGGCACAAGGTTTTGCGACCAAAAAAGATGTGCCGACGTGCAGATATTATCTTAACTCCGTCAGAAAACACTAAACGAGATGTGATGCGTGAGTGGGGGATTAAAGATTCAAAAATTAAAGTGCTTTATCCTGGTCTTTCTTCAGTGATCACTGATCATCGGTCACTAATCACTGATTTAAATTTAGCAAAACAAAAATATTCTTTACCCGAAAAGTATATCCTATATTTAGGAACGATTGAACCGCGAAAAAATATTCTGGGAATTATTCAGGCTTACAAAAAGAGTTCATTGTTAGGTGATGGCTATATGTTAATTATTGCTGGAGCTAGCGGATGGAAGAATGAAGAGATTTTTAAAACAATGGAAAATACTGCTGGTGTAAAATACATTGGCTATGTTGATGACAAAGATAAAACTGCACTTTATAAAAATGCTAGTCTATTTGTTTTTCCTTCACTTTACGAAGGGTTTGGTTTGCCAGTTTTAGAGGCTTTGGCTTGTGATATCCCGGTTATAACTTCGGATAGATCATCTTTGCCAGAAATTTTTGGAGATTATGCATATCTTGTTAATCCAAATAATGTAAATGAGATTAGTCGGGCGATGAGAGAGGTTTTAGGTGGTAAACGAGAGTTTATTAAGATTGATTTAGAAAAATTTGATTGGAACAAAGCAGCGAAAGAATTTTTGGACTTGACAAAACGCTAAAAGTGTGTTATTATATATTTATAATTAAGTTAAAGATTAATTTTTAACATTGTATTTATGTTTCTAAACAGATACAAAACATTGGTCCTCGCCTTATTTGTGGTAGGATTTTTTTGTTTTTTGGGGGGAATTAGCTCTGTAGGGGCTGTAGCAGAACTTACACCAGATGAGTGTTTTATGCAATCAGGTGAGGATTCTTGTTATGACGTCGCAGACGATAGTTTCGCAGAGGGCACAGGCCCAGCAGATCTGGCCATTACTGGCACAGTAAAGGTTGGTAATCAAGTTTCAGAGTGGGGTGGTACTATTACCTTGACCCCAGCTGATAGTTTTTTGGTGATTAATAATTCAGCCGCCTTTAACATTCATTATTCAGAAATAAATAATGGTGGGGCTGAAGCTTTATCTTACAGAAATGAAATTACTTTTAGTGGTAATATGGTTTCTCAACAGACAAATCGTTCTTTAGCTAGTTTAGCTTCAACTGAAGTTTGGACTCAGGCTTATTTTCCAATAGGTGATGGAAGTTACGAATTTGTTCTAACTTTGGATGCCGATGGTCAATTGAGAGAGGATAATGAAGATGACAATTTTGGCAGACTTACAATTAAGTTTTCTGGTTTTGGCGAAGAGGAAACAGAAATGTTACCAGCCACCAATGAAGCCAATGAGGGATCAGGATCAGTTCGTGAAACAGCACCTGTACCAACACTTATTTCTGAGCCGGTAGCTAATACCGGTGCTGGTAATGTTGGGACATCATGTGGTAATTCATCTGGTGGTGATGGTGTGTATAGTTTATGCAAAGGTGATACGCTTTATCATAATTTAGGTATTAAATTATATAATAGGGCTTATAATGGTGACGAATTAAAATTAACAGCCACTGGCTTGACTGATACTTACCTTAGGTTAAAATTAAATGCTCCTCTAACAGTTTATGATACTGATAGAGAACATATCTTGAGTCTTAAATATACAGGCAAGGATTCAGTCTATGGAGCTTATTTACAAGTTAGCCAAGAGGGCAAAGTTGATGCAAATGATGAGACTGTTCCAGCTGGCTCAACTGATTCAGGAGATGCTGTGTTACCAGCAACAAATGATAGTGTTACCGGTACTACTGATGAAGGTGCTAGAAGTTGTGAAGTTATAAAGACTGGTGGTAAAAGGGTAATAGCTTTTGGTGATAACAAGGTATATTATGTTTATGGTAATTATAAATACTGGTTTCCTAGCGAAGAAATTTATTTAAGTTGGTTTGATAATTTTAATGGTATTGATATTATCAGCCAAGCAGAGTTGAATGGTTATACTGCTGGGGTAAGTGTTTGTAAAAAGACTAGTGGAACTACCGGAGGTGGTGGTATGTTACCAGCTTATAACGAAGCTATTCGTCGTACTCCTAACACTAATGCTAGTGAGGCTACTGGAATGTCTTGTGGTAATTCAGAAGGTGGCGATGGTCTTTATAGCGCTTGTAAGGGAGATACAATTTATCATAGTAGTGGTCTAAAAATAATGGTTAGAGCTTATGATGTTTCTCAGGTAAAATTTCTTTTGTCAGGTGCTGATGAAACTTATGTCCGTGTTGACGTAGGTAAATCCATAGAAGTAATCAGCGCAGATGGTACATTAAATTTAAGATTAACTTACCAAGAAAAATCTGCTCAGTATGGTGCATTTGTCCAAGTAGTCACTTCATTAAATGAAGCTGTTGAGACAACATCAGATAGTTCTAGTATTCCTGCAGGTGAAGTTGATACAGATGGTTCAGCTGGTGAACCAAAAAGTTCTTCTGAACCAGTAGAAGTGGAGGCGGTTAGTGGTGTGGATATTGATTTTAAAGTATATGTAAATAATTATCCTGAACACCAAAATTATGCTTTGAGTCAGAATTTAGCTGGTGCTTATGTAAATATGTATTATGTAGATTTACAAAGCGATGGCATGTTCAAAGTTGGTGAGGCTGACATAAAAGGAACTGTGGTTCCAGCTGATGGTAGTGACGCAGTAGCAATATTTAATGTCGCTCCAGGCAAGATGGTTTATTTTGAAGGTTTCAAGACCTATGATAATGCCTTGCAAGGGGTTAACGATAAAATGGCTATAAATTGGTCAGCTCCTCCGTATAAGAATTTCAGTTCCAATGGTAGAGTTAAAAATAAACTTTGCCAAACTAATTTCTCTAATATAAGTGGTTATTTAAGTTGTTCTGACAATCTTAGTACTCCTTATATAGATTAATGCAAAAACAATCTTTAAAAGAAAGGGCTTCCCAGTCCTTTCTTTTTTTGTTATTATATAGAAAAGGATTAAGTAGTAAGGAATAAGGAAAAAATTACTCCTTACTCCGTACTCTTTACTCTTTATTCCTCAATCCTTAGTTTATGAAAATAGGAATAGATTGTCGCATGCTGGGATCAGGTTTTGGTCTGGCGCGATATACACAACAATTGGTAAGACATTTACTTGAAACTGATTTGGAAAACCAGTATATTTTGTTTTTTAGAAATTCTAATATCAAAGAATTTAAGGGGGATGATAATAGAAATGTTAAAATTGTTATTGCCGATATTCCGTGGTATTCTCTTGCAGAGCAGGTAAAATTTAAAAAAATTATAAAAAAAGAAGAAATAGCTTTGATGCATTTTACACATTGGAATGTACCTCTGTTTTACAATGATCCGTTTGTCGTAACAGTGCACGATTTAATCATGTATCACTATCCACGACCAGAAGCAACTACTTTGGGGCCAATTAAGTTTTGGATCAAAGATAAGTTGCATAGAATAGTTTTGAACCATGCTGTTAAAAAAGCTAAGCATATAATTGTGACTAGTGAATTTACCAAGCAAGATGTGCACGAGACTTTAGGAGTTGAGTTAGAGAAGATGACGGTGACATATCAAGCACCTTTTGAACAAGGATACAAGGATACAAGGATACAAGGATACAAAAGCGATTTTGGGATTACGAAGCCGTATGTTTTGTGTGTGGGGGCGGCTTATCCGCATAAGAATTTGGAGGGATTACTTCAGGCTTGGAAATTGGTGCAAGAAAAAAGTGATAATTATCAATTAGTGTTAGTTGGTAAGTCAGATTATTTTTATGACAAATTACAATCTGCAATCACCAATCTAAAATCTGCAATTTACTTGGGTTTTATTGAGGATGACGAGCTTGTTGAATTATATAAAAATGCTTCGCTTTATGTTTTTCCAAGCAAATATGAAGGTTTTGGTTTACCACCGCTTGAGGCCCAGCAATATGGTACGCCGGTGGTTTCTTCCAGTGCATCATGTTTACCAGAAGTGTTAGGGGAGTCGGCCTTGTATTTTGATCCTGATAATTTTGACCAGATGGCCGATGTGATTTATAAAGGATTGATAGACGAAAGTATTAGACACGAATTAAAACAAAACGCCCGCGAGAATTTACAGAGATTTTCTTGGGGTAAGTTGGCGGGGGAGACGCTTAAAATATACAAAAATTTTATATAATTTTTTGTATATTAATCCATGTATATTGTATTTTTAAAACCGTCCACATTATGGATGGTTTTTTGTTCCAAAAGAGGATTAGTTGTGGTATAATATAAGCATATAAAAACCCATAACTAAATTGGGTAAATTGTCGTTATACATGCTTGAAAGCGACTTAAAAAAGAAAAGAAAGTGTTCTGTTTGTCGTGAAGTTGGACATAATAAGAGTAAGTGTCCAGAAATGACAAAAACAGAACCTAAAACAATCACCCGGAAGAGTCCGATGGTGAATATTAGTGTTGGAAAATTACACAGAAGATCACCTCATGTGGTTAATTTGCGAGAAGAAAAAAAAGAAGATGTCTGGAGTAAGGTTGATGTTTATCAAGATAAGGCGGTCGCAAAAGAAGAGCGTCACGTGGTTAATTTGGCAGAGATGGTGAAAAAGGCGAATGCAGAATGCAGAATGTCGAATGTCGAATTGATACCCGCGGTGCACCCATCTGCGGTGATAAATGAGAAGATTAACATAAGGAAAGAGCTTAAAAAGATCACTATCAAGAAAGAAAGAATTAAATTTAGTTTGCCTAAATTAAATATCACACATCATTCGGCTCGGCTCATGACAGGTCTATCATCTATCGGCAAATTGCCGAAGAAAATTACAGTTGTTTTAAATGAAAAAGTTGTAAATGTTACTAATGATATTTCTTCTGCTTTCAATTTCAAACGTTTCGCCTATGGCATGGTAGCATTGTTTTTATTAGTAGCAATTCCTTTTCCAGCCGTTGGTTATTATAATAATGTAAAAGATACTGGTAATTTAGTTGTGGAGCAGAGCACCAATGCTTTTATGTCTTTGCAATCTTCTACTGTAGCGGCGCTTAATTCTAATTTGGATCAGGCACAATATGATTTGAATTTGGCTTTGGAATCATTTGGTAACGCGAGTTCTGTTTTGGAAAAAGAACATCGGGCTTTGCAATTTGTCGCCGGAGTACTACCTGTTATTGGTAAGCAAATCAAGAGTCGTCAGCATCTGTTAGTGGCTGGTCATCATTTAGCATTGGGTAACACTTATCTGGTAAAAGGAGTCAGGTCTTTAGAAGAACAAGAAGATCTAGCCTTAACCGATAAAATTAGTATTTTAGCAGCACATTTAAAAGGTGCTATTCCACAATACAAAGAAGCTTTGGAGGAACTTGGTGGAGTGGATCAAAAGTCTATTCCAGTAGAATATCAAGCTTCGTTTGATGATTTTAGATTATTGTTTACTGCTTTTGTTGATGATATGCAAGATATTTCTAATTTGGCAGAGACTACTGAGATGATTTTTGGTGGTAGTGAGTTTAGAAGATATTTATTAGTTTTTCAAAATAATAATGAAATTCGTCCGACCGGTGGATTTATGGGTAGCTTTGCAATAATGGATGTTCAAAAAGGAAAAATTGTAAATTTAGATGTTCCTGGTGGTGGAACTTATGATCTGCAAGGTCAGCTTGATACCTATGTAAAACCTCCGCTACCACTTCAGCTTATTAATGATCGCTGGGAATTTCAAGACGCTAATTGGTTTCCTGATTTTGCAGCTTCGGCTCAGAAAATGGCCTGGTTTTATGAGCACGGTCGAGGCGCCACAGTGGATGGTGTGATTGCCATTAATGCAACAGTGCTCGAGAGAATGCTCTCAGTCTTAGGTCCAATGGTAAGTGTGGATCATGGATTAGAAATTGCTAGTGATAATGCACTAGAAAATTTGCAATACGAAGTAGAGGTGGATTATGATAAAGAAAAAAATCAACCAAAAGAAGTTATTGGTGATCTGGCTCAGCAGTTTTTGGGAAGTATTGGTGATTTGGAAACCGTAGATGCTCTTAGACTTTTATCAGAATTAAATGAGTCTTTGCAAAATAAAGAAATTCAAGTATATTTTTCCGAAGCAGATTTACAAGAAAAATTAGCAAATTTTAATTGGACAGGTCAAATATTACCAACTTCAGAAGGACAGGATTATTTACAAGTTGTAAATACTAATATTCGTGGTCAAAAATCTGATGCCAAAATCGAGCAAAGAATTGAACATCAGGCTTTGATAGAAGCTGATGGAATTATTGTTGATACAGTGGTAGTTCACCGCAAACATACCGGTATTTCAGGGCAGGATTTTTATGGTGTTAATAATGTGAACTATATCAGGGTCTATGTGCCAGAGGGTGCCGAGCTAATAGACGCAGGAGGCTTTAATTACCCCCCAGAAGACGCTTTTGAGGTTCCAGAGGCCTGGTATGGGGATGATGAGGATTTGGCTCTCTATGAGCAAGAAACAGCGATTCATACGAAGACTGGCACCAGAATTACGAGTGAGTTTGGCAAGACTGCTTTTGGTAATTGGATGATGACAATGCCAGGTGAAACTAGTAGTGTATATTTTGTTTATCGCTTGCCTTTCAAATTAAATTTAAATGAAGCATTAGTTAGTGATGAAAAAATAAGTGACATTATAAAAGATTTTACCAGCGAAGAAATGGCTCGCTATAGTCTGTCTTTACAAAAACAATCGGGGATTGATAGTGGATTTTCTACACAGATTATCGCCCCTGATGGTTGGGAACCAATCTGGCAAACCAATGACGATATGGTTCTAGCTTCCAACGGCGCTGAGTTTGAGACTATCTTAGAAACAGACGAGGCTTTGGGTTTGGTGTTTAGGAAGAAGTAATGTCATAGATTTTTTAACACAGATTGTATAGATTATAAAATCCGATCACGATGTCGGATTTTTTGTCCCCTCCTTTCGAAGGAGGGGTGGACCCCGATTCGCATCGGGGGACGGCCTGCCCGCAAGGCCTTGCCACGCATGGCAGGCGGGGGTGGTTTGCTTCTACGGGATTACTAATCTAGTATTAATGCGAACACCACCCCCGCCTGCCATGCCTGGCACTGGCGGGCAGGCCACCCGTCCAGATCTCCATCTGGGCGAGGTGCCCATCTCAAGAGGGGATAATAAAACTCCCTTTCGGGAGTTTTTTGGTTCTGTCATTGCGAGGAGTCCTGATGAAATACAGGGCGACGCGGCAATCCCATACATAATTGGGGTAACTTGTGAAAAAAGTTTTGAGCATTAAAGAATGGGATTGCCACGTCGTGTATTCTCACTCCTCGCAATGACGGGATCAATCATACCTCACCACGCCTCTCTCAAAATTAACTTTATAATGTGCAATAGCCAACTTCAATTTGTGATAATCAAATTTACCGTTGAATTTTCTGTGTAGGGTTGCTAATTTGGCAGGAATGCCGTTTGCTTTTAGTTCTTCGGTAATTTTTTTTAGATCTGGTTTGCTAATAAATTTGGCAATATCAATATCATAGCCCTGTTCATATAGATCAGCCAAGTGGGAGTAAATAGTTTGTTCTTTTAAATTTCGTTCGCGAGCGATTTGGGCGACGGGCATGTCTTTTTGATAGTAAACATAAGTCATTTCTTGAGTTGTGCCTTGGGTTTTTTGACCGTCTTTGTCACGGGCTTGGACAAAATCGGCAATGGTAGAGATGAATTGCTTTCCATATGAATTATATTTTTTATCACCAACACCACTGATCATTTTCATTGTCTTTTCAGTCATTGGTTTGTTTGTTACCATAGCATCTAGAGTGGCATCATTAAATACCAAGTATGGTGGAATGTTTTGTTTTCTGGCAATTGTCTTTCTAAGTTCGCGCAGGATTTCAAACAGCTCTTCATCAGCACTCTGTCTGGCTGATTTTGGTCTGGCTTGCTCTTCTCGTTCTTTAGCTCGTTCTTCAATAGACGACAGTGTGACAAATTCAATTTTTTTATTACCCAATAATACTTCTTTTCCAAGCGGGGTAATTTTTAGGGTATAGTTTTGATCATAGGCAATATCAACTAGCCCCATATTTAGCATTTGCAATAAATAGTGTTGCCAATCGGGTGGAGTAATATCTTTGCCAGCACCGTAGGTTTTTATTTTGTCATAACCATTCATCAAAATTTCCTGTCTAGAAGAACCACGTAGAACATCAATTAATAAATTAGTACCCACATTTTCATTTAGCCTAAATATGGCTGATAAAGCTTTGCGAGCAATTTCAGTTCCGTCCATTAACTCTGGTGGATTTTTACAAACATCACAGTTATTACATTTTCCTTCCTTATGTTCACCAAAATATGAGAGTAAAATTCTTCGTCTACAAATTAATGCATCAGCATATTGTTGCATGCGTTCCAGTTTAGCAAGTTGCAAGGCTGGCTGACCACTTTCCATAGCAAATCTTCTCAATAATATCACATCAGCCATGGTATAAAACAAAACTGTCTCACTTGGCAATCCATCTCGTCCAGCCCGACCAATTTCTTGATAATATCCCTCAATATTTTTTGGTAAATTATGATGAATAACAAACCGGACATTCGACTTGTCTATACCCATGCCAAAAGCAATGGTTGCAACAATAATTTGAATGCGTCCATGGATAAAATTTTCCTGAGTTTTTGATCGGGTATGCGAATCTAGACCAGCATGATAGTGTGAGGCTGATACATTTTCTTGTTGTAAAGCTGAAGCGACTTTTTCTGTCTGTTTGCGACTAAGACAATAAATAATTCCAGAATCTTTTTTACGTTTTTTTACAAAATCAATTATTGCCTGCAATCTTTTTTGGGCGGGCAAGACTGTTAGTTCTAAATTTGGTCGATCAAAAGATGAAATAAATATTTTTGGATTTTCAAGACGCAATTGTATGACAATATCTTTACGAGTAATTTTGTCAGCCGTAGCCGTCAGAGCAATAACTGGAATATTTGGAAATTTGCTTTTTATCTGCCCGAGCTGAGTATATTCTTTTCTAAAGTCATGTCCCCAAGAAGAGATACAATGAGCTTCGTCAATTGCAAATAAAGAGATTTCAATTTTTTTTAAAAAGTTTTGAAAGGCTGGTGTGACTAGTTTTTCCGGCGAGACATAGAGCAACTTAATTTCTCCGTCCAAAACAGCTTGCTCTACTTCTTGTGTTTCAGTAGGGTCCAGTGAACTATTCAAGAAATTTGCTGCAATTCCATTTTCAATCAATCCTTCCACCTGATCCTTCATCAGAGCAATAAGAGGGGAGACAACAATAGTCACTCCAGGCAAAAGCGTGGCTGGAAGCTGATAACACAAAGACTTTCCACCACCAGTCGGCATTAGAACAAGACAATCTCGGCCCTTTAACACTGTTTTCACAATCTCTTCCTGTTCAGATTGAAAGGTGTTAAAACCAAAATTATGTTTTAGTGATTTTTGTATTTTTTCTGGGGTCATGATTTTAGTAGAAAGTGAAAAGTATAAAGTAGAAAGTTTTTAGAAGGCAACGTAATTGTCCCCTCCTTGTGGAGGAGGGGTACCTCGTCCCGACCACAGTTGGGACGGGTGGCCTGCCCGCCAGTGCCAGGCATGGCAGGCGGGGGTGGTGCTCGCATTAATATGAGTTTAGAAATCCCATAGAAGCAAACCACCCCGTCTCCGTTCTTTCAGACGGAGCCACCCCTCCTTCGAAAGGAGGGGATAATTACGTTCCTTTCTCCACAAGGAGGGGCAATTAGCTTTTTATTAGCTCTAATTTTTTCCCCTTTGTCATCTTCTTTATCACCATCTCTCGTTTAGTCGCCTTACTGCGGTTTTTAAGCTTTTCTGTGTAGACAAGTGAAAATGGCAGTCTGGCGCGGACGTATTTAGAGCCAGTGCCCTGGCGATGTGTTTCTAGTCTAGCTTCAAGATCACGAGCAATACCAGTATATAGCGACCCGTCAGCGCATTTTATGATATATAGAGTGTACATATGGGCAGTATTATAACACATATATTGTTATAATGTTATATAGCAATATTATCATATTTTTAAGCAAAATTCGTGTGGATTAGTGCCCGCCCGCAACGCATGCTTGTGTTGCGGGCGGGTTAAGATTGGTGGGTATTGACAAAATTCCCCAATTATGCTATACTATCGCCATCAAAATCAGTATTGTAAAACAAACGTAGTCGAGTTTGCCATTATACTGGGATTGATATGTTATTCATTTGTTTTACAATATTATGCAAGAAGGTATAATTGCCAGACTTACCGATAAGGGGTTTGGTTTCATTTCTCGTGAAGGCGAAGAAAAAGATCTCTTTTTCCACGCTAACGAGCTTGTAGACGTAGATTACAACGATCTTCGCGAAGGTGACAAAGTTACTTTTGAAGTAGAAGAAGGTCCAAAAGGCTTGAACGCTGTAAAAGTGCAAAAGGCTTAATTTCTATACAAGATTTAAAGACATCCCGACTCAGTTGGGATGTTTTTTTAATATATCTTTCTTTATGCTATAATATTACCTACTGAGATATCTCAGTAGATAAAAACTTCTAAATATGCCACACGGTATTAGTTACAATATAAAAGAAAGCAAAAGGGCTAGGGGGCTCCGTATTGTGGTAAATTGTGATGCGGGTGTATCTGTTGTGACGCCAAAAGGTTTTGATATGAAGCTGGTAGATGATTTCATCTCACAAAAGTCATGTTGGATAAAAGAAAAGATAGAACAATTTGAATCTAGGAAAAAAATAGAATTACCAAAAGATGTTGTGCAGGGGAGTTATCATACCTGCAACGCACGAGCAAAGAGGATGATAAAGGGGCGAGTAGAACATTTTAATTCTTTTTATAATTTCAAATACAATAGAATCAGTATCAAAAAGCAAAGTACGAGGTGGGGGAGTTGTTCATCAAAAAGAAATTTGAATTTTAATTATAAATTATTGTTTTTATCTCAGGAGATGGCAGACTATGTTGTCGTCCATGAGCTGTGTCATTTAGAAGAGATGAATCATTCAAAAAAGTTTTGGGATTTGGTTGGAAAAGCCTTTCCAAATTTCAAAGAGATTAGAAAAGAGATGAGGGGGATTAGTTTGTAGTTTTTAATTAATATCTATATACATATCTATATAAGTATCTATATATAAAAATATGAGAAAAATAATAAATAGGGGAATAAGAAAAATATTTAAATCAGGGCCGAGTTATGCTATTACCTTGCCAGTCGAGTTGGTAAAGGAGCTTGGTTGGAAGGAAAAACAAAAAGTGGTGGTAAAAAAGCGAGGGAGTACGTTGGTGGTTAGTGATTGGGAAAAGAAATAAACAATTTTTATTATGAAATCATCCAAAAATACAATTCCAAGCCAGTGGGAAACAAAACGAATGTCTTTGTCAGATACAGTCATTGATGAATCCAATGCTCTTCAGGCTATATATGAGGAAAACTGGGAAGAAACAGAATGGATTGGCAAACAGCACAAACCAAAGCGTAACTATCTCAAAAATTATATTGAAAATCCCGAACTTCCACCCAAAGGCAAAATAAATTTACACAGATTACAAACTATTAGGCTGAAAAAGGACAAAAGTATAATTGGGTATATAGATGTCTATCATGGCTGGCCAAAAAAGAATATTCTTTGGGTCGGTGATTTATTCTTACACTCAAATTCTTCTGGAAAAAAATATGGCAGAGAAATAATAGATGGACTGGTGAAGGAAACTAAAAAATTCGGATACAAATACATGCGATGCAGTGTTAGATTAAAAAACTGGTCAGCCATTCGATTCTGGGCAAGGGCAGGATTTTCAAAAATAGTAGGTTATTTGGGAGACAAAGAATACAGTACAAATAAGTTTGCCGATCTAATACTTGAAAAGGATACTAGCGTAAACAAAACAAGTGAATGGATGGAATAACCGCCCGCCTTCGCTAAAGCTACGGCGAGGCAAGGGGGTAGTAGGGGGTTTCCCCCTACCTTAAATTAAAATAATTAAAATATTAAAAAAAACTATGTCAATAATAATACTAGACACTGAAACAACAGACAAAGACGAGGGGAAGCGTCTGATCCAGCTCGCTTATAAGAATCTGGAAACTGGGGAGACAGTAAATGAATACTTCAAAGCACCGGTGCCGATTTCATTTGGGGCGATGGCAGTGCACCATGTGACCAATGAGATGGTGGCGGACAAGAAGCCGTTTGCTGAGAGTGAACACAGGACAAAATTAGTAGAGCTTTTGCAAGAAAATATTTTAGTCGCTCATAACGCGCCGTTTGATATTCAAGTTTTAAAAAACGAAGGTCTTGAAATTGGGCAAAGTTTAGACACCTTGCGACTAGCTAGACATTTATTTGAAAGTGAACAATACAGCTTGCAGTTTTTGCGATATTCTTTGGGATTAAATATTGATGCCTCAGCTCATGATGCTCTGGGGGATGTGTTAGTTTTGGAAGCATTGTTTGAATATTTGAAAAAACAGGCTGAGGAACAATTTTCACTATCTAGTGAGGAAGAGGTGATTGCAAAATTACTAGAATTAAATGACATGCCGGTACTTTTGAATATTATTAATTTTGGAAAATATAAAGGAAAGACTTTTGAAGAGGTTGTGAAAGAAGACCGTTCATATTTACAGTGGCTTTTTGGTAGTGAAACTAGCAAGCCCGAGATAGAGCAGAATGAGGAGATGGTTTATACTTTGAAGCATTATTTATAGGTTGGATAGGTTGATCAGGTTTTAGGTATTAGAAAACTCTCGAAAGAGAGTTTTTTTGTCCCCTCCTTGTGGAGGAGGGGCACCTCGTCCCGACCACAGTTGGGACGGGTGGCCTGCCCGCCAGTGCCAGGCATGGCAGGCGGGGGTGGTGTTCGCATTAATGCGATGCTATTAGCGCACAGAAGGGCACCGCCCCGGCACTTCGTGTCCTGCCCCTCCTCCACAAGGAGGGGATAACTACGTTGCCTTCTAGTAGGGGCGGATCAAACAGTAAAATCGCCTTTTATCTTTATTTTTGGTATAATGCTTTTACGTAGATATTGGAGAAAGTGATTAAAAAAATTATGACAAAAAAGACAACTAAAAAAAGCAAAACGATTTTCGATACGACTGATTTGGAAATAACTGAGGAAATAGAAGGGGCCTTGAAAATAATGGAGAATACACACGATACTGTGTATGTGACTGGAAAAGCGGGGACTGGGAAATCGACTTTGTTAAAACATTTTTGTAATAATACTACAAAAAAAATCGCCATCGTGGCACCGACTGGGGTGGCGGCGATAAATGTAGGTGGAATGACTATTCATTCTTTTTTTAAATTTCCATTTGGAATTTTGGAAGAAGGCGATGTGGAGTTTTTGTTTTTTAAAAAAGAATTATTTGAAAATTTGGAAACATTAGTTATTGATGAGGTGTCTATGGTGCGGGCGGATTTGATGAATGCGATTGATGTGTCGTTGCGAAAAAATACTGGTAATAAAAATCTGCCATTTGGTGGGGTGCAGGTCATTATGTTTGGTGATCTTTACCAATTGCCACCAGTGGTGACCAGCGCTGAAGAAAGAGAATATTTATTAGAAAATTACGGTGGTTTGTATTTTTTTAATGCGCCGGCCTTTAAGGAGTTAAGACTTAATAAAATTGATTTGAATAAAATCTTTCGTCAGAAAAATGATGCTGTTTTTGTAAATGTTTTAAATAATATTAGAGAGTGTCGCGTTACTCACACTGATTTATTGGCATTGAATCAGCGGGTAAAAATCTATGATGAAAAATCAGGGCCAGCAATTGTTTTAGCAACGACAAATAATATTGTGGATTCTATAAACAAATCAGAGTTGGCTAAAATAAAAGGTAGGGAACATATTTTTAAACACAGTGTCAGTGGGAATTTTGATACAAGAAAATCACCAGCCGAATTAGAATTAAAATTAAAAAATGGCGCTCAGATAATGATGATAAAAAATGATACTCAGGTTCCTAGGCGGTGGGGGAACGGCACTCTTGGAACAATAGTGGCATTGAAAAAAGATAAAATAGTTGTCAGTATTGGTAAAGAGTATTATACCATTGAAAAAGCAACTTGGGATGATTTTGAGTATGAATATGATCGCGAGCAGGAGACTGTAGAGCGGTTTTCCAAGGGTTCGTTTATGCAATACCCAATCAAGTTAGCCTGGGCAGTGACAATTCACAAAAGTCAGGGCAAAACTTTTGATCGAGTGATTATTGATCTTGGTCGCGGTGCCTTTGCTCATGGCCAGACTTATGTGGCCCTTAGTCGGTGTACTACGTTGAAGGAAATTTATATGAAAAAACCAGTGCGATTGTCCGATGTTATCTTGGATCAGGAAGTAGTTGATTTCCATGCTTAATTTTAAATTTTATTTTTATGCGCGTTTGGGATATACATCCAAAACATTTATGCCGAAAGCATTTGCTAGCTGAACATCGTGAGCTTCACGGACTGTGGAATATTTTGACTAAGCACAAAGCCAAGGGCGGATATTCCCGTCATCCTGAAACTTTGCGTTGGGTGGGGAAGACACGAGCGCTTTATAATCGGCATGAGGCACTTGTTAAGGAATTTACTCGGCGTGGTTACAAACATCACACCCCACTGGATAAAAGATTAGCTAAAGGTAAGAGTGAACAAACTGTTTTTATAAATACTATTGATGAACAAAAAGTTATTTTAAAAAATAAACCCTGCGATTGTTTTTTAGATAAAAAATAAATTTATGCCAATTAGCATTCCAAAAAGTGAAATAAAAATAACTTTTGCGCGGTCATCTGGGGCTGGTGGGCAAAATGTTAATAAGACTTCAACCAAAGCAATTCTACATTGGTCAGTTGGGAAGTCACAGGTTTTGAATGCCGAAGAAAAAGCTCGGGTGAGGTTAAAATTGGCAAATAGAATAAATAATAATGATGAGGTGGTTATATTAGCAGAAGAAGAACGTTCACAACTTCAGAATCGCATATCAGCGGTTTCACGATTGCAAGCACTAGTAAAACGAGCCTTGCATGTTCCAAAGAGACGTCGACCAACTCGACCGACCAAGGCATCTAAAATAAAACGATTGGAATCCAAAAAAAGGCAGTCTTTATTGAAAGCTGGACGACGGAGGATTGAGTAATTATTACTGGGTTCATACTTTCGCAAATATGATTGCATTCCTGAGAAGGGATGTTTTTTATCCCCTCCTTGTGGAGGAGGGGCACCTCGCCCAGATGGAGATCTGGACGGGTGGCCTGCCCGCCAGTGCCAGGCATGGCAGGCGGGGGTGGTGTTCGTATTAATATGAGTTTAGAAATCCCAGCGAACCAAACCACCCCCGCCTGCCATGCGTGGCAAGGCCTTGCGGGCAGGCCGTCCCCCGATGCGAATCGGGGTCCACCCCTCCTTCGAAAGGAGGGGATAAATTAAATTTTTATTAGGGTGTATTTTCTCTTTTTTACACCTGGTGCTATCTATGGTATAATGATAGAGTTATATGGCTATATTGTCATATTGTTGTGGTACACATAGAAGATTGCCTTTTAATATAAAATTTACTAATAATCCAATAAACAAATAAACAAATCTATGCCTCCAAAGAAGAAAACATCAAGCAAAAAAGATTCTCATAAATTTACCAAGGTTGAACTAGGGGGGGATACTAAAAAACCTGTGAGAAAGAAGAAGAAGAGGGTTGCTACTAAAAAAGTAGTAGCAGAGAAAGTTGTGGTTGTTGAGAAAAAGAGGGTTGTTAAGAAAAAAAATATTAGACCACAGGATAAGAAGATGAGACGGGAACTGCGAGAGATCTATGAGAATTCTGATGGTAGTATGCCAAATATGGCTGATTTTAAAAAAAGAAAAAAGCGTGGATTTTTTTCTGCTTTTTTAGTATTAGTTTTTGCCTGTGCTTTTCTTGGGGCAGTGGCTTGGATTGGATTTTTTGTATTCCAACCAATGCTTCAGTTTGCTGAAGAAGATGTGACTTTGTCTATTTCTGGTGATGAAAAAGTTATAGCTGGACAAGAAGTTAAATACCGAATTCGTTATCGTAATTCACAAAATGTAGATCTGGGTCAGGCTAATATTCAGGTACGCTATCCAGAGGGTTTTGTTTTTACAGATAGTAGTGTGGTGCCTAGTAATGAAAATAAAGATTTGTGGGAATTGGGAGCTTTGGGAGAAAAAGATAGTGGATATATTGATATTTTTGGTCGCATGTATGGCGATCTTGATAAGCAACAATCATTTCGAGTTTTCTTAAACTATATGCCGGGTAATTTTAGCTCGGAATTTCAAAAAGTAGCCACTTTGAATACTGAAATAAAGGATGGGCCAGCAATTATGGAAGTTCAAGGACCAAAAGAAGCTGTACCAGGTGTTGAAGTGGAATATTTAGTCGGTTTAGAAGCTAGGAAAGATGTTAGTGTAGAAAATCTGGCTTTGCAACTGGAATCAACTGGTGGTTTTACAGTGGTATCTAGTGAGCCAGAGAGTGTGCTGGATAATAAATTATTGTGGAATGTTGTAGGTTTAGATGAAAGTGATGTGGTTTTCAAAATTAGAGGCGTTTTCAATCCAGAAGAAAATCAAGAAGAGGCTGAACTTAAATTTAATTTAGTTGGTTGGAAAGATGGTGATAGAAAGGTAGAGCCCTATGTTTATTCTTCTGAAACTAGTAATGTTGTTTTACTAAGAACTGATCTATCAGTCAATTTAGGAATTAATGGCTCTTTGTCAGATATAAATGTGGAGCCAGGTGAAATTTTGAATACTAGTATTGTTATTAAAAATGCTGGGGATTCGGATTTGAAGAATTTAAGTGTTCGTTTAGTTTATGAGACACCTTCTTATGATAATAAGAGCATGTTGGATTGGTATGAGATTGATGATGAAAATAAGGGGAGTATAATTGGTGATCAAGTAAATGATCAAACTAGACGGGGGATTATTAATTGGGGGTCTGGGCATATTGGTAAGTTGGTCAAATTGTCAGCTGGAGAAGAAGTAGTAATAGATGTTAGTATTCCTTTCAAAGACAGTGAAGATTTGGACCTTACTAAATTTACCAACTTTAACGCTAGTGCTTTGGTAGAAGTAAAGTATAATAATGGGGATGAACAAAAAATACTCTCAAGCAATCAAATTAATATGATAGTTAATTCTGATTTAGATTTTGAAGTGCGTGATGAGGTTTCCGAAAATTCACAAGGTAAAGAAGTTCATACTATTACCTGGCTTTTGAATAATACCTTTCATGAATTAAAAAATTTAGAATTATCTGCTGATTTATATGGTGATATTGTTTGGCAAGAGGAAGGTTTTGTAGTGCCAGCTGGTGAAGCTAGTTTTGATGAGGGTACTAAAAAACTTGTTTGGAAAATAGATTCTATGCCAACTAGTATAGATGTATTAGCGCTACAATTTTCTGTAGTTCTTAATACTAAAAATCCTACTCAGACCAACCTTAGTTCAAAAATAAAGTTAATGGCCGAGGACACTATTACTGGTCAGACAATTATCAAAGCAGGGGATGAGATTTTATTAAATTCAGAATTATAATATAATAAACAAAATCATATGGCAAAGAAAATACTAATTGCGGAGGATGAAAAACCAATGGCACGTGCTCTGGAACTAAAGTTAAATAACTCTGGTTTTGAAGCTAAGGCTGTTTATGATGGAGAGCAGGCTTTGGCAGAGTTGGAAAATGGTAAATATGATCTAATGTTGCTAGATCTTATGATGCCTAAGATGGATGGTTTTGGTGTTCTAGAAGCAATGAAAGAGAGAAAAATAAATGTTCCTGTGATTGTTTCTACCAATCTATCACAAGAGGGCGATATAGAAAGAGCCAAAACATTGGGAGCTAAAGATTATTTCGTAAAATCAGATACGCCAATTACTGGTGTAATTGATCATATAAAGAAAGTGTTGGGTTAATTTATTTTTGTATAATATAAAAAAGAATTGGCCAATTAATTGGCCAATTCTTTTTTGGTACTTGTGCATAATGTAAGCCTCATAGAGGCGCCCTGTTTGTAGAAATAAAATTAACATTAAAAACGTAGCTCCATAGGAGCGACCTGAAATAAGACAGGTCGCTCCTACGGAGCTGAAAAGATGTGATTAATTACACGTTTTTATGCACCAATCCCTTTTTTTTGGTATTGATGGGACTAAAAAAATCTAATCTAAAAAAGATTTTACAGTGTCAATTACTTCCTGAAAACTGGTATTACTTTTTACAAAGTATTCGTTGGCACCATTTTTTATAGCATCATTAACATCAGTTTCTTGTCCCAGATTAGAAAGAGTAATAATAGGTGTTTTTTTAAAGCCTTTAGTACTGCGGAGTCCTTTTATTACTTCAAAGCCGTTGCCGTCTTCTAACATCAGGTCAACAATAAAAAGATCTGGCTTTTTTTCTTTTGCCAATCTTAGGGCTTCACTGGCTTGAGTTGTGGCTGTGACTTCATAGCCCTCAGCCTCTAGGCGGTGAGTGTAGAGTTTTATGGTGAATTGTTCATCTTCTACTATGAGGATTTTTTTTGTTTTGCTAGCCATACTAGTAAGCGTTAAACTGTATATAAAAAGTTGTTTTATCATTTTCAACAGACTCAAACCAGATTTTACCTTTGTTTAGTCGTACCATTTCATAGGTAATATACAAACCCAAACCAGTGCCATTACCCTGCTTTTTTATGGCATTTTCAGCTCTAAAAAATTTGGCAAAAATAAATTTTTGTTTTTCTTTTGGTATTCCCATTCCTTTGTTGGTGCAGGAAAATATTATATGTTTACCTTGTTTTTTTATTTTTATCACAACATTAGTCTTGTCAAAGGCATATCGGACAGCATTTTCTATTAGATTTTGGATGATAATAAATAAATACTTTGGGTCTACTTTTACAAAGTGTGATTTGGTTTTATTTTTATCGAATATAATGCTTAAATTTTGAGCCTTGGCATATGTACTATAGCTCTCAATTACTTCGTTTACCGAATCCTCTAGGCGGACCTTTTTAAGAGCTGGTTTACTTCTTCTATCGGGTAGTCTGGAAACACTCAACAAATCATTGACCATAGTATTCATTGATTTGAGTGTTTTGTAAGATTCCCCTAAATATTCTTTTTGTATCTTATTTAGGTGCCCTGGTTTTTCTGACAAAATATACTCACTCGCCCACAAAACATTACCTAAGGGTGTTCGTAAGCTGTGACTGGCAATATCAGCAAAGTTTACTCTGTAGTCTTCTGTTTGTTTCTCTTCAGTAATATCCCTAATTACTATAACAGCACCCCTAATTACCCCTTTCTCGCTTTTTATTGGTGTGGTAGTTATGGAGGCCCAGAAGCGTTTTTCATCAGCCCTTAAAAATTGCCTAATTACGTTATTGTTTTTTTTGCCTTCTTTTATGGATTGGAATAGGGCCGCATTTTTTTTGGTGACTGGTTTGCCTAGATTATTTACAGCTTTTAGTAGTTCTAATGCTTCTTTTCCCTCTATCTGTCTGGCATTTTTATAACCAAGCATTTCCCAGGCAGCTTTATTTGTCTTGGTTATTACTCCGGCCTTATTCACAATTAAAATACCATCACCAATGGCATTCATAAAGGTTTGCACGTCTTTGCTGATTGTGGAATCTGATAATTTTAGGCCCATAGGTTATTGATGGATTATTGTTTTCTAGTTATTTTAATAAAGGTATTATATCACATCTCGTCAAATAGGTTAATAGGTGTTTTTTTGGTCTATATATGGTATAATATTAGTAAGAAGCAGATCAAAACTGCTATATTTGTAATATAATTATATGATCACTAATTTGACAGATAAAAAAATAGTTGAAATTTTAACAAAAGAGACTTATATTTCCCAGGAAGATTTTGAGGGGGCAAAAAAATATATAAGTGATATTGGTGCCAGTAAAAGACTGGTTGATTATTTATTAGAGCAAAATATTATTACTAAAGATTTGCTTGGTCAAGCTTTAGGGGAATATTATGGGGTATTATATATAAATTTGGCCCATGAAAAGATTTCAGAAGAGATTTTGCATATGGTGCCAGAGATTGTGTCTAGACAAAAGGGTGTGGTGGCTTTTGCTCGAGATGTAAAAGGAGTAAAGGTAGCCATGGTAAATCCAGATGATTTGACCACAAAGAATTTCTTAGAAAAGCATTTTGGAGAAAGAGTTATACCTTATTTTACCATGGAATACGATTTAGATGATGCTTTGTCTGGATATCAAGCAAGTTTAGAAGATGAATTTGCAAAACAGGTAAAAGAAATTGATTTAGAAGGAAAGAGTAGAGAGGAGAGGGACACCTTGGTTGTGGAATTGGTGGAGATGATTTTGCACTATGGTTATCAAAATAAAGCATCTGATATTCATATTGAACCATATGAAGATAAGGGGTTGGTCCGTTTTAGAATAGATGGTGTAATGCATGATGTTTTACAAATGAGAAAAAATCTTTTAACCCCAATCGTTACACGTCTAAAGATTCTTTCTCGTATGAGGACAGACGAGCATCGCGCTGCCCAAGATGGAAAGTTGAAATATAAAGCAGAAAAAGAAACCATTGATATTCGTATATCTGTTTTACCTGTCACTCAGGGAGAAAATGTGGTTATGCGTCTTTTGTCATCCAGGAGTAGGCAATTTGGTCTTACTGACCTTGGTTTTTCTAATGATGATATGAAGAAGGTAAAAAGAGCCATAAAAAGTCCACATGGTATGATATTGGTAACTGGTCCGACTGGCTCTGGTAAAACTACTACCTTATATTCTGTAATGAAGATTTTAAATAAACGCGATGTGCATATTTCTACAATTGAAGATCCGGTAGAGTATGATATGGAGGGTATTTCTCAAATTCAAGTAGATAATAAAACGGATTTGACTTTTGCCAAAGGCTTGCGCTCGATTGTGCGTCAAGACCCAGATATTATTATGATTGGAGAAATTAGAGATGAAGAAACGGCTAATATTGCTGTCAATTCTGCTCTTACGGGTCATTTGGTTTTGTCTACATTACATACCAATGATGCTCCCACAACCCTTCCACGTTTATTAGATATGAAAATTGAAGCATACCTAGTTGCTTCTACGGTAAATGTTATAATTGCCCAAAGACTTGTAAGAAAAATATGTTCTAAATGTAAGGTGTCTTATAAAATGCTTCAGGAAGAAAAAGATTTGTTGTCACATGAAGCCAATTTACAAAGCATAATGAAGAGTTCTGGTAAAAATAAATTAGATGATATTAGGCTTTATAAAGGAGAGGGTTGCAACGTTTGTGGACATACTGGTTATGATGGTCGTTTGGGTGTATTTGAAGTATTGGAAATGTCTGAAGAAATCAAACGAGTTATTTTAGACCAAGCGTCAGCTGGAGAAATTAGAAAAGTTGCTAAGGACCAGGGGATGAGAAGTATGATGGAGGATGGGGTGGATAAAGTTTTGAATGGGATGACGACTTTTGAAGAAGTTTTACGGGTTACTCGTGAGTGAGTTTCCATGTAGTAATCTCATGAGGTGTCGCCATAAGAAACTTTTGTAGTAAACTATGCGGTATTAAATGCTCGTCCGCCTTGCCTGCCCGCCAAATGGGAGGGGGCGGAATAAATATTTTCAATTTTAAAATTTTTGCTTTATGCCAAATAACAAAACAAAAAAATCAGCCTTAGAAATGGATGTTTCTATAGGGGGTATTAATCTTACTGCCAAAGCATTGTTGGCAAAACATTTGGCTGTAATGCAAAAAGCCGGCCTAACAATCACCGAGTCTCTGGAGATTATTAGGGATTCTGCGACTGGCAAGATGAAGAGGACAATAGAAAAGATTTTGATCTCAGTGCGATCAGGAAATACTTTATCAGAATCAATGGCTAGATATCCAAAAGTTTTCTCTGGAATTTTTGTTAGTTCTATTTATGCTGGAGAAACCTCTGGTACTTTAGATGAAAATTTAGAAAATTTGGCTGAGCAATTAGAAAAAGAAAAAGAATTAATTACTAAGGTAAAAGGGGCAATGCTTTATCCCATTGTGGTTTTAGTAGCGGCTTTTGGTTTAGGATTGGCAATGTCATTTTTAGTATTACCAAAGATTATACCTTTGTTTGAAGGATTGAAAACTGAATTACCCATTACCACTCAATGGCTCATTAGATTTTCTCATTTTATAAGTGATCATGGTACAGGATTATTTTTAGGTATTGTATTCTGTGCTATATTTTTAATTTGGTTATTAAAGCAAAAATTTGTCCATCCAGTTACGCATTGGATATTGTTGCATGTTCCGATTTTAAAGAGCATTAGTCGTAATTCAAATTTGGCTAGGTTTTCTAGAACTTTGGGCATGTTGCTCAAAAGTGGTTTAAGTATTGACGAGGCTTTGGATGTTACACAAAAATCTTTAGAAAATTATTATTACCAGAGAGCTTTGTTGAAAGTAAGAAATAGAATAAGTCGTGGTAGTACTTTGGCAGAAAATTTGCAAGAACACCACAAGTTGTTTCCCAAAATGACTGCCAAGATGATTATGGTGGGGGAGCAGTCAGGCAAGCTAGAGGAGACATTGTTTTATTTGGCAAATTTTTATGAAGTAGAGGTGGATAATTCTACCAAATCACTTTCTACGGCCATAGAGCCAATCTTGCTTATTTTTATCGGCCTAATAGTAGGATTTTTAGCTCTATCTATTATTACTCCTATTTATAATATAACGGGGAATATAAGAGGGTAATCTTAAATTTTTATGAGGGGTTTTACACTAACTGAATTATTATTAGTTATGGCAATTGGCATTGTTTTGGTTACAGCGTCTGTGCCGATCTACAGTAATTTGCAGGTAAAAGCACAATTAAATGAGAGTATTACTCAAGTAGTACAGACTTTGCGCACCGCTAGGGAATATTCTCTGTCTCGTTATCAAGATTCTGCTTGGGGTGTTTTAATAGATATGAATTTAGCAGCTGATGACGGTTATATTTTATATAAAGGAGATTCTTATGAGACGCGAGATGTTGATTATGGTAGGGAAACTATTTTGGCTTCGACTCTTTCTTTTATAAATGTTGGATTTGATTTGACAGGTGCAAATATTGATATTAATTTTTCCAAAGGTTCAGGTAGACCAAATAATATTGGTAGTATAGTAATGAATCATAGTGTGGAGGGAAGTAAAACAATTGTTGTGAATAGTTTGGGGTTGGTGGAAGAAGATTAAAAAAATTATGATTTTAGATTTATGATTTTAGATTTAAATTAATCTACAGTCTGAAATTTGCAATCCACAATAAAAGAGGTCAAAGTCTTTTGGAAGTAATCGTAGCTATGGCTATTTTTGCTTTGATTAGTGCCGCCATGATTACTTTGTCATTGGGTGGTTTTACAGCCTTAGAACAAGGTGGAGAACAAACCGAGGCAGAAGCTTTGGCACAAGAGGGTATAGAGGCAGTGCGATCAATTCGCGATTCTGCTTGGAATCAATTAACTTACGCCACTTCCTCGGTCTCTGTTAGTAGTACCCAATGGGTGTTTGATGGAGAAGACAGTGTTGAAATAATTGGACAATATACACGTACAATTAGTTTTTTAGATGTCTGTCGAGACGAGACTGATGATATTGTTAATTGTCCTGGTAGTTATACAGATATACATAGTAAAAAAATAATTTCTAAAGTTAGTTGGGAGATCCGCCCAGGTATAGAAAACACAGTTCAGCAGGTTGGCTATTTAACTAATTGGAATACAAAACTTTGGCCACAGACAGATTGGGTGGGTGGTCCAGGTCAAACTATTTGGTCAAATATAATTCGTTATAGTAGCGCTAGTGGTGTGGTAGATATTAATGCTGGACAAGTTAGTCTGGATCAGACTGCAGACACTTCCGCTTCCACCACTTGGCCATTTGACGTTCCAGGTGATTATACTTATTCTACTACTTCTATTGAAGTTGCAAATGATTTTGCTCAATTAGTTGGGACTACCGGAAGCTCTGGAGAAACCATTGATGATGGTTTTGAAAATACAACTTTAACAGAAAATGATTGGCCATTTTCTACGGCTGGTAATTATACTTATAATACTGGTAACATTGAAGTAACAGGAGGAGTGGCAAAATTAAAACAGGCAGCAGGAGGAGGTTGTTCTGGTACACCTAATGCTTGTAATACTTTTAGCCTTGAAAGTACTTGTGGTGGGCAAGGTGGCTGTTCCTGGGTAGCTGGCGCTTCTGGTGCGACCACAAATTCTAATTTTAGCAGTGCTCTTACACCTTGGACTAGCGGTATCTGGGGTTCAGTAAACGCCACACTTTCTCGTGCTACTTCGGGTGGTAATCCAACCGCCTATGCTAAAATTCAATTTCCAAATACTAAAAACAAAACATCAGGTGGATATTTTCAACAATCATTTACTACTACTGGTGCAGTTAGTACAGCTACTTTAAATTTAGATTGGATTGTTTCTCAATATACAGGCGTGGCTGACAGTTTGCATTTGTATGCTTTTGTGGATACTGTAGCTGGTATGCCTACGATCGGTGGGCCTGGACAAGTTTGGGATTCAGGTAACCAGATTGCGGTTAGTAGTTGGGCAACTGCATCAAATATAAATGTGGCCAGTAAAATTACTGGTGCCGGCACCTATTATTTAAAAATCGTTACTTACGTTGATTATACTAATGGCGGGGCTAATCGTCAGTATGCGACTGGTTTTGATAATGTACAATTAAATTGGGCAGGAGGCGGATCCTGTTCTGGTACACCAAATGCTTGTAATTCTTTTAGTCTCGAAAGTACTTGTAGTGGACAATCGGGTTGTTCTTGGAGTGGTGGTAGTTATCCGACTTCTACACCAGCTATTTATCCAACAGCTTCTTATTTAGCTCCTGGTGTGCAAAATTGGGATAGTTTTACAGAAATAGCTACTAAAAATGGTGGAGAAATATATTACCAACTTTCATATGATAATGGTGCTAATTGGTATTTTTGGAATGCTACATTATGGATGTTAGCTGGGGTTAGTGATTACAACACCGCATCAATCGTAAATTCTAATATTACACTTTTTAATACTAGTACCGAACAAATAAAATTTAAAGCATTTTTAGAAAGTGATGGTACACAACAAGTACAATTAGATAATATAAATATTGGATTTACACCTGCTGACGTTGTTTGGAGTTTTGCAAATTGGGGTGTTGGTGGTGGAGAGGTAGTGCCAACCGGAATTAAACAAGCTGTTGGGGGTAATCCAGATTCTTATGCCGAGATAACCGTACCTTCTGGAAATAATGATAGTGTGGGTGGCTATTGGGAACAGGCATTTGTGACTACAGAAGACAATCCAGTGGCTAGTATTGATTTTGATTATAAATCCATTGATTTTAATGGTGTGCCCGATATGTCTCAAATTCGTGTTTATGTAGACACCGTCACTGGTGATCCAGTAAATCAGGTTGGTGCAAGTATCAATGTTTCAGCTGAGGGTGAATGGACAACGGCTGTACAAATTGATGCTACTTCAGCGATAACTACAGCTGGAACATACTATTTAAAAATAGCTTATTGGGTAGAGACTCCAGTTGTTGGTAGTACCGGTCCTTTTACAGTGGGATTTGATAATGTTAATTTGGTTTGGGATGCTGCTAGTTATTCCACTGATAGCCCGACTATAAGTAATTCAGAATCCTTTACTCCATCGGCAGTGGCCAGTTGGACAGGTTTTGTGGAGACGGCTGTTAAAAATGGTGGAGAAATATATTATCAACTATCCAATGATGACGGTAATACTTGGCAGTATTGGAGTGGGTCAGCCTGGTCTACAGCCACAGCATCTAGTACGTCTAATACTGCTAATGTTGTCAATTCTGCTATTCCATATTTTGATACCACAGCAAAAAAACTTATGTTCAGAGCTTTTTTGGTTAGTGATGGTTCCCAGCTTGTAAAATTAGATAATCTTGATGTTACTTATGAAGTAACCGATGTTACATATTATGGCAATCAATTTGTAGTAGATACTACGAGTGGGGCAGGGCCATTGTCAAATACGTCTAAGACAATGAGTTTACGACTTACAGCTGATAGTTCAAAAACAGTTAGTGGTGTGCGAGTTTATTTAGAAGGATTACAAGGTACTAGTCCGACTTATCGTTATGGGTTGCAGGCTGATAGCTCGGGTGAGCCTTCTGGTGTGTGGCTTGGTGGTACTAATACTGGTTATGGTGATTATCAAGCTGTTGCAACTGGTTGGCAGACTATCGCGCTCAATGAAAATGTTATTTTGACCCAAGATTCAGTCTACCATCTGGTAATTGAATACCAATCTGGAACAGTGAATGGCGGTAATAATATAGAATTACGTCGCAGTGATCCAATAAATTTATTACGTGCCTATGATAGTTCTGCCGATGTCCAGAGTAATATTTTATTTAGTGAGGATGATGGTTCAAATTGGACAGTGCAAAATTATCAACCTATATTTGTTTTAGATTTTACAGATATAACATATGGAGGTAATCCCTATCATGAGGCAACGGAGAATCAAATATATGGTGATAATTATTTTGGTCAGCAGTTTTTGGTAACAGGATCAGATATTATAGTTTCTACTGTCGGTATGGATGTCTCTGAGAATAACCAAGGCCCAGAAGGTGATCTAATTCTGTCATTTTATAATGTAACAGGAGGAGTTTTACTCGCTACCAGTACCTTGACTACTTCAGATCAAATAAGAAATGGAGTTTATTCGTGGCAAGAATTCTTTTTTGAACAACCCCTAACTTTGTCAGCTGGTAATACTTATAGATTATATATTTCAGCGCCACTTGCAGACGTAACTGCTCATTACTTAATTCGTTCAGCATATCATGATAGTAGTAGTATTTTAAATAGTACTAACTATGCTGGTACAAATTCTTTTTATATTTCAAGTATAGATGGTGGAAATTCTTGGGACACCTCAAATACTAATCAAGATTTGATTGGTTTTCGTTTTCAACAAACAATTTTTAATACTGAGGGTTATTTGATTTCTTCTGCATATAATACAGGTTCACCATCTGCCTTTAATGTGATAGAATGGGATCAAGTGACACCAAGTTGTAGTCCAAATTGTGAAGTTAAATTACAAATTCAAACTGCTCCTAATAATGCAGGATCTCCTGGTGCATGGTCATCTACATGGTGTGGTCCCGATGGTGAAGATGGTGATGAGACAGATTATTTTACTGTTAGTACGGGTCAATTAATTCATACTGATCATAATGGTGATCAATGGATACGATACAAGGCAACGCTGGTTGGGGATAGCGTTGATACACCAGTTTTAGAAAAAACTTTAGTATATTATCAATAGTATATGAAAAATTTTAAATTTACAATTCAAAATTATAAAAAAGGATTCACATTAATAGAATTCCTAATAGTTATAGCTATCATTGGTGTTGTGGCTTCAGTTATTTTTGTGGCGGTAGATCCGATTACACGTTTTCGTGATGCTCGCAACGCACAGCGTTGGCGAGATGTAGAAGCTGTTGGTGATGCTATACGTATCTATCAAGTTGATAACCAAGGACAAGTACCAGTCGGTGTTGATGGAAATTGGCGTATGCTTGGTACAGATGCCAATGGTTGTGATATTGCTTGCGGGGCTACTGGTGAAATATCTGGTTCATATTTACATAATAATCAAGACGATTTTAATGCTGGTATTTATTCTAATACCCAATGGAATAACGGTAATGAATGGATAGAATTAGTAGCTGGTTCTAGTGGTACATATACTTCTCCTGTAATTGATGCTGGAGTTAGTAATACTTGGGCTACTTTAGCCTGGCAACCAGAGAGACCAACATACAAAGCTCTGCCAAATAACAAAGCTAGCGAATCGGCTTATTCGTCAGGAAATGCTAATATGAGTAATAATGTTTTACTTTATCATTTAGACGAATCAGCTGGTACCATTGTTGATAGTTCTGGGAATGGGAATAGTGGCACGTATAATGGAAGTTTGTATTCTCAATCAGGCAAGCTTGGAACTTCTTTGGGCTTTGATGGAATTAACGATTTTATAGAGGTTGAAGGTAATTTGGATCCGGATTTGGGCGATAGTAGCGTAAGTGTGGCATTTTGGATTAGGGTGTCTAACACTAAATCTACCGTAGTATTGGGTAATTCTATTAGTTATTATGGTCCTGGATTTATGTATAGAATTTCTAATGGCTGGGGTGGAACTTCTATATTCTGGTTTAAGGATGGTGGGCCTAAATCTGGTAGTCAATATTCTTATGCTGGCAAAGATGTTGTTGATGGACAGTGGCATTATGTGGTCGGAGTTTTAAATAGACAAGAAGAAAAAATTAGGGTATATGTAGATGGTCTGGATTATAGTTCTCCACTTAGGCCAGTGCCTGGATTGGGTAGTATAGCCAGCGATACAAAACTAGTAATTGGCCACAGTGTATTTGTAGGGCCTTATTTTGAAGGGGAACTTGATGAATTTCAAATCCATAACAGAGTTTTATCACCAACAGAAATATTAGATCAATACAAGCGCGGAGCCTTACGTCTAAATCTTCAAGTTCGCTCATGTGATGATGCAGTCTGTGCTGGAGAATCATTCGTGGGTCCAGATGGAACTGCTGGTACATATTACAATGAATTGAATAATACAACCACAGGATTACCATCATTCAATTTAGCTAATGTAGTTGATAATCAATATTTCCAATACCAAACTAGTTTTGCTACTGATAATACTTTGTATAGTCCAGAACTTAGTAGTGTAACAATAGGAACTATGGCCACAGGCGAAGGTGGCGACACCTTACAAAGTGCGTGTCTAGATCTGACAGCTGAATTAGCTAATAAATTACCAAAAGTTCCACAAGATCCTTCAATTGGCACCCTAGAAAAGACATATTATGCTTTGCAAAGAGATAATGTTGGCCAGATTAATGTTCAAGCTTGTGGTGCGGAAGGGGAGACAATTAAAATATCAAGATAGCAATAATAATTTTAGATTTATGATTTTAGATTTTAGAAAAAATAAGTTTGGTTTTACCCAGCACCACTTTTTTCTTAAGAAAAAAGGTGGTGCTGGGTTTACACTAATAGAACTCCTAATAGTAATTGCTATAATTGCTATTGTAGCTTCGGTTGTTTTTGTTGCACTAGATCCGATATCACGTTTTCGTGATGCTCGTAATGCACAGCGGTGGAAGGACGTAGAAGCGGTTGGTGATGCCATACGTATTTACCAAGTTGATAATCAGGGACAGGTACCAGCTGGTGTGAATGAAAAATGGCAGATGTTAGGAACAGAAATTGTGGGATGTGATGTAGATTGTGGTATAGGTGTGGCTTCTGGTTCACACGCTCATCAGAATCAACTTGATTTTGACTCTGGCTCATATGTGAATACTCAATGGGATAATGCAAGTAATTGGGTAGAATTAGTGGCCGGTTCTAGTGGTAATTACACATCTCCAATTATTGATGCTGGAGCTGTTAATGCTTGGTTTTCTTTATCTTGGACACCTGAGCGTCCTACTTATAAACCACTACCGGGTGGTAGTGAATCTGGTTATTCTATCGGGAATGTTGATATGAGTAATAGTGTTTTATTATATAATTTTGATGAATTATCAGGCGCTATTATTGATAGCTCTGGGAATGATAATAATGGTTATAATAGTGGGGCCACTTATGGTGCTAGTGGTAAGTTTAACACTGCTATGGATTTTGATGGGGAGAACGATAGGCTTTTTGTAGAGGGTGGTGGCACAGCCGATTTTACAGATGATTTTTCTTTATCTTTTTGGGTTTATATAGATGATCAGGTGGGGGATTGGTCACATAGATATATAATAGACAATTTTACTGGTGGAAATCCAGGAGGCGGTTATCTTGTGTATTTTACCCCGGGTGATAGCCAGTTGAGATTTTCGGTAAGGAGAGATAACCCAACTCTTTACGAGGAAGAAATTAAAGCTGATCAAAAATCTTTAGCCCATGTGATTGATAAAAAAAGATGGGTACATATAGCAACTGTTTTTTCAGGTGATAGTATGGGGATATTTATGGATGGTGAACTAGCCACTAGCTTAGATTTACCAGATAATTATCCTTTATATAAGTATGCAGGGGAATTAGTTTTTGGTGGCACTCAATCTTTGGCGCCATTACAAGATCGCTATTGTTTTAAAGGTAAAATTGATGAAGTAGTTTTTTGGAATAGAGTGCTTGGTCCAACGGAAATATCTGATTTATATAAACGTGGAGCCTTGCGTTTAAATTTTCAAGTCCGTTCTTGCGATGACGTGGCTTGTGCTGGAGAAACATTTATTGGTCCAGATGGTACAGCTGGAACATATTATAATGAATTAAGTAATACGGGGATCGGCACACCTTTGTTGGATTTAACTAATGTGGCTGATAATCAATATTTTCAGTATAAGGTTAATTTTAATACAGATAATATATTATATAGTCCAGAACTTAACAAAGTCGCCATAGAGGTTGCGGCTGCAGGTGAGGGTGGTGTTGATTTACAAAGTGCGTGCCTAGATCTGACAACTGAATTAGAAAATAAATTACCAAAGATTCCTCAAGATCCTTCGGTGGGTACCCCAGAAAAGACTTTTTACGCCTTACAAAGAGATGAGGTTGGTCAAATTAATGTTCAGGCTTGTGGGGCAGAAGGGGAGATTATTAAAATTTCGAGATAATATATGAAAAATTTGAAATTTGCACTAAAGCACAAGCGTACCCTTGAAATTTTAAATTTGAAAACAATTTTAAATTTACAATTTATTAATTTTGGTTTGGGTAAAAAAAATAGTGCTGGGTTTACTTTGATAGAAACAATCATATACATCGCTATTTTAGGAGCCATAATGGGGGCTTTTGTTAGTTTTTCTTTGTCCATTGCGAATTCTAATAATAAAACATATGCAGTTCAAGAGGTGCAGGCAAATGCTAGGGTTTCTTTGGATTTAATTACACAAAAGATTCAAGCGGCAACTGGTGTGAATATTGCTAGCTCTACTTTTGATTCTGATTCAAGTGTTTTATCTCTATCATTTGCTTCTGGCGCGTTAAATCCTACAATTATTCAATTGAGCGAAGATGATGGGATTTTACAAATTACAGAAGGTGTTGGAGACCCAATTAATATAACTAGTAGTGAAGTACAGATAACAAATCTGCAATTTACAAATTTGACCGGTGCAGGTAATAGGGAAAATATAAAAATAAATATTACAACAGAATTTGTTAGTGCAGAGAGTCTTGATTTTCAATACGCACAAAGTTTACAAACCGCAGTAAGCATACGTCAATAGTATGAAAAATAAAAAAGACAATCGTGGTATTGCCGCCCTTATGATAGTAGTGGTAATAGGTGCTGCTGCCCTTATTTTGGCGCTAAGCTCTTCTTTTTTAGGATTGGGTGAGCTTGATATGGGTTATACAGCACAAAAAGGTGGTGAGGTTGCATCTTTGGCAGACGGTTGTATGGAGGAAGCTTTGCGACAAATACAATTAGATAATAATTATGCCGGAGAAACTTTGAATTTAGAAGGAAATTCGTGTATAATAGGTATACAAACTAATGGCAATGACAGGACAATAACTGTTAGTGCTTTGGTTAGTGATTATGGCGAAAAAATTCAAACTAATATAACTATTAATAGCGGTTTGATAACTCTTAATTCTTGGCAAAAACTAGATACTTAAATTAGATACCTAGTATGTTTAGTAAAAAAATAGTAGGTCTTGATATCGCAGATAATACAATTGAAGCTGTTTATTTAAAAGGTAATTCACTTCATGCCAAAGTTTTAAGTTTGGCTAGGGTGAGTTTGGATTTGGGGATTGTAGAAAAAGGCAGGATCAAAGATGAAGAAAAATTGGCCGTTGTGCTAAAACAGCTATTTGATAAAGCCAAAAATAATAAGATTTCTGATAGAAATATAATTTTTGGTTTTCCTGATTCTGTTACCTATACTTATATTTTTAATCTGCCCCCACACTCAAAGAGAGACAGAAAAAATCTAATTAAAGAAGAGGTGGCCACTAGTGTACCAGAAAGACAGGAAGATGTAATTTATTCTTATCGTGTCTTAAGACAAAGCAAAGAAGGTGTTGAGGTGTTGGTAATTGCTGTAAATCGAGAGATTTTTTATGAGTGGATCAGATTTTTTAAAAAGAATAAATTTGAGATACAGACTTATGATATTGAGGTTTTGGCAATTTTTAGAGACTTGTATAGTGTCTTACCAAAAGAACCGGTGTGTATAGTAGATATTGGTACTGATTCAACTAAAATAAATATTTTTGATAAAGAAGGATTACATTTTAATTATTCCGCAATGATGGCCGGGGGAGACATAAGTAGAGATTTAGAAAAGGGTCTTAAACTCAAAGATGAAGAAGCCGAAGATCTTAAGAAGAAACATGGTTTAACTGGTAAAGATAAGAAGGTTTTAAAAATTGTACAAAAACGAGTAGATGAAATTTTGCAAGAGATCAAAGGTGCTGTCAAATATTTTGAAAATAACACTACTAGTAAAGTTGCAGAGGTTATATTGGTTGGCGGGTCTAGTTTATTGCCAGGCTTAGTGGAGTATGCACAAGAAAAATTAGGCGTAATAACAAAATTAGGTAAATCAAGAATCTTGGAAAAGAAAGTGTCGTTGGAATATATAGAAGCCGTCGGTTTGGCGTTGAGGGGTTTGAATAAAAGTTGGGATAAAAAAGATCCAGAGCTTTTATGGGATGGTGGAGTTAAGCCTAAAAAAGAGATTAAGAAAAATGTGGTGGAAGCTGATAAAGAAGACGAATCAGTAAGTGAAAAAGATGGCGGTGAAGTAGAAGCTAAAAGCGAGGAAAAAGAAAAGAAGACTGGTAATACAAAACTTCTTTTACTTTTATTGTTTTTTGTTGTTATTATTTTAGCTGGTGCCATTTTTTACCAAAAATACCAAAAAAAGGAAGTAAAAAAGATGATGAATGAGCAAAATATATTAGTACCAGAGATGGGAGATTTAGATAGTAATATGGTGGTTCCTCCAGAAGATGAACCCGATGAAATTATTTTAGAAGATTTAAATTTATTAACAACAACCTCATCAGTTACCAATACTGATCCGGGGGTTTAAAATTAACTTATAAACCTATGAACAAAAAAGGTTTTACGCTCATTGAGCTGTTGATTGTAATAGCAATCATTGCGATTTTAGCGGCAGTAGTTTTTGTGGCACTCGACCCACTTACTCGTTTCCGGGACGCTCGCGATTCATCTCGTTGGTCAGATGTCTCAGGTCTTATTTCAGCCATAAAAATTGACCAAGTAGACAATGGTGGATCGTATATAGCGGCTATTACTGATATGAGTAATTCAGAAGTCTATATGATTGGTAGTTGTGGTTCCGGAGCAACGGTCGCTGGTATTACTGATTATTGTGATACTGATCCTACTCAGGTTGCTTGCGTAGATTTATCAGGTCTAGCTACCGAGGGTTATATCGCTTCTATTCCTCTTAGCCCAAATGGTGGTGGCACATGGACCACTTCTACTACTGGATATACTATAGAAAAACGTGGTAATGGTATTTTATTTGTTCGAGCTTGTGAATCAGAAAATAGTGATGAAATATTGATAGCAAGATAATTAATAATAAATAATCAATATGAATAAAAGAGGTTTTACATTAATTGAGCTGTTGATTGTAATAGCGATTATTGCGATTTTAGCATCTGTAATCTTTGTGGCTCTTGATCCACTCACTCGTTTTAAGGATTCTCGTGACTCAGCTAGATGGCAAAATGTATCAGCTATCGCTACGGCCATAAAAGTTGATCAAATTGATAACGGTGGTTCATATTTGACAACTATTACCAATATGACCAGTGGTACAGTATATATGATTTCCGATGGTGGTAATGGTTCTGGTTGTGATAATAATAATACCTATTGTAATGTTAATGTTAGTTCAGACGGTGCTTGCGTAGACCTTTCGGGGCTGGTTGTCCAGGGATATATTGGTGCAGTACCAATTGCTCCAGAAGGCGATCCCGATGTGACTTGGGATAGTGATGTGACTGGATATACCCTAGAAAGAGAAAGTAGTGGTATTATCCATGTCCGAGCCTGCGAAAATGAAAATAGTAATGAGATTATGATTTCAAGATAGTATTTTAATCTCCATCTTTTTGAAAGGTGGGGAGGATAAATATTATTTTAAATACATGGCGAATAATCAAACAAAATCAATAGTTATTTTTGAAGATGAACCAGCATGTCGGACTTGGGTTGAAAAAGCTAAATAAATTATGTTGGAAAAAATACAAACCACAACTCAGATAGCGATTTTTAGAAATAAAGAGATTAGGAAGGTTATTCACAATAATGAATGGTGGTTTTCTGTTATTGATATAGTAGAAGCGCTAACAGGAACAGATAGACCAAGGAAATATTGGAGTGATTTAAAACAAAAGCTTATTAAAGAAGGGTATGTTGAAGTGTCCGATAATATCGGACAGTTGAAGATGAAAGCACCAGACGGAAAAATGAGGGAAACTGACTGTGCAAATACAGAAACAATTTTTCGAATTATACAATCAATACCATCTCCAAAAGTGGAGCCACTGAAAAGATGGCTAGCTCGAGTGGGATTTGAGAGAGTTCAAGAAATAGAAGACCCAGAACTAGCTACAAAAAGGACTAGATTTTTATACAAAGCAAAAGGGTATCCTGATAGTTGGATAGCAAAAAGAATGCGCGGTATTGAGGTGCGTGATACACTTACAGATGAGTGGCAAAAGCGCGGTGTCAAACAACAAAAAGAATACGAAATATTAACAGCAGAAATAACAAAGACCACCTTTGGAATGACACCGAGTCAGTATAAAAAGTTCAAGAATCTAAAGCGAGAAAATCTGAGAGACCATATGGACGATATAGAGTTAATTTTGACTATGTTGGGTGAGGCAACAACTACCAAATTAACTACAGATCGTGATTCAAAAGGTATGCCGAAGTTAAAGAAAGATGCAAAAGATGGCGGTGAGATTGCTGGTAGAACGAGAAAAGATATTGAAAAACAATCAAGAAAAAAAGTTTCAACCAAGAAAAATTTTCTACCACCCAAAAAGCGATCAAAAAAACTTAAAGGTGGAAAATAAAAGGACCCCACACGGACGGAACCGTATAGGGGACTTTTAATGGTTACTACAAGTAAAGTATAACAAGGCAATATATTTTTGTCAATCTAATTAAAAAACAAAACTGTGGATAAGAATAGAGCAAAAACGCACTGGACAACCTTTAAAAATCGTCTAAAAAAAGAAGGAAGTAAGTTGGTCACAAAATGTGACCAACTGAAAATGGTGGCAGAAGATAAAAATTAAGTATAGAATAATACATAGAATTTCCGCCAGAGGACACGTGTCCGCCTTTGGAGGGGGTCAGCCTTTGGTTGAAATGTATTATGTAGTTATAAAATAAAAAATACGTATTTAAATACGTATTTTTTAATTAATATTTATGCTAATTTTTTATAAATAGGACTGACGCACGACCGATAGGGAGTGCGTTATTCGAGTGACGTTGCTTCTAATTGACCCACTCCCTTTGGGTCGTGGGTCACTCCTTACTCTTAAATTATATAAAAAATCACCTACTGAGGTACCTCAGTAGGTGATTTAAATTTTATAGATTTAGCGAAGGTGGGGAGCAAGAGGGGATATTGTTTAATTGTGATATATTAAAATAGCTGTTTTTGCTATTGAAGATATTTTCCGAGTTTGGTATACTAGAAAAGGTGAAAAAAGTAGGAGAGATTGAATATGTAAAAAAATTAGTTATTTAAATTAAAAAGTGCTTTATTTTTAATTTAAAATCATATGTTTTTTTCAAGGAGGGTAAAAATAGTAATCATAGAAGACGAGGCTTTTTTGCAAAAGGCTTTGTCTGAACAGTTTTCTTCTAATGAGTGTGAAATATTTTGTGCTTCAGATGGTAAGTCTGGATTAAAAATGGTAGCAGAAAAAAAACCAGACTTGATTTTATTGGATGTGTTAATACCAAACATAAACGGTTTTGGGGTTCTTGTAAAACTAAAGCATCAAAAAAATACTAGAGATATACCAGTAATTATGCTCAGTAATTTAGACAGAGATGAAGACAAAAAGAAGGGGATAGAACTTGGGGCTGAAGAATATATAGTAAAGTCGGATATAGATTTAGAGGAATTATCTGAGATTATAAAAAAATACTTATCTTAATTTACTAAATATAATTGCATGGCTAAAAATACAAGAAAAAAGATCGCGATCATAGAAGATGAACAATCATTACTTTGGGCTCTTTGTGATCAACTTTCTAGCGATAAATATGAGATACTAACGGCTCTTGATGGAAAATTTGGTTTGGAGATGGTAAAAAAACAGAAGCCTGATTTAATTCTATTAGATATAATACTACCTAAATTGGATGGTTTTAGTGTTTTGCGTGCTTTAAAAAAAGACCCAAAGACTAAGAAAATTCCAGTAGTTATACTAAGTAATTTGGCTCAAGATATAGACAAAGAAAAAGGAATTAAATTGGGGGCTGAAAAGTATCTTGTAAAAACTGAGATTGAAATAGGCGATTTACCTAAAATAATAAAAAGGTACATTGTTTAGTTTGGTGGGGAATTAAAATTTAGTATTAAATTTTATGCTGAAGAAAATATTAATTATTCTCAGTATTATAATAATTACCATCATCATAATCCTTGGGGGTAGTTTTTGTTATTTAATAAATCAAAAATCGGTGCCAGTTTTGGAAAAAGTGAGTGTGCAATTAAAATGGTTGCATCAGGCTCAATTTGCCGGTAATTATGTTGCAAAAGAAAAAGGTTTTTACGCTGACCAGGGTCTTGATGTTGATATTATTCCTTTTTCTTATACAAATCCAACTTTAGAAGCTGTTGCCAAAGGAGATGCTGATTTTGGTATTACCGGTGCAAGTGAATTAATAATGGCGAGAGAAAAAGGTATGCCTTTAAAAGCCATTGCTGTAATTTACAAAACTATTCCTAATTGTTTATATAGTTTAAAAAGTAGCGAAATTAATAAGCCTCAAGATTTAATAGGTAAAATAGTTGGATTAGAGCCGGGGGTTCAGGGTGAAATATTATATAAAGTTATGATGAAGAAACTTAAGATTGATCGGAAACAAATAAATGAAATAGAAATTGGTTATGATGCCACTGAGTTAATTGCCGGTATAACAGATGTGTCGAGTGGGTATTTAATTAATGAACCACATCAAGCCATTGAGGCAGGTTATGAAGTAAATATTATAAAATATGCAGACTATGGAATACATATTTATGCTGATGTTCTTTTTGCGACAGAGGAAACAATAAAAAATAAGCCTGAACTAGTTAAAAAATTTGTATATGCCACTTTAGAAGGTTGGCAATATGCGATTGAACATGAAGACGAAGCCATTGATTTTACTTTAAAATATGCCACAGATAGAACGAGAAGTCATGAGATATTCATGTTGAATAATTCTATTCCGTTAATCCATACCGGAGAAGAACCTCTTGGCTGGATGAATAAGGATGTTTGGCAAGACATGCAGGATTTATTGTTTGAACAAGGCGCTTTAGAAAAGAAAATAAACATTGATGAAGTGTTTACTATGGAGTTTTTAAATAGTATCGTAGATTCTAAATGAAAAAAATAAGAACAAAATTATTATTATATTTTTTATTAATTTCCATACTTCCAATTGTGGCTGTAAGTTTTTTAGTTTTTCAAAATAGCCAAAAAACTATAAAAGAACAAACATTTAAACATTTGTATTCGGCAATAATATTGAAAGATAAACAGATTGATGAATTGATAAAAATGCAAGCTACTCCTCTCGAGTTAGTTGCAGAAATATTGGATAAAGATTTAGTGTATGGTCTTCAAAGCTTTTCTATCGGTTCAGAAGAATACGAAAAAACATATCAAATCTTAGTTGATATTTTGGATGTGGCCGTTAAAAAAAACCCTGTTTTTTTTGAGCTTTTTTTAATGGAACCACAAGAAGGGCAAGTGTATATTTCCACAGACGAAAAACAAATCGGGAAAATTAAAGAGTACCAATCTTATTTTAGACAGGGGAAAGAAGCCACTTTTATTAAAAATATTTATTATTCTTTAACTTTAGATGAACCAGCCATGACTATTTCCACCCCTGTTAGAGATGAGGCGGGTAATTTAAAGGCTGTTTTAGCGGCTAGGATAAAATTAGGGTTAGTGTATGAAATAATGAAAGAAAAAGTTGAATTAGGTGAAACAGAGGAAACTTATTTGGTCAATAAATTTAATTTTTTAGTTACTGAAACTGGAAAAACGGTTGAGGAAACTGAGGTGCCAGCATGGAGGCGGGCAGTTTATAGTAAGGCAATTAATGATTGTTTAAAGAAAAATGATGGTAGTGGATCTTATAAAAATTATGAAGGCACTCCGGTCATAGGTGCATATATGTGGATACCTGAAAGAGAGATGTGTATTTTAGCAGAAATTAATGAATCAGAAGCGCTTGAGCCGATTTATAAAATAGAAAAAATATTAATAATAGTTGGAATTTTGGTGGCTCTAATCGTATCTGTAGTTGCTTTGTTCTTTTCTAGTACTTTGAGTGGTCCGTTATTAGAGTTGGTAAAAGGTACAGAAATAATCAGTCGGGGTAATCTTAAACATAAAATAAATATTAAAACTAAAAATGAAATAGCTCTTTTGGCTAGTAGTTTTAATAATATGGCAGAAGAATTACAAAAGAGGCAGAATAAACTCGTACGGACAATGAAAAAATTAAAAGAACTGGATGAATTGAAAGATGATTTTTTAAATACTGCGACTCATGAGTTAAAAACCCCGCTTATTCCAATTAAAGCACAGGTGGAGTTACTTTTAGATGGGGATTATGGTAAACTAAATAAGGAACAGAAAGATGCACTAGAAATGATTGGTAGAAATGAAGAGCATTTAAACAGTTTGGTTTCTGATGTGTTAGACATTACAAAAATAAAGTCAAAAAAATTAAAATTGGTTTTTAAAAAAGTAAATTTTATTAATTTTTTGAATAAATTTAAAGAGAGTGCACAATTAGTTGTTAAAAAGAAAAATATTAAAATAAAATTTAAATCTGAATCAATCTTACCCTCAGTTGTTATTGACGAAAAAAGAATAAGGCAAGTATTAGAAAATTTATTGGATAATGCTATTAAATTTACACTTCAAGGTGGAGAAATTGAATTTGATATAAAAAAAGATAAAAATAATATCGTTGTTAGTGTTAAGGATAATGGTATTGGTATGAGCAAGAAAACTTTGGATAAATTATTTACACCTTTTTTTCAAGCTGATAGTGATATAACTAGAAAATATGGTGGCACAGGTCTAGGGCTTTCAATTTGTAAGGGAATTATAGAGGCTCATGGTGGTAAGGTCTGGGCGAATAGTTTGGGGTTGAATAAGGGGAGTACACTTTCATTTTCTTTATCTATCAAGGCAAATAAAACTTCTTAAACTAAACTTAATTAACTAAATCTAATCCTATGACCAATAAAAAAAAGAGAATCCTTCATGTTGACGATGAAGCTGATACATTGGCTGTTGTCAAAACAATATTAGAAAAAGAAGGTTATGAAGTTGTTAGTGCAATAAACGGATCTAAGGCGTTAAAAGATGTAAAATTAAACAACTTCGATTTATTGATTCTGGACATTATGATGCCAGATATGTCTGGTTGGGATTTGTTTACCAGAATTTCAAAGATAAAGTCAACGTATAAAGTTATTTTTTTGACCGTTTTGGAAATTTCAGAAGCTAGGCTACAAGAGTTGAAAGGACATGGTGTTAAAGATTATATTACCAAGCCTTTTGATAGAGATGAATTAGTCAAAAGAGTAAAAAAAGTTATAGAAAGTCAATAATTATTATTTATGGTTACAAACAAACAAATCCAGAGTGAAAATTTAAAAAAAAATATTGAGGCTTTAAAAGTTGAAGTGTCCTTGCTTCGTGATGCTTATTTTCAATTGGAAGAAGCAAAAAAACAATTGAAAAAAAACGAAGAACAATATCGTTTATTGACTGAAAACAATCGTGACTTGATTTGGACAACTGATATTAAGGGAAAGATAACTTTTGTCAATCCAACAGTAACAAAATTATTAGGCTATAAACGGGCTGAGGTTTTAGGTGAGAGCTGTTTTAAATTAATGACCAAAGAATCAGTTAAAAATGCTAACGCTCTTCGAAAAATGATGAATGATTTGAAAAAAAAAGGAGTCTCTTTTGAATTAGAGTATGTTCACAAAAACGGCACTGTTATTCCTTTTGATGTTTCTATATCTATTATTCGGGATGAAAATGGTAGCCCCGTATCTATTCAAGGATCTTCTCGGGATATCACAGAAAAAAGGTATTTTGAGGAAAAATTAAAAGAGAATGAAGAGAAATACAGACTTCTTTATGAAACTTCAAGTGATGCGATAATGACACTTGAACCGCCAGATTGGAAATTTACTTCAGGGAACAGCGCAATTGTAAAAATGTTTGGTGTAAAAAATGAAAAAGAGTTTATTTCTTTGGCTCCATGGCAAGTTTCTCCCAAGTATCAGCCAGATGGTCAGTTGTCCAGTGTAAAAGCTAAGGAAATGATTGAGATTGCTATGAAAAAAGGTTTTAATTTTTTTGAATGGACACATAAAAAGGTTCATGGAGAAGATTTTTTTGCAACTGTTTTATTAAATAGAGTTCAGGCTGGTGAAAAAATCTTTTTGCAAGCGAGAGTCACAGATATTACACATAGAAAACAAATTGAAGATACTTTGTTAGAGAGTGAGAATCGTTATCATGCTTTGTTTGAAGGTACTTATGATCTAATTCAGTCTGTGACGCCAGAAGGGAAATTTGATTGTGTAAATAAGGCATGGCTCAATAAGTTGGATTATTCTGAAAAAGAGGTTGAAAATTTGATTATTTGGGATATTATTGCGCCTAAAAGCAAAGAACATTGTAAGAAACTTTTTACTAAATGCATGAAAGGAATAGTTTTGGATAGTGTTGAGGCACAATTTATTACTAAAAATGGTAATATTATTGATGTGGAAGGAAATATTTCAGTGAGGAAGGAAAATGGAAAAATTATTGCGACAAATGGTTTTTTTAGAGATGTGACAGAAAATAAAGCCTCGGCAGAAAGATTGAAAAAAAGTGAAGAAAGATTTCGTGATGTGGCTCTAAGTTCAGCAGATTGGATTTGGGAGGTAGATTTGCATGGGAAATATACTTATGCTTCTGATGGTGTGAAAAAAATTCTAGGGTATACCCAAAAAGAAATTATTGGGAAAACCCCTTTTGATTTGATGCCAAAAGAAGAGGCTCAGAGAGTTGGAACGATTTTTAAAGAAATTGTTTCAAAAAAGAAACCAATTGTTGATCTTGAAAATTTAAATATAACAAAAGATGGAGAGAAAGTTTTCTTATTGACAAATGGTGTGCCTATATTAGATCAGAACGGTAAGTTAGCCGGCTATCGAGGGGTTGATAAGAATATTACTCAAAGAAAAAAGGCCGAAATGGAATTAATAAAGAAAATTAAGGAAACAGTAAGACAAAAAGATAAAATAAATACAATTGTGGAAAGTATTGGAGACGGTGTGTTTGTGGTTGATAAAGACTTGAGGATTGCACTCTTCAATCCAATTGCTAGTCAGATTTCTGGATTTTCAGAAAAAGAAGTGCTAGGTAAAAAATATTCTGATATTTTAAAATTTGTTTTCGAATCAGATATTAATGAAATTAATGATAGGTTTGTAGAAAACACTATCCGTACCGGCAAAGTTCAGGGAATGTCAAATCATACTTTATTGGTTCATAAAAGTGGTGATTTGATACCAGTAGCTGATAGTGCATCACCGTTAGAAGATGAAAAAGGAAAAATTGTTGGTTGTGTGGTTGTCTTTAGAGACGCAACCAGAGAGAGAAATATTGATAAGGTAAAGACAGAGTTTGTTTCAATTGCTTCTCATCAGCTAAGGACACCTTTGAGTGGGATTAAATGGTTTACAGAGTTATTACTCAAGCAAAAAGTTGGAAAACTTAATGACGAACAAAAAGATTATGTAAATCAGGTTCATGTAAGCAACGAAAGATTAATTAGGTTGGTTTCAGACTTGCTGGATGTTTCTCATATTGAGACGGGAAGGAAATTTTTCGTGGAAATGAAAAAAACAAATCTTAGTGAAATAGTTAAACAGGTTTTGGAAGGAAGTATTGGTATGATAAAGGATAAAAAATTAAAAATTGATGTTTGTAAAGAATTAGCAAGCAAGGTTTACTTGACTGTTGACCCAGACAAGATAAGGCAGGTATTTTATAATATCATAACTAATGCCATAAAATATTCTAAAAATAGTGGAAAGATTGATTTATGTCTAAAATCAAATAAAAAAGATATTGTATTTTTTGTGAAAGATAGAGGATTGGGTATTCCAAGAAGAGATCAAGAGCGGATATTTGAGAAGTTTTTTAGAGCTGACAATGTTATGACTACCCAGACCGATGGTACTGGCTTGGGTCTGTATATTACGAAAGCAATAGTAGAAGCTCATGGTGGTAAGGTTTGGTTTCAATCAAAAGCAGGAAAGGGCACTACTTTCTTCTTCTCATTGCCTAAAAAAGCAAAGAAAAGCAAAAAGTATTAAAAAGTAGCAAATAATAGAAACTTTCTATCGTCATCTTGAGCCCTTCGATTTTGCTCAGGATAGGCTCCATGAACGAGGAACGAGTAAACGAAGTCGAAAGATCCCCATCGTTAAGCTAAACAAAGCAGGGGATCCTTCGACTGCATCCTGTACTTCGTCAGGGTTCCGTTCAGGATGACGAATTACCTCTAGTAGGGGAGGAGATATAAACTTGTGAGGTTATATAACACATTGTGGATATTACTTCCATAGTTATATATTCTATGGTATAATATTAATATTGTAAAATATCTGTTATTTAGCTTAAATTAACTGATTTTAGTTATAGTATGTTTGATGTAAAAAATCTATTTAAGAAAAAGAATAGAGAGGAAAAAAGAAAAATTTTGTTGATTGAAGATGACGCGCTTTTAATAAAGGTGCTTGTTTCAGAAATTACATCAGCAGGTTATGATGTTATTAGTGTTGAAAACGGCTTGGAAGCACTTGATACAGCAAAAAAGATCATGCCAGATGTAATTTTACTAGATTTGATTTTGCCTGGATTAGATGGTTTTGAAATACTAAAACAAATTAGAAATGATAAGGAGCTAGGCAAAACGCCTGTTTTTGTGGTTTCTAATCTCGATTCTGTTTCAGATGTTAAGTCTGCCAAGGCACTGGACGCTGATGAATATTTCATAAAGGCTAATACTGAAATTGATAGTATAATAAAAGCAATAAAAAAGAAATTAGAAAAATAATATGGTAGATGATAAATTAAAAACTAAGAGAGGGTTGTTAGGGGATATTTTTGGGGGAAAAGACATGGAAAGCAATATAACCAGAGATAAAAAAATAATTTTTATAGTTGAGGATGATGAGATTTTACTTCGTGCATTATACATTCTTTTTCATGAAGAAAATTATACAATAGCCACTGCCACAGATGGTGAGACAGCTATTAATATGGCTGAGAGACTAAAACCAGACGTTGTATTGTTGGATTTATTACTTCCAAAGATGGATGGTTTCGATGTCTTAAAGGTGTTAAAAGCTGATCCTAAGTTAAAATCCATTCCAGTTATAGTTTTATCCAATTTGGGAGATGCTTCAAGTATGGAAAAGGCAAAAAAACTAGGTTCAGATGATTATTTTGTAAAGGCAAATACAGATTTGTCAGTTTTATCAGAAAAAATTAAAAAAATATTAATTTAGACTTCACTATTTTTTTGTGGCGGAGGTAACCATAAAAATATGTTAAAAGCTCGTTGGTTAAATTTCGTACTGTTATTAACCAATAAAATTTACGAGCGCAAACAACTTGTCTTTAAGGGAGTTGGTTTGGGGGTTGTAGCAAACATGCTGATACTAATTTCTCAAGAATTTTTTTTGGGAATAGTGTCTATACCACTTTATCTGGGTTTAAGATCAGCTAAAGTTACAGCTTATTTTGAGGAAAAGGGGGGATATAGCAAAATATCCTTTGATTATAATTTACGTAGGATTTTGACACTCACTGGTATGAGTGTTGTTTTTGTTATTTGGTTGATAAAATTATTTTTAATTATTTTTACTCCTACGGTTTTCGGCCCACTCCAACTTTACAAAGTTTCTGATCTTAGACCAGTTGATATTATGGAAAGCGAGCTGATAATTGTTGAAACACAGATCCAGACAGCTAGAGTAGTAGACAAAATGGTGGTGCCAGAACTGACAAAAGTAGACAAGCTTCGAGGTGGAAACTATCGTTTTTATGGTACTGGCCAAGTGGGGACTACTGCTGTGGTGCTTATTTCGGATGTTCAGACAGTAATTTTGACAGATGATGTAGATAAGAATGGTGAATGGGAAGTAGAACTAATACGAGATGAGTTTAAACTTAGTGAGGGTAATCATCAGGTGACGGCCTTTAGTTTTGATGAAAAACAAGAAATAAGGAGTAACGCTTCATCAAGACAGTATTTCAAATCCGAGATAACTGCTGTAGATAAATTAGTTCAAAATACTGATATATTCATAAATTCTTCGATTATTGTTGTGATTGTTGTTGGTATATTATTAACAATCTTAACCTTGTGATTTTATGGCAAAAGCATGGTTGAATCTATTTTTCAAAACATCAGGGTTTTTGTTTAGAACAAAACAGAAACTAGTTGAGACTGATAGTTTTTCAAGGGCACTTCCTTATGCCTTGCTTGTTATTATTTTTGAGCTTGGTTTTGCTATTGTTTCCATACCATTATATTTATTAGTCTCGCCAGACAAGGTGCAGGAAATGGGTTTGATTTTCCCTACTAGTAAAAAAGATAAAGATAATAGTGCTGTTAAAGTCTATCAAGCTAGAAGAAAAATTAGTCTTTCAACTGGCTTGGGTGCCGGAGGTTTTTTTGTTTTAAAATTATTATTAATAGGTCTTACTTCATTTTTTTTACTCGGTGGACAAGCTTTGCTTGCTGTCACAGAGGATTGGACATTTGATACAGCTGGGAATTATACCTATGATAGCGATAAGATTGAAGTGACCGGTGGGCAGGCTCAGCTGAAAGGTGCTGGTAGTTGTAGTGGTACTGCCACAGCATGTTCTTCTCTTGCTGTAGAAGGTAGTTGTACGGCTCAGGCAGGTTGCTCTTGGGATGCAGGTGGCTGTATTAACAATGGTAGTTGTACGGGTTTACCTGCTAATCAGTGTAATGCTTGTAGAGGTTCTTTTGGTTGTGTAAAAACCGGTCCTAATTGTGGTAGTACTTTAGATTGTACAGGTGCTGCAGATTCTGCTTCTTGTGTGGCTTGTGGACAGTGCCTCTGGACTACCGCAAGTTGTAGTGGTACTGCCACCGCATGTTCTGCTTTTTCTGTGGAAGGCGGTTGTACAGCTCAGGATGGTTGTTCTTGGAATGCTACATATCCAACTGACAAACCAACTATCAACCCAACAACTTCTTTGACTCCAGCAGCATTATCTACTTGGGATAGTTTTACTGAGACTGCTACAAAAAATGGTGGAGAAATTTATTATCAACTATCTGACGACGATGGCTCTACTTGGCAGTATTGGAATGGTAGTATTTGGACGACTGTAGGAGGAAGTAATTACAATACAGCAGCCGTTGTTAATACAAATATTAGTGATTTTTCTGTTTCATCTAGTTCAATAAGATGGAAAGCATTTTTGGAAAGTAATGGTAGTCAACAAGTTATTTTGAGTAATGTACAAATTGGTTATACAGAAAATGATTTGCCAGATATTGCAAATATAACTCCAGCACAGAGTGCCAGTTCTGGTTTGGTAAATATTGATTATGATCTATTGGATGACGAAAGCGATCCTTCTAGTTTAGTAGTTTATGAATATTCACTTACTGGTGCTTTTGGTGGAGAAGAATCTACCATGACACCATCTACCACCGATCCAAACCATGATGGAGTGTCTGGGTTGTCTAGTTCGCCAACTGGAGTTACTAATACTTTTGTTTGGGACGCACAGACTGATTTGGGAGATATTTATGATAGTACTGTGTATGTTAGATTGCGTGCCAATGATGGTATTGGTAGTGGGGATTATGCCACGTCCACAGCTTTTGCAGTTGATTACGTTGTACCTGTGGTTAGTAGTGTTTCAGCCGTACAAACGGCAGGCACTACAGATGTGGCTATTACTTATGATTTATCCGATGATACCACAACAGATTTGTTGGTAGAAATAGATATTTCTGAAGATAGTGGGGCCACTTGGGAGGTAACTGACACCACAGTTGCAGGTGATGTTGGAGCAGGTGTTTCAACTGGTAGTAATACAATTACTTGGGACGCAGGTTTTGACTTTGATGAGCAAGAACAAGCTGATTTACAAGTTCGGGTGAGAGCGAGGGATAAATATTTGAATCAAGGTGCTTTTGTTAGTTCAACTGATTTTTCTTTAGACACTCTTAATCCTGTCACTAATGTTACGGCTGATCTTCAAGCCCAACCTTTGGCAGGTGCAACAACTACTTTGATTGGCGGGTCATTTACAGAAACAAATCCTGATACAAATGATTTTTATGTAGAAATAAACGATGGGGGATATAGCGGAGCCACATCAGGGGATAGTGATACTGCCACACCTTCAAATCAAGCTACTGCCGTCGGCGCAACACTAGATGGTGATGATTTCATCTCAAAAGTAAAAATTACTCATACAGACGATTTTGGCCAGACAGTGGATAATGAAAACACTTCTCCTGCGGTCGCATATAAATATGTAAAACCATATACTCCTCAAGCTTTGACACTTAGTAGTCCTATTACCACACAATTAGATTTTACAATTAATAAACATGCTTCTGAAACTGCAGGGCTAGAATATTTAATTCAAGAAACTACCACAGGGAATTATGTCCAAGCCAATGGTACTCTAGGAGCTAGTGAAGTTTGGCAGGCAGATTCTGTTTGGGGCACTAAGACTGTTACAGGCCTAAGTTCGCCAGTTTCACAATATATTTTTAAAACAAAATCACGTAATATTAGTGATCCTCTAGATGCTGTAAGTTCGCAGTCAGATTATTCTGCAACTGCCCAGATAACAAACACCGCACCGTCCATCTCTTTTGGTGCTATTTCCCAAACAACAGACGGCACACAATATGTGACTGTCAATTATACCGGTACTGACGGACAGGGGGATTTAAATGATATTACAGTTTACGAATATTCTCAGGATAATGCTACTTGGTATACAATGACAGAAAAAACTGGCGTAGATTCTGATGGTGTTTCCGATTTGGTATTTTTACCTGGTGGTAGTGCTCATGATTTTATGTGGAATTCAGGAACTGACTTATCTGGAGTAGAGGACTCAACAGTTTATACTAGATTAAAATCAAATGATGCCACAGTTGATAGCGCTTTACAGACTTCTTCTGCTTTTGAAATAGATAATGTTTTGCCAGTAGTCTCAGGTGTGAGCGCGTCACAGACTGGCGGTTCGACTAATGTTAGTGTCACTTACACACTCACTGATGCCAATAATTCAACAGTTGAGATAGATATTTCCGATGACGGCGGATCCACTTGGGACGTGACAGCTACCTCGGTATCTGGGGATGTTGGGGCTGGTGTTACGCCTGGTAGTAAGACAATCACTTGGGACGCCGGAACTGATTTTAATAATCAATATCAGACTGATTTGCAAGTTCGTGTCAGAGCTCTTGATATATTTGGTAATCAAGGTTCATATTCGCAATCTTCTAATTTTACTTTAGATACGAATGATCCTGTAGTTTCTAGTGTAACCGGTGTGCAAGATAGTGGAGTAAAAACTTTTACATTTAATTACACTGTTTCTGAAGATATAGGTAACGTGACGGTTGGCCTTGAGATTTCTAGCAACGGTGGCTCTTCTTGGGTGGTACCGATTACTTCTGCCTCCGGTGATATTGGTGCAGGAATTACTCCAGGGTCAAAAACAATTACTTGGAACGCTACTACTGATTACAATGGCTATGAAGAAAATGACATGCAAATCAGAATTACGGCCACAGATCAGTTCACCAATGCTGGCAGTACTGCGTCGTCTAATTTTTCTCTAGATACCTTGGCACCGCGTATTACTAGCGTTGTTGGTTCTCAAGATGGTAATGTATCAATTACTCATAATTTAGCTGATGATAACTGGTCTACTATTGAAATTGATATATCAGAAGATGGTGGATCTACTTGGGCAGTTCCTACTAGTACTGTAACAGGAGATGTGGGTTCTAGTATTGTGGAAGGGTCTGGAAAGACTATCACATGGAATGCTAATATTGATTTTGATGAGCAAGAACAATCTGACATGCGGGCAAGGATTCGTGGTTTAGATACTTATTCTAATCAGTCTGGCTATACCGAATCAGCCAATTTCTCACTTGATACAGTAGATCCTGTCACCAATGTTACGTCTGATCTTCAGGCTCAACCAGACGCGGGTGACACTACGGTTTTAATCGGCGGGTCATTTACTGAAACCAATCCAGATACCAATGATTTTTATGTTGAAATCAATGATGGAGGATATAGCGGAGCTACAGCAGGTGATACTAATACTGCCAGCCCTTCCAATCAAGCCACTGCAGTCGGCACCACTTTAGATGGTAATGATTATATTTCAAAAGTAAAAATTACTCACACAGATGATTTTGGGCAAACTGGAGATAATGAAAACACAACGCCCTCCACTAGTTTAAAATACGTAAAACCATATACTCCATCTGCACCAACAGTATATAATCCAACTGTCGGTACTGTTGATGTAATAATAAATCCACACGCTTCAGAAACTAGCGGATTAGAATATGCTATTTATGAAACGACACAAGCAAAATATGTTCAGGCTGATGGTACTCTAGGGGATGGTGCAATTTGGCAGACTACAGCTACTTGGGGTACGGTGACAGTTATTGGATTGGTTAATGATTCCTATACTTATGAATTTAAAATAAAATCCAGAAATACTAGTGATGCCGGTAATGCCGCTTCTAGTGAGAGTAGTCTGTCTACTGGAGCATCATCGGCCAATCAAGCCCCAGAAATTTCTTTTGGTGCTATTTCCCAAACAACTGATGGGACAAAATATGTAACTATAAATTATACGGGCTCTGATCTAGAATCTGAAACATGCAGTTTGGTGACTTACAAATATTCTACAGATAATGTTACTTGGTATACAATGACAGAAAAAGGTGGAGTGGGAAGTGATGGTACCACAGGTTTAGCCTTTAGTGTTGGTGGTACGAGCCATGATTTTATGTGGGATGTCGGGACAGATTTAAATAATACAGAAGATACCACAGTCTATATTAGACTAAAGGCAAATGATGCTACGACTGATGGAAATGATACAGATTCAAGTGCGTTTACTATTGATACAAAAAATCCTGTGATTTCTGGCCCCGTTGGTTCGCAGACACTTGGCACTAATAGTGTTGCTTTTACTTATACTCTGACAGACTTATCAAACTCAACAGTTGAGATAAATATTTCAGAAGACAGTGGAGGCACCTGGACAGTGGCTAGTAGTACTGTGACAGGTGATGTTGGTGCAGGTGTTACGCCTGGTAGCAAAACAATAACTTGGGATGCTGGTACTGATTTTAATAATGAAGACCAGTTAGACATGAGGACTCAAATCCGCGCTCTAGATGCTTTTGGAAACCAGGGTTCATATACTGAATCATCTGATTTTGCACTTGATACTGATAATCCAACTGTCTCAAATGTAAGCGCTTCTCAAGATGCAGGAGCCAATACTGTCACTATTACTTATGATTTGGCTGATACAAATAATTCAACAGTTGAAATAGATATTTCAGAAGATGGGGGAGGTACTTGGGATGTGACTGATACTTCTGTGATAGGTGATATTGGTGCTGGAGTCACACCAGGAAATGGTAGGTCTATTACATGGGATGCTAGTGTTGATTTCTTTGGAGAAGACCAAGATGATATTCGTGTTCGTGTCAGAGCCTATGATATTTATGCAAATGGAAGTGGTTATACGGAGTCAGCCAACTTTGCTTTAGACACATTGGGACCAGCCGTTACAAATGTTGTGGCTAGTCAAACCTCTGGAACTGACAATGTAGTATTTACATATGATCTGGCAGATGCTAATAATTCTTTAGTTGAACTTGGTATTTCAGAAGATGGGGGAAGTACATGGACAGTGGCCAGCAGTACTGTGACAGGTGATGTAGGGTCTGATATCGTCCCGGGTGTAGGAAAAACTATTACTTGGGATGCTGGAACTGATTTTAATAATGAAGATCAAACTGACATAAAAGTTAGAATAAGAGGTTTAGATTCTTTTACAAATTCTGGTGGCTATGGAATGTCTAGTAATTTTGCAGTTGACACTTTAGGCCCAGCAACAAATGTCATCACCGATCTTCAAAATCAACCAACTGCAGGTGACACCACAGTCTTAATTGGCGGAAGTTTTACTGAAACAAATCCAGATACAAATGATTTTTATGTGGCTTTAAATGGTGGTGCTTATGTAACAACCACAGCAGGAGATGGTAATACCGCTAGTCCTGCTAATCAAGCCACTGCAGTTTATGCTACATTAGATGGTAATGATTATATTTCAAAAGTAAAAATTGTACATACAGATGATTTTAATCATTTTGTAAATAATGAAAATACTTCACCAGCTGTTGCTTATAAATATGTAAAACCATATACACCAGCCAGCCCCACTGTTAATAACCCACAAAATACCTCAGTAGATATCTCAGTAGGTAAACATGCATCAGAAACAGACGGTTTGGAATATGCAATTTACGAAAGTAGTACAGGAAACTATGTTCAAGCAGACGGCAGTCTAGATACATCAGCAGTCTGGCAGACTATTTCTAGTTGGGGGACAGAGACTGTTACAGGATTGACTTCTCCTGTAGCACAATATAGTTTCCAAACAAAATCACGTAATACAAGCGATCCACTAGATGCTTCAACTAGTGAAAGTGATCTATCTTCCAGTGTAAGTATTTCAAATACTTCGCCAAGTATTTCTATTGATAGCGCAGCCCAACAGACTGGTGGTGTAAATTACGTACTTGTAAATTATACAGGTACAGACACACAAAATGATACAAATAGTTTGACTACATATCAATATTCACAAAATGATTCTGATTGGTACACGATGACAGAAAAAAGTGGCGTAGGATCAAGTGGTACTAGTACATTGTTGTTTACCTCAGGTGGGGACAGTTTTGTATTTGCTTGGGATGTGGCGACTGATTTGCCTGGGGTTGAAGATTCAACTGTGTATGTAAGAATTCAGTCATCTGATACCTTGGCAAGTAGTAATCTTGCAAAATCTTCTGCCTTTGCAGTAGATAACGCTGGACCGGTAATATCAAATTTTGCAATAAGCCAAACACCTGGTACAAATAACGTGGTTATTGAGTATGATTTGACAGATAATACTGGTTCCAACAATATTGTGGAAATAAATATTTCAGAAGATAGCGGAAGCACTTGGACAGTTGTTACCACTACTATAAGTGGCGATGTTGGATCAGGTGTTAGTGCTGGAGTAGATAGAACAATCACTTGGGGCGCTGGAACTGATTTTGACGGTGAAGAACAATCAGATATGAGGGTGCAAGTTCGAGCTACAGATAGCTATGGTAATGTCGGATCTTTTGCTGAATCATCTGATTTTACAATTGATACAGCCAATCCTGTCGTATCAAATGTAATTGCCGCGCAAAGTGCTGGAAGTTCTGACGTAGTTGTTACATATGATTTGACAGATGGTTCTTCGTCAGGACATTTAGTTGAAATAGGAATATCAGAAGATAGCGGTTCTAGTTGGACAGTAACAAGTACTTCTGTGACAGGACATGTTGGTTCTGGTCAAACAACTGGTTCAAAAACATTTACTTGGGATGCTGGTATTGATTTTCCTAATGAAGACCAAAGTGATATGAGGATAAGAGTAAGATCTCTTGATTATTATGGAAATCAAGGATCATATGTTCAATCAGCTGATTTTTCAATTGATGCTGCTGATCCTGTAGTAAGTGCTGTGTCTGCGACGCAAACAGTAGGGACTAATGATGTGGTTATTTCTTATGACTTGTCAGATACAAGCGGTTCTGGTTTAACAGTAGAAATAGATATTTCTGATGATGGGGGTTCGAACTGGACAGTAACAGATACCTCTGTGACAGGAGATGTTGGGGCTGATCAAACAACTGGTAGTAAAACTATTACTTGGGATGCAGGTGCGGATTTTGGTAATCAGTATGAAAATGATATGCGTGTGAGAGTGAGAGCTACTGATTCATATGGAAATATTGGAGATTATTCAGGCTCTTCTAATTTTATAGTTGATACTTCAAATCCTGTTTTGAATAATGTTTCGGCTTTGCAAAATGGCGGTACCAACGATATTATAATAACTTATGATTTGAGCGATGAAAGCTCTAGTAATATTACAGTTGAATTAGATATTTCCGAAGATGGTGGTTCCACTTGGACAGTGACAAGTACTTCTGTAACAGGGGCTGTTGGCTCAGGAATCACCGCAGGGGCTGGTAAGAGTATTACCTGGGACGCAGGAACAGACTTTGATAATGAAGACCAATCAGATATTAAAATAAGGCTAAGAGCAACTGACAATTATAGTAATCAGGGGAATTATGTAGAATCACCCAACTTTGCAGTAGATACAGTAGACCCAATAGTTTCTAGTGTATTTGCTTCCCAGACTGGTGGTTCAACTAATGTTGTTGTTACGTATGATTTAGTAGAAACAAACAACTCAACTATTGAACTTGATATTTCCGAAGACAGTGGAGGTACTTGGAATGTGACAAACGCGAGTGTAACAGGAGATGTTGGTTCAGGAGTTACTGCAGGAGCTGGCAAGAGTATTATCTGGGATGCTGGGACAGATTTTGACGAAGAACAACAAAACGATCTAAGAGTTAGGGTACGAGCGACTGATACATATAATAACGTTAGTGCTTATTCACAATCTTCAGACTTTGCACTTGATACACTTGATCCTGCAATTAACGTCAGTGTTGACTTACAAGCCCAACCAAATGCTGGTGATGCTACGGTTTTGATCGGTGGTTCATTTACAGAGGCAAATCCAGATACCAATAACTTTTATGTAGAAATTAATGATGCTGGATATAGTGGTGCTACTGTGGGTGATAGTAATACTGCCACACCTTCAAATCAGGCTACTGCTGTTGGTGCAACATTGGATGGTAATGACTACATTACAAAAGTAAAAATTACACATACAGATGATTTTGGACAAACAATTGATAATGAAGATACAACACCAGCCGTGGCTTACAAATATGTAAAACCATATACACCAAGTATAGCAACGGTTGATAATGCAACGACAAGTACATTAGATGTTACTATCAATAAACATGCCTCAGAAACATCTGGACTTGAATATGCAATTTATGAAAGTACCACTGGCAATTATGTACAAGCTGATGGATCTTTAGGTGCCGGTGCTGTCTGGCAAGTCAGAGGAACAGGAGCTGGTGAATGGGGAGAAACCTCAGCTGTTACAGGAAAAATTACTGTGACAGGTTTGAGTTCACCTATTGCCCAATATATTTTCCAAACAAAATCAAGAAATACAAGCGATGCTTTAGATGCCTCATCTAGTGAAAGTTCTTTGTCAGCCGGTGCTTCGTTTGGTAATACAGCACCAGCCATAACAATTGATTCGGTTACTCAAACAATTGATGGCACAAAATATGTTGTTGTTAATTATACTGGAACAGATGCTGAAAATGATAGCACAGATTTAGTCACTTATGAATATTCTACTGACAATGCTTCATGGTTTACGATGACAGAAAAAAGTGGAGTAGGTTCAAATGGAACAAGTAGTCTAGCCTTTACTTCAGGTGGAGCTAGTTTTAACTTTGCTTGGAATGTTGACACCGATTTATCTGATACAGAAGATACTACCGTATACGTCAGGCTAAAAGCCAATGATGGAATCACAGATGGAAATCTTGCAGTAAGTTCTGCTTTTGAAATTGATACTTCTAATCCAACTATTTCTAATTTGAGTGGTTTACAATCTGCGGGTTCTACTGATGTTGTAATTACTTATGATTTAACAGATGCAAATAACTTAACTGTTGAATTAGATATTTCAGAAGATAGCGGAGGTACTTGGCTCGTGACAGATACTTCTGTGACTGGAGATGTTGGAGTAGGAGTTACTGCAGGAGTAAACAGGAGTATTGCTTGGGATGCTGATACAGATTTTGATAATCAATATCAGCTAGACTTGAGAGCTAGGGTGAGAGCTCTAGATGCTTTTGGTAATCAAGGTTCTTATGTAGAATCAGCTGATTTTTCCGTTGATACAAAAAATCCAGTAATTAGTAACTTGTCTGTTTCTCAAGATATCGGAGCTGAGACTGTAACTATTGGCTTTAATTTATCAGATGCTAATAATTCTACAGTTGAACTAGATATTTCAAGTGATAGTGGTGCTACTTGGACAGTGACTGATACTTCTGTAACAGGTGATGTCGGTTCAGGAATTACTCCAGGGGTTGGTAAGAATATTGTTTGGGATGCTGGTATTGATTTTGACAATCAGGAACAGAGTGATATGAGAGTACGACTACGAGGAATTGATATTTATACAAATCAAGGAAATTATACAGAATCAGCTGATTTTGAACTTGATACTGCAGAAGCTGAGCCAGAACCAGAGCCAGAACCAGAAATTGTTGTTGCGGGAGGAGGAGGGCCAATAATACCTCAAAGAGTTATTGTGCCGAGCCAACCATTTTTATCAGGTTTTGCCGGTCCTGTCAACTTTACAAAAGTAATTATTTCAGGTATAGCCCAACCTCGCACAAGAATTGACTTATATGACAATGGTAATTTTGTATCGAGATTTGATTCTGCTGTAAATAATAATGGTATTTTTGAACAAGAGTTTATATTTGAAGAGGGTGTGCATGTTTTGACAGTAAAGTCTGTAGATTTTAGTAATAATGAAAGTGTTTTTTCTGGTGCTGTAACTCTAGTAGTAGATTTGACACCACCAGAGGCACCAATTATCTTAACACCGAGTGATGAAGATACTGTTACTAGTGAGACTCCAACGATTGTCGGGGCAACAGAACCTTTTGCTAAAGTGAATATACTAATTGATAATGATAGCACCTTTATGGTAGATGCAGATAATACTGGTGCTTGGTCATTTATGTTACCAAGTGAGTCTGCATTGGATGCTGGTGAACATAATCTAGATGTGCATGTAGTAGATGAAGCAGGTAATACAAGTAGTAATTCATACCTGTCTTTCAACAGAGAAGAAATCGAAGAGATTATTCCAGAAGAAATCGAAGAGGAAGCTATTATTATTTCAGTTCCTCTACCTTCGGAAGCAGAAATAGTTGAAATTGTTGAGGCAGTTGAACTTCCAGGTGTGCCAGTTCCAGAGGTTGTGGAGACGGGGGTTAAAATTCAAGACAATGTCTTTAGCTTTAATGGTACTTCTTTGCCAAATAAAGATATAGTTGTGTATATTCATAGTGACCAAGCATTGGTCTATCGCACTAAGTCAGATGATATGGGAAATTGGGTGATCAATCACTCTCAAGATATTGTTGAATTATCTCCGGGAGAACATTCAATATTCGCCGTGACAGTTGATACTGGCGCAAAAGTAAAAAGTCGTCCGAGTGAGGTGAAGTTATTTGATGTAGAAAAGAGTTTGATTGTTACATTGTTTAATTTATTAAATTTACAGACTACTATATTAGCACTGATTGCTGTTTCTGGCTCTATATATTGGTTATTCAGATTGCGAAAAAAAAGGGGTGTTGCGATTGTCTAATATAAATAATTTACTTATATGAAAAAAAAGATTTTGGTTGTGGAGGACGACAAAATTTTGCAAAGTGCTATAGAAAAAGCCATAAGCGAAGCCGGTTTTGATGTGGTCTTGGCTAGTGATGGTGAAGAGGGTTTGAAAAAGGCCAAATCAGAAAAACCAGATTTAGTTCTATTAGATTTGTTAATGCCCAAAAAAACAGGTAGAATAGTTTTGAAAGAATTAAGGGAGGATAGCATGACTAAAGATATTCCAGTTTTGGTTTTGACTGTGTATTCTAGTGAAAAGAGTATAGAAGAGTGTGTTGCTTTAGGCATAGAAGGTTATTTAATAAAATCAGAATATACATTAGAAGATGTAATAAAAAAGATTAACGAAATTTTGAAATAAAAATTTATTTGAAAAATAAAAACAGTCTCAAAAAGGGGCTGTTTTTTTGTGTTCCAGGAGGTCCCGCCATAAGGGCGGGATTTCGACTGCGGTCTCAAGAATCGCCCAGCACCACAAGGGTGCGGGGTAAAAACCCGCAATAAAAAACACCCTCATTAATTGAGAGCATTTGTGCACCTGGCAGGAATCGAACCCACATCATCGGTTCCGAAGACCGATGTTCTATCCGTTGAACTACAGGTGCATAATAAAACACGATATAAAATACACATAATACGATACAAACCTATTTTTGATGTGTTGTATTTTTATACGTGTATTTTGTATCGTGTTTGTGTGCCCTCAGCAGGACTTGAACCTGCGACCGTTTGCTTAAGAGGCAACTGCTCTACCAACTGAGCTATAAGGGCTTATTTAATTTATATATAGTTTGTTTTTGCGACCGTTTGCTTAAGAGTCCGTCAGCCGACGGATCTACCAACTGAGCCCTCCTACCGGCAGGCAGGCTATAAGGGCTTGTTTAATTTTTATCCAACGTACTTATCATTTGGATCTCGCTTTAGTATTTCAATCTTCGGGCCTTTCCACCCCTTAACTTTCAAAGCTTCTTCCGCGGCGCTGACTTGGGCTTCTTGTTTGCTGGTACCAGTGCCTTGTGCAATTTTTTCTTTGTCCAGATAAACTGCGACTATAAATTCTTTGGCATGATCCGGTCCTTCTTCCTTGGTTACTTTATAAGTAGGTGTAATGCCGACAATTTCTTGAGACGATTCTTGGAATCTAGATTTTGGATCCATCCAAAGTCCGTGCTCTAATACGTTATCTAGTTTACTAACAACCCAGCGTAAAATAAATTGTTTTGTTATTTCCCAACCCTGGTCAACATAAATTGCGCCGATAGTTGATTCCATTACTTTTGCCAAAATATATTCGCGAGCTTTGGTGCCTTGGTCTTTTGATTCGCCATGACTTAGGAATAAATATGGTTCCAATCCAATATCACTGGCTACCTCAGCACACATTTTGGCGTTTACCAAAGCTGCTCTCCAGTTGGTAAGTTCACCTTCTGGGTTCAAATAATTTTCAAACAAAAATTCAGTAACTACTAGTTCTAAAACAGCATCGCCCAAAAATTCCATGCGTTCATTATGACCAAGAGGGAAGTCTCTGTTTTCATTCAAATAGGAGCGATGAACTAAAGCCTGAACTATATAATTTGGATCATTAAATTTAACGCCAATTCTTTCTTCTAGATCAGGAAAGTTTCTTTCTTTGTAGGCATCGACTACAGGTTTTGTCATATAATAGTATATTAATAATTATATATACTAATATACGGATAATACTTCCGCCAGAGGACGGATCAGCCTATGGCTGAAATGATACGAATATTATACGAATTCCTGTCTAGAAAAATTTTAGTATAGCATTAGTATAATCGGTATTATTTGTATATTGGTATATTTACTTTGTATATTTATTTAGGATCTTCTTTGTTGGTGTCTTTGTATATTGCACCCAAAACACCATTAACAAATTTACCAGATGATGGTCCTCCGTATGTTTTGGCAATCTCAATAGCTTCGTTGATGGCTACTTTGGCTGGTATTTCGTCGTTTAAGAGTAATTCATAAACTCCGATACGTAATATATTGCGATCTATTAGAGTAATTTGATCCATTGGCCAATTGGTAGCATAGTCAACTATTACTTTATCTATCTTTGATAGATTTTCTATAATGGCATCTATGGTTTTTTCTATGTACTCTTTTTCATCTTCTATACCAACACCAAATTCAATTAAATTTTGTTCAATGATAGCTGGCATAGCAGCTGTTGGCTGTCCACGAAAATCCCACTGATAGAGGACTTGCATTATAATTGATCTGGCAATATGACGGCTGGACATAGTGGTTGTCTTAGGTAGATCTGAGGTGTGATGGTTAACCTCTGTATAAAATATAGTTTTTCACGACACACGACCCACGTAACACTACTCATGCGGATACACTGTGTCGTGTGTCGTGAATATAATGTTTAATTACTTAATTACTGTATCTTTATTTATCTTTCTTATTCCTTTTGGTTCGTAAAACTCGCTTATTTACATCAACGGCTTTTCTACCTTTATAAGTTCCACATTTAGGACAAGCTTTGTGTGGAAGTATTTTGGCTTCACACTTTTCACATTTTGTTGTTGTTTTTTTAACTAGTGCAAAATGAGAGGCGCGTTGTCTTTTTGAGGTGTTTGTGCGTTTCTGTGATGGAAGACCCATATTTTTGAAAATTACAAATATCAAATAACAAATTTCAAATGGTTGAAATATGTATAAACTGGGGATATTATACTGTATAAAATTAAAAAAGTCAAGAGAGGTCTTCACAGTTGCTAAAAATGCGAAAATCAGCTAAAATATAGTCATGGAAATCAAAAAATGTGAAAATAAACAAGAGTGGGAAAAATCTCTCGACTTTGTTCAGGGTGAGAAAAAAATGCTAGACAAAGCGGAGTTTTTGCAATCTTGGGATTGGGGAGAGTTTCAAAAGAGTACTGGAAAAGAGGTCTTACGGCTTCAGATAGTGGAAAATGGGGGTGTGGTGGGGCAGGTACAGGGTTTCGTGAATAGTTTGGGGTTGGGGATTAAGTATTTGTATTTGCCTAGACTTAGGACATATGACTTAGGACATATGACTTTAATTGGGTATTGTAAAGAAAAAGGATTCTCTTTTGTCAGAGTTGAACCGGTCGACATCTTACGTCTTAAGTCTTATGTCTTAAGCCCTATTAAAAATCGTCAACCAGCCACTACACTTTTACTAGACTTAACCCAAACAGAAGAAGACCTGCTTCAATCAATGCATTCCAAAACTCGATATAATATTCGTCTGGCAGAAAAGAAGGGTGTAGAAATAAAATTAGCCAAAGATGTTGAAGCTTTTTGGAAATTGAATGAACAAACTACTGGACGAGATAAATTTAAAAGCCACGACAAAAACTATTATGCAAAAATGCTGGATAATAATTTTTGTCACCAGCTTACAGCTTACTATGATTATCAGCCAATTGCTTCTAATTTGTTTATTGTTTATGGTGATACTTGTACTTATTTGCACGGAACGTCTTCTAACGAACAGAGAAACTTGATGGCACCATATCTATTGCAGTGGGAAGGAATCAAGATGGCAAAAAAACTTGGTTGTAAATATTATGATTTTTGGGGTATTGCTCCGGTGATGAAAGAGGGTGAAGGTAAGATGACTTGTTTTAATAATTTTTGTTGGCAGGTAGATCATCCTTGGACTGGGATTACACGTTTTAAGACTGGTTTTGGTGGTGGTACACGCGAGTATCCACAGGCGGTAGATATTGTTTTGAATAAATTTAAATATTTTATTTATAAATTGGCGAGGAAAGTAAGAGGTTTAAATTAAAGTGTTTATATGTCATCTTGGTCACAAAAACTTTTCTTAAAAATCAATAGTCAGCTCGGTAAAAGAGTCTGGCTGGATAAATTAATGGCTTTTGTCGCCAGATGGTTAATTTTAATTTTGTTTTTTTGCATTATTTGTTGGGGTTTGATAGTGTTAGAGCCAGATGGATTTAAGTTTTTAATAAAATTGATTATAACTACGTTGTGTTTTGCAATTTTATTTAGCTGGTTGACTGCTCTTGTTGTTCGCTTCCACAGACCAATGGCTGAGATGCCAGGAATAAAATATTTAGTAAAGCCTCACCAGACTTGGAAAACTTTTCCATCAGATCATACTTTGATTTCTTTTGCTCTAGCTCTGATTGCAATAGATGTGGGTGCTGGCTGGTTGCTCGGCATTTTATTTTTGTTAACGGCGGTTTTAATTGCATTTTCAAGAGTTTATGTAGGGGTGCACTATCCTAGAGATATTTTGGCGGGTATTGTTTATGCAATTATTTTTTCGTCGCTTGCTTTATGGTTATTAGAGAATATTAGCCAGCCTGTTTATTTAATAATTAAGAATTGGTTTTAAAATATGAATGCAATAATTTTATGTGGAGGACTTTCAACTAGATTGGGGGATATAACAAAAGATATACCAAAGATTTTGCTCAAAATTGGCGACAAGACAGTTTTGGATTGGCAGTTAGAAAAATTAAAATCAGTTGGTGTAAAAGAAGTCGTGCTCGCTGCCGGGCATCTGGCAAGTGTTTTGGTGAAGGAGATTGGTTTTGCGAGGCATGGCATGACAATAATTTATGCAATAGAAGACAAAAAACTTGGGACAGGTGGCGCTATTAAGCACGGTATGGAATATGTTTTAAAACCAGAAGAACCAACCATAATCTTGAATGGTGATGTTTTGACTACAATAGATCTTGCTGATATGGTGAAAAAAATGCCAGAAAAAAGTGATGGAATAATTCTTGGTTCTTATGTAGAAGATGTAGCTAGTTATGGAACTTTAAATTATGATAAAAAATATCATCTGAAAGAATTTAAAGAAAAAGAAGGCGTTCACAAACCAGGTTATCAAAATGGTGGTGTTTATATTTTTAATGAACAAATAAAAAAATATTTTCCTGCTTCTGATGCATTTAGTATTGAGTATGATGTCTTTCCAAAAGTAGAGAATTTATATATCTACGAATCAGACAGATCTTGGATTGATGTTGGTTTGCCAGAAAGATTGGAATGGGCAAAGGAAAATTGGGAGAGTTTTAATTAATTTTATGAAAATAGAAAAGAAAATTCATCCAAAATATTTTCAATTGATTTTAGACGGAATTAAAAAATACGAACTACGTTTGGCAGATTTTGAATGCAGTGAAGGTGATACTTTGGTTTTAAAAGAATGGGATTCGGAGACAGGAGATTATACTGGACGGGAGATTGAAAAAAAAGTAACAATGGTAATGAAAACTAAAGACTTGGAATTTTGGAGTAAAGAGGAGATAGATCAAAAAGGTTATCAAATAATCTCTTTTTAATTTTATGAAAAAAATAATCCTAATTACGCTAACTCTTTGTCTAACAATTCTAGCCTGGTTTTTTGTTTCTGAAATCTACACATCTGAGGCACAAAAAACTGATAAAGTTACTTTTGAGGTAAAGCAGGGCGAATCAGTGGGGGAGCTTGTAACTCGTTTAGAAGAAGAGCAGATTATTCGTCATGCTGGTATTTTTAAAAAATATTTAATCTATAAAGGATTAGACAAAAAAGTAAATTATGGTGAGTTTGAAGTTGAAGCACCAATTACTGCATCTCGAGTGGCCAAGGCCTTGAGTAAACCTGGACTCAGTGAACGAGAGATTACTATTTTACCAGGTTGGGGATTGAAGGAAATTGGTGAGTATTTAGAAAAAGAAGGAATAGGCACAAAAGATGAATTTTTTAATATAGTTGGTCGCCCAGGCAAAAATTATAAAATTGTCAGTGAAAAAGCACCAGAAATAAAAAGCGATTTTAAAATTTTGACTGATAAACCTTGGTATGTTAGTTATGAAGGTTATTTTGCACCAGATACTTATCGGATTTACAAAAATTCTACTGTAGAAGATGTGATAAATCGTCTTTTTACAGAAAGAGAAAAACAAATTACCGATGAGATGTGGCAGGATATAGAAAAACAAGGTAAGAGTTTTTTTGATATTCTTACCATGGCTTCAGTTTTAGAAAGAGAGGCTCGTGATTTTGAAGAGATGGCAATTATTTCTGATATTTTTTGGCGTAGGGACGATATCAATTGGGCTTTGCAATCTTGTGCAACTGTAAATTATATTACTGGTAAAAATGATCCTGGAATTAGTTTGGCAGATAAAGAAATTGAGTCGGCTTATAATACCTACAAATATCCTGGTTTACCCTTAGGACCAATTAGTAATCCTGGAATTGACGCAGTCAGAGCAGCAATTTATCCAGAAAAAAATGACTACTGGTATTTTTTGACTGGCACAGATGGTGAGATGAGATATGCGGAGGATTTGGAGGGACATAACACAAATAGAGCTAAATACTTGAATTAGTATTAAAGATACAAGAAACAAGATACAAACAATAATCAAATTATAATTTCCAAAATTTTTTGTAGTTTGATATTTGAGATTTGTTTGTTCCTTGTGTCCTTGTCACTTATTTATATGAAAACATTTGATTTTGACTACAATTTACCAACTGAGTTAATTGCCCAAAATCCCGTCACACCACGGGATTCTTCGCGTATGATGGTTGTTGATAAAGAAAGTAAAGAAACGCAACATAAACACTTTTACGATATTGTAGATTATTTACAAGCCGGCGATTTACTGGTTTGGAATAACTCCAAAGTTTTTAAGGCGAGACTTTTTGGAAAGCTTACTAGCGCTGAAGATGAAGAATTGTTTGAACACAAAAGAGATGTAGAGGTTTTTTTGGTTCGTCCAATGGAAAATGAGGGTGTGTGGAAAGCGCTTGCCAAGCCAGGTAGGCATTTTAAAAACGGCATGAGAGTTCGTTTTGCTCCAGATTTTTATTGTGATGTGATGATGAAAGAACCAACCGGTGATATTTTAGTTCAGTTTGAAGACTCAGACGAAGAAGTTAGAAATAAGGCCAATAAATACGGTCATATTCCAGTCCCGCCATATATTAAGGAACAAGGAGTAAGGAATAAGGAACAATTGGTTGAGGATTATCAAACTGTTTATGCAAAAGATGAGGGTTCGGTTGCTGCTCCGACAGCTGGTTTTCATTTTACACCAGAGTTGATTCAAAAACTAAAAGACAAAGGCATAGAGTTTGCTGAAGTTACTTTGCATGTTGGTCTTGGTACTTTTTTGCCAGTAAAATCTGAAAATGTAAAAGATCATAAAATGCATAGTGAATGGGTGGAATTAAGTCAGGAAAATGCTGATAAAATTAATAGGGCGAAAGCTGAAGGAAGGCGAGTTGTTGCTGTTGGGACGACAACGGTGAGGACGCTAGAGGGAATCGCTCAATTAGGTCTCCCCCCTAAAAAGGGGGGAACAAGGGGGGTGTTGGCGGGTGTTGGCGAACACCCCCTCTGTCTCCCCCTTGATAGGGGGAGGACGTGCTTACATTCTTATACTGGAGACATCAATATATTTATTACTCCTGGTTTTGAATTCAAAGTAGTTGATGTGATGATTACAAATTTTCATTTGCCGAAGTCTACACTACTTATGTTGGTGAGTGCTTTTGTGGGGGATAGACTTGCCGGCCATAGCTTTAGCGACGGTCGGGAGTTTATGTTAAAGTGTTATGAAGAAGCGGTGGAAGAAAAATATCGATTTTATTCTTTTGGAGACGCAATGTTTATAAAATAATATGTCATTTGATTTAGTAATAATTTTTACAATTGTGTTTGTGGTGAGATTTTTGACTGCTTTGTCTGGTGGTGGAGGTTTGATTATATTACCAGTTTTGATAATGTTTGGGCTACCTCCATCTGTCGCAATTTCTACCAACAGGTTTGGAACGTTTGCATTAAATTTTGGAATCGTAAAGCTTCATCAGCATAAACAAGTACGATGGGATTTGGCATTCAAATTGGCAATTCCAGCATTGATTGGGGCGTTGGCGGGTACCTTTGTTGTTATCGAGATAAATCAGGGTTTGTATGAAAAATTAATTGGTATTGCTATTTTGTTTGCTTTGGTATTTATGGTACGTGGTAAGAACTTAGGTTTAGAAGAGAATAAAAATATAAAAGTAAATCCTATACTAGGTTGGTTAATTGCATGTGTCGCTGGTTTTCTCTGTGCTGTGTTTGGTTTAGTGAGTATTTGGTTTACATTTGTATATTTATATTTTGGACTTACATTCATACAGACCGCTGGAACAAGAAAAGTTACAGCAGTGATGATCCAATCCATTTCCCTTATTTTTTTAATTTCTGCTGGTTTAGTTAATTGGCCAGTGGCAATTGTTATGTTTGTGGCTAATGCTTTGGCTGGATGGTTTGGTGCTGTATGGGGGCTTAAGATCGGTAATGTCTGGGTGCGTAGATTATTTTTATTACTTACTGCTGTTAGTGCAATAAAAATAATGTTTTTTTAAATATAAATATAGTTAAATAAAATAATTTTATGAAAAAACAAGAAAGTAATTTTGTATGTACAGACTGTTTTAAATTTAATAAATGTATTGAGTCTCCAGTTTCTTGGGTATTTTTTGTAATTGGTCTTATTGCTACTATTGCTATTAGAGCCGTGAATGTAGTTTTAGATTATAGTGCTTTGTGGGCAAAAGTTTCTTGGTATATTGGTGTGGCTGGTTTTTTTATTTTTTTTCTGTACAAATTTAAACATGATCAGAGTACACAAAAAGAATTGAAAAAAACTGGTCTAGTAGAAAAGATTTTGGCAAAAGAGAGTCTAAATGATTACGAATATCAGGTACTAGGTTCAATTTTGTGCAAATTAAAATCAAAAAAAGAAAAGATAAATTATTTTTTCATATTTTTCTTTTCTGGTGTAGCATTACTGGCTGCGGTTTATATAGATTTTATTAAGTAATTTAACTTGACAAAAGGGCAAAAATGTGCTATAATTACATTAATAATTTAAATATTAACTAGCAAAAATATGGCTGAAGGTATTTCGGGATTAGATAGAATGTCAGAAGAAGAGTTATATAAAAAAGTTCAAGCGGGTGGATATGATAAAAAAGTGCCTAGTATAGAAGATGAGAATAAATTTGATGAAGAACAGCCAAATGTTAATACAGATGGTTCTCCAATATTAGGTGAGGCAGATGATGTTAAAGGTAATAGAAAAGATATTAATCCTGATGGTACTTTAGTAGTTGACGATGTGGAAGACGTTAAAGGGAATAGAAAAGATATCGGCCCTGATGGGTTTGTTGAAAAAGATTCAGTGGTAGAAATCGATGGTAATTTGAAGACCAAAGAAGAATTAGACGGATCTTTGGAAGATGATTTTAGTAAGGCAGCTTGAAGTTTGTGAAAAAGAAATTAACCAACAAAAAACCCCGACAATCTCGGGGTTTTGTAATTTAGAATTTTTATTTTGTATAATTGTTGTAATCATTTTTCGGAACAACCTTCTGATTAATGTTACCAAATCTATATTTAGAAACATTATTAGGATTGTTGTTCCTGTCCGTTACGTCTATGAGTTCGGCTTAACCATCAAGAGGGAATATCACTCCCCCTTGATGGTTTTACCTTTTTCAAGTGGAAGTTGATACCTCTTTTTTGTGTGTGGTTAGTAGTTCTGCTCCAGCGGTTAGTACCAGTATAGCGGTCGCTATAATCAGGATTAACTCATCAGTTTTTGTGCTGATGAACTTCGCTAGGCAGGCAAATAGCAGTAATATGCTGACAGTTATACTAACTACCAGAATCATCACTATCCGATGTTTGTCTTCAGTTTGTATTCTGGCAAAAGCCAATTGTCTGGTTTGCATAAAGAGTATGACAAGTGCTGCGTACGAGCCACCATCCTTTGCTCCCATGAGGAGAAAGTGGATGGTGCCAAAGCTGGTGATCCAGAGAAGACCTGTTTCCCACCAATTATTTTTTCTTTCAGAATTTGCTTTCTTCACCTCCATTTCAGTAATAGATAAAAGTGGGAGACTCATGAGTACTAATATGAGCCCCAGTTCGGGTAGATTGGTTTTGAAAAACCAGACAATCGAAATTCCGACAGCTGTAGACAAAGTGAAAGCCATAAACCCCCAAACAGTCTTTTGGACAAATTGCATGGCCAGGTATATTGCCAAGCCAGCGGCAACTAACCAGATTAATCTTTCTGACATCATTATCCATATACCCCCTCCCAGAAAAGCAGCTGATAACATCGCCATTACCACAATGGTGTTTTTACTCACGACGTACCTCCTTGTTGAATTGTAGAGAACAACACCTATATTATCCTTTTTTAGTTATCCACAGTCAAGAGGGGGATACTTGACAGAGTAAAATTTTTTTGTTCTAAAACAAAAACCTCGGTAATTTCGAGGTTTAGTAATTAAAGTTAGTTTATGATTTTAATTAGTACATACTATAGAGGGTACTATAGTATGTACTATAGACCGTACTAAAGTATTATTTTACGCCCAACGGATTAAAATCAGTCTCTTCATCATAATAATTCACCTCTTCCTTTTTCTTGAGCCAAGCAACAACACGGTAGGTAACAGGTAATAATACTATCTCGATTAAGATCTTGAAAACATAATTAACAATCCAAATAGTCCAGATCAAGCCCCAAGGTAAGATTCCAGCAAAAGCAATTAATAAAAATATTGTAGTATCAAAGAATTGTCCGACAACTGTTGAACCAACAGCACGCAACCAAAACTTTTTTCCTTGTGTTTTTACTTTCAATTTAGCAAGCACATAACTATTCATAAATTCGCCAACTAGATAGGCTACTAAGCTTGCTAAAACAATTCTCCAAACAACTCCCAAAATATTATCAAATGATTCTTGCAAACCCCACATTGGGTCGGCTGGTAGATGGCCAACTACCCAAAAAGTTGCGACCATTAGCAAGTTCATAGCAAAACCAATCCAAATCACACGTCTGGCACGAGCATAGCCATAGACTTCGGTCAAAATATCGCCAAATAAATATGCCAACGGAAACAAAATTGTTCCGCCGTCAAAAGATATCCAGCCTACAGCGGCGATTTTTGTGCTGGCGATGTTGGAGAGGATTAATACAGTGGCGAAAACTACTGCGATGATGTCGAGATAGCGAAAGTTTTTCATAGTTTGTAAGTTAGAAATAATAAATTTTTTAAATCCACTCTTTTTTCAATTTCATAAATCTGTCTTCCTTAATTGCTTCGCGTATTTCTTTCATCAAGTTAAGCATGAAATGAACATTGTGAATTGTTGCTAGACGATAGGCGGTCATTTCGCCAGCTTTGAAAAGATGATGAAGATAGGCGCGGGAATAATTTTGACAAGTGTGACAATTACATTTTGGATCAAGTGGTTTTTTGTCAGTTTTATATTTGGTATTCAAAATATTTATATAAAGTTTTTTGTCTACATTTGGATTTACAAATAGACGACCATTTCTAGCTACACGGGTAGGGGAGACACAATCAAACATATCAACTCCACGCTCAACAACCTCAAATAAATCTTTTGGTGAGTGACCGACTCCCATGGTGTAGTGTGGTTTATCTTCTGGGATAATCGGATTTACCCAGTCTAGGATTTTTTTAGTAGCTTCCATGTTGTAGCCAATTGATTCACCGCCTATGGCAATACCATCGAATGGAAGTGAAGAGATAAATTTGGCACTTTCCTGTCTTAATTTTTTATGCTGTGCACCTTGCACAATCCCAAATAGAAATTGTTTGTTTTTGTGTTTTTGTGTTTTTGTGTTTTTGTGATAGTCGATACACCTTTGGGCCCACTTATGGGTTCTTTCCATAGCCTCTCCAGTGTACCTTAAGTCCGCATCATCTGGTGTGCATTCATCAAAGGCCATGATGATATCGGCGCCGAGTTTGTGTTGTATTTCTATGGCGCTTTCAGGTGTGAAGCGATGTTTAGATCCGTCGATGTGAGACTGGAAGCTCACGCCATCATCGTCTATTTTTGTCAGACTTCCTTGTCCCTTGGCTTCTTTTTGTAATCCTAATGAAAATACCTGAAAACCACCAGAGTCGGTGAGGATTGGCTTGTTCCAGTTCATGAATTTGTGAAGTCCTCCCATTTCAGCAATCAAATCTTCTCCAGGGCGTAAATGCAAGTGATAAGTATTACCTAAAATAATCTGTGCATTCAAATTTTCCAAATCTAAACTATCCAAAGTTTTTACTGTGGCTTGGGTACCGACTGGCATGAACTGTGGAGTTTCAATGTCACCGTGATCAGTGTGGATGATACCAGTTCGTGCACCTGAATTTTTGTCTTTGTGAGTAATTTCGAAAAATGTCATATTAAGACGAGTATAGCAGATTTTGACTAAAGAATCAAGATGGGGTAGATTATATAGGTATGAAGAGAATAAATTTAATTTTGTTGTTAATCAATCTTGCTTTGTTGTTGGGGGTTTTTTGGGTTGGGGGTAAGATTGGTGGTATTCCGGATATTGTACCAATAGGGCATCTCTCTTTGGGGGTAGATATTATAGATACTGAAGTTGTTCAAAATGATGTAGAGATCATAGATACCCCAGTCGTTTTAAATACTAAAGATGATGAAAGGGCGGTGGTTGTTGAAGAAGTAACTGAAGAAAAAGAATTACCAAAAGAAATAAATCTAGAGGTTCCTTTCACTTCCCAAGCACCAGAAAAGAATTGGGATCAGCCGTGGCAGGACGCGTGTGAAGAGGCGGCAGTTTTAATGCTAGATGCTTATTACAAGGGATATAATTTAAGTCCTTTGTTTGCACGAGATGAGATTTTGAAAATGGTTGATTGGCAGGATGAGCGTGGGTGGGGGTATAGTATTTCTGTGGAGAAAGTGGCAGAGTTGGGAGAGTGGTTTTTATTCACGACACACGACCCACATAACACGACCCAGACAGTTTCGATTGTTGAGGATCCGACGGTTGAGGAAATTAAAAAGTTTATTGTAAATGGTGATCCGGTGTTGGTGTTGGCTTATGGTAAGGATTTGCCTAATCCGCATTTTACGAATGGCGGGCCGGAGTATCACGCTTTGATTATTCGTGGGTATGATGATGAAACTGGTGAGTTTATAACTAATGATCCTGGTACACAGTTTGGCGAGAATTTTAAATATAAATATGATGATTTGATGAATGCGATTCATGATTGGAATGGGGGAGATGTCAGTGAGGGAAGAAGAATCATAATAGTGGTTCAGTGATAATGATATGATTATACTGTCGGACAGAATGATAAAATATTAGCAAAATATTAAAGGAATATTAATAAAATATTATTACGTTGCAGTTAACACAATTAATATTAAAAAATGAAAAAGATCGTTAAAAAATTTGACGATACTTTTTATAACCAAAGATAATAGGCACACTAACTAATAAATATTTTTTTAGTATTTTACTAATATTTCATTAATATTTATATTTATAGTATAATTGGCTTTACTAGTAAATAGTTATTATTTGTTTGGTAAAACTTATGACTTATAGCTTATTGCTTACTACTTATAAACTATGATAGATTTTTCAAAAGAATTAAATCCTGAGCAACTTAAAGTCGTCACAAATGGTGATGGGCCTTGTTTGGTTTTGGCTGGGGCTGGGTCGGGCAAGACTCGGGCGATTACTTATCGGGTGGCGTATTTATTATCACAAGGTGTTGATCCAAAAAATATATTGTTAGTTACTTTTACCAACAAGGCGGCGAGGGAGATGGTGGAGAGAGTGGGGGCGCTTACTGCCAACACCCCCTCTAACTCCCCCTTATTAGGGGGAGAACTACCAACCTCACCAGGGGTGTTATTGCCATGGTCAGGAACTTATCACCATATTGGCTATAGAATTTTGAAACAATATTCTACTTTGCTAGGTTTTAAAAATAATTTTTCAGTCCTTGATAGTCAAGATAGTTTGGATCTGATAAAGTTGTGTATAAAGTCAGAAGGAATTGATAGAAAAGAAAAGAGATTTCCTTCGCCAAAAGTAATTCAATCAATTATGTCTTATGCTAGAAACGCTGAAACTACGATTGAAGATGTTTTGGAATTGAAGCACCAGAACTTTTTGGAAATTGCTGATGTGATAAAGCGAATTGCTGAGGATTATAGAAATAGAAAAAAGGAAGCTAATGTGATGGATTTTGATGATCTGCTAGTTTATTGGTATTTACTGCTTCTCAAATCAGAAAATGTGCGAAATAAATATGCTGAGCAATTTCAATATGTATTAGTAGATGAATATCAAGATACAAATAAAATTCAAGCTTCAATTATAAATTTATTAGCCAGTAAACATCGTAACTTACTCGTAGTGGGGGATGACGCACAGAGTATTTATTCTTTTCGAGCGGCTGATATTCAAAATATCTTAGACTTTGAAAATAAATACAAAGATGCGAAAACTTTCAAATTAGAAACCAATTATCGTTCCACTCCAGATATTTTGAATGTCGCTAATGAAGTTATAGGAAATAATTTACATCAATACGAAAAAAAATTGAAAAGTGTTTTAGAAAATTTTGCGAAACCAGAAGTGCATGCGTTTGCTGATCAGGCAGAGGAGGCGATTTTTATTGTAAATAGAATTGAGGAATTGATGAATGAAGATGTTGAACCAAATAAAATTGCTGTTTTGTTTCGGGCTGCGTATCATTCACAGGCTTTGGAAATGGAATTAGTAAAAAAAGGAATTGATTATGATTATCGTGGTGGGGTTCGATTTTTTGAGCGTGCTCATATCAAAGATATCTTGGCATATCTCAAAATATTAAATAATGTAGAAGATAGAGTAGCTTGGAGTAGAGTTTTGAATATGCAAGTGGGAATAGGTCCTGTGGCAGTAGAAAAGCTTTTGCAATTTATAAATGAAAGTGAAGAGCCTTTTAAAAATTTAGAAGAGGTCGGATCAGTCCTGGGAGCTAAGGGGCAGGTGGGGTGGAATGATTTTTTACAGATATTTCAACCGTTATTAAAATTAAATAAAGAAGAAACAAGTGTGGGTGATTTTATTAGATTGATTATTGAATCAAAATATAAAGAGTATTTGGAAAATGAATTTCCAGACTACCGTGAAAGAATTCAGGATTTAGAACAGCTATCAGTCTTTGCAGATAAAGCCGAAGACCTGAATTCATTTTTGGCCGAAGCAGTTTTACAAGAGGGATTCAATAATGCACTGGCAAATAATATAAACAATGAAGAAAAAATTATTTTATCCACAGTCCACCAAGCCAAAGGTTTGGAATGGGAAGCGGTGTTTGTGATAAATTTAGCATCAGGACAATTCCCAAATGATCGAGCCTTGCGCGAGTCAGATGGCTTGGAAGAAGAAAGACGTTTATTTTATGTGGCTGTAACTCGTGCAAAAAAATATTTACATCTCACTTATTCTTTGTCAGGCGGGTTTAATAGTTTTTCTCAAGGTCCGAGTATGTTTTTGGAAGAAATAAGTGGTAGTCTTGTCGATGTTAATAATATTTCAGGTGGAACAGTTTGGGATGATGCAGATGACACAGATTATTCGCAGATTAACGCGGATAGTGATGGTGACATTATTTATATACCGGAGAATTCTGGTGGGTTTTTGAAATCTATAGATGATTTATAGACATTGTTATATTGTTATAAAGCCATACTGTTAATGATACATGTTTAGAAAAATATTGAGTGTAATTTGAATGTTATATATTATTATGTGTAGCATAGCCATATGACAATATAACAATATGGCAATTTAATTCCCCCTTGACAAAACCAAAAATATCCTCTATAATATTGCTAACTTAATCTTAAATATAAATATATGAAATTTGATGGAATTTACGAAAAAACTCTTCTTATTATCAAGCCTGATGGAGTTCAACGTGGTTTGATTGGTGAAGTGTTAAAGCGTCTAGAGATGAAGGGTTTGAAGATTGTTGGACTTAAAATGATGCAATTAGATTCAGACAAACTTCGTGAACACTATGCTCATCATGTAGAAAAGCCATTTTATGAGGGTTTAGAGGCTTTTATGAAGGCTAACCCAGTGGCGGTCATCTGTGCTGAAGGAAAAGGTGCTGTTGAGGCAGTTAGATTGATCGCTGGAATGACCCATGCTGGTAAAGCTGATGGTGGCACTATTCGTGGTGATCTAGCTATGGGTATGTGTAATGTAGTTCATTGCTCTGATAGTGTGGAAAATGCTCAAGCTGAAATTGATAGATTTTTTGCTGAAGGTGAGGTATTTGATTATGATAAGACTGAGTATTTGCATGTTTATATGGAGGATGAACGAGTGTAAGGAATAAGGAATAAGGAATAAGGAATAAGGAATAAACCTTCCCTGATGTGGGAGGTTTTTTTGTAGAATTAGTTTTTAATTTTAAATTTTATTTTCTGCTTGCACTCCGTAGCTTTAGCGAAGGGGTGTGGATAACTCCGTTTGACGTATTAGCTAGCTAACACTATAATAATATGGTATGGAAAAAATATTTAATAAAAATTATTCAGTAATTATCAAGCATCTTGGTTTAGTGCGTATTTTTGTGCGCCCTATTTTGGTGCGGGATAAGTTGTTTGAATAAGTTTCTAGTAGATTCATACAATAGATCCCGTAAATCGGGATTTTTCGTTATTGTGGCCCTATACCATAATAACAGATGTCAGACTTGACAAAATGTCAATTTTGATGTAGTATGTAGTGTTCGCTCTTTATAATTTGGCAATGCGATAAGCTGTGGCTAAAAGAGGGAATGAGATTCATTTTTTCTTTTAGCCGCAGTGTTTTTAACCCTAACCAGGAAGAAGGAGGACGAATGAACGCATTCGTAGCAAAAGATATTTCACGTCAGCTAGCCGGCGTCAGGGGGTCGGGTAAAGCCCCTGAGTTTGAAATTCTGGATTTTTCCCTTTACATGGGGGGTGATTCGGAGATTCAGAAGATTCGGTTTTCTCTCGTCATCTCGATCGATGGAGAGAAGATCGAAGTGATAGAGGAGGATGAGTGCTGTCCTGGAAGAACGCCCAAGAAGGGGTCGAGTTTTCAGGGTCACATCGATTCCGTGAACATGATGGATCGTGCGTTTCGGCGTGCGATTCTCAAACGGTACCCCGAGCTGACCATCATCGAGGAGTTCCACTTCTCCTCGTATGTTGTCCATGCTGTTGACACCAGCGGCGTTGGTCATCATGTCCAGGTAGTCATGGGCCTTGAGAACCATAAGGGGCGCTGGTCGCTCCGGTTGGTCGGTTCTGACATCTGTCAGCTGACCCTGAAAGGGTTCCACAACATCTACCACTGGATGCTGTGGCGATTGCTTCGCCGTCGACGAGGGGAGGCGAGACGAAGCAAGGTCTAGAAGGAGGAGGGTGAGTAACGTTGTCGCATTGCCACCTTCCGTGGGTATATTTAGTTACGTAATACATTACGTAACTGCAAAATATACTGACGGAAGGATCTTGACAAAACCCTTAAAATGTGCTATAATATACATAAGCTATAGTACAATAGTTTGAGGTTAGGTTTTTTGAGAAAAGCGCTAAAGTTGGCGTTTTTTTGTATTTTAATAACTTTACTTGACATTAGTTTTTTAAAATAATATAATATAAATGATCCTGAAAGCCGGGCTGCATATATCATATCTTACGTATCTTTAGTAATGGGAAGCTTATATTGTCATAGTCCGTGGACTATGGTTGCGGCCACCCACTTTTTACTTAGGGATATAGATATTGTTGTCCAGTGCCAAAGGATCTGAAAAAACTCTGACTTGATCGGGGTTTTTTCTTGACTTATTATCTTATTTATAGTATTATTTTAGTCGTTAGAGACCATATAGCTCAGTTGGTTAGAGCGCTACATTGACATTGTAGAGGTCAGTGGTTCAAATCCACTTATGGTCACAGGGCTTGATATTTTTTATAATATAGTATATAATCTTATTGATTATTTTAAGGGCAATTAGCTCCCGCCCGCCATCGCAAGTCTAGAGCTTGCTCAGGCGTTGCGGGCGGGCAGTTGGTTAGAATTTCTCGATGTATATCGGAGAGGTCCCAGGGTTAATTACAAATAATACACAAGGGCAATTAGCTCAGATGGTTAGAGCGCTACACTGATAATGTAGAGGTCCGAGGTTCGATTCCTCGATTGCCCACAGTATACCGTTTCTAAGACGGTTTTTGATTTGCTTTTTTTGAAAAAATGTTATATAATCATAACAGTTTATAGGTATAATTAGATGAATAAATTCATTTATTTTTTATGATAAAAGAACAGGATGATAAAAAAGAGTTAGATTTAGATGTGGGTGTAGAAATAAAAGAGGTTGTAGGGAAAAAAGAGAAGAATATTCTGGCAGCAGCTAGTACGTTTTTTTTGGAATTAATAAAAATAGTTATTTTGGCTGGTATTACTATTGGTGTTGTTCGATATTTTTTGTTTAAACCTTTTTATGTAAAAGGACAATCAATGGAGCCAAATTATTACGAAAGAGATTATTTGATAATTGATGAATTTAGTTATAGATTTCGCGAACCACAAAGAGGTGAAGTAATTGTTTTTGAAGCCCCAACTAATGATAAAGATTATTATTTGAAAAGAATTTTAGGTTTGCCAGGAGAGAGAATAAAAATAGAAGATAATAAAGTTATTGTTTATAATGATGAGCACCCTCAGGGGGTAGTTGTGGAAGAGCTTTATTTGGATGAAAATACCATTGGATCTGTTATGCAGACAATCGGTCCAAATCAATATTTTGTCATGGGGGATAATCGTGATTCTAGTTATGATTCTCGTCGTTTTGGTCCAATCGATGAAAATGCAATAGTGGGCAGGACTATTTTGCGTGGCTGGCCTTTTACCCGTATTAGTAAGTTTTCTGCTCCAGAATATAATTTGTAATTAAAATTTTATGACTCCAAAGAAAAATAAAAAAAATATGAAGAAGACTGAAAAGAAAACAACCAAAAAAATTACAAAAAAAACACCAGCAAAGAAAGTTGTCACAAAGGTTGACAGTAAAGAAGTGACAGCCTCTGATGTTAGGGTTTCAAAAATCAAGACACCGGCTCTTTTACGAGGCATGAAAGATTTGTTGCCTAAAGATCAGTATTTTTGGAAAAAGATGTATCATGTTGCTGAGGATGTATGTGATGCTTATGGTTATGGATATATTGAACCACCGGTTTTAGAAGATGCTAGTTTGTTTATCAGATCAATTGGTCGTGGTACAGATGTGGTAGATAAAGAAATGTATGTTTTTGAAGATAGGGATGGTAGTAAAGTTGCAATGCGTCCTGAGTTTACTGCTGGTATTGCTAGGTCTTTTGTTGGGCATGGTATGACTTCTTTGCCACAACCTGTAAAGGTTTGGTGTTGGGGGCAATTATTTCGTCATGATAGGCCACAGGCTGGTAGATACCGTCAGTTTCATCAGTTTGGATGTGAGAATTTTGGTGTACATGATCCAGCGATTGACGCAGAGACAATTGGTGTGGCTTATAATTTTCTTCTAGATTTAGGAATAAAAACAAATATCTTTATAAACAGTATTGGCACAACAGATGATAGACAAAATTATATCATTGAACTAGTTGGTTATTTACGCACAAAAAGAAGTTATTTATGTGAAAAATGTCGTAAGCGTATTACCAAAAACCCGTTGCGTGTTTTGGATTGCAAAGAAGAGTCATGTCAGACTGTAATAGAAGAGGCTCCACAGATTATTGATTGGTTAAGCGAGGATTCAAAAAATTATTTTGTAAAAGTTTTGGAATATTTGGATGAGATGGAAGTTCCATATGTATTGAAATCAACACTCGTCCGTGGTTTGGATTATTATACAGAGACTGTCTATGAGATATACACAGAAGAAGGTGAAGAGGGCCAACAAGATGCCTTGGGTGGTGGTGGTAGATATGATTTATTGATAGAAGAGCTTGGTGGTCAATCTACTCCAGCCTGTGGTTTTGGAATCGGTCTTGAACGTGTAATTTTAGCATGGCGTAAATTGATTGAAGAGGGAAAGATAATTCAAGAAGAAATCAAGCCAAAAGTATTTTTAGCTCAATTAGGAGAACAGGCTAGGATGAAGACTTTACTTATAATAGAAAACTTGCGCCGTGAAGGTATAATAGTTAGTCATAATTTGGGCAAAACAGCTCTAAAATCGCAATTAGAGTTGGCTGACAAACAAAAGTGCACATATTGCTTGATCCTTGGTCAGAAAGAAGTACAAGACAAAACTATTATTATAAGAGATATGGAATCGGGTATTCAGGAGATTGTAGATCAGAAAAAACTTAAAACAGAACTTGATAAAAAGCTTAGAAAATAACCAATTGTTTTCAACAGAATAATTGTTTGACAATTTTACTTTTTTACTATATAATAAGACAAGAGTTAATTATCTAAATTCACTGTTAGGAGGTGAATAATGTGTCCGAAATAAAAAGAAAAAAAGGAGAATCTTTTGAAGCCTTTATTAGAAGGGTAAAAAGACGTTGGATGGAATCTGGCAAGCTTTTGCAAGCTCGAAAAATTCAGTTTTTCGTACCTTCAAAAAGTAAAAACTTGCAAAAAAACCAGGCTGTACAACGCTCACAAAAGATCTCTAAGACAACTTACTTGCGTAAAATCGGCAAACTACCGCCGGAAGAAGACAAGTTTAAGAGAAAATTTTAGTTTATGTCCCTAAGGGCTGATATAACTGAACGACAGACGGAGGCTCTAAAAGCAAGGGATGAGCTCCGTCTTTCGGTTTTGCGAATGTTGTGGTCAGAGATAAAAAATACTGAAATTGATAAAAAAGAAGAATTAGATGATAAAGAAATACAGCAGATAGTTACCAGACAGATAAAACAATCGAAAGATGCTATAAAAGATTTTGCATCAGCTGGTCGTGATGATTTGGTTTCAAAAAACGAATCAGAAATAAAAATTTTAGAAGAATACTTACCAGAGCAGATGGGTGACGAGGGGCTAACCAAAATAGTAGGAGAAGTTATAAATGAGACAGGTGCCAGTGAGCCTGGTGATATCGGTCGGGTGATGGGTGCTGTAATGAAAAAAGCCCAAGGACAAACAGATGGCAACAGGGTTCGTGAACTTGTAAGCCAGATGTTGTCAAAAAAATAGTTTTTTTATTAAAATTTATTTCCAAGGACATGCTAGCTTGGACTATAAAAAATAAGAAAAGTTGGAAAAAAACTGCTATCTTAGCCGTAGGCTTTTTTGTAGCAGTTTTTTTGTTTTTAAATTTGGCTCCGGCTTTGGCTCAAGCAGATGTACCTGGAGCCAGCCCAACTGGACCAGATACTTTTGGTATAGAGCGAGTAGGTGAAACAATTTTATTACCTGCTACTGATATACGTTTGATTATTGCTAGAATTATCAGAGCTGTTTTGGGTCTTTTGGGGATTATGACAATTGTTATAATGATGTATGCTGGTTTCCTAATAATGACATCTGGTGGCAATGAAGAGAAAGTTATAAAAGGTAAGAAGACAATGACTAATGGTGTAATTGGTTTGGCAATAATTTTATCTTCTTTTGCTATTGTACAATTTATTTTGAATATGCTTGGGGGTGGTTTTCAACAGGGTGTACCATCGGATTTTGTAAAGAAGCCATATATTAATACTTATTCAGGTAGCGGAGCTTTGGGTACTATTATAAAAGATCATTATCCAATGCGTGACCAGATCGAAGTAAAACGAAATACTTCTATTATGGTTACTTTTGCTGAACCGGTTAATCCGTCTAGCTTGATTGTAAATACCAATGGTACTTGTTGGAATGGGGCAAATACTGGTCCGACCTCAACTTGTGATTTTGAAGCTGGTAGTATTCCTTTTTATGGTGATTGTATAGAGGGTGATTATGTTGATAATTTTTACGAAGAAAATTGCGATAGATTGGTAACTAGTTCTGTAAAGATTTATAAATCAAAAGATGAAGATGAGGTTTTGGTTGAGGCGGCTGCCATGACCACTTACGATGGTAATGGTGATGCTTATACTTTTGTATTTAAGCCACTTGATCCGATTGGTAGTGATATTGATGATGTCTGGTATACAGTGGATTTGCGTCCATCTATTTTGAAAAAAGATTTACAAAGTGATAAACCACAAAGTGTTTTCTCTAGTTCATTTTCCGGTCATTATTTGTGGGAATTCCAGACTGATACTAATTTTGATTTTGATCCACCTTATGTAGTAATGGCAAGACCTCTGACTGATGATCCAGATATTCCGCGAAATCGGGTGGTACAAATTACATTTAACGAAGCAGTGAACCCACTAACTGTGCAGGGTGTTTTTAATACCTCTACTCCATTTGATAATATTATAATAAATAGAGAAACACTTACTGGAGAGACAGAAGTAGTACCTGGCGAATGGAAAATTACTAATGGTTATAAAACGGTTCAATTTATATCAGATGAAGAATGTGGGTTTAATAGTTGTGGGGTGATGATGTATTGTTTGCCAATAGATTGTAAAGTAAATGATTTAGAATGTTCCAATCCTTACGGGGTATTGCTCCGTACAGCTTTGCTTTTGCCAAATGGAATTGGTTTCGCCTCTTATCCTTTGACTGGTGTGGCAGATACAGCTGATAATGGTCTTGATGGTAATAATGATGGTGGGGCGCAAAATCGCCCACCAAGAGGTAAGAATATGAGCGACGGTAGTGTATATACTAAATTTATTGGTATGGATGATGATGGTTCAGAAGTAATAGATGGTGTAGCAGTGCCAGATGATTATTATTGGGATTTTCTTCTAAGGAATAGAATTGATCGCGAAGCCCCTTTTATTGAGACTGTTTTGCCTAATTTGGATCAGGGTGCAGTCTCGGAAAAGGCTGATGTTAGAATAGGTTTTAGTAAAGTTATGCTTCTTAGTACCATGGACTATTTGAAAATAGCCGAACATCCTGATGATAGTTTGGATGATGCTGGTAATCCGATTGAAAAAAAAGATAGGGATTATTACCCAGTTGGTTCTTGTTTTTCAGTTGGCGATGGTGGTGATGAAGACAAGCGCTGTTTGGATAATATATGGGTTTGGGATGTCTCAAGTATAAGTGGAGAAAAAACACAGACATATTTACGCCATCGAGATTTTGGTCCTAATGGCTATGACTTCTATTATTTTCCTAAGGTTCCTAGCGAAGTGACTGATGAAAATCAAAATTGTCTTTACCCAGGCTATGGTCCAGATACTGTTAATCCAGGCGAGACACCGGTTTGTAGTATAGAGTATGATGATGGCGGAAATATTATAGAAGACAGTATAACTAATTGTGTACCAGTTGATTTTGTATCTAGTACTGATACCGGCTGTATTCAAACAACAACAGGGGATTCTGATGATAAATTACAACCAGATACTTCTAGTTGTATAAATTTTCTAAAAGAAGAAAGTATTTAATCCGTCTTCGATTCCTCCTCCGTTAAAACTACGGCGGACAAGCTAATTTTATGAAAAGACAGCAAAAAATATTTTTATTTTCTTTCCTAAGTATTTTATTTTTGGGAAGTTTTTTGCTTTTGTCTTTTGCTTTTGCTCAAGCAGATCCTTTTGGTCTACAACAAGTTGGCGAGGGAACTGGTTTAGGTGGCCAGGATATTAGATTGACGATTGCTAAGATAATAAGAGCACTTTTGGGTTTGCTTGGTATTATTGCTGTTAGTATCATGCTCTATGGTGGTTTTATTTATATGACTGCTGGTGGTAATGAAGAAAAAATTGGTACTGCCAAGAAGATTCTCATAAATGGTACAATTGGTTTAATGATAATTTTGTCATCAGTTTCAATAGCGCAATTTATTATTATGCAATTGGGTAAGGCTACTGGTGCAATACCTGGTGATGTGCCTCCTAGTTGTGTGGATGATGATTATGCTTCAGAAAATAAATGTAAGTGTTACCCTGATTGGCCTGATTGTGATATTGATTCGGGTTGTACGGGTAGTGGATTAGATGAAGGAGAAGATTTTATATTAAAGAGTTTATCTCCTGTTACTGAAGGTACTGGTATGAATAATGTAGTTATTAGGGCTATATTTAATAAGAGTGTGGCAGATAAATTTGATCCTGACGAAATTCTTGATATTAAATATAAAACGCAGAGTGTTTCATCTAGTTTTAATTTTGAATTTTATCCTGGTACTAATAGACAGTTGTTACAGGCGGTTTCTACAGATGAAGAATTTTGTACTCAAGAAGAAATTGGAGAAGATGCTTCTTGTCTAGATTTTGGTAATTATAGAATAGAGGTGAGAGGGGATTTGGAAAGTGCGGAAGGTTATGTTATTGCTGAAGAAAATGATTGTGGCATATTTCCTTTAGATGCAAAATTTTATGTTGGTGAGAACAGCGAGATTGAGAAATTGTCTTATTTAGATTTCGATGGTATTGACGGTAGAGTATATATAGGTGGTACTAGTACGGCTGATTTTATTGATGATTTTTCTATGTCTTTTTGGGTGTATATAGATGAACAAGCAAATACTTCTAGTCAGAAATATATAATAGACAATTTTACTGGCGGTAACCCAGGGGCTGGTTATCTAGTATATTATACCCAAGCCGATAATCCAGATGACAATAAGTTGAGATTTACTGTTAGAAGAGACAATCCAACTCTTTATGAGGAAGAAGAAAAGGCTGATCAAAAAACTCTAGCCACGTCAATTAGTACTAGTACCTGGCACCACGTCACAACTATTTATGCTGGTGATAGTATGTCTTTATATTTGGATGGTGTATCTGTAGGTAGTTTGGATTTGCCAGATAATTATCCTTTGTATAAGTATGGAGGCTCACTTGTTTTTGGTGGTACTCAAGCACTAAATTTAAATGAGTATTCTTTTAAGGGTAAATTGGACGAGGTTAGAATCTACGAAAAAGTATTGTTACCTGAAGAAATTTTGGAATTATCACAGTCAAGAGAGAGTGATAATTATGATGGTCTCTACGCTGGTTATCATTTTGAAAAGGGTGAAGGTCTTGGCGTGAAGGATCTCTTTGACGGTGAATACCATGGTGAAATCAGTGGTGGAGTGGAGTGGGTCACACCAGAATGGGGACAAAAAACATCAGACAAAATCGCTCCTGCGTTTTCTAATTTTGGTTTACTAGGCGTAGAAGATGAAGAGTATTTAGAACCAGGAAAGGTTTATTGGGTTTCTACTGAGATTTCGGATACTAGCGGTCTTGGTGCTTATCATATTCAAATAAATAAGGAGGTAATAGATGGTGAAGAAGATGAAAATGACACCTCCGAGAGCTATCTTGATGGTCCAAGAAGATTAGATGGTTCAGATATTCCAGCTGATGATCCATTTATTTTTACATATCCAGCTGTTGGTCAATTTGATGTAAAATATCCGATATTTACTTCTCATAATCAAGAAAAAACTACTCATTATACGTTGACTTTAGATGCTTTTGATATTGACAGTAATTTGGGGCAAGCAGTAGTTGAATACGATCTTTTACCAGCCCAATGTACAAATGGGGAACAAGATGACGATGAAGATGGGCTTATTGCTGAAGATGGTGTTGATTGTGGTGGTCCTTGTCCAGCTTGCCAGGGCGACTCATGTACTGCAGATTGGCAATGTGTATACGGCAACAGATGTGTTGATAATCTTTGTACTCCATGGCCAAAGATAGTTGAAGTAGATCCTATGCATGGGGCCAGTGGTAATTGGGCTACTATTTATGGTTATCATTTTGGAGAAGAAGAGGGGCAGGTAAAATTTGCCATAGATCAAGATGGTGACGGTAAGGTGCTTGGGGCAGAGTGGGCCGACGCTATTCCTATTAGTATTGTTAAAGATGTTGCTTGTGGTAAAACTTGGCGAGATAATTATATAATTATAGAATTACCAGATGATGATACCTGGCCACAAGGTGTTGAGGGGGCTATTAGAGTTTCTATAAATAATAATGATGAAGTTAACGATGCTACTAATGATGAGTATGGTCCAGATTTGGGATTATTTTTAAAAGATGATGTTAGTTTACCAGGTCTTTGTAGTGTAAAGACAGTTCCTGAGGATCCAAATGTTGAGGGAGTTGCTTCTGCCGAACCTGGGACTGCCATAAAAATAGTTGGTAATAGTTTGGGTTCTGGTAATATTAGTAGAGTGCTATATTTTGATGAACATGATGTGACACATGGGCCATGGTCTGAAAAAGAGATTTTTGCTGATGTGCCAGATATAAATTTATTTGATGAAACGGCTGTTAGTGTTTTGGTGGCTGGAAAAAAGAGTAATAGCCTCAAATTTGAAATTATAGATCCAAACATTCCTGTTATCAAGCCAGTAATAACTGAAATTAATCCTACCACTACTACCCCGGGAAGTTATGTGACTATTTTTGGTTTTGGATTTGGCAATGTTGAAGGTTATATTTTTATTGCTAGTTCAACTGCAAAAGCTGAGGATTGTGTAAAAAAACCCACCGAAGCTGAAGAAGATGAAGATTGTATTCAACTTGATTTATCGGGTTTTCCGGCTCAGTGTGGTAATACTTGGAGTAATACTCAAATTATTGCCAAGGTACCTTTGGATACGTCCACTAGTACTTATTTTTTAGCTTTACGTAATAGTAAGGGTGATTATACTTCCGGAGTAATTGTTGACGCCGAAGTAAAGGAACAGCCTTTTGATATTATAGATGGTGAGCCAAATCCGGGAATTTGTAAAATAGATCCCAACTCAGGTGTAGCACCTCGTCTTGGTGATAATACTATAAAGATTTATGGTGATAATTTTACTTCACCAAATGATACTGCCAAAGTTTATTTTTGGATAAATAGCGCCAGCTCTACTCTTATGAGTACATGGATGAATACTGGTGATGGAGGTGTTTATCCATTAAATAGTATACAAGGAGAGATAGAAAATCAAGAAATAGAGACAAATATTCCATACATAGATAAAGGTTCTGAAGTAGATGGTACTAGTATGGTATCTGGTCCGATTAGGGTTGGGGTTGGTGATGATAGATTTAGTAATAGTGTAAAATATACTGTCAAAGATTGTCGTGGTGCCAGTGCAGATATTAAGAGTGAGATGGACGGTTATCAATGTTGTGAGGCCGAAGGCCCAGATCAAGGTAAATGGAAATTAAATAAATATGCTTGTATTGGTGAGACAAGAGAAGCAGGTTATGTTTGGCGCTTTTCTTCTGGCCTTATAAATGCTCAACCAAGAGTATTAGAACAGTGTGATGTAGATAATTGGGCTAAAAAAGGTAGTTTTGACGGTGTCTATCCTTCACCAACTCCTTCTGTATTATGGCCAACCACTGGATATGATGCGTGTATTAACGCAGTGGTGGCAGTGAAGTTTAATATACCAATGGATAATACCACGGTGAATAGTGATACTGTAAAAATGTATAATTGTGGTGACGGAATTGAGCCTAATTGTAGTGTAGCTGGTTTAGTTGCAACCGATGATGCATATCCTATCCTAACTGGAGAAAATGTTTTGGAAATAAGGTCAATTCCACCAGATCTAGACTTAGCTACTAGCACTTGGTATCGAGTAGAGCTTAGTGAGGGTATAATGTCAGCTCCAAAACCAGACAATCTCGGAGATCTGGCTTCTCAAGTGTATAATTTACAAAATACTGGTGGTTGTGTGGATGAAAATGAAGTAAATCACTGTATTGATTTTGATGATATAAAGACAGCTTATTATTTTGAATTTAAGACTGGTAATTTTGATTGCCAGATGACAGATGCTGAAGTTGAACCAAAGACTTACACAACTCATTATTTAGGGAAATTATACAGTCCAGATGGTGTTCCACCAAATCCATTATATTATTTTGTATGGGGTTTTAGTGACAGGGAATGTATAGTGCTCAGTGCTGATCAGTATGCTTGGGATTGGAATACAGATAATGATGTTTTAGATATTAATATCGAACCAAAAGCTGGATTACCTACCTCTACTAGCCGGGTTAGCTTAGATGCCCTAGCCGAGGATCCTGGTGTGAAGGTTGAAGCTTCTACTGGTATTATAGAAGAAGGAGAGGGGTATGAAAAATATACTAATAATATTCTAGATGATATTGATAAGTCAACTGGTTTGGTTGTGACAAGTACTGAAAGTGCTTTGCATCTGGAAGATTTGGCTATGGCTGATTTTGTTAGTTTTGAAAATTATGAAATAAAATTAAAATACACTTTGGATGAAATTGCTACTTCTAGTATGTTTGAAATTCCTACACCAAATATTAAGTCTTATCAAGCTGATAGATATTTATTTGATGATGGTGCTAATTATATATTAGTTGAGGATTATTTAAGCGGTACTAATAGAACGAGAAAATTGGTCTCAAATTTGTGGGGCTCTGATCCAGATTTTATTCATACTTACGACGAAGATAATCTATTAGAATGGAACCGTGGTGATTATAGAATTATAAATAATCAAGATGGTTTTAAGGTTTTCGATTTGCTTTCAGCTGATCCCTATAGTCCTGTTTATTCAGTAGGTCAAAAGGATTCAACCGAAGAATATAGTCCAGGAATTTTTCTAGGTACTTTTAGGACTTATGATTCTTTTAAAACAATCTTGTTTGGTAGTATTGACGAGTTAATGATAGAAAAAGAAAATCCTGTTGAAAATATTTTAACAGTTATTAGTGCTACTAATACTACTACTGTTGAAGTATATCCACCAGTTGTAATTGATTATGGTCCAAATTGTGCCGAAGCCTGTGTTAATAGTAGTTTTTGGGTTAGGTTTAGCAGGCCAATGGCACAGGTTACTTATAATGATAATATGGAGTTGTATGAGTGTGAGACAGAGAGTTGTGTCACTAAAACTTTTAAAGGCATAAGTAAGAGTGATACTTCTGATATTCTAGTATTTAGCGCTAATTTAAACAATGGTTTATTGGCTTCATCTACTTGGTATCAGGTAATAGTTAAGGGTGGAGACGATGGTGTAAGAGCGATTGGTAGTATTACCAAGGGTGTGCTTGGAAAGGCAATGGAAGAAGATTTTATTTGGAAATTTAGAACCAAGAGCGATCCAAGTCCTTGTAAGGTGGATAACGTTAGAATAAATCCAGATCCATTTGTAGCTCAAGTAATAGGTAAACAAACTAAATATAGCGCCATTCCACGTTCTCAGCCAGACTTGTGTAGTTCTATGGGGCAAGAATTGAATCCATGGAGTTATGGTTGGAGCTGGCAGACAGGTGACAAAAAGGGAAATATACCTGAAAATAAGTGGGTTGCCTCAGTCACTGAATTTAGTTTTGGTACTAAGATGAGTCCTTATTGTAATTTGGGTTGTGTTTTGGCTGGTAGTACAATTCCAACATCTACTGATCATGCATATTTATGTGGTAATGGTGTTTTAGATCCAGGTGAAGATTGTGATATTGATGATCCTGATGAAGAAATAGGAGTTAGCTGTACTTTAGATTGTTTGCGTCCTGGAAACAGTTTGTCTGGTGTAGAAGGTGAAGATGATGTGTGTGGTAATGGAGGAGATCCAGAAACAAATGTTGGTGAAGAGTGTGATCCTGGTGGGGATAAAGCTGAGTGGAAATATTGTACTCAAAATTGTTTAAATGTTGGTTCTTCACAAGAGTTTTCTGGGGATGTTGGTACACCTTGGTGTGGTTCAGCAACTGTGACTGAAGGTGAAGATTGTGATTTAGATCTTAGTGTGGCTGATATTAGTAAGATGGGTGGTCCTAAAAATGAGGCATCAGCCGGCTGTTCAGAAAGCTGTTTACATCTTGGTACACCACTAGAACAAGCTTGGTGTGACAGTAATTTTGGTTATGAAGACGAATGTCGTGATGCAATTAGCTGGTGTGGTAATGGTATTATTGAGAGTGGTGAAGAGTGTGAAATTATGGAAAATAATATTCTGTCAGTTTTAGGTGATGTTCAGATTATCTTTAATGCTACAGAAAATCCAGCTGATTATTGTACTAACAAGTGTTTGTTACAAGATATTTGTCAGTTGGCAAGTATACCTGAAAAAAATGAAAATAATGAAGATGGTTTACGTTGTATGTTGGGTTCTGAAGGTTGTAATAATGATTGTACTCTAGCTGGTTCATCAATTTCTTATTTAGAAGCCTCACTTTGTGGTGATGGTAAAGTTGGTGTTGGTGAATCAGGTTTTTGTGAAGCTGAAGCTGAAGGTGTAGTAGAAGAAGGTGCCGTGGCCATAGGCAACGCAGTTCAGAGAGTTTATGCCTTGGGTATGGGAGAGGTCAATGAAATTACGTTGAATGGCAAAGTTACAATGGCTCAATATACTACGATTGAAGCAACAGTTGAAAGTTATTTTAGTATAGAAAATGGTCAAAGTGTAGCCATTGATTTAGATGATGCTAAGGTTACTGGCTCGGGTGATTATTATATTGCCTGTGGTTATGAAGAAAATATTGCTCCAGGCGGTTTTGTTTATTCGTGTAGTGCGAGTAAAACAGGATGTTTTACTGATAATGATTGTGAGTATTATGAAATTCCAGGATTTGATCAGCCTGTTCAAACATCTGAGGGTGTTGGTTTTTGTTGGGATTTGGAATCATCCACACCTTATTTTAATGATCAAGATAATCCACAGGTTTGCGCTAACAATGACTCTTGTACTAATTTTGGTGTTGATGTGATTTGTAAGAAAGATTTTCTGGAGTATAAAGAATCATGCGAATTTTCAACTGGTGAGAGTGTTGAAGATTTTGAATATAACCTATGTCCATTTGGTGAAAACCAAAACAAAAAGACCTATGGTGTGGCTGATAATTCATGTTGTTATGAACGACCTTATAGAACCGATAGCTATCCTTTAGACAGCGCTGGTTTTACAACAGAGGATGAGCCAGTTTGTCCTAATACTCTTATAGAGTTTGAATTTAATGGTGAAATTGATAATAATTCAATTGATAATAATTTTGTTATTGCTGTTGGCCATGAAGAATCAGATTATAATTATATTGAGGATGGTTTGGACGATGTGACTGGTCTTATAAATAGTACTGTGACTACAGTGGCTCAAGCCGGCGATGTCAATGGTTTCTTCCAGAGGATTTGGAATTTTGTAAAAAGATTTTTTGCTGGTGTGTTTGGTGCTGAGGCAAATGCCACTAAATTAATTCCAAATAAGGTTGAAGTCTGGTGTGCCGGTAATATTAGCGCCACCTCAGATGTGTTAAATGATGTTAATGTAGATGGAGAAGTAACTGCTAGTACAATAAAACTTTATTTAGATACGATATTACCTACCAATTCTTATGTGGCTGTTTATTTGAAAGGTGGTAATAGTGGAATTACTGATATTCGTGGTGTTGGTATTAGAAATAATCCAGAAGAGTCTCTTAGTCTATTGCAAGATTCAATTGTATTTTATACTGGTTCAGAAGTTTGTAAAATTGATAGTGTAGAAATTAATCCAGATCAATATTTATTTAGTAAGCCGAATACTACCCACGAGTTTGAAGCAGTTGCTAAGACCAAGAGCGAACAAATGATAGTAAATATTCCTGGGCAGTATGATTGGGAATTAGAATGGCAACCACAAGATAACGAAATAGTAGAAATTCCAGCCGAAGGCTCTTCTGCCACTACAACCATTACTACTTTTGGTGTTGGTAATTTAGAAGGTAGTTTGCTAGCCGTGGCTAATGTAAAAATTACAGATGATAAAGATACTGGGAGTGAGGAAGGTAGTCACGAAGGTCTTGTATTTACTGGTATTACTAGTATTGAAGTTAATTTTTGTGAAAACCCATGGCCAGCTAGAAATGCAGAAGACAATTGGCAACCATTTGAAGATGGGGTATATAATTTTAGTTTTAGTTATTGTGCTGATGCTGGTTTGTCTGATAATAAATTGGATGATTTGCCATTTTTGGGAGAGAGCCTAGAGTTTGTTTCATTGCCACAAGCGCCTTTGCAAGCAGAAATTCCTACAGGTAATTGTCTTTCAACTGGTAACGAATGTCAGAGTGATCTTGATTGTGATGGCGGGTTGATTAGTGTTCCAGGATTAGATAATCTTATAATTTTAGATAGTGAAGATAATGGAATTTGTTGGGATGAGGATTTGGATAAAATATATCTTGAAACAGAAGGTGATAATAATTCTTTTATTGATTGTCCCGATAAGTGGTTGTGCGAGGAGTATACCGACGGTGATATTTCTTTGTGTAAAAAAGATTTTGAAGTTATTGATAATCATTGTCAATTCGTTGAAGATGTTTTGCCAGTGGATTTAGGATTGCAAGCTGTTTTGTCCAAAGATATATTATATCGTTATGTTTTTTTTAATGATAAAAATGACGATGCCTTTGGTGTCCAGATTTTTAAAAATTCTGCTGAGACAGATGAGTTTGAAGCTAAGCCAATTGTTGATTGGTATGCTGAGAGGTTTGATAACTTATCCAGTATGCAGACTATTGAGCTGGCTGGTTATCAAGGTCTAACAGATGGTAGAAATTACTATGTAAATGCTTTGAACGAAACTCCAGGTGGAGGAATCTATAGTAATGTATATTTATTTAGTGTGAATAAAGATGCTCAGCAAAACACACTTCAGATGTTTGAGAAAATACTTAATTCCATCGAATTTAATATAAATATTACTGACCACGGTTCTTGTTTAATGGAAGGCATAGCACCTGCCAAAGGATTACCAGATGGAGACAATATCAATTCAATCACTGGAGTAGATTGTATTACTGATTTTGATTGTCGTGATTTATTTGGCGGACCACTCGAAGGCACCAACGGAGTTTGTTCCAACGCTAAAACTAAGATGTTTAGAGATTTGGCTCGTCTGCCAAAGATAGGTGATTTGCAAAATAAGATAATAGATTTAGATTTCCCAGAATTAAAAGCAGGTACATTTTTGCCAGGCTACACAGTGTCTAGATGGCCAACCTCTTGGTCTAAATTTGGAACCCAAGATGAAATAAATGCTTGGGTAGGATGTAATATTGATAAGAATGGTGAAATAGATGACAATATTGATAGTTATACTTGCTGGAATGCAGTTAGTTCTACTTATCATTGTCCGACTTTTTCAAGTGTTTATGAGTATAAATTTACATCTTCAACAGGGTATTACATGCTCCATGGACCATTAGAGTATTTTAAGTTTGGTAGTCCAATGGTAAAGTACTTCATAGATGAGAATTATTATAATACTGAGCCTTGGTGTTTGAGTGAAGCTTTTGATGATCCGACTGTCTTTAGTCCTTTTGGTGAAAAATGTGGCGATGGGATTGTTAATCCGGGTGAACAGTGTGATCCTCCATTCAGTATTAAGGCATCAAAAAAAGGAATGGATCCAGGAAGCATAGGTAATTGCGAGTACCAAACTGAAAAAGAATGTGCAGATAGCCTGGCTGATTGTGGTGTGTTTGCTGAAGTAACTTCGGTCTTGGATGAGCCTATAAAATTATTTAGTAAGACTAATAAACAATGTATTTCCACCGTCCCTGGAATTAATGGTGGTTTGATAATAAATTTAGACGAATCAGACGAGGATAATTATCAGTTATTTGGTTGTGAGGATAGTAGCGATTGTAAAGATATAGATTTTTATAATTCTGATAGTTTTCTAATGAGAACAATGGATAATCTCGGTGGTTCTTCGTTAGATGCTTATAGTTTATCGGAATTTACTGAGGTTTTATCAACAAATCAAGATCAAATAATTTGTTTAGATTTGGGTTTAGTGGTAGAAGAACAACAGTGTTTGGGTTATGAAGAGGGTGGTCAGTAGATAACTTGTCAGGCTGGGGAATTATCGAGTTGGACATGCAATTCGAGTTGTCAGTGGTCTGTTGGTCTTTGTAAGTCTTTATATGAATGTGGTAATGGTATAGTTGAGCAGGGCGAGGCTTGTGATGACGGTGCTTTAAATGGTACTTATGGTCATTGTGCTGATGAAGATAGTTTTCCAGGTGAGCCACAGAAAGCCTGTAAAAAATTACACCCACAATATTGTGGTGATGGGGTAAAAAATTATGATGATAATGGTAATCCATTAGAGTTTTGCGAGGTGTCTGATCCTATTGGTAAGAAAGCCTTTATTAGAGTTCCTCATGATAGTACATATTATAAGATTGCTGATTTAATGGTATCTTGTCCAGATGTTTGGGAAGACGGGTATATTTACGACAATTATATACAATTTTCTGGTTTGATATCCTTAGCTCCAAAGCAAACAGATTCAATTTATGGATTTGATTACTTAGATAAAGTTTTCTTGGCAAGTCGTAAAATATTTGGTGATCTATTTACTTTAATTCCAGAAACAGTAATGGCAATTGATTGCCAGCAAGATTCTGATTGTAATGATGGTAATTCTTGTAATTTAGACAAATGTTTGTCTAATGAATGCAGATACGTTCCTTTATTTGATCCTGCTAGTGTTCCGGGTTGTTGTGCAGATAGTGCGGATTGTGATGATGGTAATATTAATACCAAAGATGTATGTTTGGCAGACTCTAATTGTTCTTATCGAGATAAGGTTGGAAACGAGTGTGGGCATAATGGCGATTGTGGTGGTAGTGAGGCTTGTTTAGGCGGAGAATGTACTGAAGTTACTTTTTGTTCGATACATGCTGATTGTGATGACGGTAATCCTGCCACAGTAGATTATTGTCAAAATAGCATTTGTCAGAGTGTCGGTGGGCAGTGTTCTGTAAATAGTGATTGTGACGACGGTAATCTTTGTACCAATGATGTTTGTAATAACGCTGTATGCTCTAACGTTAGTACGCCAGGGTGTTGTAATCAAAATTTAGATTGCAATGATGCTAATGTTTGTACAACAGATTCATGTAATATTGCTAATAATCAATGTATAAACACAGCTACTCCAGGGTGTTGTAATGTCAATTCAGAATGTGATGATGGTAAATTATGCACAGAAGATGTTTGTGCTAATCATTCTTGCCATAGTGGTTATTGGTCTGGTACTGAGATAAATGGTGATCCTAATTTATCAGAGTGTTGTAATGCATCAGACAAAACTTGTGTTTCTGGAGAGTATTGTACAGTAGAAAATATGTGTGCTGTAATTGAAGGTGAATGTATGCAACATGGTACTAAAGAAGGTTGTGGTAATGAGTATTGTAATGTGCCTCCTGGTGAGATATTTGGTGAGTGTGTCAGTTGTATCAGTGATAGTAATTGTAATGATGGTAAATTATGTACAGAAGATAGTTGTTTAAATAATACTTGTGTCAATCAGACCAAGCCAGGTTGTCTTACGTGTAATCTGGATTCTGAATGTGGTGATTTATTGACAGCCGGTATTTATTATGCTGGAAGTGATAACGGGGAGTGTAGGGAGGCTAGTTGTATTGCTGGGCAGTGTCGTTGGACTGTATTTTCAAATGAAATCGTTCAAGAAAATAGTTGTGCCCTCGGTGCTCTAGGATGTAATGTACCTAATTATTGTACTAGTGATCAAGGTGCCGATGATGGTAATAAATGTACCCAAGATTCTTGTAATGATAATTGTCAGATAGAAAATCTTCCTTACGATCAAGCAGGCTGGGAATCTGAGTTAAATTCTGATTCGGAATGTTGTTACAAAGATGCTTTTTGGGAAGGTGATCATTGTGAATCTGGTTTTTGTAATCTTTCTTCCGCTATGTGTATAGATGAAAAGGAAGCATTGCAGGCTTTTTATAGTAAATTAGAGGAAGAAGTAAAGGATTCTTGTCTTGGTTTTAATGGTGTTTGTTCTGGAGATAATGATGTTGTGTGTAATTCTGGTTCAGATTGTCAGTTGACTTCATTTGAATATAGTGATCCTGGTAGTCTATTCGAATTTAAATCAATTTATGATACTGCGTATGCACCAAAAGGTACTATTGAGCTTGGTGAGTGCATAGCTGTTTCTAGTGCTTATAGTAAAAACAAAGAATCATCTTGCTCTTGGGACTGTCAAAGTTACGGTGCTTATTGTGGTGATGGTTATTTGCAGGCTGATCAAGAAGATTGTGATGATGGGGCCAACGAGAATCAAGATGGTTGTAGCAGTGACTGTTTGAAAGAGAATATAGCTTGTTTGCAAGCCGGGCCATTGTATAATATTGTTACAAGCACAACACCAATTCCAGTAAAATCATTTTTGCAAATAACTAATATAGATGAGTGCTTTACTTCTACTGGTGAAGAAATTTGTCGAGCCGCTAAATTAGAATGTGTAGAAGTGCATGTGGAGGGTAGTCAAAAAATTGGCTGTGATGTTGAATTGGGAGATTTTGACCAAACATATAATTCTGTAGTGGTGTGTGCTGGTACGTTTATTCCGGTTGCTGGGGTTGAAAAAGAAGAAGTCGAAGCTGATAAATATTGTGGTAATGGTAAAGCCGAGGGTACTTATTGTATAAACGAGGAAACTGGAGAAGAAGTAAAAGATTGTTCTAGTGGTGAACAGTTTGTTGAAGTCTGCGATCTCGGTGCTAAGAATGGTATTAAATGTATACCAGAATACAATAAATCTTGTACCTATTGTTCGGATGATTGTGAAGAGGTTTTAACAGTGGATTCCAAAGCTTATTGTGGTAATGGAGTGATTGATCTTATTAGTGATGAGGATGGTTATGAAGCTTGCGAAGATCACAGTGCCGAAGGTTATATCCTGACAGGCAATAATGTTCATAACGTTTGTGATGATAACGGGGTTTATTTATGTCAAAATCAATGTTTAGATTTGGTTAATGATTGTATTACTTGTGGATTTATTTCAGAAGACGACGGTGGCGTAGTGGCTAAAGCAAAGATATTGAATGTGTTGACTGGTGGTGGTAATAATACAATAGATTGGCCAGCTGGAGGTTTAAGTTATTTGAATCTTATATATAGTAAAGATACTCAAGAATATCTTGATTCAACAGATAAACCTATCTATTACCTGAATAATAATAATACACAGGAATTTCAGGATAAAATAAATACAGATTTAGCCTGCAATGCTGCTGGGGGTAATTCTGGTAGGAGTTATTCCATCCAGTTTGACTACCTTGCAATTAATGCTTCTTCACATTTAGATGAAAATAAAATGTTTGACTTTCCAGTAAAAAACGAAAGTGAAGAAGTAATAAATGAATATGCTATATCACCACCAGTACCTGATGAAAAAACTTTCCGTGTAGTTGTAAAGTGGACAGATGAAAATAGTGATATTGATTTTTCTGGGATAGTTTATAATAAGGGTACTGGTAAACATAAGCAAACTCCATTTTTTATGTATAACACGATAGAGCTTGATGATGTAGAAAGTGGCGGTCTTTGTGATAGTACTAATTATTCTGTAGAGTGTGGCGATGGCTATTATGATGCAGGTGTTTATATGCACCCTAGGGGAAATTTGGAAAAAACTTATACTCAAGCAATCACCATTGATACTGAATTAAGAGGTCCTAGTTCTTACGATTATGGTTTTGCAGTTGTTCAGGATAGTGATCCGTATCTTTTTGCTGATGATGTGTTCCCAATGCAACCTTATCATGATTCAAATATGATAGTAGAGGTCTATGAGTATAGAGAGGGTCAGAATGATCTATCTATATACAAACCTAATCATGTTTTTGAAATAAAAAATTCAAAAGCTAGTACTAATGTCTCAGCAAGTTATTGGCATGTTTTCAATTTGGTTTATAACGAAGATACAGGAGATTATGAAGTAAAAGTTATTCAAGAAATAAAGACTGGAGAAGAAGATTTTAAGGATGGTGTTCCAGATCCAGTCCTAGATTATTTTGGTAGTGTGTTGAATGGTTTTACACCGGTTGTTGCTGATAATTTATTTTATGAGGGTGGTCCTCTCACCAATCTTGAGGTGGCTGGTGATATCATGACCATGTTAGATTACCCTAGAGATGTTATAAGTCGTGGAACCGATGATAAGGTTGTATTTAAAATTTTAAAGCAGAATTCGCCTTGGTCTCTGGCCTTTTGTGGGTATCATGATGACGGAGACGGAGACCTTGGAACTGTTGGAGATGTTTTTAGTGCTGATGAGTGTTATAATCAAAATCCTTTTGCTGATACCTATACTCTCCTAGAGTCAGATGTGTATTATGAAGATTGTCCGCTTTATGGTGTAGATCCTATTACTGGTGAAGGAACTGGTGTGGGTTGTAAAAATGAACAAAATGTTTCATTTATCAGTATGACAGAAAATATTCCTTACAAATTTATTATGAGCTATGTTTATGAAGAGGGTAATGATTATCTTCATCACCCAATGAAAGATGGTTTAATAAGTTTTTCACCAACTGATTCTTTTGAAGATGGTATTGGACCACACAGTATAAAATTTTATTTTGGAATACAGGAAGAAGATGGTCTCGCTATTTACGGAGGTGATCCTAGTTTAGAATTAAACTATAGTGATTATGAAGATCTTAATGATACTCATGATGAATGGTATTTATTTAAGGCGACAAGAATTGGCAGTACTTTAAAAATTGATTTCAAGGGTTTGTTAATTCAACATGAAGATAATCCTTCGGGCTATAATAAGTATGACTAATCATAAGAAAATTTTTACTATTTTAATTTTAATCGTTCTGGCTTTTGCCTTAGTGTTTTCTATTTTTTATTTTTCAAAAAATAGAAAATCTGATTCCATACCAAAAGAACAAGAACCAATAGAAACAGAATCAGAAAGCGCATTTATAGAGAAAGTGTATATTAGTTTTCCTCAAAATGAAAATGATTTAGACATGGATGGTGTAGATGATGCCAAGGAAAAAGAATTAGGAACCAGTAATTCTAAGGTTGATACAGATGGTGATGGTTTGACTGATAAGATTGAGATAGAAAAATTGGGCACAGATCCGACTAAGGGTGATACAGATGGAGATGGGTATTCTGATGCTAGTGAGCTTCGAAATGGCTATGATCCACTAGGTCCTGGTAAATTAGAAAATTAAATTTTTTAAATTAATATATTTGCTTATGTTTGATGATCAAATGCCAAAAACTTCTGGACAAGTTCCAGGTAATTTACCTATGGGTGAACCAGAGGATATGTTTTCTGAAGTGGAAAAAGTTGAACCAGCTGGAGTGCCAGCGGTTGATGCACCACCAGATTCACCTAGTGCTTTAGGTGCTGGAGCTTTGCGTCCAGTAGAAAAAGAAATGATTCCAGCTCCCGAGGTTGCACCAGGACTAGCTCCAGAGATAAGAGTGTCACAGCCAGAATTGAATAAGGTTGAAGAGAGTTTGGGTATTCAGGGTAGTGCTCCTGCACAACCAGCTCCCCAAGCCCCTCCAACCCCTCCAGCAGCTTCAGCTGATATGTATGCTATAAAAGAGCCTGCTTTGACTCGAGGTCTTGTTGGTGTAATAATTGCAGTTGTGGCAGTTCTAATTCTCGGTTCTGGTGGTTGGTGGATTTACAATTCATTTATAAGAACTACACCAGATGATTCCTTTATTCTGCCTCCGGTGACAGAACAAGTTTTTCCAGAGGAAGATCAATTAATTATACCCGAAGAAGTGGAAGAGTTAATTACTGTACCTGAGGAGTCGGAAGAAGTGGTTCCTGAAGAAGATCTAGGTCAAAATATATTAGATGAACAAATTCTTTTTGGCGAGCCAGTTGATACAGATGGTGATGGTCTGGATGATCAGAGAGAAAATGAAATAGGCACAGATCCTAATAATTGGGATAGTGACGGTGATGAGCTTAGTGATGGTGATGAAGTTATTATTTGGAAAACAGAACCTCTAAATCCGGATACTGATGGCGATTCTTTCTTAGATGGAGCTGAAATAAAAAGTGGTTATAATCCTGCTGGTCCAGGAAAATTATTTGAGCCACCCACCGAAGAAAACGTAGAAATAATTGAAGAAGTTTCTGTCTAATAAAATAAATAATACCCACGGGGCATCCCTCTTCGGGGACAATTTCCAAATTATTTGTATAATTGTGTTGATATTTTATAATTTTATTGGAATTTGAAAATTGTAGTTTGTTTGGAAATTGTCATTTGGAAATTGTTTGTTTCTTGTATCTTGCCAGCCAAAGGCTGGTCAGCCTCTGGCTGGTCAGCCTCTGGCTGATATCTTGTAACTTAATAAAGTATGTTTGGTTTTTGGAAAAAGAAAATTAAAAAACCAGAAAAAGTATCAAAAAATATTCAGGTTATACCTGAGGAGTTTTACGGTGCAAAGGATCCTGCTATACATTATGAACAGGTTAAAAAACTTCAATCTATAGAAAATGGCCCTAAAATTAAAGAACAAAAGATTTACAAAGAGAAAACTAAATTGGCTAGTTTAATACAAACTAAAAAATTTAAATACATCTCTATTGGGTTAGTAGCTGTTGTTGTTGTTGCTTTGATATCTTGGTATTATATAAACCAAGCACAAAAAGACAGAATAGTTGTTTTACCAGAAGTTGAAGAGATCGTTGCGGAGGAAATTCAGGAAGAGGTCGTTGAGGAGCCTTTGTTAATTGAAGTGGTTGAGGAAGAGGTACCAGAAGAAATTGTGCAGGAAATAGTGACAACTACACCTGCTTTGCAAGAAGAAATATTAGAATTTCCAAAACTAATTTTAGTAGATACTCCAGATATAGATAATGATGCCCTGACAGACTTAGAAGAAGAATTATTTAATACTGATAGTGGAACTTGGGATACTGATGGTGACGGTTATTATGATGGACAGGAATTATATAATTTGTATAATCCTGCTGGTTTAGCACCCATGAGATTGGTAGATGCTGGTCTAGTTCAAGAGTATGTAAACCCTACTTGGCAATATAGAGTTTATTATCCCGTGCCATGGCTAATGGGTGAAGTGGATACAATGGCAGATCAAGTTTTATTCAGCTCTCTTTCCGGTGATTTTGTGGAAATAGTTGTCTTTAAAAAAGATAAAACAACTTCATTTGAAAGTTGGTTTGGCGATAAAGCTAAAGGACAGAGTTTTTCTAATTTACAAAAGTTTACCAATAGATTTCAAGAAGATGGTTGGAAAAGAAAGGATAATTTAGTTGCGTATTTTGTAAATACTGATAAAGTTTATGTGTTAATTTATAATCCTGGATCTACTGGTCTAATTCCTTATCGCCATGTGATGCAGATGATGATACAAAGCTTTCGTCCTAGTAAAACTGTAATAAGTATTCCAGAGCAAGATGTTTTGCCTACTCCGCCAGATTTTGCAGAAGAAATACTCACCACTTCATCTGAAGATGTTTTAGAGTTTGGCGAGGTTATTAATATTGGAGAGAGTATATAATTTTATGGAATGTTTGATAAACCGTTCTATAAAAAAGATAACAGTAAGTGATAATTATATTAGGTCAGTTATTATGGTAACTCTGAATAGTTTTCCTAAATATAAAAATTCTAGTTTCAGTATAAATTTAGTAGGAGAGAAAAGAATACAAACTTTAAATAATTTGTATCGTGGTAAGGATAAAGTAACAGATGTTTTGGCTTTTGCCCTACAAGATGTAGAGACGCCGGTAGATGATTTGCAGGATTTGGGTGATGTATTTATTTGCATACCTCAGATAAATAGACAGGCACAAGAGTTTGACACTAGTTTTAAAGAAGAGTTTACTAGAATTTTAATTCACGGAATTTTGCATCTTTTAGGTTTTGATCACGTTAAAGAAAAAGATGCAAAAAAAATGTTTTTATTTCAAGAAAAGATTGTTTGTAAAATTGTATGAGTATAAAGCGTTTACTAAAAAGTTTTAAAGATGCGGGTAGGGGAATAGTCTATGTTTTTAAACATGAACAGAATTTTCGTATTCAGATAGTGTCTGGGATATTGGTCATTGTTTTCGCTATATTGTTTGAAGTAAGTAGATCTGAGCTACTATTGTTGCTACTGCTTGTTATGTCTGTTCTGGTCTTGGAGCTTATAAATAGTGCGGTTGAGAAGTTTGCTGATGTGCTGAAGCCTAGATTATCCTTTCAAATAGAAGTAACGAAAGATATCATGGCAGCAGTCGTTTTGATAGCCTCTCTAGGGGCTACTCTTATTGGCTTTATTATATTTTGGCCATATTTATTTGCTTTAGTCTTCTAATCCTGTTAAAATATCATTGTCTGATTTTGTTATATGGTAGCAAAAAAATTAAAAGTAGAATTAATTACTGGATTAGATATTGGATCCACCAATATTAGGGTGGCTGTTGGAAAATTGGTAATTGATAATAGTGGCAATACAGACTTACAGATAGTAGGTTTAGTTGAAGTACCATCAGAAGGTATTGCAAAGGGTGTTGTCAGTAGTATAGAGGAAGCTGTTTCTTCTATCTCTAATTCTTTGGAAAAAGCAGAAAGGTTAGTGGGCGTGCCAATAGAACATTCTTGGGTAGGTATATCAGGCCCTCATGTTACTTCTATTAAGAATAAGGGTATAGTGGCGGTTGCTAAGTCGGACGGAGAGATTGAAGAGGAAGATATAGCCCGGGCTGTAGAGGCGGCTAGGGCAGTGTCTACGCCATTAAATTATGAAATTTTACATGTTATTCCTCGTAGTTTTGCTGTAGATGGTCAGACGGGTATAAAAGATCCAGTCGGTATGACAGGTGTTAGATTGGAAGTTGATACTCAAATTATACAGGGTTCTAGTGCCCATATAAAAAATCTCACGAAAGCAGTCTATCGTACCGGAATAGATATAGATGATCTAGTTATGTCAGTATTAGCCGTAGGGGAAGCCGTGGCGACTCCTAGACAAAGAGATTTGGGTGTATGTGTGGTAAACATTGGAGGGTCAACCACTAGTTTGGTGGTTTACGAAGAGGGTGAAATTTTACATAGTGTTGTTTTACCGATTGGCTCAGAACATGTCACAAATGATTTGGCAATTGGTTTAAAAAGTCCTATAGATGTAGCAGAAAAGGTAAAGAAAGAATTTGGTCAGTGTGTAAATAATGGTTTAACAAAGAAAGACAAAGTAGATTTAGCTAGTCTGGGTTCTGACCTTAGTGAAGAAGTATCTATAAAGTTTATTGCCGAGATAATTGGCGCGCGTATGGAAGAGGTTTTAGAAAAAATAGACAAAGAATTGGTATTTGTGGGTCGTAGTCATTTATTACCAGCTGGTATAATTTTTACGGGCGGTGGATCAAAAATTCCAGGACTGATTGAGTTGTCAAAAGATGTTTTGGGTTTACCATCCTCCTTGGGGTATCCAATGGGTATAAGGAGTGTTAGTGAAAAAATTAATGATCTTTCTTTTAGTACTGCTGTCGGTCTCGTAAAATGGGGTTCTAATTTGAGACAGGGTGGTGGAAAGAATTCAAGGTTAAAAATAAAAAATATGGACAAAGTCTCACAACAGGTTAGAGACTGGTTTAAGTCTCTAGTGCCATAAAAAGGTGAGTAATTATTTAAATGCAAAATACCTAAATGTATAGGTATTTTTTGTTTATACACATTTTACGGTGCTTTGCTTGACAGGGAAGTGAATACATTATAAAATACATGTATATAATAAAAATATTTATATATTGAGTACAAATTGTGTTCAAAAGGTTGTATTTACTATAAGTATATATTACACAAATATTAATTGATAATTTAACATATATATGCCACAAGTAAAGCCAGAAGTTGAAACTTTTGCAAAAATTAAAGTTATAGGGGTTGGGGGTTCAGGGGGATCGGCCGTAGATAGGATGGTGAAGATTGGAATAAGAGGGGTTGATTTTGTTGCTATGAATACAGATGTGCAGGCTCTACATCATAATAGTGCTGCTCATAAACTGCATATTGGAAAGACTGTCACCCGTGGTTTGGGTGCTGGTATGGATCCAGAATTGGGAAAGCGTAGTGCCGAAGAATCTCAAAATGAAATTAGAGAGTCTTTGAAGGATGTTGATATGGTTTTTTTAACCTGTGGTTTAGGTGGAGGTACTGGTTCTGGGGCTAGTCCGATTGTTGCAGAGATTGCTCGTGAGGCTGGTGCTCTAACAGTTGCGGTAGTTACAAAACCATTTTCTTTCGAGGGTCCTCAAAGAAAGTCTATAGCTGACAAAGCTTATTCTGAATTGGCTCGTAACGTTGATACTATTATTACTATTCCAAACGATAGAGTTTTGCAAATTATTGATAAAAAAACATCTTTGCTTGATGCTTTCAAGATAGTGGATGATGTTTTGCGACAGGGCGTGCAAGGGATTTCCGAGCTTATTACTGTCCCCGGTCTTATCAATGTCGATTTTGCAGATGTTCGTGCAATTATGCATGATACAGGGTCAGCTCTCATGGGTATTGGTACTGGGACCGGAGAGAATAGAGCTGTTGAAGCTGCTAAGGCTGCTATTTCAAGCCCACTTTTAGAATTATCAATAGACGGTGCTAGAGGAATTTTGTTTACTGTAACAGGTGGTCAGAATTTAGGCATGCAAGAGGTTTCTGAAGCGGCCAAGGTTATTACTAATTCTGCTGATGATGATGCTAAGGTTATATTTGGTACAGTGATTGATGAATCTATGGGTGATGATATACGAGTGACAGTAGTAGCAACTGGTTTTGATGGTCGTGAGAGAAAGGCCTCTCGCGCAGAAGAAGAAATTCGTCCATTATTTGGCGGAAGTAAGACTTTTTATTCTAATAGTAAATTTGGTCTCAAGAAAGAGAAGGAAGATGAAAAAAAAGATGATGAAGAAAAAGAAAAAGAAGAAGTTAGGCGCCCTGGTTTTATTACCAAAACTGTGTCAGGTTTTACTGGAAAAAAAGTTGAAGATGATAAATACAAATTTAATACTGATTTTGACGATAAAGACAAAGAAGATGATTTGGAAATCCCAGCATTTATCCGCAAGAAGATGGATATGTAGTAAATCATAAATCATAAATCTAAAATCATAAATCATAAATCTAAAATTAAGCCCTTTTTGGGCTTTCTTTTATTTTGTTGAAATGTTATAATAAATAGAGATATTTAATTACAGATCAATTTTTTGATGATTAAATTATGTCATATTCAGAGGTGGAAAAAGAAAAGTTTAAACAAGAGATGAAGAGTAGGATTTATAAGTGGTCAGTAAGACTGGTAATTTTTTTGAAAGAAGTAGATAAAAAATCTGACCATTTAGTCAAACCATTATTAAATCAGGGAATAAGATCAGGTACTAGTGTTTGTGCTAATTATGTAGAAGCAATAGCCTCGCCTACAATAAAGGATTTTAGAAAATTTTTATCTTATGCTTTAAAGTCTTGTAATGAAACAAAATATTGGTTATCATTAATTAATGATACAGAAATAGATAAAAATGAAGAATTAAATTGGCTATTGCAAGAAGCAATAGAGTTGTCTAAAATTTTAGGTAAGAGTGTTTCAACTATGTATAAAGAAAATAAAAATAATTTATGATTTATGATTTTAGATTTATAATTTAATAGTATGTATTGTCCGATTTGTAGATCAAAAGAAACAAAAGTTGTTGATTCGAGAGTCTCCAATGAGGGAATGGCTATTCGTCGACGTCGAGAGTGTATAAAATGTAATTATCGTTTTTCTACTTTGGAACAGGTAGAGCTTTTGGATATTATGGTTGTGAAGCGTGATGGTGCACGGGAATCATACTCTCGTAATAAATTAGAGAGGGGAATCTTACATTCTTTGGCTAAGCGTCCTTATACTCAAGAAAAATTTGATCGTATGGTTTCCTCTATAGAGAGAGATATCCAAAAAAAGAAAAAACGTGAAATAACCAGCGCTGATATTGGTGAGATTGTGATGAAGCATATGTTAAAGTTTGATAAAATTGCCTATATCCGTTTTGCTTCTATTTACCGTTCTTTCGAAGATGTAAAAAAGTTTAAAAGCGAAATTCGTTCTCTTGAAAGAAGAAGGAGAAGTATACCCACAGGGCGCCCCTCTGCGGGGATAAAAAAACTAAAATAATTTTTGATTAAAAATATGATTAAAAAAACTAAAGATAACAAAAAAACTAAAGAAGAAAAAGCTGATGAACCGGTTCTAGAAACAAGTAGTCACCCTAAGATTGATGTAAATTTAAACACACCGGATCACGCTAATCTGAAAGAATTGGTAGAAAAAAATATAAAATGGTCGCAAATTATTTATGAACAAAATAAAAAAATAAAACACCGTATGACTTTAATGGTGATTGGTAGCTATTTACGTTTGGCTATAATTTTAATTCCAATCATTTTTGCTATATTTTATCTACCACCTTTATTAAAAGTTTTAGTAGGTCAATACCAGGGTATTTTAGGTGGTGCTGGTGGTTCATCGTCACAAATTAATGATTTATTGGGGGAAGCTTCTTCTGGTCAGTTGCAGGAAATCTTGAAAATATTTAGTAATAAATAATTTTTTATTAAATCATATATTTTATGCAAAAAAAGCGTACCAAAATTGTTTGTACTATAGGACCATCTTGTGAGTCCAAAGAAATTTTAAAAAAAATGGTTGAAGCTGGCATGAATGTGGCTCGGCTTAATTTTTCTCACGGTACTTATGAAAATCATAAGATGTTGATCGATAATATTAGAGAGGTTGAAGCCGAGACTAAAGAGCCAGTAGCTATTATGCAAGATTTGCAGGGACCTAAAATTAGAGTAGGGCTTCTACCCGAAGGTGGAATAGATCTGAACGAGGGGGATGTGGTCTTTTTTGATACAGCTTTGGATAAATACGAGAATAATGTGATTCCAGTTGATTATAAGGATTTGCACGAGTATTTAAAAAAAAGTGAAAGATTACTTTTGGATGATGGTCGTATCGAAACAAATGTAGTTAAATTAACTGGTACAAAAATTGAAGCCAAGGTCGTGGTGGCTGGGCATCTTATTTCTCATAAGGGAATAAATGTTCCCGATTCAAAATTAACAGTTCGAGCTTTGACTGAAAAAGATAAGGCAGATGCGAAATTTGGTGTGGAACATGGAGTTGATTTGATTGCACTATCCTTTGTTACCAGCACAGAAGATATTTTAGATTTGCGTTATTTGGTAAAACAATATGAAAAAGATTTGGGAATTAAGTCTGAGAATCCAATTAGAATTATTGCAAAAATAGAGAGAAGTGATGCCGTTAAAAATATTGAAGAAATTTTGGAAGTAGCTGATGGTATTATGGTAGCAAGAGGGGATTTGGGTATAGAGACACCAGCCAAAGATGTTCCTCTTGTTCAGAAAAAGTTAATTGATACAGCGCTAGAATATGCTAGGCCTGTAATTGTTGCTACGCAGATGCTAGACTCTATGCAAAACAATCCTCGTCCGACTCGGGCTGAGGTTTCTGATGTTGCCAACGCTGTAATCGATCATACTGATGCAGTGATGCTCTCAAATGAGACTGCAACTGGTAAATATCCAGTAGAAACCGTTCAAACTATGTCTGATATAATTAGCGGTGCAGAAAAATCAGTCTACGACGATCTACTAGTCCACGATATAAAAAAGAAGGATTCTAAGGTAGATGAAGTAATAAGTCAGATGTCTCGTTCTTTGGCTGAAAAAGTTGGAGCTAAGGTAATTCTGGCAGCATCTTTATCAGGGGAGACAGCCCGTCTAATTAGCCGTTATCGTCCAGAATTGCCGATTGTAGTGGCTACTGGCTCTGATAGGGTAAAACGCCAGCTTAACCTGTCTTGGGGGGTAATGCCGTTCGTTTTACAGCCCTGCAGGACTATAGAAGAGTTGGTAGAAAGGGCTGTTACAGAGCTAAAAAAGCTCTCGATAGTGGATTCAGGTGATAAGCTTATTGTGGTAGCAGGAGAGCCCGTTGGTCAGGCTGGGCACGTTAATTTATTGGAGGTTAGGGAAGTGAAGTAAAATTAATCTAATTACCTAATTCACCTAATTTCTAATAAAATTTCCAATTTCCAATTTTATTGTTTAGATGTTTATTTAATACAAAAACACCATTATAATTGGTGTTTTTGGTTTTACATTATCTAATAGGTATCGCCATTCTCTTCAACTTTTATGTCTTCATATGGTGCGATCTCACGGCGATAGAATTCTAGCTTGGCTGATTCTAGTGCTCCCATTAATTCATTATAATCTTTGTATTTTCCAGCACCTTTTAGTGCAAGTAATAATTTGGTAATAGTATAATTTAATTCACCGGCACGTTGGTCTGTATTTATCGTATTGGCTAATTCTTTTATTTTTAGATCAAGACGGTCTCGATCTGGTTGTGTGATGTATGGCATAGATTGGTTTATTAGTTAATTAGTTTATTTGGCGTCATCCTGAGCGAAAACCCGACGAAGTGCGGGGTGAAGTCGAAGGATCCCATGCTTTAATGCGATTTAGTATGGGATCCTTGCGCCACCACTAAAGCTTTAGGCGACACGTGGTCGACTCCGCTGCGCTCCGCTCAGGATGACGATGTATTTATTAATTGGTAATATCATTTAAAGATTTTACGCTTTCATTTTTGTGAATTCTCATTATAAAATCAGCAAATCGTTTGGAGACTGATATTACTTCTAGATCTCTCAGCCCAAAGTTTTCTGATGGAATGGTGTCAGTAGTCAGAAAGCGTTTTATAAGCGAATCATTTAATTTTTCAGCAGCCCCCTCACCAAGATTGGCATGGATAAAGCAAGCGTCTACCTCAATTGCTCCAGCTTCTTCTAACAAAAATTTAGCATCTTCAATTAGAGTTCCACCACTTAAGGTTTCATCATCGATAATAAGACATTTTTTACCCGCGACATCACCCAGTACACTTTTAATTTTTACTTTTTCATCATTTCCTAATCTTCTTTTGTCCATCATGGCGATTGGTAAATGTAGGGTGTCAGCATAGGATTCTATCATTTTGGCAGCGCCACTGTCACCAGCTACTAAAACATAATTTTCTAAATTCCAGTTGTTTTTTAAATATTCTACAATATCAGGGGAACCAACTAGATGGTCACAAGGAATATCAAAAAAACCTTGTAGTTGCGGAGAATGCATTTCCATAATTAATACTCTGTCAGCACCAGCTTTTTGTAACATGTCAGCCATGAGTTTTGCTGTGATGCAAATTCGTGGTTGATCCTTTTTATCAGATCTGGCATAAGGGAAGTAGGGGAGGACAACTGTGATTCTTTCGGCCGAAGCATCGCGTAGTGTTCTGATATAAATAAGCAATTCCATTATATGTGCATCTACTGGTGAACTATGAGTCTGAATTACAAAAACATCATCGCCACGGACTGGTTCATCAATTGTAATAAAACGATCCTCATTACTAAATGTAAAGGATGAGCTTTTGGTTTCTTTAACACCGAGGTGTTCACATATTTTTTTAGTGAAGTTTTTGTTGCTGGAACCGCCGATTATTTTGAGCATATTATTAAGGAATAAGGAGTGAATAATAAAAAATTATGAATATTTTTTAATCCATGTAGTGAATATTTTTTTAATTTCTGAGAGGTGTTTGGGATTTTTGAAAGTGTGTGGTGCATCCTTTATGATATGAAGTTCTTTCTCGCCTGGTAGTTTGTTATAAAGTATTCTTTGGTGTTTAGGGGGTGTTCCTTCATCTTTGTCACCAGTTATCAATAAGACAGGCATTTTAAGTTTGTGTGTATTTTTTAGTAGATCATATTTAAATCTATCTTCAATGTGTTTATAATCTAACTTCACTCCTCTTTTTTCTTGTATCCAGCCCCGTCTTTTCATCTCTTTTAAGTTTTTGTATTTAGGGGTTGTTATGCTTAGTCTGCCTGATATCACTGTAGAAGTTGGGGCAACCCCCTTTACTTTTTTAGGATGATTTTGTGCATATAAAGCAACTGTGATAGCTCCTAGACTATGACCTGCCAGCCAGAAAGGTTCTCTATACCAAGTTTGTTTTTTTGACCACTTGATAACTTCTAACAAATCCTTGTAAAAGCTAGTTATAGTACCTCTGGCATAGTTACCATCACTTTCCCCAAAGCTATTTCTAGCATCAAACCTGATGACTGTAAAATTTTTTTTCAAAAATGATTGTGCGTAGGCTTCAATATGCTTTTGTTCTTTATAACCCCCGAGTCCATGTAATACAAAAGCCAGTCCTTTTGCTTTGTTTTTTGGTTCTTCTATTAAAACACTTATTTTTTGTCCATTTTTATTTTTTATAAATATTTTTTTCATATAAAAATTAGTGTAAATTCGTGTTAAAGATTAGTGGTATATCTTCCAATTAGGATCGGCTTTTAAGTCTTTCCAATTAGTAAATTCTTTATTTTTTGCGTGATGGTAAGCGGCGACAGCGATCATAGTGGCGTTGTCCATTGAATATAAGGAATAAGGAATAAGGAATAAGGAATTTGGCGATTGTAATTTTATCTCAGATTTTAATGTTTCACGGAGTTTTTTGTTGGCGCTGACACCGCCTCCCAAAATGACTGTCTTGGGTTGGTATTTTTTTATTGCTTTTAGTGTTTTGAAGACTAGCAAGTCTACTATAGCTTGTTCAAAACTTGCACAAAAATCATTTATAGTTATTTCTTCTTTTTGTACGCCAAAAATTCCTGCAACTAGACGAATCGGATTAATTTTCATGGCGGACAATTTATTGTCTCGTAACCAGTAAAGAGCCGATGTTTTTAATCCAGAAAAACTAAAGTCAAAATTATCCGAATCAATCATAGGGCGGGGGAATTTGATCGCATTTGGATTACCAGTTTCGGCAAATTGGGAAATTTTTGGGCCACCTGGATAATCAAAACCAAGCAACTTGGCGACTTTATCAAAACATTCACCAGCAGCATCGTCTTTGGTTCCACCAATTTTTTCGTATTCACCCTCTTTTGTACTCAAAATAATTTCAGAATGCCCACCGCTTGCCACCAATGATAAAATAGGGTATTCAAAATTGAGATTTGAAAATTGAGATTTGTTTGTCCCTTGTGTCCTTGTATCCTTTAATTTAACACTATATATATGCCCTTCAATATGATTAATACTCACGATTGGCACATTCCAGAGATAGGACAGTGTTTTCGCTGCCTCCACACCAACCAATAAGCCGGTAATGAGTCCTGGTCCGGAAGTAACAGCAATAACGTCTGGTCTCATTTGATTTTTCATTACTTCTTCAATTACTGGAAGAATTTTTTCAGCATGAAGTCTTCCAGCAATTTCTGGGACAACACCACCATATTTTTTATGTATTTCAATCTGACTAGCAGTTTTTTCTGCTAGGATTTTTATTTTTTCATCCGTTATATCTATTAATGCGACAGAGGTGTCGTCGCAGGAGGATTCTACGCCTAAAATAATCATATGATTATATTCTAGCTTAATTTGGGCTAAAAATCAAGTATCAAAAAACAGCCTATTGGCTGTTTATTTTGTTTTGATAAAATGACACCCAACACTTTCTTTTCTATTGATTGTGGCTTGAGTGATGAGTATAGCATTTAAACACAAGCTTTTTAGTTCAATAATTTCTCTATTTATACCTTTGTTGTATATTTTTTCTATCTGAGTATAATGTATGTTCAGTTTGTCTAGGGCTTGTTTTAGGTTTTTTTCTTTTCTAATGATCCCAACTTTTTTCCACATCAATTTTTGTATTTTAGTTTTGGAATTTGATATTTGAGATTTGTTTGGAATTTGATATTTGATATTTGTTTGTAGCTTGTAGCTTGTATCCTTTATCCCTTTAATATATTTTTTTGCAGATTCAATAGCTCTACTACTAAAAACCATACACTCAAGCAAAGAATTAGAGGCCAATCTATTAGCCCCATGAACACCAGTATGAGCTACTTCACCAAAGGCAAAAAGTCCGGGAATATTAACTTCGCCTTTTAAGTTTGTGTGAACACCGCCACAGATAAAATGGGCAGCCGGAGCTACTGGAATTAAGTCTTTGTCCATTTTTATTCCATACCACCAGAGACTTTCATAGAGGTAGGGAAAACGTTTTTTTATAAAAGCACTTCCTTTGTGTCTAATATCTAAATAAATTTTACCATTTTTTAATTCTTCAAAAATAGCTCGAGAGACAATATCGCGTGGGGTGAGATCAGCCAGTTTGTGATATTTTTTCATAAATTTCTCCCCCTTACTATTTACCAAAAATCCACCTTCGCCACGAACTGTTTCTGAAATAAGCAAGGCTGGTTTGTTTTTTAAATCAAGAGCAGTTGGGTGAAATTGGATAAATTCCAGATCACGAATTTCCGCACCAATTTCGTGGGCTAAAGCTATACCATCACCAGTGGCAATTTTGGGATTTGAATTTCGCAAATACACTTGTCCTGCACCGCCAGTTGCTAGAATAGTGGCTTTGGCAAAGAACTGTAATATTTGGTTTTTTTCAGTATCTAAGACTAAAGCTCCAATACAGTTGTCGCTTTCTTTCAAAATTTTGAAAGCCAAATGCGATTCAAAAATATTAATTTTTTTATTATGTCTGACTTGATGAATCAAGGCACGTTCGATTTCTTTGCCAGTGGCATCATGTGAGTGGGCAATTCTGCTGGCGCTGTGCCCACCTTCTTTGCTTAGGCAAATTTTATTTTTTTGTTTACTAAAACCAACCCCCAGATTAATTAGACGTTTTATTTCTTTAGGAGCTTGTTTGATCATTAGTTCCACCGCCTTTTTATCATTCAGATAACAACCAGCCTTCATTGTATCTTCGATATGACTATCAAAACTATCATATTTATCAAGTACCGCGGCAATTCCACCTTGGGCATAGTTGGAATTACTTTCCATTAGTTCTTTTTTAGTGACAATAGCGACAGTGCCGTATTTACTCGCTTGCAAAGCAAAATTAAGACCTGCTATGCCAGATCCTATTACGAGAAAATCATAATTAGATTCGTTCATATTCGTCTAATCAGTTTGATCCGTGTATCTATTTGGCAGATTGTTTAATAGATACACGGATTCAACAGATCTAACGGATTAGAACTAATTTTTATAAAATATTTAAAGATATATCTAAGGATTTAGCCGAATGTGTTAGGCTACCAAGAGAAATAATGTCGACCCCAGTCTTCTGGTATTCGTGAATGTTTTTTTCTGTTATTCCGCCAGAAGCCTCTATGATGATATTTGGATTTATTTTATTTATTTGTTTAACTAGTTTTTTAATTTTTTCTGGTTTCATGTTGTCGAGCATCAGCGCACCAGGATTTTGTTTTGCAAGTCCCAGGGCTTGTTTTTCCGCCTTACATTCAATCTCATAAAAATCTGAAATCTGAAATCTGAAATCTGAAATCTGCTTGATGTGATTGTCTTTTATAAGTATCCAATCATAAAGTCCCAAGCGATGGGTTCCACCACCACCGAGTGTTACGGCCTTTTTGTCGAGTAATCCCCATTGGGTTTTTCTAGTGGAGCAGAGGAGCGGACCATTTTTGGTAGTAAGCTTGTTGGTTTGAGTTGCAATACCAGACATGCGTTGAAGAATGTTTAAAATTGTTCGTTCTAGTTTTAAGATATCTTTGATTCTTCCTGAGAGCTTAATTATTTTTTCATTCTTTTTAGTTTTCTGTCCGTCTTTTGTGTAAGCTGTGAGTTGTAAGCCGTAAGCCATCGTGATCCACTTGATTTCTTCAAGACCGGCAATAATACCAGTTTCTTTGGCGGTAATAATTGCCGTAACCTTGGGATTATTTTTAATTACAGTGTTTGTTGTGATATCGCCTTTAGTATCAAGATCTTCGTTCAACATAAAATCAACCAGCCATTTTACTTGTCGTTTGTATTTGGGTTTTTTTAGAAAAAGTTTTTCTCTCTGGTTAAAATATTTTTCAATTGTTTGATTTTTTTTCATAAATTTGTTCTAATCCGTTAGATCTGTTGAATCCGTGTATCTATTAAACAATCTGCCAAATAGATACACAGATTAAACTAATTAAACGGATTTACACGGATTATTTTATTTGTAGCATTTTGTCCAGTGCTTTTTTTGCTTTGATTCTAATATCTTCATCTACTTCAATAATATACTTTTCTTGCTCTAGAGATTCCAAAATATTTTCAAGTGTATTTTTTTTCATTTGTATGCAGACTCCACCGATTGAATAGAATTTTTTGCCAGGCACTTCTATTTGTAGGCGTTCTGCCATTCCCATTTCCGTGGCAATAATAAATTCTTGGGCATCACTTTCTTTTGCATAGGTAATCATGCCAGATGTTGAGGTCACGTGGTCAGCTTGCTCAATTATTTCCATTGGGCACTCTGGGTGAACTACTACTTTTGCATCTGGGTGAAGTTCCTTTCCTTTTTTTAATTTTTCAATTAATATTTTTGAGTGTACATAACAAAATCCCTCCCAAGGAATTATTTCTTTTTCAGGTAATTTTGATTGGACATAGTTTGCTAGATTTTTATCAGGTAAGAAAATTATCTGTTTTGCGTCTAGATTTTTTACTATTTCCACTGCATTTGCAGAGGTGCAACAAACATCGCAATAGGCCTTTGTTTCCGCTGTGGTATTTACATAACAAACAGTCTTTGCTTCTGGATATTCAGCTTGCATTTGTTTTAATTTTTCAATATCCACCATGCCAGCCATTGGGCATTTTGCTTCGTAAGTTGGTAATAGGACTTTTTTGTCTGGGTTTAATATCTTGGCGGTTTCGGCCATAAAGTCAACTCCGCAAAACAAAATGATTTTTGCATCAGTTTCCACTGCTTTTTTTGCCAGTTCTAGTGAATCGCCAATAAAGTCAGCCACTTTATAAATTTCCGGGCGTTGATAGTTGTGCACAAGAATGACCGCGTCTTTTTCTTTTTTTAATTTATTAATTTTATCTATTAATTTTTGATCGTTTCTAATTTTTGTACCAGATATTGGAATATTTAATTTAAGATCTTTTACTGGAATATTTTTTTCTTTGAACAATTTTTTTACCCAATCATTGCCAGTGTAAACTATATCGAAATTGCCAACTATGTTTTTTACATGCTCTACCCATTTTTCTTCATCATGAATGTCAGGTATGGCGATTATTTTGTAGCTTTTGAGTAGGGGATCCTTCGACTTCACTTCACTACGTTCCGTTTCGCTCAGGATGACGTTTTTTAGAGCTTTTTCAATCATTTGTTTGCGCTCTTCAAAACTGTGTGGGTTGTCATCAGTGCCACTATACTGAGAACTGCCAATACCAATAATAATCTCAGTTTCGGAGATTTGTTTTATTGCGTCTAAATGTCCGGCGTGGAAGGGTTGGAAACGTCCGATGAATAGGGCTTTCATAATAAAATGCTTGAAAAGCCAGAAAGGCCTAAAAGGCCTGAAAGGCTATAGTTTACAAATCGGATTTTGTTTTCTTTTATGCTCTGAATTTTTAATTAAATTTTGTACCAATACTACATCATTTTTATCAAAATCATTCAAACTATTATTATCATTAATTGCGATTAATATTTTATCAAGTTTTTCATAAGTTATACCCAGTTCATCTTCATCAGTCTGACCTTCCCAAAGTCCAGCAGTCGGTGGGCGATTAATAATTTCTTGTGGTATTCCCAAATATTTCGCCAGTTCACGTTCTTCGGTTTTATATAGATCTCCGATTGGTAATAAATCAACTCCACCGTCACCATGTTTGGTAAAATAGCCTGTCATTATTTCAGTTTTGTTTCCAGTGCCAAGAACTAATCCATTTAGTTCATTTGCTTTTGAGTAGAGTAGAGTCATTCGGATGCGAGCCTTCAAATTTCCTAAACTTTTATTATCGAGAGTTGAGCTAATGTTATTTATATACGCATTAAGTATAGAGTCTAAAATTATGATTTCAGATTTCAGATTGCAGATTTTTGATATTTGTTTGGCTATTTTTATATCCTGTTCAGTATTGCTTGAAGAGGGGAGGATTAATCCATGTACTTTGTCAGCTCCTAGGGCTTCTACAGCCAAATATGCTACTACAGAGGAGTCTAGACCACCACTTAAACCTAAAACAACCGGTTTGTCGCCAGCGTGGGTTTTGATAAAATTTATAATTTTTTGTTTAATTTGGTCTAGATTCATAGTCAACTAGTATTCTAGCAAAAGAATTGGGTTTTGGCTAGGGGTAGTGTTTGACATAAAAGAGAATGACTATTGACTTATGTTTTAATATGTATTATAATATTCTCGTTATTTATGGCCCGTTCGTCTAATGGTTAGGATATCAGGTTTTCATCCTGGCGATAGGGGTTCGATTCCCCTACGGGCTACAAAAAGAGCTGTTCAGCTCTTTTTTGTTTTCCACATCTATGTGTTGACAGTTTTTTTCATTTATGGTACTATATTGAGGTCACCATGAACCACAAGGGTTCACGGTACATCCACAGACAGTAGCTTCTCGATTTAATCGGGATTAAATATGCTACCGAGGAATCTAAATTTCAGCTTTAAGTTGGAGAAGGTCGAAGATTCTTTTACATTTGTGGTGAAAACCACATTTTTTATTTGCTAAAAACGATATTAACTTAGGAAACTTAGTTAATTTAATCAACTTAGCAAACCTAGTTAAATTTATGGCTAAAACAAAACAACAAAAAGAAGATGCAATCAAGCTCTTGGTTGATAATATCAAGAATGCTAAATCAGTCGTTTTTGCTAATTTTCAGGGTTTGAAAGTTTCAGAGTCTGAAGAATTACGTCAGAAATGTCGTGAGCAAAACATTGGTATTGTGGCCAGCAAAAAGACTTTGGTTAGAAAAGCTTTGGCTGATGCCGGTTTTGATGTTGATACCAAGTCTTTTGAGGGCGGTGTATCAGCTTTGTTTGGTCTAGAGGATGAGATTGCTCCTGCGCAAGTAGTGAACAATTTTGCCAAAGATCACAAAGTAGTTAGTTTTTTTGGTGGAGTATTGGAAGGAAACTTCATTGATGCTGCCAAAGTTACAGAACTATCAAAACTACCAAGCAAACAAGAACTTTATGCCAAATTAGTTGGTTCAATCAACTCTCCAGTTTCCGGCTTTGTAAATGTACTAGCTGGAAATATTAGGAATTTGGTTAGTGTTCTTAATAATATTAAGGAAGCAAAAGCTTAATGCGATGCTAATATACTAATTCATACTAATAATACTAATATAAATATGACTGAAGAAAAAACAGAGGTCGTAGTACCTGAAAAATTCCAATCTCTAGTTTCTGAGATTGAAAAAATGTCTGTTCTAGATTTGGCAGAACTTGTCAAAATCTTGGAAGATAAATTTGGTGTATCAGCTGCTGCTCCTGCCATGATGATGGCTGGTGCTCCTGCTGCTGGTGATGCCGGCGCTGTTGAAGAAAAAAGTGAGTTTAATGTAGAACTAGTAAATGCTGGTGGTACAAAAATTGCTGTTATTAAAGCAGTAAAAGAAATCACTGGTCTTGGACTTGCTGATGCAAAAGCATTGGTAGACGGTGCTCCAAAAACTATTAAAGAAGGTGTTAAAAAAGAAGAGGCTGAAGAGATGAAGAAGAAGCTTGAAGACGCTGGTGCTGCTGTTGAGTTGAAGTAACGCAGATCGATGCAGATTATACGCTGATTAACGCAGATTTAAAACACTCCCGTCTAGGGAGTGTTTTGTTGTTAGTAAACTTTTATCTTCTAATAATTAAATTTATAAATTTTATTACTATCCAAAATATATATTGTTTTATTTTCTTCTTCCACAATCATACTAGTTGGATTTTGCCATGAGTCAGTTGTGTATTGATTTACCATCTTTCCTTCTTTGTCCAATACAACTACACGTTTATTGGTTGATTCTAGAATATAAATATATTGTAATCCGTTGTAAGTCCAAATTTGAGTTGGGTTTGTTAGTGCGGGGTCAAGACCCGTAATATTGAATTCTTCTTTTTGTCCTCCTGTTATTTTTATAATTTCTCCGTTTTTCTTTAGTACAAAGACATCACCATCAATAGACAAAGACACACCATCAGTTATATCAATATCACCACCATCTTTTATCCAGGCTGTGCCTTTGTCATAACCTGTTTGAGTTTGACTGTGGCGATAGATTTGATTATTTTTTGGGTCCAAAGAGTAAAGTTTTCTATTATACACAAAAATATCAGATAGAAGAACATCATCATTTGCAAAACCTATATCTTTGGTTGATAGTATGGAAGATTCTTTATTATACTCAGCAATACTAGAATCACCAGTTGTAAACATAATCATGTCCTGTTCTTTTGGTGTTGAGGAAAATAGTAAACGGGTGATATTACTATGGTCCTTGGTTTCGACGCTATTACCATTTAGGTTTATTTTGTAAAATGAAATATCTTTTTCACCATAAGTTATTAATGTGTTATCAATTTTTGCTAGTTGTGTAGTATCAACATTTGAATTTATCTGTGTAAGATCGGCTATTATCTCTGGTTCTACCACCGATAATTTTCGGAGTTTCATTAATACAGAATCGACCTCATTTGATAATTCTAATATTTTATCTTTTTCTTTTTTATTGCTACTTGGTAGTTCTTTAACTATTTGCTCTGCTTCCTGAAGTAGGGTCAGGGCGCGTTCATTATTACCATAGATAATACTAGCATCAGCTGCATTTTTTTTGTCTATCACCGATTGGATCTGATTGGTATAGGCTTGTTTTTCTGCCTGCCAATTTTCTTTTACTTTATAAGTAGTGATACTTCCCAAGAAAACTATTACCAGTATTATTGAACTGACAAAGAGAATCTTACTAAGCATTGGTAATTTGTAAAAGTTTTCTTTCTTTTCGTGAATATTATTTTTTATGTTTTTTATAACATCCTGACGTTTTTTATCCTTATTTGTTATTAGAAGAAATAATAAAATGCTTCCACGGCCTACTTTTATTGTTATTTTTTTTATTAATCTAAAAAGTCCAATTGTTCCAAGAACTAATGTCTTTCCAAATGTTATTAAAATGGTATTAATAAGAGATTGTTGTGTCCCGTCTTGGCGTTTACGAAAGTTTGTTTCTATATTACCTTTTTTCTTTTTTGTTATGATTGTTTCGGTAGCATCCTCTTTTTCTTTTGATCTGTATTCTTTTATTTTTTTCCTTACACCCTTTAAAATTGGTGGGGACATTATCTCTTCAGTAGTTTTTTCCTGAGCTATTAGTTTGTTTATGGAAGCATCCGAACCTTTTTCTTGATAAATAGAAGAGCGACCAGTCTTTGGCATACCGCTTGGGTAGTGCATCAATATTCCACCAAATGATATGTCGCTTTCTAGATCTTTTAAGACTTTTTGTATGTGGGCAGCGCTTCGATTGGTGTCCCTGGTGCTGACAATTTTTTGGACTCGATCATGTGTAAAATAATCAGTAACATGTGGAGTAGATATATAAAGAGAATCATCAGTATTTACATTCCCCTGTATAATAGAAGAAAATAGATGGTTTGTATCTTTTTCTGGTTCTTGTCCTTCCATTACATCAATTTGTTCCAGCTCTCCATCTTTGTTTTTGAAAAATAAAATCACATTTGGGTTTCCGTGATAGGCAAAAGAAATTTCGTGATTGCGCATAACCCCTACCAGGCAATTTACAATTGAGTTTTTGTACTGTAAAATGTGGTGTCCACGTCTATTAATATATTCCAATGTTGCTTCAAATGGGTCTTTGTCGTCATTTGTATCTGTTTCGTAATAACCAGATTCAAGATCATCAATCATTTGTTGAAGGTGTTCAATTTGTTCTAGGGGTCCATTATTGATTTCTGCCAAAGCAAAAAAATAGCCTTTTTTCCTTTCTTCGGCATTGCTTGGTTCAGTAATGTGGAGTAGAACATGAGATCTCTCTTGGTTACTACCCTCAACAAAAAATTCCTCCAATTTTAAGATATCTGGCATATATGATTTGGTATGACTTTTGACTTTATCTTATATACATATTATACTATATCTACAAAAAGCTAACAAGTCATTTAATCCATTTTATCCGTAAATCAGGATTATCTGTAAATCCGTATTATATGCTTGAACAACTATTTGGTTCAAAGACCAGATTCAATTTACTAAGAGTTTTATTTCGCCAGGCTGATAATCCTTTTTATGTAAGGGAATTATCTAGGCTTGTCGGTACTCAGATAAATGCCATTAGACGTGAGCTGGAGCTTTTGCTAAGACTCGGAATTGTAAAAGAAGAAGATGTAGATACTAGTGAAAAAACTACCCAAGGAGCTCAGCTTCGTAAATATTATATTTTGGATAAGGAGTCACTTTTATATCCAGAGTTACATGCCCTACTCCTAAAAGCAAAAATTTTAGGTGAACAAGAATTTATAAAAGAAATTACCAAAAAAGTAGGGGATATCTCTTTATTTCTTCTAACAGGTAAGTTCACAGGTCGTGAGGGAATGGCTAGCGATCTACTTCTCGTGGGTAAAATAAAGGAGCGATCCTTGGCTAAGATTATATCTGAATATGAAAAAGATTTTGGGTTTGAGATAATGTATACTACCATGACCGATCAAGAATTTAAAGATCGCCGTCATGTGATGGATAAATTTCTGTATTCTATGTTTGAAGCAGATAACTTAAAGGTAATTAATAAGCTTAATGTTTAGTTGGTGGTGAGAAAAAGATACAAGGATACAAGAAACAAACAAAACTCAAATACCAAATCACAAATTTTGAAAATTGTAATTTGAAAATTGTTTGTTTCTTGTAACTTGTACCTTTATTTTTAATAATATGTATTTACTCCTCGACCTTTCGGTCAAAGATACAATTCATTTAGCTTTGTTTAATACAGATTCTATTGAACACAAAAAGTACTCTGGAATGAACAGAGAGCTTTTGAGTTCAGTGGATAATTTTTTGAGTTTACAAAATGTAGAAAAACAAAATATTGAAGGAATTATGGTAGTGGTTGGAGCTGGTAGTTTTACCAGTACTCGCATTGCCTGTGTGGTAGCCAATACTTTTGCCTATGTTTTACAGATTCCACTCTTAGCAGTTGGAGAAGATAAGATTGATGGTGTACAGGATCTGATTCCAGAGCTTTTGAAACAACCTAAGGGGCAGTATATTTCGGCGACTTATTCAGGGGAGCCGAATATTGGGAAGAGTAACAGATAATAAATTATGTTATCAGATTACCAACGCTACAGACTATACGAAATGCTACCTGGATTATCAATCTGGTTGACTTTGATTTTGTCTATTATTTTGGCATTTGTTCGACCGATGTGGATGATATATTTTATAATTTTATTTGATATTTATTGGGTATTGAAAGTAGCTAATTTTGCTTTTTATCTCACTTTATCTTGGTCTCGTTTTCGTACTACCAAAAAAATTGATTGGAAAGATAAACTCCATCATGATTTAGCTGATACTTCGACAGGCTCAGTACGTGGTTGGCAGGACAAACATCATGTTGTTTTCCTTACTCTTTATAATGAAGGTTGGGATGTGGTGGAGACAGCGGTTCAGAGTGTTTGTGATGCAGTTTATGCACCAGAAAAATTTGTAATAGTTGTGGCAGGAGAAGCTAAGATGGAAGATCATTATCACGATATTTTGTCACGAATACAAAATAAATTTGGTAATTGCTTTGGTGATATTGTTGGTACTTTGCATCCAGTAGATTTATCAGGAGAAATTTCGGGTAAAGGCTCTAATCTGAATTATTCTGAGATTGAGATGCATAAATATATTGATAATAAGGGTTGGAATTATGATAATGTAATAACAACTATTTTTGATATTGATACGGTTTGTCATTCTCAATATTTTGCCTATCTTACTTACTTATACTGCACGCATCCAAATCCAACTCGTAGTTCTTATCAGCCGATTGCACTGTATAATAACAATATGTGGGAGTCGCCAGCGGTTCTGCGTATTATGGCTTTTGGTACTACATTTTGGACCATGACTAGTCTAGCTCGCCAAGATGCTCTAGTTACTTTTTCATCTCACTCCATGAGCTTTCGTGCTATTGTGGATGCTGGTTATCATGAGCGCCGAATTGTTAGTGAGGATTCTAGAATTTTTTATCAGTGTTTATTGGCATATAATGGAAATTACGAAGTGACTCCAATGTATTTACCAGTATCTATGGATACGGTACGCGATGAAAAATGGTGGCAAAGTGTAAAAAATCTTTATCGCCAGCAGAGACGTTGGGCTTGGGGAGTGGAGCATGTGCCATATTTAATTAACGAGTTTAGGAAAAAGGGTAAGCTAATTCCTTTTTGGAAAAAATTTAAATGGGTGTTTATTGAATGGGAAGGAAAGTGGTCATGGTCATTGGTTGCTCTTATTATTACAATTTTGGGTCGTCTACCAATGTGGGTAGCACCAGATTATGTAAGACAAAGCGCTTTATTTTTTAATGCCCCTCATATTTTAGAAAGATTAATGATCATGGCTATGACAGGCATGCTTTTGTCGGCAGTTTTGAGTATTCCACTACTACCAAAGAAACCAGACTCGCATCCTCGTCATAAATATATTATAATGGTATTGCAGTGGCTGTTATTGCCAATAACTTTGATTTTTATCTCAGCCATCCCAGCGATTGATGCTGTCACACATTTAATGTTTGGTAAATATTTAGGTTTTAATATTTCGCAGAAGAAAAGAGCTTAATTTTTAATGATACAAGACACAAGGACACAAGATACAAACAATAATCAAATTACAATTTTCAAAATTTGTGATTTGATAATTGTAATTTGTTTGTATCTTGTATCCTTGTAACTTAATTATATATGTTCAAACGTTTCTTCTTAAAACTTTTTATATTATTTTTTCTAGTGCTTGTCGTTGCTGGTGTATACGGATATTTTTGGGTAAAGAATTTAACTCCAGAAAAATTATTGCAATCTAGTTTTGTTCAAGAACAGGTCAAGGAAAAATTAGGTGATGAGAATACAGAATTATTTAATTTATTGCCAAGATTTTTAGGATTTACTCAGCCGGTAAATTATTTATTATTATTCCAAAATAATACTGAGATTCGCCCAAGTGGTGGTTTCTTGGGTGTTTATACTGTAGTTAGGGTTGATAAAGGCAAAATGGAAGTTTTAAAAGTAGAAGGTACAGAGGTTTTAGATAAAAACACACCAGAAGATTGGAAACCAACTCCACCAAAAATAATTTCCGAGCATTTAGATGTGGATCGTTGGTATTTTCGTGATGCTAATTGGTCGCCAGATTATGTGCAGAGTGTAGAAGATGTATTAAAATTATATAAAGGTGAAGGTGGATTACTTGCAGATGAAATTAATGCGGTTGTGGCTATCACTCCGACAGTCTTAGAAAAATTTATAGAAAAAATTGGACCAGTGGTAGTTCAAGACATAGAATTTTCATCTGAAAATGTAACAGAAAAATTGGAATACGAAGTAGAGTATGGTTATGATGATAAAGGAATTTCATTTCATGAACGAAAACAAATTATAGAGCCATTCATGTTGGAGCTTTTGAAAAAATTAAAAATAAATAGTTTAACAAATATAAAAGATTATTTTGAATTAATTGAAGATCTAACAAAAGAAAAACATATTTTAATGTATAGTTTTGATGAAGATACACAAAAAGAATTTGACGATAGGAATTGGTCTGGTCGAGTTGAAAAAACAGAAGGGGATTATCTGATGTGGGTGGATGCCAATTTGGCGGCTCTAAAAACAGACTATGCAATGGAAAGAGTTTTGAGCTATTCATTTGTTCCGCAAGAAGATGGACGAATGTTAGCTACAGCCGAGATGGAGTACACACATAATGGTAGTTTTGATTGGAGAACTAGTCGTTATAGAACTTATGCACGTATTTATGTTCCAGTTGGTTCAGAATTTGTTGATTCAAGTGGATCGATGGCTTGGGATAGGACGGATAAGCCTGGTGTAATAGATCAAGGAGAAGAATTAGACAAACAGTGGTTTGGTACTTTTATCGCCATTGAGCCAGGCAAAACTGGAAAATTATCTTTCTCCTATCTTTTACCAGAGTCGATTTCCGAGCAGATAAAAAATAATTCGTACACATTATTTGTTCAGAAACAGGCCGGCACAATTAAACCCGGTTTGACATTGGAGCTGAAATTTGGTAATAATATACAGACAGCCCAACCAGAGGAAATTGAATCAGAGTGGGGTGATTCAGTCTATAAGCGTTCTGATGATCTTAGGGTAGATAGGGAGTTTGTGGTTGGTCTATAAGGAAACAAGAAACAAGATACAAACAATTTTCAAATTACAAAATTTTTTGGAAATTGTTTTTTGGAAATTGTTTGTATCTTGTGTCCTTGTATCTTATAATTTAATTGAGTATGTTAATAAAAAAAGTCGCAATTGATTTGGGAACAACGAATATCCTGGTACATGTACCTAGGCGTGGTATTGTAATTAACGAACCTTCAGTTGTGGCAGTGTCCAAAGGTGATAAGAAGATTTTGGCAGTTGGGGTGGAAGCAAAAGAAATGATTGGTAGGACACCTGATACAATTATTGCTGAAAGACCTTTAAAAGATGGAGTAATTGCTAATTATCATACAACTGAGGCAATGTTGAGATATTTTATAAATAAGGCTTTAGGTGGTGTACGTTTATTTCGTCCGGAAGTGATGATTGCTGTGCCAGCTGGGATTACTTCTACAGAGAGGCGTGCTGTGATTGACGCGGCTGTGGCAGCGGGGGCACGAGCAGCTTACATTATAAAAGAACCTATAGTAGCTGCGATTGGTGCTGATATTCCGATTGGTAGTGCATCAGGTCATATGATTATTGATATTGGTGGTGGTACTGCTGAGATTGCTGTTATATCTTTGGGTGGAATTGTATCAGTTGGATCTGTTAGAATTGGTGGAAATAAATTTGATGCATCAATTGCTGAGCACATTCGTCGTAAATATGGTTTAGCAATAGGCGAACAGCGAGCCGAGGAAGTGAAGATAAAAGTTGGTTCTGCTATGTTTATGGACAAACCACTTGAGATGGAAGTAAAAGGACGTGATGTAATTTCGGGTCTACCAAAAATAATAAAAGTCAATTCTGAAGATGTTACTGAGGCTTTGCAAAATGATTTACAAGGTTTGGTGGAAGCTGTTAAACAAGTTTTGCACGACACCCCTCCAGAATTATCAGCTGATGTTATGGACAAGGGGATTGTGATGTCTGGTGGCTCTAGCCAACTTCGTAATTTGGATGAACTTTTTGCTGAGACTACTGGTGTGGCTTGTTATGTAGCAGATGAGCCGATGCTTTGCGTGGCAAAAGGAACTGGTATTGCGCTAGAGAATCTTGAGAGTTATAAACGTTCGATATTGGCAACCAAATAGTTACGGATTACGGATAACCCTGATTTACGGATTTACTGATAGTTACGGATTACGAATAATCCTTTTGTATCTTTAATTAATTGTTCTATGGGGAGGGTGGAATTGTTACATGAAGAATTGAGCTATGAAATTAGAGGTATTTTATATCTCGTTCATAATCACTTGGGAAGTCATAGAAGTGAAAAACAATACTGTGATGTAATTGAGTACGGTTTTAATAAAAGAGGAATTAAATATGTAAGAGAAGCAAGATTACCTGTTAGTTTTGCTGGTGAAAAGCCTGGTAGAAATAGAGTCGATTTTATAATAGAAGACAAAATAATTTTGGAAATTAAAGTTGTAAGATCATTATCAAAAAATGTTTATCATCAATGCACGAGATATTTAGTAAATGCAGATAAGGATCTTTTACTTTTGGTAAATTTTTATCCAAATTCATTATTTATAAAAAGAGTTTTGAATCCTGAAAAAAGAGTTTAGAAAAGTATCTGTAAATCAGGGTTATCCGTAATCCGTAATTATGTTAATAGGAATAGACGCATCACGAGCCAACGATGATAAAAAGACCGGCGTTGGTTGGTATGCTTGGCATACAATTCAGGAATTTAAGAAAATTATACCCGACAATGTTCGGGTTGTTTTGTATTCTCGCGAGCCTTTAAAAGGTGAATTGGCCGTTTTACCAGAGAATTGGGAGAGTAAAGTTTTAAAATGGTGGCCAGGTAGGCTGTGGACACATGTTAGACTTAGTTGGGAAATGTTATTTCATTCGCCTGATGTTCTGTTTATTCCAGCGCATGTTTTTCCAATTATACATCCAAAGAAGACTGTAATGGCTTTGCATGATATTGCAGCGATAAAATTTCCAGAAGCTTATAATTGGTTTGAAAAGTGGTACACTCTATGGAGCGGTAGAGTTGCTTTGAAAAAATTATGGAAAATTATTACTATCAGTCAATTTACAAAAGATGAATTAAAGAAAGAATTTGGTGTTTCAAATTTGGAAAAAGTAAAAATAACATATCTTGGGTATAATAAAGAGTACGGAGAAGTATCAGAAAATATTAATGAAGTATTAAAAAAATATTCAATCACTAAACCATACCTGCTTTCTATCGGTAGACTGGAGACAAAGAAAAATACAGTGCGGATGATTAAGGCTTTTGAAGGCTTAAGGCTTAAGGCTTACGACTTAAGACTTATTTTGGTTGGAAGCAAAGGTTTTGGGTATGATGAAGTTGAACAAGAAATCAATAAAAGTTCTTATAAAAACGACATTATTACTCCAGGCTGGGTAGATAATGACGATCTGCCAGCTCTGATGCAAGGAGCGGAAGTTTTTGTTTTTCCTAGTCTGTATGAGGGTTTTGGAATTCCAGTTTTAGAAGCATTTGCTTCTGGTACACCAGTTGTAGCCAGTCGAGGCGGAGCCTCGGAGGAAATCGGAGGTAGTGTCTGTGAGTATGTTGATCCAATGAATACGGATAGTATTGTCAAGGGTATTGAAAAAGCCATGAGAGGCGATAACGTAGAAAAGGGAAAAGAGCGAGTGAAAAATTTTAGTTGGGAGAAATGCGCGAGAGAGACTTGGGATATTTTGAATTCTAACTAGTTTTGTGCTATTATAGTTATATATGAATGAAATCATCGGACACACTAAGATCCTGAGTTTTTTTGATAAAGTAATAGGAAAACGGTAATCTTAGCCATGCTTATTTGTTTGTTGGTCCGGATCAGGTTGGAAAAAAGACAATAGCACGGGAAATAGGTGCCAGACTATTAAAAATCACAAGAGAAAAACTGAGTATTAATCCTGATTATAATTTTACCACTCAGCTTTTTGATGAAAAAACTGGCAAGACAAAAAAGAACATTACTATTTCTCAAATGCGGGAGTTGCGAGAGTATTTGACTCGTCGATCTTATCTTGGTGGCTACAAAGTTGCTATAATAGATGGGGCTGATAAAATGAATATAGAGGCTGCTAACGCATTACTTAAGACTTTAGAAGAACCAAGTGAAAAGACAATACTTTTTTTGATTACGGATAATGATGTTGCTTTACCACAGACAATCAGATCGCGCTGTCAGACAATCCATTTTGGTTTAGTGTTAGAAGAATTGATGAAAAGTATTGAGAATGATGAAGAAAAAATTAAATTAGCACAAGGTAGATCAGGTAGATTAATTGGTTGGCAGGAAAATGAAGATGATTTTATTAGTTACAAAAATGAAATAGAAAGATTCAGCACTCTTTTGGGAAAGCCTTTTTTTGAAAAACTAAAAATTGTAGAAGAATTGTTTGGTGATAAGAGTGATCATGTCGCCACCCGAGAAAATTTGGATAGTGTGTTGTCTATATGGCAATCTCAGGTGCGTAAAAAAATGTTGTCAGATTTAGAAAATGAAGAAAATAAAAACTTTTTAAAAATAGAAAAAGATATTTTAAAAGCCCGGGGGCTTTTGCAACAGAATATTCATCCACGATTGCTGGTAGAGAATATTTTACTTTTAATACCCTAGGAGCATTTGGTAATTGGTTTTATTTGTAAATCGTCATCCTGAGCGAAACCCTGAGAATACAGGGTGAAGTCGAAGGATCCCATACTTTAATACTACTAAGAAGGGGATCCTTCGACTACCCCGCCTAATCGGCGGGTTTGCTCAGGATGACGAAGTATAATTTAGCAAACTGATTATTTAATTAATTTATATTTTATGCAAAAATCAATTTTAAAATTATCTCTGCTGGTCTTCATGTTGCTTTTTATGGGCGCTGGTTGTATTTCTTTGTCTGGTAATAGTAATACAGGTACTTCTGGCCCAGCTGGAATGTTTGCCTCTACTGACAGGGGCGAGACTTGGCAACAGATTACTGCTTGGCCTACTGTTGAGGGTGTAAAAAGTATTGCCGGTGTAAGCGTTTATCGTTTATTTGAAGATCCTCAGGATATAAATAGTATGTATCTTGCTAGTCGTAATGCTGGATTATTCTATACCTATGATGAAGGAAAGACATGGCAGAGAGAGGGTAGTCCACTAAATACAGGTTTTGTTTATAGTGTAGCAGTACATCCACAAAATAAATGTATTGTTTATTCAACTAATGGCAGACAGGTTTTTCGAACAGACGATTGTTCGCGTACGTGGACAGAGATGTATCGTGAATCTCGTAGTAGTGTATTGATAAATAGTCTTGGTTTTAATCAGTTCTCTCCTTATGAAATATACATGGGCCAGTCAAACGGAGATTTGCTACGCAGTTATGATAGTGGTAATAGTTGGAGTGTGTCTCAGAGATTTGGTGATAGAGTAATGTATATTATTAGTAGTCCTCTTCGTGAGAATTTGACCTATGTAATAACAGCTAAAAAAGGACTTTTTCGCACCGAAGACGGAGGCAATTCTTGGGTATCTTTGGCAGATAATTTGAAAAAGTTTTCTGGTGGTTTGGAATATAGAAGACATTTATTACATCCGACTGATCCAGATACTTTTTATTGGGTTTCTACTTATGGAATTTTACGAACTCAAGATAGGGGAGAAACTTGGGAGGCGTATAACTTAATTCATCCGCCTGGAAGTGCTAATATATATGCCTTTGCAATAGATCCTACAGATGATAACATAATGTACTATACTGCTACGATTGGCGTTAGGTCTACTTTTTACAAGAGTTTGGATGGTGGTAAAAATTGGATTACCAAAAAATTACCATCAGGACAATATCCAGTAGTACTACGAGTACATCCTGAAAATACTAATATTTTGTATCTTGGTTTTACAGTACCGCCAGCGTCAAAAAAATCAGCACCAAAATTATATAATGATTAATTTAAAAATATGAATTTAGTAGAACAACGCAAGGAGGATTTTCAGAAAACTATTACTCACTTCCAACAAGATATTACATCTTTGCGTACCGGTAGGGCTACCCCTGCCTTGGTAGAGGATATAGCTGTGGATTCTTATGGTTCCAAACAACCTTTGAAGGCTGTGGCTTCTATTTCTGTCCAAGATGCAAAAACAATTGTGGTAGATCCTTGGGATAAAAGTCTTGTCCAGGCTGTAGAGACTGCAATTCGCAATTCTCAGTTGGGAATTAATCCAGTTAATGATGGTAAGGTTATCCGTTTACCACTTCCTGATCTTACTCAAGAGCGCCGTCAGGATTTGATAAAAGTTTTGCATCAGAAGTCAGAAGGTACTCGCGTGGCTATTAGAAAAATTAGAGAAGATATTCGTGATGAGATTGATAAGCAATTTAAGAATAGTGAAATAGGTGAGGATATGAAATATACATTACAAGAAGAATTAGAAAAAATTGTTAAGGATTATAATGAAAAAGTAAAAGAAATTGGTGAAGAGAAGGAGAAGGAGATAACGACGATATAGTTTCAGTTAACATTTTTCAGATAACAATCCTGCGGAAGTGGGGTTGTTTTGTTATTTGCTAACTGCTATCTGTGTAGACTCTTGACTTTTACAACGAAAAATAGTATATTATATCTATCCAACATTGATCAGGGCATTGGCACCCTAGGAGCTGGATACAAATCTAACGAGTGGTCCCGACTTAGTCGGGATAACTTGGGTGGAACCGTCCTTCGCTCTTCGCTACGCTCAGAGCTACGGACGGCAGGCCTCAAGCTTGTCGTTTAGAAGGACCCCGAGACCGATAAGAGCGGTCTTTTTATTATCTTTAAAATTTGTTATAATTAACAATAAGGAACAAGGATACAAGATACAAACAAATTTCAAAAACCAAATATCAATTTGTAATTTGATTATTGTTTGTTTCTTTTCTCCTTGGAAATTAATTTAAAAATGTATGTCAAAATTAGAATCTCTCGAACCAATCGTATCCTTTGCCAAACGGCGTGGTTTTATATTTCAATCATCCGAGATCTACGGTGGTCTGTCATCTTGTTATGATTATGGTCCGCTTGGAGTAGAATTAAAAAACAATGTCAAAAAAATGTGGTGGAAAGCCATGGTTCAAGATCGTAATGATGTAGTCGGATTAGACGCATCAATTCTTATGGCACCCAAGGTTTGGGAAGCCAGTGGTCATTTGGAAGGCTTTACTGATCCATTAGTTGATTGCAAGGGTTGTAAAAAGCGTTGGCGAGCTGATCATTTGTTGGAAGCTAAAGGAATTAAGCCAACTTTCCAGCCGGGTGATTGGGGTAGTCATGATATCAAATGTCCAGAGTGTGGCGGTGATTTGACTGAGGTTCGTAATTTTAATCTGATGTTTAAAACTCAGATGGGGGCTGTAGAAGAAGAAGCTAGTGAGGTTTATCTTCGTCCCGAGACTTGCCAAGGAATTTATACAAATTTTTTAAATGTTCAACAGAGCATGAGAAAAAAAATTCCTTTTGGTATTGCTCAGATTGGCAAGGCATTTCGAAATGAAATAACTCCAGGTCATTTTACTTTTCGTACGCGTGAATTTGAACAAATGGAACAACAGTATTTTTGCCATCCAGATGAGAAAAAGAAAATTTTTGACATGTGGCAGAAGTTGAGAATGCAATGGTATTTAGATTTGGGAATTAAAAAAGACAATCTACAATTTCGTGAACATGAAAAAACTGAATTAGCTCATTATGCGGCACGAGCATTAGATATAGAATACAATTATCCAGCTATGGGATTTAAAGAGTTATCTGGTGTGCATGACAGAGGTGATTGGGATCTTACACGTCATAGTCAATTCAGTGGACAGGATTTGAGTTATTTTGATCAAGAAAAAAACGAAAAATTTATTCCTCATATTATTGAAACATCGGACGGTGCAGATAGAGCTACGCTAGCATTTTTGATTGATGCTTATGACGAAGTAGAAACTAGAAGTGGTGAAGAGGATGGTAAACACGAAAAAGAAGTTGTTTTGCGTTTACACAAAGATTTAGCTCCTATCAAAGTGGCTATTCTACCATTATCCAAAAAAGAACCATTGCAAAAATTATCAGATGAAATTCAAACCGAACTTCGTCAAGATTGGATGACAATGTATGATGAGACCGGATCAATTGGAAAGAGATACAGAAGACAAGATGAAATTGGTACACCCTACTGTGTGACAGTTGATTTTGATAGTTTGGAGGATAAGGCGGTTACAGTTAGAGATAGAGATACGATGGAACAAGAAAGGATTAAGATTAGTGAATTGAAGGGGTGGTTGGAGGAGAAATTATCTTAAATTATATGAAAGATTCTAGAGTAGAATTTATTAGAAATTTAATGAAAAAGGCTAATGAAGTTGTGAATGAAAAAATTGTTGGGGTGGAACAAAGTACTGTACCAATTGAACTTAAATTAACGTCAAAAGGTGTTTTAAAAGGAGTGGGACAAAGAACTAGTTGGTGTAATGTTTTAGAAAGTAAATTGCAAAAATTAGAACCAATACAAAAAAGAATTTTGAGATTAATTAAAGAAGGAACTATGATTCCAGATGAGTGGTTAATTAAAGAAAGTGAATTAAGAGATCATTTAGAACATGATGAGGATAGATATTTAAATAGAAAATAATAAAATGTACAAAAAAACTCAACTAAAAAACAAAACCAATCTATTTTTAGTCCCGCTTGAACATACCAAGGCGGTGACTGTTTTGGTGATGTATCCAGTTGGTTCTCGTTATGAACCAGAAAAACTTTCTGGTGTGTCTCACTATATTGAACATCTAATGTTTAAGGGTACAAAAAAACGCCCAACAACACTAAAACTAACTCGAGAGATTGATAGATTGGGTGCGCACTACAATGCGTTTACTAGCAAGGAATATACTGGATATTATATTACGACTGATAAACAATATATAGATAAATCTCTAGATATTTTATCAGACATGTTGTATGGTTCACTTTTTGATAAAAAAGAAATGGAAAGAGAAAAAGGGCCTATTGTGGAAGAAATTCGTATGTACAAAGATAACCCCATGATGAATATTGACAATATTTTTGAAGAATTATTATATAATGGATCACCACTTGGTCGTGATATTGCGGGGACAGAAAAACATGTATTGAGTTATAAAAGAGATGATGTTTTGAAATACCGAGATAAGTATTACAGCCCATCAAATATGACAATCGTAGTTGCTGGGGCAATAGATGATAGTACTAAGAAACTTGTTGAACAATATTTTGGTTCAGAGAAAAATGGAAAAAATACATCAAAAATATTCAAACCATTTTGTTTTGGTTCTGGAAAGAAAAAAGATAGATTGCGAGTAGAACAGAAAAAAACTGATCAGGCACAACTAATGCTTGGTTTTCCTGGTTTCAAATATGCTGATAAAGAAAATACCGTGGATACACTTATGAATACCATTTTGGGAGGTACGATGAGCTCTCGTTTGTTCATCCAAATTCGCGAAAGAAGAGGATTGGCATATTTTATTCGTAGTGGTTCTGATAATTTTAGAGACACTGGATATTCATATATTCGTGTTGCTCTAGAAGCAAAAAATATCAATAAGGCTATTGCTGTGATTAAAAAAGAAATAGAAAAAATGATAAAAAAAGGTCCGACAAAAAAAGAATTGGAAGATGCCAAAACACATATTCGTGGGTCTCTGACTCTTTCTTTGGAAAGTTCCAGTGCACAAGCAAGTTGGTATGCCAACAGAGCCTTGTTTGCAAATAAAATTCAAACCCCTGAAGAAAAATTGGCAGAAGTAGACAAAGTAACTGCTGAAGATATTAGGCGTGTTGCAAAGAAAATATTTAAGTGGGAGAAGATAAGAGTGGCGGTGATAGGGGATGTGGATAAAAATAATATTAAATTCTAAGTAAAAAATAATATGAAATACGTATTTGCTAATTGGAAAATGTATCTTGACTTTGATGAGTCAAATATTTTAATAAATGGTTTGTTGCAGGAAAAATTTGATGTTGAAAAAGTTAATTTAGCTGTTTTTCCTTCTACCTTGGCTTTGCGTGAGGTTGTGATGTCTGTGGATAGTACAGAATTTGCAGTTGGTGCCCAGAATGTGGCTTGGGTATCCAAGGGAGCCTATACTGGAGCTGTTTCAGCTCAGATGTTTAAAGATGTTGGCTGTCAGTATGCCTTGGTAGGGCACTCAGAAAGACGACATATTTTTGGTGAAACAAATAATGATGTCAGAAAAAAAATCGAAGCATGTCTCGAGAATAATTTAATTCCAGTCGTTTGTATTGGTGAGACAGAGGAAGACTTGGAAGCTGGTAAGCGTGATTATAGATTAAAAAAACAATTAATGAAAGCGTTTGAAAATTTAGAATTAAATGGCGGTAAAGTAATGGTGGCCTATGAACCAGTTTGGGCTATTGGTACTGGTAAGGCCTGTGATCCTGTTACGGCCGAAGAAGTTCATACTTGGATAAAGACAGAGTTAAAACAATATTTTGATACTGATATTCCAGTCTTGTATGGTGGTAGCGTCAAAGCTGAAAATGTGGTATCATATGTATCACTTGATGCAATAGATGGTGTATTGGTCGGAGGAGCATCAGCAAAATTAGATACTTTCGTGGCGTTGATTAAAGCCGTAGAAGAAGTATAATCCTAATCTACTAATTTTTATCCGAATCTACAAATTTCCGAATAATAACGAATTTGTAGTATTAGGATTTTTGTAGATTCGGATAGTATTCGTAAATTCGGATTATATATGTATAGCATTTTACCATTCATTCTAATCTTACTTTCACTAGCAGTGATGATTTTTGTGATTGTGAGAAAGTTTCCACAGTTGACACTATTGGATGTGGAATCAATTCCAGAAGTTAAGGTAGAAAAAAAGAAAGATGAGTTTTTGAAGAAAAAAGCAGAAAAGCATGCAGAAATTGTTTCTCAAAAACAAAAGGAAATGTTAAAACCATTATTTAAGAAACTAAAAGAATTTCAGACTTGGTTTAGAAGAATAGTTCTTGATGTTTATAAAAAAACAGTAACAAAAGTAGAGGCTTCCAAACGCAAAAAACGTAACATTAGTTCTAGTACTTTTAATTTGAAAAAGGAAGAGTCTAATATTGAAAAGAAAGAAGTAGATATTAAAAAAATAATAAGTGAGGGCGGAGCTGCTTTACAAAATGATGATTTAGATGGAGCTGAGTCAAAATTTATAAGTGCAATTCGGATTGATTCAAAAAATGAAGACGCTTATTATGGTTTAGCTAGTGTTTATATTAAAAAAGAAGAATGGGGTGAGGCAGGGGATACATTGGAATTTTTAGTAAAAATTAATCCCCAAAATGCAAAAGTTTTACTTACATTGGCAGAAGTTTATGAAAAAAAAGATGATTTACAAAAAGCAGTAGAATATTATGAAAAGGCAACTATTGCAGATGATAGTAGAGCAGAGACTTTTGCCAAAATAGGGGATTTGTTATTGGATATTAACCAATGTGACGGTGCTTTGGAGGCTATGACTCAGGCTGGTGAATTAGAGCCTGGAAATAAGGCTTATCTTGACAAGATAGTAGATATTAGTGTAAAATGTGGTAACAAAGAAATAGCAGAAGAGTATTGTAAAAAATTGAGAATGTTAGATCCAGAGAATAGTAGATTGGATGTTTTGAGAGGTAAGGTTGATTCACTCTAAAGAAAAAAAGTGCACAGTGTAGCTATTAAGCGAATACGTGCCAACTTAGCCCGCCCGGCAATCGCCTACGGCTCAAGCCGTTGGCGGACGGGCTCAGCTGGTTGTAAACAATTTATTATAAGAAGATTTACTTATGTTTTACACTTATGTTTTAAGGAGTAAGAAAGATGGTAAATTATACGTTGGCTTTACTGATAATTTGAAACGTAGGTTCAGTGAGCATAATGGTGGCTTAGTTAAATCCACAAAAGATAGACTGCCTTTTGAATTAGTTTACTATGAGGCGTGCAATGACAAAGATAAGGCTTTAAAAAGAGAAAAATATTTTAAAACAGGTTTTGGAAGACGTTTTTTAAAAGATAGAATATAATGCCAACTTAGCTCAGCTGGTTAGAGCAACTGTTTTGTAAACAGTAGGTCCGGGGTTCGAATCCCCGAGTTGGCTCCAGGACAAAATACAATATACACATAATAATATACAAAATTGTATTTTATTCCATGTATTTTGTATTTTGTTTACGGGCAGGTTCCCGAGCGGTCAAAGGGGACAGACTGTAAATCTGTTGGCTCCGTCTTCGGAGGTTCGAATCCTCCCCTGCCCACCATTTTGGTAAATTAATATATTGTTTATTAGTTTACTAGTTAAAACGGCTTTGACGCCGTTTTTTGTTTGCAGTATACTAAATAAACTAATTATCTAATAAACTAATTTGTGCCAGAACTTCCCGAAGTAGAGACAATTAGACAAGATTTGAAGAAGAAAATAGTGAATAAAAAAATCACTAATGTTTTGATTACAACAAAAGCCAGAGTAAACCCAGATCACAAAGAGTTTGTTAAAAATTTAAAAGGCAGAAAATTTGTTGATATTGATAGGGTGGGGAAGCTATTGATTTTTGATATTGATTTAAAAGATAAGTTTTTATTAGTTCACTTAAAGATGACCGGTCAACTAATCTATCAAAAAGGCAAAAAAATTATACCTGGCGGACATCATGATTTATCTACCGTTAGTGATTTACCAAATAAATTTACTAGAATCACTTTTGAATTTGTGGATGGCGGAAAGTTATTTTTTAATGATATGCGTCGGTTTGGTTATTTAAAAATTGTAGGTAGTAAAGAGTTGGAGAAAGTTAAGTCCAAATTCGGCATAGAGCCATTAACAAAAGATTTTACAATAGATAATTTTAAAAAAGTTTTGCAAGGTAGAAAAACTAATATTAAGGCGTTGCTTTTAAATCAGCAGTTGTTTGCTGGGATTGGTAATATCTATGCTGATGAGGCTTGTTTTGAAGCGGGAATTTTGCCAAGTGCCAAAGTTAGCAAGTTGACAAGTCAGCAAGTGACTAAACTGCATAAGTCAGTGGAGAAAATAATTAAAAAAGCGATTGAGATGCGGGGGACGACATTTAATAATTATCGTGACAGTGATGGTAATAAGGGGAATTTTGTTCAGTATTTAAAAGTTTATGATCGGGTCGGGTTGAAATGCAAGCGATGTTCCGGTATAATAGAGAAAACTAGGGTAGCGGGAAGAGGGACTCATTTTTGTTTGAAGTGCCAGAAATAGTCTGCAAGCTGACAAGTCAGCAGGTTTGCAAGTGAAAAACTTGCTAACTTGAGTACTTGCTAACTTGTAAACTTTGGGTTATGGAAAATTATATCGCACTACTAAAGAATTATACTTACGCTGGTAATACTTTATGGGATTATTGGTGGGCATTAGTTATTTTTTTTGCAACCTTAGTCATTTTAAAATTCATCCAGCTTGTTATTTTGGTTCGTCTGAAAAAGTTTGCTCAAAAAACTATTACTGAGATAGATGATACTGTAATTGCTATTTTTGGGAGCGTAAAACCACTACTTTATTTTCTAGTGTCAGTTTTTGTTGCGATAAAATATTTAAGTTTGCCGGATTTAGTCGGAAAAGTGGTCTATGTTCTTTTGGTAGTTGTGGCAGTTTATGAGGTTGTGAGAGCTTTTGAGAAAGTTTTGGATTACTGGCTTTATCGACAAATGCAAAAAAATGAAAATGGTAATGCCGAGCAATCCAAGTCAATGATGAGAATTTTGAAGCTTATTGCTCAAGTAGTGCTTTGGATTATTGCACTTTTGATGATCCTTTCAAACTTAGGAATAAATATTACATCTCTTGTTGCTAGTTTAGGTATTGGTGGTATTGCTGTCGCTTTGGCTCTGCAAAACGTACTAAGTGATTTATTTTCTAGTTTTTCTATTTTTATTGATAAGCCATTTGAGGCGGGGGATTATATCCAAGTCGGAACTGATTCCGGCACAGTTGAACGTATCGGCATGAAGACAACTCGTATTAAAACTTTGCAGGGTGAAGAGTTGGTTATATCTAATAAAGAGTTGACTACGGCTAGAGTACAGAATTTTAAACGGATGGAAAAACGTCGTGAGGCGGTTACCTTGGGTGTAACTTATGAAACATCAAAAGAAAAGCTAGAAAAGATTCCTGTATTAGTAAAAAAAGTAGTTGATGAGGTTGAGCTAGCCACTTTTGATCGTTGTCATTTTTCTACTTATGGAGATTTTAGTTTGAACTTTGATATTATCTATTTTATTGATGAGCCAGATTATCGTTTATATATGGATGTGAAAGAGAGGGTTAATCTGGGTATTTTTGAAGCTTTTGCAAAAGAAGGGATCGAATTTGCTTATCCTACGCAACTTGTATACACTAGAGCACTTAAGCACTAGAGCACTTAATCACTTAAAAATCACCCTTGAGAGTGATTTTATCTGAGCCGTCATCCAGGATTGAACTGGAGACCTCAGCCTTACCATGGCTGCGCTCTACCAACTGAGCTATGACGGCATTATTAAGTGGTAAAATTATACTACATAACATTATTATTGTCAATTGTTATTATTAACATATTTTTCCTATATGTTCAAAAAAAAACCAAATTACAAAAAATTAGTCATCGCCCTTATAATTCCACAGTTAGCTGGTTTTATTGGGTCTATTGCCAATTTTACCTCACTAGATACTTGGTACGAAGGAATAGTAAAACCAAGTTTTAATCCACCAAATTGGATTTTTGGGCCGGTGTGGACATTGTTATTTTTACTAATTGGTCTAGCTTTGTATTTAATCTGGGAGAAAAAACCAAGGCGAGGGAGAGATAAGAAAGTTAATTTTGCCTTGCTTGTGTTTTATACTCAGCTTGGATTTAATGTAATCTGATCTTACCTATTTTTTGCCTTGCAAAACCCACTATTTGCTTTGGGTGAGATATTGGTATTATGGGCTATAATTGTCTTAAATATTCTGCTTTTCTGGCGTCTGGACAAGCGAGCAGGGTTATTGCTCATTCCTTATCTATTGTGGGTTAGTTTTGCTGTTTTTTTGAATTATTCTATAGTTTTACTTAATTAACAGTCTACCATTGACAAAAAAATTGATTTGATGTATTATGTAGAGGTCTTAAATTTACTATAAAATTATAAAAATATGGCCAAATCAAGAGAAAGAGAGAATATGATCAAGATGCAGTGTACTGAGTGCAAGCATACCAACTATTTTTCCCATAAGAACAAAAGGACTTTGAAAGATAGATTGGAACTTAGTAAACATTGTAAGTTTTGTAAAAAACATACTACTCACAAAGAGACAAAATAGACATAACAAAATAAAAATCCGCTGAATAAGCGGATTTTTTGTTGCAGGCGCGGAAGGAATCGAACCTACGCTAGAGGTTTTGGAGACCCCTGTACTACCATTATACCACGCGCCCATGTAAATTCACTGGATATTATATACTATATAGGTAAATAAATCAAGACCTGTGTTTCTTTGTGGCTAGTGGTAAGACTAGGAGTTTTTTGTTGTTAGTGGTATAATATATTATATAATAATTTATAAATAGTAATAAAAATAATATGTACAAGAAAATTTTAGCAACACTGTTTTTATCAATAGTATGTTTTGCATTTTTTGGTTGGTTGGCTGGAAATGCAAATGCAGTATCTTACGCTGATGGTACTTTATTAAAGTCTGACAAACACACGTCAGTTTATTATATAGAGGGTAATAAGAGGAGGGCTTTTGTGAATAGAGATGTATATGGTACTTGGTTTGATGACTTTTCAAACTTAAAGACAGTTACTGTAGAAGAAATGGAAAGTATTGAATTGGGTAATCCAATGCCAATTAAAGCTAATACAAAATTATTAAAATTTCCGCTAAATCCTAGAGTATATAGTGTTGTTGAAAATGAGGTAATTAGACATATCCCAAATGAATATACAGCAAATTCATTGTTTGGTGAGGATTGGAGCAGTAACGTTATTGAACTACCAGAAATTTACTATCTTTTTTATACCAAAGGAGATGCTTTGGAATTTGAGACATACATAGGGCCTGAATCTTTATTACTTGATGATGCCGGAGAAACAGGTGATTGTCCAGTAGACATGTTGTTATATAAAAATGAAACTGATGGCTATAGTTTCTGCTATAATGAAAATGGTGAGGTAAAATTAGACCAATACGGCACCGTTACCTTTTCTAGATTAAAAGGAGGGGAGAGTGGAAGTTTTGATGGTAGTGTGACTTCATTTTCAGGTTATACTGATATATCTAACTATGTGTCACAGCTAGATGGTAGTCTTACGGCAGATGGTGGTGGTTATAATAGTTATGATGTGGATTCTAAGCGTTATGATCAGGCAGCTGGTGGCTGGAGTGGAAGTTTGGCAATATTTCAAAATCAGGTTAACAAAAAAGTTTTTGTTTTGACCTATGCCTTTTCTGATGGAAATGACAAATTTTTTCTAGATGGTCTATGGAATACATTCCAATTTTTGGATTCAGACGCTAATACTGTGGATCCTTGGGAAGCAAGCACTACTATGAGTACTTGCCCAAGTAATAGTAGTATGAAATTTTTCAAACGCGATTATAATCTTGATACTTATCAATATTGTTACAATTCTAATTGGAGCTTGTCCCTTGGTAATTTGTCTGATGTCTCCATATTACCTCCAGCTATTTTAGGTAGTAATTTGCAAAAAGGCTGGGTGTCTGTTACTTCAGATTATAATGCTTATCAAACTACAAAAAATGACAACAGTGGTGATATTGTAGGTCTAGTAGAATTTACTACGGATGAAGGGGATTTGGGTCTGGCTTATTACCATACTGATCCTTCTGGTGATTGGTACTATGCTGTTGATTTGTATGGAGATAGTCGTAGAGCAATCTTTAGCTTCCAATCACTTACTGGCAAAGCTGTACTAGAAAGTTATGCAAGTGATTTTACTACTCTAAAGAATGATTTGATAGATACTTGGAAATTTTTGTAAATTATTACAATCAAGTTAAAAAAGAACGATTAAATATCGTTCTTTTTTTGTTACGTAGCATGCTACGTAACAAATTATTTTTTATATTTTTGTTCTGCATGAGATCGTACTAGTCAAAAACTGTTACACTTTACCTCTTTCCACGTCTACTATAGTATAAAGCAGTAATTCTCAAAAATATGTGGAATAGAATAAGTACAATTTTGAGAGGGAAAAATTTTGTCAGACGCTGTGTCAGTTTCGACGTATTTCTTAAATATGGTCTTTCATGGAAAGAGTTGAATTAGAAAACGCAAAATTTTAGCAAAGCAACCCATATTATTTGGTTTGTTTTGCGGTAAATGATATTATTTAGACTTTTAAAATAGCCCGATGAGAGCTATTTTTGTTTTGGCTAAATTGTGCTAAAATATACCCATGTCTGAAATATATGATCTAATAGTAATCGGTGGCGGACCAGCTGGAATTATGGCTGCGGGCAAGGCAGGCGAAAGCGGAGCTAGAGTTTTGTTGTTGGAAAAAAATAAAGAATTAGGCAAAAAGATTCTAATTACTGGCAAGGGTAGGTGTAATATTACTCAGGCCGAGTTTGATTTGCGCAAGCTGGTTGAAACTTATGGTAAGGATGGAAAATTCTTGTTTTCTTCTTTTCATCAATTTGGCCCAAGAGGAATAATGGATTTTTTTGAAGATAGGGGGGTTGAGTTAAAAATTGAAAGAGGTGGTAGAGTTTTTCCAGTCAGTGACAATGCTCGCGATGTGGTTAGTGCTTTGAAAAAGTTTTTAAAGGAAAACAAGGTTGAAATTATGTACGGGGCATGTGTTAAGGGTTTTGATCATGAAGATGGGGAGATAAAAGTAGTAAAGCTTGTAGGTAAAAAAATAAAAACTAAAAATTTATTAATTGCCACCGGAGGATTATCTTATCCAGTCACCGGATCTACTGGCGATGGTTTCAAATGGGCAAAAGATTTAGGTCACACAGTGACCGAACCAGCTCCGGCTTTAGTGCCTTTAAAAATAAAAGAAGAATGGACAAGGAAATTACAGGGTCTTACTATGAAAAATGTTGGTCTGACTGTTTTTCAGGGTAAGAAGAAAATTACGGAGAGACAGGGTGATATGTTATTTACTCACTTTGGTATTAGTGGTCCGATAGTTCTTGATATGAGTAAAGAAGTTATAGGTGCTGAAAAAAATGGAAAGGTTGAGTTATTTTTAAATTTAAAACCAGCTTTAAGTCGCGAACAGCTAGATGCTCGTATTCAAAGAGATTTTAAAAAATATTCAAATAAGGTTTTTAGAAATGCTTTGGGAGATTTGCTTGCGAAGAAAATGATCCCAATAATAATTGAGCAATCAGGTATTGATCCGGAAAAAAAGGTGAATAGTATTACTAAGGCAGAACGTTTAAAATTTCTTGAATTATTGCAAAATATAAAAATGACTGTGACAGGCAATACCGGATATATCCAGGCAATTGTAACTAGCGGGGGAGTTAGTCTAAAAGAAATAGATCCAAAAACAATGCGATCAAAAATAATCCCAAATTTATATTTTGCCGGTGAAGTATTAGATATTGATGGCCCAACTGGTGGTTATAATTTACATGTGGCTTGGAGTACGGGGTTTGTAGCTGGGCAGAGTGTGGAGTGGTAGTGTGCTGTGTCATTGTGATACCATGTCATTGCGAGGAGGTCGATTCGCATCGACCGACGAAGCAATCCCAGCCACCAATGCATTAAAGAATGGGATTGCCACGTCACCCTGTATTTCATCAGGATTCCTCGCAATGACACTTTAATTATTAATTCAAAATAAAATTTATGCTTTACATTGTTCTATTGCTTCTAGCTGTTTTAGGTATGATAGATGCTCTATATATTTATCATAAAAATAATTTTTCAGTTCCAATGTCTTGTCCATTGCATAGCGATTGCAATGCAGTCTTAAAAAGTAAGTGGAATGAATTTTTAGGAGTAAAAAATGAAGTCTGGGGTTTTGTTTATTTTCTATTTATTTTTTGTCTTAGTACTTTTTATATTTTTGACCTGTTTAATTTTATAAATTATGATCTAATTATATTTTCTGCTGTCGTCTTTGGTTTTGTGTACTCAATTTTTTTGACAGGTGTTCAGATATTTAAGATTAAAGAGTATTGTTTTTACTGCATGATTTCTGCTGGAATAAATTTATTAATGTTTTTATTCACTATATATTTTATCTTATGAAAAAAATATTTCTTTTATCATTTTTAATTTTGCCATTGATTTTATTCACTGGTGCAGGTTGTGATGGTGTGCCAGAAGGGGAGCAAATTGATTATGAAGAAGATGTTGTCCCTTTAATTGAGGAAATTGATGAGACATATAAAGTACGTGGTAGTTGTAATGTAATAGCAGAAAAAAGTACTTGTATTGATTATGTTGGTTCATTTTGGGATCAGCCCAATCAAAAAGAATTAAACTGTGGTGGTGTAGGAGTGTATTCTGATAATACTTGCCCATATTCTGATCGTGGTGGTTGTCAGGCTGGTGGTGGTACAATGGCAGAAACTATTGCCTGGTCTTATGGTTATGGCGGACGACCTATTAGCCAAGAAGAAGCTGCTTATCAAGCCATGGCTTGCAACGCTATTCCGATGGGTGCTTGGGTAGGTCCGGATCATTTTCTTGGAAACAATGAGGTAGTTGAGTAATTAAGTAAAAAATAAAAACAGCCCACCGAATTGGTGGGCTGTTTTTGATTTGTCAGGGGTGGGTGGTACTGTCCCCCTTGTTAATCGGGTATCTCCGGAAGGTTGCCAGCCATGAGCTGGTCGATTGCTTCACGAGAGATGCCACGAAGTTTCTGAAGATGGCCCAGGATTTCTTGGTCCTTCCAGCCGTCTTTGCGTCTCCGTTGGATCCACTTCAGCAGGTCATTGTATGCGTCACCAAGCGTAGCCTGTACATCAACAAGATTTGTCATGTTCCTCCTCGTACCACCCCACTTTATCCTAGCAGGTTTATTGGTTTTTTGCAAGGGTATTGACAATTTTCTTAAAATAATGTAGAATGCACTGTTGTTTGTTTTGATCTCTAACTGCGAAGGAGGAATCGCAATGAGTTTGATCATTATGCCGGCTGTGTCGGTAGAGATTCGATGGAAGGAGGATCGCCATGGTTTTCTCTTCATCTTCCAGGGTGAAGGAAGACCTGGTGTTGTTAAGGAAGTTGGACTTCAGGACTTGAACGAGCAGACGCTCGATCATGTCCTCAAGCTGGCCGCCGAGGAGATGAGGGGGGATCTCGACGATGTGGAGCTGAAAGGCCTCAAGGCCAGCGCCACGAGTCAGGTCTACAGTCTCATCACCATCATCCAGCTCCCGAAGGAGGCGAACGAGGCGCTCTGCGATCTCAACAGGTTGTCCCTGTTTGCAGATCGTCTTTCCGGATGAACGACAACAACTAACCCGTGTCCCCGCGCTTGATTTCGGTCAGCGCGGGGGCACACAGCACATTTTATATGTGTTTTTTTATTTACTTATCCACAGTAATTTTTTATAAAAAAATATTTTTCTGCTATAATTAATATAATAATTTTTTAATTAGAAAATTTATGACAAAAAAAGGATGGGGAATAACTGCTGTTATTGTAATTGCGGTTTTTTTATTTATAATTTTTAGTTATTCGTTTATATACGATAGACTAGAATTAGTCAGTGAAGGTTTAGCTAGTCCGAAGTTTCCATATTTAAAATATTCACAACAAGATCTGAATGAAATGTTTCCACAATATGAGAACGAAGATGTGGCCACCACACAAACTCCAGAAGAAACCCATGCGATTTTTCTCGGTAATTTAAAAGTTGGTGATATTGATGAGGCAGTTGAATGTTGTTTTGTGAAGGAGGATTGGGAGAGCCAGAAAGAATTTTTTCAGGGTGTGAAAGATAAAAATCAATGGGATATAATGGTAGGGGATTTGGATAGTGGAATAGAGGAAGATTTGTTTTTAGGTACAATGGCGACTTATAGTTATTTGGCAACTTATAATGGTGAAAAAGTTAAAAATACAATGTCTTTTATAAAAAATTCAAAAGGTGTTTGGTTGATTGAGAGTTTGTAGGTTTTTTGTCCCCTCCTTTTCAAGGAGGGGTGGACCCGATTCGCATCGGGGACGGGGTGGTTATCAGGCCTTAAAGTCTATGTCAAAAATATTCAATCAGAAAAAACAAAAAGGTTTCAGAAAAGAATTACGAAAAAATTTAGTAAAAAGTGAAGCTGTATTGTGGAAAAAATTACGAGGTAGCCAAATTGGTTTTAAATTTCGTCGTCAACATGGTATCGGTCCATATGTAGTAGATTTTTATTGTCCAGAAGTTAAACTGGTGATAGAGATTGATGGCTACAGCCATATAGACGAAGAAGATTATAAAGATGATTTAAAGAGAGAAAAATATTTGAAATCATTGGGTTTAAATATTAAGAGATATTCAAGTGGTTTTGTTTTGAGGCATATAAAGGAAACTTGTTTTGATATTTATTATAAGTGTTTAGATCTGAGTAGTGGTTGGCGCGACACCACCCCACCCCCGATGCGAATCGGGGGCACCCCTCCTCCGAGAGGAGGGGATAAGTATGGTGTATCTCCTTTGTAAGGGAGGGCAAAATAAGATATTTTTAAGAAAACAATATGAACAAAAGGAGGCGAAATATTTTGGGTATATTTTTGGGAGTTAGTATTATTCTGATATTTTTTAGCACTATTGCTTGGCGCGATAGTGTTTTTTGTTATGATACTAATATTGCTCATCCTAATATTGCAGATTTGGCAGCCAAAACTTATTTCGCAGGCACTGGGCATGAATTAACAACCGAACAAATTAATTGTCTGCGAACCGGAGCGAAAGATGAAGATATGCCAATTCGTTGGATGAATCATTTTTATGATCCAATTTATAATACTGGATTTAAGTCAATTTATTTGACAGCTAAAGATTGGTCACGGGCTAGTGAGTTACAGCGTGATTATGCTTTTGGTGATCAAACTTGGCAAAGAGCGATTGAAGAGTACAAAGATGGTAATGAAGAGCAGGCTTTTTGTACTTTGGGTCATATTTTGCATTTAATAGCTGATATGAGCGTGCCAGCTCATACACGTGACGATGCTCATCCAGAGGGCGATTCCTATGAACAATTTGTAAAATATAATTGGGATGTTTTATATAATGGTTTGGAAAATGTTGATATGAATTTAATTTATTATTCTGATCTGGATAATTATTTTGATAATTTAGCTAATTATTCTAATAATAATTTTTATAGTGACGACACCATTGAAAATAATAAATATTTTGTAATAAATATTGATAATTATGAGAAGAAAGATGGTTATTTTATTGCACAGAATAAGGATGGATATATTTTTATTAAGGATGATCTGGCTGACTGGAAAGATTCAGGTGGTATTTTGAGTTTAAAAAATCAATTCATTCTCACCGATTACACCAAACATCTCCTCCCACAAGCAGTTGGTTATAGTGCTGGAGTTATAAAATTATTTTTTGAAGAAGTGGAAAAAAATCAAGATTTTGATTTAAATGATAAAAAAATTAGTTTTTTAGGTAAAATGGGTAATATGTTGGGTTGGGGAGTAAATAAGTTGGCTGATTTAAAACAATATATTGGTGGAGGGAAAGATGTGGTAATGGCTGATGAGAATACCGTACTCTCCGTGATGAATTCTACACTTGAAACTGCGTCTGAAAATGAAATTCCAGAGGTAGTAGAAATACCAGATATTATAACCCCAGAATTAATAATTGTAACTCCGCCGAAAGTGGTAATTTATGAGCCGGTAGAGGTAGAAGAAGAGTCAACAGCGATTGAGGAAAATTATTTTCCAGTACCACCTGGTTTTCCTGAAAATAACACGGAGGTGATTGAGGAAATAATAGAAAGTAATGATGATGAGGTTGTTGAGAAGAAAAAAGTTTATTATGGTGGTGGGGGAACGCAGAATAACGCGGACGAGACGCAGAATAGTACGGATGAGGATGATGGAGACACGATGGCTACCAGTACTCCGGTTGGAGACGGAGAAGATGATATCGATGATGATTCTGAATCTGAGGATGAAGAAGGTGATGAGGATGGTGATAGTGGTAGTGATTCAGATGGCAGTGACGATGGAGGTTCAGGTTTTGGCGATGGTGAAGAAGAGAGTGGTGAAGAAGATGAAGATGAAACCGTCACAACCATCCTACCAACTATAGAAATATTAAGTCATGAGGATATAAGTTATACCAACGTCAGTTCCACTGTTATTATTACTACCAGCAGTGATGGTGTGGCGCAAGTTTTTGTTAATAATGAGGAAGCTGAATTAACTCCCAGTTCTACTTGGCAAATAGAAGTTGATTTGGTAGAAGGTGAAAATAATTTTGAAATTTATGGAGAAAATGTTGAAGGTTTAAGAGGTGTCACGAGTACAATTAATATTATTTTAGACACAACTGCACCAGAGGTTTTGAGTGTTGAAACCCAACAAATAGAGTTTACCACACCAACAATCAGAATAACTTGGACAGCTGAAGATGCTGGTGTAGGTGTTTCAGATTATGATTTGGAATATAGTGTTGACGGGGGTGATTGGATTACGATTGTGACAAGTACTGCCAGTACAACTTATGATTTTGTTGCTGAAAATTTGCTTGAGTATAATTTTCGTGTCAAAGCTTATGATGAATTTGGTTATGCTTCAGATTGGAAAGAAAGCTTAACAACACAAACAGACTGGCTTAAGACTGTGGTTGTAAACGAAGTTGCTTGGATGGGTACGGTAGTTAATAAAACAGAAGATGAGTGGTTAGAATTATATAATAATACTGACGAAGCGATTGATTTGACTGGTTGGAAAATATTGGTGTCGGGTGATGAAATGGGCTGGGATAATGTTGGACATATAATTCCGGCTGGTGGATATTATTTATTGGAGAGAACGGATGATAATAGTATACTTGAAGCTGAAGCTAATGCCATTTTTACTTTGTCTGGCGGGTTTGGTAATAGTGGTGAAAATATTGTTTTGCAAAATAATGTTAGTTCAACAATTGATCAGGTTGATTGTTCAAATGGGTGGTTTGCTGGGACAGCTGTGGGTAGTTATCGTACCATGGAGCGATTAAATCCAAATCAACCCGGTGGTATTGCTTCTAACTGGCAGACGAGTGAATCAGTCGCTCCCAAAGGACGACCCTATGGTGGTGATGCAATCTATGGTTCGCCAGGCTATCAAAATACAGGTTATTGGTTATTGAGAGGTAATCCATTAGTTTATTATCCAAATTTGATTGTGGATAACAAATTAACCTTAACAAAAGCTAACAGTCCTTATATAATAGATTATTCAACTCAGATTCCAGCCAACTTAACAGTAGAAGTAGAACCAGGTGTGGTTTTTATGGGAGTAGATAGGGCTTCATATATTAATGTTAAGGGCGAGTTAATTTTATCAGGAACAGTTGAAGATCCAATAATATTTACCAGTGCTTTGGATACAAATTATGTTGAATCAAATTTAACTAGGTTGGAAGGTGAGAGTCCTCAACCGGGAGATTGGTCTAGAATTGAAATAGAAGAAAATGGGGTGTTCCAGGCTGTTCATACTAAATTTTTGTATGGTGGGCAGACTTTTACTAAAGGTAATGATTGGGTTTATGGCACTAAGTGGATTTCGCAAGTATTGCGTAATACGGGTGGTACAGCCAATCTTGATAATGTTGAATTTAATTATAATTATATAGATAGTGAAAATCCAAATTACAATGCTGTGGTTTGGACCGAGGCACCTTTGGGTTATAATGCTAGTACTATAATTGAAAACAGTATTTTAGATTCAGGTTATACTTCAACTAATTTTTATGGTCAGACAAATGGTCAAGTTGTTTCGGGAGCTATAAAAAATAGTCAAATTAAAAATTTTATCAACCCAGAATCAATTATAAATATTAGATATAGTGAGCCAGAGTTAGCTAATAATACTTTAGAAAACAATTCAAGCGATTATATAGATATGGGTGGATGGACATTGTCAAACAATTCAACTCTAGCTCAAGGTGAAAAATATTTATTTAGTAATATTATAATTCCAACAGATAAGACATTAACGATTGAGCCGGGTGTAGATATAAAAATAAGTGGTTATATAAAAGTTGACGGCAGTCTGCACGCTAATGGTGAAGTTGGTGATCCAATTAATTTTATCCCCAAAAGTAATTATTGGAATATAATGTTGTTTAATAATTCCAATTCTAGTTTGTCTAATATTAATTTAACACACGGAAATGGTGGTGGTGGTTTACGTGCTCCAAATCAACGTGGTATGGTAACAGCTGATAATTCTACAATTTTATTTGATAATGTTAATTTTATGGATGCAGAACGTCCATACCACATGCTTTATTTAGAAAATTCACAAGTAAATATCAAAGACAGCACCATCTCCTGGACAGACGGCTATACTGGTTCAAAGACTGTTGATGGCATATATTTGAAGGGTGGTAATTTACATTTAGATAATGTAACGTTCAACAATATGAAACGGGGAATTCAGATTCCGAGTGGGGGAATGATAACTATGGAAAACCAAACCCTTGGCCACTTCCAAAACATATCAGACTTAAATTGGTGGCCGGCGAGTGCTCTCTTCATGTAAACGTATAGCATGAAACATATAAAAAACCCTCCTAACGGAGGGTTTTTTTGTTGCGCTTGACATTTTGTGGAAAATGGTGTAATATGTTTGACATTGCTACACCGATGGACGGTGTGGTGCCAACCAACCAGTTTGGAGGTTCAGATGTCAACGTTTCTTTTGGAGAAGAACACCGTTGTTGCAGTTCCGCAGGAGATCACCCTGCAGCGAGCGGAGAAGCCCGACGCCGAGGGGGGGCAGACTCCCATGATCGCCCGCCTCATCGAGGAGGGGAGGGGGCGCTTCCGCTTCTTCACCATGCAGGACGAGATCGAGCGGTCCGCGAGGGGTTGTGGCTACAGCACCAGCGGCAAGGTCGCGTTCGTGCCTACCGGGCTCAAGGGTGGCGAGAAGCTCGTCGTCGACTGGGTCGACGGCAAGTGCGCGCGGCTCCTGCCCCACGTCGTCGAGTCCGAGCTCGCCCAGGATTAGGGCTCCTAGAAGTCGGCGATCCATCATGACCTAGGAACGTTCGTTCCTCATGCCCATCTCTGGGCTAGGTCTCATCCGTTCATTTTAAGAACAGGAGGGAGGGAGGTGGTCTTCAGCACCCGCTGATGTGTCCACCTCCCGAAATTGAGTTTTTAAGCATTGATTCCACTGATTACAAATCTTCTTAGCAGGGGATTTTTTATTTGAAGTTTTGTCTAAAAAATGCTAATATATTAGTATGAATTTTAACATTATAAACATATGAAAAAAGGCCTAATATCCTTAATTTTGTTAACCCTGCTTTTTTCTCCGGTTTTAACCCTGGCTCAGGTTGAGTCTGTTTCAGCAGAGACACCAGAAGAAGAGGAAAAGATAATTGAGCCGATTATTACAGCAGAGGAATTTGTCCGTGTGGGAAAGAAGTTGATTTTAGATGCTTCACAATCTTTAGTTAATGAAGATGATGCTGGTTTAGTTGATTATACTTGGCAATTTGGTGATGGTTTTTATGAATCAGCTGAACAGGTTGTACATCAGTATTCAAAAGTTGGGACATATACAATTACTCTTACAATGAGACAAGGTGAAGAGACAGAGGAAATAACAAAAGATATTTTTGTTTATGATAAAAAAGCCTTGCTTGTCACTGACAAATCAAAGGAGGAGGAGCTAGCGCTAATAGATGAACAAGCTAGAGAGAATGGTGTAGGCCTGCAGACTTTATCGTTACTTTCAAAAGAGGGTGGTTTTTTGGCTGAAGATAAATTATTACAACAGATTAATGAATTAAGTGATTATATAAATGATTCAGACTTGTTGATTTTTTATAGTCGTTCGGCTACAGGTTTACAGGTTTTTAGTCGCTATGTGCAGGATTTAAAAGCTGAAAACAAAAAAATTATTGCTAATAAATTTATTACGGTTTTGACTGATACTAGTATGGATGTGACGGCCAATTTTGTATATCAAGCTTTTAAAATTATTCAGCCTGATTTTATTTTACTTAGTCGACCAGAAGCTTTTGGTCCGCTTTTTTCAGAAAAGGATTACAAAGTTTTGCCAGAGATTTTACGCAGTCGGGGAGTGGAGTATAGGTTGATAGATGAACAAGAAGAAAAAAGTCCGATTTTTGTTTTTTCGCATCTTAGTACCTGGCTTTTGAGTCGTGGTGTAACACCAAGCACTATTTATTTGATACTGATGATTCCTTTCTTGAGTTTCTTTGTTATATTTTTTAGACAGGTTGTTGGTTTGAGTACATTTGGTGTCTATACCCCAGTCATGGTAGTAGCCTCGTTCTTTATTCTTGGTATTGCACTGGGCTTGATCACTTTTCTTTTTGCTGTAATAACTAGTTATGCGGTAAAGCATATTATTAATAAATTTGATTTGCTGTATTTACCAAAAGTAGGTTTGAATTTAAGTTTTGTTTCGCTTTCATTTTTACTGGTGCTAGTTTTGGCGATTTTGCTTGATTTTAATGTGTCCTTTTCTCTCGCAATATTTCCCATGCTTGTGATGTCTAATGTGGCAGAAAAGTTTATGGCAGCTCAGACCGAAGAAGGTTTTCGTGGGGCTTTATTTGGAGTAATTGAAACTTTGGTAGTGGTAATAATATCTTATTATTTAATAATCTGGCATTATTTTAATAATATTGTAATGTCTTGGCCAGAATTAATACTTTTGCCAATGCTGTTAACTTTGCTTTTGGCCAAGTTTAGTGGTCTTAGACTTAGTGAGTATTTGCGTTTTAGGAGTTTATTTTCTGAGCATGCCGAAGAATAAGTATACGGATTACGGATAATGCGGATTTACTGATGTTACGGATACAATTGTCAAATCCGTATATCCGCATTATCCGTAATCCGTATATATAATTTGTATATGAAAAAGGTGTCATTTTTTGAAAAAGCTAGTGGAATATTGGGAATGAATGCCCGTAATTTGTTGTACGTGGGTAGATATAATACCAGTGCCAGTAAGAAGTTTGCTGATGATAAAATTTTTACGAAAAATTATTTGAATTCCCGTGGAGTCGGGGTGGCTAAAATTTATAATATAATAAAAAATCATAAAGAACTTAGAACTTTTGATCCAAAAAGTCTACCTGAGAGTTTTGTAATAAAACCCAACCGCGGCTATGGAGGTGAAGGCATTATAGTAATTGGTTCTAAAAATGGTAATAAATTTGTTAGTGTTAATGGTAAAGAATATACTTGGCGTGATCTCTATCGCCAGTTAATAGCTATTTTGGATGGAAAGTATGCTATTTCTGGATTGTCTGATCAGGTTATTATAGAAGAGATGTTGATAATGCACGATAACTTCAAGCGTTTTACTTCGGTAGGTTTGCCAGATGTTCGTATTATTGTTTTCAACTATGTGCCGGTGATTGCTATGTTGCGTTTACCTACTGAAGAATCGAACGGTAAGGCAAATTTGCATATGGGTGCTGTTGGGGTGGGTATTGATATTGCCACTGGTAAGGCAACATATGCAGTTCAGCATAATAAATTTATCCACCGTTTGCCAAATGGTGAAAAAATACATGATATCCAAGTTTCAAATTGGAGTGAGGTTTTACTTACAGCGGCTAAGGCTCAACATGCCAGTCAGATTGGATTTTTAGCAGTTGATATTGTGATTACTACTACAGGTGTAAAGATTCTAGAACTTAATGCGCGAGCAGGTTTATCAGTGCAGGTTGCCAATCAAATACCTTTGAAGGCTCGTCTCAAAAAAGTGGCTGACTTAAAAGTTCCTAGCCCAGAAAAGGGTGTGGAAATTAGCAAGACTTTGTTTAGTTCAAATTTACCAGATGAAAAAAAAGAAGAAACTAAAGAAGACAAGCCAGCCATTGGTTTATTTGAGTATGTAAATGTTTTGAATACTAAATATAAAAATTTACTTGCCAAAATTGATCCACATGCCGAGGATTCTTATTTAGATGATAGGTTTGATAGTATAAAAAGTAAAGAAGGTTTTGTAGATATAAAATTAAAGGATAGAAGAATTACTTTACCATTGAAATTTAAAGATTTACAATCAGAAAAAGCTGATTTAATAATAGCAGGTCGTTATTTAACTGATTTTGTTGTTGATTTAAATTTAAAACTACCACCAAAATTGAAGGTGGGAAAGAAAGGAATAGACGAGAGCGTGGATGAAAAAATAATTCAAAATATTGATAAGAAGATTTTTGATATTGAAAGTAAAATTAATACCATTGGCGCTTTACGCCCAACTAATTTGGATCAAGAAAAAGTAAATTTTTTGGCCAACCCTACTAATTCGCCAGTATTTTTTTATAAAAAACCTATAGAAAATATTGAACAGTATAAGCGCGAATTAAAATCATTACCACGTGAGTTTGAGCATCCTCTGGCGAAAATTTATTTGAAAAAAATTGACGAAGTTGGGGGTAAATTAGAATTGATGGAAGCGGTTGATTCATCTAGGTTACAAGCTATTTCAGAACGTCTATATGGTAAGGCTGATAAATTACTATATGATAAGGCTGTTCGTTATATTCATGAGAATCCTATTGAAGTAGATGAGAGTAAGCTTTTAAACACTAAGACAATTATAAGGCGATTAGAACAATTTCTCAAAGATAAAAAATTATCAAAATGGAAAATAATTTTGCGAGAAGATGCTACAACTGATATTGCAGTAAACAAAAATGGTACTATATTTTTATGTGACGGAGTTGAGTTTAGTGAAAATCGTTTGCGAGCGATAATAACTCATGAAATTGAAACCCATGTTTATCGTCTAGAAAATGGTCACAATCAAAAATATAAGATTTTTGAGAAAGGCACAGCAGGATATTTAACTACTGAAGAGGGGTTAGCAATTTATAATCAAAAGCAATTAAATATTCCTTTGGGTGAAAAAGATATTTGGCCAGCTTTGCGGGTTATTGGAGCTTACTTGGCAGATGAGATGAGTTTCGTGGATCTTTTTCATTATATGAAAGAGCATTATAATTTAGATGATGAATCCGCCTGGAAGACATGTGTGAAAGCTAAAAGAGGTTTGTCTGATACGTCACAAAAACAAGCTTTTACTCGTGATGTAATATATTTCCGCGGTTTTTTGGCTGTGTCAGAATATTTAAAGCAAAACCCAGAAGAGGGTTTGCATAATTTATATATAGGAAAATTAGCAATAGGGGACTTACAATTTTTGGGTGATTTGAATAAATATAATGTGAAGTATTTGCCAGAATAGTTTCCGCCCAAGGCGGATCCGCCTTGGGCGGAAAACACTTAAGCACACTCCCGACTTGGTCGGGATAAACAGCACAACACTTTTGGATTAGATAATACAGTCTAATTTACAAGTGTTGTTCTGTTGCTGTGTTTTAGTGTTTTTTTGTTTGTCCAAGTATGGTATAATATTTATATTAAGATTTAAGATTATCATTTCTTAGCTTTCAATTTTTTATGGTACAAAAAAATAAAATCTATAAAAAAGCCTATGTTGTGGCAGTAGATATGGGTTATGGTCATCAACGCGCGGCTTATCCTTTGCGTGACATTGCTACTGCACCAGAGTTTATGGGCGGAGAAGGGTATATTATTAATGCTAATAAATACGCTGGTATTCCTCATGCTGATACGAGAAAATGGGAAGGTGGACGAAAGGTTTACGAAAGGATTTCACGCATGAAGCATTTACCAATTGTTGGTGAATGGATTTTTGGAATTTTGAATTATATTCAGAGGATTGAACCTTTTTATCCTAAGCGAGATTTGTCGGGCAGTACTTTGCAATTACAACAAATTTATAGATGGATAAAAAAAGGTTGGGGAAAGGATTTAATAGAAAAACTAAATAAAAATCCTTTGCCATTTATTGCTACTTTTTTTACCCCAGCTTTTTTTGCTGAAGAACATGGTTATAAAGGCGAGATCTATTGCATTTGTACTGATACTGATATTTCTCGGGCCTGGGCACCTTTGAATCCGTCAAAAAGTAGGATAAATTATCTGGCTCCAAATCGTCGAGTTAAAGAACGTTTACAAGAATATGGAGTGCCAGCTGGGCAGATTTACGTGACTGGTTTTCCATTACCAAAAGAAAACATTGGTGGTAAAAGTTTGAAAATTTTAAAACAAAGTCTTGGATCTAGAATTATTAATCTTGATCCAGAGAATAAATATCGCACCAAATACAAAAAAACTATTGAGCAATTTTTAGGTTCTGAATATTGTGAGGATAATTGTATTATCAAACATCCTCTGACTATCACTTTTGCAGTTGGTGGAGCTGGTGCCCAAAGAGAATTAGGTGTAAAAATTTTAACAAGTTTGCGTGATCATATTGACAAAGGTAAGATAAGATTAAATTTGGTTGCTGGTACGCATAATGATGTTTATTTGTATTATCAAAAGCATGTTAAAAAATTAAAATTAAATAAAAAACAAAATGGGCATATTAATATTTTGTATGCAGATAATAAATTAGATTACTTTGTGGCTTTTAATCAATTGCTTTTAACCACTGATTTATTATGGACTAAGCCGAGTGAGTTATCATTTTATACTGGTTTAGGTCTGCCAATTATAATGGCACCACCAGTTGGAGCTCAGGAAGATTATAATCGCGCTTGGTTGGACTCAATTGGTGGTGGTGTTGATCAGTTAGAACCAGAATTCACCAATGAATGGTTATTTGATTGGTTAAAATCCGGTTGGCTAGCTGAAGCAGCTATGGAAGGATTTCTAGATGCCCCTCGTAATGGAGTTTATCATATTGAAGAAGTGGTTTTGAAAGGGAAGCGGAGTGAGATTGAGGATTTGCATTTGTTGTAAGGAAACAAGATACAAGGAGACAAGAAACAAACAAAAATCAAATGACAAAATCCAAATTACAAATAAATTTTAAATAACAAATTACAAATTATGTGGTTTTTTGTGGCTTTGGCAGGTTACCTTTTCCTCGCCATCGTTTTTATCCTCGACAAAGTCGTAGTCAGTCAGTCTCGGGTAAAGCCGGTGGTTTATACTTTTTATTCCACTATTTTTATGTTTGGGGCACTTTTAGCTCTGCCATTTTTTGGATGGGGATTATTAGCTGGGTTGGATTGGTGGTGGGCAGTTGTATCTGGTGTTGCTTTTGGTTTAGCGCTTTGGACTTTTTACAAGGCGGTTCAATATGGAGAGGTTAGCCATATTGGTCCATTTAATGCTGTCATGATTACGGTTTTTCTTTATATTATTGGTTTTTATTATTTAGCTGAAAAATTAAGTGTTTTACAGATCGGTGGGATTATTGTTTTAATTTTAGCATCACTTTTATTATCATTTGAAAAATCCAGAAAACACAATGGTTTTCACAAGGGATTTATTTGGGCGATTGTTTCCGCACTTTTATTTGCCATATCACATGCTAGTGCTAAGTATTTGTATGGAATATATTCATTTGAAACGGCATTTATTTGGACGAGAGCTACCACTAGTTTGGTTGGTCTATTTGTTTTATTTTTTCCAGCTGTTAGAAAGACGTTCAGAAGAAAAAAGAATACAAAAAAAACTTACGCTGGTAGACACGCAATCGGTATTGTTGTTACAGACAAGGTTTTAGGTGTTTTGTCTGTCATTTGCCTTCAGTATGCCATAGCTTTGGGAAGCCCGACATTGGTTCAGGCTTTAAGTGGTTTGCAGTTTGTGCTTATGTTTGTGTTTATTTATATTTTAACAAAATTATTACCCAGGGTTTTTAAAGAATATTTTACTAAGCGGGAATTAAGAATGGAATTTGTGGCGATTTTGCTGGTGTTGGTTGGGTCGGCACTTTTAGTTTTATAGGGTGAATGTAGAATATTGAATATGGAATGTAGAAATAAAATAGATTCATTTACCGACCTTCATGCCTGGAAGGAAGGTCACAAATTGGTACTAACCATTTATACTATTACGAAAAATTTTCCAGATGAAGAAAGATTCGGTTTAACATCTCAGATAAGAAGAGCGGTTATATCCATAACTTCTAATATTGCAGAGGGCTTTAGGCGGGAGACATATAAAGAGAAAGCCAGATTTTATTCTATAAGTCTAGCATCGTTGAGTGAAGTTCAGAATCAATTACTGGTAGCTAGAGATGTTGGATATATAGACAATAAAAAATTTAAAGAAATAGCAGAGCAAAGTATAGTAGCAAGTAAATTAATTTTTGGTTTACTTAGGTCGACAAAGGGGAAAATTTAAAATATTTTTTAACTGCCACATTCAACATTCGATATTCAATATTCTTTCTATGAAAAAACACCTCCCCCTATTCATCCTCGTAGATATTGTAATCGTACTAGTTGTAGTTTACACGGCTTTGTGGTTGCTTAGTATTAAGAAATATCCAGTTGATTACGGTATTAGTTTTAATATTAACCATGCTAAGAGTTTAGATTTGGATTGGAAAGAGACATATTTAGCAATGCTGGACGATTTACAACCAAAATATATTAGGATCTCGGCAACTTGGAGTGATGCTGAGGGCATGCGTGATGTGTTTGATTCAGAAAATGTTGATTGGATGATGTTAGAGGCTGGCAAAAGGAAAGTTGGTGTAGCTTTGTCTATTGGACAAAAGGCACCACGCTGGCCAGAGTGCCATGTGCCTAGTTGGACATCTGATTTAGATCAAGAAGAATATAGGGAAGAATTAAAAGATTATATTAAATATGTAGTAGAACGTTATCGTAATCATCCAGCCCTAGATATTTGGCAAGTGGAAAATGAACCATATATTAAATTTAAATTTGGCGAGTGCGCACGTTTTGATGAAGAAGTAGTAAAAGATGAAATTGAATTAGTTCATTCCTTAGATTCACAGCATAAAGTTTTGGTAACTGATAGTGGTGAGCTCAGCACTTGGCGTAAGGCAATTAGAGCTGGAGATATTTTTGGTACTACAGTCTATCGGATAGTGATGACGCCTAATGGTTTTTATTGGAATTATGATTGGTTACCAGCTGGATTTTACAAGCTTAAATATAAATTTTGGTTTCCTGGTGACAAACCATTTATTGTTTCAGAATTACAAGCCGAGCCATGGTTTACAGGTGAAGGTGCTGTATATACCCCAGTTGAGGTTCAAGAAAAAAGTATGGATCCGGAACGCCTACAAAAACATTTTGATTTTGTAGAGAGAATGGGTGTATCTCGAGCATATCTGTGGGGAGTAGAGTGGTGGTATTTTATGAAGACAGAGAGGAATGATGAGAGATATTGGGAGATAGTGAAACAAAATACAAAATACATGGAATAAAATACAATATTCAAATAAAAAAATACAAGGGTTTATCCTTGTATTTTTTTACGTGTATTTTGTATATTCTACTTGTGCGCGCCAAGGGATTCGAACCCCTGACCCCCTCGGTGTAAACGAGGTGCTCTAACCAACTGAGCTAGGCGCGCTTTTAAATTACTAGAATATTATAATACTTTTTGTTTTTTTTGTCAATATCAATTTGTGGTTGTGTAAAATAACTGATTTTATGCTATAATAAAGAAAAATAATAATAAAATTATGTTTTCTGTACACAAGTATAAAAGAATGGATAATGATATTGCTCTGATAAAACATCATGGTATTTTCCGTCGTCAGCTTACCTTATTTCAGGCAGTAGCCATGATTGTTAGTATCACAGTTGGAGCAGGCGTATTGGGCATTCCCTATGTTGTTGCAAAAGTAGGTCTAACAGTTGGTATTTCATATATTGTGGTTCTAGGGCTCCTTATGATGTTTTTGAATTTGTTGGTGGGGGAGATTTGTTCAAAGACAACAGGGAATTTGCAATTGGTTGGTTTAGCACGAAAGTATCTTGGAAAGTTTGGTGGTGTAATTATGACTTTCCTTGTATATCTAATGTCTTTTGGTGTTCTAGTTGTATATATTATTGGTGAAGGGGAGACGCTTACAGCTTTGTTTGGTGGAGATCCTTTTTATTGGAGCCTACTCTTTTTCGCAGTTGGTAGTATTTTGATTTTGGTAGGAATGAAGACAATAAAGACGGTTGAGTTTTTTTTGAGTTTGGCGATTTTGTTTATAGTTATTTTGATAGCTGGCTTAAGTGCTCCACATATACAGTTGCCAAATATTGTTTATAATAATCTTGCTTATTTGTTGTTGCCTTATGGTGTTATTTTATTTGCTTTTACTGGTTCTAATGCAATTCCAGAAGTACATGTTCTTCTAAAAAAGCGAGATGTTGATTTTAAAAAAGCCATAATAATCGCAGGATTTATTTCCATAGCAGTCTATGTGATGTTTGCCTTTGCTGTCGTTGGTGTTACTGGTATTGATACAACAGAGATTGCTACTATTGGGCTGGGAAATAAGTTAGGTAAATCTATGCTTTTGTTCGGAAACCTATTTGCTCTTTTGGCAATGGGCACTAGTTTTTTAATGATTGGTCTTTCTATAAAGGATTCTATGCGCTGGGATTATAAAATTCCAGATGCGTTAGCTGCTTTCATTGTTTCTATAGTTCCGTTAGTTATTTTTGTTTTAGGTCTACGAAATTTTATTGAGGCTATTGACATAGTGGGTGGAGTTTTTGTAAGCTTAGAGATGATACTCTTGGTATTGGTTTATTGGCGCGCTAAACATGCTGGACATCTTAGACCAAGTAAATACCATCTACACAACGCATTGCTCCTAAGTATTCCATTGCTTCTGGCTTTGGCAGCTGGTGCTGTTTATAGTGTGGTGAAGCTTTTTTAAAAGCCATAAGTTATAAGAATTAAGAAGTGTGAATTATGAATTATCAGGGAACACTGATGCCTCGCGGGTACGAAGAAAAATATTATTAAAATATTATCTATGTCACACGAAACTTTACAAAAATTTGAGGAGGATAAAAATACAATTAAAGACTTTGGCCATTGGAAATTACTCGTAAGTAATAATACTAGGACTTTGGGAAATTGTGTCTTGGTAATAAAACGAGATGTCCGTCGTTTTTCAGAATTAACATCAGAAGAGATGGAGAATTTTGCTGTAGCTGTAAAAGAGACTGAAGATGCTTTGCAGTTAGCTTTTCAATATGATAAGATCAATTGGCTAATGCTTATGATGCATGATCCTCAGGTTCATTTTCATGTATTGCCAAGATATAAAGAGACAAAAGAATTTGCTGGAATAAGTTTTGAAGATGGTTTTAAAAATGGGGATCCGCTGGCATACGATAAATTAGACTTATCACAAGATGTGTTAGATTCTATAAGAGATGAAATAAAAAGTAAGATGAATTAGTGGGTATTGACAAAGCATGCCAAATATAATACAATATAAATGTTCTAAAGAATATGGTGCTCGTTGTTGGTTGGTTTTATCGCGCTTGAGGTCGGTAGGCACGATTACTGCCCAACAACGTTCATGTCCCAATTTAATTGGGATGTCTATCTTCTTGAGAACAATCTAATTATTAAGGTTGTTTTTTAGTACCTGTAACTCAAAGCTTTAGCTTTGGCCGGATTATTGATGTGGGCGGTCAAACCTAAAGGCTTGAGTTACATTTAAACTAATAAACCAATAAACTAATAAACAAATTTATGGAAAAACATTATTTTACCTCAGAATCAGTTACCGAGGGTCATCCGGATAAAATTTGTGATCAAATCTCTGATGGAGTTTTAGATGCAGTTTTGACTGATGATCCAGATGGGGCTTGTTGTTGTGAGGTGTTTACTACGACTGGATTGGTCGTGGTTGGTGGTGAGATTACTACCAAGACTTATGTAGATATTCCAAAAATTGTTAGACAAACTTTGCAAGACATCGGTTACACTGATGCTGATTATGGAATTGATTATAAATCTTGTGGAGTCATGGTGGCAGTTGATGAGCAGAGTCAAGATATTGCCCAAGGTGAAAAGGAAGAAGCGGGTCATCCACATCAAGCTCAAGGGGCAGGGGATCAAGGTATGATGTTTGGTTATGCTTGTAAAGAAACTCCAGAGTTGATGCCATTGCCAATTATGTTGGCTCATGGTTTGACTCGTAAATTAGCGGAAGTGAGAAAAAATAAAACGTTAGGTTATTTGCGTCCCGATGGTAAATCACAGGTGACAATTGAATATATTGATGGCAAACCAGCTAGGGCTGATGCAGTAGTTATTGCTGCTCAACATAATCCAGAGATTGAATTATCACAATTGCGTGAAGATATTTTGCGCGAAGTTATCAAGCCGGTTTGTGGGGAGTGGTTGGATGAGAATACGAAATTTTATATTAATGAAACTGGTAGATTCGTGGTTGGCGGTCCCCAGGGTGATACTGGCGTGACTGGTAGAAAAATTATTGTAGATACTTATGGTGGAAAGGGTCGTCACGGTGGTGGAGCATTTTCTGGAAAAGTACCAAATAAACAAGATAGATCCGGTGCTTATATGGCACGCTATATTGCAAAAAATATTGTGGCAGCAGATTTAGCTGATGAGTGCGAAGTTCAGTTGTCTTACGCAATTGGCTTTCCAGAACCAACTAGTGTTTTAGTAGATACTTTTAAAACCGGAAAAGTTGATAGTGAAAAATTAACCAAAGCTGTTAGGGAAGTTTTTGACCTGACCCCTGCTGGAATTATTAAAACTCTTGATTTAAAGCGTCCAATTTATAAAGCCACTGCAGCTTACGGTCATTTTGGTAGAGATGAATTTCCTTGGGAGCAGGTTGATAAGGTTGAGGAGCTTAAAAGTAGATTAAGCATGTAAGCAGATTAAGTAAAATAAAAAACCCGCCAATTTGGCGGGTTTTTTATCTGACCTTGTTATCAAATTTTGATAACAAGGGCAGGAGGACACCGAGGTGTCCGTCAAAAGAGAGTGTTGAGACCGTAGGGGATACGCTCTCAAAACTCATCAATGTGGAAAGAGCGGGTATAATGCGCACATGGATGATAGGGGCGGTATCAGGGCCATGTACGTGTAAAGCGATGATCTCCCCCCAATCCTGGCAAGATGGCAAGCCAGATTGACCGTGGTGCTAAGAGCAATCACAGATGCCATCTTTATCTTTCCGACAAGATTGTCGGCTAAGGGTCTTTAATACTGTTAGGCTTCGATAGAATACTATAAAACAATTTTGTCTTTCCGTCAAGTATTTTGTTGGATGGTTTTTTCAAAAAACAAAAAATCTCCCAAATAGGGAGATTTTTTATCTGACTTTATTATCAACCTTTGATAACAAGGGCAGGGGGACGCTTCCGGTTGGCAGTGGAAGCGTCCGTGGGAACGAGATCTTAAGACCGCAGGGGGATACTTTCTTAAGACCCACGAGGTGGGAAAGAGCGGGTTAGGTTGGTTAGGGGTTGTTCCGCCGATGTCGTCGGGGCTCGGGAGGCAGGAGGTCCGGACGGTTCCGGACCGTGGCGATGAACTCGCGTGGCTCGCAGATGAGCCAGGCGAGGATCAAACCACCTCCAGTGCACGTCGCCACAAGGGCGGCGATGTCCACCTGGACGGTCGTCATGCTCGTGGGGAGCAGCCAGACGACCAACCCTAGGAAGAAGCCACTGACCAGGATGGCCAGCATAGTCTGCTTGTACCTCATGATCCCTCCTCAAAGCCCATCTAAGGGCGTTATTATCAAATACTGATTATGTATTATAGCACATTTTTAAGGTTTTGTCAAGAGGGTGTACAAGATGACCACATCGTGGACAGATTCATAGTCTTTTCAGCGAATTGAAGAGGGGTTAAATAATTAAGAGATTCATGAGGTCTAATGTTGTTGTATTCAATTAACCAATTGGTGATTTTCTTATTAAATATATCTGTATCTTTGCTAAAATTACCCCAATTAAGAAACTCTTCTCGAAAAGTTCTGTTGAACCTTTCATTGCTTGGGTTGTCTTTCGGTGTACGTGGTCTACTCCACCAATGTGTTAAATTTAGTTTTTTTAAAGATTGTTCGAAGTATTTATGAAACTCACTACCGTTATCAGTGTGTACATTCTCTATCTTTTTTTCTAATACATAGTTTAGTCTTTTAAAGAAATCTACTGTAGATGCTGAAGCGTGTGATTTGTATACTCTAGCATAGGATATCTTAGAATGTTCGTCTATAGCTGTAATTACATACCTTTTTACACCTTGCAGGTGTAAAACAATGGTATCCAGATGTAACAGAAAGCCTGTACTAGGTTTTGTTTTGAATTCTGTTATCTTTTTCTTTACTATACTACTTTTTTTCTGTGTATAGTGTTTTTTTCTTTTTTTAGAGTATAACTTGTATTCCTCTATTACTCTTTGTACATACCACGAAGTGATATCTTCATTGTATAGTCGTATATATATCACTCGTATCTTCATTTTGCCAAAATATGGGTACTTTTTACGTAGTTCAATCACTCTTTCATCTTTATTCCACTCTTTCTGCCTACAACGCACGTTATTAGGTTTAGTACTTATTGTTTCTAGAGTACGTAAATTAGACTCATTAAATCTATTATACCATTTGTAGAAGGCAGATCTACCTATACCAAAATGTCTACAGACTAGGGGTACATTATTATTAGATCTTGTCTCGTAATATATTATCCACTCTAATCTATTTCTAGCCTGTTTAGATAATTTTAGCACTTTGGCAATGTCTCTCCAGCGTTCATATTTACTTGTTAACTCTTTGCTCTTGTTTTTTCTATAACTTTCATATACCATATTAGATGAAATTAGTGGGTTAGTACTTCTAATTTTACCACTTTGGAATGGCTTACGCCATTCCTTTTGGTTTGTTAGAAGTGTCCACGATGTGTTTCATCTTATTCAGAGGGTGTCCAAAACCTGACTTTTTCAGGTTTTTTTGGTATAATAGATATATATGAAGTATTGATTTATCCACTAGATGATGGATCAGTCTTAGGCTAAGACAATTTTAAATTGATTTTTATTATGATAAAACAAAAACAAATAGTCACCGTACTTGGTGCGGGAAATATGGGCACAGCCGTAGCTCAAGTTTTGGCTGATAATGGTCATGAGGTTAGGATTTGGAATTGGGAAGGGGATCATACACCACTTAGACATATTGAAAAATATGGTGAGAATAAAAAATATTTACCTGGTGTAAAACTTTCTAAAAATATTATTCCAAAATTTGAGATTGAAGAAGCTTTGGCTGGGGCTAGCATGGTATTTTTTGTTGTACCTTCAGGTGCGATGGAGTATACAATTTCCTTTGCTGCTCGCAGTATAAAGCACAATGCTACTTTAGTAGATATTTCAAAAGGTATAGAGCCACAATCTCTCCGTTTAATACCTCATATTATTATTAAACATATTCGGCCAGAATTAAAAAAGAATGTGGTGACGGTTTCAGGTCCAGCAGTGGCAGGCCAAATGGTTAAAAAACAATTTACTGCGATGAATATTGCTTCTAAAAATAAAAAAGCTATTAAAAAAGTGATAGATGTTTTTTCTAATGAATATATAAAACTTGTTCCAACTACAGACGTTGTGGGTGTGGAAGTTGGTGGATCTTTTAAAAATGTTTATGCTATTGCAGTTGGTATGTGTGATGGTATGGGGTATGGTTTGAATACCAAAGCAGCACTTCTTACTAAAGCCCTAGAAGAAATAGCCAATCTGATTGGTGCTATGGGCGGACGAAAGCATACTGCCTATGAATTAGCAGGATTAGGAGATTTGATTGGCACATCACTGTGTCCAGATAGTCGCAATCGAACCTTTGGGGAATATATGGGGCAAGGTCTTACTGCTAAAAAAGCTTTGAAAAAAATGAAGCAGACAACTGAAGGTGTAGATGCTACTAGATGTTTGTTGAAGTTGGCTAAAAAACATAAGGTAGATGTACCTTTTGCAGAGATGATTGGTAGATGTATAGATACGACAGGGAACCCGAAAAATATCTTTCATAATTATCTGTTGAAAGGATTCTAATAATAGTAATCCAGATATTCCGGATAATCCAGATTTACGGATAATAGATGGTCAATATATAATTTTATGGAGGATAAGTTGCTTTATAAAGATTTAACCTATATAGTAAGAGGGATATTATTTGAAACCCATAACGAATTAGGAAGGATGTTGAAAGAAAAACAATATTGTGATTTAATAGAGGTTAAGTTAAAAGAAAGAAATATAAGGCATCTAAGAGAATCAGTATTGCTACCTAGTTTTGAAGGAGAACATAAAGGAAGAAATAGAGTTGATTTTATAATAGAAGGTAAAATAATATTGGAGATTAAAACCGTTAGTTTTTTAAGTAAGAATGATTATTGGCAGTGCCAAAGATATTTATCAAGTACTAATTTAGAATTATTATTGTTGGTAAATTTTCGTTCGAAGTTTTTAACAGTAAAAAGACTTCTAAATCATGAGTTATATAATAAAAATAAAATTAATTAGAATGATCTGTTAATCTGGATTATCTGGAATATCAGGATTATTAATTAGTAAAAAAAATATGGATCAAGAAATAATCATACCAAAAAAGAAAAAATGGTATAAACAAAAGAAGTTTTACATTATCGTAGTAGTCGGTTTAATTTTAGTTAGTATAGTTTATGCTAAATTTTTAAAACCAGAACCAGCTATTGAATACGAGACTGCTAAAGTGGAGCGTGGCACTTTGTCACAAACAGTAGACGCAACTGGTAATGTAGAATCAGCTGGTGAAGTTAGTTTACGTTTTGAAAATGGTGGTCGAGTGGGGGTGATTTATAAAAAAGCCGGTGATGAGGTAAAAAGAGGTGAAACGATTGTAAGTTTAGAACTCAGCGGTCTTAATGCTGCTGTTGCCCAAGCTAGTGCTAATGTCCAAAAGGCTCAGGCTGATTTGGATAAGGTAATAGCAGGTAATACTGATGAATATGTAAGTTCGATGAAAGCAAAGTTAGATCAAGCTGAAGCTAATTTAAATCAGATAATAGCTACGTCTGATGATACTATTGCCAATGCTGAAGCGGCTCTAGAAACAGCAAGGTTAAATTTAGAATTATCAGAAGGCGGTGAGGATAGTCAGATTGTAGAAGATGCTTATGATGATTTGGTTGCACTTCTAAATTCTACTCAATCAACTTTGTCGGCTGCTCTTACTGAGGCGGATAATGTTTTAGGAGTTGACAATACTTTGGCTAACGATGATTTTGATGAGGTTTTGTCTGCGTTAAATAGTTCTAAATTAAATACTGCAATAAGTAAATATCATTCAGCTAAAGGAGCAAAAGTGGATGCTGACGTCATGATTAATTCTTTGGGATTTACCAATGAACATACTACTGTAGATTGGGCTGCTAATACTACTGAAGAAGCACTTGCATCAATGAAAGATTTGATGTTTGCAGTGGTTGAAGTATTGGGTAGCACTACGCCAATTGGCTCACTGACTCCAGCTGAACTGAATACTTTAAAAACTAATATTCAAACAGATTATACTGCAGTTAATACTGCTTATACTAATTTAGTAAATGAAACACAAGCGGTGGAAACTGCTAAGAGTAGTTATGGTACTTTTCAGGTAACATATCAAAATACTTTGGCTAATTTAGAAAATTTGAAAAAGAAAAAAACAGCAGACATGGCTGCTTATCAGGCTTTGGTTGATCAAGCTCAAGCTAATTATAATGATGCTAAGAATCCGCCTCGTGATGTAGATTTAGCTGGTTATGAAGCCAATCTATCGGCTTCCAAAGCCAGTTTGTCTCAGGCAGTTGCCAACAGAAATAAATCTGTTATTAGTGCTCCTGTGGATGGTGTAATTGGTAAAATTGATGCTAAAGTTGGTGAATATATTAGTTTGGGTGAAGATGTGGTAAAAATTATTAGTCCACATTTTGAAATAAAAGTTGATATCCCTGAAACAGATATTACAAAGGTTTCTCTTGGTGATGATGCAGAGATAAAATTAGATGCTTTTGGTGAAGATGTAAAACTTATTGGTTTGGTAACAGAGATTGAGATAGGTGAGACAGTAATTCAAGATGTGGTTTATTATACTGTGACTCTTACTTTGGAAGAAAATGGTGAGGATGAAATTTTAAATGGTATGACTGCTGATGTCTTATTCTTTACTGAAGAAAAAGAAAATGTCTTGTATATTCCTAGTCGAGCTGTTCGTACTAATGGCAGTAAAACTGTGAGAGTGTTGGAAAATGAGGAAGTAAAAGATGTGGAAGTGGAATTAGGTTTGCGAGGCGACAATGGTTTGATAGAAGTTGTATCAGGATTGGAAGAGGGAGAGGAAGTAGTAATTAAAGTAATTGAGTAATTTAGTAATTGTTGTTATGACAATAAAAAAGGTTTTTAAGGAAATCTATAAATTATCTAAAAAAGAGAGGGTTGATGTTTATGCTGTAGGCGGTTTTGTTAGAGACCGCCTGCTTTTGGATAAGGAAAAAGGAAAAAGGAAAAAGGAAAAAGCGACGGATATTGATTTTGTTGTTATTGGTTCTGGTTTAGAATTCGCTAGGAAATTGGATAAGACAATGAAAGAAGAAGGATCTTTAGTAGAATTTCCTGATTTTGATACTGCTAGATATGTTATAAAAGGAATAAAGAATAAGGAGAAAGGAGTAAACGACTTGACGATCGAATTGGAATTCGCTGGAGCCAGAAGTGAGGATTATGACAAAAAGTCGCGCAAGCCAAAAGTTGAAGCAACTAGCCTAGAAGAAGATTTGAAACGCCGTGATTTTACAGTTAATGCCATGGCACAGCAAGTGATTGCTTCGGGATTATCAAAAAAAGTAATTGATTTGTTTGGTGGACAAGAAGATTTAAAAAATAAAATTTTGAAAACACCACTTGATCCGGATGAGACTTTTTCCCAAGATCCTTTGCGTATGCTCCGAGCAACTAGATTTGCAGCTCAGCTTGGTTTTAGTATAGAAAAAGATACTTTGAATGCAATTGCCAAAAATAGAAAACGTTTGAAAATTATTTCAGCTGAGCGGATTCAAGAAGAATTATTTAAACTATTAAAAACTGATCAGCCATCAATTGGTTTTCAAATTTTGTATACCACTGGACTTTTAGATGAGTTTTTACCAGAAATTTCAGCTTTGCAGGGTGTGGAAGAACTATATGGGCAAGGTCATAAAAATAATTTCGAGCATACTTTGAAAGTGTTAGACAATATTGCTTTGCGATCAGACAAAGTTGTTTTGCGTTTAGCTGGACTTTTACACGATATTGGCAAACCCGGAACCAAGAAATTTATCAAAGGCCGAGGCTGGGCATTTGATATGCACGAGCATTTGGGATTGAAACTAGTGCGTCAAATTGGCAAACGATTGAGGTTTTCAAAAGAAGATACCGAATATGTTGGCAAGCTAGTGCGTTGGCACCAACAACCGATTCAATTAATGGATGAGAAAATTACTGACAGTGCAATTCGTCGTTTATTTGTGACTATGGGAGAAGAGTTTGAAGATTTACTTATCTTATGTAAAAGCGATATCACGACCGGTAATCCAAATAAAAAAGTTAGACGTTTGAAAAATTATGATTATTTAGAAAACAGAGTAGAAGGGATTATTGAAAAAGATAAAATGCGCGCCTTTCAATCGCCAGTTCGTGGTGAAGAGATTATGAAAGAGTGTGGATTGAAACCCGGCCCAACTGTAGGTAAAATAAAAACCGCCATTGAAGATGCGATTTTGGATGGGAAAATTGCGAATGAATACGATCCGGCTAAGTCGTACTTTGAGGAGATTAAAAATAAATATTTAGAAGGTGCGGGGGAATGGGAGAGGGTTTAGCACATTATCATTCCGACCGAAACCCCGATGAAATACGGGGTGGAGTGGAGGAATCCCTTTTCTTTGCGTTATATTTAGTATTAAATAAAATTTTCCTTGATGCATTTGTTTATGCATTAAAAAGGGATCCCTGTGCCACCGCTAAAGCTAAGGCGACACGCGGTCGACTACGCTCGGGATGACAACGGAAACATATATCCACAGCGTAAAATGACCTGCGAAGGTCATCATGTTGCAGGCAAGTATCACTTCAATTTAGCAATATAGCCATATAACAATATAGCCATATATCAATATGAATTTAATAAAAGTAGAAAAATTAAAAAAACAATTTGAAAATGAAGAGTTTGTGACCAAGATTTTGCATGGGCTTGATTTTGAAATAGATAAAGGTGAGTTTGTCTCTATCATGGGGCCATCTGGATCTGGGAAGTCTACTCTCATGCATATTTTGGGTTTTTTGGATAAACTTACAACTGGTAAGTTTTTATTTGAAGGTCAAGATGTAAGTCAGCTAGAAGATGATCAGTTAGCTGAGATGAGAAGTAAGAAAATTGGTTTTGTTTTCCAGTCTTTTAATTTGCTCAATCGCGCTTCAGCCTTAGAAAATGTAATGTTACCACTTCTTTATACCAACATGTCCAAGGCTGAGAGAATAAAACGCGCCACTGAACTTTTGGATAGCGTTGGCCTGGGGCACAGATTGCATCATTCACCTAGTAAGTTGTCTGGCGGTGAAAAACAGCGTGTGGCTATTGCTCGAGCCCTGGTTAATGATCCAGAAGTTATTTTTGCTGATGAGCCGACTGGAAATCTTGATTCTAAATCTGGTTTACAAGTAATGAAAATTTTACAAGATTTAAATGAAGACGGTAATACAATAATTTTAGTTACTCATGAAAAATATACTGCCGAACATGCTAAGAGAATTATAAAGATTGTAGATGGATTGATTGTAGATGATCACGAGGTTGGTAAGAGGCAATGGGCTACGCAGAATGGTGAACTTACAAAATAAGTAGCAAGACACAAGGACACAAGAAACAAACAAATTTCAAATTACAATTTCCAAAATATTTTTGTGATTTGGAAATTGTTATTTGTTTGTTTCTTGTTTCTTGTATCTTATTTAGTTAGGTAATTATGAATATAATCGAAAACGTCACAAGTTCATGGGAAATAATATCTCGTAGTAAAATGAGGTCTTTTTTAACTATGCTCGGTATTATTATTGGTGTGATGGCGGTGATTATTGTTATGTCAGTTGGAGCGGGTGCACAGAGTTTAATTTTGAATCAAATAAAAAGTGTTGGATCAAATCTTGTGGGAGTTATGCCAGGCGCATCAGAAGAAGATGGTCCACCGGCATCAGTTTTGGGTATCGTGGTGACTACACTTAAATATGATGATGGAAATGCAATTATAAAAGACGGTTGTGATTGTATAGAATCTCTTACTATGTATGTAAGTGGAAATGAAACCATTAATTTGGAAGATATTGCTGTCAATACAACTTTTACCGGTACTACAGCCAGTTATTTAAATGTGGAAGATACAAATGTTGTTCAAGGTAGATTTTTTAGTGAGGATGAAGAGAAAGGGGTTGCTAGGGTAGTAGTTTTGGGTGACGAAGTAAATGAAAAATTATTTGGAGATCAGGATCCTATTGGTCAGCGTATTAGAATAAAAAAAACAAATTTTAGTGTTATTGGTGTTATGAAAAAACGGGGGATTAGCGGTTTTCAAAACCAAGATGATCAAGTTTTTGTACCGATTAGTACAGCCCAAAAACTTCTTTTGGGAATTGACCATATTAACATGATCAGGGCAAAAATAGATTTTCCAGAAAATATAGACAAGGCAGTAGGGAGTATAGAAGATATTTTGCGTGATCGTCACAATTTAGATTTTGATGAAGAAAATGATTTTACTGTCAGATCAATGGCGCAGGGTTTGGATGTATTATCAAGTATTACCGATGCTTTAAAATTTTTTCTAGTAGCTATTGCTAGTATTGCTTTAGTTGTAGGTGGATTTGGTATTATGAATATTATGTTGGCAAATGTACAAGAGAGAACTAGAGAGATTGGATTACGTAAGGCTGTTGGTGCCAAGTCTAGTTACATCGTTACACAGTTTTTGATAGAATCAGTTGTTATTACGTTTTTGGGAGGAGTTATTGGAATAATTTTGGGGATTTTAATTTCAATTCTAGTTGCAAAAATCGCTCAGTTTATGGGGTATAGCTGGGATTTAGTAATAACCTTTGGTTCAATACTACTAGGATCTGGAGTGTCTATTGGAATTGGTTTAATTTTTGGAATAATTCCAGCTAGACGAGCGAGTAATCTTGATGCGATTGAGGCCCTTCGCTATGAATAATAAGACACAAGGACACAAGAAACAATAAATAGACAATTTACAAATAACAATTTCCAAATAAATTTCAATTTCCAAATTACAAATAGTAATTTTATAGAATTGTAAATTGTCCCCGAAGAGGGATGCTCTGTGGGTATTGTTTGGAACTTATTTGGAAATTGGATTTTGGAAATTATTTAGGTATGTTATTGAAAGATAAAATACAACTATCCTACGTCGCTTTAATGCGCCAGAAACTGCGCGCGGTTTTGACTATTATAGCTTTAGGTATTGGGATTGCTTCAGTGGTAATTATTATGTCAGCTGGAGCTGGACTAGAATCTATGATTGTAGGTGAGTTGGATATTTATAATCCAAACGCGCTTAATATAGAAATTAGAATACCAGGAAAAGGGGAGACTGGTAGTGCAACTGGTATGGCTTCTGGAGTAACAGTGACTACACTAAAAAATTCAGACACACAAGAAATAGAAAAACATCCAAACATTGATTCTACTTATGATTATGTTACTGGGCAGGAAGTTATAAAGTATCAAGGAGAAAATAAAACAGTAATATTGTTTGGTTATGGGGCTAATGCCTCGAAAGTTGAAAAGATGGAATTTTTAGAGGGAAGATTTTATGATAATGCAGAAGAAGATTCACTCTCTCAAGTATTGGTTTTGGGTTATTCAGTAAAAGAAGATCTTTTTGGTGAAGACACTGCAATTGGAAAAAGTGTATATATGCGAGGTAAGTCTTATAAAGTGGTTGGCGTAATGGCAGAACGTGGTGCTTCGTTTGGGTTTGATTATGATACAATTGTTTATATTCCTACTAGAACTCTACAAAAGAGATTATTGGGCACTGATTATGTGATGGGTATAATGGGTAGAGTAATTGATATGTCTAGAATGGATCAGACAAAGGAGGATGTAGAATATTTATTGCGTGAACGCCATGATATTACAGATCCAGACAAGGATGATTTTAAGGTTACTACCATGGATGAAATTAGAGATATGATGGAAACGATTGTAGGTGGCATTACTTTGCTTCTAGTTGCACTTGTTTGTATTTCTTTATTAGTTGGTGGTGTTGGAATTACTAATATTATGTATGTGACAGTAGCAGAGAGGACTTTTGAAATTGGTTTGCGAAAAGCAGTTGGTGCTAAATCAAAAGATATTATGTGGCAGTTTTTGTTTGAAGCTATGATTTTGACTTCAGCCGGTGGTGTAGTAGGAACAATTTTAGGATTACTTATTTCCTATGCTGTTTATATCGGAGCTGTGGCCTATGGTTTGAATTGGAGTTTTTCTATTTCAATATTTTCTATAGTTTTGGCAATTGGATTTTCTACTTTAGTTGGTCTGTTTTTTGGGATATATCCTGCCCGCAAAGCCTCCCAGCTTGATCCAATAACCGCATTGAGGAAAGAATAATTTTTTTTAAAATAAAATATTTCCTTTTGGGGAGTTTTAATAAACAAAAAAACAGCATAATATAGCCGTAAAGGAAGGGGTCAGCACAGAGCAGGGGACCCCGGGAAGGAGGAACCAAGGGCCCCCCAGCTCTGTGCCTTTAGGCTCGTCTTACTTGTCAGCCTCGGGACCGCGACCGTGGCGGACAAGGAGGAGAAAGACGAGCGAGTTGGTCGCGGAGGAGGAAGCCACGACCTTCTAAAAAACGGATTTTAATATACCATGGCTGGTATTATTTGTCAAGGGGGTGTGGACGGAGCTTGTCTATTTTGTCCAAATTTGGTATTATATGTATATATATAATTACCTTATGTTTGCAGTAATTTGGCATGATTTTTTGTATCAACCCCTCTTCAATTTTTTGATCTGGATATATAATGGTTGGGCAAACGAAAATCTTGGTTGGGCTATAGTTTATTTAACTATTATTTTGCGAGTGGTATTGTTACCATTTACTTTGGTTACAGAAAAAGGACGAACTAAGGGTGAAGATGTGACTAGGGAAATGGCTCAAATAAATAAAGATTTTAGTAATGATGAGCAATTAAAAAAAGAAGAGATGCGGAAGGTTTTGAGAAAGAAAAAAGTGAGCCCCTGGAGTAAGACAGTAGTTCTAGGTATTCAAGGTTTAGTTTTAGTTTTGCTGTACCAGGTTTTTTTGAGGGGGATTACAGGTGAAAAAATACTCAAAATACTATATCCTTTTATAGATTTTCCTGGAAAAATTAATACTATGTTTTATGGGTATGACTTAGGTGGAAGGCATGATATTGTATGGGCTGGGGCAGTGGCGGTCTTCTTGCTTGCTGAGATATATTGGAGTTATAGAAAACAAAAATATGGCTTAACAAAGGCAGATTTGTCCTATTTTATACTGTTTCCAGCTGCCACTTTTGTGGTATTATTAGTCTTGCCAATGGCAAAATCTCTGTTTATCTTGACATCTCTCGTGTTTTCTGTTATAATTCACCAGTTTAGTAGACTAATCTTTCGTAGTCCAAAGGTGGAAAAGGTAAAGAAAGATAGTGAAAAAAAGATTGTTTGAATTTTACTTTGATTTATTGCTATATTGTCATACTGCTATACTGTTATGCTACACATAGAAGAATGTTAGTCATATAACACTATAACAATATAACCATATAATTTTATAACTTTATAATCATAATTTTATGGCCGATTCTTTAGACAAATTAATGTATTCATTCGTGATGGAGGATGTTTTGAAAGGTGTTTTTATTTACGTCCCACCTGGGTATGTAGCTTGTGTTTATGATCTAGGTAGAGGAGTATTAAAAAAGGTCTTGACCCCAGGACTACATCTCAAGATTCCTTTTTGGCAAAAGGCCAAGTTGTTTAATACACAGACTTTGGAATACAGTATTTCTCGTGAGTTCAATCCGCAAAATGAAAAAGCCATGGGAGATATTCCAATTGCAGCTGTTACTCAAGATGATAAGCGTATTGGCGTAGAGGGCACTGTATTACTTAGATTAGATATTCATCAAATTCCAGCTATTTGGCAGACTATTGGTGAAGATTTTGTAGCTAAAATTATTCGTCCTACGGTTAGATCTAGAATAAGAATGGTGATGAGTCGTTTTGATAAAGCTGAAATTGTTGGACCAAAACGTGATGCAGTAGAGACTGAGTTAAAAAATGAATTAGAGCGTATTTTCTACTCTCGTGGTATTTATGTAGAAAATATTCTACTTTCAGAGATTGCCGATGTTAGTGAATATAAGAAGACAGCGGAGATAGAGAGCTAAACATACGGCCTACGGCCTTAAACATGTAAACATTTAAATATAAAAACAAACCCGCTAATTAGGCGGGTTTTTTGTCCCCTCCTTATGGAGGAGGGGCACCTCGCCCTGATCACAATCGGGGCGGGTGGGGTGGTGTTCGCATTAATGCGATACTATTTGCCCTCAGAAGGGCACCACCCCGGCACTTCGTGTCCTGCCCCTCCTCCACAAGGAGGGGACAAATATTTCACCTTATCCACAGTTTCTATCACTTGACGTCTTTGAGTGATAATGGTAGAATTATCACTGTAATATTAAGAGTGCCAAATATGAACACTCGTCAAGAGCAACTTCTAAAATTAGTAATTGAATCATATATAGAGAGGGCTGAACCGGTCGGATCTAATTTTTTAGTGGAAAATACTAATTTGGGATTGAGTGGTGCGACAATTAGAAATGAAATGAGAGAGTTGGAAGAGCAAGGTTATCTGACTCATCCTCATACTTCTTCTGGGCGTATTCCCACAGAGCTTGGTTATCGTCATTATGTAGAAAATTTAATGGGTTCTGTAATGATAGAAGATCAACATAAAGAAGGAATTCAGGTTTGTTTTTCTGGTGCAGAAGGGGAGCGAGCAGTAAAAAATATTGCCAAATACATTGCTGAGAAGACAAACAATGCAGTAATAGTTGCATTTGGTACAGATGCATTGTACTACACTGGTATGAGTCAGTTGTTTACTCAGCCAGAGTTTCGTGATTATGCCTATATGATAAAGACCTCTACCATATTTGATCAGTGTGAAGAAAGAATTGAAGATATTATTGATTTGTTTGTTGATAAAGCTCCAAAAGTTTTGATAGGGTCTGATAATCCTTTTGGGCAGATGACTAGTATGGTTGGTGTTCGAATTGGGGAAGTTTTTTTTACAATTTTGGGCCCCATGAGAATGGACTATAGTAAGGCTTATTCTTTTGTGGAATATTTACGAGGGGAAGTCAGATAACAGTTAGTAGATAACAGTTTACACATAACACATAACACATAACACGTATCATGTAACAAATTTTATGACAGAAGAAAATACAGAAAAAAAATATCCAAGTTTAGTTGCGGCAGCGTATGTCTTTAATGGTGAAGGGAAAATTTTTCTTGTTACATCTCCAAATTGGGATAACAAATTAGTTATACCTGGTGGGCATGTGGAGTATGGAGAGACAACCGAAGAAGCGGCGATTAGAGAAATGAAAGAAGAAACAAATTTGGATATTACTAATTTGGAATTCTTAAAAGTAGAAGAGATTATAAATTCACCTGAGTATTCCAAGAAAAAAAATATTGTTTCTATTACATATAAAGCTCTGTTAAAAGATGAAGATCAAGAAGTAATTTTAGATAAAAAAGAAGGTACAGAATATTTTTGGTTAACACCCGAAGAAGCTGTAAAACGTGAAGATATACAAGAGGATATCAGAGGTTGTATAAAAGAATACTTTCTAAAAAAAGATAAGAAAAAATTATTTTCTAAAAAATGTAAAAATTGCGAGAAGACTGATGAATATAAATCAGGTTGGGCACGGGCTCAGGCGGATTATCAAAATCTTGTAAAAGAAACAGAAAAAAATAGAAGTGAATGGGCGCAGTATAGTGAGAGACAGATTTTGGAAGAATTTATTCCAGTGTATGATAATTTTCAATTAGCTTTCGGCCATCAGCCATCGGACTTCAGTAATGAGCAATCAAAATGGGCTGAGGGAATTGGATTTATCATGAAACAGTTTAGTGATGTTTTGAAACAGCATGGTGTGGAAGAGATTGAAACTGTGGGTGAGGAGTTTAATCCAGAGTTGCATGAAGCATTAAGTGAAGAAGAGAGTGAAGAAGTTGAAACCGGAAGGATTTTGAAACAAGTGAGTGCGGGGTATAGGATGAGAGGGAAAGTTATTAGGGTGGCGAAGGTTGTTGTGGCTAAATAATCTAATAAACATTAATATTAATAATTAACACCAAACGTGGCAAGGAAAGGGATTCCTCGGCTACGCTCGGAATGACAAGTGAAAAAATATGCTTCCAAGAATCTACGATCCTTTTGAGGAGATGGAAGAGATGATGAGACATCTTCCTTCTGTTCGTAATACTAATAATGCTATTCAATCAAGGGGTTTTGTGCCAGCTCTAGACGTATACGAGACTAAGACCTCTGTTATGGTCGAGACTCCACTAGCTGGGATTAATCCCAAAGATGTTGAGGTCAGTGTTGAAAAAGGAATTTTGACAATCCAAGGCGAAAGTAAAAAAGAGCACGAAGTAGAAGAAAAAAATTATTATCGCAAAGAAGTTCGCTCTGGTTCATTTTATCGTAAGGTTGACCTGCCAAAAGCTGTAAAAGAAGACGAGGTAACTGCCGAGTTTGAGGATGGAATTTTGAAAATTACTTGTCCAAAGGCTGAGCCGAGTAAGACTAAGAAAGTTGCGGTTAAGGTGGTTAAGAAGGGGAAGAAATAATATTGCGATGTTAACTACAGGGATTGATTGTTTAACATAAAAAATATGTCAGAAAAATTACGATTAAAAGAGCGTGAACAATTGGCGCCTCCGCAAGAAATTACATCAGTGGAGGATTTACAAAGCTTCTTCCATTTATTTAGAGAGGCAAATGGTTTGGTTTTTGGTGGTTTGAGTGAAGACGAAATTGATGATGATAAATATTTGGAAAGAGACTGGGCTAGTCATAAAAAACGTGATTTGGAAGAAGGTAATGAGGTATATTTGGCTACTAAAAAAGATGGTATTGTAGTAGGTTCTGTCCGTGTAGAAATTAATAGTAATGAAGGAGAGGGGGAACAGGGTTACCTTGGAATGTTAGCGGTTGCTGAAGGATATAAAGGGAAGGGTTTGGCTGGTGAATTGGTTAACAGGGGGTTGGAAATAGGGAAAGCACGTGGTTGTAAGTCAATAAAGTCAGAAGTGTTGGCACAAAATTTGGATAGTATAAAATCAATGGGAAGTTTATTTAAATCTGGTTTTGTTCTAAGGGGGGTAGAAAAAATAGTACCAGATGGAGAAGAAATTGATGCGAATAAAAAGTTTGTTTTAGTTTGGCGAGAAGAGGTTTTAGACGAAGGAGGCGACTTAGAAAGAGATACGCAAATGGTAGATTTAAAAAAAATGTCTGAGATTGAGAAAAAATTGGCCGATGGTTGGGAAGGGGTTAGAGCATTAACTGATGGAAATGGAAAAAAACAGATTGTGTTAGAGAGGAGAAAAGATAAATAAGGTTAAAATTATGTTTCTAGGATTAGTAAATTATCTAGTAAAAGGATCTAAAATAATAAAACAATTAAATCAATCAACAAATTAACTAATCCCGCCTTCGGACGGGATCCTCCGCCGCGGGCAGGAGTCCGTCCGAACAGGCGGACCTGCCAGAGGCGGGATAAACATTAACATTAATAATTAACACTGAACGTAGCAAGGAAAGGGATTCCTCGGCTGCGCTCGGAATGACAGTGAAAAAAATATGGGAAAAATATTAGGAATCGATTTGGGGACAACTAATTCATGTATGGCTATCACCGAAGGTGGTCAACCAAAAGTACTTGAAAATAAAGAGGGGAATAGAACTACTCCGTCTGTAATTGCTATGTCAAAAACAGGGGAGCGTTTGGTTGGTCAGTTGGCAAAAAGACAAGCAGTAACTAATCCTGCCAATACATTAAATTCTATCAAACGTTTGATTGGTCGTCGCTACGAGGACAAAGAAGTACAAGAGATGAAAGGTCAAGTGCCATTTGAAATTTTGAAAGATGGCGATAGGATAAAAATAAAAATGGCCGATAAAGAATATACTGCGCCAGAAATTTCAGCTATGGTTTTACAAAAACTAAAAGCTGACGCAGAAGAAAGATTGGGAGAAAAAATTACTGAAGCAGTTATCACTGTGCCAGCCTATTTTGACGATTCACAAAGACAAGCTACAAAAGATGCTGGTGAAATTGCCGGGCTTAAAGTTTCTCGCATAATTAACGAACCAACTGCCGCAGCTTTTGCTTATGGTTTTGATAAGAAAAAAGATCAGCAAGTAGCTGTTTATGATCTTGGTGGTGGTACTTTTGATATTTCTATTTTGGATATTTCACACGATGGTGATCAATCTACTGTGGAAGTAAAATCAACTAACGGTGATACACATCTTGGTGGTGATGACTTTGACCAAAAGATTATTGAGTGGATTTTGGCTGAATTTAAAAAGGTAGAAGGAATGGATTTGAGTAAAGACCCATTGTCTCTACAACGTGTCAAAGACGCTGCTGAGAAGGCCAAAATTGAGCTTTCTAGCACTCCTGAGAGTGAAATCAATGAACCATTCATTACTTCTGGCGCCGAGGGTCCAAAACATTTGAACATGAAGTTAACTCGTGCTAAGTTGGAAGAATTAGTTGGTGAGCTAGTAGAAAAAACAATGATCCCAGTTCAAAAAGCTTTAGATGATGCTGGATTCAAAAAGGGCGATATTGAAGAAGTAATTCTAGTTGGTGGTATGACTCGTATGCCACTTGTACAAAAGAAAGTTGAAGAATTTTTTGGCAAGAAACCACATGTTGGTGTAAATCCAGATGAAGTAGTAGCAATGGGTGCTGCTATCCAAGCTGGTCAACTTCAGGGTGATCTTGGAAAAGATATTTTACTTTTGGATGTAACACCTTTATCACTTGGACTTGAAACTTTAGGTGGCGTTTCTACAAAATTAATTGAACGCAACACTACAATTCCAACAAGCAAATCACAAGTATTTTCAACTGCAGCTGATAATCAGCCAAGTGTAGAGATTCATGTGCTTCAAGGCGAGCGTGAGATGGCAACTGATAATAAATCTCTTGGTAGATTTATGTTGGACGGCCTGCCACCAGCACCTCGTGGTGTTCCTCAGGTAGAAGTTACTTTTGATATTGATGCCAATGGTATTGTAAATGTAAAAGCAGTAGATAAAGCAACTAACAAAGAACAATCAATTCGTATTGAGGCATCATCTGGTTTGTCTGATGAAGAAATTGAAAAGATGAAAAAAGAAGGTGAAGTTCATGCAGAAGAAGATAAGAAAAAGCGTGAGATGATTGATGTCAAAAATACAGCTGACACAATGATCTACACTACAGAAAAAATGATGAAAGATGTTGAAGAAAAGAAGATTGAAATTACCGATGAAGAAAAAAAGAAAGTAGAAGAAGGTGTAGAAGCCTTGAAAAAAGCCAAAGAAGGTGATAATATAGAGGAAATTAAAAAGATTTCTGAAGAATTATCAACCGCAGCTCAGGCAATTGGTATGAAGATGTACCAAAAAGAACAGGAGGCGCAGAAAAACGCCGAAGGAACGCAGAATGACGCAGATAAAGGCGCCGAAGGTTCTGAAGAGAAATCCACCCAAGGCGGATCCGACTCGGTCGGAAAGGATGGGGGTGAGGCAGTTGAGGGTGAAGTGGTGGATGAAGAAGAAAAGAAATAAAGCTATAAGCTTGTAAGCAGATTAGGCAGAATAAGTAACTAACTTATAGCTTAATCTGCTTATTGCTTATTTGCTTAATAATTTTTTAAAATATGGAAAACAAACCACAACCACAACATCAGCCAGAGGCTGACCCCTCCCATTTGGCGGGCAGGCAGCCTATGGCTGGAAAAGGAATCCAAATAAAAGCAAAAGATGATGTTTTGTCTGGTAAGTATGCTAATGTAGCGCAGATAAATCATAACAAAGAAGAGTTTATTTTGGATTTTATGAGTATTTTTCCTCCAGTAGGGACTCTTAATTCTAGAATAGTCATGAGTCCAGGTCATTACAAGAGAATGATCAAGGCTATGCAAGATAATTTACAAAAATATGAATCTCGTTTTGGTTCTATAGAAGAATCAGACGCACCAGAGACTGTTCATGGTTTTCCAGTTAAATAAGTCGTAAGCAGATTAAGCAAAATAAGCAGAGTAAGTAATTGTCTACTTATTCTGCTTATTGCTTAATCTGCCTAATTTGCTTTAAGATTATGTCAAAAGACTACTACAAAATACTTGGTGTTGAAAAAGGCGCAACACAAGACGAGATTAAGAAAGCATTTCGTAAACTGGCTCATAAGTATCATCCTGACAAAAAGGATGGAGATGAGAAAAAGTTTAAAGAAATAAATGAAGCTTATCAAGTCGTAGGTGATGCAGAAAAACGTCAGCAATATGACCAATATGGCTCTACTTTTGATCAGCAGGGTGGTTTTGGTGGTGGTGCTGGTTGGGAAGACTTTATGCGGGCTGCCAGAGGTGGTGGTGGATTTCAGGGTGGTGGAAATTTTGGTGGAATCGATCTAGGTGATTTATTTGGTGGTATGTTCGGATTCGGTGGCGGTAGGACTTCTGGCCGAACTAAACGCGGGCGTGACGTACAGGTTGATTTACAGCTTAATTTTGAAGAAGCAGTTTTTGGAATTGAGAGAGAAATAAAATTAAACAAAAATAATGTTTGTGATGTTTGTAATGGATCTGGTGCAGAGCCTGGTAGTAGTTTAAAAACTTGTAAAGATTGTAATGGTCAGGGACAAGTTCGCCATGTTCAACAAACTATGCTTGGTGCCATGCAACAAGTGGTAACTTGCTCTACTTGTCAGGGGCAAGGAAAGACTGCTGAGAAGGGTTGTAAGCATTGTGGGGGTGACGGAATGGTACGAAGTGAATCAAAATATAAAGTAAAGATTCCAGCCGGTATTGATGACGGTCAATCTATTCGTTTGACTGGAAAAGGGGAGGCGGCCGGAGTTGGCTCACAGTCTGGAGATCTATACGTTGTAGTACATGTGAAACCGAGTACAAAATTTGTTCGACAGAATTATGATATATTTAGCGAGGTGCATATCAGTTATCCTGTAGCTGTGATAGGTGATAAAATTGAAATTGAAACCTTAGAAGGCAAGAAAAAGCTGGTTATCCCTCCTGGAACCCAGTCACATCAGAATTTTAAATTAAAAGGTTTGGGAGTACCACATGTTAATGGCCGTGGTAGAGGCGAGCAGATTGTAAAGGTAATAGTAGATGTGCCAAAGAAGGTAAGTCGTAAGGGAAAGAAACTGTTAGATGAATTAAAATCAGAATTATGATATAATAAACAACGGAGAAATCCGTTGTTTTTAATTAGTTTGATTATAGGAACTCAAATTACCTCAAATGGAACAAATTAAACCAAATTATAATGATCCGAGAATAGATTTTGCGGTAAAAAAGATATTACGGGCATATTATAATGTTTATAATAAATTGGGTTTTGGTTTTTTAGAAAAAGTTTATGAGAATTCATTGGTTATTGAATTAAAAAAGTTAGGATTACACGGAAGAAGACAGGTTCCAATAAAAGTTTTTTATGACGAGGATCAAGTAGGTAATTATTTTGCTGATATTATTGTGAATAATGAGATAATAATTGAAATAAAAGCAGCTGAAGGTCTGTGTGAAGAACATGAAATACAATTACTAAACTATTTAAAAGCAACAGAAATAGAACATGGACTTTTGGTTAATTTTGGTAAGAAGCCAGAATTTAGGAAGAAGATATGGTCAAAAGAATATTTGAGATAATTTGAGGTAATTTGTAAAATTTGAGTTCCTATTAAACATTCTTAATTAAAATATATGAACTTTTTAGATCTGTTTCCTACAATTGATTTATTCATCTTGTTTTTGTTTGTCGTCGCGATAGTATTACATCTAGTCTTTATAAAAAAAGGCAAACTTTTGGTCTGTCTTTTGTCGGTTTATACTAGTTTTGTTTTACTAGTTGTTGTACCGCTATTTAGTTCTCAGGTCTTGGTCTGGTTACAGAGTCATCCATATATGAGGACCGTTGCTTTTGTGGGTCTTATTGTCTTGCTTTATGTTTTATTATCATTTAGTAATTTGGCTGAATTTTCAAAAAAAATAACTCCAACTGAATTTGCTACATCTCTAGTTTATAGAATAGCTATTACTGGTTTAAGTTTTTCTACTATTTTATATTTTTTACCAGATAGTTTAACGGCTAATTTTGGTGCACTGACTAACTTATTGTTTTTAAATCTAATTGCTTTGATGATCTGGTTTGCTATACCATTACTTCTAGCCTTTGCTTATAGGTTTAAGACTAGGCGGGGGTGGATAGAGTGAGTGCGATGCAAATATACAAATGCATACTAATTATACAAACAATAAACTCCCATTATGGGAGTTTATTGTTTGTCGAGGATTTTATTAACTTCCGCATCTGCTTCTTTGTTTTTTTCGCGCGGGATATGCCTGTAAATTACTTTTTTAAACCCAGCAGACAAATTATACGCCACTACAAAAAGTTTTTGCAAGGTAGGTTCTTTTACTTTCCAATTACCTTTTAATTGCTCACAAACCAACTTACTATCAACCAGACATTCTACTTCGTCAGCCTTTAATTCCTTGGCTTTTTTTAATCCAGAAATCAGTGCCATATATTCAGCATAGTTATTTGTTTGCTCGCCTAGATATTCGCCAAAAGAAGTCAAAGTTTTCCCCGCTTCACCTTTGATGACAATACCAGTAGCGGCTGGACCAGGATTTCCTCTGGCCCCTCCGTCAGAATATATAATTAATTTCATAAAGATTTTTTTAAATCACAAATTGTTAATTGTAATTCACGGTTTCCATTCCATTCATTAATATCGACTTCAAAAACAATATCAATTTTATCACCCTTTTTTAATTCTTCACACCAATTAGTACCATTGCCATTGCAAAGCGACCAACCGACTGTTTTGTGAGTTTTACCAGAATCGCTTTTTACTATTATGCGTATATGTTTATTTTCTTTACCCATGGAATTCAGGGAGTGTATAGTTATATTTTTACTCAGGTATTTTGGTTTTTCATTCATTTGCCCAAATGGTTCAAACTTTTTTAGGGTGTCTAACATATCCCAATCTACATTGTCTATATTTACCTCCGCATCAATAGAAAGCTTTGGGCCGATATCTAGGTCTTTGGTTTTTTCTTCAAATTTTTTGATTAAGCTTGCCTTAAATTCCTCAAGTTTGTCAGTAGATTTCAAACTAAATCCACAAGCCATAGGATGCCCTCCAAATTTTTCAAAAAGTTCTGGTAGTTCTTGTAAACTTCCTATCAAATTAAAGCCTTCAATACTACGACCTGAGCCCATGATTTCACCATTATTCTCTGCCATGACGATCGTTGGTTTGTAATATCTTTCTTTAATTCTGCCTGCAATTAGGCCTACAATGCCAGGTGACCAGTCTTTACCAAAAATAAATAAAACTGGATTATCCATTTGACCATCTTCAATCTGCTCTATTGAAAGTTTTACTAACCCCTTGGTCATTTCTTGTCTTTCTTGATTATTATTGTTCAATTCTTGAGCTAGCTGAGTTGCTTCTGTTTCATCTTTTGTCATCATTAGGTTGTATGCCACATTTGCGTGGTTCATTCTGCCGGCTGCATTGATACGAGGTGCTATTTGAAAACCAATCGTAGTAGTGTTGATTTCTTTTTTAACTATTCCATTTTCTCCTAGTAGTCTAGCTTCCAAAAGTAATTTTTGTAGACCTATTCTACTGGTTTTGTTCAAAACTAGTAAGCCATATTTGGTGAGCGTACGTGATTCTCCTAGAAGCGGTACCATATCAGCCACACTAGCAATGGCGACCATATCTAGTAGCCACTTTTCAAAAGCCTCGTGAGTTTCACCATTGGGTAATAGTTCATTGTCTTCTTTGTGTTTTGTAAGTATTCCCTGCATTAATTTAAATGCTACAGCTCCACCTGCGAGCCCTTTGTCTGGGTATTTTTCATTTTTTACTTGGGGGTGGATAATAGCTAATGCTGGTGGAAGTTTGTCTGGTACAGCATGATGATCAGTAATTATCACATCAATCTTATTTTTATTAGCCAGTTTTACTTCATCATAATTACTTCCTCCACAATCACAAGTAATAAGCAGATTAACTTTTTCTTCGGCAAGTTTTTGAATAGTATTTGTGTTCAGACCATAGCCATCAGTTTCTCTGTGTGGTAGAAAGCATTCCACATCGCTACCACCTAATGCTTTTATAATAGAAACTAGAATAACTGAGGCTGTAACGCCGTCAGCATCATAGTCGCCATGTACTATTATTTTTTCTTGTTTTTCAACTGCTTTCAGGATTCGTTTCACTGCTTTTTTCATGTCCTTGAATAAGTAAGGGTCATGAATATCTTCTCCATAATCAGGATTTAAAAATTCGTCAATTTTTTCTTGTGTTTTAATATTTCTATGATATAACAAATTAGCCACTGCTGGTGGTAATTCTGGGTGTTTTTTTAAAAAATTTTGTGGAGCGGAGTCAAGGACTCGCCAGTTTTTTTGCATAATTATTTATTTCGTGTCCCTCCCCCTATGAGGGGGAGGTTAGGAGGGGGTTAAATAGGAGGCAGTTACTTTCATTTTATATAAACTAAAGTTAACATCTTCGAATAACCCCACTCTTACCCTCCCCTCATAGGGGAGGGGATCTGGTTGTATTTGTTAATTATTTGAAGTGTTATCTGTGTCTAAAAAATCTGTGGTGGACCTTCTCGAAATCCCAATAACCATCAGCTAAAAATAATGAAAATACTGCAAAAGCAATATTTAAGGCTTGGATTTTTTCTAAATAATCATCTTGTGGTTGCAAATGAAAAGCAATTAACATTATTCCTAGTAATACCCAATGTCCAATGGGTCTTTTTAGTGGGCTGACTCGTTCTTCTGGGCCAATTTTGCTTCTTTCCTTTAGGCAATATACAGTATAAAAGATCAAAAATGGCATAAAGAAGTACCATTGATAATCATTCATATTCAAATTAAATTCATCTACTATTAAGTAGTATGGTACAAACAAAAAAACACCAAATATGAATAAGAAAATCACAGCCATCTGATAGCGGTGGTGATTTGGTATGTCGCGGTGTTTGTAGGAAAGGAATTTTTTCCAAGACATAGTATAAACTAAACTATGACACAGATACGCGGATTACATGCGGATGATGCTGATTACGCGGATAGTGATTGTCTTTTTAATTTAATAAAAAAGTGGCATGATGGTAAAGAATATCATACCAATTACTGATAAGATACTGATAACAGTCCAGAGAGCTTTGAATTTTTTATTTCCGTACATATTTTAATTGTTTAGTTTTTTGTAATTTGGAAATTGGTATTTATTTGGAAATTGGAACTTGAGATTTATTTGTATCTTGTGTCTTATTTTAAAAGTTAGCGTTTCAACACCGCCAAGTACGCTTCTGTAGGAATTTCTACTTTACCCTTACCCATGGCCATCATTTTTTTCTTGCCTTTTTTCTGTTTTTCTAATAGTTTTCTTTTGCGAGTTACATCACCGCCATATAGTTTGGCAGTAACGTCTTTTCTTAGAGCAGAAATACGTTCGCCGGCAATTACTTTTCCACCAATAGTTGCCTGAATTTTAATTACAAATTGTTGCTTAGGCAATGTTTCTTTTAGTGAACCAACTATTTTTTTGCCAATCTTAAAAGCTTCATCGCGCCAGACTAGGGTAGAAAGGGCTTCAACCGGATCTTCGGCAATTAAAATATCCATTTTAACGACATCAGACTTTCTATAATCTTTAAATTCATAATTTAGTGAACCATAACCACTAGTCACTGTCTTTAGTTTATCATAAAAATCAGTTATAAGCGAGGCTAGGGGCATTTCATAATGAAGCATAGCTCGGTTATCAGAGCTAGTACTTAAATATTCAGTATTAGTATAAATTCCTTTTCGGTCTGATACTAGCCCCATGACATTACCAACAAAGTCTTTTGGAGTAATAATATCAACTATCATCCAAGGTTCTTGAATATAATCAATTCTTTGTACGTCTGGTAATTCTTGAGGACTTTTCACTATCAGTTTTTCACCATTTGTTAAATAAATATAATAAGCCACACTTGGCACTGTGGCAATAATACTTAAACCAAATTCACGACGTAATCTTTCTTGAAAAATTTCCAAATGTAACATTCCCAAAAAACCACAACGAAAACCAAATCCTAAGGCTTGAGAATGTTCTGGTTCGTAGTATAGTGCTGAGTCATTTAGCTTTAGTTTGTCAGTTGCATCACGTAGGGCATTGTAGTCGTCACCTTCTTGTGGAAAAATACCAGCAAAGACCATTGGTTTCACTTCTTTGTATCCTGCTAATGGTTCTTGTGCTTGATTTTTTTCAAGTGTAATAGTATCACCGACACGCACGTCTCCTAATTCCTTTAGACCTGTAACAACATAACCAACCTGACCGTTTTCTAGTTTTGGGTCGGTTACCATCTTTGGAGAATAGTGCCCAAGATCCAAGACTTCTGCTGTTTTGCTAGTTCTCATAAATCTAACACCATCGCCTTTGGATAGTTCACCATCTATCATGCGAACTGAGGCCACCACTCCTTTGTAATCATCATAAAAAGAATCAAAAATAAGTCCGCGAGGAGAGCCAGTCATCCTTTCTTTTGGTTCTGGGACTTCTTTTATTACTTTGTCTAATACTTCCGCGACACCTTCACCGGTTTTAGCAGAGCAGGTGAGTATGTCTTCTCTTTTACAGCCAATCAGGTGAATAATTTCAGCACTGACTTTTTCTACATCCGCATTTGGTAAATCAATTTTATTCAAAATTGGAATAATTGTCAGATCTTGTTCTATTGCTAGATATAAGTTACCAATAGTTTGGGCTTGTACACCTTGAGTAGCATCGACTAATAAAATCGCACCTTCAACAGCAGCTAGAGAGCGTGAGACTTCGTAAGTGAAGTCTACGTGGCCGGGAGTGTCGATTAGATTCATGACGTAATCTTTGTATTTCATTCGAACTGGCTGTAGCTTGATTGTAATACCACGTTCTTGTTCTATATCCATCTGATCTAACATCTGAGCTTTCATATTTCTTTTTTCCACAGTTCCGGTCAATTCCAAAAAACGATCCGCTAGAGTGGATTTGCCGTGATCAATATGGGCAATGATGCAGAAGTTTCTGATATTCATAATAATGTATTTTGACTATATTTTAGCATTGTTTTATGGTCTTGACAAGAGGAGGTACTTATTTAAAAAATACGTATTATAATACGTATTTTTTACTTACAAAAAAATTACGTAATTAATTACGTAATTTTTTATTTGTATTTTATTCCATGTATCGTGTATCTTGTACTAGATTTCATCCGCACCACCAATCTCACCTTGTACATTAGTAAGTTTCAACCATCTTCGTTTTAAACTGCCAAAGAATCTGTGCATTTCTTCTAATTTTAAAATCCAGCAAATAAACATATAAACCAACAAGCCAATTCCGCCAGCGACAAAACCCTGTGTTAATATTCCCAAAAATTTGGTCATGTCAACTATATTTGCCAAAGGAATTTTGAGTGTTTGTACTACTACTGCCATAACGATGGAAGCAATTGAGATTTTGTAAAGTGATATTATTATTTTTGATTCATGTAAAGTTCCCAACTGTTTTCGGAGTAATAGCCAAAGTAGGGACATTTGAACAATCATAGCAATTGTAAAACCAAGAGCTAGACCGCTGACACCTAAGATCTGTTTGAAATAAAGTACTGCTAGAACATTTACTATTGCGCTGATGATTCCCACAAAAAATGGTGTCCAGGTATTATGTAAAGCATAAAAAGCGCGTGCTAGTAATGGAATCAGACATTGAGCAAATAATGAGAGTGAAAAAAAAGCTAAAGTATTGGCAGTTAAAATAGTATCAGACCAATCAAATTCACCCGAGCCCAAAACCACACGGACAATTTGTGCACGCAAGAGTAAAAAAGCGATTGTAATGGGAATTATAAAAAATAAAATTTGACGGATAGTTGATGATAACTGGTTTATCATTTCTTTCCTATTATCTTCGGCAACAAACTTGGCCAAAGTAGGGAAGGCGGCAATGGCAAAAGAAATTCCAATCAGACCAATAGGGAAAAATTGTAAATTATTAGCTAAGTTAAAAATTGAAATACTACCAACTGCTAAAGTTGAAGCTAAAATAGTTATTACTAATAGATTAATCTGGCTAACAGCCATACCCAAAGTTCTTGGTATCATGAGTTTACCAATTTCACGCACATATTTATTTCTCCACAAAAACAATGGTTGATATCTAAAGCCATGGCGATATAAAGAGGGGATTTGAATTGCCAAATGTAGTAATGCGCCTAGTATGACACCATAAGCCAAGCCATTTATTCCCCAAATTGGTACAAAAAAAATAACACCAATAATAATTCCAAGATTATATATGATTGGCGTGAGTGAGTAGATCAAGAAATTTTTAAAAGATTGCAAAACACTGCTGGCAATACCACTGATACCTAGTAGGATTGGGCTGATGAACATAATGCGGGTCAATGTTATGGTCATCTGCATTTTTTCGCCATCAAAACCAGGTACTATTAGTTTCATTAATTGTGGGGTAAAAATAAAAAGAATTCCGCAGGTTACAATTAAAACAATTCCGAGTATATTGATGACCGAGTTAGTGACTTGCCACGCGAGTTTTTTATTAGCTTCATCATTGGGAGTGTATTCCTGTTTTGTTGCTTCGAAAGATCCTACGTCGTCGTTCCTCCTCCTCAGGATTTTTAGAAAAATCGGAATAAAACCAGCTGACAAAGCGCCGACAATAATTAAATTGTAAACTAAATCAGGAATTCTGAACGCTGCATAGTATGCGTCTAACACATCGCCAGCCCCAAAGTGATGAGCAAACAATCGATCACGAACAATGCCAATTAACCTACTCACAAAAGACGCTAGACCGAGAACTACGGCAGCGCCTGTGATTGAGTTTGATTGGGAGGAGAGAATGCGTTTGATCATAAAATAATAATAATCCGGATGTCATCCAGATAATCCAGATTTACAGATATTTTCATCCGTTAATCTGGATTATCTGGAATATCAGGATTATTAAAGCCATTTTTTCTTTTTCATCACCATTATCACTATCAGTATAAAAGATAACAAGCCTATAAACATCATCCAAACCCAGGCAGGATTTTGGGCATGTGGTAGGCCAGCTATGTTCATTCCGTATATACCAGACAGTAAAGTTAGAGGAAGTAATGATACAGAAATAACTGTTAGAGCACTAATTACTTTATTAGTTCTATGATTGATAAGAGATTCTACTGTGACGTGCAATCCATCTATGGTGTCTCTGTAAGTGTCAGTGATAGACCAAATTTTACTTAAATAGTCGCTTACATTATCAAAATAAATAGTCAAACTTTCATCTAGAAAAGGTTTACGAATATGAGATAAATTACCAATCAAATAACGTTGAGGGTCTAATATTCTTCTGAATTGTAAAATATTTCTACGGTGAATAGCCAATTCCTTTACTGTCTTGGTATCTTGCTCACCAGAATAAATTTCATTTTCTAGATCAGATATTTGTTTTCCAATAGTATCTAGAATTGGTTGGGTGTTTCGAAATAAAGATTCTGTCAATCTATATAATAAGTGGCCTGGGCCATTTTGCATCCAGTCAGCTTTTATTTTTTTATTTTTTGTGCAACGGTAAAAGAAATTTTTTATTTCTTTATTTTTGGTGTGCTGAATTGTAATTAAGTATCCTTCACCCATAAATACATCCACCTCATGGGATCTTACTTTTTGTGAAATAGAATTCCAATGGGGGAAATGAAATACTAAAAATAAATAATTCTTATAGACGTCTATTTTTGGAGTTTGCACATCGCCTTGTAAGTCCTCATAATCTAAGTGGTGAAAGTTATAGTTTTCCTTTAAATAAGCCAAAGCTTCGTCATCAAGTTTGTCGATGTTGACCCAAGTTAAATCTTTTTGTTTTAAGACTTTGATAGACATAGGATTTAAAATTATTTTTTTATGTTATAGGAGTTTTTATAGTCAAAGAAACATAATCAGTTCCACTTTGTGTAGGATCGTCTTCAATATACAGTATACCTTCTATTTCGTCTAATTCAAAATTTAATTTGCGAATGGTATTATCTTCCTCGTTATCTCTTTCAGTTGTATAACCAGAATTTTTTAATTCTGTCTCGTAGTAGCTCTGTACAAACCATGGTTCGGCTGGCATCTCGGTCCAGTCTATGACAGTAATATCACGGTGATCAACTACAGGTTCTTTCATTATATCTACAAAATTTTTCCAGCTACTAGTTTTTCTTATATTTGTCTCAGCTTTTTTATCAAGCCCAAGAATGATTGGTGATAGCATAAGTTTTGGCACAAAAGCAGTTATTTCTAGAATGCGCCCTTTTTCTTTGCCAGAAGTAAAAAAGATTTCTTGAATATTATCAGAATCGTAAAGTGGAATTGACTCAGGAAAATTATTTGGTATTTCATTCAATTTTTTTGTTCTGGGCCCGGCTGCAAATTTTAATAATAAAATAGAAGCAACAATAAAGATAACTATGCAGCCACAACCAGTAAAACACGTCCTTTTTAGACATGATTTTTTCTTGCCAAGTTCCTGGATAGGTGGCTCTTTGATTTCTATTTGTTCGATATTTCGACGCATAATTTAGGATGCTAAAAAGCCTAAAAAGGCTTTTATTTAAAAGCACTATTATTATTATACCACCTTCTTGGGTTTTTGTGTAGTCTTGATCTCTGTGTTATACTTAGATTATTAAGTATTAATTAATTTTTATGAAATTAAAATTTTGTGGAGCGGCTGGTGAGGTGACAGGATCTTGTCATCTTTTAAAAACAGACAAATATAAAATCTTAGTAGACTGTGGGATGTTTCAGGGCGGTCATTTTAACGAGGAAAAAAATCATGAAGATTTTCCTTTCAGTCCAGCAGAGATTGATGTGTTACTTGTTACTCATGGACATTTAGATCATGTTGGTAGAATACCAAAATTAATCAAGGACGGTTTCAAAGGAAAGATTTGGATGACCAAAGCAACTTGTGAGTTTGCCGAGCTTATTTGGATAGATGGTTGGCATATTATGAAAGAAAATTTAAAACGCTATGGTACACCAATCTTATATGGGGAGCCTGATATTGCTGTGGCAAAATCTTATTGCACGGGAATAAATTATGATGAAGAGACAGAAGTTTTGCCTGGCGTAAAAGCTATTTGGAGAGATGCTGGTCATATTTTTGGTTCGGCTTTTATAGAGTTATCAGTGGATGGCAAAAAAATAGCTTTTTCAGGAGACATTGGAAACGAAGATGTGCCAATTTTGAAAGATACAAAAAATCTAAGTAAAGATATTGATATTTTGTTATGTGAGTCAACTTATGGTGATAGGATTCATGAATCAATTGATGTTAGGCGTGAAGTTATCTTAAAATTAATAAAAGAAGGTGTAAAAAAAGGTGGAAGTATAATGATCCCAGCCTTTTCTCTGGAACGCACTCAAGAATTTTTGTACGAGCTTAATAAGCTTAGTGAGTATGATAAAGAATTACCAAAGATTCCAATCTTTTTAGATAGTCCTTTGGCGATTGATGCGACTGAGGTGTATGGAAAGTATCCAGAATATTATGACGAAGAAGCTATGCGTTTGCATTTAGTAGGTGATGATTTTTTAGATTTTCCTGGATTAAAAATGACCCACACTCGTGAAGAGTCAAAACAAATCAATTATGTGCCTGGACCTAAAATGATAATTGCTGGAGCTGGTATGATGAATGGTGGTCGCATTATTCACCATGCTTTCCGTTATTTACCAGATACAAATTCTACTCTTATAATTGTAGGTTATCAAGCTAATGGAACTTTAGGTAGAAAATTGTATGAGGGAACTCAAAAAGTAAAAATCATGGGTGCAGATGTAGATGTTAGATGTACTATCAAAGCAATTGGTGCTCTGTCTGCTCACGGTGATCAAAAAAAATTAATTGATTGGGTCGGAAGTTCAGGCGAAAAACCAAAGAAAGTTTTTTGTATACACGGCGAGTCACATGCAGCCACAGAATTTGCCCATCGTTTACGGGATAAATATAAAACAGAGGTCTTTGTGCCGGAGTTTGGTGAAGAGTTTGAGATTTAGGATTATATTGTTATATTGTTATATTGTTATATTGTTATATTGTTATATTGTTATATTGTTAAAAATTAAATACAAAAAACTCGCCAGATTGGCGAGTTTTTTGTTGTGGATAAGTGTGGTTTTTTGGGGTTGCTAAGTGTTTCAAAGTGGTATATAATGGATGTACGTGGGGAAAAGTGGGGAACTACTAATTTCGCGTATAAAATTGATAAATAAAGTGCTTGTCTATTTATCAATAATTACAATTTTGTGTTCATAGGTGAATATAGTCACAATTTAGACGAAAAGGGTCGCTTGGCAGTACCAAAGAAATTTAGGTCTGACTTAAGTAAGGGTGCGGTAGTGACTCGTGGTTTGGACAATTGTCTATTTTTGTACACGAAGATTGAATGGAAAAAATTGGCTGACAAGCTGGCCACCTTGCCTTTTTCACAAGCTAAAGCTCGTGCATTTGCTCGTCTAATGTTAGCTGGTGCTATGGATGTGGGTGTGGATAAACAAGGTAGAATAATGTTGCCTGAATATCTTCGCAGTTTTGCTGGTCTCAAAAAGCAAGTCGTCGTGGCAGGTCTATACAACCGTCTCGAACTTTGGGATCAGAAAAATTGGGAAGCCTATAAATCACAGACTGAAAAGGAGAGTGTTGCAATATCTGAGCAGATGTTTGAACTCGGTATTTAATCTAAAGAAGTATTATCAAATTTCTAATTCACCTAATTCACCTAATTTCTAATAAAATATCTAATGACAAATGTCCAAAATTGGTATTTAGTAATTAGAAATTTTATTAGTAATTAGAAATTAGACAATTAGGTGAATTATATGAGCAGACATATCCCAGTTTTACTAAAAGAAGTTATCAATGCTTTAGATCTTGCTCCCGGTAAGAATATAATTGACTGTACTCTAGGTGATGCTGGCCATGCAGAAAAGATTTTGGAAGCAATAGCGCCGTATGGAAAGCTGTTGGGAATTGATGCTGATATGGAAGCAATCTTGCGAGCCAAGCAATTTCTTTATAAATATGAAGATAGCGTGATATTTGCTCGGGATAATTTTGTAAACCTAGAGAAGATTATTAAGGACAACAATTTTGGTTCAGTTAATGGAATTTTGATGGATTTGGGCTGGTCTACACCGCAATTTGAAGATAGGGGTAGAGGATTTAGTTTTCTTAGACCGGAAGAAAAACTTGATATGCGCTTTGCTGGCAATGAAATGAAGATGTCAGCTACTGATATTGTGAATGAACTGGATTTCAAAAGACTTTTGATGGTATTCAAAAAGTATGGTGAAGAAAATTTGAGTAGAAAAATTGTTGAAGTAATAGTTAAAACAAGAAAAGAAAAAAGAATAGAAACAGTCGGTGAGCTGGTAGAAATTATTTTACAAGTTTATAGAGAAAAATTAAAAACCCAAAAGGAAATTCCCTGGATAGGTGGTATACATCCAGCCACAAAGATTTTTCAAGCACTCCGAATTGCTGTAAATGATGAACTAAAGGTTTTGGAACAAACTTTACCTCAGGCTGTTGAATCCTTAGCCTCAGGTGGAAGACTTGTGGTAATCAGTTTTCATTCAGGTGAAGATAGGATTGTAAAGACTTATTTTAAAAAACAAAACGGAAAAACATTAAATATAATAAATAAAAAACCAATAGTTTGCAGTGACGAAGATGGAAAAGAAAATCCTCGAGCCAGATCGGCGAAGATGAGGATTGTTGAAAAAATATAATCAAAATTAAATGCGATGCTAATATACGAATTCATACTAATAATACAAATAATTTTCTAAGTAGGAATTTGTATACCATTAGTATAATTCGCATGCATTCGTATATTAGCATCGCATTATTACAAAATACTTATGACTAGCAATCACCAAACATTAAGACAAAAAAGACAAGCTGTAAGGCAGTGGCTTTTGGGAACTACCTGCAGAGCTGTGCTTTTGACAGTGGTGTTGGCATTTGGGTTCATGTATGTGGTCAAAACTAGTTCTCTTTCTACAAAAGGTTATGAAATAAATGATCTTGAGAAGCAGATTCAAGTCCTAGAACAAGGAAATCAACGTCTAGAATTGGAAATTGCCTCGCATCGGTCTATGAATAGTATTCAAAGACGCTTAGCATCTCTTAATATGGTAGAAGCTGGTGGCAATGTGGAGTATGTGACGTTGAGTGGAAGTGCGGTGGCGATGAGATAATATAAACAACAAACCCCTTAATGGGGTTTTATTTTTTATTTTAATATATGATTATAAAACATATTTTATCAATGAGAATATTATTTGGTATTATTGCTGTGCTTGTATTATTTTTGGCTTGGGGGCAGTGGAATAGTGCAAATAAATATGGATCTGAGGGTATAAAGGCCGTGGGAGTAATAAAAGAAATAACAAAAGAGAGAGTGAGAGATAGAGATGATTATACCACTGGATATAAATATATTGCCGAGATTAGTTTTGTGGATAATAAAGGTGAAGAGATTGATGTTAAAAAGGATTTGACTGTGGTTAACGATAAGCCTACTAAAAATATAGGAGATGACGTTGAATTGATGTATTTGGATAATAACTCTCAGGAAGTGATTTTTGATAGCTTTTTTGGTAGATGGGGTGGTTTCCTTATTTCAATAGTATTGGGTTTAGCCTTTTTGTTTGCGGCTATTGGTGGGGGAAAGTTTAATTTTAATAATAAAATTAAAAGTAACTAATTAATTTACTTATAAATTATGAAAAAATATTTCATACTGGGGGTAGCTAGTTTTCTATTGTTGGGTGCTGGGTGTAGTGTTAGTCTTGACACAACTAAAGATCTTGATCAGGATGAAGTCAACCAAGAACCTGTTCAAGAAGTTGTACAAGAAGAAGTTGTCAAAGTTGAAGAAAAACAAGTGGCTGTTAAGCCGGTAGAAGTTAAACAGCCTGAAGTAAAACCAGTTGTTCAACCCGCACCTAAACCTGTGATTGAAGAAAAGGAAGTTGAACCTGTTGTTGAAGTAAAAAAAGTGACGTGTGCTTTGGGTGATCTCGAATGTTTTGGTGCTGGTATTCAAAATTGTACTTTATATAACACCCCATTTAGTTTTATTGGTCCAGAATTTTTAATCACGGCATTTGATGAAGGTGATAATTGTAGAATTAATCACACGCCAAATGGCAATTGGGAAAATGATGGTGATATTAGATATGATATGTATAATGGCACTTATTTTGACTGTGCTTTTAGCAAAGCCAATCTTAAAGAGGACCCAAATAATTATTTTGCACTTTGGAGTACTTCAGGTGATTACACCATACAGGATAATTGTGTTGGTACATATATAGCAGCCATGGATGAATTTTTGAATCAATCTAATATTATTAATAATTGTGGTACGGGCTCTATGGTTATTGGTCTTAAAACTTCATTTTCAAGTGAAGACAAGATAAAATATTATAGTGTTACAAGTATTTCAGGTGAAAATGGAACTTTCGTTATGGATATTAGCGGTACAGAACATACCTTGGCTTTTGGAGAAAAAATAGAGGTTGATGGTCACAGTTATGAAAATGTTGGTACTAAATTAGAAGAATGTAAGATTAATGGTGTAGAGTTAGAAGGTGAAGACTGTGGTGATACCATATACATGGCAAAACTCAAAGTTGATTGTGGTGAATAATAAAATGTAATAAATAAAAAACCACCAGAAATTTCTGGTGGTTTTTTTGTTTGGGATTTTATTTGTTCTATTCTTTTATTCCGAATGTTATATCATCGGGTGTCACTTGTTGTTCTATATTATTTTGTATTATTTGATTTTGAGCTTCAGCCCGTTTCATGCTTGCTGTAAAAGAACCGATTGCGTAAATTGGCAAGACTATTAGAGGTATTAGGGCCGCTACTAGAGTAATCCAACCTTGTTTCTTCTTATTTTCTACAAAGAAATAAATGATTGGTCCAATTGGTGAAACAAAGATAATTAAAATTATCCACAACACCTTGTTGTTTTTTAGATCTTCACGGCTGGCTGCTTGTACTAGGGCTATGATCCACATGACCAAAGTTGTGATGATGGATGCTACCATCAAAATACCCATAAGGATTTTTACGAATGACATAAGATATAAATTAAGAGTTAATTAGCTTGTCAATCATATTATAGCATAGTTTGGATATAGTGACTATATATGGGAGTTTTTTTATTTTTGTGATATAATATAGACAAATAATAAATGAAAAATCATAAATCATAAATAATGTGTTGAGTTAAGTAAGTATGCTTTAGAAAGTGATTTTAGATTTATGATTTTAGATTTATGATTTTAGATTTATGATTTAAAGTATGTGGATTCTCGTATTACAACGAATGTTTCTAGAATTTTTTCTTGATCTGCTTTATTTTCCGCTGTGGTGGTACACTGGCGGAGTAAAGCGAGCGGGTTTGTTTTGTTATCATTTGCTTCAGGATGGTAATGCTCAGTTTGTGCCGTTTTTGTGGTTGAAAAATATTTTTGTGCCGATGTATGGTCAGCGTGATATCCAGGGTGTTCTTATGAGTGTGTTTGTTAGATTTTGGAATGTGATTTTTCGTTCCATTTTTTTGTTGTTGTGGGTTGTTGTAGTTTTATTTTTATTTTTGATTTATTTGGCTTTGCCTATTTTTGTAGTATATATGTTATTGCTGGTTTAAAAATAAAATAACTTAGTACGTCCCTTCTCCTTGTAGGAGAAGGACAGGATGAGGTCTTCAATGTATAAGCAATTACTTGCAATATAGATATTACGTTGCTAGTCCGAGACCTCACCCCCGCCTGCCATGCCTGGCACTGGCGGGCAGGCCTAGCCCCTCTCCTACAAGGAGAGGGGAATAAGGAAAAAGATTTCTATGCTTTTTGAAAAACAAATTCCACTAAATTTACTTCCATGTCCGACTTGTCAAGGTTCGGGTTATTCAGGTATTCGCAAATGTCCAGAGTGCAAGGGGATGAGTATGGGGCGATTTGCTCGGAAGCAGTTTTTGTATTGGGGTGAGCCCCTGACTTATTATCACATTAGTGTTAGACGAGCTCGTCGTTGGCTCAATCATTTTCGTATTATTGGTGCCTTAGTTTTTGGGGTTGGTTTTTTAGGACTATTCGCTTGGTTGACGTATAACAAAGGAATGATTGCCGATGTGTTTACTGCTCGTTTTTGGCAATTACAGGGGAATCCTTTACCATTTTTCTTTTGGGGAGCTATGTTAGCTTTTGGTTACCTAGCTTATCGTTTGATTGTGATGAATCCAGAACCAGAGACAGTAGAAGTTCATGAGTATAAAGAAGATAAAAAATTATTAGAAGAGAGAGACGAACAAAACATGCAGACTTGGGCTGAAGTCTTTAAACTATCTCGTCGCAAAAGACAAGATATAGCTAAAACTTTTTCTTACAGTACCAGACAAGTTTTAGAGGAAGCATATAATCAGGCTTACAAAAATGAAAGTCCGACAGTTGATCCGGCCCATGTTTTTCATGCCTTGCTTTCTTCGACCAGAGTATCAAATATATTTATTCGTTTGGGGATACCAGTTCATCCTTTGCAAGCGCGTCTAGCAAAGTTTTTTATAAAATCTGAAGATAAGAAGCCCCCGGTTATTTCTGATGATCTGCAACAGATTTTATTTCATGCTTATGAAAAGGCCTACGCTGATCGACAAGATTATGTGGATGTTACAGAATTGCTTATTACCACTGTGAAACAGTCAGAGCCTATTCAAGAGCTGCTTTATGATTTAAAAATTGATAAAGAAAAATTAAACAACGTAGTAGAGTGGATGCGTATTAGAGAAAAATTGCGTAGACAGTATAGAAAGTTGCAAAAAGCTGGCTCTCATCGTAGTAAATATGGGCTTGACCGGGCAATGACGGCTGTGGCCACACCATATTTGAATAGTTATAGTGAAGATCTAACCATGGCAGCCAAATACGGCAATTTATCAGCTTGTGTGGCTCGTGAAAAAGAAATTGAAGAAGTATTTAGAATAGTTGAAGGCGGTAGACAGAGTATTATTTTGGTTGGTGAGCGTGGGGTTGGTAAGATGAGTATTATAGAAGGTATTGCTCGCAAAATGGTAGAAGAAGATGTACCCGAGAGGTTAAAAGAAAAACGTTTAGTTCAATTATCAACTTCGGCATTACTTGCTGGTACTACTGTTAGTGGGGCCCAAGAAAGGCTTATAAAAATAATGCATGAAGTTTCGCGTGCTAGAAATATAATTTTGTTTATAAAAAATATTCAGGATTTGATTACTATTAGTTCGGATGAATCACAAGAAGGTTTGGATGTTTCTGAAACATTAGCTGAATATCTCGGTCCGGGTAAATTTTTGACTTTTGCTACTACGACTAGTGATGGATATAAACGTCATATTGTTAATTCTGAAATTGGTTCTGTTTTGTCACGTGTTGATATAAAAGAAATGGACAAGAATCAAGCAATTCAGGTTTTGGAATCAAAAGTTGGTTATGTAGAATATAAAAATAATGTATTTTTTTCTTATGATGCACTAGAAAAGTCAGTGAGTTTGGCTGAGAAATTTCTCTATGATCAAAATTTGCCAGAGAGTGCTATATCTGTAATGACAGAGGCGGCCAGTTTAACAAAAAATGAAAAAGGTGCCAATCATTTAGTAACAGCCGAAGATGTTGGTAAAATAGTTGCCAATAAAACTGGTATTCCTGCTACAGCTATAACAGAAGATGAGTCAGACAGGCTGATGCGCCTAGAAGAAGAAATGCACAAGAGAATAATAGGCCAAAATGAGGCTGTGATGTTGGTTGCCAGTGCTTTGCGTCGAGCCAGAACCGAAATGAGATCAGACAAAAAACCAATTGCGAACTTTTTATTTCTTGGTCCTACTGGTGTGGGAAAGACAGAGCTTGCCAAAACAATTGCTAGTACATATTTTGGTGGTGAAGAAAGAATGATTAGGATTGATATGAGTGAATATCAAGATAAATCTGGAATATATCGTCTTATTGGTCAGCCAAATCAGCAGGGTAGTGGAATTTTGACTGAAGCAGTTAGACAACAGCCATTTTCTTTGATTTTGTTAGACGAATTAGAAAAAGCTGATCCAGATGTTTTAAATTTATTTTTGCAAGTTTTTGACGATGGTAGATTGACTGATAGTGTTGGTAAGGTGGTTGATTTTACTAATAGTATTATTATTGCCACATCTAACGCAGGTACAAATTATGTTCAAGAACAGATTGTCGCTGGCAAAAGTTTAGAAGAAATTAGGCAGACTCTGGTTCGCGGAGAATTAAAAAAATACTATAAACCAGAATTTTTAAATCGTTTTGATGGTATAGTTTTGTTTAAAACACTTGAAAAAGAAGAAATAAAACAAATTGCCGGTCTGATGTTAAAGCGGGTTGCTAAAGATTTAGAAAAACGCGGTGTTGGATTTAGAGTAGAAGAACCTGCTTTGGTTGCCCTGGCAGAAGTTGGTTTTGATCCAGAGTTCGGTGCTAGGCCTATGAGACGAGCAATTCAAGAACATGTAGAAAACAAATTGGCCGATCTCATTTTGCAGAATAAGTTGGAGAGGAGAGATGTGGTTGTTTTGGGGAAGGGGTTGAGTGTTGAAGTTGAAAGAGGTAAGTAGTGGGTAAAATTTTTGATCAAAAAAAACCACCTTAGGGGGGTTTTTTGTCCCCTCATTTCGAAGGAGGGGTGGACCCCGATTCGCATCGGGGGACGGGGTGGTTTGGTTCTGTGGATATTATTGAGCTCGTATTAATGCGAGCACCACCCCACCTGTCCCAACTGTGGTTGGAACATGGTGCTCCTCCTCCACAAGGAGGGGACAAGTTTAGTCCAGAAATGAATGACCCCACGGGCGAGCCATTCGCGACGTGGGGATTTGGTGAGACTGAAGCGTCTCGGGTGGGTCTCCTTGGGGTTTTGAGATGGAATGTCACCAGGTCATAGATGCTCCATTGTGGGAGGGTCGTCCACCAGTATGTTTTACTCTGGGGTGGCGTTTGATCGGGGCGATCTTGCCTTCGAGCATTGCTTGCTTCTCTTCCCTAAGCTGGCGGATCTGATTGTACAGTGCTTCGTTCTCCAGTCGGAGTTCGACGTTCTCGTAGAGGAGATCGGTGTTCTGGGTCTCGAAACTTCGGATCACCTTGATGAGTTCTGACACCTTACCACTGTTGAGTCCTCGTAGCTCGACGGCCTCGGCAGTGGGATTACCACAGAACATCGGAGAGAGGGTGATCAGGAGGATGATAGCGAAAAAGATTGTTAAGATAATCGTAACTCGACCCCGTCGAACTTTTGCCATTTTCAAGATGCACCTCCATTTTGTGTGCAGTTGTGACCCAAATTCGGGTCAGTTGTCTCAAAACCAAGTTTATTAAACAGGATTTTGGGGGAGATGTCAACCCTGTACCACAAGGGTACAGGGTAAGGCTTGTTTTTTATCCAAATTTTAGGTAAAATATAAGAAGTGAAATTGGGAATTAGAAATTTTATTAGAAATTAGGTGAATTAGAAATTAGAAATTTTAAGATATGTACTTCGGATATTTCCTACTAGCATTTTTATTATGTTTTTCAATAACGCCGATTATCCGAGTGGTGATGCGGTATTTTAAGATTGTAGATGAGCCAAAATTAGAAAAGCGTAAAATTCATAAGAAACGTATTCCTTTGGGTGGTGGGTTGGCAGTATTTGTCAGTTTTTTTGTGATAATTTTCTGTATTTTAATCTTTACTGATAAACTACAAACTGACGTGGGGCTGAATCATCTACTTGGGTTTTTTATTGGTGGATTGATTTTGATGATAGGAGGATTTTTAGATGATAAATATAGATTAAAAGCAAAACAGCAGATCATCTCACCAATTTTAGCAGCTTTAGTCGTTATTGCTTTTGGGGTGGGTCCAGATATTATTACCAATCCAGTTGGCGGAGTTATTAATTTGCAAGTTTTTGAGTTAACCCTGAGTAATGCAGTTAACTGGTTTTGGTTGGCGGATCTTGTTGTGTTCGTGTGGTTAATGGTCATGATGTTTACGACAAAATTACTTGATGGGTTAGATGGTCTTGTTACCGGAATAGTCTTGATTGGCGCACTTATGATTGGTTTTCTTAGCCTGCAGGAGTTATGGTTGCAACCAGATGTAGCATTGTTATCATTTATTTTTGCTGGTAGTTGCCTTGGTTTTTTAATTTGGAATTGGTATCCGGCCAAAATATTTTTGGGTGAAGGCGGAAGTTTGTTTATGGGTTTTATGTTAGGGGGGCTCGCGATTATTTCTGGCGGTAAAATTGCTACGACTTTACTTGTGTTAGGATTGCCTCTCATGGACATGGTACGAGTAATTATTGAAAGAATAAAAAAAGGTAAGCCAATTTATGTTGGAGATAGTGAACATTTACACTTTAGACTACTACAATCTGGTTTTTCACAAAAGCAAGCAGTACTTTTATTTTATACGATTGCATTTTTATTCGGTATAAGCACTCTATTTTTACAAAGTAGTCAAAAACTAATTGCGTTGTTATTTCTATTTGTTTTAATGATGTTGGCCGGTGTTTATTTTTCTAGAAAAAAGTAATCGTTTCACTTCGTGTCCCTCCCCCTATGAGGGGGAGGTTAGGAGGGGGTTAAATAGGAAGCAATTACTTTCATTTTATATAAACCAAAGTTAACAGCTTCGAATAACCCCACCCTTACCCTCCCCTCATAGGGGAGGGGAAATATATAATTTATATTATGGATGATGAGGATAAAAAAATTAAGGGTTGGCATTGGATAATATTATTTTTAATAATCATCTCTTTTTTTAGTTTGAAATTATATTCAATGCATTGGCCAGAAGCTAATATCAAATTAGCTGGGCAAGAATTAAGGGTTTTGGTAGCTAAAGATTCTTATCATTTGATAAAGGGTCTGGGTGGGAGAAAAGATCTTGGTGGATACGATGGTGCGATTTTTATTTTTAATGAATTTGGAAAACATGCAATAGTTATGCGAGATATGGAATTTAAGATAGACATTATATGGTTAGCAAATGGTAAGGTAGTAGACATTGCACCTGATGTGCCCCTGGATACAGCCTCAGAAGCCAATCTAAAGCGTTATTACCCTAGAGTTGAAGCTAACGTAGTTTTAGAGCTTCCAGCTGGTTGGGTGGGGGAGAATGGTGTTAAGATTGGGGATATATTGGAAGTGGTGGAGTGATTTTTTTGTCCCCTCCTTGACGAGGAGGGGTACTACGATTTGGCCGCAGTCAAATCGAGTGGGGTGGTGCTCGCATTAATACGAGCTCAGTAATATCCACAGAAGCAAACCACCCCGTCTCCGTTCTTTCAGACGGAGCCACCCCTCCTTCGAAAGGAGGGGATAAAAATTGCCCTATTGACAAAAAAACGAGTTTATTGTATAATATTGCCACTTAGATTGATTTGATTTCCCTTTAATTCAAACCCTAAGTTATTAATTACTAATTACTTTATATATGTTTGCAGTCATTGAAACCGGTGGAAAGCAATATTTGATCAAAACCGGAGATACTTTAAAAGTAGAAAAATTAGACACCGAAGCTGGTAAAGAGGTTGTTTTTGATAAAGTTCTTCTTTTGGCTAAAGAAGATGGTACAGATGTCAAAATCGGTACTCCATATCTAGACGGCGTTAGCATTGCAGCTACTGTCGAAGAACAAACTCGTGATAAAAAGATTCGTGTAGTAAAATTCAAAAGAAAAGTCCGTTATAAACGTGTTATTGGGCATCGTCAACACAAGACAAAGATTAAGATTAAGGAAGTAAAGTAGTGCGAAATAAATATAAAAAAATCCGCTGGAAGGCGGGTTTTTTGTTACGTAACATGCTACGTAACAAAAAAATATGTGTTTTTTTAAATCCTATTCTTTAAGGCACTTCCCAAAGTAATCTCATCAGCATATTGCAAATCACTACCCATGGCAAGACCGCGGGCGAGGCGGGAGACTTTTACATTTGGATTGGTGTCTTTTATTTTCTTTTCCAAAAACATCATAGTAGTTTCGCCATTCAAATCTGGGTTGAGTGCTAGGATTACTTCTTTTGTTTCTGTTTTTTTGACACGTGATAATAACTCATTTAGTTTTATGTATTTTGGTACTAAATCATGCCCTGGTTTTAAAGTTCCGCGTAAAACATGATAAAGACCATTGTAATCGCCGATTTTTTCTATGGCTTGTAAATTTTGTGGTTCTTGAATTACACAGATAATTGACTGATCACGTTTTTTATTGGCACAGATTGCACAGGGTGATTCATCAGTAAAATCCCAACAGATTTCACAGCTCTTAATTTCGTCAATTAAATTTTTGAGTGCCAGAGTCATCTCAGCCACATCTTTTTTACCAGATTTTAATAAATAAAAAACAAACCTCTCAGCTGTGCGTTCACCGACAGAGGGCAGGCGTGAAAAGGCTTGGATTAGGTTTTGGATTGGTTTGGAATACATAGTATACGGATTATTGATAATGCGGATCAACGGATTATACGGATTATGCGGATTACGAATTTAGTTGTTATATCCGTAACATCAGTAGATCCGCATTATCCGTAATCCGTATATATTTCTATACCACTTTAACTTTCTAGTTCAACCCCGGTATTCCACCCATCTCTCGCATTTTAGATGCCATTATTTTTTGGATTTTTTTGCTAACGTCATCATGGGCATCTTTAAAAGCTTTTTCCAATTTAGCTTTTTTCTCTGGATTAAGCAGGTCTGGGCTAATATTAACTTTTGTTAATCTTAAATTACCATCCATAGTAAGAGACACACCAGCACTTTCAGCGTTGGCACTTTCTTCTGCTAGTTTGCTTTGCATGTCTTTGGCTTGGTCGCGGATGTCTTTGAACTGTTTTAATTTGTTGAACATAAACCACTAATTTTAACACCAATCTACACGAATGTGGATTAGTTTTTATTAATAAAATTTTAAAATGTTGGGACCTTTGGTTCTATTGATCTATTCTGTGTTGCTGGTTGTAATGGTGGAGGAGTATTATCACCAAACTTAGTGTCAAGATTTTTATAACTAGCGCGCTGGGCATCAAAGAATAGTTTTACCATACCAGTTGGACCGTTTCTGTGTTTGGCAACATGTATTTCACCGATATTTAATTCATCTGGTGGTATATCTTCTTCGCGATAGTTTCTATCAGATGATTTTCTATAAATAAACATAACTACATCAGCATCTTGTTCAATAGAACCAGAATCGCGCAAGTCAGACAATTTTGGTATGGCTGGCTTTCTAGATTCAACTGAACGAGATAATTGAGACAGGGCTAAGACAGGAACATTTAATTCACGGGCAATACCTTTTAGATTTCGACTCATTTCAGCTACTTCTTGTACACGGTTTTCAGAATTGCGTTTATTATGCGACTCCATGAGTTGTAAATAATCTACGATTATTAAACCTAAACCGTGTTCAGCTTTTAGACGACGAGCTTTGGTTTTTATTTGCATCACATTATTTCCTGGACTGTCATCAATATAGATTGGGGCCTCTGACAATACTCCCATGGCATGACCAATACGAGGGAAGTCTTGACTATCAGGTCTATCAGATAAATTACCAGTTCTCATTTTCCATAAATCAACATCTGCTTCTGCGCAAAGCATTCTATCTACTAATTGTTCTTTGCTCATCTCAAGTGAAAATAATCCCACAGGAACTTTTCCTCTAACACCAGCGTGACGGGCAATATCTAGGGCCAAGGAAGTCTTACCAACGGAAGGACGGGCTGCCAGTATGATCAGATCAGAATTTTGAAGCCCAGCTAGTAAATTGTCTAGTTGTTTAAAACCAGTAGAAACACCTCTTAATTTTCCTTTCTCTCTGTGCAATTCGTCGATTCTCTCAAAGGCATTATTCAAGACGTTTCTAATTGGAGTAAAGGTTTGTTTTAAGTGATTTTCTGTTACTGAATATAATTGCTGTTGAGCTTCATCAAGTAAACCTTCTACATCATCGGCTGCTTCTTTGTAACCAAGTTTGGTAATTTCTGTGGCGGCAGCTAGCAGTTTCCTCAATGTAGACTTGCGGCGAACGATTTTTGCATATTGTTCAATATGAGAAGATGTTGGGACAGCATTTGATAGGCTTATTAAATAACTTCTACCACCAATTTTTTCTAAAACTCCTTTTTCTTCCAATCTATTTCCTAACGTCAGCACATCAACTGGTTCATTTTTATTGTAAAGTTCTGATGCGGTTTCAAAAATAGTAGTATGGGCGTGTTTGTAAAAATCATCATAATCTACAGAGTCAGCAATCTTAATCATTGCGTCTTTGTCAATCAAAATAGACCCCAAAAGTGACATCTCTGCTTCCAGGTTCTGTGGAGGAATTTTTTGTAATTCGTCGGGGGTAGACATTGGAGAGAAGGTTAGTTTGAAAATATATACTGATAACGGATTATGCGGATATACGGATTTTGTGTACAGGTATATTAGCTTATTTAGCTTTTATTATCAAGTCCAATATTGTGGGTTAAGTGTGTGTTAGTTGGGGATACTATTGATTACGGGTTAATTTTCGGCTATACTTAGTTTCAGAGATAATAGATGTCAGATAGCAGATAGCAGATAACAATATGAAGGTATGTCTTATTAACAATTTATACGGAAAAAATGCTGTGGGTGGGGCTGAAAAAGTAGTTCAGGCTCGAGCTTTGGAATACAAGAAAAAAAGGGATCAAGTTGTTGTAGTTACGAATAAAGCTAATAAGTCTCCAAAAATAGAAAAAAGCGAGGAAGATGGTATTGTTATTTACAGAGTTTGGATACCTAATATTTTTTATTATAAAGATTTGAGTAAACATGGTTTTATTTTGAAATTAATTTGGCATTTTATTGATGTGTTTAATTTTGCAGGTGCGCGAATTATTAGTAAGATTTTAGCAGAAGAAAAGCCAGATGTTATGGAGACGCATAATTTGATGGGGCTCGGCTATTGCCTCAAATCTAAAATCATAAATCATAAATCTAAAATTAAATGGGTTCATTATTTACATGATGTGCAGTTGGTGGAGCCTAGTGGAGTTTTGCCTTGGAATCATGAGAAAGATAGTGTTTGGCAGAAAATTTATTCGGGTATAATGAAAAGAAAATTTCGAGGAGTTGATGAAGTGATTTCGCCGTCAGAATTTTTGAAGAAGTTTTATGAGGAGAGAGGATTCTTCGTTGATGCTGAATGGAAGGTAGAGAAAAAGGACACAAGGATACAAGAGACAAACAAATCACAAATCACAAATCATAAATTTCTTTATGTTGGATCGTTAGTCAAGCACAAAGGAATTCGTATTTTGATGCAGGCGTGGGATCAACTTCGTCATTCTGAGCGAACACGAAGCGATAGCGAAGTGGAAGTCGAAGGATCCTCTTCATTAACGCAATTACAAGGGGATCCTTGCGCCACCGCTAAAGCTTTGGGCGACACGCGGTCGGTTTCGCTACGCTCCACTCAGGATGACGTCGTTTTACATATTGTTGGTGATGGGATTTTGCGAGATGAAGTTGAAAAATGGGCGAGTGGTAAATCGAATGTAAAAGTTTATGGTCGTTTAGAAGGCGAGGAATTAGAAAATATTTATAAAAAATGCAATACATTAATTTTTCCATCAATTTGTATTGAAAATAACCCAACTGTAATTCACGAAGCACATGAATATGGTTTGCGCGTGATTGCCAGTGACACTGGTGGAGTTAGCGAGATTATTTTTGATAGTGATATTTTGGTGGAACCGGGGAGTGTGGACGAGTTGGTTAGACATTTAAACACGTAAACACACGGTCTTCGACCTAAACATTTAAACACTCCCGATTGTGGGAGTTTTTTGTTTTTTGAAATAGACGGTACTATGGTACTTACTATGGTACGGTCTATTTTATTTAAAAAAAAGACGCGATAAATCGCGTCTCTACAAAATTTATTCCTTAATCCTTATTCTTTATTCCTTGATAATATATTCATAAACCCAAACCCTACCATTTTCCAACTCCCACCAGTTATCAGCCTCTAATTTAGCCTTGTCTCTAATCTCAGCGGCGGGTGCCCAATAATTCGTGTGGACAAAATAGGCTTTTTTTACACCGGCAAAATTCATTGCTTGTTCCATCCACTGACGTTTTGGTTCTTGATAGACCATTTTGCGGAAGTATTGATAGAGTGGACCACCAGTTGGGACTGAGTAAAAATATTGTTCACCAGAAACTGTTTTAAAATATTTAGCAAAGCTAAATTCTCTAAGTGCTGCAGCTGAGACTAGTTGGTTTGTTAAGACAATATAATCTTTATTTCCATTATTTAAATTATCTACAAAGTGTACCGTGGTAATATCAGCTGATCTAACACTATAACCAGTGTGAAAAGAAACTTGATCTCGAGTAGGATAGGTGAAGTACCAAGAAACTAGTAGTAGCGCAGAAAAAATTATTGCTAAACTAAATTGCTTAGCTGGTTGTTTTTTTATAAAAATAAATAGTTCTCGGAGTGATATAATAAAAAATGGTAGTAAAATTATTAAGATCATTGTCAGTATTCGCCCAGCATAACTTCCTTGTTCATAAAAAATTACGTCAGCAAAGTTTAGTGTCGTCGAAAGTAGTAAGGCTGAGACAAATAAACCAATGATAGTTGCGACGAAGAAATAGGTCTGTTTGATTTTGTATTTTTTAATAGTAAAAATTATTCCGAGTATTGCAATGACAAGAAAAAGCGGCTTGATAGCGTCCCGGTAATAGTAAAGTGATTGCCAAAACCAATTACCTTTATCCAGCCAGTAATAGTGTGGGCGAGAAAATAAAGACCAGAAACCATCTAGATTTTTTAGTGGATTACCAAAGCTAGTTTCTTGTCCCAGTCTCTTCGCATTGAAATAAAAAGCAAGTGGCAAAATCAAAGTTAAAATAGTAGTATAAAGAGAATAAAAAAGTATTTTTAATTTGGTTTTTTTGAATACTATTGAACCAAGATAGAAAAATATTAAAGGCAATCCAACCAGAGGATGAATGCAGATTGCTGTTATTGCTAGTATAAAACCAAAAATATTAGTTTTTATATGGCTGTATTTTGTTTCATACCAGACCCAAAAGACAATAACTAGGGTTATCAGAAGAGCGAAATTATTTGGTGAGGTCATGATTAAAAAAGACAATGGTAACAGAGAAATCAGAGCCAAGGCTGGAATGAGTTTGTGTTTTAAATTAATTTTCGATAGACCAAAATAAGCGACAAGTGGGGTTAAAATTCCAGACAAAATAGGTACTAGAGATTTGTCGAGCGTAGTTATGGGAATTTTTGTAATGAAATTTAATAAAATTATCAAAACATATTGCCCAATATAGTATGGTTGTTTTGGTAAAATAAAACCAAATTCACTAATCCATTTTTCTGTGGCCTGATGAATAAATGGATCAAATCCAAAACCAATTTTAAAAATTATTAGCGCAACATTTAAAATCAAAAAACTGTGAATTATTATAAGTAGTAGATTTGATAAGGTGTGTTTGGATTTTTGTACCACCCACAGAAGTAATATTGAAGTGATAAAAAATACTAAGAAAAATTTTGGTCCGATAATTGTCCATGGTGAGATCAGTGTGTCGGTAAATCTTTTTGTAAATAAAACATAAAATAATAATGTCTGACCAACAAAAACAATTAGACCTAGAAGCTTTGTTCCTAAATGTGATTTTATGTAGCTGTAAGATTCTAGATCAATTTTTGTAACATCATCAAAGAGTTCTAATTCTTTGTTTTTTTGTAGTGATATAAGTATTGGCAAGAGCACTAAGACGAATGAAATAATTTCTCTGTCTATTTGGTAAAACCAATATACTCCAGAGAGAATTATCATCATTAATCCAAAAAGAGACAGCATGCCAAAAAAAAGTTGCCAGATTTTTCTTTCTCTACTTAAAAACCAACCACCTAAATAAATTCCAAAAAAGCCAAAATAAAAAATACTGGCCATTATCTGCCACCATGACGGTTCTGTACTCCATACAGAAAGCAACGCAATTGTTGTCAAAAGCGACCCAAAGATGATATACTTTCCATTAAAGAGAAGTTTATTATTCATACTATACTCTATTTTACCAAAAATAGGGGAATAAGCAAGTGATTTAATCAATTTAACCGTATGGGAAGAATTAAATATTTTGTAGAAAAACATCCAGATTTGTTTAATTATTTGCGAGCAGATGAGGTGCATCCACACGATCATTTGTTAGATAGGATAATTTTGAAATTTTTGCCAAAATCAGTTACCCCCAATCGGGTCACGGCTTTTCGTGTGTTTGCAACCCCCATAGTTTTTCTGACTATTTTGTACGGACATTATAAGTTAGGGGTATTAGCTTTTGTATTAGTTGCTTTTACTGATGCTATTGATGGATCTCTTGCCCGTATTAGAAATCAGATTACCAAATTTGGCATGATGTTTGATCCCTTAGCTGATAAATTATTGATCGGTTCAATGGTCCTGCTTTTGGTCTTTAAACATTTTAATTTTTGGTTAGGTTTTGCGATTTTGGGTTTAGAAATAATTTTCATAATCACTGCTTTTTTCTCTAGTTATAAATTCAAATCGGTTAAAAAAGCAAATGCCTGGGGGAAAATAAAAATGGTATTGCAGGTTTTCGCAGTCTGTTTGACACTTCTTGCTTTAGTATGGGAGATTCCGTATTTATTAACTATCGCTGCCTGGGTTTTTGGTTTGGCTATTGGTTTTGCTGTCATTAGTCTATTTTCACAGGGAATTTAGAAGTTATTATCGTATTGAGACATTAATGACCACTTTGTAGGTGGTTTTTTGTTACTTGAATTAATATCCAAATAATGTAATAATAGAGTTGTTGTAGAGATAACAGTATAGTAAGATATATGAATTTTTGGCAAAGACAAAGAAAAAACACAGGATTATTATTAACTTTGATCTTGTTGTTTTTTAATTTAAATTTCTGGTTGTATGGTTGGCTAGGTTTGATTTTGTTTGTTAGTTATTTGTTGCTTTTGGGTGAGTACTGGCGAATGATTTTTAGAAAAGTTTTGGGGCTCAGCCGGAAATTATGGATGACTAGAATCTTTTCGTATTTGTCAGTCTTTTTATTGCTTAGTTTTGTTAGTTCTATTTTTATTGTTTTTGATCGCCTGAGTTTAATTCTAATTTGGTTTACATATGTTGTAGTTGCAGTTTTATCTTTAATAATTTTTTATTTAATTCAAAATTCCAAAAGGAAAAAACCAGTGTTATTGGATGTTAGAGATCAGAATCTAGTTGTATTTAAAAAGACTTTTGTTTTGCCAGCTACTTATTTTATTTTGTGGGTCATTGGTTTTTATTTTTTATATATTAGTAAATCAACTGAGGTCTTACGTTCACCTTGGCAGGCGATTAGCGAATACTATATTTTGATATTTTTTGTTTTAACTTTGTTTTCTGGAATATTTTTATTTTCAAAATATAAGACTAAGACAATTTTATTTATTTTTCTTTTCCAATCAATCTTACTTCATCTCTATATTCCAATGTCGCATCAGTTGCCTTGGGGTGGTGATGTCTGGCGTCATGTTGCCAATGAAAAAATATTAATGCAAGAAGAGCAAATTTTACCAGTACTTGTAGGCGAGGATGCACAGTGGGTAGAAGTAGCTGGGGCCGATATTCCAAAAGTTTTTACAATGCCACACAAATATACTTACGGACAACTTTGGGGTAGTACGGTTTTACTCTCACAAACTTTGCAAATAGATTTATTAGAAATTAATCGTTGGCTTGTTCCGATACTTTGGTCTTTGTGCATGCCATTTATTTTGTTTCGTCTGGGCTGGATGTTGTTTGGTTCAGTCAGACGGGGATTGTGGCTACCTTGGTTTATGTTTCTCACTTTTCCATTTCAAGCTTGGGGAGGACTGACTTTACCAGTAAGTTTGGGATTTATAACTTTCTTATTTACTCTAATGCTGTGGTTTCAGTATTTACGCGATGAAAATAAGTCACAACGCAATTTAGTCTTGTTTTTTGCTTGTCTAATGTTGTTTGGATATTCGCTTTATTTTATTTTGATTTGGTTGGTTATAATCTTTAGTTTTTTAATAAAGAAAAGCTACAAGTTACAAGTTGCAAGTTACAAACATGTATTTAATATCTTTATTTTGATATCATCCATATTTATATTTCCAATCATAGAATTAATCAGTAAAATAAGTTTTGTTCCAGAGAAAATAGAATGGTGGTTTGGTTTGAAGCAGGTAATTGGTAGGTTTACTGGGTTTTTCTACGCGCAAATGATTCGACCACATGATATTTTAGGTGGCAATGTTTTATTCAATCACACACCAGACTATGCGTTTGTCTCAAATATTTTTAATGCTTGGCGCTGGTGGTTGATTCTGTTTATGTTAATTACGATTGGGCTGTCCAAGTTTGGTGTTTTCAAAATATTAAAAAAGAAAAACCAAATGCATTTGCTTGTGTTATTTTTAACCTCTACAGTTGTTGGGGGTTATGTAATTGGATGGTTTGTTTTAGCGGGTGATAAATTGTTTACTCGTCGGCTTGAACTTACATTTGCCTTTCTTTGGATATTTCTAATAGTTTATGCCTTACAGAGATTGTTGGTCAGGTGGAAAGCGCGGGATTTGTTTGTTAGGATTGGTGTTGTGATCAGTTTGATTATTTTTTCTTGGTTTGGAACTATGGCCTACGCATCTGGATTAGATGATAGAGTGGTAAGTGTTAATGAATATGAAGTTGCTCAAAAAATTTGGGAAGAAAAACCAGCTTGCGTTTTAGGGGACACCTGGTTTTTGCTAGCTTTGGAAGGTGTTAGCGTGGGTGAGGTTGTTGGCGGGGGATTTCCTATTGATTATAATTTTGGTCAAAAAGAACGAGTAGATATATTTAATAAATTTGCAAAGTATCCTAATACAGAGGATTTAGATAGGATGAAAGAGTTAACTGGCGCTGAAAAATGTTTTGTAGTTTATGAAGACAATTTAGATATTGAGATTATAAATAGGATTAACGAGATTATGAATAGTGAAGTTGAAACTGTTGGGGGGTTGTTGGTTTGGGAAGAGGGGTTGAAAAAAGAAGTTGAGTAGTGTAAAGTATAGAATGTCACAGGTTATTTTCATAGAACGCCAATTACCACAATAACCACAATAAACCAAAATCTAGATTGTGGTAAATTGGGGCAATTGTGGAAATTGGTGTTCTATCATTTTTTAATAATATAAAAATATGACCGACTGTATCTTTTGTAAAATTATAAATAAAGAAATTCCAAATTACACTGTTTACGAAGACGAAAAAGTTTTGGCATTTCTTGATATTCATCCACATGCCAAAGGTCACACTGTAGTAGTTCCAAAAGTTCATGCGGAAAATTATTTTGATCTTAATGAAGATTTATTGGAACACTTGTCTTTGGGGGTAAAGCGTTCAATGGAAAAAATTGATAAAACCTTAAATCCAGATGGTTATAATGTTGGTTGGAATCATGGTGAAGTAGCTGGGCAAGTTGTTCCACATTTACATATTCACATCATGCCACGCTTTAGGGGCGATGGTGGGGGGAGTATGCATTCAGTGATTAGTAACGACGGAGGTGTTGCGGTGGAAGAAGTGTTTAAATCATTTTAATTTTTAAGATTCGGATTTCCAGATAATCCAGATTGACGGATAGTTTGTCAGTCTATCTGTAAATCTGGATTATCCGTATATCTGGATATTACATATGCCTAGACATCTTAAAAAATTATCAGAAGAAACAATTCACCAAAATCCTTGGTGGAATTACAAACATGATAAATACGAAAAGCCCAATGGAGAAGAAGGGGATTATTATTATGGTGAGACACCTGGTAACGCTATGATTGTGCCGGTTTTAGATGACGGTCGGATTGTTTTGATTTTACAGCAGAGATATTTACGTGAAAAACAAAGTATCGAATTTCCTTGTGGTGGTTTTATTGAAAATGAGAGTATGTTGGATGTGGCTAAACGTGAGCTTTTGGAAGAAACTGGTTATATTGCTGATGAATATATCAAGATTGGTGAGTTCGAAGCCTTAAATGGATTATTTAAAGACATGACGCATATATTCTTGGCTTATGTGGTTGGACAGACAGAACAAAAACTTGATAATACAGAAGAGATTGAGGTTTTATATCGTCGACCAGATGAAATTGATATGATGATCAGAAAAAATGAAATTTGGGATGGGCAGACTTTGGCTAGTTGGGCGATGGTTCATCATGAGTTTTTACATAAAGATAGTTCATAGGAAGACAAGAAGTGTTAATTATTAATTGCATTGCTTAATATAATTTTATGCGTTTATTAGTCACAGGTGGTGCGGGGTTTATCGGCTCAAACTTTATCCGCTACATGATAAATAAATACCCAGATTATAAAATTACTAATCTGGATGCTTTGACGTATGCGGGGAATTTGGAAAATTTAAAAGATTTTGAAGAAAATTCAAATTATAAATTTGTTAAGGGTGATATTTGTGATCGTGATTTAGTAAATGATTTAGTAAAGGATGTAGATATTATAGTTCATTTTGCCGCTGAGTCGCATGTAGATAGATCAATTTTAGATTCACAAGCCTTCGTGATGACTAATGTTATTGGTACCCAGGTTTTGTTGGAAGCTGCTCGTAAAAAAAATACTCGCTTTCATCATGTTTCAACAGATGAAGTTTTTGGCTCTCTTGGATCTGGTGATCCTGGCTTTAATGAAAATACTCCTTATGATCCAAGAAGTCCTTACTCAGCGTCCAAGGCCGCGTCAGATCATTTAGTCCGTGCATATTATCACACGCATAACTTGCCAATAACTATTTCCAATTGTTCTAATAATTATGGGCCATATCAGTTTCCAGAAAAAGTTATTCCACTTTTTATTACAAACTTATTGGAAAATAAAAAAGTGCCACTTTATGGTGATGGATTAAATATTCGTGATTGGATTCATGTGGATGATCATAATTGTGGGGTGGATTTAATTATTCACAAAGGAAAAATTGGTGAAACATACTGCCTCGGCGGTAACACGGAGTTAACAAATAAAGATTTAACTTTTAAAATTTTAGAATCTCTTGGTAAGGGCGAAGAAATGGTAGAATATGTAGAGGACAGAGCTGGACATGACAGACGTTATGCAATTGATTTTAGTAAAATTAAAAATGAACTTGGTTGGGAACCAGAAATTAATTTTGAAGATGGTTTGAAAAAATTAGTTGAATGGTATAAGAATAATGATGAATGGGTGAAGAATTGTAAGAGTGGAGAATACAAAACTTACTATGATAGGCAGTATCGCGATAGATAGTTTTGTTAATTTCTAATTTCTAATTCACCTAATTTCTAATAAAATTTTCAATAACCAATTTCTAAATAGATGTATGTCAGAAAAACCAAAAACACCAGAAGAAATTTTTCATTATGATCCAGATGATCATTATTTTCGTCCTAAGGATGAGATCAGGGCTATACAAAAAATGCTACGTGGTTTTGGTGAAGATGTAAAGAGAGAGAGTCAAAAGTTTAGAAGAACGTTTAAAAGATGTGCCGGTAATTAAAATTATGTCTTATTTGAAAAAAGAACTTGATAGAATAAGAAGAGAAATTGATACTGAAGATGGGTCATATACTACTAAAAGTGGAAAAAGGTTAGATATACATGTAAGAGAAGGTACAACTCACACATTTAGTATTATCAATGAAGATGAGTTTAAAAGACATTTAGATTTCAATAATAGTTTTTATAATTTTCAACAGTCTGACATAAGTTTTGTAGCTAAAGGTATATTGGAAATAATTAATTCATTAGATTTAGAAATACCAGATAATTTATAAAATATGAGAATTCTAATCATTGGACGCGGCTACATAGGTCAACGTTGTCATAATGCATGGCCCGATTCTATTTTGGCTGATAAGCGTGTCACAACAAAACAAGATGTTTTAGATTCGCTAGAAGAACACAAGCCAGATGCAGTTTTGAATGCTGCTGGAGTTCGCGGTAAACCAAATGTAGATTGGTGTGAGGACCATCAGGTGGAGACAATTTTAGGTAACACAGTTTTACCAATTATAATTGCTGAAGCATGTAAGGAAAAACAAATTTATTTACTTCACATTGGTTCAGGTTGTGTTTTTTATGGGGATTCACCACACGAAGATAAAAAATGGCGAGAAAATGATTTTGCTAATCCAAAAGCAGTTTATTCTAAAGCAAAGTATTCAGCTGATTTAGTTTTGCAGACAATGCCGAATATCGGAATAGGTAGGATTAGGATGCCGATAGACTATATCCCATCACCAAGCAACATGATAGACAAGCTAGCTAGTTTTCCAAAAATTATTGATGTGGAAAATAGTGTGACTATTATTGACGATATGGTAGATGTTTTTTATCAAATGATGAGTAAAAAATCTGTAGGAATTTTTCATGTAACTAATCCTGGAACTTTGAAACATAGAGAGATTGTGGATCTATACAAAGAATTAGTAGATCCAGATTTTACTTGTGAATGGATTTCAGAAGACGATTTGGTTGATCAGGGTTTAGCAAAAAAGCGTAGATCTAATAATTTTTTAGTATCAGAAAATTTAGCAAAGCAGGGGATAGAGATGAGAGAGGTGCATGAAGCCATGCGAGATACGATGGAAAAGTATGTGAAAGCAAAGAAGGCTGGTGAAAACAGTGACGAAACATTAGTTTGTTAGAATATCCACTAAATCCTAAAAACTAAAACCTATAACCTTGTTATGGGTTTTTGTTTACAAAATAAGCTATTTTTGATAAGATAGTAGCATAAATAAACAAATTTATGAGATTTCCAAGAGGAGAAAAATTACTCGTGGCTTTGGGTATAGCGGCTGGTGCTGCTGGTTGTGCTGGTGAAGAAGCTGGAGCCAAGGATGTGAAATATGCTGAGTCAGACTCAGCTAATGCTAAAATTTATAATGGCGAAGAAGATGTTGTTCAAGAAGAAGATGTTTTGGTGGTACCTAAAGATGAACCAGATGTAGAACAAGATGTAACTAGTAAAGATGTGAGCCCAGACATAATCAAGGAAAAAAGTTTATTAAAAGAAGAAAAAAAGGTTGAATTGCGAGAAATTAGAGAAGAAAAAAATGAAAATTATTTGCTAAAAGAGATAGAGGAATTGTCAGCAGGCAAGAGCTTGCCGGGTTTTGATATGGAAGCTGAGATTAAACGAGTTATTCCAAAAGTTGTTAAAGAATATTCTGATAAAATGTTTGGGGATTCAACTGTTCATTATATAAAAAAACACTTCAAGGATTTGTTAAAAGATAAAGAATATAGGAAGAAGGTAAGAGAAAATGTGATGAGGTATTGTGAGCAATACCAGGTTCCACTTTCAGTGGCCTATGGTATTTTGGGTGCTGAGGAGGGTGGTACACATAGAGTGATGTCTGATAAAGGTGCATACGGTATTTTTCAAGTCAAACAAGATGCGGCAGATCATTTGCGTGATATGAAATTTAATGATGAAGATTGGAAAGGTGTCGATATTAATAATTTAGAAGATAATATTAGAGCTGGGATAGCTTATGCGCGGTATTTGTATGAAAGATATGGACAGTGGGGGTTGGCTCTTAGTGCGTATAATGGTGGACCTGGAAAAATAGAAAAAAGTATAGCCCATAGATTTAATAAATATAATTATGATAGATATAGTATTGAAAAAAGAAAAAATAAATTAGCCAAACCACCACAGAGAATTACTAAAGAAATGATTAAAAAATATCCCGGTGGTTGGCCGGCCTTTTTGCGAGATAATGGGATTAATGTAATTTCAGCTTGTTCTAAAAAAGGTTTGGGCACTTGTAAACATCCCTGGGGTGCATATCCTATTAATGCCATGTCTTACCATGAAACAGTTAAGAAAATTCTTGAGGCAGATACTGACGAGATAGAGATTGTTCTGATCACCGATCAATTTAAATAATTAATAATCAGCAGTAAGTTTAATTTGCTTACAACTTATAGCTTATAACTTAAAACTTGTAATATGTTAAACAATATAATAAAAATTAAACAACTAGATTCCCAAAATATGTTGGGAAGTCTTCAATTGCTTTCAAAGCAAGTAGAGCAGATTTGGAACACAGCTCAGGATTTGAAAATTCCGGCTAATTATAAGAACATTCAAAATGTAGTAGTATTGGGAATGGGTGGATCAGCCATAGGTGCTGATTTAATTAGGAATTTATTTGCAGACGAATTGAAAGTCCCAGTGGAAATTGTAAATGGTTATAATATTCCAAAATTTCTAAATAATAAAACTTTGGTAATTGCCTCTAGTTATTCTGGTGGTACCGAAGAAGTTGTGGAAGCGGTGAAAAAAGCCAAATCACAAAAAGCTAAAATAGTTGTGATTTCTGCTGGTGGGAAATTAAAAGCTTTTGCTAAAAGAAATAATTTGCCTGCTTTAATTTTTACCACAGAAAACAATCCTTGTGGTTCACCACGTATGGGCTTGGGTTATTCTATTGTTGGTCAGCTTATTCTATTTTCCAAGGTAGGATTATTAAAACTTTCTACAAAGCAGGTAAAAGAAATTATAAAAACTTTGGCATATTATGATACCTTATTCGGAGTATTGACTCCAGAAAAAGAAAATCCAGCTAAACAATTGGCCAGAAAAACTATTGATAAAAGTATTTTGTATGTTGCCTCAGAACATTTGCTCGGCAATGCTCATATTTCAGCCAATCAAATGAATGAAAATGCCAAACGCATGTCAGCATACTTTGCTATCCCTGAGTTAAATCATCATTTGATGGAAGGTATGATGAATCCAGCTAATAATAAGGATGGATTGTTATTTATAATGCTAAAATCAGATTTGTATCACAAACGAGTTGGTAAGCGCTATGATGTAACTAAAAAAGTTTTAAATAAGAATGGAATACAAAATGAGATTTATCAGATGAAAGAAAAGGACGCACTACTCCAAGCTTGCGAAGCTCTAGTTTTGGGAAGTTATATCAGCTATTACAGTGCACTTCTCAAAAATATTGATCCTACAGATATTCCTTATGTAGATTTTTTTAAGAAAGAAATGACCAAGTAATTATGGATCTATCAATTATCACAGTAACATGGAACGCAAAAGATAATATTGCCGAACAGATTAGTTCGGTGGTTTCGGGTTGTAAGACAATTGATTGTGAGGAGATCGTATCAGATAATGGATCAAAGGACAATACTGTAGATCTGATAAAACAAAAATTTCCTAAAGTGAAAATAATAGAAAATAATGCCAATATAGGTTTTGGTGCGGCGAATAATAAAGGCGTTGAAATAGCAAAAGGAAAATATATTTTGTTTTTAAATCCTGATATGAGAGCTGAAGAGGGAAGTTTAGACAAAATTGTTCGATGGATGGATAATCATTCAGATGTTGGAATTGCCAGCTGTAAATTAGTTGATAAGAATGGTAAGTTTAATATTGAAGCTGGCCCAAGACGATTTCCAAAAGTTTGGGAACAGATTTTGTTATTATTAAAAGTACCACACTTTATTCCGATGATCTTAGGTCAATATTTAATGAAAGATTTTAACTCAGAAGTAGAGCAAGAAGTAGATAGTGTACGCGGATCATTTATGTTAGTTAGAAGAGAATTGGTTCAAAAACTTGGTTGGGGGTTTGATCCTAGATATTTTATTTGGTTTGAAGATGTCGATCTTTGTCGCGAAGCAAAAAAGCATGGCTACAAAGTAATGTATACTCCGATTATAACTTGCATTGATTATGTTGGCCAGAGCTTCAAAAAACAAAAAAGTTATTGGAAACAAAAGAATTTTAGTCGGAGCATGTTGACTTATTTTAAAAAATGGGAGCCAATGCGAAAATGGATCTGGATTGCGATTTTTAGACCAGTTGGGATCGCGTTAGCGTGGTTAATAGATTTTTTTATTGCTTAATTTGCTTATGAAGCTGACAGTACATCTAGTTACATGGAACGGGGGAAAGTATATTCCTTTTCTTTTTGATTCACTAAGAAAGCAAAGTTTTACTGACTGGAAATTAATAATACTGGATAACGGTTCAATTGATAGTACTGTTTCAGAAATAAAAAAGCAGATTTTAGATTTTCCTGTCGAGGTAAAAATAATTGAGGGAAAAGAAAATTTAGGATTTGCAAAAGGACATAACAAATTGAATGCTGAATGTAGAATGTTGAATGTAGAATATGTCCTGCTTCTGAACCAAGATATGTATTTGGAAGAAGATTGTTTAGAAAAGTTAGTAAAGTTTATGGATGAAAATGAAGGTGCTGCAGTTGTTAGTCCGAGGTTGATGCGTTGGAATTTCGTTGAACAAAAGTTTACTAATATAATTGATACCTTAGGATTGAAGGTTTTGCGAAATAGGCGAGTGATAGAAAAATATACTGGCAAAGATTGGGATGACAAAGAAGCAAAAATGAAATTATCTTATCGGACAACAGGTTCAGCGATGGAAGTATTCGGTGTTTCTGGTGCTTTACCAATGTTCAGAAAAATAGTAATAGACAAAGTGGGTTTATTTGATGAGAGTTTTGTGTCTTATAAAGAAGATGCAGATTTGGCTTTTAGATTGTGTAGCGCTGGTTATAAAGCATTTGTCTTGCTCGATGCCGTTGCTCATCATGATAGATCTGCAGGAGGTTTAGAAAAGAAAAGCGATTGGTTTGCATCAAAAAACAAGAAAAAACAATCTGATTGGGTTAAGTATCATAGTTATAAAAATCAATTAGCTACACTCCATAAAAACGAATACTGGCAAAACCTTTTACTTGACTTACCTTGGGTTTTATGGTATGAATTAAAGAAGTTTGTGTGGTTTTTATTATTCGATAGAAGTGTTTTAAAGGGCTTGGGTGAGATTTGGAAGAATCGAAAAAGGTTAAAAACTGAAAGATTGAAAATTAAAAAATTAAGAAAGGTTAGTTGGAGGGAGATGAGACGGTGGTTTAAGTAACTTATAATCAGTGGAATCCATATAAATCAACGGAATCAATGCTATGAAAGATCTAAACATCGTATTACTAAATTACGAATGCAAAGATGACATCTTGAAAGCTGTTCAGTCTTTGGTTTGGGATTTGGAGACATGTAAATATGATGTACAGTTGACAGTAGTGGATAATTCAGAAAATCGTGATGGATTGAGAAATCAACTGGCAACAAAATTTTCACAAGTAAAATATGTTGACTCACGTGGTAATGTTGGTTTTGGTAAGGGTAATAATAATGGTTTTAGAGCAACTGAAGCACGTTATTATTTTGCTTTAAATCGCGATACTGTAATTTCAGAAAATTCCCAGACAATAGAAAGACTTATTGAGTTTATGGATAGTCATCCAAAGATTGGTTGTATGGGGCCAAAACTTGTTAATATGGATGGAAGCTTGCAGTATTCATGTTATAGATTTGATTTGCCATCAATTTTGATAAAACCACTAAAACAAATAAATTTTGACAAGAAATATAAATGGGTAAAAAAGCATGCTGACAAACTTATTATGATGGATTTTGGTCACAATGAAACTAGACCAGTTGATTGGGTGTTGGGTGCAGCTATAATGGTACGAAAAGAAGTGGTAGATGAAATTGGTTTTTTTGATGACAGATTTTTTATGTATTTGGAAGACTGTGATTGGTGTCGTCGCATGTGGGATGTTGGCTGGCCAGTTTATTATGTTCATGATATAGTAATTAAACATGTCCATGCTAGGGAATCAGCAAAAGTACCAGGGATTTTCAAGGCTTTGTTCAAGAATAAACTCGCTCGCATTCATTTGAATAGTTGGTTCAGGTTTTTGTGGAAATGGAGAGGGACTAATAAATATTACAGATATAAATACAAATAAATGAAATCAAAAATAGCAATAATTTATTTATCATATCACTGCGAACCATACATAGACGATGTGGTATCTGCTTTGAAAAAATTAACTTATCCGCGAGATAAGGTTGAATTTGTGGTGGTTGATAATCCCCATCCAGAATATGGTTCATCTGTTCGATATTTACAAGAAAATGTGATGCCATTATCAGGAGATATAATTCCACACGTTACAATTTTGCCACAAAAAGAAAATTTGGGTTTTGCTGGTGGTAATAATGTTGGTATCAAGTGGGCACTTGAAAACGGATTTGATTATATTTATTTGCATAATAATGATGGTTTTCTCGCTGCCAATGCTTTGGAATCTCTAGTTGATACAATGAAAGCCGACAAAACTATTGGTGCAGCACAATCTTTGCTACTACTGCATCCTGATACAGAATATGTGAATAGTACTGGTAATGAGTTTCAGTATCTGGGTTTTGGTTTTTGTGGTGGTTATAGAACGAAGTTTAGTGAATTAAATCTGCCGGCTGTAAAAGATATTGCTTATGCCAGTGGTGCGGGAATTATGATGCGGACTGACTTACTTCGTGAATTTGGACTTTGGGATCATGATTTCTTTTTATATCATGAAGATTTGGAATATTCATTCCGCTTACGAGTTGCAGGATATAGTATCAAGCTTATAAAAGATTCTATTTTTTATCATAAGTACCAATTTAGTCGCAGTATTCAGAAATTTTATTGGATGGAGAGAAATAGATACGGTGTGATGCTTATGTTTTTCAAATGGCCAACTTTGCTTTTGCTTTTGCCAATAGAACTAGCTCTAGAGTTAGGTCTTTGGGTTTTTGCTTTTAGGGGCGGTTGGTGGAAAGAGCGAGTAAGGGTTTATAAATATTGGCTTAAGCCATCTAGCTGGAAGTTGTGGTTGGGTAAAAGAAAAAATATTCAAAAGATTAGAAAAGTAAAAGATAAGGATTTGTTAAAAAAAGCAGTAGCTGAAATAGATTTTCAAGAGAAGTCAATGGAGAATCCTATTCTTCGTTGGGTGGGGAATCCCATGATGAAAGCATACTTTTGGTTTGTGAGGTTAGTGCTGTTTTGGTAGGTTTTAATTTCCTAATCAACTAATACAATCCGAATCTACAAATATCCGAATACAACGAATATTTATAGCATTAGGATTTTTGTAGATTAGGATAAAAATTTGTAGATTAGGATTATGAAGATTAAAAAAGCAATACTAACTGGTGGTGGACGAGCAACTAGGCTTTATCCCATTACCACAACAATAAATAAGCATCTTTTGCCACTGGCTAATAAACCAATGATTTTTCATGCTATAGAAAAAGTAGTGGAAGCTGGTGTGGAAGAGATTTTTATCAACGTAAATCCTGGCGATACAGAGTTGCAAAAATTTATCGGCGATGGTGGTCATTGGGGAATAAAGATAAAGTTTTTTGAACAAACCGGCGGGCCACAGGGTATTGCCCATGTGGTAAAAGAAGCTGAAAAATTTATTGGTAATGATCCGTTTATATTTTATTTATCAGACAATATTATATTTGGAAGTATAAAGGAAATGGTGGATGAATTTAATACTGGTGATCACGACTGTATGCTGGCTTTGTCAAAAGTTCCAGATCCAAATAGATTTGGTGTGCCAGTATTTTGTGATAAAGGTAATTTGATAGATGTACTGGAAAAACCAGAGAATCCGCCAAGTGATTTTGCGGTGACTGGGATTTATATGTATGGACCAAAAGTATTTTTTAAAGCATTTGATAATATTGAAAAAAGTGCACGTGGAGAGTATGAGATTTCCAGTATTCACTCATATTTTTTAAAAAACAATCATAAAGTGGGCCACAAAGAAATTACTGGTTGGTGGAAAGATACAGGTTTAGTGGGTGATTTACTTCTTGCTAATAAAATGCTTTTAGAAAGGATTGATAGTTCTGAGTTCGGAGTTCTGAGTTCAGAGTTTGATAATGCCGATATTAGTGGAAAAGCTAAAATTGGTGTTGGAACTGTTGTTGGTGAGAATGTTAAGGTTGTAGGTCCTGTGATTATTGGCGAAAATTGTGTCTTGGAAAATTGTGAGATTGGTCCTTATGTAACTTTGGGATCTGGCTGTGAAATAAAAAATGCAAAAATAAAAGATAGTATTATTTTGGAAAATTGCGATATTAATTGCGATATTTTGATTACTGATAGTTTAATTGGTAAGGGTGTTAAAATTATTAAAAAACATAGCGAAGAGGCCGAAGGTTACAAGATGATAGTGGGGGATAAGACAATATTAGAATTATGATTTATGAATTGAGAATTATGAATAAATAATAAAAAACTGGCTTAAATAATCCAGTTTTTTATTTGTGTTTTGTTACGTGTTATGTGAATCGTGTGTCGTGAGTATTAGTATTCCAACTCAAACAAACCTTTCTTCCCAGCCACTTCGCCCAAGAAAAATATTTTTCTGGCTTCAAGGTTTGCACCAACTTTTTCTACACTGCCATTCTTGAACAATTCATGTTCAGTGTAATATCCGGGGTTAAATCCAGTGATTTTGTTTTCTGATGATAGTAATACCACACCGTATTCATCTAGAGGTAATACATCATCGATTCTATTACCAGTACGATTTAGTAGTGATGCATCACCATTTTCATAAATAGCCCACAATTCCCATGGTGACCACACGAGCCATTCTCTGGTGTTTTGATTGTGATAAAACTTTTGTGTATTTATTGTTTGTATATTTTTTATTTCTAGACCATCTAGTTTGGCAATCATTACGTTATTGCTAGTTTTTAAGATCACTCTGTTTTGGTTTATATCTATTATTTTTTCAATTTTTTCTGACAAATTTCCCAATTTTATAAGCTCTTTATTTATAACAACAGTCAAATTATTTTCTTGATCAATTGACCATAGATTTTGTTTGTCATCCAAGAGCCAGGTATTATTTGCTGTGTTTGTAATTTTTTCTTTCGCACTTAGATTCAGAGTATAAATAATATTTCTATCTTCAATAAACATAGATGGTTCAGAAGAATTTTTTGACCAGGCTATATTTTCAATTGGATAATAAAAAGCATAAGAAGTTGAATCATTATTCCTAGCATCTATTAATTGCAAATTAGTTTGGTTACCGGATTTTGTTTGTAAAATTAAATAGTCAGCAAAAGGAGACCAGCTTACTATTGGCTCAAAATCAGATTTAATGCGTGAGACTGCCTCTAAACTTTGGTTTTGGGTGTCAAAGATATCCATTTCATAGACATTATTTTCTTGAGAAAGGAGTAATATGTAGCGTCCACCGTTAGAAGAGCATAAAGTGTCTATTTCAATGTCTTCTGTCTCAGATACTTTAGTCGGTAGGTTATCCTTAAAAAGTCTTATGTCTTTTATATAAGTAGTTTTTTTGCTTTCTATTTCAATATCTTTTTCCCAGGTTTTATATCCTGGTAAAGTTAATTTTATTTTATAACTTCCAGGGGCTCTGTTTGGTAGATAGAGCGGGAGGCTTTTTTGTATTTTTATATCATTTAGAAAAACCTCTGAATTTTCTGGTTTTATATTTACACTTAATACACCTGTTTCTTTTATTTCATTACTCTCTGAATCCCAGCGATATCCAGCAGTATACATAATAACTAGTGGTGAGATAATAAAGAATAATATGAAAAGTAACCCCATTATTGTTAGGCGAATTTTACGAGTTAGAATTGTTTTTGGGTAGGTCATTTTACAAGGAGAAAGGAATAAAGAATAAGGAGTAATTATTGGGTATTGTATTTCCATCCTGGTTGCCAGGATTTTGTTTTGCGCCAGTCGGTTTCAATAGCCTCATTCCAAGTTTTGTTATTAAGTAGTACTTCTAGGGCTAGTTGTGGAGCTTTGTGAGCAAGGATTGCAATATGCTTGTCGTCATAATTATTTTTTAGAAATTCCAAAAAGTTAGTCAGTCGTTTTTCTACGTCTTTCATATTTTCTCCATTAGGAAACGGTTCATTGATATGATCTTCATAAATGACATCATTTTCAGATCCTTCATTTAAGTCGCCATAATTACACTCACGCAGTCTTTCATCTGTGATTATTTTATATTTATCACCAAAGCCAAGTTCGGCTGATTGGACAGCACGCTTTAGATCTGAAGAAAAGACGGCATCAAATTGTTCATCTTTTATCAATTCTCCTAGTTCTTTTGCTTGTTGTATTCCCAACTCAGACAATTCTCCGTGTGCGTGACCAGTGGAGATTTCATTTTCATTGTCAGTGGTGGTGCCATGGACGAAGTAGATGATTTTTATAGACATATTTTTCAGTTAATCCCGATACTACACGAAGTGAGTGAGGGATCTTTCGAGGGATAAGTATTAAGAATCAGATCGGACAAATGTAAACCAAAATATTTACTCTTCGAAAGATCTCTCACTCACTCCTGCCTGCCGGCAGGTCGTGTAGTTTCGAGATAAATTTGTTACTTGATTAAATAACCATTTTCATATACAATACTACCGTAAATATAATAAAAAATCAAGTTTTATGAGTAAATTTGTTATTCATGGTGGGAACAAACTAGTGGGAGAAATAGAGGTAAAAGGCTCTAAAAATGCTTGTTTACCTATAATGTGTGCTACAGTTTTGGCCGAGGGTGAGTATATTTTGAAAAATGTGCCCAATTTGAGGGATGTTGATACTATGAGTAGATTGTTAGAAAGGTTAGGAATGAAGGTAGAGCGTCAAGAAAATAATGTTTATAAAATTATAAATAAAGGTCTCACTTCAGTAGAAGCTCCTTATGATTTAGTTAGTGAAATGCGTGCCTCTTTTACTATTATGGGGCCACTTTTAGCAAGTCAAAAAAAGGCAAAAGTAGCCATGCCAGGTGGGTGTAAGCTTGGTACTAGGGCCGTTGACCAACATCTCAAAGGTTTTGTAGCACTAGGCGCTAAAATAGAAACAAAAAGTGGTTCTGTGGAAGCTGATGCCGAGGGCTTAGTAGGGTCTAAAATAAAGTTTGATTTTTGTAGTGTGGGGGCCACTGAAAATATTATGATGGCCGCAGTTTTGGCTAGTGGTGAAACTGTTATGGAGAATTCCGCAAAAGAGCCAGAAGTGGTTGATTTGGGGAATTTTTTAATCTCTATGGGTGCAAAGATTGAGGGTTTAGGGACAGATAAAATTACTATTCAGGGTGTGGATAAATTGAAAGCTTGTGAATATGGTGTAATGTCTGACAGAATAGAGACGGGTACTTATATTATAATGTCATTAATTACAGAGGGGGATATCAAAATAAAAAATTCAAATTTAGATGATTTACCTGGTTTTGTTTTAGAACTTAAAAAGATGGGTGTTAGTTTTGTCCAAGATGGTGGTTTTCTCACAGTGTCAGGTGATCTGGATAAACTAAAGAATACGAAGATAGCTACCATGCCTCATCCTGGTTTTCCAACTGACCTGCAACCACAAATAATGGTACTGCTTAGTTTAATTGGAGGGGCTAGTGAAATAGAGGAGACAATTTTTTCAAATCGTTTTATGCTTGTACCAGAGTTGAATCGCATGGGTTCAAGTATATCTGTAGAAGGTAGAAAGGCCACAATTCAAGGGGGTGTAAAGTTCCAAGGTACGGAGGTAATTGCTCCTGATTTGCGCGCTGGGGTTAGTCTGGTGCTTGCTGGTCTCGTGGCAGATAATACTACCGTAGTAAATGACGTATATCATATAGAGCGTGGTTATGAGGATTTAGTTGGGAGATTGCAGGGTGTGGGGGCTGATATAAAAAACATTGATTAGTCTCTATGAATAATTTAAATAATCTACAAAATAAAATCTGGTACATAATAATTGCATTGTTTTTATTGGGTATCATGAGCAAGTCAGGGTTTTTAATTTTGCTCGCCATATTTTTGGCATGGAAAAATTTTGATCAAAATAAAATAAATGATTTTAAAAATAATTTAAAAAATAAATTTACCCTAAACCATAAGGGTTCAGGATCTAATTTTAATTCAGTAAGAAATAATAATATGGAAACAATAAATCCGTTGAAGGGGAAGAAAATGGGAATATGGATAGCATTAGCAGTGTTGTTTGTAATTTTTCTAAGTTTTATAACAGCCTTCTTTGTTATAGTTGACTCAGGCGAAACAGGTGTACAATCATTTTTTGGAAAAGTTAAAGATAATGAATTCCATTCTGGTTTTCATCTAAAAAATCCTTTAGTAAAGATTACTAAGATGAATATCAGAACGCAGGATTATACCATGAGTATTGCTCAGGGTGAAGGCAAGAAGTATGGTTCTGATGTTATTAGCGCTCTGACAAAAGAAGGTTTGAGCGTTGACTTGGATATAACTGTTCTTTACCATCTTGTGGAAGAAAAAGCATCCGATGTTTATCGTGATATTGGTTTGAATTATGATGAGGTTATTATTCGTCCACAAATTAGAAGTGTAATTCGTGAAGTTATTGCAGAATATGAAGCCAAAGATATTTATTCAGAAAAACGTCAAGAGGCCAGCAAAGGAATTTTAGATTCTCTAAAATCTAAATTAGAGCCACGTGGAATTGAGATAGAAGATGTTTTGTTGCGTCATGTTGAATTACCAGCCGATTTGGCCGGGAGTATCCAACAAAAATTACAAGCTGAACAAGAGACTGAACGTTACGAATTTATTTTGTTGTCAGAAGAAAAAGAAGCTGAAAGAAAACGAATTGAAGCAGCCGGCCAGCGTGATGCTCAACAAATCATTAATCAGAGTTTGACTCCTCGTTACTTAGAATATTTATATATCAATAGTTTGAAAGATAGAGAGGGTACGATATATGTTCCAACTAATGCAAGTAATGGTATGCCTTTGTTTAGGGGGGTTTAGATTGGTGAGTGTTTATTGACAAAAAGCCAAAAATGTGCTATAATATATATATGGGTAACAAACATTTGTCTTAGATAAGGTCAAAGTAAGTAGTTCCCAATTTATCTCCCGACGTGACGTCGGGGGAAGGTCGAACTTAACAAAAGATTCTCAAAACATTGGGAACACAAAACACATATCATATATGACTTTTGGAGACAGACAAATGCATGATGTGGATTTAAATTGCGCCAAGTGCAATACCCACATCTCACAATTGCCTTTCCAACCTTCTGGTGATCGTCCAGTTTATTGTGCAGATTGTAATCGTGAATTCCGCAATAAACGTGACGAACAAGGTGGCAGACCACCAATCCAGATGCATGATGTAGATTTGGATTGTGCTGGATGTGGCGTTCACATCTCACAGCTTCCTTTCCAGCCTACAGGTGACAAGCCAGTTTATTGCAGAGATTGCATGACAGCTCGTCGTAATCAAGCTTAAAGATTTTGGAAAATAAAAAACTCCTCGTGGAAACGGGGAGTTTTTGGTCTTGATTTTTATGTTGATTTGGGATAAACTAATTATATTATGAAAATAAAAAAAGAAAAAATATTAGTTGCAATGTCTGGTGGGGTGGATTCTTCTGTGGCTGCGGCTCTTTTGGTTGAGCAAGGTTATGATGTTACAGGTGCTTATATGATAAATTATGATGATAATAGCGATCCAAATGATCCGAATCGACATCCGAATGTTCCGAATGGTGAAAAATGTTGGTTACCGGATTATAGGGATGCTACTCGTGTTGCGGCGAAGTTGGGGATTCCGCTTTTGAAATTGGATTTTGTAAAAGAATATGAGGAGACAGTTTTGAAATACATGTTTGATGAATATAAAAAAGGCCGGACGCCTAATCCAGATGTGATGTGTAACCGCCATATTAAATTTGGAGTTTGGTTAGATAAGATACGTGACCTTGGGTTCGATAAAATGGCTACTGGGCACTACGCTAAGATAAAAACACACGACCTTCGTTCTAAGCACAAAAACACAAAAACACTGCGATTGTGTTGTGCAAAAGATGAAAATAAGGATCAGACTTATTTCTTGCATCAGTTAAATCAGGAACAACTAAGCCAGACTCTGTTTCCGCTGGGTGATTATACAAAAGATGAAGTGAGGGAATTGGCTAAGAGATTTAATCTGCCGATTGCAGAAAAAGAAGAAAGTATGGGAATTTGTTTTGTTGGAGAAGTAGATATGAAAGAATTTTTAAAGAAAAAAATTAAAATCAAAAAAGGTGATTTAGTTTTGTCTAGCGGAGAAAAGATTGGCGAGCATGATGGATTACCATTTTATACTATCGGACAAAGAAATTTAGGTGTTAGCGGTAATGATACCAGGCCTTTGTTTGTTGTGGAAAAGAGATTTGAAACAAATGAGTTGGTTGTTGGGCGTGAAGATGATCCATTATTATTTAAAAGTGAAATTGAAGTGGGAGATGTAAATTGGATTGCGTGTGAAGTGCCGGAAATGCCATTTGAGTGTGAGGTTAGATTGAGACATAGACAAGAAATGCAAAATGCCAAATGCCGAATGAAGAATAATAAATTAGTTGTTGAATTTAAAAAGCCACAGCGGGCTGTTACGCCGGGGCAATTTTGTGTTTTTTATACGCCACGTGACGAAGTTTTACGTGGTAAGAAGAGTGAATGTTTTGGTGGGGGAGAAATAATCTAATTATTAATAAAAATAATATGGCTAATTGTATTTATTGTAGTAAGGAGATTGGAGAAGGTATGAGAATTTGTCAAGATTGTGCAAAGCCACAGTCTGACGAGTTTATTCCGGGTGAAGGTTTAATTGAATTTGATGATTGGGGTGGTTATGACGAAAAAAAGGAGCTAAGGCCGGATGTTTCAAGTTCATTGGTAGAAAGTTATAACCTTTTTCAAGAGAAATTGTCTCCTAAATGTGATATTGTTTATTATCCATCTTGCGATTTGGACTCATCTCCAAGCATTGCATTTGAAAAATCCAGAATTATATATGTGGACATAGCTGAAAATCCAATAAAGATTTTGAAAGATCATGGCTATGAAGCCCATGTGGCTGATGCAAAAAAATTTAAACCTGACGAGCCGGTAGATATCCTAATATTGCTCAATCCCGGAGAAACAGGTGTGGCTCCGGTTAAATTTTTAGCAGATCAGGGTTATGTCTTGTGTAATGATTATCACGATACCGCCACTAAATTGGTTCAAAGAGGAGACTTAGAATTTGTTGCAATAATAAGGGAAGATGAAAATAAGAAAAAGATTTTTGATAGTGAAAATCCTGATGAATACTGGAAAGAAGTTTCAAGTGATGAGGAGTTAAAGACAAAGCCATTGTATGATTTCATTTTAAAAACTTTAAAGAAGGTTCATGGAGAAGAGAGGTTGGGGGAAATAATTAAAAGGGGCGAGATAGTGAGTGAATATACTAAAATATTAGATTCTGAAGAGGATATTTTAGATGAAAGTGGCTTCCCCATTGTTCTTTTTGATTTACCAAGAAAAAAGGGAAATATGGATAATATTTTTGTTTTCAGGAAAATTAAAAAAGTAGACTAATGAATACTTTGACTTTAAATAGATAAATTGTTAAAATAGAGAAGTACTTTTAATAAAAAAAATATGGAATCAAATCTTGCGGAGTCGTCTGTCAGTTTAGGAAGTTTTATTTTTTCATCTCTGCCAATTTTAATTTTGGTTGGGATCGTGGTGTTTTTTGCTTTTAAGTATTTGAAATAGATTTATGAACACTAATGAGCTGCGCCAGAAGTATCTAGATTTTTTCAAATCAAAAAATCACGCTGTGATTTCTTCGGCGTCTCTTATTCCAGAAAACGATCCGACAACTTTATTTACTGGATCGGGTATGCAACCAATGGTGCCGCATTTACTAGGTGAGAAACATCCTCAAGGTACGCGTATTGTTGATTCACAAAAATGTTTTCGTGCTGTAGATATGGATGAGGTGGGGGATAGTAGTCACACTACTTTTTTTGAGATGCTTGGCAACTGGTCTTTGGGCGATTATTTCAAAACCGAACAAATTGATTGGATGTTTGAATTTCTTACCAAAGAGATTGATTTAGATTTGAGTAAATTATATATTACGTGTTTTCGTGGTGATGAAAAGAATAATATTTCTCGCGATGAAGAATCAGCCAAGCAATGGCAAAGACTTTTTGAATCTCAGGGAATGAAAGTGGAAATTGCTGATAATCCAGAAGAAAAAGGCATGCAAGGTGCTAGGATTTTTTATTATGATGCTAGTAAGAATTGGTGGAGTAGGGCTGGTGTGCCGGAAAAAATGCCTGTAGGTGAGCCTGGTGGACCAGATAGTGAGATGTTTTGGGATTTCGGGGAAAGTCTGGGTCTACATGAAAAATCAAAATATAAAGATAAACCATGTCATGTCAATTGTGACTGTGGTCGTTTTACGGAGATTGGTAATAATGTTTTCATGCAATACATAAAGAGAGATACTGGCTTTGAAGAACTTAAACAAAGGAATATTGATTTTGGTGGTGGGTTAGAGCGAATGGCAGCAGCATTGCTAAATAGTCCAGATATTTTTAATATTGATCTATTTGCAAAAGCAAAAGAGAAATTGGAAGA